>Ga0265293_10000012_pt1 | contig 399992 bp, 398 predicted proteins | sample Munlanlewell138R_FD_192505 | JGI IMG/M metagenome (GOLD analysis project Ga0265293, IMG submission 192505) | Leachate microbial communities from a municipal landfill in Southern Ontario, Canada - Leachate well 138R | ecosystem: Engineered > Solid waste > Landfill > Unclassified | place... | reverse complement strand
TACCTGTCTGGTATGGGAAAGTAGGTCGCTGCCACATTGAGAATAACTTCTTTCTTATTATTTCCCATATTTTATTATTGTTATTCGGTTTTAATTTTTAATATTTGTTTCATTTTGTAGCATATTGAATAAATATTTTTATTTACTTCACGATATTCTCACTATTGTTATGATACAATGCGATTGTCTAAAACACAAAAAGGATATAATAATGAAAAAATTAACTACTCTTGCAGTTGCTGCATTACTTGGTTTGACTATGGCTGCAACAACAGCTTCAGCTGATGCATCTAAAGGTCTAAAAATATACTCTAAAAAGCTTAAAGCTCCTTGCGGTATGACTGGTGCTAAATTTGCATCTAAACATACTCAAGACCAATGGGAATCTATTAAGGATGCAGGTAACTTTGGCGCAGAAGTGAAAAAAATCTGTCCTAAAGCTGCTGCTGGGTATGATGAAAAATGGACTAATGATCTTTATGATTTCTCTTATGAGTATGCTTCCGATTCAGGTAACGTACCAAGCTGCTAAAACCTTTTTTTACAGATGCATTTGCATCTGTAAAAATCCTCCATATATTCTACAAAAACTTATAATTTTTATCATTACTGCTTTTTAAATTTTTTTCAATATAATAATATATTATTTATATTAGAAGGAAGACGTATGAAAAGAAGTATCGCAATATCTCTTGTGACGGCAACTATGGCTTTTGGTACTACCAATAGTGATTTTGCTGCGCTCAAAACAGAAATTGAAGCTTTAAAAAAAGAGGTTGCAGCCCTCAAAGAGGCCAACGCAGAGATTCAAAAGACCGGTTCTGCTCTAAAAAAACTTGACAACAAAGTTAATGAAATCAAAGCTCATGATGCCAATGATAATATCAAGTGGGGTGTAGATATTAGAACAGCAGTAGATAGCCTTAACTATACAATGGCAGACGGCACTAAAAAATCCAATGATGCGCTTATGAGTACTAGACTATGGCTAAATATGGCTTATGCGCCTGATGCAAATAATATCTTTAAAGGCCAGCTTGCTTACAATAAAGCGTTTGGTGCTGACTTTGGCGGTGCGGCTGGCTCTAGAGGCTGGGGCATGGATACGTTTGATTGGGTTACTAATGAAGCTCTTAGCGGCAATAGTTTGAAAGTTAAAGAAGCTTATTGGCTCTATATGGGGGACAGTATAGGCGAAGCTAATATACCTTGGACAGCCAGCGTTGGTCGCCGTCCGTCAACAAATGGTTTCTTGGTTAATTTAAGAGATGATGATAGTGCACAATCACCGCTTGGACATAATATTAATGTTGAATTTGACGGTGCAAGCGCGGGCGTGAATCTTGAAAATGTTTCAGAAGTCCCTGGAATGAATTTTAAAGTTTGTCTAGGCCAAGGAAGCACAAGTGCGACACCAATGTTTGGTGGCCCAGCAAATTATAGCGATGATAATAGTATAGATGACATCACGATGGCTGGATTTATCTTTGTGCCGTATGATGATGGGCAATATAGTATAAAAACAAACTATTTTAGAGCGTATAATTTGCCAGGCATGGTAAATCCTATGGATCCAACGGCTGGATTTAAAACTGTTGGGAATATGGATGGTTTGGCAATATCAGGGCTAATTGACGGTATAGGAGAAGACGGAATACTGTCTGAAGCTAAGCTATTTGCATCATTTGCTATGAGCAAAACAAATCCGGATAACGTGGAAGCTATGCTTGGATCAAGTGACAGCAAAACAGGAACGTCTTATTGGGCAGGAATTCAAGTACCGCTATGGGATGGAGATTTTGGGCTAGAATATAATCATGGCAGCAAATATTGGAGATCATTTACTTATGGCGAAGATACAATGGTAGGATCCAAGCTTGCCGCACGTGGTGATGCATGGGAAGCATACTATACTTATCCTATTACAAAAGCACTTAGCTTGCAAGCTAGATATACATATATAGATTATGATTATAGTGGCAGCAATAGTTTCTTTGGGAGCGAGGGTGCTCCAATGACTATGGACCAAGCAAATACAATACCTGGCATGGGCGGCATGGTTGTTGACAAAGCAAGTGACTTGAGATTTTATGTGAGATATAGATATTAATGATCTTTTTTCTTCCGCCAAATGGCGGATGAAAACATAATTTATCCGAGTATCCAATGAGATATTGAGATGAGTTATTTTTTGAATATTTTTTATTTCTAACTTTTTTATAAAAGTTGGACAAAAATCATCATCCTCACAATGTCGCAACGGCAATATCTCAATGCTGGCCGCCATGAGATATTGCCTGCTTTCAGGGATGCTCGGATGACATTATTTTGTGAAATGCTTCGTCTCATACCCCCTCGCGATATACGATATATTTAGCTGATTTCAATCATCAATTTTCTTTGGATAGATTTTGGCTATAATTATTTTTAATACTCCCAAATACTAAAATCTTAATATTCATATATTTTTCATTCTTATTTAAGATTATTTGTCTTAGTATAGCAGTGTATATCTATACTAGTTTAAAAAAGGGAAGAAAGTAATGAAGAAGAGCATAACGCTGTCTTTGGCAGTAGCAACAACAATGGCATTTGGTGCTAGCAATAGCGATTTGGCAATGATGAAAGCTGAGATCGAAGCATTAAAAAAAGAAGTAGCATCTCTTAAGGGAGTAAAAACTGAGAGCGGAGATAGTAGTTCTGCGATAGCAAAACTCACTGAAAAAGTAAATGAGATCAAAGCTCATGATGCTAATGACAATATCAAATGGGGCGTAGATCTTCGAACGGCGATAGATAGTCTCAATTATACAATGGCAGATGGCAGCAAGAGATCTAATGATTCGCTTATGACAAATCGATTGTGGCTCAATATGGCTTATGCACCTGATGCTAACAATATTTTCAAGGGGCAATTGTCTTACAACAAAGCATTTGGTGCTGACTTTGGCGGTAATGGAACAGGAGCTATGCCGCGCGGTTGGGGCATGGATACGTTTGATTGGATAACAAATGAATCACTAACCGGTAATGATCTAAAAGTCAGACAAGCATACTGGCTATATATGGCAGACAAAATAGGAGAAGCTGAGATACCATGGACTATTAGCTTTGGTAGAAGACCATCAACGAATGGTTTCTTGGCAAATCTTAGAGATGATGATGAGGCTCAATCACCTCTAGGGCATATCATAAATGTAGAGTTTGATGGAGCAAGCGCTAGTGCAAATCTAGGCAATGTTACAGGAGTCCCTGGAATGTCGTTTAAACTATGTCTCGGACAAGGAAGTACAAATGCAACTCCTATGTTCGGTGGACCAACAAATTATACAGACGATGAAAATGATATTGATGATATTCAATTAGCCGGATTTATCTTTGTGCCGTATGATGATGGACAATTTATAGTCAAAACTACAGCGTTTAGAGCATTTGACATGCCTGGCTATAGCATGAACAGCATGCAAGAAGCAATGTCTGGGATGGATATAGATGCTGATGGAAGAATAGCTCCAATGAGTCAATTTGGAGATATAGACGGAGCGGCTATTTCTATACTTGTTGATGGTATTGGAGATGAGGGCATACTATCTGAAACTAAAGTGTTTGGATCATTTGCTGCGAGCGTAACAAGACCAAATGGTGCTCCAATGCTTGGTTCTATGGATGATGAAACAGGGACTTCTTATTGGCTCGGGGCTCAAATACCGGTGCTTGGCGGTGATTTGGGACTAGAATTCAATCATGGAAGCAAATACTGGAGACCGTTTGACTATGGCGAAGATACTATGGCGGGATCTAAATTGGCAGTCAGAGGTGATGCGTGGGAAGCATACTATACATATCCTCTAACACAAGCTCTTAGTGCACAGCTTAGATATACTTATCTGGATTATGACTACTCTGGAAGCAATAATTTCTTTGGTGTAGATGGTGCTCCAATGACTATGGCTCAGGCAAATATGATGGGCATGGGTGGCATGGTCGTTGACAAAGCAAGTGATCTAAGATTTTACGTAAGATATAGATTCTAATATAACATTTCTTTCGCCTTTGGGCGGAAGATGCATATAATTTATCCGAGTGTCTAATGGGATATTGAGATGAGTTTGTGATTTTTATATATTTAATATTTTTTATCTATCTTTCTTGCTACTTTTTAGAAAAGTAGCCAAAATCGTCATCCTCGCAATGTCGCAACGGCATATCTCAATGCTAGCCACTATGAGATATTGCCTGCTTTCAAAGATGCTCGGATGACACTTATTTAATATAATAGACCCCCTACCTTCGTAGAAATGATGAAGTTATAAAATACCCATTTGTGCCAAAAGGTTTCTGGCAATGTTTTGATAATATCCCCCTTGGATACTGTCATCTGTCACAACAGCTGGTTTGCCGGCATCTGATGTCTCTCTGATGGACATTGTTAATGGTATTTGGCCAAGTAGGGGGACATTGTAGCGTTTTGCTATCATCTCTCCGCCACCACTGCCAAAAATATCGTATCTTGCTCCGGTATCGGGGGTGATAAAAAAGCTCATATTTTCTACTATGCCGCCGATCGGTACGCCTATGTCTTTGAACATCATCACTGCCCTGCTGGCATCGTCTGTGCTCACAGCTTGAGGGGTTGTGACAATTATGCTTGTGGTTATAGGAAGTTCTTGAGCCATAGTTAGCTGGATATCGCCAGTGCCAGGAGGCATATCAATAACTAAAAAGTCAAGCTCCCCCCAAGCGACATCTTCTAGAAATTGTATAAGGGCCGATACTGCTACAGAACTTCTCCAAACAAGCGGAGTATCGCTTTTTGGTGTAGTGAGTCCAACACTCATTAATTTTATACCGTAGTTTTCGCTAGGGATCATTTTGTCTTCATCGTTCCACTCTAGTCTCTCATCGTTTACTCCAAGCATCCGTGGAGTATTTGGTCCATAAACATCAGCATCAAGGAGTCCTACTTTGTATCCCATTTGGGCAAGGGCGACACTCAAATTTACACTCACGGTGCTTTTGCCAACGCCGCCTTTGCCGCTAGTGACTGCTATAATATTTTTGGCATAAGCAGCACGGTTATTTGGTTTTTTGGTATTGCCATAATTAAGTGACGGTTTTTGATTTGTCAAAAATGTTATATCAATAAATTTAAAATCTTTGCTCAAAATATTTGTGATTTGTGATTCTATCTCTTCAAATACGGATTCGTTAGATATAGCAAGCTCGATTCTGAGTTTATCTCCATTTGGCTCTATTTTTTTGACAGTCTTAAGAGATATGATGTCCTTGCCAAGACCTGGATAGATAACTTCTTGAAGTTTTTTTTCTATAAATCTTTTATTCATGGTTTGCCATTTCTCGCTTTATGAGTAGATCGGTAGATTTGGCTTTTTGAAGCCATGTCGAAATTATCGGCCGCACATGAGGATGAATATTGCCAAGCTCGGTGTATTGCATTGCTCTATGTTTGATAAGTGCAGATATAGCAACAAAAAGATCTTTTGTTTTATTATCATTTTTGGCATCGCCTAACAGCTTGGAGAGTAGAATATTCCTCTCTTTGAGCGGTAGATCATAGCCTATAGCTTTGCCAAGCTCCGCAATATCATATGAAGATATATAGATACCGCTATGAAATAGTGAAAGTAGTTGTTTTTCTAGTGTCTCATATTCATTTTGTCTGTCTTTGAATTTTGGTTTCATTTTCTCATCCCTAATTTAATCTCAGCAGCCTTGGAAACATTGACATCTTCATCGTCTATCATAGACGATAAAACCTCTTTTGGGGTGGATGGATTTTCCGCTACTCTAAGGCGTACCATTTTGTCGCTATCATTTGCCAATACTTGAAGTAATTTGATAGGCGTATTAAGATTGCCAGATAATCCATCTCTAACTATTTTTTCATCTGAAAATAATTTATTTAAAATAGATGACGGAGTATTTGGATTGGTAGCTACTAAAGCTCTAACTAAATTGATATCATCTTTTGCCAGTTTTTCTAATATATCTATAGGAGTAAAATGATTTTTTGCTACCGCCCATCTGCTCCCCATATCGTGAACGCTGCTTAGATCTCTCAAAAGAGAGATCATTTCATCGCTTTTGCCTTGTTCTTTATCATATACACTGCATTTACGAGATATATTCATGGCCACCATGCCTACAATTTCATTGCTATCTTTGAAAGCGTCAAATATCTCTCTTACCGCATGGATAGGTAGTTCGCTTTGTGATAATGCTTCTACAGCTTCTTCATAATTCATCATAGTTGCCTTTTTGTAACAATTTTATATGAATATAGCATATTTGGGCTAAAAGAGGTTAAAATATAACCAAATATATTGTTTTATATAAATTAAAAAGTATGTATATGGGCTTTTATCAAGAAAATGATTTAATATGATGAGACGTTTTGATAAAAAAATTATAAAAATCTCTATTTTTCTATAAGTAAAGCATATTTTATAATTATAACTTTTTTTTAATTTTATTTAAGAGTATCTTCTTATAATGATAAATACATAACACTATTAATAGTTACTGAGTTGGTACTATAGTAGATAGTTAGAAAAGTTATAAGGAGAATTTATGAAGAGAGTTGCAAGCGTTGTTTTGATGAGCAGTGTACTTGCTGTAAGTTCACTCTATGGTGCACCGATACAGCTTATTGAGCCAGCAGAAGCACTAAAACTTATAGGCAATAAAGATGTTATTTTTGTTTCGGGAGATGATCCTGATATCTACACTAATAATCATATTAAAGGTTCGGTGGAGATGTATGCACACCACTTGCATCATTCAGACCTAATGGGGAACATGCATTGTGCGCCACTTTATAATTGCCCAAAAGAAGCACAAGAATATATAAGAAGCAAGGGCATAAGAAACGATCAAACGATTATTGCATATGACAATTACCGTGGACCAAATGCAACCGGCGTGTATAGCTTTTTTGAAAGCTTTGGACATAAAAATATAAAACTTTTAAACGGCGGTTTTGATGGAATCAAACAAGTAGATCAATATCAACAACAATATGATGCATTAAGAAAAGAGAAAAAAGCAATTAAAGATCAAATAAAAGAGGCCAAAAAAGCCAATAATGCTGCCGAAGTAACAAAACTAGAAGCTACAGAAAAATCTTTGACATCTAAAATGGAAGCTCTTATGCCAAAACTTGCAATACAACCAGGAGAAGAGCCAAAACATACACCTAGCAATTATGTAATTGACCAAAAAGCTATTAACACAAAATATATAGCAGATAAGCACGAAGTTAAAAAAGCAGTTGATGATATCATGAAAAATGGGGACAAAAGTAAATTTGCCGTAATTGATACTAGAGGCATGGAAGAGATAATCGGCGAGAAAAAAATGGATAATGTAGCCAGAGGCGGACATATTCCTGGGGCAAAATTCATTGAGTGGAAAAATATCACTGACGAAGAAAAAACAAGATCGTTCAAACCTAATGCCCAGATGCAAAAAGTATTTGATAAAGCAGGAGTTAGAAAAGATCAAACAATATATGCTTATTGCCAAGTTGGTGCAGGAAGAGGATCGCATATCATTTCTGCACTTCGCAACCTAGGGTATCAAAACGTAAAAGTATTTACCGGCAGCTGGGATACATGGGGTAATGATATGAATTTACCAATCAGAAGATAAGAGGAATTATAAAATGACAAAAATAATGACAAATGAAAAAAGACGAAATTTTTTGAAATTTTCCGGCGTAACTGCAGCCATGGTTGCTTCGCAAGGTGCTCTTTTTGCTAAAACCGACGTCATGAAAGTCGAAAATGGCAAAGAGGGATATCCAAATACTACTTATACAGAAGATATGTATCGTAATGAGTTTGGATTTATCCGCGGAAATACCGAAGATACCGGTTTTGCTTATCACTGTGTAAACTGTCAAGGAAACTGTGCTTGGGAAATATGGTCACACAATGGTGTAGTTACTCGTGAAAATCAATCAGCAAGATATCCGTCTATTAACCCTAAAATACCGGACTTTAATCCAAGAGGATGTAATAAAGGTGTACAGCACTCTCAAATCATGTATGAAAAAGATAGAATTCTTTATCCAATGAGAAGAGTAGGAGAGAGAGGAGAAGGTAAGTGGCAAAGAATCAGCTGGGATGAAGCAGCCAATGAAGTGGCACAAAAAATTTGGGATGTTATGACTGACCCAGCAAAAGGGCCTGATAAATTGATGGTGCATGCAGGAACAGGATTGCTTACCGAGGGCCGACGCGGCGGACCGTTAAGATTTTCTACGATGTTGGGATCTAGCCGTATCTATCCGTCTTCATATCTTGGAGATATGTTCTCAGGTGCTGCTGTAGCATATGGCGAAGGAAACGTGGGCTGTACATATGACTTTATGTACAATGTGGATACTGCAATTTTCTGGGGAGGAAATCCGTCTGTTTCAAGAATCCCTGATGCTCACTTCGTATGGGAAGGCAAATATAACGGAGCCAAAGTAATAGTCATTACTCCGGAGTTTAATGCATCTGCCAAATCAGCTGATGTTTGGATCCCGATCAAAGCAGGAACGGATAATATTCTAGCAGCTTCTGTAATTCATGAGATATTAAAAGAGAAATTGTACAAGCCTGAATTTATGAAAATCTTTACAGATCTTCCGTTCTTGGTCATAAAAGATACAAAAAAACTGCTTAGACGCAGCGATGTAGAAAAAGCTAAAAACCCGGAAGATGCAGAAAAGTATCATGAAGAGTTTTACGTCATGAATAAAAATACGGACGAAATAGCTCTTATGCCAGGAACTGAAGGAAGTGCACACAAATCTATTCGTATAGCAGAGCTTGGTATTGATCCTGAGCTTGAGGGCGAATGGGATGTGGAGCTATTAAACGGCGACGAAGTAGAAGTAACTACCGTATTTGAAATGCTCAAAGAAAACATAGAGAAATTCTCACCTGAAGAGACACAAAAACTCACAGGTGTTCATCCAGATACTGTAAAAATGCTAGCCCGTGATATTGCGCTTCCAAAAGTTGTATCAATTACTACCGGATTTTCACTAAATAAGTATTTTAATGGATTGATGAGTGTATGGAATATTTCGTCTATCTGTGGTCTTACGGGTCGTCTTGGGCCATACGGCGGACTTAATACCGAAAATGAATTTAAACTCTCAGGCCTTGAAGTGCTAGCCGGATTTAATGGTAAATATGCAGCCAGATTTGGTTCAGGATTTGTGGGAGAGTTTGTGTTTGGCGACGGGATGAAGACTTTTGATAAATATTTCTCAGACGAGGATGTCAAGAGAGCCCAAAACGGCATGGGCAAAAAAGAGTATATGGAGATCATCTCTGCAATGCTTGAAAAAGGAAAGTTAGGCAAAGCTAACAATGATAGCAAACATGGTAATGTGGCTAAACCATGGTGGGAGCCTGAAGTTTGTCTAGTGGTAGCAGACTCCAAATTCAGAAGAAACAAAGGCTCTGATTATCGCGAGGCATTCTTCAAAAAAATCTCATACTTTGCTTATTCGGATTACCGCATGAGTGAAACAGCGGTATATTCTGATTTGCTTTTACCGGCAAAATCACACTATGAGGTTTGGGATCTAAGAACCAGTCCGGGATATCACAGATTTACCAACTTGGCTCAGCCAGTAGCAAACATGAAGCCGGTAGGTGAAGCTATGGATGAGTGGAGCATGATGGCGCTTATTGCTAAAAAACTAGAAGAGATTGCCAATAAACCTGATAACATCTCTAAAGCTAAAGTAAAAGATGATAAAAGATATGCAAAACCTGGTTTCCATGACTTGTCGATAGTATATAAAGAGTTCACAAATACAGATGAAGAGTCAGAAGCTGCCATGGAGCCATATTTGGGAACTGATAAAATGGCAATTGATGCTGCGCTGGAAAAATGTGAGCAATACGAAGGTTGGACAGCTGAAAAAATGTACAAAGCAGGCGGATTCTTGCAACTTAATGAAAAAGCCGGCAAGATGTCACCTTTGTATTCGGATAGACCTTATAATACTTTTGAAAATATGTTATATAAATTTGAAAGATTTGAGACATTGTCAGGCAGACAAACTTTCTATGTAGATCATGATTTATATATTAAAATGGGTGCGCATACAAATACTGCTATGGAGGGCATAAGACCGATAGATCCAAAAAAATATCCGTTTGTGCTTATGACACCGCACGCTAGATGGTCAATCCATTCTAATTATAAAGCAAGCAGAATCTTGCAAAGACTTCAAAGAGGCGGTGTGCCATATGGCCACATAAATCGCGAAGTAGCAAAAATCAAAGGCATAAAAGACGGCGATATGCTCAAAGTCTCTAATACGCTTGGAGAATTTTATGTTATGGCAAAAGTTTCTAGCTCATGCCCGCCTGATGGTCTGGTAATGGAGCATGGTTGGGAGCCATATATGTATAGATACAATAAAGGCCACAATGAGTGTGTACCAACTTCACTAAATCTCCTTGAGATGGCCGATGGATGGGGACATTTGAAATTTGGTGGCCTTTGGGACGGAAACCAATATGCGTATGACGGCGCAGTGAATATAGAGAAAGCGTAAGGAGAAGATTAATGTCAAAAAGACAATTAGCAATGGTTATGGATCTAAATAAATGTATAGGTTGCCAAACTTGTACTGTTGCATGTAAGACCCAGTGGACCAACAGAAATGGCCGTGAATATATGTACTGGAATAATGTTGAGACTTATCCAGGAGAAGGGTATCCAAAAAAATGGATGGAGCTCGGCGGCGGATTTGATGCAGCCGGAGATCTTAAAGAAGGTGTAATCCCGAATATTGAAGCCGATTACGGTGTGCCTTGGGATTTTAGCTATGATGAGATAGCTACATTTAATTTTCGTGAAAATAATCCAGCAGCTGCATTCCATGCAGACAGTACTCCTACATGGGGTCCAAACTGGGATGAAGATGAAGGGGCAGGAAACTTTCCTAGCGATAACTATTTCTTTTATTTGCCTCGTATTTGTAATCATTGCACAAATCCTGGGTGCCTTAGCGCATGTCCAAGAGATGCAATATTTAAAAGAGATGAAGACGGGGTAGTACTTGTGGATTTGGATAGATGCCAAGGCTATCGCTACTGCATAGCAGGATGTCCTTACAAAAAAATATATTTTAACTCTAAAATTTCTAAGAGTGAAAAATGTATCTTGTGCTTCCCTAGAATAGAGCAAGGGTTGCCGCCTGCTTGTGCACAGCAATGTGTAGGAAGAATCAGATTTGTCGGGTTCCTTGACGATGTAGAGGGGCAAGTATATAAATTGGTACATAAATATAAAGTTGCATTGCCTCTTAGAAGCGACTATGGCACACAACCGAATGTTTATTATATTCCACCTACGGAAGCCCCGGCAAAATTTGATGCCCAGGGCAAAATAATAGAAGGAAGTCAAAGGGTTCCTATGCAAGAACTTGAGACTCTATTTGGCAAAGCCGTGCATGGCGCAATCAAAACAATAAAGGCCGAAAAAGATAAAAGAGCAAAAACCGGTGAGAGTGAATTAATGGATCTGCTTATAGCTTATCATCACGAAGACATGTTTAGGTTGGATGCTAATTATTATCAAGATGTAGCAAAAGCCAAAGGCGTAACAAACCCATTGGCACCAATCGATAATCGCTATGCAAAAGGCAAGTTTACAAATGAAATTCATTTCAAGGCACACGCATGAAAACTATAATAAAATCATTGATCATAGCTGGATTGGCAACGGCTGCATATGCTAAAACTCCAGCTTCTGCGACCGCAGAAAACCTTATAAATGCCCAAAGGGTATCAAATATAAATGTAGCAAATATTTCTCCATCTGATAGCATTTGGAGAAACGCAAAATCGGTATCTGTGGTCCTTTATCCTCAGACTACCATTAAGTTAAACGATGCAAAAGCAAATACGGCAAATAAAGATAATAAGGCTATCACTGCCCAAGTATCTGCTGTTTATAACAACTCAGCCGTTGCATTCAAGATAAGCTGGAGCGATCCTACTCAAAGCGTACAAAGCGGCAATGTCTCTGATGTATATCCGGACGGTTTTGCAATGCAAGTACCAGTTAGCTTCAGTGATCCGAAAAAATTGCCATACATCGGTATGGGCAGCGAAGGAAGACCGGTACTTGTACATTTGACCAAAGCGACAAATGTGCATTATGAACCAAATGGCAATGGTGACGTAGAGCATCAAGTCAGCCCTCATAATAAAAATGCATTCGGTGCTGATCTAGCAAACTATAAAGATAAAGTAAATAAACTTGGCAAAAATGCGTATACCCGAGCATTTATATCTGAAGGTTTTCGTTCTATGACCGAGCTCAAAGACGAAAGTGATAAATTTGGCATGAAAATGACATATGATGCTAAGAACAAAAGATGGACGGGGGTAGTAGCCAAACAGCTCAGAGATAGCGCAGCAGATCTAAGCAAATATGGTGCTCTGCCGGTATCATTTGCTATCTGGGATGGCAGCAAATATAACCGTGGCGGTGTTAAAAGCTTGTCTACTTGGCTTGCTGTGAAACTTCAAGGCAAAGCAGGCGGTGATGCGCTGGTAAAAGAGTTGACCGCTAAACCACAAGGTGATGCAAAAGCAGGTCAAGCACAAGTAGAAGCTATGTGTGCGAGTTGTCACACTTTGAGTCCCGCAAAACAAGCAGCCTCGCCGTTTATGGCACCAAGCCTAAACAATATAGGCGGATATTCAACTAATGCATATCTCGCCGAGTCAATTAAAGATCCAAATGCGGTTGTTGTGGCAGGATACAATAGAAATGCTCACAAAGGCTTTGCCTGGTACAATGTAGATGCAAAAACAGGCAAGAGAACATCTACTATGCCACCTATGATGAGCGATGACAAAAGTATCAATGATGCTGTTGCATATCTTAAAACTCTAAAAGCGGAGGTAGCAAAATGAAAAGATTAGTTTTGGGAATAGCTCTTGTCGCATTAATGCTGACGGGGTGTGGTAAAAAAGAAAGCAAGGAGCACAAAGCTTCTGGCGATGCAAATTTTACAGTTGAAAAACAGGGTTTTTTGACCACTAAATGGTGTGCCGAGCAAGGCATGTTCGCTGATTGCCGCATGGAGAGTATTGTGTGTGGGGAAGGCGAGTGCAATCAAAAATGGGAATTTGGTGATAAAGAAAAAATGGAACTAGTGCTTTATGTGCATGATGACTTGAAATACTACGAAGTTGATGTAGCCAAGCTTGGACATGAATTGCCGGAATTACTTGAAACATCCATTAACCGTAATCAGGTAATCGTAAAAGGAGATTTTAGCGATGGCAATAAAAGCATAATTGCTACTGCATTTGAAGCTCCGCCGCCGCCAACAAAGTCTTTCTTTAAGGGTTGTCTGTAACTCTATTTTTCTTCCCTGCGGGGGAGAAAAAAATAACTAATAATGTGCAATATGTTGTATATTATTAGCGATTTTTTGGATAGATTAAACTATTTTGGGGTATGCTACAACAAATTTATACAGGAGTTGTCGTGGACAATAAGATCAGGGCTTATATATATGCTTTTTTATCACGGATATTTAGCTCTCATATAGATAAAAAACTACTTAATGAGCTGCAAGGCAATGTGGAACTGCTGCATACTATCGGCAGCGAAGCTATGGCTTATCTGCAAGGTACAAATGAAGAAAAACTTTTAGAAGAGCTCAATGTCGCATTTCATTCTTTGTTTGTTATGAACAATCATCCAATAGAATCTTCAGTAATGGATGCAAAAAATGAGATCTTGGTAGGATTGCAAAATCCGGTCATGCAATTTTATGTCAATCACGGATACGATCTCAATCTAGCAGCATCTTCTTTGCATGTGCCTGACCATATAGCTATTGAATTTGGGTTTATGCAAAATCTTATATTGCAACAAGATAAAACCGCACAAATTAAATTTTATCGTGAACATCTGCTAGCATGGGTTCCTCAATATTTACTGTCTATTAAAGAGATGAGTGATAATCCATTTTATAATGATCTGTGTGATTTTTGTATCGATTTTATGTTGGATGATTATAGCAACCTATATATTGAGGAAGACAATGAGCTTGCTTAGTCCTGTGAGTGCCATCAAGATAGAGCCGCTTCGTTGCTTGAGAATAGAGCATGTCAGCAATGAGTGTTCAAAATGTATCGATTCATGTCCGGTAGAAGCAATAACTCTATCAACATCTAGAAGAATATCGTTAGATAGTATAAAATGCATAGGGTGTATGTCGTGCATAGGAGTATGCCCTGCCGAGACATTGGTATATCCGGATTTTGATCCGGCAGTTTTTGTATTGCAAACGGGTGTCAAAAAAGATATTACACTTTCATGCAAAAATAACAATACATGTCTTAGTATATTCAATAGCGAAAATCTTATCTCTCTTGGATTGCGTCATGAAAGCGTAAGTTGCGATATGTCGCTTTGCTCTGAGTGTGAAATGAATTTAGGCGGCAAAACAGCCGATATAATAATAGAACATATAAATGAAGCAAATAGATTTTTGCAAGCAGTAAATAAGCCATCACTTGTAATTAGTGAAAAGAAAAATGAACTCTCACGCAGAGAAGCTTTGTTTTCTTTTGTAAAAGATGCCCATGCTTTGCATAACGAGGAGTCATTCGATGCACTTTTCGACCCCAAAGAGAGCTTGCCAAAATCTCGGGTAGTTCTGCAAAATTCACTCAAGCTGTCCATAGAAGAACTGTCAGAGGATCCCATTAATGAGAATTTTTCTTTTATAACTCATAAACAGATAGATTTTGTCTCATGTGATAATTGCGGAGATTGCATACAGTTTTGTCCTACAAAGGCATTGCTTTATAGTAGCGACAAGACGAAGATCTTATTTCAGCCGTTGCGCTGTATAGCTTGTGGCATATGTGATGATGTGTGCAAGCCAAAAGCCATTAGTAGTGATAATGAGCTTGATATAGTAACATTAGCATTTAACCGCGCAGAGCTTCTCATAGAACATCATTTTGAAGTATGTACCGAATGCAGGGTGAGCTTTCCTCAAAAAGGAAATGAAAAGATATGTACTAGATGCGAAAGCTTCGTGCAAGATCATAGTGATCTATTTGCCCTCGCAAGGGATATGTAAAGAATTACAATCCAGCTGCAGTGATAGCCTCAGCTTGAGCGTGGGCTATAAGTGGATCAATTATAAGTTTTAGATTTCCATTTTCCATGACATCATCAAGGGCATAAATAGTAAGCCCTATGCGGTGATCTGTGATCCGATTTTGCGGATAGTTGTAAGTACGTATTTTCTCTGAACGGTCCCCTGAGCCGACTTGAAGCTTGCGCGCTGCAGATGTTTCATCTAGTTGCTTTTGCATTTCCTGCTCATAAACTCTTGCCTTGAGTACTTTCATCGCTTTGTCTCTGTTTTTGTGCTGAGATTTCTCATCTTGGATGGCTACCACAATACCTGTAGGGATATGCGTGAGTCTCACGGCAGAATCTGTCGTATTAACCGATTGTCCGCCGCATCCGCTAGAGCGGTAAACGTCCATTTTGATCTCGTTTGGTTTGATGTCTACTTCTACATCATCTACTTCTGGAATGACAGCTACAGTGATAGCAGAAGTGTGTACTCGGCCTTGTGTTTCAGTATCCGGTACTCTTTGTACCCTATGCGTGCCTGCTTCATATTTGAGCTTGGAGTAAACACCGTTTCCTTTGATCTGAAAAATAAGCTCTTTATATCCGCCGGCAGTGCCTTCGCTGCTGCTGACTAGTTCAACTTTCCACTTCATCTGTTCTGCATAACGCATATACATTTTAAACACATCAGCTACGAATAATGCGCTCTCATCCCCTCCGGCACCTGCACGAAGTTCTACAAATATATCTTTGTCGTCATTTTTATCTTTTGGGATCATGAGGATTTTGATCTCTTCTTCTAAAGATGCTAAGGTTTCTTCAAGCATCGGAAGCTCTTCTTTGGCAAGTTCGCCCAATTCTGGATCAAAAATTAGTTCTTTGTTGTCATTGATGGCTTGCAATGTTTCTAAGTACTGTTTGGCTTTTTCTACTAAAGCAGCTATAGAAGATTGCTCTTTGCTAAGGTCCGTCATGCGTTTAATGTCATTACCGATATCAGGAGAGCTTAAAAGCGTGCTAATCTCGTTGTATCTGTTTATAAATGGAATAAGTTTGTCTTGAAACATATATATATGCTTTGGATGAAAGTTGTGAAGTTGGGCGAAGCTGCTTAAGCAGCTTCGATAGCGTTGACCATTTTATGGAGACGGCTGATTTTTCTAGAAGCAGTTGGTTTTTTGATAAAACCTTTACTTACCATAGAGTGAATTTGTTGGTTTGCTACTTTGAAAGCTTCTGTTGCAGCTGTTTTGTCTGCTGCTGCTACTGCCTCAAGAACCGCTTTTGTAATGTTTTTGATTCTAGTTCTGTAGTATCTATTTCTCTCAGTTTTCACTGCAGTTTGCAAAATTCTTTTTTTTGCTGACTTGTGATGTGCCATGTCATTTTCCTTAATGTTAATCTTTTGGTATAGGTAACTATAGTTACATAGTAAGTTCGCGAATTTTATCCAAAGCAATATTAAATATTGATTAAACCTGCTGTTTCGGGTTAGAATAAAGCGTTTTAATCAAAATTTTGGCTACAATTATTGCCAAATTATGTAAATAGTATATATTAAAAGGAGTTAGCGTGTTGCTTTTTGGAACGGATGGTGTGCGTGGCAAAGCAGGTAAAAAAATTAATGCTTTTGATGTTATGAAATTGGCAATGGCAACAGGAATATATTTTAAGCCGATTTCCAAAACAAATAGGATATTGGTGGGCAAAGATACTAGAAGAAGCGGCTATATGGTTGAAAATGCTCTTGTTTCGGGATTGACGGCTGTGGGATTTGACGTGGTGCAAATAGGTCCTATGCCGACTCCTGCCGTAGCTTTTTTGACTGAAGATATGAGATGTGATGCCGGAATTATGATATCTGCGAGCCATAATCCTTTTTATGACAATGGAATTAAATTTTTTGATTGCGAAGGAAATAAGCTAGACAAAGCAAAAGAGGCAGCTATTGAAAAAATTTTTAATGATCCAGCTTCGATCGATATGGCGCAAGCTATAGAAAAATCTATCGGCAAATCCAAACGAATAGATGATGTAATCGGTCGTTATATAGTACATATCAAAAACTCTTTTCCAAAACATCTAACTTTAGCCGGCAAAAGAGTTGTCATTGATTGTGCTAACGGTGCAGGCTATTTAGCCGGCCCAACGATATTAGAAGAACTAGGCGCTGATCTTGTGGTACTAGGCAATGAGCCAAATGGTTTTAATATAAATGAAAATTGCGGCGCCATGCATCCGGAATATCTAGCTAAAGCAGTTGTCGAATACCGTGCCGATATAGGGATAGCACTTGATGGCGATGCGGATAGGCTTGTGATGGTCGATGAAAAGGGCGATGTTGTTGACGGAGATAAGCTAATGGGTGTTTTGGCTATTCATTTAAAATCAGAAGGCACACTCAAAGGCAATGGAATGGTGGCTACCGTAATGAGCAATCAAGGGTTAGAGGAATATTTAGCCGGGAATGGTCTTGCGCTTTATCGCAGTGCGGTCGGCGACAAGCATGTAGTAGAGATGATGCAGGAAAAAGGTATTAATTTCGGCGGGGAGCAAAGCGGCCATATTATATTTAGCGATTATGCCAAAACCGGTGATGGGCTCTCTTCGGCTCTTCAAGCATTGGCTTATTTGGTGCAAAGCGGACTTAAAGCAAGCGAGGCGTTTAACCCATACGAGTCATATCCACAAAAATTGATAAATTTGCCAATTTCTTCCAAGAAAGAACTATCTTCTCTTGAAGGGTTTGATGCATTATGTGACAAAATAGAAAAAGCACATATGAGACATTTGTTTAGATATTCGGGCACAGAAAATAAAATTCGCCTGCTTTTGGAAGGCAAAGATAAAAAGGCATTAGAAGAGATGATGGACGAAGCACAAGCGTTTTTTACAAAGGCGCTTGCTTGAAGCGAGAATTGGTCATTTTTGTTATAGTAGCGTCTGCTATATTTATCATAGATCAGATTATAAAATCCATATTTGTGGGCGGGTTTGATTGGCAGAGCAGCTGCATTTCGTTGGAGCTTCATTATAATCGCGGCGTGGCATTTTCTATGCTGGATTTTTTGGGAGATTGGCTCAAATGGATACAGGTTGCATTGGTAGGATTGCTTGCATTTTTCATCTTCAAAGAAGGTTATCTAAGGCAATATACTATTCCATCGGCATTAATAATAGGCGCAGCTTGTGGAAACCTAGTAGATAGGTTTATACATGGTGGAGTTGTAGATTATGTAGCTTGGCATTGCGGTTTTGATTTTGCGGTATTTAATTTCGCCGATGTAATGATAGATGTGGCAGTAGGGTGGTTTTTGATCCACCAAATTTGGTTTGCCAAGGAATCCAATTAGATCGAATATAGATATTTGCACAAAGAATCGTGCACAGACCCGTTTGATGCCACGATGCTTTTAGAGCCTAGATGATATGGCTCATTGGATGAATCGCTTACTCTTCCACCGGCTTCTTGAAGTATAAGAATACCTGCAGCTACATCCCATGGCTTGAGGTCTATCTCATAAAATGCATCTATTTTGCCTTGTGCTAAATAACAAAGATCTAGTGCCGCTGCTCCATATCTCCTGATATCTTGAATATTTGGAAGCAGATTGGTCATACATTTAATTACCCAATCATACTCTATACCTTTTTCGACTTTGGCATACGGAAAGCCGGTGCCTATAAGTGCTTGTTGTAAAGTATTTTGCGAGCTAACGGATAATTTGACTCCGTTGCAATATGCTCCTTTGTCTTTTTGTGCCCAAAACATTTCATTAAGTATAGGATTATATACGACACCGGCTACGGGTATTGAATTTTCCCAGATACCCATAGAAATAGCAAGATGCGGTAATCCGTGTATGAAGTTTGTCGTGCCGTCAATAGGGTCTATATATATAGCTTTATCCGATGAAACAATCCTCTCATTATGGCTCTCTTCTCCTATAAGCGTATAATCAGCAAAATGCTTTTTGAGCTCAGATATAAGAAATTGCTCGGTTTGCACATCGTATTGGGTTACTAGGTCAACCACACCTTTATGTGTAATATCCTTGTATGCTGCAAATCCCTCTTTGACAATCTCTCCGCCTTTTAAGGCTATAGATTTTAGTGTTTCAACCATGGGTTAAATAACTATTTTTACAGAAGGATGATCTTGAAATGCTTTAAATATTGCATCCCTCTCCTCTTTGGTAGCTACTACGCAACTGGCATTGTAGCTGTGAAATTTGCCACCACTTGAAACGTTGCCGCAAGAACACAGATGTTCTTTGTCGGCCATGATCTCTTTGATGCAAGCTAAAAGCTCTTCTTTGCTTGTGCCTATAATTTTAAATCCCCACTGTGTTGGGTATTCTATTTGTGGTTTTTCTTTTGTATTTTCATCTAAAATCATTTATATTCCTTTGTGTCTTTATTTGCACTCAACAAAATTTTATTGACGAATAAAATCACCAGATTTACCGCCGCTTTTTCGTTCTAGCTGAATATTGCTGATGACCATGCTTTTGTCTATCGCTTTTAACATATCATATATCGTGAGTAGTCCTACGCTAACTCCTGTTAATGCTTCCATCTCTACTCCGGTTTGTCCTTGAAGTTTTGCTGTCACGCTCAATTTAAAACCCGGCAAATCGGGCAACTCTTCTATATCTGTTTTAACAGAAGTCAACATCAGTGGATGGCACATAGGGATAAGATCGCTTGTACGTTTGGCTCCGCTGATCGCTGCGATTACTGCCGTTTGAAGTACGGGGCCCTTTTTTGCACTATTACTGATAACCGCATCAAAAGCTTCTTGACTCACAACGATAAGGCCGCTAGCGGTTGCTATCCTTGTGGTGGACTCTTTGTCCGAGACATCAACCATTTTAGGCTTATCATTCTCATCTAAATGTGTAAGATTCACGCTTATTTCCTTTGAAATAGTTCTTTTTGGTATTGTAACATAAAAAGCAAAAAGTATAAAATGACGGAAAAAAGATATTTTTGACGAAAATATTCATTTTTTTATTGACTTTTATCATCAGATAGAGTAAAATAGGTTCAATGTTTAAAAGGGAGAATAGATGGTATATGCATATCTGAGACAAGCACCGCAATCACTGCTTTTGTCTGAGCAGCAAAAAATTATTTTCACTTTTGCATTAACACAAATGTTACAAATAGACAAAGAGGTTATTGAGTATTCAGCCAAACATCGTTTTGTTGAAACTAGAGAAGAGTTTGAAAAATTTGTGCACGGACTCAAAAAAAACGATCTCATAATAGTGGCAACACTCTCATCATTAAGTAATTTTGCAGATGAAGCTGTAAAAATCATTACTTGTTTTTTGAGCAGAAATGTTACGCTTTATGTGGCGTCTTTGGGTATGCATATAAATGAACTGACGCCGATCGGAGACATTCTTCCGCTGTTAAATGATTTAAGAGAAGCCCAAAAAGCTCAGTCTAAATATATTGGCAGGCCAAAAGGAAGCAAATCATATTCTAAATTTGATGTTAGCTATACTCAAATAGTGAATATGCTCAAAAACGGTCAAAGTGTAAGTGCAATCGCTAGAGCCTTGCAAGTTAGCAGGACTTCTCTAAAAGACTATATAGACTCAAGAGGTATTAAAGAAATTATTAATGGTTCTTTTGTATCTATAGATAAAACGCAAGCTTCTAAGCAAATTCACAATAAACTGATTATTTGTCCATTTGAAAATATAAATCACAATACAAAGGGGAAGTGAAATGTCAACAACTACAAATGATGCCGCACAACCGAAGGTTAAAGGCAAGGAATATCTAAAGGGGTGGATGCCATATAGTATTAAGAGATATTGGGCCTATGTCGTTGTTACGATAGTTGGGTTTGGTATGCCTTGGATTACTATTAATGGAAATCACATATTTTTGCTAAATTTTGATCAGAAAAAACTACATCTTGCCGGCGTAGCATTTGATATGCAAGAGCTTTATCTTATGCCATTTATACTTATGCTGCTTTTTTTGGGCATTTTTGCCCTAACGGCTATCGGAGGACGAGCTTGGTGCGGATGGTTTTGTCCACAAACTATCTTTCGTGTAATATATAGAGATCTTATAGAGACAAAACTGCTTGGACTTAGAAAAAGAATCTCTAATAAGCAACAAAAGCCGGATATGAGCAAAGCCGAAAATCAGCTTAAAAGAGTGGCGGCAATTTTGATTTGGTCTGTGCTGGCATTTGTAGCAGCAGCTAACTTTTTATGGTATTTCGTGCCACCTGAAGATTTTTTTGCATATCTTGCAAATCCAAGCGAGCATATGGTACTAATAGGCTTTCTTGCTGGATTGGCACTGTTTTTGATAGCTGATGTTATATTTATCAAAGAGGATTTTTGTGTATATATCTGTCCTTATAGCCGCGTGCAGTCAGTATTGTATGACAAAGACACGGTTATGGCTATATATGACCCGCATAGAGGTGGGGAGATCTATGAGGGTAGCGGGCCGGAGAGACATAAACTTTACAGCAAACAAAAAGAGCTTTTAGCAGTTGAGCCGAATGCAGAATGTACTACTTGTGAAAGTTGTGTAACCGTATGTCCTACGCATATTGATATACGTAAAGGAATGCAGCTGGAATGTATCAACTGTCTAGAATGTGTAGATGCCTGTACAAAGGTAATGGGGGCCTTGGGCAAACCAAGTCTTGTTAAATGGTCAAGTGAAAAAGAGACTATCGCACAAGAAGGTAAAACAGATTATTTTAGAGCCAAAACAATCGGATATTTTGTTGCACTTACTTTAATTTTGATTGCACTATTTGCAATGGGAAGCAAAAAAGAAAATATGCTTTTGAATGTAAATAAAACAACAAGATTATATAAAGTGCTAGATAACGGTGGAGTTGAAAATGATTATATTTTCTTGTTCACAAACACTGACAGCAAAGCACATACATATTATTTTGAAATAGTCGGCAACGATAAAATCAAGATTGTTCGCCCGGAAGAACCTTTTAAAATAGGTGCCGGTAAAAAGAAAAAGAGTGTTGTAGTGCTTGAAACACATGAAATGCTTGCTAACGATGCAAGAAAAGATGTACCGATTCCTGTAAAAATCAGGGCATATGCAGTAGATGATAAGGAAAATATTGTAGTAGACAGGGATAGCGTATTTGTTTTCCCTAGAAGCGATTTGATCAAAAAATAATTTCTTCGAATTCATTGCCATACCGACATATCGGTATGGTAATGCTACTCTTGCGCAATATCTTTAAACTTATACTATAGCATTAAAATTAATGTTATAGTATATTTTTAACAATTTAAAATTATTATATATAAAATGAAAGGAAAGAATCATGAAAAAAATATTAATATTGGGCGGTGGATTTGCGGGTATTGAAGCTGCGATATATTTAAGAAAAAATGGGCACGATGTTACGCTAGTAAGTGATAGAGATTATTTTTATATTTATCCTACATCAATTTGGATCCCTACAGGTGAAGTGACTAGAAAAGATGTAAGTATCCCACTTGAAGATTTGGCCGCTAAACACAAATTTGATTTAATAATTGATAGCGTAACCAAGGTTGAGGCAAAAGAAAAAAAAGTAACACTTCAAAGCGGGAAAGTATTGGAAGGGTTTGATAAACTAGTCGTTGCTCTTGGTCAAGGCAAAATGAAATTAGAGGGTATAGAGAATACTCTATCTATTTGCGGAAAACCAGAAGAGGCAGATGAACTTTATAAAAAACTTCAAGAACTTATTGCAAAAGGCGGCGGAAAGCTGACATTCGGTTTTGGAGGCAATCCAAAAGACAAATCTGCTGTGCGTGGCGGACCTGCGTTTGAAGTGCTTTTCAATGTTCATAATTATCTCAAAAAAATAGGGATGAGAGATAAGTTTGAGCTTACATTTTTTGCTCCTATGGCAAAACCCGGCGAAAAGATGGGAGAAAAAGCTCTTGTTATGATGGATAAAATGTTTGGCATGACAAATATAAACAAAAAAATTGGAAGTAAAATAGTTCGTTTCGAGAGCGATGGGATAGTTTTTGAGGATGGAACTAAGCTAGAATCAGACCTAACCATGTTTATATCTGCCGGAACAGGACATCCTATCTTGACAGCTTCGGACTTGCCTATTAGCGAAACCGGTTTTGTGGCTACAAACGAGTTTAATGAAGTTGAAGGCATGAGCGGAGTTTATGCTATAGGCGATAGCGCATCGCTCCTTGGAGATAATGACTGGAAAGCAAAACAAGGGCATGTGGCTGAAGTAATGGCGAAAAATATAGCTCATAATATAACAAACCCAGATGATAAAAAAAGCTATATTGACCATCTGAATATCCTATGTATGATGGATATAGGAAATGGCGCAGCTTTCGTATACAGAAGCAATACGAGTGCCAAAATGATACCGCTTCCAATCATTGGACATTGGATGAAAAAAGGATGGGGCTGGTATTGTAAAAACTCAAAACTAGACAAAATCCCTCGCATCCCTGGTATGTGAGAACCGTAACAAACGACAACTGCTTGTCGTTTGTAGGTTCGAAACCGAAGGCGATGTGCGAAGCACCGCCGAAGGCTGGGAGAACCGATTCTTTGTGTGATATCCACAACTGCTTGTCGTTTGTAGGTTCGAAACCGAAGGCGATGTGCGAAGCACCGCCGAAGGCTGGGAGAACCGATTCTTTGTGTGATATCCACAACTGCTTGTCGTTTGTAGGTTCGAAACCATGAAAGTCGTTAAGCAAACATGAACTGCTTCATGTTTGTAGACTTGGAACCATAAGCGATGTGCTTTAGCACCGCTGTAGGCAAGATGTCTCAAAGAGACCGCCGAAGGCTGGGAGAACCAATCCATTTTTGTCATCCTGAACTCGTTTTAGAATCTATTCTTTTTTGTAACTTTTTTCAAAACCTCGCAGTGACGACTTGTTACTGGTTCATTATTCTATCAATAAGGAATGGATCCCTGCCTTCGCAGGGATGACACTTTTCATTGGTTGCTTTTTTCTTGTGTAAGCACAAAATACAGGTATCGCAAAAAATGACTAAATTCTTTCCTTGAGCGGAAAAATTATAACTATTTAAATTAACATAATACAGCCAAACTAATAATTATTATAATCAAAACTTTACCATCAACTAGCTACAATCACCACTTAAAAATATTCGTCAAAGGAAATCAAAAATGAAACAAACTATACTTATGGAAAAGTATCCAATATTTGAATTGGAAATCTCAAAAAATGAAACAAAATATACCTCTGTCGACGAGATCATAGAATATTTTAAATCTAAAATCGAAGCGCATCCGGTAGCTACTTATATAGCTACTTTTGATCATTACAGCCATACAAAAGGCTTAAGCGACGGATCTATTGCGCCTGAAATCTTGGATGCAAAAAACATTATATTTTGTTTTGGAAAAGAGTTGCCAAAACCTCATGTTATGAGTATCAGACCAAGGTCTATTGGTGTGGCTGAATTTAAAGATAGTTTTTTTGTAGGGTTTATGGAAGCCCCAAATCCGGCAGCAAATGATGCTATGGAAAGCTGGGCGAAAGGTCTTGTTGCGTAATATATTTACGATAGCTTGTATTTATCTGTTTCTTCTTGCTGGATGTGAAAATAAAAATCCGGTATATAGCGGATTTTGTGATGATACTAATATATCTTTGCCGTTGTCATGTATAAAGATAGATATGGATAATGATATCATTTTGGCACACAATGTCAAAGAGGCCATGAAAGCCAAAATCACAGATAATTGCTCTTATCGTATAGAAGGAGAGATTTATCGTACAGCCAAATGCAATAGCATAGAAGCAAAAAGTATAGGCGCTGATTTCAATGGCTATGTGCGCCTAAATATACTTTATGGCAACAAATGCATATATAAAATACAAAGTGATTTTAAAAATGACGAAGATGCAGCCATAAAACGAGTTTTAGATACGTTCAAAAAAGAGTTATTTTAGACTTAAAAATTATAGTATTTGGATGTAAATAATATTTTTTGAATAAAAATTTCAAATTAAGAGTAAATTTATCCTATTTAAGTCATAATGTCTTTATAAAATTTAAAATAAAGGATAATATATGGCAACAGTAACATTAAAAGGCAACCCTTGCGAATTGGCAGGCAACGAGATAAATGTAGGTGACATCGCTCCAGAAGTAGTGGTGGTAAAATCGGCAGATCTTTCAGAGGTAACAGTTGGCGGGGCTAAAGGCAAAGCTCAACTCATCATTGCAGTTCCAAGCCTGGATACTCCTGTTTGCGCTATGGAGGCAACTAAATTTAACCATCAAGCAGCAGCTATTGACGGACTTGAAGTGACTGTAGTATCTATGGATTTACCATTTGCAGCCAAAAGATTTTGTTCTACGGAAGGCGTAGAAAACCTAACTGTCGGAAGCGACTTTAGAAACAAAGATTTTGCGGAGGCTTACGGTGTTCTTATTGCTAGCGGCCCGCTTGCCGGAGTAATGGCTAGATGTATCTTTGTTGTAGGAAAAGACGGCAAGGTAGCTTATAAACAATTGGTTCCTGAAATTACTGATGAACCAAACTATGAAGAAGCCATTGCAGCAGCAAAAGCGGCATCAAACTAATTTAATTGCCCTCAAGGCAAAGCAAAAGCTTTTGCTTTTGTGAAACTTCCCTCCCCCTTTTTTTAGTTAGTCCATATTTGTCTCCTCTGTTTGAATATGGACTGCTTATTTGTCAATAGATGATGGATAATGTGTCACCATTAAAATTATCTTTACCGACTTTTATCATTTCTTGATATATAATTCCTATATAGATTAAATAAAGGTATATATTGGCTAGATTTACTCAAAAACAGATTGACAAATATAATCGTCAAAAATACATTGCAGAATTAGAAAAAATATCAAAAAATATATTCAAAATGCTTCGCGATGCCAAGATTGATTCTAATTCTTTTTCTATCAAACTAGCATCTATGGTAAAAAAACTGCACGAAAAAGAGGCTATTCGTCTAGAGGGTGAGTACAACCAAAAACTAAAAGAGTATATTTTGGCTCTATATGAGAAAACCAAAAATGTCGAACAATTTAATGATATAATATTGAACGAACTAAGAGAGCCCGAGATGAGCAACCTTAACCGTTTGCAAAAACTCAAAAATAAAAATAGTTACAAAAAAGAGAAGCATAAGCTTTTGGCGCGTCAAGATGATGATTAATCCGATAGAAGGCAGTAGCAATGAAAATAAAATTTGCAATTGTGTTGTCTACAATCAAGACAGAAATCACGCTTAAATATTAAAAAGAGGAGATAATGCGTATGAAGTATATTAAAATCGGAATTTTTCTTGGTACCATCGGCGCTTTTGCCGGCGGAGATATAGCACCTTATTATGAGCCTTATATAGGTATAGAAGATTGTTCATCTGGCTGCCGAAAGGATAGTGTCTATATAGATAAAGAGACCGGGTTAATGTGGCAAGATGTGATATATGATGATAAAAGCGATGGAGCATATAAAAGAGATAAGTCAGCTTGTAAAGCCGGAAGTCTATCGTATGCTAAAAATTATTGCGAATCATCAAGTATGGGTGGTTATTATGATTGGAGATTGCCTACTTCAAATGAGATGATGGCTCTTTTTGAAAAGGGAAAAGTATTCCAAGATAATCGAGATGCTGATTTTTGGACATCCACTCCTGCTGAAAAAAATAAATATTATGTCGTTTATACAGTGGATGGATATAGATATGCAAGAGATCCTGGCCAATCAAACTATATCCGTTGTGTTCGTTGTGTAACAAAAGAAGATGAAGCTTCAAAAAAATAATTATTACCGTACCAAGTAAACACCTGAAGTTTTGATACAAATGATTTTGTGCATAATCAAGGCGAAACTTTGAAAGCATAGCCAAAGCTACACCGAGAAGTTTTAACAATGAGTATGTGCAAAAGCGTTGTACCTTTCAGGGAGCATGATAGATAAGTAATCTTTGAACAAAAAAAGCCTCGAATTACCTACGGGTAGTCCTTCGGCTTTTCGTCCAAATCTTACTACCTCTAATGCTCTCAAAATTAAAGTGTTTACTTGGTACGGCAATAAAGTATCTTGACCTCTTCTTGCAAGGCTATCTTGAATTGGTCTAGAACTTTTTGCTTGGCAAGGTCGATAAGCTTCATAGCATCGCTATATGTGCCGTTACCTTTGTTGACCAAGAAGTTGGCGTGTACTTCGCTCCATGCCATGCCTCCTATTTGCATACCTTTGAGCCCGACTGCTTCTATAAGCCTGCCCGCATGGTCACCTGCCGGATTTTTAAATAGTGAACCTGCACTTGGCTCTTTGGGTTGATTGGCACGTAATGCTATAAGAGAGTCTAAAAGTTCGGCATCAAATCCATGAGTAACATTGAATCTAGCCTCTGTTACAACTCCACCAAGTTTGGAGAAGCGATAGCCATGTTCTATTTCGCTCGCTTTCTTCCATATCTCATCAATACAAATGCTGTCTACTATATTGAATATCTCATACTCTTTGACTCCCGCATTCATGGCGAGCATGCCGCCAAGTGATCCTGGAAGTTTTGATACAAACTCAAATCCGGCTATATTATATTTTTTGGCAAAAGAGAGTATTTTACCTGTCGGTGTAGCTGCTCCGATGCTAAGCATATCTCCGTCTAAAGTAATAAAATCAAAATCCTTGCTCAGCATCATAAGCGGAGGCGGAGTGGGGGAGATAAGCAAATTGTTTCCATGGCCTATGAGATATCTATCTTTGGGTATGATATCTCCTTTTTCAATCATCAGCACCTCTTCTTTTTGTCCGATACGGATACTGCTGAATTTGCTGAAATCTATGGTTTTGTAAAACACTATTGCTGCCTAAGCTCTGCATATTCTTGAGGGATTAGATAATTAGACGACTTGATAGCTTCCGTATAAAATCCGCTCTTAAATCCAAGCTCATATAATTTATCAAGCGCCTTTAATTGTAGAGGAGAAAGCGTAATAGATTCATTAGAAGCATACATATCTAGATACTTTTCTAGCATCTTGCCGTCAATCCTGACCAATTTGTCGTCTTCTAATTTTTTTGAAAGTTCAGCTTTTCTCTCATTGGCTACTTTTACACCCTCTATAAGGATGTTTTCTATTTCTATGGCACGGTTCAGGGGGATGCTGCGTCTTAATGCCATTCCACCAAGAGGCAGAGGCAGTCCGCCGCCGCTAAGTTCTAGCCAAATATCCCATATCTCTTTTTCAACTTCCAAGCTTTCATCGTAAGAGAGTATGGATTCATGTATAAGCACACCGGCATCCACCTCTCCGCTTAGGACCGCATTTTCAATTTCTAAGAAATTTTTATATATTATCCTAGCCTCCGGATAGTATATGCGAAATAGCATGGCATTGGTGGTATTTGCCCCCGAGAGAGCTACGCGAAAGTTGCGTTTCAACCTAGTCTCTTTTTTGCGGATCAACTTGGGGCCATACCCCTCTCCAAAGCTCACTGCAGTTCTCAGCAGGGCATACTCGTCCTTGATAAGCGGATAAAGAGCGAAACTAATGGCAGTTACATCATAAGTGCCTTTTAATGCTTCTACATTTAGTGTCTCTATGTCAAGAGCTTCATTTGTAATATTATAATCAGATGTATCCACCCAGCCAAAAGCTATGGCATAGTACATAAATATATCGTCAGCGTCTGGAGAATGGGCTAAGGTGATGTTCATATATGGCTCCGTAAAAATATATGGTATTTTAGCGAAAAAGTAGAAAAGAAAAAGAATATAATAAAAACATGACAATTTGACATATTTTTTTGCCACTCATCCAAAAGAGATTAAAATGGTGTTAGAATTTCAACATAAAGGATAAAAGGATGAGCATGGCAATGGATGCACAAAAAGCAAAAGCATTAGAGATGGCTATAAAACAGATCGATAAAACCTTCGGAAAGGGCACTTTGATGCGCCTTGGCGATAAAGAGATAGAGCCAATCGCTTCTATCAGCACCGGTTCTTTGGGGCTTGATATAGCTTTGGGTATCGGTGGAGTTCCGCAGGGTAGGGTTATAGAGATATATGGACCGGAATCTTCAGGAAAGACTACACTATCTTTGCAGGTCATTGCTTCAGCGCAAAAAAACGGTGATGTATGTGCTTTCATAGATGCGGAACATGCTCTTGATGTATTGTATGCTAAAAATTTAGGTGTTGATGTAGATAATCTACTTGTATCGCAACCGGATTTTGGAGAGCAAGCCCTTGATATTCTTGAAACCTTAGCAAGAAGCGGTGCAGTTAGCCTAATAGTTGTGGATTCAGTGGCTGCCCTTACTCCAAAAAGTGAGATAGAAGGAGATATGGGCGATACACATGTGGGGCTTCAAGCAAGATTAATGAGCCAAGCTCTTAGAAAACTAACAGCAATTCTTCATAAGACAAACACTACAGTCATATTTATCAACCAAATTCGTATGAAAATAGGCACCATGGGCTATGGTTCACCGGAAACTACGACAGGGGGGAATGCTCTTAAATTCTATGCTTCTGTGCGAATAGATGTGAGACGTATTGCTACACTAAAGCAAGGAGAGTCACAAATAGGAAACCGCGTCAAAGCAAAAGTGGTCAAAAACAAAGTCGCACCTCCATTTAGACAAGCAGAGTTTGATATTATGTTTGGCGAGGGCATCAGCAAAGAGGGCGAACTGATAGATTATGGCGTGAAGCTTGATATTGTAGATAAAGCAGGAGCATGGTTTAGCTATAAAGAACATAAGCTCGGACAAGGCAAAGAAGGAGCAAAACAAACTCTAAAAGATAATACATCTTTGCGAGAAGAGATAGAAGGCAAGATACGGGATGCTTTAGGAGTAAGTGATATGCTCTCTATGGGCGAAAGCGAGATGGGCATAGAAGAGTGACCCCGTCTTCTTAGATAAAATTTGCTAAAATATCATTACTATATGCAAAGAGGGAAATTATGATTTATATTGATGATATTAGAGCGGACGAGGTCATGGATAGCAGAGGCAATCCGACAGTTAGAGCTACAATATTTCTAAGTGACGGCACTATGGCCAGTGCTATCGTGCCAAGCGGTGCAAGTACCGGCAAAAGAGAAGCCCTAGAGCTTAGGGATGGCGGTGATAGATATATGGGCAAAGGCGTGCTTAAAGCTTGTGAAAATATCAATGTTACTATAGCAGAAGCGCTTATAGGTCTTAGCCCGCTTGATCAAGCTGGGATTGATGCTTTATTAAAGGACTTAGACGGTACAGATAATTATGGTAATTTGGGTGCAAATTCTGTGCTTGGTGTTTCTATGGCAATGGCAAGAGCAGCAGCAAAATCTCTAAAAATACCTCTATATCGCTATCTTGGAGGAGCAAATGCTATGGTTATGCCTGTGCCTATGCTCAATATCATCAATGGTGGCGCCCATGCCAATAACTCTGTGGATTTTCAAGAGTATATGATAATGCCTATAGGTTTTGATAAGTTCTCAGAAGGACTTAGAGCCAGCGCAGAGGTTTATCATAATCTTAAAAAGATTATCAATGACATGGGTGAGAGTACGGCAGTGGGTGATGAGGGCGGATTTGCTCCAAATCTCAAAAATAATGAAGAGCCGATAGCCGTAATTATAGAAGCTATCAAAAAGGCAGGATATGTCCCAGGCGAACAAATTGCAATAGCTCTTGATGTAGCTAGCAGTGAGCTTGAAGTAGAAAAAGGAATCTATCATTTGCATTCAGAGGATAGAAAGCTGACAAGCGCCCAGCTGGTAGATTATTATGCCATGCTATGCGACAAATACCCGATCGTATCAATAGAAGACGGACTTAGCGAAGACGACTGGGATGGTTGGAAAATATTGACCGATAGACTAGGTGATAAAGTACAGTTGGTTGGCGATGACCTTTTTGTAACAAATGCTAAAATATTAGCCGAGGGCATAGAAAAAGGTATTGGCAATTCAATTCTCATCAAGCCAAATCAAATAGGTACGGTTAGCGAAACAATGCAAACAGTAAGACTTGCACAAAGAAACGGGTATAAGTGTGTTATGAGTCATCGTTCAGGCGAGAGCGAAGATGCATTTATTGCTGATTTTGCCGTAGCACTAAATACCGGTGAGATCAAAACAGGCTCAACGTCTAGAAGCGATAGAATAGCTAAATATAATAGGCTATTGGAAATAGAGGGTGAGCTTGAAAATAGCGAATATTTGGGAAGCGCATTATTTAGATAATCTTTATGGCTTTTAATGACTATCTTGATTTTAATACATTGCGCAAAATAGGAGTCAAAAAAATAATTATAGCCTTTGGATTGATTGTTTTTATTGGGATCTATTTGGGCGTAATATTGTTTGGTGAAAATTCTATATTAGCACTTTGGCATTTAAAACAAGAGAAGCGAGAGTTAACCAAAGAGATCACAGACACAAAAAACAAAAATCAAGAGCTGCAAAAAGAGTATTTTTTGCTCAAGCAGCTAGAACCAAAGAGTAATTAATTATGACAGATAGTAGCTATTTTTAATCCTAATTTATCAAGCATCTCTATATCGTTTTGTGGCTCATCACCTTGTGTAGTAAGGTAATCGCCCAACACGATAGCATTCGCTCCGGCATCAAACATAGTTTTTTCGCTTCCGCCAAAGAGCAGTTCTCTTCCGCCGGCTACCATTAAGATCTTATTTTCTCCCAAGCCTTTATGCATTTGGGATATAATTTTTACGGCTTCGTCTTGAGTTATATTTCTTGATTTGATAGGAAGGGCTGGATTTGGATGATAAAAGTTCAGAGGTACAGCGTCAGGCTGAAGAGATAATATAGCAGCTATAAGATCATCTCTATCCTCATAGCTTTCCCCCATACCAAATATTCCGCCCGTACAAAGGGAAAGACCAACCGATTTGACATTTTGGCAAGTCTCATATCTCTCTTCCCAGCTATGTGTTGTGCAAATTTTCTGGTAATATGAAGGTGATGTTTCTAGATTGTGATTGTAGCTATCTAATCCGCTCTCTTTTAGGTAGCTAAGCTGCTCGACGCTTGCGGTACCGTTGCATCCTATAAGGTGCAAGCCATCAATTTCTTTTTTGATGGTTTTGGCTGCCGTGGCAATATATTCTGTTTTTTTATCATCCAAACCTTTGCCTGCTGTTACTAAACAATAACCCAATGCGCCTGCTTCTTTTGCGAGCTTGGCTTCTTTGATAATCTGTTCTAATGGTTTATAATTGTACCTCTGAATATTGGCATGATATCGTACGCTTTGTGTGCAAAATGCACAATCCTCACCACAAGTACCGCTAAGAATATTATTGATAGCACATAAAAAAATTTCTTTTGACATTATGCATCTTCCTTGTGTTTGCACTTGAAACACTCATATACAGTTTTGGTTTTTAAGGTTTTTTTGCCCATAAGATATCCGCACTGGCTACAATGACGATCGACTGGCTCGAAGTTGGCAATGAATTTGCATTGAGGATAATTGCTGCATCCATAAAAGGTTCCTCGTTTTCCTTGTCTTTCATGCAGTTTGCCGCCGCATTCAGGACATGGTACACTTAGTTCTTTTGGAGGAGTTAGAGGTTTTGCATTTTTGCATTTAGGGTACGCTGAACAGGCCAAAAATTTACCTCGTTTGCTATCTTTGATAACCATTGGAGAGCCGCATTTGTCACAAATTTCATTAGTAGCTTCTGATGGCGTATTTGCATCTTCTTGCTCTGTTTCGTTTTGATTTTTTGTATATTTGCATTTCGGGAAATTACCGCATGCTACAAACTCCCCAAATCTACCTTTTCTAAGCAATAGTTCGCCGCCGCATTCAGGACAAATTTCACCTGTCGGTGTAGCAGTTTTGAGGCTGGCTATATTTTTTTTGCCTTCAGCTAGTTTGAGTGAAAAAGTACCGTAAAACTCTTTTAGCATTTTTTGCCAATCTTGCTCACCGTTAGCGACAAGATCAAGTTTTTCTTCCATATTTGCAGTAAAGCCGCTATCGACAATTTCAGGGAAATGCTCTTCTAGCATAGCAGTAACTAAAAATGCAATTTCAGTAGGATATATTCGCTTCTCTTTTATCTCTATATATTTTCTGGTATCTAATATAGTTATAGTAGGAGCATATGTACTTGGACGGCCAATGCCTAGAGATTCAAGCATCTTAATGAGACTTGCTTCATTATATCTAGCCGGCGGCTCTGTAAAGTGTTGGGTTGTTTTGATGCCATCAAGCTTGGCAGGCGAATTTAAAACAAGAGGAGGCAATAATTTATCTTTTTCGTTATATCCTGTAACTTTATAGAATCCATCAAATATAAGTCGTTTGCCATTAGCTTTAAACGTAGTATCTTTTCCTTTAAAAATAATAGTTTGTGATTCTATAACTGCTTCATTCATTTGGCATGCCAAGAAACGATTATATATGAGACGATACAATTTAAGCTCATCTGCAGCCAAGTAGGCACTGGCTTTAGCCGGATCAAAATCTATCATGGTTGGACGAATTGCTTCGTGAGCTTCTTGAGCTCCTTTTGATTTAGTAGTGTATATTTTCACTTTGCTTGGCAGATATTCATCGCCAAAATTAGCCTGAATATGTGCTCTGGCAGATTCTACTGCTTCGCTCGCTAGATTGAGGCTGTCAGTTCTCATATAAGTTATCACACCGGCTGTGCCTTTGTCTGTTTTGACACCTTCGTATAATTTTTGGGCTATAGTCATAGTCTTTTTTGGAGAAAAACCAAGCTGTGTTGATGCGCTTTGCTGCAGGGTGGATGTCATAAACGGAGGCGGAGTTTTGCTTTTTTTGGATTTGGTTTCTATATCTGCTACTACAAAAGCATCATTTTTGGCAGCACTTTCTATCTCTTTTGCTTGATCTTCATTCTCAATTGTAAGTTTGTCTATCTTTTCACCCTGATAGGCAACAAGCATAGCTTCGATCTCTTTTTCAAAAATACCTTCTATGCTCCAGTATTCTTGGCTTTGAAAAGCATTAATTTCACGTTCTTTGTCTACCACAATTTTAAGAGCAGCACTTTGAACTCTGCCTGCACTCAATCCTCTTTGGATTTTGCTTGCCAAAAGAGGAGAAAGCTTGTATCCAACCATTCTGTCTAGCAAACGTCTTGTTTGTTGTGCATCGACACTAAGCATATCCATTTTACGCGGATTTTCAAGAGCATGATTAATGGCTTGCTTGGTAATCTCATGGAATACAATACGCGGCAGGCTTGATGGATTTTTGCCGATAGCCATAGCTATATGATAGCCTATAGCCTCTCCTTCTCTATCTTCATCCGTCGCGATAAACAGATTTTCAGCCTCTTTGGCAAGAGTTTTTAACTCCTTAACGGTAGCCGCGGCTTCTTTTGGAATGGCATACTGGGGGATAAAATCACCACTCTTTTCATCAATTGTAATACCAAAGTTATGCTTAGGAAGGTCGCGAATATGGCCTTTTGATGCAACAACTTTGTAATCTTTGCCTAAAAAGCCGCCAATAGTTCGGGCCTTGGCCGGAGATTCTACGATAATTAAATTTTTCATAATAATAGGTACTCTGTGAATATTTTTGTGGTATTGTAACACAAAAGAAAACAAAAGAATATAATAATGTCAAATTGACATTGCAAGGAGATGGTTTATGTGTGCTATTTTTGGCATAATAGGCAGTTATGACGAGAATATTGCAAAAGATGATTTTATGGCTTTGGCGCACCGTGGTGAAGACGATAGTGCATTTATATCAAATGAGAAATATTTTTTCGGTATTCATCGTTTGGCTATCACGTCATTCGGCAAAGAAATAGATCAGCCGTTTATGGATGGTAAATATATCGTTGTATTCAATGGAGAGATATATAACTATAAAGAGCTAGCTCTTAGACTTGGTATTGACGCATCATCAGAGGCAAAAGTTATTTTGGAATCTTACAAATTTTGGGGTGATAGTTTTGTAGAATATATAAACGGCATGTATGCAATAGCTATCTATGATGGCAATGAGCTAAAGCTTTTTCGTGATAATGTAGGCAAAAAACCTCTTTTTTATTCGGTAAAAAAAGATGCATTTTGGTTTGCGAGCGAGATAAAAGCTTTGGGGTATGGTTCAAAAATTGATACAAAAGCTATCTTGCCTTATTTGAGTTTTCAGACGACACTTTCTCCAAATACATTTTATACCGATATTTTTTCACTGCCGGCTGGATCATGTGCAACTTTTAAAGATGGCAAGATAACCGTAAAGTCGCATTTTTCACCGCTAAATAACAAGATTATATACACGAACTCCCAAGATGCCTCAAGTGCCGTAGAAGACGCACTTAAAGAGTCTGTATCAAAAAGAATTCCTTCTGGCAATGTTCCTTGGGGAGCATTGCTCTCCGGCGGGATTGATTCATCTTTGGTCGCATCCATGGCGTCATTGGATTGTAAGATAGACACATTTTGTATAGGATATGAAGATAAATTCGCCTCTTATGATGAAAGGGAATATGCAAGCAAAGTCGCCAAACATATAGACTCCAATCATTATGAATCAGTGCTTACAAAAGAGAAGTTTTTTGATGGGCTTGCAAACATAGAAGGATTTTCAGAGCAGCCACTAGCAGATCCGGCACAGATACCATTATTTGTTTTGCTAAAAGAAGTTAAAGAATACGATAAAAGGGTAGTGCTCACCGGAGACGGCAGCGATGAGCTTTTCTTGGGGTATAAGACATACAAAGAGTATTATGATATAGAACAAGCTTCACAGCTCAAGTATAAAAATTGGCTAAACGGCTTTTTGAGATCCCATTATTCTCCAAATAAAGAGTGGGAGTGGTATAAACGTATTTTTGGGGGCTCTTTGCTTTTTCGCTCAACAGCTGAACTTTTTACAGACTTGCAGCAAAATAGGCTTCTGAAACAAAATGTAAAAGACGATAATTCTCTACTCTATCTAGAAACATATTGGCAAGAGTTCATACAAAGCGGGAGAACCAATATAATAGATTGGTATAGTTTTTGTGATATGAAAGTGAAACTTGGTGACTTATTTTTAACAAAGCTTGATAGAGTTAGTATGGCTTGCGGTATCGAAGCTAGAAGTCCATTTTTGGATCCATCGGTCGTAAATTTAGCTTTTAGCATAGATCCAATGGTGCGCTTTGGGGCAACATCAAAGGCTCTCATTAAACAAGCGGCATATAGATATCTTCCAAAAGAGATAGTAGATAGAAAAAAACGAGGATTTAGTTATCCATATATGGAGTGGCTATTAGAAGAAAATGAATTAGAGGTTATTAGGCGAGTACAAAAAGAAAGAAAAATGTTCAATAATGAGGCTCTAGAATTTATACTCTCAAAAGCACCAAGCGGCGGGTTTAAGCACCATATATTTGCTTTGTATACGTTATGCCGCTGGCTAGATAAACATTAATGTTTCAAAATCCTAGGTAAAGTAATACCGGTTTGTTTTTGGTATTTGCCTTGTCTATCTTTGTACGTAGTTTCACATGGCGCATCGCCTTGCAAGAAGAGTACTTGAGCTATGCCTTCATTGGCATAGATTTTTGCCGGCAAAGGAGTGGTATTTGAGATTTCTATAGTGATATGCCCCTCGAATCCAGGTTCAAACGGAGTAACATTGACGATGATCCCGCATCTGGCATATGTGCTTTTGCCTAGGCAGATCGCCAAGGTATCGCTTGGCATTTTGAAATATTCTACCGTTCGTGCCAATGCAAAAGAGTTTGGCGGCACTATGCATACATCACCCTTGAAATCAACTACATTATTGTCATCAAAATCTTTTGGATCAATAACTGTTGAATTTACATTCGTAAAGATCTTGAATTCATCACTTACCCGTATGTCGTATCCGTAGCTGCTAAGACCATAGCTAACAACGCCGTGCCCGACCAATGCTTCGCAAAATGGATTTATCATCTCTTCTTTTAGGGATTTTTCTCGTATCCAGCTATCTGATTTAAGTCCCATTTGTATCCTTGATATTCAATTATTTAAAATTATAGCATGAAGGCAATAATATTATCATATTGTGTAGCGTGCTAATAAACTTGATTGGATATAATATTAGTTATATTTTGTTACAAGGATTTTTGGCATGTCTATTAAAATTGCTATCATAGGTCTAGGTTATGTAGGGCTTCCATTGGCTCATGCTTTTAGTGAAAAATATCCAGTTGTTGGTTTTGATATCAATACGGATCGTATAGACGAACTCCTAAGCGGATTTGACAGAACTCTAGAGCTTACAAGCGAACAAGTCAAAGATAGTATTGTTAACGGTATGGTCTATACTACAAATCTAGAAGATACTAAAGATAGCAACATATACATAGTCACTGTTCCTACACCAATAGATGCCAGTAATGAGCCAGACCTGACCCCTATTATAAAATCCACCCAAAGTGTAGCAAAAGTTTTAAAAGAGGGCGACATCGTCATATATGAAAGTACTGTTTATCCGGGGGTTACAGAAGAGGTGTGCGTACCACTTCTTGAAGAGGGAAGCGGGCTCAAATTTAACGAAGGTTTCTTTTGCGGATACTCACCTGAGAGAATCAATCCGGGCGACAAAGAACACACAGTTACAAAGATACTAAAGATCACCAGTGGAAGTACCCCGGAAATTGCCAAAAAAGTCGATGATCTGTATAGATCTATCATTACAGCAGGTACCCATATGGCCCCTACCATCAAAGTGGCAGAAGCAGCCAAGGTAATTGAAAATACACAAAGAGATGTCAATATAGCTCTTATCAACGAGCTAGCAATGATATTTGATCTTATGGGTATAAACACGCATGATGTCATCGAAGCGGCAGCTACTAAGTGGAATTTCATCAAGCTATTCCCTGGACTTGTGGGCGGACACTGCATAGGCGTTGATCCGTATTATCTCACACATAAAGCACAAAGCCTTGGATATATGCCAAATCTTATACTTGGTGCCAGACAGATAAATAACGGCATGAGCAAGCTGATCGCTGATAAGACTATCAAGCAAATGATAAAAGAAGACAAAAAGCTCAATGGTGCCAATGTGTTTGTAATGGGTGCGACATTCAAAGAAAATTGTCCGGACATGAGAAACTCAAAAGTGCTTGATATCATCAAAGAGCTTGAAGATTATGAGTGCAAAGTCGATGTATATGATTATTGGGTGGACAGGAGCGATAGAGAGACAAAGCATCTTAATTTCGTGGATGAGCTGCCATTAGATTCACATCAATACGACGCCATTGTCGTAGCAGTAGGGCATGATAAATTTAAAGAGATCACTACAGAACAGTATAAGAGTATGTCAAGAGGCAATCCGATAGTGATTGATGTCAAAGGCATTGTAGAAAACCCAACATGGAGATTATAATTAGTTTTAGGATAAAGGACGAAGGTAGAAAATGAAAGTAGAAGGTAAAAATTTTGCGCTTATCGGAGCAGCAGGATATATAGCTCCTAGGCACATGAAAGCTATAAAAGAGACAGGAAACAACCTTGTTGTAGCTCTTGATAAATATGACGGTATCGGGATAATGGATAGTCATTTCCCACAAGCTGATTTTTTTACTGAATTTGAAAGATTTGAGAGTTTTATAGACCAGTGGCACAGAGAACAGAATCAAAAGATAGAATATATTGTTATCTCCAGCCCAAACTATCTACACGCCAGTCATATAAGTTTCGCACTCAGAAACGGTGCACATGCTATTTGCGAAAAGCCTTTGGTTCTCAATCCAGACGATATAGATATGCTTCAAAAGATAGAACAGGAAACCGGTAAAAAAGTTTATAATATTTTGCAGCTTAGACTTCATGATTCGATCATTGCATTAAAAGAAAAAATTGCAGAAGAGCTTGAAGTCGATCCGCATAAAATATACGACATAGATCTGACCTATCTTACAAGCAGAGGCAAATGGTATTTTGCATCTTGGAAGGGCGATGAGTCTAAAAGCGGCGGGATCGCCAGCAATATCGGGGTTCATTTTTTTGACATGCTCTCTTGGATCTTTGGTCCTATAGAAGAAAATACAGTACACATCAAGCAAAGCGACGTAAATGCGGGATATATGAAGCTAAAAAATGCCCGTGTTAGATGGTTTTTGAGCGTAAATTATGACTATATACCAGAAGATATAAAGGCAAGCGGCAAGGCAACATATAGAAGTATCACAGTTGACGGTGAAGAATTTGAGTTTAGTGAAGGCTTTACCGATCTTCATACAACCAGCTATAAACATATATTAGATGGTGGCGGATTTGGTCTGGAAGAGGCTAGAAATTCTATCAATATAGTTTCAAAGATTAGAAATCTGCCGGCATTAGGATTAAGTGGAGATTATCATCCGTTTTGTGAGAAGGTGCTTTGATGGAAGGCAAATATTTATCTGCAGATAAGTGGAAAAATAGAAAAAAAGAAGCGCAAAAACCAGATACAAAAGATGATTATTTTGCACACGAAACAGCTATCATCGATGAGAATGTAAGTATTGGCCCAAATACCAAAATATGGCATTTTTCACATATATTGAGTGGAAGTGATATAGGTTCAAATTGCTCTTTTGGGCAAAATTGTGTAGTAGGACCAAAAGTCAAAATAGGCAACGGCGTAAAAGTGCAGAACAATGTCTCCATATATGAAGGCGTAGAGTGTGAAGACGATGTATTTTTGGGACCATCTTGTGTGTTTACCAATGTGACAAATCCAAGAGCTTTTATAGTAAGACGTGATGAGTTCAAGCCTACACTTCTCAAAAAAGGCTCAAGCGTAGGAGCAAATGCGACAATCATTTGCGGAGTTACTATAGGGGAGTATGCACTTATCGGCAGCGGAGCAGTAGTAAATCGTGACGTGAAGCCATATGCTCTTATGGCTGGTGTGCCAGCACGTCAGATAGGATGGGTGAGTCGTGCGGGAAATACTTTGAAATTTGATGAAAATGGCAATGCTACAGATAGCTTTGATGGCAGTAGATACAGACTGGAAAATGATAATTTAATAGCGATAGGATAAGTAATGAAAATTGATTTTGCAAATCTGCAATACCAACACAATCTTTATAAGGATGAAATAGAACAAGCCTTGTTGTCTGTAGCTCGAAAATGTAACTTTATAATGGGCGAAGAGATTGCGCAACTAGAACTTTCTTTGCAAAATTTTACAGGCTCAAAACATGCTATAAGTTGCAGCAGCGGGACTGATGCCCTTCTTTTGGCTATGATGGCTTTGGGCATAAAGCCAGGTGACGAGATCATCACAACTCCATTTACCTTTATTGCAACGGCTGAGACCATCGCATTTTTGGGCGCGAAACCGGTTTTTGTTGATATTGATGAAACAATTTATAATATTGACCCATCAAAGATAGAAGCTGCTATTACGGATAAAACAAAAGCTATCATTCCCGTATCTCTTTATGGGCAGCCTGCGGATATGGATGCAATACAAGCAATAGCAGATAAATATTCACACACAAACTCGCACCCACACAAAATTTATACTATCATCGATGGTGCACAGAGTTTTGGAAGTACATACAAAGGCAAAAGCGATAGCAGCTTGGGAGATATCTCATGTACGAGCTTTTTCCCAGCTAAGCCGCTTGGCTGCTATGGTGACGGCGGAGCTGTATTTACCAATGATGATGAGCTGGCAGAAAAGATAAAAAGTCTAAGAATTCATGGACAAACCAAGAGATATTATCATAAATATATCGGTATGGGCGGAAGACTTGATACTATCCAAGCAGCGGTATTGAATGTTAAGCTGAAGTATTATGATAAAGATTTGAAGCTTAGACAAGAGGTGGCAAATAAGTATAGTGTGAGTTTGAGTAGTCAGTGTGAGTCTCAAGGTATCATCATGCCCACACTCACACCCCACACAACATCTGCATGGGCACAATATAGCATAAGAGTAAAAGACAGAGAAAAGCTTCAAGAAAAACTTTCCAATGTCGGAATCCCTACAGCGGTTCACTATCCTCTGCCATTACACCTGCAAGAATGTTTTGCATATCTGGGCTACAAAGAAGGAGATTTTCCCATCTCGGAAACGGTCGCAAATGAGATTATGAGCCTTCCTATGAATCCGTACTTGAGCGACGAAGAGATAGAATATATAGTAAGTTATTTATGATGAAAAGGTTTAAGCCAAAAAGTGAATTTAGCCGTAATGTCCTGACTCTTATGACTGGCACGACTATTGCCCAAGCCATCCCTATTGCAATAAGCCCTATACTTACTCGTATCTATACGCCTGCAGATTTTGGAGTGTTTGCTTTATTTATAGCCATAGTAGGTATGTTTGGTACTATTGCAAGCGGCAGATATGAAATGGCAATAATGTTGCCTAAAAAAGACGAAAATGCTATAAATATAGTTGCCTTAGGTCTTATTATTACAGTTTTTATTTCTTTGGCTCTTTTGGTTTTTATATTAATATTTGATAATTATTTAACAATGCTTTTAAACAATAAAGAGATAGGTTTTTGGCTTTATTTTGTGCCTATCTCAGTATTTTTTGTAGGGTTTTTTAATGTGCTGAGCTATTTTAATAATCGCAAAAAATATTATAAGGATATAGCAAATGCAACTATGCTCAAATCTATAGTATTGGCGATTATTCAATTATTAATAGGTTTTTTAAAACCAGGAGCTACCGGATTGATAAGTGGACAAATCATATCAAATGCATTTGCCAATATGAAACTCTTAAAAAATATATCAAAAGATAAAAAATTATTATCGAATATTAGCAAACCTAAGATGATGGTCCTTGCTGAAAAGTATAAAGATTTTCCAAAATTTCAAGCACCACATGCTTTTAGTAATAATTTATCTTCAAATATGCCGATTTATCTATTTTCTTCTTTTTTTAATTCTATGATTGTTGGATTTTATTCTTTAAGTATCAGAATAGTATTTGCACCGTTGATGATAATAGCAGGAGCAAGTGCAAAAGTTTATAATCAACATATTAGTGATATCCGGAATCAAAAAGGCGATAGCTATGGCTTTACTGTTAGGGTATTGAAATCTTTATTGAAGAAAATCATTATACCCTTTCTTATAATAGTGATCTTCGCTCCATCTATTTTTGCATTTATTTTTGGAGAAGAGTGGAGAGAAGCGGGAGTATACACGCAGATCCTCTCTCCTTGGTTATTAATGGTATTTATGGTTGCTACGGTGTCATATATTCCAAGTCTTTATTTAAAGCAAAAACAAGCTTTTATGTTAGAAGTTGTTTATGTAATATCTCGTTTAATCGTCTTGTCAATAGGAGTATATTTAAATGATATATATGTGGCCTTAAGCTTATTTTCTTTTATTAGTTTTTTGTCTTTGAGCTATACTATGTATTGGTATTCTAAATTATTAACAAGGAATAAATAATGTCTGGTATTTATGGGCTATATTCAAAGAAGCAGCTTAATATTAAAAAAAATATTTTTCGATTTTTTTATAGTTTTAATTTTGAAAATGTATTAAACGAAGAGTATCAATATGAAAATTTTATTTTTGGCAGAAGTGTAATTCCAAAATTTTTGAACGATCGAATTATTCATGAAGACGAAGAATTTATAATAGGTTTTGAAGGCATTATTTTTAACAAAGAAACCAAAAATAGTTTTGATAGTATAAAAGCATGGTATCAGCAAAAGAATATTAAATTTGTAGAAGATATACAAGGGCAGTTTTGCGGTTTTATATATGATAAAAAAATTAATAAATTATTTATTTATAACGATCATTTATCGACAAAACCATTATATTTTTATCACGATAATGAAATATTTATTTTTGCCTCTGAGCTTAAAGTGGTTATGAAACTTTTATATGAGTTAAAAATTACAAAGGAGTTAGATTACGACGCTATTTATTGTATGCTAACTTTTGGATATATGCTCGGCAACACTACATATGAGAAAAATACCAAGAAATTACAATATGCTACAATACTTGAAATTGATAAATTTTTTAATAGTAGAGAAATAAAATACTTTGAGTATACAAAAAATGAAAATTTTAATCTTTCAAAGCAAGAAATTATTGATACAATAGATACTTTATTAAGCAATAGTGTAAAAAACTATTGGAGTAAAGATGAAGAGTATGGCTATAGTCATTACGCTTTTTTAAGCGGAGGTTTGGATAGCAGAGTAAATCTTTTTTTAGCAAAAGAGCAAGGATATCAAGATGTCTTAACTATGACATTTTCTCAATCAAAAAGTAGTGACGATATAATTTCTCAAAATATTTCTACTAAAGAATACTTTAAACATATTTTTTATTCTTTAGATAATGGAAGATATTTGGAGCAAAATCTAGAAAAATATGTTAATGCCAATGATGGTTTGGTAAATTTACAGGGATCGGCCGGAGGTTTTAGTTTTTTATCTGTAATAAATCATAAAAATTATGGATTGCTTCATACTGGGCAAATTGGAGATGTTCTTTTTGGTTCTTTTGTTAAAAAAAATTTTAAAGTTCAGCAAGGAATAATGAGTGATCAAAAAGATCTTTTAAAGGACATATCTTTTTTGGATCGTATTATGGAAAAGTATGATAATAATCCAGAGATTTTTAGTTTTGAACAAAGACAACAAAACAGTACATTAAATGGCGATAGAACTTATGCAAATTATGTAGATGTTGCCTCCCCATTTTATAATAGAGATTTGATTGAGTTCTGTTTAACCATACCAAATAAATATAAAAAAAATGAGGCAATTTATATAGATTGGTTCAATGCAAAACATAAAAATATTGCTAATTTTATTTGGGAAAGCGCAGGTGTTAAACCGCGTAATATAAATATTATAAAAATAGCAAAAAAAATTAAAAGATATAAAAATGCCATACTTAGAAGACTTGGATTTAATATTAATGATATGAATCCATTTGATATTTGGCTTAGAAATAACGATAAAATATTAACAAATTTAAATAATATTTTTAGTCATCATATTGATAATATTGAAGATAAAAAATTAAAGAATATTCTTATCTCAATGTATAATGTGGATATACAATATGGTCACTATGGTAGAAATAATAAATTTCTTGTTGCTACACTACTATTAGCATTGGTTTTGCATTTTGGAGATGATAATTGAAAGCATTGATCATAGGCAATTTTCAAAGCGTATTTGCAAAAGAACTTCAAGGAGAACTTGCCATAAGAGGAATGGATATTTATTTGCTTGATTTTGAAACTTTGAAACTCTATAAAAATGAAAATATCGTTGATGATGGTTATTCCAGATCATTTGACAAGTATCGCAAATTGCCAAAAGTTCATATGATCTATAGAATGTACTTTATAGCTAAATTCCTTCGTTCAAACTCTTTTGATGTAGTTAATATTCACACAGCCAGAGTCGTTTATGCTTCCATTTTGCCGTTTTTAACAAAACAAAAATTAGTAGTTACAGTTTATGGAAGCGACTTTTATCGCATGGGATTGAGAGCTAGAAAGATACAAAAGCTACTTTTCCAAAAAGCAGATATCATTACATTTACAAATCCCCTTACAAAGCAGAGTTTTTTAGATTATTATCAAGATTTCAAAGATAAAAGTATGATCTGTAGATTTGGATTAAAAACTTTGGATTTTATAGATAAAAATAGAAACAAAGATAGGCTGTCTATCAAAGAACATCTAGGCTATAGCCTGGATAAAATAATAGTTACCTGTGGATACAATGCCACCAAGGGACAGCAGCACGAAAAAATTATAGAGAATATTGTAAAATTAGACAATAAGATATTGGATAAAATTCAATTTATATTTCCTATGACATATGGAGACAATACTCACAAAGAAAAGATAAAAAAAATGCTACAAGAAACAAGCTTGGACTATAAAGTGCTTGAGGATTTTTTGTTTGGAGATGATAACGCAAATATCAAATTGTGCTCAGATGTGATGATAAATATCCTAAAAACCGATAGTTTTTCTGGAAGTATGCAAGAGTTTTTATATGCTAACAATATAGTAATAACCGGCAGCTGGCTTCCTTATGAGCTTTTTGATAAATTAGGGGTCTATTATCATAAAATAGATTTTTCAGAAATGTTAGCTGATAAATTAAAGGAAATATTGAGTGATTTGGACAAAGAAAAAACCATGAAAAATGTACAGATAATACATTCGCTTTCAAGCTGGGATAATAATATACAAAGCTGGATAGACGCATATGAAAATTAAGATCACACACCTTACATCAGTTCACGCTAGGTACGATACTAGAATATTTGTCAAGGAGTGCAGTTCGCTGGCAAAAAACACTAATTACGAAATAAGTCTAATCGTAGCTGACGGCCAAGGCAATGAAGTCAAAAATGAAGTTCATATATTTGACGTGGGAGCCAAAACCGGCGGACGAATATCCCGTATGACAAATACCGTGCAAAAAGTTTTTCAAAAAGCCGTAGAGTTGGATAGTGATATATATCACATGCATGATCCAGAGCTGATCCCTATCGGACTAAAACTAAAGAGAATTGGCAAAAAAGTGATATTTGATGCCCACGAAGACACTCCAAAACAGCTAAGGAATGCACCTCATTTAAATGCATTTTTAAGAGCTATTCTTTCAAGGGCCTATGGTATATTTGAAAGATTCGCTCTTGCAAAATTTGATTATATTGTGACAGCTACGCCACATATAAGAGATAAGTTTTTGAATATCAATAAAAAAAGTATTGATATCAACAATTTTCCTATTCTTGAAGAGTTTGGCAACGATACGCCATGGAATGAAAAAAAAGATGAGATTTGCTACGTTGGAGGAATTGCTAAAATAAGAGGCATTAAAGAGCTGATTCGCGCCATGGAAGATGTCAATAATGTCAGGTTGAATCTAGCCGGAAAATTCGTAGAAAAAGATGTAGAAGCCGAAGTAAAAAAATATGCCGGATGGAGCAAAGTAAATGAGCTTGGCTTTGTGGGCAGAAGAGAGATAAGTGAAATTTTGAGCCGCTCAAAAGCCGGTATTGTGACACTTCACCCCATCATTAATTACCAAGATGCTTTGCCTGTGAAGATGTTTGAGTATATGGCTGCAGGCATTCCGGTCATTGCATCAAATATTCCGCTATGGCAAGAGATCATTGAGGATGCAAATTGCGGAATATGTGTAGATCCCATGAAGTCTAGTGAAATCGCAAATGCAATCGAGCATATCATGGCACATCAAGACGAAGCGCAAAAGATGGGGGCTAACGGCAAAAAAGCAGTATTAGAAAAGTATAATTGGGACATTGAAGAGGTGAAATTTTTGAGAGTCTACGAGGAGATAGTGAGATGAAAATTCTAACCATATTGGGTGCCAGACCACAGTTCATCAAAGCAGGTTCTGTAAGCCGTGAGATAGCCAAACACAAAGAGATAGTCGAAGTCATAGTGCATACCGGACAACACTATGATGCCAATATGAGTGACATATTTTTTGAACAGATGCAAATACCAAAACCCAATTATTTCCTAGGCATCGGCGGCAAATCACATGGTGCTATGACAGGGCAGATGATAGAAAAGATCGAGGAGGTAGCACTGAGCGAAAAACCTGACTGGATGCTTGTGTATGGCGATACCAACTCTACTTTGGCAGGAGCAATTGTGGCTAGTAAACTTCATATTAAGCTTGCCCATATCGAGGCAGGTTTGAGATCTTTTAATATGAAGATGCCAGAAGAAGTTAATCGCATACTTACAGATAGAGTTAGCGACATACTTTTTTGTCCTACAGATGCAGCGGTACAAAATCTCAAAAATGAAGGATATCTTATTGAGGGAGAAGGCAGAAGGCAGAAGGCAGAAGGCAAAAATTCTTGCTTTGGAAGAGTTATAAAAGCAGGAGATGTGATGCAAGACGGAGCAATTTTTTACAAAAAATTAGCCCAAAAACCTTCATCCTTCATCCTTCGTCTTTCATCCTTCATCCTTTGTACAATTCACAGGGCAGAAAATACAGATGATGAAGTTAGGCTTAAGAGCATTTTTGAAGCACTTAATGAAATAGCAAAAGATAAACAGATCGTCTTGCCTCTTCATCCAAGGACCAAAAAACTTCTTCCTTCTTCCTTCGCCCTTCATTCTAATATCATCATAATAGACCCGGTCGGATATCTTGAGATGGTATGGCTCATAGATAATTGCGAGCTTGTAATGACGGATAGCGGTGGGCTTCAAAAAGAGGCATATTTCTTTTCCAAGCCCTGTATAACCCTAAGAGATGAAACCGAGTGGGTGGAACTTGTGGAAATAGGAGCAAATGTATTGGTCGGAGCCAATAAGGATAAAATCATAAATGCTTATAAAAACTCTTCAACCTTCAGCCAACAACTTTCAACCTTAAATTTATATGGCGGCGGCAAAGCCAGCGAAAATATAATTAAAACATTATTGGAGTATTAAGTGACTATTTGGATACTCAATCATCATGCACTCACACCACAAATGAGCGGAGGGACTAGGCATTATGATTTTGCAAGAGAGCTTATAAGCAGAGGGCACAAGGTAGCCATTATATCTTCTAGTTTTCACTATTCCAAATATACCGAAATGAAAGAGTATGAAGAGAAAGAACATATCTGTGAATATGTTGACGGCATAGAGTGGGTTTGGATACAGACACCCCCATATAAAGGTAATGGAGTAGCCAGAGTAAAAAATATGTTAAGCTACACTAATAAAGTTTTGAGAATTATTCCAAAGCTTGATTTGTCTAGACCAGATATCATTATAGGTTCTTCGGTACACCTGTTTGCCGTTTATGCAGCTTATAGGCTCTCTAAAAGATATAAGACACCATTTGTTATGGAGGTAAGGGATCTTTGGCCTCAAACGCTTATAGATATGGGGATCTCTAAACGACATCCATTTATAATATTGCTTGGGATCTTAGAGCGATTTTTGTATAGAAAAGCAGATAAGATTATTTCAAATCTGCCATATGCATATGATTATATATCTGCTTATGCCCCACCGCAAAAATTTGAATGGATCAGTAATGGAGTAGATTTGAGAAATATTTCTTATAAGGAAAAAACAGAATCTACCCCTTTTGTAATCAGCTATACGGGTGCTATCGGTGCGGCAAATAATCTAGAGATTTTAGTAGAGGCTGCAGATAAATTGAAAGAAGAAAAAAATATCATTTTTCGTATCGTAGGCGATGGAGCCCAGAAGCAAAAGCTAAAAGAGATGGTAAAAATAAAAGGATTGGAGAATATAACCATAGAAGATCCAGTCGCCAAAAGTCAAATACCAGATATTCTCGCATCCAGCGATATTTTGTATTTCAATTTAAAAGACAGCCCTGTATTTAGGTTTGGGATTAGCTCGAATAAACTTTTTGATTATATGGCAGCAGGCAGAGTAGTTATATTTTCTACAAATGCGACGAATAATCCCATTAAGGAGGCAAATGGCGGATTTACTATAGCCCCCGATGAAATAGATACCTTAGCAGCCACAATAAAGCAGATAATATCTATGCCACATGAGCAAAGAGCAGCAATGGGAAAACGAAATAGGGAGTATTGCGAGAAATTTTATAGCATCAAGGTACTTGTTGATAAACTGGAAAAAGTTCTGCAAGATGAGGTAAATAATGCTTAAGAGAGTGTTTGATGTTGTATTTTCTGTTATATTGATAATTTTGTTTGCACCTGTTTTTATAATAGTAGGTTTATTGATTTTAGCTACTATGGGCAGACCCGTACTGTTTGCCCAGTCTCGTCCGGGGTATAAAGAAAAGATATTTGGTATATACAAATTTCGCACTATGAGCAACGAGAAAGATGAAAAAGGAGAGCTTTTGCCTGATGCACAAAGACTGCATGGTGTAGGCAAATTTATACGAAGTACCAGCCTTGATGAGTTGCCGCAACTTTTTAATGTGCTAAAAGGAGAGATGAGTTTTGTCGGTCCTAGACCATTGCTTGTAGAATATCTGCCTTTATATAACAATGAACAAAAAAAGAGACACAATGTAAAGCCAGGTATTACGGGCTGGGCGCAAGTAAATGGGCGCAACGCCATAAGCTGGGAGCAAAAATTTGCCCTTGACATTTGGTATGTGGATCATCAAAGCTTTCTTCTTGATATGAAGATATTGTGGATGACTATGATAAAATTATTCAAAAGAAGCGGAATAAGCTCTAGCAGCAGTCCAACAATGGAAAAATTTGAAGGCAACAAATGAAGCAGATATATATCTATGGTGCTAGCGGTCACGGGCTTGTGGTGGCTGATATCGCTCGCGCTTGCGGGTATGATGAGGTAGTATTTGTAGACGATGGGGATAATGATTTCCAATCTTTTGAGCAGATTTCATCAAATAAAAATATTCCAATGGCTCTTGGGGTAGGCGACAATAAAATAAGAAAAAAACTTTTTGCAATCGCAGAACAAAATGATTTTGAAATAGTAGCGCTCATTCATCCAAGCAGCATTGTTTCTCCTAGCGCAGCTATAGGTAAAGGAAGCGTAGTGATGCCTTTAGTCGTTGTAAACGCAAAGGCACAAATCGGAAATGGAGTTATACTCAATAGCGGGTGTGTGATTGAGCATGAGTGTATCATTGGAGATTTTGTGCATATTTCGCCTAATGCTGCTCTTGCCGGAAATGCAAGAGTAGGAGAGCTAACACATATAGGTATAAGCAGCAGTGTGATACAGGGCATCAGTATAGGCTCAAATTGTATAATTGGTGCTGGTTCTGTGGCTGTAAAAAATATTAAAAACAATAAAAAAGCATATGGCAATCCATGCAAAGAAATCGGAGAAAATGAGTGAATAAAAGAATTTTTTTAAGTTCGCCTCATATGAGCGGCAGTGAACTGGGATATATAAAAGAGGTGTTTGAGAGTAATTATATAGCCCCTCTTGGCGAGTTTGTAAATAGATTTGAAGATAGTATCAAAAGCTATACAGGTGCAAAAAATGCTTTGGCTCTCAATAGTGGCACTGCAGCCATTCATTTAGCTCTTAGGGTGCTTGGCGTTGGCACAGGAGATGATGTGCTTGCTTCTACATTTACATTTATAGGCTCAATAAATGCTATTATATATCAAGGCGCAAATCCTATTTTTATTGATAGCGATTTAGAGAGCTGGAACTTATCGCCTAAACTCCTTAATAAATATTTACTGGAGTGCGAAAAAAAACCAAAAGCTCTCATAGTCACACATCTATATGGCATGAGTGCGGATATCGAAAAAATTGCAGACATTTGCAGACTGCATGGAGTTTACCTCATAGAAGATGCAGCTGAATCTCTGGGCGCTACTTATGGAGGCAAACATACGGGCACTTTCGGAGATTTTGGAATATATAGTTTTAACGGCAATAAAATACTCACTACAAGCGGTGGCGGTATGCTGGTGAGTCCAAATGAAGAGTGGATAAATAAAGCAAGATTTTACAGTACCCAAGCCAAAGAACCATTTATTCATTATGAGCATGAAGAGTACGGATATAATTACCGAATGAGCAATGTTTTAGCAGCAATAGGTGTAGGACAGATGGAAGTCATAGAAGAGAGAATTGCCAAAAAAAGACAAATTTTTGAATGGTATAAAGAATTTTTGGGCGATATCGAAGAGATAAGTTTTATGCCCGAATTGCCAAACAGCAGAGGCAATAGATGGCTAACAGCTATTACCTTTGTCAAAACAGATTACCATAAAGTTATGCAAGCACTCGAAGGGATAAATGTAGAGAGCCGCCCGCTTTGGAAACCTATGCATATGCAACCGCTTTTTCTTGATGCCAAAAGATTGGTTGATGGGACCAGCGAAGTGCTGTTTGGCAAGGGATTATGTTTGGCCAGCAGCACGACGATGGGCCGTGATGATGTGGCTATGATAACCGATAAAATTAGAAAGGTTATTTTTAAAGCATAAAACCTAAAAAAAATCATAATAAAATATCATTTTTTATCATAAAATTATATCTATCTGATATACTTTGATTATACTATTTCAATTGGTATAATCTTAAGTGATGAGGTTATTATGAAGATTGTTAAATATGCTACTATAGTTATGTGTGCCGCAAGTATAGCTTGTGCAATGAGTTTAAGTGAGATCAATAAAGCCTCAAAAGATGAGTTGATGCAAATAAAAGGAATCGGAGAGTCAAGAGCCGAGGCTATAATAGATGCAAGGCCATTTAAAAATATAACCGAACTTGATGATGTCAAAGGTATAGGTCCTGCACTTTTAGGAAATATCAAAAACAATATCATGAAGGGTTCTTCAGGCCAGAGACAAAAGAAAAAAATAAACTTATTTGAAGAATCATAAAGCTTATTATCTAAATTCATTTACATGGCGACAATAGGTTGTGAGCCAAAATGTAATCTCTATTGTGATACAATTAATAAGTTATAAAGTTAAGCAAATATGGTGGATATGATATGGGATTTATAGATAGACGTATTTTGAATATAGTCGCAATTATCGTATTCACTTTTATGAGTTTCGGTTTAATTTTTTGGATCACCCATAAACCTTGGTCTATTATGTGGATACCTGTTTGGGTGATAATTTGTATTCGAATATTAGCTTCATTTTTATTGTTTCAAGACTACTCGCTTTCATGGTCAAAAGTAACACAAAAAACATTTTTACTTAAAAGTATTATATATGCATCCGCTTTTGCAGTTTATATGCCTTTTTTCTATAAAAAAATTCCGATTTCATTTCTACTATCAGAATTGTTTGTTTTTATATTTTTTATAAGTTTGGCTATGTATGGTTATTATTCATGGAGAAATCGCAGCATAACCAAGACAAAAGAGGTGGTTATTTACGGGGCAGGTCAAGCCGGGCTCAAGATAGAAAATGAATTTCGCAATAGCATATATAGAGTTCGTTATTTTGTAGATGATGACAAGATACTACAAAAACGCTCTATCGATGGCATCAAAATTTTATCCAAAGAGAAAATGGAAAAGAAAATTGGTCCCAACAAGATGGACCTGCTCATTATAGCTATGCCATCAGCAAATAAAGAGAGGATCAAAGAGATATATAAGCAGCTTGGCTCAAACTTTGAAGCTATAAAAATTTTGCCGTCACTTGATGAGATATTGAGAAATAAAGATTTTGCCACACAGCTCAAAGATATATCAGTAGAAGATCTATTGGCCCGTCATCCAAAAGATCTGGACAAAACCATTATAGAAAAATTTATAAAAGGCAAAAAAGTTCTCATTACCGGTGCAGGAGGAAGCATAGGAAGTGAGATAGCAAGACAATGTGCAAAATTTGGAGCTGCCAAACTTATATTGCTTGATCATAGCGAATTCAATCTTTATACAATCGCTGAAGAGTTGCATAATAACAATATCGCTCTTGTCATGCAATCAATAGTCAACAAAGAACTATTAGAGCATACGTTCAATATACATAGACCAGATATTGTTATTCATGCAGCTGCGTATAAACATGTGCCGCTGGTCGAAGAGAATATCAGCGAAGCGATTTTAAATAATGTAATTGGCACCAAGAATACCATTGATATGTCTATAAAATATGATGTGAAAAAATTTGTATTAATTTCAACAGATAAAGCCGTAAGACCGACTAATGTAATGGGCGCAACGAAAAGAATTTGCGAGCTTTACGTGCAAAATGTGAAAAGAAAAAATACAGAAATAGTAGCTGTTAGATTTGGCAATGTACTTGGCAGCAGCGGAAGCGTGATACCGAAATTTAAAGCCCAGATAGAAAGAGGCGGCCCGATTACTGTGACCCATCCCGATATCACTCGTTATTTTATGTTGATCCCAGAAGCTTGTGAGCTTGTGCTCCAGGCTGCGAGCTTAGGTCATGATGGCGAGATATTTATACTTGATATGGGCGAGCCTATTAAAATCGTTGATTTGGCCAAAAAGATGATCGAACTTAGCGGAAAAAAAGATATAAAGATAGCATTTTCCGGACTTCGAACAGGAGAAAAGTTGTATGAAGAGTTGCTTATTGATGACACCGAAGCTGCCACCCCGTATAATTCTATCACCGTAGCCAAACGTACAGATTATCCGATAGCCAAGTTGAATTTAGATATTCAGACTCTTCTTGATAGTGATGACAAGTTGGCACAATTAAAACAGATAGTTCCAGAGTTTAACCATCAGGCAAATAAAAAGGAAATCAATTGAGTAAAAAAAAGACAGTCAAGCCACTTCTTGAACAACAAATATCGACCAAAATGATTCTAGGCTTGATACTTTTGGCATATACTTTTGGCATATTAGTGCGTTTTGTATGGATATATCAGTTTTCTAATGAGCCCAATTTCTTTTGGAATAATGAGTTTATGCTTACCACGAACGATGGTTACTATTTTGCCAGCGGAGTGCAAAATATACTTGATGGCTCGCATGCCCTTAATCCTAGATTGTGGGATATATGGCATCAGGGTACTATATTGGTGAGTGCTCTTTTTGTCTGGCTTTCTCCTTTTTCGCTGGATACAACACTTTTTTATATGCCTATATTTGTCTCTAGTTTGATAGTTATTCCTTTGGTATCGATAGGTTCTTTGTATGGTCGTCCAATGTGGGGATTTATGTCGGCCCTTTTAGGTGTAATTGCCTGGAGTTACTATAACCGTACTATGGCAGGATACTATGATACGGATATGTTTGCTATTTGGCTGCCGCTATTGGCACTATATTTCATGCTTAGAAGTATAGAAAGGTCATCGTGGAATATGATATTTTATGCCTCTGTGGTGTTGGTATTTTACTCTTTTGTATATACATCCAGCAAGGGAGTTATATATGCCTTAGGACTTACGTATATAGCATATAAACTTTGGTTTCATAGAAAAGAACATTTCACATACAAAGCCATTATTTTACTCATTGTAGCTCTTTTGCCATTTGGCAATCTAACGACATCATATGAATATCCTTATGGTTTTTTGGTACAGCTTGCAATTTTGGGCATCATTTATATGGTTTTTTCCTATAAAGAGTTTTCTCAAAAATCACTTATCATAATATCAGCTTTTATGTTTGCAGCACTTTTGTATTTTGGTAATATTTATGGTGTTATGGCAGGAAAAATTTTAGGCTACACTGCGAAAAATACAATCACGGAAGGGTTGCATTTTTTTGGAGTAGTCCAAACAGTCCAAGAGGCCTCTCCTATAGATTTTATAACAATGGCAAATCGTATAAGCGGATCAATTTACGGTTTCGTGGTCGCTATTATAGGACTTGGTCTTTTAGTGCGACGGCATAAGGCATTTTTGATAGCGTTGCCGCTTTTAGGAATAGGCATCTTTTCGCTTGTGGGCGGTCTTCGTTTTACGGTTTATGCTACTCCTGTAGCTGCACTTGGTGCTGCATATTTTCTGGTATGGCTTAATGAATATATGTCTCATAAATGGGCTAAATATGCAGTACCTATCTTGGGCATAATAGTGCTGTTGTTGCCAAATATTTTACATATATATGAGTACCAGATGCCAACAGTATTTGCCAAGCAAGAAATAGCAGATTTGGATAAACTAAGAACTATTTCAAAAGACGGAGATATTACGCTAGCTTGGTGGGATTATGGGTATCCTATTTGGTATTATACCGGCACTTCTACACTTATTGATGGCGGTAAACATCATCATGATAATTTTGTCATATCAAAAATTATGTTAAGTCCATCGCAACAATTTGTTTACAATATGGCTGCTTTGGCCACAGAGGAGTATTTTCCTTTTGCTTCAAAATTAAAAGATGCCCATTTGGGCATAGATACCAAAGATGGCAAAATGTATCAACAATTAGGCTATATGGATTCTATAGATGTGATATTTAAAAATAGACAAAAAGAGCAGCTAAATCCAGAAGATGTATTAACAGCTCTTGAGGACAAAGCATACCCGTTACCGCCAAAAACAAGAGATATTTATATCTATATGCCTTATAGAATGATGCAGATTTTCCCTACTATGGCATCTTTTGGAGATATAGATCTGACAAGCGGGAAAAGTACGAATAACATGCAATGGGTTACAGCAGTACCAATAAAACAAGAAGGTTCACTGATTTATCTGAATAATGGAATTATTATAGATGTTCAAAATGGTATTTTTATATTTAATGATCAACAATACCCAATGCACTCTTTTGTAGAGGTAGACAGCAATAGTGTCAAAAAGCAACCATTAAATAGTGATAGTAATTATGTGGCTGTACACAATAAGCTGTATGGATCTTTTATAATTATGGATACCGATACTTTTAATTCGGCATATGTGCAAATGTTCTTATTGAGTAAATACGATCATGATTTATTTGAGCTTGTGGTATCTTCTCCGTATAGCAAAATATACCGTCTTAAGCGGTAAACACTCTCTTATAAAAAATGGACTAATCTATAAAAGATAAAATCTCTTTTTGCTATAATGTCATAAAAAAAGGCACCAAAGTGCCGTGAGCTGTCCGCTGAGGACGGTAAGCGAATATGGACTTTGTTCATAAGAGCGATTAAAATAAAAAGGTATATAATGATAGTTACTCGTTTTGCTCCAAGTCCTACCGGATATTTACACATAGGAGGGCTCCGTACCGCTCTTTTTTCATGGCTTTGGGCTAGACGCAACAATGGAAAATTTTTGCTTCGTATAGAAGATACAGATATGGCTAGAAATTCCGAGGAAGCTACAAAAGCAATCATCAAAGCATTTGAATGGGTAGGGATGGAATATGATGGTGAGGCAGTCTATCAATCAAAAAGGTTTGATATCTACAAGCAATACATAGACCAATTGCTTCGTGAAGGCAAAGCATACCATTGTTATATGAGCAAAGAAGAGTTAGACTCGCTTAGAGAAGCTCAAATGGCACGCAAAGAGCGACCAAGATACGATGGCAGATATCGTGACTTTACAGGCACCCCGCCTAGCGGGATAGAGCCCGTTGTGCGTATAAAAGCACCACTTGGAGGAGATATTTGCTTTAAAGACGGTGTCAAGGGTGATATTTGCATAGCTTCTAGTGAAGTAGATGATTTTATCATTGCGCGCAGCGATGGCACTCCTACCTATAATTTCGTAGTAGCAATCGATGATGCGCTTATGGGCGTGACAGATGTAATAAGAGGAGATGATCATCTCTATAATACACCTAAGCAAATCGTTGTTTATAATGCCCTAGGATTTGAGCTGCCTAGATTTAGCCATTTGGCTATGATCAACAATGAAGAGGGCAAAAAGCTATCCAAAAGAGATGGCGCTACAGACGTAATGGAGTATAAAGCCAACGGATTTTTACCCGAAGCATTATTAAATTTCTTAGTTCGTCTTGGCTGGAGTCATGGAGACCAAGAGATATTTAGCATCGAAGAGATGAAGAGCTTGTTTGATCCACAAAACATAAACAAAAGCGCATCTAGTTACAATCTGGATAAACTTCTTTGGCTCAACAGCCATTATATTAAAAATACACCAAATGATAAACTAGCTGCTATGCTCAAGGATTTTGGAGTTCATATAGAAGGACACGATAAACTTGAACTTTTACTTGATGCTACAAAAGAGAGAGGAAAAACTTTAGTAGAGGTATCGCAGCAGATAAATCTTATTTTGAATGCTCCTGAGGGTTATAATGAAAAAGATTACAAAAAAGCAATCAAAGAAGATACAAAAGCAATTTTGAATGATTTTGCAGTACTATTGAAAGCTTCACAAGACTCACTTCATCTGCCATGTGATTATCATGCAGTCTTAGAAAAACTTGTGGCTACCAGAGAGATAGGTTTTGGCAAAATCGGTCAGCCTTTGCGTGTAGCACTCCTTGGTTCTATGACAGGAGCAGGTCTTGATGATATTATGGCTATTTTGGGAGTAGATGAGACTACAAAGCGAATAGATAAACTACTAGCTACGCTTTAGCAGATTTTAAAAACATCTTCAGTGATTGCTTGGCTTTTGGGTCTATATTGTAATGTATATGATTTAGATACCATCTAGCATCATTTGGAGATATTCCTCTTCTTCGCGCCTCTTTTTTGAGTATGTATTGAGGAATGAAAACTTTTGTTTTTGCAAATTTATTTGCCAGTTTTATTACTTGTGTTTGATGTTTATGGTAACACAGTCTAGCAAACACGAAAGGCAATCTGGTTTCATTGTACCATTCCAAGGATAGATCAATGGCTTCTCCGCCATCAAGATAATACTTCAAAGCCCTATCACCTATCATCACTTCGCCCTTCAATCCTAACACTTTGGTTAGCGCGTTTGATGTCTGTGAAGCGCTATCAGACCTATCATCTTTATTCAGAAGCAGCACGCTATAGACTCTGCCTCTGCCTACTATACCGACATCTGCGCATCTGCATTTTTTTGATGTCACTGAAGAGATAAAAGCAGCATTTACTTTGCCTTGATGAAAAGCTTTATTGATTAGGCTTGGTACGTTGCGATGTCTTTTGAGATTGGATTGTGCAGCATTATTATTGATGTGTTGTTTCAAAAAAACTTGAAATGGTAAGAGATTTAGATAGTCAATAGACCCAAATAGCAATGTCCAATCCTTTTTAAGCCTAATTATATCAAACAACTTTTATAATCCAGCTATCTGATTGGCTCTTCAAGATGGAGAGTTTTATTTGTTAGCCGCTCAATTTTTAGGAGAATATATTGGTAAGAATAGAATTTTTAGGTCCTATAGCTAAGGCAAGTATACATATAGAAGCGAACAGCTTAAGAGATGTTGCTTTGTATTTGCAAGAAGATAGTGAATTGTCGGTCTGGTTGGATAAATTGGCTATTGCAGTTAATGACACTATGGTGTGTGATTTGGATTATGTTCTCAAAGACGGAGATAAGATCTCACTGCTTCCTCCTGTGTGTGGTGGATGATGGTAGAGATTTATAATGGAGCATTGGATGTCAAAGCTATTTTTTCTAATTGGCTAGATGAGGGCATTGAGCGAAATTGGGGCGCTTTTATACCATTTATAGGTATCGTCAGAGAAGAAGATGGCATAGAAGCACTAAGTTTTGATATATATGAGCCGATACTCAATGGTTGGTTCAATGATTGGCAAGCCAAAGCCAAAAAAAGAGGCGCGATTCTCAAGATGGCGCACTCCAGAGGCGATGTCCCTGTGCATACATCATCATATATGTCAGCAGTATTTTCTCCTAAACGCCGGGTAGCGCTGGAGCTTATAGATGAATTTGTAGAAGATTTCAAAGCAAATGCCCCTATATGGAAATATGATATAGTTGAGGGCAAAAGAGTATACGCCGAGGACAGAAGCACTCCGATGAGCGGAGCTGGATTAATGTCCAAAAAGGATTAATGTTGGCATTTATAGATTTTGAAACTTCATTGCAAATCGTAAAAGATTTGAATCCTAAAAAAACTGACACAGTAGAGCTTCCTCTTACGCAAGCCCTTGGATTTGTCTTGGCAGAGGATATAAAAGCATTTGAGAACTCTCCGTCACAGCCGACAGCTGCCATGGATGGATATGCGCTTCGCTATGAAGATATGGCTCTTGGTAAGCTTGCTATTAGTGGCATCAATCCTGCAGGAAACACTAACGCTCTAATTATAGAAAACGGAAAATGCATTAAGACTTTTACAGGCTCACTCATGCCAAGCGGCGCTGATACCCTTATACCCATAGAAAATGTAGCAGTACAAGGAGAGCAGATAATTATCACTACTCCGGTACCAAAAGGTTTTAGCGTGAGGGGTGTCGGCGAAAACTACGCAAAAGATGAATTGCTGATACCTGCTGGAACGCGAATAGATTTTGCGCAAATTGGAGTAATGGCAAGCCTAAATATAGATAAGCTAAGAGTATATTCAAAACCAAAAGTAGCAATATTAGCCACAGGAAGCGAACTTTTAGATTTGGGCGAAACCCAAACATCACAAGCCCAGATCCGCAGCAGCAATAATTATGCCCTAGAAGCGATCGTATCTAAATACGGCGGAGTTCCTTTGCAGCTAGGATGTGTAAAAGACAATAAAACTATCATTACTCATGCTATGCAAAAAGCTCTCAGAAAGAGCGATATTGTAGTTACCACAGGTGGTGTAAGCGTAGGTGATTTTGATTTTGTCAAAGATGTCATCAAAGAGATCGGTTTTGAAGTATTATTTCAAGGCGTGCATTTAAAACCGGGCCAGCATATTATGTTGGCCCGCAAAGAAGATCAATTCATATTAGGCTTGCCCGGATTTGCTTACTCTTCAACAGTAACGGCACTTTTGTATCTTTTGCCGCTAATGGCAAGATTTTCTGGTACTCATTATAGTTTACGCACTATCAGGGCGACACTTCAAGAGCTATTTGTAAAAAAAACAAATAAAACTGAGTTTGTAGCTTGTCGAATTACCAGCAAAGAAGGTCAATATTTGTGTGACTTTGAGGATAAAAAGCTAGGCAGCAGTGCGATTTTGACAAATATGCTTGGGCCAACTGCTCTTATGATGCTATCATCCAAAGATACGAGTAAACATATCGGTGATGAAGTGCCTATTTTGATTTTTGACTAGTAAAATAACCGATTATATCTTTTGGCTTTTATGAAAAATGCCAAATCTGATATACTGACGCATCCTGCATTTATTGCTTCTTGGAAAATAGAGAAATTTTTTGAATAATACATTTTGATTCCTTTATCCTTGATATTACATATTGTAGTTTTTATTCTATAAAAATAATAAAAAAATTTCAAATTGCCATATTTTATTAGAATTTATGTTATAATTTGAATATTTTCTTTAAAGGAGAAGCCATGATAGAGTTATCTGAAGTGATTGAAAAGATCAAAGATGTGATTTCTAGCAGCAAAAACCATAAGATTTTTGATAAAGATGTAGCTACTGCTTTGGGTATTCCTCAAACTACATTTGCGACTATGAAAAAGCGAAACTCTATACCATACAAAGAACTTTTGGAGTTTTGTGCATCTAAAAAGATCAGTGCTAATTGGCTCTTTTTTGATCAAGCAGTCGATATGCTCAAAGAAGAGACCGATAAGTTTTTTCAGATCCGTTATTTTGCAGATATCAGGGCAAGTGCAGGAGGAGGAGCCGAGGTATTCGGCGAGGATTATGAAGTTTTGAATGTGGATAAAACTATTATTACAAATATGGTCGGTTTTGGCAATGCCAAGCTAGAAGCCATCCATATAGACGGTGAGTCAATGGAGCCTACACTAAGTGACGGTTCTATAGTGTTCATTGATAGGGAGCAGACAAATATAAACAAAGACGGTATTTTTATCGCTTCAACTACTGCAGGGCTTTTTATCAAAAGAATCCGTCAAAGAGCAGATGGGATGATAGAACTTATATCGGATAATAAAGCCTATTCTCCGGAAGTTTTAGCTCCTGATGAAGTAAGTATAGTTGGCAAAGTAGTCGGGAATATAGAGAGTCTTTGATTTGTTTTTACCGTTCGTGGTTTGACAGGTTCATTATGAATGGTATTTAAGTATAAATAATGTTATCCGAGCGTTCGAAAAGCAGCTAGATTTTGAGCATATGTCGCAAAAATCTTGCGTCGCGGTTCGTGAGCGATGACGCTTTTTATGCTACTTTTTCTAAAAAAGTAGCAAAAGAAATAAATATTCATACTCCATAGTCGTTCTAATAACATTATTTTTATAGATCCTTTGAGATTTCTCCAAGCGCCTCTTTGGCATTTGTTTTCTCACCGTTATATTTTTTTATTTTGACTCCAAATTCTTTCATGGAGTTTGCGGTATTTTTGCAAGCTGATTTGATCATTAGATAGTCACAATCTTTTATAGCTTCTGCCATAGTATCATGTGACTTGATATGTTCTATATCGTTCTCATCATGGTCGCAAACATGTTTGCCGCTATGTTCTTCTTCGCTCACCTTATGGCCTGCCATTTTTGGATTTGCTCTTAAGTCCTCAAGCGTTATGGTTTTGAACATCCCGCCTCCTACGGTAAATACCGCAAAGTATGGAGTGTGTCCGGCATTTTTGGCTATTTTTAGAGTTTGATCTATTACAGGTACTGCGATTTTCATAATTTTTCCTTTTATTTTAATGTGTATATAATTGACTTGTTTGTTTTTACTCTCATTTTTCTATTATTTTGTTTAATTGAGATGATTTGTCTGTAAATTGTATACTTTTTATACGATTATTGTCCATCTTGATAATAGTAATTTGCCCTTCTTGATACGGATAAAGAGCCCCTTCATTTTCGTCTGTTATGAGCAATACTTTGTAGTTATATTCTTTCATCTTCGGCAATGCAAATGTTTTAGTTACAAAAGCCGGCATTTGGCTAATATCCGCTATATATACGGCATCGTTTTTTTCTAGATATCCTTGGGATTGTTTGGATAAATATTCATTAAGTATATCTGAAGGTTCTTTTTCAAATGTGACGATGATGGTTTGCGGCATCTTGACTATCTTGTGTGTGGCTCCAAATTGGTCGTTTAATATAACAGGTTTTATGGATTGCCCTGCTTGGTATTCGTTTGCCAATACCATCACTGCTGTTAATAGCAATATAAAAAATATTTTATTCATAGATAAAAATTGTCCTTTTTGACCGTAGTTTATCTTATAGAATATAATAATAAGCTTTAAAAATATGATTACTCCATCTAGCATATACCTTAAAATTTAAGATATTTACCCAGTGAAGTAATGGTTTATTTAGCGTTCTCGCATGCAACGCATCTGAGACTTTCAGGGCGTATTTTTAGCCTTTCGATAGGTATTTCATTTTCGCACTCTATGCAAATCCCAAAATTAGGAGAATCCACTTGGCTTAGTGCATGCTTCAATCTTGTCAGTCTATTTATTGATCCATTTAAGATCTTATTCATTACTTCTGCATCCAGCAAAGCCTCTGAGCGCTCCAAATCGCACTGAGAGCAGTCAGGGGTGATCGGTTTTGATTTCTCTTTCAGTTGATCTATCTGCTTTTTTAGAGACTCTATATCTGATATGATCTGCTCTTTGATAATACTTTTGTTTGTTTCATCCATCATATGCCCCCAAAATGGTATAAAATATTGTATCATAAAAACAAAAAGTGACATCATGAATCTGAACAATGCTTTACAAAAATATATAATTCTATTGGAGAGCAAAGAGTATTACGAGGCTCATCATATGCTTGAGCAAATTTGGCTTAAGATGAAAAAAGAGGATCACCCATATACTAATCTTGCCCGTGGACTTATTAATGCAGCTGTTGCTTTTGAGCATATCAAGCGAAATACTCCTACCGCTATGACAAAAGCACGCAAGACCTTCGCAGGGTATTTGAAGTATCGTCATATATGCCGATCGTGCGATAAAAACTTTAGTTTAGCTTGCCAAAAAGCAGACGAGATAGCCACAAGAGCAGAGCTATTGCCATAAATGATTATAATTAAATATTGAGATATATTTTTATTATTGGTCTTTTTTGGTCTAGTTGTCTGGGTGTATATGATTGTGTTCCATTCCTTTTCTTTGAATCGGTTTTGCTTTTTTTAAAAGTTGGGCATTAAGTGCGACAATAACAGTGCTTGCAGACATCAATATAGCACCCACGGCTGGATTTATAAGAATTCCCCATTTTGCCAAAACACCTGCAGCTAAAGGAATAGCTATTATATTATATCCGCTTGCCCACCAAAGATTTTGTAGCATTTTTCGATAAGTTTGCTGCGAAAGGCTTATTGCATCTACGACATCCATAAGATCGCTTTTGGTCAAGATTATATCAGCGCTTTCTATGGCAATATCTGTTCCTGCACCTATGGCAATACCGATATCAGCCCCTATAAGCGCAGGCGCATCGTTTATGCCGTCACCAACCATTGCAACTATCTTGCCGTCCTTTCGCAGTGCTTGGATTTTTTGCAGCTTCACATCGGGCAATAGTCCGGCTTCATAATGGTCAATGCCTGTTTGTTTCGCGATATTTGCAGCTGTTTCATTATTATCTCCGGTGAACATATAAGTAGCAATCCCTTTTGATCGAATGACACTAATAGCTTCAGCAGAACTTTGGCGAATTGTATCTGTTAGCAAAATTACACCGCCGATAACACCATCTATAGTGATCCATACTTTAGTTGCCTCTTGACTATCAAAGGGGAGTAGTTCTTGAGGGATTTGTAATGATTCTTTTTTAAGAAGTTGTGCGCCGCCTATCATTACAGTATGAGCATCGATTTTCGCTTTGGCTCCAATTCCTGGCATAGCATTGAATTCATTGACCGAAGCAAGAGCGATCTTTTGGTTTTTGGCATAGTCTACGATTGCTTTGCCTATACCATGTTCAGAATGTTGCTCTAATGAAGCAGCAAAATAAAGTAATTTTTTTTCGTCATTAATGGCGATTACTTTACTGACAGTAAGTTTGCCTTCTGTGATCGTTCCTGTTTTGTCAAAACAAATAACATCTATTTTGTGCAATCTCTCAAATGCATCTCTATGTCGTATCAAAATACCGTTTTTGGCTGCCATAGATGTTGAAATAGCGACTACAAGAGGCACGGCTAACCCAAGCGCATGAGGGCAGGCAATTACAAGTACCGTAACCATTTGGAGTACTGCATTTTCAAATGTAGAAAGTACAGACCAAACAAGTAGAGTGATGGCGCCAATGATTATTGCAGCATAAAATAGCCACTTAGCAGCACGATTTGCAAGATCTTGAGTATGAGACCTGCTTGATTGCAGCTCTTTGACAAGATTGATAATTTGTGAAAGATAGCTGCTTTCGCCACTTTTTGTGATACGCACAATTAGTGAACCGTCAATATTTGTGCTGCCCATAAATACAAAGCTTTTTGGGTTTTTATAAAGCGGCTTAGACTCTCCGGTAAGCAATGCTTCATCTATCATGCCCTCACCTTTTATTATTTCGCCATCGGCAGGGATATTTTCTCCGGGATGGATCAAGATTTCATCGCCAAGCCTAAGTTGGCTGACATCAACCTCTTCTAATTCCATTTCAGAAGTAAAACGCATTGCTTTTTTTGGGATCAATCGCACCAGCTCTTCTAGCGTATTTGAAGCACCCAATATACTTTTGGCTTCAATATAATGTCCAATCAGCATTATGTCTATTAGCGTTGCAAGTTCCCAAAAAAAAGATTTCTCCGGCCAGATCAAAAGAGCTGTTGAAGAATAAAAATATGCTACACTGATTGCCATAGAAATGAGGGTCATCATTCCAGGTTCTTTGGATTTGACCTCTTGCACCATCATTGATAAAAAAGGCCACCCACCATAAAAGTAGATAAATGTGGAGAGTATAAATGTGAGAAAATTCATATAAGGAAAGTCTAGGCTAAAACCAAACCACTCTTGTATCATATGAGAAAAGAGTAAAATAGGTATGGTTAAAATAATAGAGATTATGAAACGTTTTTTCAACTCATCCATATGATGTGTATGTCCAAGGTTATGATGTTCGTGATCAGTTTGGTTATGAGACATTTGTGCTTGCAACAATCATCCTTTCATTTCATTTTGTATATAGTATACACTAAGAAATGTGCAAGCAATGTGGAGAAATGTAATTTACTTTTTCATCCCGTATCCAAGTTTGATGAGTTGTGCTTTTAGTTTGCCCTCTACTTCGCCTTGAAATTCAAGTGTGTTTTCTTTGATAGTACCGCCCGTGGCTAGTGATTTCTTGAGTTTAGTTAGCAGACCTTGCATATCTTCATCGTTTAGACTAAATGGTTTGACTATGGTTATTATCTTGCCGTTTCTTTTTTCGCGAGCGAAATGAAGCTTATGCTTGTCTGGTGATTTTGCTTCTTTGGCGGAATTTGCTTCTTTGGTTTTATTGTCTGAGCTCCATCCATCATCCCAAGATGCACCCATCTCAAAAAGATTTTTTTTCATCATCCCTCCTTATTTTTTGCAATGGCAAATTTTAATATGATATAGCCAAATACCGCTGAAAATATCGTGCCAAGCAAGATCGCTAGTTTATCTGCATATGCAAAAAGTCTATCGTCAGGAAATGCTAAAGAGTCAACAAAAAGACTCATCGTAAATCCGATACCAGTTAAGACACTTACGCCATATAACATCAGCCAGCTTGAATCTTGTGGCATTGAAGCAATCTTGAGTTTGATCGCTAGCCAGCTAAATCCAAAAACACCTATTTGTTTACCCAAAAAGAGCCCCAGTGTAATACCTAGAGGTACATTGCCTATAGCCTCATCGATAGATAAATTGCGCATATCAACCCCTGCATTTACAAAAGCAAACATTGGGAGAATAAAAAAAACGATCCAAGGATGCAGTCCATGTTCAACCTCTTTAAGCGGAGAAGATACTATGCCGGATGCATCCGAGGTTTTTAGAGGAATAGTAAACGCGAAGAGCACCCCAGCAATTGTTGCATGCACTCCTGATTTTAAGACGCTTACCCAAAGGACAATTGCTACCATAAAATAGAGTGATTTGTTAGAAAATCCAAGTCGGTTAAAGAGTATCAAAACAATAAGTGCAGCAGATGCGACATAGATAGAAAGCATGGAGAGCTGTGTGGTATAGAAGAGTGCTATAATGACGATAGCTCCAAGGTCATCTATGATCGCAAGTGCCAGCAAAAATACTTTTAAAGAGACAGGTACGCGAGGTAGGAGTGATAAAATACCAAGCGCAAATGCGATATCGGTTGCCGTAGGGATCGCCCAGCCACGCATAGCGACAGGATCACCGCTATTAAACATAGTATAGATTAAAGCTGGAGCCACGATACCCCCGATTGCGGCAATGGTAGGAAGAAGCACTTGTCCAAACGAAGAGAGATGCCCCTCTATTACCTCCCGCTTTATCTCCAGCCCGATTGCCAAAAAGAAGATAGCCATAAGTCCTTCACTTACCCAGTGGTGCAGAGTTTTGTCTATATGGATCGCCCCAACGCGTATTTCCACTGGGACATGAAGGATGTAGCCATATATATCAGAAAAGGGAGAGTTTACAAGAACAAGAGCAAACAGTGTTGTAATGATAAGCAATATGCCACCTGCTGAGCTTGATTTTAAAAATGTATAAAGTTTTTGTTGCATGAATTCATGTCCGTTTTTTTAAAGTTAACCTATTTTACAAAAAAGAACCGATATTTTGCTTATTTTGTATCAAAAAGTATGCCAAGAGCTACTGCAAGTATCAATAAAAAGATATAGATTTTATAGTACGTCTCATAGCTTGGCAGTTTCACACTATTCTCCTATGGTGTAAATGATCTCTGTTTTATTTTTGCGTGTTTGCATTTCCAAAAGACTAAGTCCTTCTATAGGCAGAGCCATAAAATCTTTTATGGTATCTATCTGATTTTTGGCTATTTCTCTCAAAACTTTGCCTCTGTATGCTTTCGCCCAGTGGCTTACTACTTTGCCGTCTTTTATGAATTTTAAAGTTGTGTAAGGCTTGGATGGGGTATAGAATCTATCATAGTATCCGGCTCTGATATCGAGTATCTCTTCACTTTTTAAAAATTCATCCAAGAGCTCAGCGCTATTTATTTTATAATATTTGTCTACCTCTATATCTCCTACTTTTGCCCCTTGGGCTAACCTGTATTCGGGTATCAATTCGCCGGCCATGATAGGACCGAAGAGATTAGAAAATATCATTACATTTTCATCTATATATTTTTGAGATTTTTCATCAAGTGAATCGTAATTCAGATAATCAAACGCCACTCCCGTATATCGTTCTACCGCTTTTTTTGCAAGTGAGTGTAATCCTATGTTTTGATAATGCTCTATCTCAGCAGGTTTTTTAAGTCCAAACATTTGTTTGGATCTGGAGGTGTCTTTTAGTTCTTCTAAATAAATTTGCGTTAGTTTATATCTAGTTTCATATAATTCTTTATTCCATAAATTAGCTAGATCAAATGGCCTAGTTCCACCGGTTGATTTAGTTTCGCTTGGAGCTAATAGGATTTTCATAAGTTGCCTAATTTTTGGTGAAATTATAACACAAGCTTGTTTTTTATACTTTTCTTTTTACTAAAGAAAAGTAACAAAAGAAAAGCGTCATCCTCACGAACCGCAACACAAGATTTCTGCGACATATGCTCAAAATCTTGCTGCTTTTCGAGCGTTCGGATGACAAAATTTAATACATTTCTCTAGAAAGGGCGAACATACGGATTCGTCCAAACAAGAAATGTTACCTAAAAAAAGCCACTGCTTTGACCATATTCTCTAAACTTGGAATTACTTCTTCCCATTTTCTAGTCTTCAATCCGCAATCGGGATTGATCCATAACTGTTCTTTTGGCAATACTTCAAGCAGCAATGCAATTTGAGTTTTGATCTCTTCGACTGTAGGGATCCTAGGAGAGTGGATATCATAAACTCCAGGTCCAACCTCTTTGGTATATCCGACCTCTTTGAAAATCTTTAGTAAGCTATTGCCGCTTTTGGCAGTTTCAATGGTAATGACATCAGCGTCCATATCCTCTATTGTGTGGATAATATCGTTAAATTCACTATAGCACATATGTGTATGTATCTGCGTCTCTTTGTGTGCGCTGCTTACTGATAGTTTGAAGCTGTCAACTGCCCATTTTTCATAAGATGTTCTATTTTCATTTCTCAAAGGATAACCTTCTTTAAATGCTGCTTCGTCCACTTGAATGATTTTAATGCCGTTGTTTTGCAGATCATCTATCTCGTCAGCTAGAGCAAGGGCTATCTGGGTTGCTACTTCACTACGAGGGATATCTTCTCTCACAAATGACCAATTTATCATTGTAACAGGACCTGTGAGCATGCCTTTGACTATTTTGCTTGTCAAGCTTTGGGCAAATAATATCCATTGCAAGGTCATTGGCACTTCACGGCTTACATCCCCATATAAAAGAGGCGGCTTAACACATCTGGCACCATAGCTTTGCACCCATCCATTTGAGCTAAATGCAAATCCATTTAGCAGTTCACCAAAATACTCTACCATATCGTTTCTCTCCGGCTCTCCATGCACCAATACGTCAAGACCGATCTGTTCTTGAATAGCGATAGTTTCGCGGATATAATTTTTGATAAATTCCTCATACTCTTCTCCTGAGATTTCATTATTTTTGTAATCTCGTCTAGCCTTTCTGAGTTCTGGAGTTTGCGGAAAGGACCCTATGGTTGTGGTGGCCAGATCAGGATATTGTAATTTGGCTCTTTGCAAAGTGATACGCTCTTCAAATTTGCCGTCTCTTATAAATTTTGTAATATTTTTTACTCTTGATTGCACTGCCTCATCGTGTATAAGTTTTGAATCTTTTAGTCTATGGATGCTTGCGCTGTTGTTTTCCAACAATTCATTATCATCATCATTTAATTTATCAAAAAATAGATGACTAACAAGGGTCAACTCACCAAGTTTTTCATTGGCAAAGCTCAGTGAATCCTTGATGGTACTATCTAATTTATTTTCATTTGCTAAGCTATAAGGCACATGCAAAAGCGAGCATGATGTAGATACTATTAGTCTCTCTTTTGGTATTATGGCTGATATTTTTTCAAGCAACTCTTTTGTTTTTTCTATATCGTTTTTCCATATATTTCTTCCATTGATAACTCCGGCAGCTAAAACTTTGTTGCTTTTAGCAATGTCATCTAGAGATTCTGTATTTTTTGCACCTGCTACAAAATCAAGCCCTAAGCCCCAGATTGGTGTATGTACCAAAACCTTAGTAGCTTCATTTGAGTGTTCAAAATAGGTAGTTGCTATTATTTTGATATTTTTTGAGATATTTGATAGTTTTTCATAGCAAGGTTTGATGAGACTAAGAAGTTTAGGCTCAACATCCGTAGCAAAGATAGGGTCATCAAGCTGTACAATAACTTCATCGTCTAGTTTACCAATTTCCGCAAAAAGTTCTTCATAAACTTTTAATAGTTTATCAAAAAGCAAAAATTGATCACTTTCATCGGTAGTCACGCTAAGGGCCAAGAAAGTAATCGGAGAGATGAGGTTTATTTTGGTTTTGATTCCAAGAGCTGCAGCTTCGCGGTATTCGTCTATAACTTTTGAGCTATTTAGTTTAAATGTTTCATCGCTAGTAAGTTCTGGTATGATATAGTGATAATTTGTATTAAACCATTTTCTCATAGCCATAGCTACACCGTTTTCATATCCTCTTGCCATGGCGAAGTACTGAGAGGTTTTATCTTGGATTGATTTGAATCTATTAGGGATTGCACCTACTAATATCATAGTATCAAGCATTTGATCATAATAAGAGAAGTCATTCGAGCTTATGATATCCACACTTGCATTTTTTTGTGTTGTCCAAGCTTTGGCTCTCAAATTTTTAGCTACATCTTCTACAGCTTGAAAGCTGCTTTTGCCGCTCCAAAAGCTTTCAAGAGCAAATTTGAGCTCTCTATGTTCCCCTATTCTAGGGTATCCTACTACTAAATTTTTTGACATAATTATCCTTTTTATCTATATGTTGTGTTCGTTTAATTTTTAAATATCAAGTCCTCTGGTTAATATGGCTTTGTCATCTTGAAAAGTCTTTAGACTCCGCAAAGATCTAAATCCTAAAGGTACTTTGTGCCTCAGAATGACACATTTAGTTGCTAAAAGACAGTCTAAATGATTTACCAGAGAGTTTGTGTGTTGTTGGGATATGAAAAGATAGTGGAGGATGAGTTCCGCTTCGGCGAAAGCTAAAGTAGAGATTGCGACAATTGCATTTTTTGCGCTTTTTAGCAGACAGCAAGGCCTGTTTGGCAATTCTTGTGAATATACAATTACATAGTGTAGGATTTTGCAGCAACAATAAACATTGAATTTGGCTTAAAGGCGGCGGGTCTTCTTCTTCATTTAGATCATTAGAAAAATAGGCATGACAAATTGAAGATATTTGAACTCTGCTTTTTTGAAGCTTGACAAAAACAGTATATGCCAATATGGAGGCAAGAGTAAAATATCTTTTGCCGAAACCTCGTGGTGATTTCAATGATTTACCTATCTATTATGATTTATCCAGAATTATGCAATAGAAATTCATTACCTTGCACTAATCATTTAGCCTATTTAACAAGCTTCTATTGCATAATCCGGGTTTATTTTATGATTGTAGCGAAAAAATACAAAAAAATACAAAAATCTCTTGACATTTTATTTTATTTTGCCTATAATTGCGTTCCATTTTTAGTCACTAGGAATGTATTTGGCGCTGGTGTAGCTCAGTTGGCTAGAGCAGCTGATTTGTAATCAGCAGGTCGCGGGTTCGAGTCCCATCACCAGCTCCATAAATTTAAATTATCAGTGTTTGACCAGTAAAACAATACAAGGTGAGTTACTCAAGCGGCCAACGAGGGCAGACTGTAAATCTGCTGACTATGTCTTCGGAGGTTCGAATCCTCCACTCACCACCATAAGTGTTGTAAATTTAACAAAATAAAGTGATGCGGGAGTAGCTCAGTTGGCTAGAGCATCAGCCTTCCAAGCTGAGGGTCGCGGGTTCGAGTCCCGTCTCCCGCTCCATAGAACTGGGAGCTGTGTGAATTACTTATTTTTTTATCTCTTTCACATATAAAGCTTCATAATATTATTTTCTTAAATCACAACACAAAATAGTAATCGATATGTCACATCAATTACAATTGGTCAAATACGCCCAGATAGCTCAGTGGCAGAGCACTTCCTTGGTAAGGAAGAGGTCGGCGGTTCAATCCCGCTTCTGGGCTCCAGCCGTTCGTATGGACAAAAGTATTACCGTTTGGTAACAGTTTTGTCCATATTATGGGTATGGGGTCTAAGTAAATTCTGATATAATATCAGCCGAATTTTCAAATCAATTAGGAGAAACAGATGGCAAAAGAAAAGTTTGCAAGAAATAAGCCGCATGTTAACATCGGTACAATCGGTCACGTTGACCACGGTAAAACTACGCTAACAGCAGCGATCACTGCAGTTTTGGCTACTAAAAATAACTCTGCATTTATGGATTATGATCAAATTGATAATGCTCCTGAAGAAAGAGAAAGAGGTATCACAATCGCTACTTCTCACGTAGAGTACGAAACTGAAAACAGACACTATGCTCACGTTGACTGCCCAGGGCATGCCGACTATGTTAAAAACATGATCACCGGTGCTGCACAAATGGATGGCGCGATTCTTGTTATCGCTGCAACTGATGGTCCAATGGCACAAACTAGAGAGCATATCCTTCTTTCTAAACAAGTAGGTGTTCCATATATCGTTGTTTTCTTGAATAAAGAAGATCAACTTGATGACGAAGATAGAGAAGAAATGCTCGAGCTCGTTGATATGGAAGTAAGAGAACTTCTTAGTTATTATGATTTCCCAGGTGATGATACACCAATCATCGCTGGTTCTGCTTATCAAGCACTTGAAGAAGCAAAAGCTGGCGCACTTGGCAAATGGTCTGATAAAATCTTGGAACTTATGGCTGCTGTTGATGCTTATATCCCTGAGCCGGTACGTGAAACAGATAAAGATTTCTTGATGCCAATCGAAGATATCTTCTCTATCCAAGGTCGTGGTACTGTTGTTACTGGTAAAATCGAAAGAGGTAAAGTTTGTGTTGGTGATCAAATCGAGATCGTCGGTATCAAAGATTTGCAAACTACTACTGTAACTGGTGTTGAAATGTTCCGTAAAGAGATGGATTGTGGTGAAGCTGGTGATAACTGTGGTGTTCTTATCCGTGGTATCGATAAAAACAATGTACAAAGAGGTATGGTTCTTTGTAAACCAAAATCAATCACTCCACATACTAAATTTGAAGCAGAAGTTTATGTTCTAACAAAAGAAGAGGGTGGTAGACATACTCCATTCTTTAATAACTATAGACCTCAATTCTATGTAAGAACAACTGACGTTACTGGTTCAGTACAACTTCAAGAAGGTACTGAGATGGTTATGCCTGGCGATAACGTTAAGGTTAATGTTGAGCTTATCGCACCAATCGCACTAGAAGATGGTACAAGATTTGCTATCCGTGAGGGTGGTAGAACTGTTGGTGCTGGTGTTGTTACAAAAATTATCGCGTAATTTATCTTCTCTTAATGCTTAGGCATTAGGAGAGATTTCCAGCGCTTGGAGAAAATATGAGAGAAAATATTCACTTGGGTTGTGAAAAATGCACAAGACGCAATTATCACACTACAAAAAATAAAAAAAATACAACAGAGAAACTTGCATTAAAAAAATATTGCAAATGGTGCAAAGAGCACACTGTTCATAAAGAGATGAAGCTGTAAGCTTCGACTCGAAAAGAGATTATAGGCCTATAGCTCAGTTGGTAGAGCACTGGTCTCCAAAACCAGGTGTCGGGGGTTCGAGTCCCTCTGGGCCTGCCATATATTAAGGTAATTAGATTATGAAAAAAATTTCAACATTTTTTGCTCATGCAAAAGAGGAATTATATAAGGTTATATTTCCAACTAAAGTACAAGTCAGACAAGCTTTTTTTGCTGTAATGCTCGTTGTAATAGCCGTTGCTCTTTTTTTAGCATTAGTTGATTTTATCATGTCATTAATTGTCTCATCAGTTATATAGGAACAACAAATGGCTCATCAATGGTATGCAATACAAACTTATGCTGGTAGCGAACAAGCAGTTAAGCGAGCAATAGAACAATTGTCAATTGATTATGGATTACAAAATCAAATTGAACAAATAGTAGTTCTAACAGAAGAAGTCATAGAAGTTAAAAATGGCGTCAAAAAGATTACAGAGCGATCACTTTATCCAGGATATGCTTTTGCACATATAGATCTGGATACTGATCTTTGGCATAAGATACAAAGTTTACCAAAAGTATCTAGATTTATCGGTGAACAAAAGACACCAACACCACTTAGCGAAGCAGATATTAATTTGATTTTGAGCAAACTTGAAAAAAGATCTGCCCCAAGACCAAAAGTCGACTTTGAATCTGGTGAAATGGTGCGCATCGTCGATGGACCGTTTGCGAACTTTACAGGGATGGTTGAGGAATATGATCTAGATCATGGAAAACTCAAACTTAATGTTTCTATTTTTGGTAGAAATACACCTGTAGAAATCTTGTACACACAAGTCGAAAAAATTATATAGCAATCGCTTTAATCAATAAAGAAGGAAAAACACAATGGCAAAAAAGATACAAAGTAAATTTAAGCTGATTATCCCTGCTGGTGCAGCCAACCCGTCACCACCTGTTGGTCCGGCATGCGGACAAAGAGGCGTAAACATTATGGAATTTTGTAAAGCTTTTAATGAAAAAACAAAAGATAAAGCAGGATTTAAAATACCTGTAATTATCACTGTGTATTCAGATAAAACTTTTACATTTGAAACAAAACAACCACCTGCAAGTGATTTGATCATGCGTGCAGCAAATATCAAAAAAGGAACAGATAATCCTATTTTGAATAAAGTTGGAAGCATATCAAAAGCTAAATTAGACGAGATTGTAGATCAAAAAATCGCCGATCTTAATACAGACGATAGAGATATGGCAGCGAAAATTATTGCCGGTTCATGCAGAAGCATGGGAGTTGAAATCGTAGACTAATCTTTATACCACAGAGATTTAAAATATTGTGGGAGCAAATTAAGCGGAGAAAAAAAATGGCAAAGAAACAAACAAAGAGAGCAGAAGGTCTGCTAGCAAAAATTGATAAGACAAAAGCATATAGCGTTGAAGAAGCTGTAGATCTTTTGGGTGATTTGAAATCAGCTAAATTTGATGAAACAGTTGAAGTTGCACTTAACCTCAATGTTGACCCAAGACACGCTGATCAAATGATCAGAGGCTCGGTAGTACTACCAAATGGTACTGGCAAAAACGTTCGTGTAGCGGTATTTGCAAAAGATATTAAAGCCGATGAAGCAAAAGCAGCTGGAGCTGATATCGTTGGAACTGATGATTTGATAGAGCAAATTCAAGGTGGTGTTATAAACTTTGATATGGTAATTTCAACTCCGGATATGATGGGTGTGCTTGGTAAAGTAGCTAGAGTTTTGGGACCAAAAGGTCTTATGCCAAACCCAAAAACAGGTACAGTTACTATGGATGTAGCAACTGCTGTTAAAAATGCTAAAAACGGTCAAGTAAACTTCAGAGTTGATAAAAAAGGTAATATACATGCAGGTATCGGCAAAGTTAGTTTTGATAAACAAAAAATCAAAGAGAACTTGGTAGCATTTGTTGAAACTATCAACAAAGCAAAACCTGCAGCAGCTAAAGGTAAATATATTACAAATGCAGCTGTATCTTTGACTATGAGCCCATCAGTGAAGCTTAATACACTTGAATTAATGGATATGAAATAACAACGCACTATTTAGCGTTTATCTTAGGTCTAAGAATATAGGGGCAAAAGCTTAATAAAAATCAAGAAAATTTTTCTTGATGTTTCCTTTGGAAAGCCCTATATGAGGTCGAAAGGAGAAAAGATGACTAAAGCAGAAAAACAACAACTTGTTGCTGAATTAACTAACGAGTTTAAAGATGCTAGTGCAATTATAGTTTGTGACTATAAAGGTATGAGTGTTTATGAACTTGAAAATATCAGAAAAAACGCAAGGGAAAATGATGCCAAAGTTAAAGTTGTCAAGAATACTCTTGCTTCTATCGCACTTAAAAATGCTGATCAAGAAGAACTTGAGCTTGTCAATACTAACTTGGTAATCTGGGGAAGCGATCAGCTTTCTACTTGTAAAGTAGCTGATAAAGCAGCAACAGCTTTTAAAGAGAAGTTTTCAGTTAAATCTGGTTTGCTAGAAGGAAAAGCAGTAGACGTAGCAACAATTACAGCTATGGCTAAACTTCCAGGCAGAGAAGAACTTCTTGGTATGTTGCTTAATGTTTGGAACGGTCCGGCTAGAAGCATAGCTATCGGAATTCAAGCATTGGCTACAAAAAGAGCCGAAGAGGCTTAATGGTGCTTGGGAGTATAACTCCTAGTTAATAGAATATTCATACGAAAGGAATTAAAATGGCAATCACAAAAGAAGATGTAATTGAATTTATATCAAATATGACTGTATTAGAGTTAAGTGAACTAGTAAAAGAGTTTGAAGAGAAATTTGGCGTATCAGCTCAAGCAACTGTAGTTGCTGGCGGTGGTGCAGTAGCAGCAGAAGCAGTAGAAGAAAAAACTGAATTTGACGTAGTTCTTACTAGCGGCGGCGAGAAAAAAATCAATGCTATTAAAGTAGTAAGAGAAGTAACTGGTCTTGGTCTTAAAGAGGCTAAAGATGCAGTTGAAAATGCACCAACAGTACTTAAAGAAGGTGCAAGCAAAGCAGAAGCTGAAGATATCAAGAAAAAACTTGAGGAAGCTGGCGCTTCTTGCGAACTTAAATAATTCGCTTTTCAGAGAAAACCATTTGGTTTTCTCTAAATATTCTTTTAAAAATCTTGGAGATAGCGATAAACTATTCGGAGACATTTTCATACCCTACTAATAGTTTTTTTGTATGTCCTTTAAAAACGCAACAAACAAATCACAATAACAAACAACATAAGGTTAGCCCATGTTAAATTCTTTACATTCAGGAAATAGACTCAGAGTCGATTTTTCAAAAACCCCCCGAGAAATAGAGATCCCAAATCTTCTTCAACTGCAACAAGAAAGTTATGAAAACTTTTTGATGATGAATGAAAAAGATCGTAAAAATAGTATTATTGAAAGAGTATTTCGTGCTTCTTTCCCTATTCATGATACTCAAAATCGTCTTACACTAACTTATAAAAATTCAGAAATTATAAAACCAAAATATACAGTTAGAGAGTGCATGGAAAGAGGACTGACTTATTCAGTTTCTTTGAAAATGAACATCGCTTTGACAATTTGGAACAGAGATGAAAAAACAGGCGAAAAGCTTGATCCAAAAGAGATAAAAGAGCAAGCAGTATTTGTTAGAGATATTCCACTTATGACAGATAGAACATCATTTATTGTAAATGGTGTTGAAAGAGTAATTGTAAATCAGCTACACAGAAGTCCTGGTGTAATTTTTAAAGAAGCAGAAGCTACAACTGTAGTAAACAAACTTCTTTATTCTGCTCAAATTATCCCAGATCGCGGTTCTTGGCTCTATTTTGAATATGACGCTAAAGATATCTTGTACGCAAGAATAAATAAAAGAAGAAAAGTACCAATTACAATTCTTTTTAGAGCATTAGGATATTCAAAAGAAGATATTATTAAATTTTTCTATCCTACTAAAACCATTATGCTCAAAGATAATCGCTTCTTGACACAATTTAAGCCAGACGATTATATGGGTAGAGCTGACTATGATGTAAAAGACTTAAGCGGCAATATTATAGTAACTGCAGGTAAAAGACTTACTAAGAAAAAAGCACAAACTCTAATAGAAGAGGGCTTAGAATGGGTAGAGTATCCTCTTGAAATATTATTGGATCGCTACTTATCTAAAGCAGTTATTGATGCTGAAAGCGGCGAAATTCTTTATGATGCTGTGACTCCTCTTGATGAAAATAAACTCAAAAAAATTATAGACCAAGGTATCGAGTCAATTGAAATTGCTAATGACCTAGCCGAAGGTACAGATAACTCAATTATTGGTGCTTTTATAGCAGACAATGAAAGTTTGAGATTGCTCAAGCAAACAGAAGAAATTGAGGATGAAAATGTATTATCGGCTATTCGTATTTACAAAGTAATGCGTCCTGGTGAACCGGTTACTCCTGATGCGGCTAAAGCATTTTTGAATCAATTATTCTTTGATCCGGAAAGATATGACTTAACTAAAGTCGGCCGTATGAAAATGAACCACAAGCTTGGTCTTGATATTCCTGAGTATGTTACAGTTCTTACAGCTGAAGATTTGATATATACTGTCAAATATCTTATTAAAGTTAAAAATGGACAAGGTCACATAGATGATCGTGACCATTTGGGAAATAGAAGAATTAGAGCAATTGGTGAACTTTTAGGTAATGAACTTCACAGTGGTTTGCTAAAAATGCAAAAAGCTATTAGAGATAAAATGGTTACAATTTCAGGATCTCTTGAAGAGTTGATGCCTCATGATCTTATAAATTCTAAAATGATCACAAATACTATTTTGGAATTTTTCAGCAGTGGACAATTGTCTCAATTTATGGACCAAACAAATCCTCTATCTGAAGTTACTCATAAAAGAAGACTCTCAGCACTTGGAGAAGGTGGTCTGGTTAAAGAGAGAGCCGGTTTTGAAGTGCGTGACGTACATCCAACGCACTATGGAAGAATTTGTCCTATTGAAACACCAGAGGGTCAAAATATCGGTCTTATTAATACTTTGGCTACTTATGCTAAAGTAAATGAATTAGGATTTATAGAATCTCCATATAAAATAGTCAAAAATCGTCAAGTAACAGATGAGATTATCTATATTACAGCTACACAAGAAGAAGATAAATGTATCGCTCCAGCATCTACAAAAGTGGATGAGAATGGGTATATAAGCGAAGATCTTATAGAAACTCGTCTTAACGGTAATATTGAACTTAACGATGCAGGTAAAGTTGATTTGATCGATATTTCTCCATTGATGATCTCAGGTTCAGCAGCAGCATTGATTCCATTCTTGGAGCACGATGATGCGAACCGTGCATTGATGGGTTCGAACATGCAACGACAAGCAGTGCCATTACTTGCTTCTGAGGCACCAATGGTTGGTACAGGCATGGAAGGTATTATGAGTAGAGACGCTTGGGAGGCTGTTAAAGCTAGAAGAGCAGGAGTAGTTGAAAAAGTTGATTCTAAAAATATTTATATTATGGGAGAAGATGAAGATGAAATATTCATAGATCATTATCCTTTAGAAAAAAATATGAGAACAAACCAAAATACTACATTTACTCAAGCGCCAATAGTAAAATTGGGTGACAAAGTAGCAAAAGGCCAAGTTATAGCAGACGGTGCCAACATGGATCAAGGCGAACTCGCGCTTGGTAAAAATATATTGCTTGCCTTTATGCCTTGGAATGGATATAACTATGAGGATGCGATCATAATCTCGGAAAAACTTATCCGTGAAGATGCATTTACTTCTGTCCATATATATGAAAAAGAAATTGAAGCAAGAGAATTAAAACATGGAATTGAAGAGATCACTAGAGATATTCCAAATATTAGAGAAGATGAGCTCAGCCACCTCGATGAAAGCGGTATCATAAAAATAGGTACAAACGTTAAGCCTGGTATGATATTGGTTGGTAAAGTAAGTCCAAAAGGCGAGATCAGACCAACACCTGAAGAGAGATTGTTACGTGCAATTTTCGGCGAAAAAGCAGGCCATGTGGTAAACAAATCACTATATTGTCCTGCTTCCATGGAAGGCGTTGTTGTTGATGTAAAAGTATTTACCAAAAAAGGATACGAAAAAGATATCCGTGCAGTAAAAGCTTACGAAGAAGAAAAAGCTATTTTGGATAATGAACATCACGATCAGCTTTTGATGATCGACCGTGAAGAGATTTTGAGAATTTCGCACTACTTGTCAAAACAAACTCTTGCAAAAGAAGTAGCTGTGGGCGATGTAACATATCCAGCAGGTGACTCTGTGCCAGAAGAAGCGATCAAGAATATTAATCGTTTTGCCCTTAGAAGCGTAGTGCAGTCTTTTGATTCTGATGTACAAAATGAGTATGAAGCGCTCAAAAATTACTTCTTGAAACAAAAGAAAAGATTAAAAATAGAACATGAAGAAAAATTGTCGATTCTTGAAAAAGATGACATTTTGCCAAGTGGCGTTACTAAGCTAGTCAAAGTTTATGTTGCAACTAAGAGAAAACTCAAAGTTGGTGACAAAATGGCAGGACGACACGGAAATAAAGGTATCGTTTCAAACATCGTAAGAGAAATTGATATGCCATATATGAGCGACGGCAGACCGGTTGATATGATACTTAATCCTCTAGGGGTTCCGTCTCGTATGAATATCGGACAAATACTTGAAGTGCACTTAGGATTAATCGGTAAAAAACTCGGTGAACAGATACAAGAAATTTTTGAGAGCAAACAGCAAGATTTCATTGAACAACTAAGAGAAAAAATGACACAAATCGCTGATGTGGCAAAACTTATGAATGCTAAAGAATTCTTAAGTTCAATATCTGATGAAGAGTTGCTAACGTATGCTAGAGATTGGTCAAATGGTGTTAAATTTGCTACTCCTGTATTTGAAGGTACAAACGAAGAGGAATTTGCTAAATTGTTTGAATTGTCCAAAATGGAAGAAGACGGCAAAACCATACTTTTTGATGGGAAAACCGGTGAACAAATGATAGAAAGAGTCAATGTCGGTTATATGTATATGCTTAAACTGCATCACTTGGTTGATGAGAAAGTCCACGCTAGAAGTACTGGGCCATACTCTCTTGTAACACAACAGCCAGTTGGTGGTAAAGCATTATTTGGTGGTCAAAGATTTGGAGAGATGGAGGTATGGGCACTAGAAGCATACGGTGCTGCCCATATCCTAAAAGAGATGTTGACCATTAAATCAGATGACGTTGAAGGAAGGGCTAGAGCATATCGTGCCTTAACTAAGGGCGAGAGTGTACCGGAATCCGGAGTACCTGAAACCATGTTTGTATTAACTAAAGAGCTCCAAGCTTTGGGTCTTGATGCACAACTATTTGAAAATAAAAAAGAAGAAGAGGCTGACAATGAGTAATGTATTATTAGAAAATTTAGTACCAATTGATTTACGTAGCGAAGAGAAACCTCATGATATCGAAGCGTTGCAACTTAAAGTAGCAAGTCCAGAGAAGATTTTATCATGGAGCTATGGTGAAGTAAAAAAACCGGAAACTATCAACTATCGTACACTCAAACCAGAGAGAGACGGACTTTTTTGTGCCAAAATCTTTGGCCCGATCCGCGATTATGAGTGTTTGTGCGGTAAATATAAAAAGATGCGATATAAAGGCGTAGTTTGTGAGAAATGTGGTGTTGAAGTAACAAGCTCTAAAGTTAGACGTTCACGCATGGGCCATATCGAACTTGTAGTACCTGTTGCACATATTTGGTATGTAAGCTCACTTCCTAGTAGAATCGGAACACTTTTGGGTGTAAAAATGAAAGACTTGGAGAGAGTACTTTATTATGAAGCATACATAGTTAAAGATCCTGGCGAAGCAGCTCTTGATAGTGATGGTTCAAAACTTTTATCAAAATATGATGTACTTAATGAAGAACAGTATCAACAAATATCACAACGTTTCGGCAACGATGCATTCGATGCACGCATGGGTGGACAGGTTATACAAGAGCTATTAGCAGATCTTGATTTGGTATCAATGTTTAGAGAATTAAAAGAAGAGATAGCTACCACTAAATCAGAAGCTAAAAGCAAAATGATCGTAAAACGTCTTAAGGTAATTGAAGCATTTTTACATTCAGGTAATCGTCCTGAGTGGATGATGCTTACTCACTTGCCTGTTCTTCCACCTGATCTTAGACCTCTTGTTAGTCTTGATGGCGGCAAATTTGCTGTTTCTGATGTAAATGATCTATATAGAAGAGTTATCAACAGAAATCAAAGACTTAAAAGATTGGTTGAGCTAGATGCTCCTGAGATCATCGTAAGAAATGAAAAAAGAATGCTTCAAGAAGCAGTTGATGCTTTGTTTGATAACGGTAGAAGAGGAAATGCGGTCAAAGGTGCGAACAAAAGACCACTTAAATCACTTTCTGAAATTATCAAAGGTAAGCAAGGTCGTTTTAGACAAAACTTGCTTGGTAAAAGGGTTGACTTTTCCGGTCGTTCTGTTATCGTTGTTGGACCTGATTTACGCATGGATCAATGTGGATTGCCTAAGAAAATGGCAGTTGAACTGTTTAAACCGCATTTGATGGCTAAGCTTGAAGAAAAAGGGTATGCAACTACACTTAAACAAGCTAAGAAAATGATTGAAAAACAAGTCAATGAGGTATGGGAATGTTTAGAAGAGGTAGTTGAAAATTATCCGGTACTTCTTAACCGTGCTCCAACGTTGCATAAACTTTCTATACAAGCGTTTCATCCGAGACTGATTGAAGGTAAAGCGATCCAGCTTCACCCGCTTGTTTGTGCTGCATTTAATGCCGACTTTGATGGTGACCAAATGGCGGTGCATGTACCGCTTTCAGATGAAGCTATCGCTGAGGCAAAAATTTTGATGCTTGCATCTATGAATATTTTGCTTCCTGCGTCAGGTAAAGCTATTACAGTACCTTCTCAGGATATGATTTTGGGGCTTTATTATCTAACATTAGAAAAAACAGATGTAAAAGGTGAGCATAAACTTTTCGGAAATATAGATGAAGTAATGATCGCTTTCGAACAAGGTTCACTTGACCTGAATGCAAAAATTAGAACATTGGTTGGCGGTAAAGTGATCACTTCTACAACCGGAAGATTGATTTTGCGCTCTATCATACCTGAATATGTTCCGGAAAAATATTGGAATAAAATCCTTAAAAAGAAAGATATTGGTACACTTGTTGACTATATCTATAAAGTTGGCGGACTCTCAATTACGGCAGAATTCTTGGATAATTTAAAAGATATGGGTTTCAAATATGCGACAAAAGTAGGGGTTTCTATCTCTATTGATGACATTAAGATCCCTGAACAAAAAGAACAAATCGTCGGTGATGCAAAAAAAGAGGTTAAAACTATTCAATCTCAATTTGCAGCCGGATTATTAACAGACCAAGAGAGATATAATAAAATTATCGATATTTGGACTGATGCCAACAATGAAATTGCCGATGCTCTTATGAAGCTTATTCAAAATGATAAAGGCGGATTCAACTCTGTTCATATGATGGCTGACTCTGGGGCTAGAGGTAGTGCTGCTCAGATAAGACAGCTTTCTGGTATGCGTGGACTTATGGCAAAATCAGACGGAACTATTATTGAAACACCAATTACATCAAATTTCCGTGAAGGTCTAAATGTACTAGAGTACTTTATTTCTACGCATGGTGCTAGAAAAGGATTGGCAGATACCGCTCTTAAAACAGCAAATGCCGGATATTTGACTAGAAAACTTATTGACGTTGCACAAAACGTGAAAATCAGCATGGAAGATTGTGGTACTCACGAAGGTGTTGAAGTTGCTGATATCATAGTCGGTAATGAGATGATAGAGCCGCTTAGTGACCGTATTTACGGACGTGTTGCTGCTGAAGATATTATAGATCCTGTCACTAATGAAATCATTGCCAGCGAAGGCACAATGATTGATGAAGAGATCGCTACCAAAGTAAAAGATGCCGGCGTGAGAGCGGTGGTTATTAGAGCACCGTCTAGCTGTAAGGCACCAAAAGGAATCTGTGCTAAATGTTATGGCCTAAATATGGCTGAAAACAGAATTGTAAATAAAGGCGAAGCAGTAGGTGTAATTGCAGCTCAATCGATCGGTGAACCTGGAACTCAGTTGACACTGAGAACTTTCCACACCGGTGGTACTGCAACAGCAGGAAAAGAAGAAAGACAAGTAGTAGCGACCAAAGAAGGTTTCATAAGATACTACAACCTTTCAGTATATCGCAATAAAGAAGACAAGCTCATTGTTGCCAATAGAAGAAATGCCGGAATATTGCTTGTAGAACCAAAAATAAAAGCAACTCACGACGGTATAGTATCTATTATTGTAACTCATGATGAATACGTAATATCTGTTAAATCAGGTGATGCTTCAAACGGTGAAACCAAATATACACTTAGAAAAAGTGATGTTTCTAAATCAAATGAACTTGCCGGTGTTGCTGGTAATATCGAAGGCAAACTTTTCTTACCTTTCGAAAATGGAGATAAAGTCAATAAGGGCGAATCCATCGTAGAACTCATTAAAGAAGGATGGAGCGTTCCAAATCGTATTCCATTTGCCAGTGAGCTTAAAGTTGAAGATGGCGCACCTGTCACACAAGAGATATATTCTGATGCCAAAGGCACAGTTAAATATCTAATGCTTAATGGTGATTATCTTGAGCCGACCGGTATCAAAGAAGGGCATGAAGTAAACGAAAAAGGCATATTTGCTGTTATTGTTGATGAACATGATAGAGAAGCTTCAAGACACTATATCTCTAGAGGATCCATTATTGTAGCAGACCATGATACTCGTGTAGAAAAAGGCACTCTTCTTTCTAAACCGGAAGTTAGCATACAAACAGTAATCGCAGAATGGGATCCATATTCTGAGCCTGTAATCGCAGAAGAGAATGGTAAGGTTAAATTCGAAGATATCATAGCAGGTGTTACGGTAAGTGAACAATTTGATGAACTGACCGGTGTTGTAAGATTGGAACTTAATGAATATATTCCGTCAATTTACAAACCTGCAATTGCACTTGCTACAGCAAACGGAGAGATTATTCGCTACCAACTTGATGCAAAAACTGCATTGTATGTTAAAGACGGTGACGAAGTAAGCACTGCTGATCTATTAGCAAAACGTCCAAAAGCAGCTATCAAATCAAAAGATATCACCGGAGGTCTTCCTAGGGTTTCTGAGCTATTTGAAGCAAGACGCCCTAAAGATATTTCACTTATAGCGCAAATAGACGGTGTTGTAAGCTTTGGTAAAGCTCTTAGAGGAAAAGAGAGAATTATTATTCGCGGTGAAAATGGTCAAGAGATCGAGCAATTTGCCGATAAAACAAAAACTATCTTGGTAAACGATGGGGATTTTGTCCATGCCGGCGAAAAATTGACAGACGGTATCGTATCGAGTCATGATATCTTGGCATCTCTTGGAGAGAAAGCACTATTTGAATATATAGTAAGCGAAGTTCAACAAGTTTATAGAAGACAAGGTGTTAATATCGCAGATAAACATATTGAGATCATTGTTTCTCAAATGATGAGACAGGTCAAAATACTAGAAAGCGGAGATAGTAAATTTATCGCAGGAGATATTATCTCTAAACGTAAATTTAAAGAAGAAAATGAAAGAATGATAGCACTTGGAGGCCAGCCAGCAATTGCAGAGCCTATGCTTGTAGGTATTACACGTTCAGCAGTTGGGGCTGATAGTATTATTTCAGCAGCATCTTTCCAAGATACTACAAAAGTACTTACTTCTGCTTCTATCGCAGGCACTGTTGATATGCTAGAAGATTTGAAAGAAAATGTTGTAATCGGACGACTTATCCCGGTTGGAACTGGTATGATCAAACTCGAGGATGTCCATCTATCCCAAGAATAGCGTTACTCCCCAATTCTTGGGGATAAGCTCAATTAAAGCTATTTTAGGTAAAATATGCTCCATTTTTCTGAATTTTATGCCACGTAAAGCTATTTGTTGGATAGTTTTCCGTGGCATAACCACACAGATTCAATTCAAACTATAAAAACACGAAAGGAAATAAATTGCCAACCATTAATCAGTTGATTCGCAAAGAGCGAAAAAAAGTGGTGAAAAAATCAAAATCACCAGCATTGGATAAATGCCCTCAAAGAAGAGGTGTATGTACAAGAGTTTATACTACAACTCCAAAAAAACCTAACTCAGCACTTAGAAAAGTAGCAAAAGTTAGACTTACAAGCGGATTCGAAGTAATCTCTTATATCGGAGGAGAAGGTCACAATCTTCAAGAACACTCAATCGTACTTGTTAGAGGCGGAAGAGTAAAAGACTTACCGGGTGTTAAATACCACATTGTTCGTGGTGCACTGGATACTGCCGGTGTTGCAAAACGTACTGTATCTCGTTCTAAATACGGTGCAAAAAGACCAAAAGCTAAATAAGCAAGTTTGTCATTAGACTAAAAACGCAGGTGTTGTCAATATCCTTAGTGGGACAATGCTTGAGTAAATCATCAAAAATTAAAGATTGAAGGAAAAAATATGAGAAGAAGAAAAGCTCCTGTTAGACCTGTACTAGCTGATCCTGTTTATGGCTCAAAAGTACTTACAAAATTTATAAATGCTATCATGTATGATGGTAAAAAAAGTGTTGCACAAAGCGTAATGTACGGTGCAATAGAGAGAATTGAATCAAAATCTGGTGAAAAAGGCATCGAAGTATTCAATCAAGCGATGGAAAATATCAAACCTGTAATGGAAGTAAAAAGCCGTCGTGTTGGTGGAGCTACTTATCAAGTGCCTATCGAAGTAAGACCTGCTAGACAACAAACTTTGGCTATTAGATGGCTTATCATCGCTGCTAGAAAAAGAAATGAAAGAACGATGATCGAAAGACTTAGCAATGAACTTATGGATGCTGCTACAGGAAAAGGCGCGGCGTATAAGAAAAAAGAAGATACATACAAAATGGCCGAAGCAAACAAAGCATTCGCACACTATCGCTGGTAAGGAAAATTTATGTCAAGATCACATCCACTTGAAAAAGTAAGAAATATAGGAATTGCAGCACACATTGATGCTGGTAAGACTACAACTACAGAGAGAATCCTGTTTTACACAGGAGTATCTCATAAGATCGGCGAAGTTCATGACGGTGCTGCAACAATGGACTGGATGGAGCAAGAGCAAGAAAGAGGTATTACAATTACTTCTGCTGCTACTACTTGTGAGTGGAAAGGTCATCAGATCAATATCATAGACACTCCGGGCCACGTTGACTTTACTATCGAAGTTGAAAGATCAATGCGTGTACTTGACGGTGCTGTAGCAGTATTCTGTTCAGTTGGTGGCGTTCAACCTCAGTCAGAAACAGTATGGAGACAAGCCAACAAATACGGTGTTCCAAGAATGGTATTTGTTAATAAAATGGATAGAACCGGTGCGGATTTTTACGAAGTAGAAAGACAAATCAATGATAGACTAAAATCAAATGCAGTGCCAATTCAATTGCCAATTGGTGCTGAAGATAACTTTCAAGGTGTTGTTGATTTGGTAACTATGAAAGCAACAATATGGAGCGATGATCAGTCTAAAATGGGTCAAGAGTTCGAAATAGTAGATATTCCTGCTGACATGCTAGAAAAAGCAGAAGCTTACCGTGAAAAACTAATCGAAGCAATTTCTGAGAGTGATGATGCTTTGATGGAAAAATTTATGGAAGGCGAAGCTCTTACTGAAGAAGAGATTAAAGCGGGTATCAAAAAAGCTACTTTGGCTATCACAATGATTCCTATGACTTGCGGAACTTCATTTAAAAACAAAGGTGTACAAACACTTCTTGACGCAGTAATTGATTACCTCCCAGCTCCTACAGAAGTAGCAGAGATGAAAGGCCAATATGAAAGTGGAGACGAAGTTGTCGTAGAATCTACCGATAACGGTGTAGTTGCTGCTCTCGCATTTAAGGTAATGACTGACAAATTTGTCGGCCAGCTTACTTTCGTACGTGTTTATCGCGGTGTTCTTGAGTCAGGTTCATATGTATATAATACAACAAAAGATAAAAAAGAGCGTGTTGGTAGACTTGTAAAAATGCATGCAAACAAAAGAGAAGAGATCAGCGCATTGTATGCCGGTGAAATCGGTGCAGTCGTTGGACTTCAATCAACTCTCACAGGGGATACTCTAGCTGGCGATAAAGATAGAGTTATTTTGGAAAAAATGGAATTTCCAGCTCCAGTTATATCTGTTGCAGTTGAGCCAAAAACTAAAGCTGACCAAGAGAAAATGGGTATTGCTCTTGGTAAACTTGCCGGAGAAGATCCATCATTTAGAGTTTCTACAGACGAAGAGTCTGGTCAAACACTAATTGCTGGTATGGGCGAATTGCACCTAGAGATCATCGTTGACCGTATGAAACGTGAATTTGGTGTTGAAGCTGAAGTTGGTGCCCCACAAGTTGCTTACAGAGAAACTATCAGAAATTCTGTAAACAAAGAGTATAAATACGCTAAACAATCAGGTGGTCGTGGACAATTTGGACACGTATATCTTAAAATCGAGCCGCAAGAGCCAGGCAGCGGTTATACGTTTGTTGATGAGATCAAAGGCGGCGTAATTCCAAAAGAGTATGTTCCGGCTGTTGACAAAGGTATCCAAGAAGCTATGACTAGAGGTATCCAAGCTGGTTATCCGGTAGAAGATATCAAAGTTACACTTTATGATGGAAGCTATCATGAAGTTGACTCATCTGAAATGGCATTTAAACTTGCAGGTTCTATGGGCTTTAGAGAGGGTGCAAGAGCTGCAAACCCAGTAATTCTTGAGCCTATTATGAAAGTAGAAGTTGAAGTACCTGAGGAATTTATGGGTGATGTTATCGGCGATATTTCTAAACGTCGTGGTCAAGTAAATGGTATGAACGAGAGAAGCGGTAACAAAATCGTAGATGCTTTTGTACCACTTTCAGAAATGTTTGGTTACTCAACTGACCTTAGATCTATGACACAAGGCCGTGCTACATATGCTATGGAATTCGATCACTATGAAGAAGTTCCAGCAAATATCTCTAAAGAGATCATAGCCAAAAGAAACGGCTAATTTCTATAGTCAATAATATTTTCTACAAAAGACCCTGTTTGGATACAGCCAAACAGGGATTCCTGCTTTTATTCATTTTTATAATTACAATCATCTAATATAATAAATATAAATAAAGAAAAATAAGATATAATTCTTATCATTTATGTGATGTTTTATATACAAAAGGGTTGATATGATAGGTATAAAAAAAGGTTCTATTTCGTATATGGCAAAATATATTATTGCTATGTTTATTGTAAGTTTAACTATGGCGTACGCCTCTATGACAAGTGGAGTTGTATACGATCAAAGAACTTCTAAACCGATAGTCGGTGCAATTGTCACATCTGGGAATAAAGAGTACCGTACAGATAAAAATGGGGTGTTTCGTGTACCAACTGCCGCAAAGATCGGCATACGCGCCATAGGCTATGAGCGTAAATTTTATACAAGCGGCGGAAATATATATTTAAATCCCGTAATTCCCAAAGCACTTTATCTCTCCAGTTTCGGAGCAACTAACGGTAAAATAATGGGCAACGCCAAACATCTTATTCGTACTACTGAGCTTAATGCGGTAGTTATTGATATAAAAATGGATAGAGGTCAAGTAGCATACAGAACTTCCAACCCGACAGCCAATAAGATTGGTGCGCAAAAGATTATTTTGTTTAAAGATCTAAAGCAATATGTAGCTGATCTAAAAAAAGAGGGTATATATACCATTGCTCGTATAGTATCTTTTAAAGACACACCTTTTGTGACCGCTCATCCTCAATGGGGAGTTAAAAATAGTAACGGGACATTATTTAAAGACAAAGAAAAATTGTATTGGATAGATCCTTCTCAAAAAAAAGCCTGGAATTATATCGTTGCTATTGCCAAAGAGAGTGCCGAGGCCGGATTTGATGAGATTCAGTTTGATTATGTACGTTTTCCAGATCGTCAAGGACTTGTATTTTCGGTAAAAAATACCCAGCAAGAACGTACTAAAACTATTGGAGAGTTTTTGAAATACGCACGCACCCAATTGACTCCTTATAATGTGTTTGTTACTGCCGATATTTTCGGATATGTTTGTTGGAACGAAGGTGATCTTGGTATAGGCCAGAAGGTGGATGAAATAGCTAAGCATGTGGATTATATTGCTCCAATGTTATATCCAAGCGGGTTTAGTACAGGAATTCCAGGACATCGTAATCCTGTTGCCGCCAACTATGCTATTGTCAAAAAAACACTAGATAAATCATTGCAAAAATCAGGCGGTTCGCCTTTAATGTATCGTCCATGGCTTCAGTCATTTCGTGATTATGCATTTGATAGACGAAATTACGGAGCAAAAGAGATAAGAGATCAGATCCGTGCAAGTGATGACTTTGGAAGTTCTGGATGGATGCTATGGAACCCGCGTAATGTTTATAGTTCAGCAGGGCTTTCTAAATAAGCATGAAGCTGTTAATTTGAAAAATATATCATTGTTTGTACAAGTATAAACATGAGAATTATTTTGCGCCTTATTATTATCGCTCTTTTATTTGAGAGTGTTTTATGGGGTGATGGAATAGAAAAAAAAATTCCTATTTTATGTTACCATCGATTTGGCGATAGCATAAATGATTCTACGACGATAAAAACGTCAGAATTTGCCAAGCAACTCGCATGGCTACAAGCAAATAACTACAGTGTAATTTCTCTTGATAGTGCTATAAAGTATCTAACGGGACAGATTAAAACAATCCCAGATAGATCGGTTGTTATTACCGCCGATGACGGCCATAAGAGTATATATTATGAAATGGCACCACTAATTAAAAAGCATCGCATCCCGGTAACTCTTTTTATTTATCCTAGCGCAATATCCAATACTAACTATTCTATGACATGGGAGCAATTAAGAGAGCTAGAAAACACAAAGCTTTTTCAAGTAGAATCACATACCTATTGGCATCCTAATTTCAAACAAGAAAAGAAAAAACTCTCTAGCGATGAGTATGAAAAATTTGTAGATAAGCAACTTGCCGGATCAAAACAAATGCTTGAAAAAAAGATGGGACATGAGGTGAAGTATTTAGCCTGGGCATTTGGTATATATGATTATGAGTTAATCACTAAAGCAGTTCAATCAGGCTATATTGCTGCATTTACTATTGAAAAACGAAGTGCAGCCAAAAGCGATACCCTTATGACATTGCCACGTTCTATGGTTGTGAGCATATATGATATTGAAGTATTCAAGAAAATAGTTAGCGAAGATAATTGATCGTATCATTGTTATCTTTCTGCAATTTGCAGAAAGATAACGCTAAGCATACATATATTCTTTATTAAACTCTTTTACAAGAAGCGCATAAATAAGCGCTCTGTATTTATTCCTGTTGCTATTTCCCATTTTTTCGCATGCTGAACTAATAGCGGCGTATAGCGCTTCATCCGAAGCGTAAATTCCTAGCTTTTTGATTAAGAAATTGACCTTTATTGTCTCAAGTTCGCTTCCTTGAGTGCATGCAACCGTTTCGCTATCTGCATTATAGATAGAAGGTCCAAGTTCGGTTGTAACCTTAGTGATCAAATCATCAGATAATCCAAGTCCAAGCTCTGCAGCATTTGCAATGTATAGAGCAGTTTTTTCTTCTCTTTGGTTCATTATAAATTCCTTTGATTGAAATATGGAATTTATTATAACATATTTTTAATATTTACTATAAAATATATTTAGATTTTACTATTATGATTGTTGCCAAAAAGTATCCAATTCATATTTTGGTGATTGTTGCGTGAAAAATAAGCAATTGCTTCAAAAGGGATCTTTTTGCGTTTTTTGATCACTGCAAAGTATTGCGGATCCAGTTCAAGCGCCATGGCAACGTCTTTGTCATATATTTTTTTTGATTCTGATGTTTGAGATATTAGCTCTTTTAGTCTTGATATGATTTTTTCAAATTCCATAACTATTCCTTTATTTTCTAAGAACAATGATAGCTATTTTTTATCTTGCGAGTTAAAAATATGTCTAAATGTAATATATTGAGAGATTTATGCAGCTGTCATTGCTAAGCACAAACTATACTATAGTTTTTTATAAATATTTTATATAAATTTAATATATCTTTAACATTTTTATGGAATAGTTAAAATAATATTTAATAAATTTTATTTTTTAAATTTATATATTAAATTAACATATTATTATGACTATGGCAGTTTCAATTATTTTTTTGTCTATAGTTATTGATGGAGTAGAGATCGCTTTGGCGCTATGCACCAAACAAGATGGGTAGGAGCTGATGATGGATTACTAGCAGCATAAAAACTTAGAGAAAAACTTTAGTTTTTAAGCATAATGATAAAATTTTTTGAATGTTTAATAAAGGAGAATAGGTGAGAAAGTTTAGGTTTTTGATATCTGTATTTTTAGCGGTAATTGGTTTTGGTTCTTTTTGCTATGCAGGGAGCGGATATCACGATGAGCCTGCAGAAACAATTTATAAAATTCATGATATTTTGATTGCAAATAACATATGTCAAGTAACCAAGGTTAGTCCGCAAGGCTACAAATATAATAATTGTGGCGAAAAAGACCTTGTTTTTGGTGCACGGACAACGGAAGGATTTAGAATTTATACTTATGCAGTGACTGATAAAAAAGTTTTGCAACAAATAGTCTTGTTGTTAAAGTCGCGATATGTTCAATATGGCGAAAAAATAACCATAGAATTTGTGGCTACGAAAATAACATGGAAAGAGGAATATAATCGAGGCTTATTTAGAAAGTTATGGTCAAGTTTTTTTGGAAATGACGAAAATGAGCTTATAGTGTTTGAGTAATTTAAGAGGAAAGAAAAATGAATTATACAGTAGAGATAAGGCATAGTGTAGGTGTTGAAAGTTTAATAAAAGAACATACTTTAGTAAGTTTAATCCCTCATACATTTTAGAAGGTTTCATCATATAAATACATGTGAGATGATATACAAGTTACTGATGTTTATGTTTTTCTGGATGCACAAACTCCAATAGTGTATTATATTTTTAGCTATACAGTATCTTTATGGTGCAAATATGTAATGTCATAATGGTTGATCTATATCTTTTTTGACTCAAGATTTTGAGATATTATCTCTTTTAGTCTTGCTGTAATCTCTTCAAATTCCATAACTATTCCTTTATTTTCCAAGAACAATGATAGCTATTTTTTATCTTTTGAGTTAAAAATATGTCTAAATGTAATATATTAAAAGAGTTGTGCAGCTGTCATTGCTAAGCACAAACTTATACTATAGTTTTTTATAAATATTTTATATAAATTTAATATATCTTTAACATTTTTATGGAATAATTAAAATAATATTTAATAAATTTTATTTTTTAAATTTATATATTAAATTAACATATTATTCATATGATTATTATGACTATGGCAGTTTCAATTATTTTTTTGTCTATAGTTCTTAATAGAATAGAGATTGCTTTGGTGCTATGCACCAAACAAGATGGGCAGGAGCTGATGATTGATTACTAGCAGCATAAGTATATAAATATAAACTTAATAAAAAAATATTAGTAATTTAGTATGATAATAAAATTTTTCGAAGGAACAAGTAGTATGAAAAAGACAGTTATAATAATAATATCAATTATCGCCATGATAAGTCTGGCAAAGTGTGGATATGATGAATATACATACGGTGATATAACCCCCCAAATCAATCCTCATCCGACCAAAAAGGTGAGAATTCACGGCAAGTTTCCGTTTGATTCTGATATAAGATTAGAAGGTATCCAAGCAGCTTATATCAATGTTAATCCAAAATGCAATAAAGTTGCCAAATCTTTTGGGATTATCCCAGCAGCAGAAGTGAAACTCTATGAAGATATCAATCTGACTGTCAAAAGATTGTCTAACAACGAGTATGAGGCATACTATTATCAAGATTACTTCTTGCCTGGAGCTTGTGAGTGGAAGTTCGATTGGTTCAGAATTACTATAGCCTCCAAATATGATACGCTAACAGGTGCTATTAGATTTGGAGGTTTTTCAGAGGGGCTCTATGGTTTTGCAAAATACTACAAAGAAGAAAAATATGAATTTTCAAACAAGCTAACCTATGAGTGTCATCTCGATACATTGCTTAGGCCAAATAGAAAACCCCAAACTTCATTGGTATGCGATAGCAAAAATGCAAAAAATGGTAAATGGATATCACCATACCAAGATGCAATGGATGTAGAACAGAATTTTATCTATAAAAAAGGAAGAACTATACAATGGCAACAATAAAAGAAGATGGGGCATTGCTTTCACAATATGCATATGCAGATAAAGGCATTAAAGTAGGTGATTCAGTTGGCCAATATATAGCAGTGGAAGTATCGTATGATTCAAGTAATAATTTTCGTGGAGTTTTGTTTCAAAATACAATCAATCAACAATATGTCTTGGCATTCACAGGAACAGATTTCGGCAATGAGCTAGATAGAGGAACAAATCTTGATATGTTTGCGTATAATACAGGATCTCAGGGTGTTCCCGATCAATTTGCCTCTGCCGGAGTTTTTACCGCAAACATGATAGATAAATATGGACTTAATGCATCAAATACAATTCTGGTCGGCCATTCTGAGGGCGGAAGCGAAGCTATGTATTTCGGAGCAACTACAGGATTTATCACTTATACCTATAATGCTTATGGCGTTGGAAATTTTAATGGTATTCAAGATGGTTCATACTTAAATATACATAACTATGTTACATATCTGGATTTTGTTTCCAGGCTGCCTGGCAGCGACATGATAGGTGCTACAACAATGGTCGGAGATACTACATTCGCGGATATGGCAGGTCACGGAATAACAAATTTCTTAGATCCTAATATTTGGACAACCAATGTTGTGAATGGTATAACCGATGTGCAAAATTTTGGATTTTGGCATGATATGGGCATAACAGTAGAAAATGCAGGCAAGATATTGACTAATCTAAGCGATTATCTTCATCTTAGTGACACCTCAGGTCTCACAGATGAAGATCTGACGGCAGCTTTAATTATGGCAAGTGTTGATGGCAATAGTAAATTAATCTTAGATGACGGTTCTATTATATACTTGGCTTCAAATTCTCTTAATGGTCTGGGCAATGTTATAAGTGCTACTTATCAAAATACAAATGGCTTTATGTTTGATCAAAACTCCTTTTTCTTCGACGTCTCGGGTGGCTTTCTTGGTAATATCACATCTTTTGACCCAGAAAACACATTATCTCCATATACATCCATAAGCTCAGTATCAGACCTGCTTGAATCGTTTCAGCAAAATATGACTCTCAACTCTATGGAAGCAGCCCAGATTTATAGCTCTATGTTTAGTGGTTCTTCTTCAGAGTTTAAAGATTTTTTGTTTTACTCATGGGATGACAAATATGGAGACAATGATTTTTGGCTAGAAAAACAAAATGATCCAATATGGACACAATATAGAAATGATAGTGATATCATATGGACGACAGATGACTACATGGCAGCAGTAGCTATTTATAATGATGTTTATTTTGGAGACTATTATCATGATGTAGTCAATGGTACTACAAATGTACCGACAGACAATACTGAACTTATAGCTTATAGTGATTGGAGCAATAATGCCGGCATATCATTTGACGGTGTAAGTGTCAATGCAAGCTATGGAAGTAATGGCGGTGGTGCCAGTTTTAGTATTTCATTTTCATTTCCTGTGGTCCTTGACCTTGATGGTGACGGAGTAGAACTTACATCTGTAATTGACAGTAAGGCTTGGTTTGATATAACAGGTGATGGCACTATGCATCAAACAGGCTGGGTCGGGGCTGATGACGGGTTGCTTGTCTTTGATGAAAACGGTGACGGTAAGATAACAACCGCCCGAGAGATAGCATTTGCCGATAGAACCGTGGCAGACGATACAGACCTCGAAGCATTAAAAACAGAGTTTGATAGCAATAATGACGGCAAATTGGATGCAGGTGATAATGAATTTGGTAAGTTTTATATATGGCAAGACAAAAATAGCGATGGCGAGAGTGATGACGGAGAGCTTTTGACCTTGCCACAAGCGGGTATCTCTTCTATGGACTTAATAGGTTCAAAAATTGATCCTTATATGGTTGACGGTAACAAGATCAATGCTTTTACAACTTATATAAGAACTGACGGCACTGTGGGCATGGGTGCTGATGTGGCACTTGCTTATGATAATACAGGCTATACCACGGGTTCTGCAAATGGATATATGACAATTAGGCAAACAGGAAGCGAAGCAGTGTATGCTATGGCGACAAGTGCCACTCCGTTAGTACTTAATCTCTCTATCGCGAAACTTGATGGTGCTATAGGAAACCAAGGCAATGACACGCTTGATGCCAACAGCAAGAATACATCAGTGATTTTAGAAGGACTGGAAGGCGACGATATATTAAAAGGCGGAGCAGGCGATGATTGGCTTGACGGCGGGGAAGGAATAGATACTCTTGAAGGCGGAAAGGGCAATGATACATATGTGATTGACAATATATTAGAACTAAATAATTTAAAAGAAGTAATGTTTGATAATACATCTTATCGTGATACGATTGTTTATAATAGTTCTGAAGATTTAAAATTTGATTTGAGTAGTTATGAAAAAGAAATAGAGTCATTTTACAGCGGAGCAGGCAATGATGTATTAGTATATTCATATAATTTCGAGACACAACACCTGTATCGCTATGGAGGGCATGTCAGTACATTATTTATACACGGAGGAGACGGAGATGATGTTATATATGGAAATAATTTAAATGATTTATTGGTAGGCGGAAACGGAAATGATATTTTAAATGGATGGGGAGGCAATGATATATATGTATTTAACAGAGGTGACGGTATTGATACAATAGCTGAATTTTCCGAAAAATATGTTGTTGTAAAGAAGCATAAATGGTATCAGGGTACAAGCTCGGATAAATACGGTTATGTCGAAGCAAACGGAGGAGATGACACTATACGGTTTGGCGAGGGTATTGCACTTGACAATATTGATATTAAGCTCATCGACAGTGATCTTTTAGTCGGAATAAGAAATGCAGGAGATGTGTCTGACATAGAAACATTGAGCGATAGAATATTGATCAAAGATTTTCTTAATAGTTTTAGAGCAATTGAAAATTTATCATTTGCTGACGGAACAACCGTATCGCTTGCATCTATAAGCGGATTAAATATCGGCACATCTTCAATTGACACAATCATCGGTTCAGCAGGAAGTGATATCATTAATAGTAAAGCAGGAGCAGATACATTAAGTGGAGGAGAAGGAAATGATGTATTTATATTTGATACAGTTTTTTCTGAGCAAGTAATGGGTTTGACAAAGGTAGCAACTTTTGGTTCGCTAAGCAGATCTACATACGGTATAATTGAAAAATCTAACGGCAATATAGATACCATATCCGATTTTGAAGCAGGCAAAGATATTATCTATTTAGATAATGTAATATTTAAAAAATTAACTGATGGTCCACTGGAAATTGATAATTTTGGAGCCAATCCTACCGGCACAGCATTAGATGCAAATGATTATATCCTTTACAATACAACAACCGGAACTCTAAGCTATGATGCCGATGGGAATGACAAAGGAGCGGCCGTAGTGTTTGCTACATTGGCAAATAAGACAACGGATTTATCGCATCAGGATTTTTATGTGATGTAGTTTAAAAAATCTCTAGTTTTTGCTAGAGATTATAGGTCTGCGCTATCAATTGTAATAACTGTATGAACATTGCCTCTAGGATTGAAATCAGCAGTTAGCTTCATCCATTTAGGCGATAAGTTCTTATATAATGCATCAAATATCTCATTTGCTGAATTTTCATGCGAAATGTGTCGATCCATAAATGAATTTATGTAGAGCTTGAGTGCTTTTAGTTCTATTACTTTATCATTTGGCTGATACTCTAGAGTCATTTTTGCAAAATCAGGATACCCGGAACGCGGGCATTTGCACATAAATTCCGGCAGTTCTATAGATATGATGTAGTTTTTTTTATGCTCATTTGGCCAATAGTTTTCAGCATTTTTGATATCAAACTCTTTTATCTCTTTTTCGCCGTATTTCATTTTCTTCTCCTGTAGTATTGTGTTTTGCAATCAGTTCATCTTCATACAATGGCTTATATACCATAAATCCTTGGATATAATCAATCCCAAGCTCTTCTAGCTTCTCTTTTTGCTTTTGGGTATCTACCCATTTGGCGACAGTTAAAATACCATTTTCTTTTGACATTGATACCATGGTGCGTAACATCATATTTGATTGATTATCTTCGATATTGGCTATATAGTCTCTGTCAAACTGGAGCATATCAAATTTGAAATGTCTAATGTAATCTATTGAAGCGTTTGATGAGCCAAAATTATCTATACAGATACGAATACCTTTGTCTCTTAGAGCTTCAAGAGTTTTGAGATATCCGCTAAGATCATGGTGCGTTTTTCTTTCGTATAATTGTATGATGATCCTCGAAGGTTTAATACCGCTTGACTCAAGAGCTTTAAAGAAATGTTTTTGAAAAAGAGGATCTCTTAGTGAAAATGGAGATAGGTTAAATGCCAATGATACATTTTCATCCAGCTTTTTAAGAAGCTTGAATACATGTTTTGTGATGGTCAAATCATATTCCCTGCTCAGTCCTAAACGATTTAAAATAGGAAGATAGACTCTAGGCAGCAGTTCGTCAGTATCGCTTGATTTCAGCTTGACGAAAACCTCGTAAACATCTGTCTGTTTGGTCGCTAAGCGAAACAATGGGCGAAATGTAAATAGCAGATTTTTGTGTTGAAGCGCATCAATACTTGTTTGTTCTATTTTTTCAATTTCCAGTTGGTGTATATTTTCTGGTTGTTTTGAATCTGTAATAGATGAAGGAATATTTTGTCTATCAATATTATTTTCTTGGATTCTAAGTAGATCTTTGAGGTGCAATAATGTCTTGTCATATGATTCGTCTGCATCAACTACCGCAAAAGAGTAGTCTATGTCAATGTTTTGCGCTGTTTTAAATTTTTGGACAAACAATCCAAGGGTATCTATAAAGTTATCTTTTGAATTGTTTTTTACAGCTATAATAAATTCGCTGCCATTACGGCGACCGATTATTGGAGATATAAATTTATTTTTTTTAAGAAAACCGTTCAGAGAAGATATGAGATGCTGTAATAGTTTTTCTCTAGCCTCTATGCCATATTGTTCTTCAATAGTTTCGATATTTTGGATATCCAAAATGGCTATAAAATTTGCATTATATGATCTTAGTTGTGCTATAAATGCTTGTTCATGAAAGCTATGGGTTGTTTTGTCGATCAATGTTTCAGCGGCGCTCAGTTCCATAAGAAAGAATATGAAATATACCGTAACAAATATTATCCCAAGGAGCAGTACTGAATTTTCTAGTGTTGCAGCTATAAAAATATTTTTTAGTACGACTGCATACACTACAAGTCCTATAAAAGCCAATATCGGCAAACCGGCTCTCAAGGCTAATTTAAATCTTCGTTCTCTCTCTGCAACCTCAGATAGCAACATGATTATACATCCAAATGTTTTACATCTTTAGCGTGGGCTTCTATGTAATTTCTGCGAGGCTCTACTTCGTCTCCCATAAACAGCGTAAATACTTCGCTTGCAGCATCTACATCATCTATTTTGACTTGGAGAAGTCTGCGGTTATCAGGTATCATAGTGGTTTCCCAGAGTTGTTCAGGGTTCATCTCCCCTAGACCTTTATACCGTTGAATATAAGCACCCTTTTTGGCACTTGCTTCGATTTCTGCCAGAAGGGCTAACATATCTTTATCTGCGAACTCTTCAGTCATGTGGTCTTTGATTTTTTGATTGATATACAAAGCTTCATTATAATGAGGATTGCTAAAAAGTTGATCATCAACAATAAGTTCTTCAAGCCCATCACCGGTTTGAACGAATAGATGAATAGATTCTTCGCTCACAGTATGGCTAAGTATATTGTATCCAAGGTCAGTAATAAAAGTTTGCAATGTTTTAAATAACGTTTTATTATCACTTATAACATCCGGGTTTTCTATCATGTATCTGAGAACCTCAGGCAGGGCAAAACGTTTTTCTACTTCTTTTAGGGTCATTTTGTAGTATGATACCAATTTGAAAAGATCTACTAAGTCATTGTGTCCCATTGTTTGGGATTCTACCTCTGATATGCCGTTTTCTATCAAAAAGTCATTAAGGGCTTTATCATCTTTGAGGTAAGTTTCGTTTTTGCCTTTTTTATAACGATAAAGAGGAGGCTGTGCTAGGTACAAGTATCCTTTTTCTATAACAGGGCGCAAGAATCGGAAGAAAAATGTCATTAGAAGTGTTTGAATGTGACTTCCATCGACATCCGCATCCGTCATAATGATAATTTTGTGATATCTTAATTTGTCTTCATTAAATTCATCGCCTATTCCGCACCCAAGAGCCGTGATCATATTTTTGATCTCATCAGATTGGAGCACCTTGTCTAATCTGGCTTTTTCAACGTTGAGGATCTTGCCTTTTAGCGGAAGTATCGCTTGGAATACTCTATCCCGTCCTTGTTTGGCAGATCCGCCTGCAGAGTCACCTTCAACCAGATAAAGTTCTGAAATAGTCGGGTCTTTGCTTTGGCAATCAGCTAGCTTACCAGGAAGAGTTCCTACGCTCATAGAGTCTTTTCTTTTGACTAAGTCTTTGGCTCTTTTTGCAGCATCTCTGCCTCTAGCAGCCAATAATACATGAGCCATGATCTCTTTGGCCTCTAAAGGCACCTCTTCCATATAACGGTTAAAATTCTCAGAAAAGAATTTTTGTACCAACGGCCTGACATAGCTTGAGCCAAGTTTGCCTTTGGTTTGTCCTTCAAATTGAGGTTCTGGAACACGTACAGATATAATAGCTACCAAGCCTTCTGCGGCGTCTTCACCTGTGATCTTTGTATTTTTCTCTTTCGCGTTCGCATTTTTTGCTATGTAGCTCGAAAGCGATCTAGTAAGCCCGGCTCTAAAACCGGCTTCATGCGTACCGCCATCAGGGGTTTTGATATTATTTACAAAAGAAAGTACTTGATCGCTGTCGCTATCACAATACATGATAGCTATGTCCATCTCTATATCTTCATCTTTGCCTTGGAAAAATTGTGCTGAAGAGAGCGGTTGTTTTTTGTTCATATCTTCAACAAATTGTTTTAATCCGCCTTCAAAATGAAAAGTTTCTTTGTGTCCGTCTCTCTCATCTGAAAACTCAATCGAGATTTTAGGGTTGAGGTATGCCAGCTCTTTAAATCTTTTTGTGAGGATACTCGCATCAAATGTAACACCTTCGGTGAAGATGGTTTCATCCGGCCAAAACTCTACTTTTGTGCCATGTTTTTTGCTGCTTCCGGTGATGCCAAGAATGTCTTGCGGTATCCCTTTGGCAAAAGACTGTTCATGTATGCTGCCGTCTCTAATTACTGTTAGTTTTAAATCTTTTGAGAGGGCATTAACAACAGATACGCCAACACCGTGCAAACCGCCGCTTACTTTGTATGTATCTTTGTCAAACTTTCCTCCAGCATGCAAAACGGTCAATACGACAGTAGCAGCAGAGATTTTTTCAGTTGGATGCTCGGCTACAGGTATCCCTCTACCATTATCTTCTACGATAGCTGATCCGTCTTTTGTCAGAGTTACTTTGATAGTATCGCAATATCCAGCCATTGCTTCATCTATGGAGTTATCCACTACTTCATATACGAGATGATGAAGACCTTTTGTAGACGTATCACCTATATACATCCCGGGGCGTTTTCGTACTGCTTCTAGTCCTTTTAGGACTTTGATATTACTGGCTCCATAGCTATTTTCCATGCTATACATCTCCATATATTAATTTACACTATCGGTTGATCTTAAAATTTTCAGCAAATACCGAAAATCAGCTTTTCAACGCAATGGTTCTCGCGAATTGTCGCTTTTATTGAGATAAATCCCAATTATAATTTATTATATCCCAAGATTGCTTATTTGGGGCTTTCTGTGTTGTTTTAGAGTCGTGTGCCTGCAGTGTGTTTTTGTGTAGGCTGAGTTTGGATGTCATTAGCAAATATATTTCTTTCATATGCATCCAAGGCATATCTTCCTACCATGGCAGCATTGTCTGAACAGTATGCAAGCGGAGTAGCATGAAGTCTTTTGTTGTAGCTTTTGCAAAGCGTTTCGTAAGCTTTTGCTATAGATTTATTGGCAGATGCTCCTCCGACTATGGCTACATCGCGTATGGGTTCATTAGCAAAGATTTTTTTACTTTTTTGCAATAGATGTGATATGATTGCCTTTTGGAAACAAGCAGCTACATCACATCTGTCTTGCTCGCTCATTGCAGTTGCTCCGCCAAGAGCTTCTATTTGCAATCTAACTGCATTTTTAAGTCCAGAAAGTGAAAAAGCAATCAGTGGGGAATTGGATAGAGGCACGGGGAATGTAAATCGATTTTCATCACCGCAAAGAGCTAATTTTTCAATGATCGGCCCGCCAGGGTATCCAAGATCCATCATTTTGGCACATTTATCAAAGCTCTCTCCTATACTGTCATCCATGGTTGTAGCTAAGATCTGCATATCCTCAAAGCTTTTTACTCTCACTATCATTGTGTGCCCGCCTGAGATTAGAAGCGTCAACATAGGAAAAATAGCCTCTTTTTCTACAAATAGAGAGTATATATGGGCTTTGAGATGATTAACTGCAATTAGTGGAATACCAAGTACGGCAGAGAGGGTTTTTGCCATAGCAATTCCCTCCATGAGAGTAACTCCAAGTCCGGGCTGATTGGTAACTGCAACTGCTTTTAGTTTTGGAAAATATTCTTGTGTTTGTGCAAGAATTTCGGGTAATGCAATAGCATGAAGCCTTGAGGCAAGTTCCGGCACGACTCCTCCATAGATGGAATGCTCTTTTTCTTGAGATATTTTTTTGTGAAAGATAAGCTTCTTTGTTTTTATCTCCGTAACTGCTATAGAGCTATCGTCACAACTGCTTTCAATGCTAAGTATCATTTATCGTCCTGTTTAACCAACTCTAAGATATGTTCCCATTCGCCAAATCCGCTGTCACTATTAATATGCCCGGTTTCGTGTAATATTTCTAGTTGTATATCGTACTTATCTGCTATCATTTTTGCTTCATCAATACCCATATACACATCATTGTCAGATACTATAAGATCAATTTTTGACGCATGCAAAGATAGAGGAAGTGGGCATGGAAAAAAGCTTTTGATTGTTTCTATCTTTGTATCTAGACTAGGCGGAGCTACTAGTATTAAATGTTTTATATGATCTAAATTCTCATTTGCCAGCCAAAACCAAAGTATGCATCCCAAAGAGTGGCATACTACCGTATCGGGCTTGAACTCGGCCAAAATTTGTTTTGTTTGGGATATCCATCTGTTTTTGCTCGGAAAGTGAGGATTGTCAAGCATCGGAAATGATACAGTGCCGTAGTTGGAAGCCAATTTGCATGCCAGCCATGCCTGCCAATGAGGAGTATCGCTTCCTCCCCATCCGTGCAAAATGAGTGTTTTAGCCCTTGACATATTGGCGTACTTCATTGTTTATCTGCACTATATCTTCTATAGTTTGCGGCAGTATGTTTTCAAAATATTTGTATGCACTTAATACCATGTCGCTCATTCCAAGGAAAGAACATTTTCCGCTCTTAAAGGCATTAATTGCCTCTTCGTTGGCTGCATTAACTATTACTCCTAAATGCGGATTATTAAGTAGATGATCTTTGATCTGCCATATAGGGTAACGGCTAGTTTCTATAGGTAAAAATTCAATTGTACCTATGCTAAGAATATCAATAGGCTCTAAGATCTCTTCACTTACTTCTCCCCTCAGGGCAAATGCAATTGGAAGTTTCATATCTACATTAGCCAGATGGGCAGTGGTGGAGCCATCTTTGAACTCTGCTAATGCATGAACAATAGATTTTTTTTCTATCACCGCTTCTATATTATTCGTATCAAATAACCATTTGGCTTCCAAGAGCTCAAACAGTTTATTGGTCATTGTGGCGCTATCAATGGTGATCTTGTCGCCCATAGACCAAGTGGGATGTTTGAGTGCATCTGCAAAAGATGCTTTCTTGATATCCCCAAGATCCCAATCTCTAAATGCACCTCCGCTCGCAGTGACATAAAGCTTATTAATTTGGCGATGGTTTAATAGATACCAAAGTCCGAAATGTTCGCTATCAATAGGAGTAATGTGTGAAGTATCAAGCAGATGGCCGGCTACTACAAGTGATTCTTTATTTGCAAGCGCTACTCGTTTGCCAAGCTTGATAGATTCCACTGTCGGCCTTAGGCCTGCATACCCAACTAGAGCGTTTACTACGGTTTGGCTTTTACATAATGATAAAAGCTCTACTATGCCTTCTTCCCCGCAAAAGACTTTCGGGTGATTGACTTTATGACGATCGGCACATGAACCGATAGCTACATATTTTGGTTTGCAAGCAGCTATTTGCTCATTTAGCAGAGCTATATTATTTCCAGCTACGAGTGCTTCAATATTGATATTAAAACGAGAAGCAATTTGCAGTGTATTGACTCCAATGGAGCCCGTTGAACCTAAGAGTACTATCATTTATGAAGGTAATGCACGAAGCGCTATGACCATCATGACTACTCCAAATAGGTATCCGTCAATTCTGTCTAGCATACCCCCATGTCCAGGCAGAACATTGCCGCTATCTTTGACTCCTGCTTCTCTCTTGAGGTAGCTTTCAAACAGATCTCCAAAAACTGCCGCTATTGACATGGAAAATGTAACCAGTATCGCTTTTGCGAGATTATAATCTTTGTATCCAATAAAAGCACCGATAGCAGTAGCTATGACAACTCCGCCTATTACGCCTTCTAGTGTTTTGTTTGGCGAAGTGCTGGAAAATTTAGTTTTGCCTATAGTTTTCCCGACAAAAAAAGCCCCAATATCTGTTAATGCTACAGTTATAAGTAGCCACAACATTGCCCAAATACCAAAATCATTATAAAGCATCAAGAAAAATAACACACCAATTGTAGGATACAAGAACGGCAATAAAAGTCGTTTGTCAAAATTATGAAAATATGCGAGCGATCCCGCAAACATAATGGCTATAAAAAAGAAAAGGTCATCCGGGCTTGGATAGAAATAAGCGATGATCCAAAGAAGAGCAGCCCAAAAATATGCTGATGGAGCTTCGATGCCATATAGTTTCATGGCTTCATAAAATGCAAACATATAAACGATACCCAAAAAGATCCACATTATAGGAAAGCTATCAAGCCATCCAATAAGTGAAACTACTGCCAACATAACAAGACCTGTCATCCATCTCTCTTGATGATCTGTAAAAAGGTGTTTCATATAGTTCTATCCTCGAGTATCAGAATTTAAGAATTATATCATAACTAGCGTTAACTTCTTATTTCTATACCTTCTTTGGTTATAATAATAGTTTCATAATTATTATACAAGACATTTGCATCTTCCCCAGGTTTGACAAATTTTCTCTTTGTGAAATCAACTTTATACTCTCCGGCTTTATCGGTAGAAAAATCTACGCAAAGTTTGGCTGCATTTCTTATGACACTTTGCGGGATGGATTGTTTGTCTGTTTTTATTATGACATGAGATGATGGGACACCTTGTATGTGCATCCATATATCATTTGCTTTTGCAAGTGAGAGAAGTTTTTTATTCTCTTTTTTGTTGCGTCCTATAAAAACCTTATATCCTTCTATCCAAAATATCTGGGTATCGTCTGTTTTGTTTTTTTCTTTTTTTTGTCCGGATTTTTGAGGCATAAACGGTGCTAGCTGTTCTGTGGTTGTTGCATTGTTGATCAGGTCAAGCAATGTTTTATAAAATGAAACCTTGCTTTGTAAATTTTCTCTTTCGATATGCACATGCACGGCTTTATTTTTGGCTTTTTTTGCCAATGTAAAAAAGTAATCGCCGATTCGGTTTGTAGAGATATGTTTTGGCAGATTTATTGTAACGTGGTTGCCTTCAAAATCTAGAGTTTTTAGCTCCAAATCATAAGCTTTGATATTGTGTAAATTAGCCAAAACTATTGAGCCGTATAGGTTATATTTATCACACTCTTCTTGCAGGGCTGTTTCGTTTGGCAGCGAAGATAACAATTTGTGTAATTTATTATATTTTTTTTGTGCGGAGGCGGCAAGATTTTTTTTGATAGACCTAAGTGCTTGTGTTTGTATAGCTTGATAATTTTTTTCCAACAGATCTTCGATATTTACACTATCAAGGGCTATAGTTTGTTTACGAGGAGGCAAACTAAGCAGTTCTACGCCGGGTCTGATGACCCTAAAAGATTTACTAGCATCAATGTGTCTTAGTGCTTCAATGATAATTTCATTTTCATCCAACAAAATCACATTTGTATGACGGCCTGTAAATTCAAATTGAAGCGTGACGGTTTGGGTCTTGTAGCTGCTTTTTGTTTGCAAAGTCAGACGCAATACCCTGTCGTTTGGCACAACGCTTATATCCATGATCTTACTGTATGAGACAAGCGATTCAAGCAGATTGTCAAAAGGCGCATTGTAGTTTTGTGAATATGGCATCTGTTTGGCTTTGTAAACCATGCTTTCGCCTCTGGTCATGACAAAACCGTATTCAAATTCTTTATCAAATCTCAAAGAGATAGTATTGTCTCCTATGCGTTTGGCTTTGAAAATAGTATCAAATTGCATAAGATGTTTTTGTAGGGCTATAAGCTCTCCATATTTCACGCGAACTCCTTGGGAGACCATAGTCCCCTTTGGGCGTATTTTACCATAATATGGTATAATTGCCCAATTTTATGCAAGGAACTAGTTATGGGACAAACCATTACAGAGAAGATTTTTTCAGCACACGCAGGGCGTGATGTAAAGGCTGGAGAGATCGTACGAGTCGATATTGATATGATCATAGGAAACGATATCACGACACCTATTTCTATACGAGCTTTTGAAGAGAGCGGAGCTACCAAATTAGCTAAGCCGGACAACTTTTGTATCGTTATGGATCACTATATCCCGGCCAAAGATATAGCTTCGGCAAATCAAGCTAAGATCAGTAGAGATTTTGCTTACAAGCATGATATGAAGTATTTTTTTGACGAAAAAGATATGGGCATAGAACATGCGCTTTTGCCTGAAAAAGGATTAGTGATCCCGGGCGATGTCATCATCGGAGCAGATTCACACACTTGTACTCATGGAGCTTTGGGAGCTTTTAGCACTGGAATGGGAAGTACCGATCTGGCATTTGGGATGATAACAGGCGGTAATTGGTTCAAAGTACCCGAATCCATCAAAGTAGAACTCAAAGGCAAACCGGCTAAACACATATACGGCAAAGATATCATCCTAGAGCTTATTCGCATGATAGGCGTGGATGGAGCATTATATCAAGCTTTGGAATTCACAGGAGATACCATACAATATCTTGGCATGGATGATAGATTTTCTATCTGCAATATGGCTATCGAAGCAGGAGCAAAATCAGGGATAATAGCTGTTGATGAGGTGACTTTGGCATATCTTGAAGAGAGACGTAAAGCAAATAATGGATTAAGAGCTGAGCCTAAGATATATCATTCCGATAGCGACGCAGTTTACACTCAAGTGATCACAATTGATGTAAGTAAACTCTCACCGGTAGTTGCCTATCCATTCTTGCCTTCAAACGGCAAAAGTATAGAACAGGCAGTTGCCGATGACCTTAAAATCGACCAAGTAATGATAGGCAGCTGTACAAACGGAAGAATTGAAGATTTGCGTATAGCAGCCAAGATCATGAAAGGCAAAAGAGTTGCTCGTCATACACGTATGATAGTTACACCTGCTACACAAAAGATATTGCTTCAAGCACAGCACGAAGGACTTATTGATATTTTAATAGAAGCTGGCGCGGTTGTGAGTAATCCGACTTGCGGAGCGTGTCTTGGCGGATACATGGGTATACTAGGTGACGGTGAGAGATGTGTAGCCACTACTAACAGAAATTTTGTAGGGCGCATGGGCGCTAGAACAAGTGAGATATACTTGGCCAATTCTGCTGTAGCTGCAGCTAGCGCAATAGCCGGCAAGATCGTAGATCCTAGATAGGGTTTTAGATCCTGAATTTATTTCAGGATCTTTAATTTGTTTTTCTTGCTACTTTTTAAAAAAGTAACATAAAATCGTCATCCTCACAAACCGCTAGGGCTTGTGTATGCACTACTGCCACAAGCCCTGCTTTTCGAGTGCTCGGATGACATTATTTTATTTATGGATTATTTCTTTTTTTCATTCATAGTAATGACAGTCACCACTCTCGAATCGCTCAAGCTTTTTTATATTATGATTGATACCGCATTTACTCCATTAAAATTTTTTTATTTCTTTTTATAACTTCTATTTAATAATATGTTATAATAGAACAAGTTTGGAGACAAGGATGAGAAAAATTTTATTCATTGCTTTGGCATGGATAGCAGTAGGTATTACTAATATCTTTGCCAAAGGCGTTTTAGCCGGTACCGAGATCAGCAATTTTTCTACATTGCAGTATGAGATCAATGGCGTATCTTATACTACTGACAGTAATACTATTATCGATAAGGTCGATCAGGTAATAGATGTCAATGTAGTATGGAATGATGCATCACCAATAATTGTAGCTAGCGGTGAAATTAACAGAGTGCTTACATTCAAAGTTACCAATACAGGCAATGGAAACGACACATTTAGCCTTACTTATGATATAGCAAATCCTTCTTCTGATTTTATAGTAACCAACCCACGAATTTTCATAGATACAAACAATAATGGCGTATTTGATGTATCAATAGATCAGCCAGTAAGCAGCACTATGCTGGCAGCTGATGCTTTTGCTACTATTTTTTTAGTTTCAGACATGCCTACAAGCTCATATATATCCGGAAGTATTTCAAGTAATGCCATAGAAGCTAAATCCACTATTGGTGGTTCCAGTGCTCCGGGGACTATATATCCTGGAGCAGGTGCGGGCGGAGTATTTGCTGTAGATGGTATGAGTGGAGGAGTAGATAAGGATTGGGGTAAGTATGAGATGAGTGGTGATCTTGGAGTTAAACTTACCAAAAGTGCCACGCACAGTGGCAGTGAAGTATCTACCGGAACAATTGTGAGCTATAATATAGTTGTAGAACTTCAAGCAAATGGAAGTGTGGGCAATCTTATCATCACAGATGCCATACCTGCAGGTACTACTTATGTGGCAGGGTCATTAAAGCTTGATGGTGTCAGTCTAACTGATGCAAGCGATAGCGATAGCGGTAGATTTACAGGCACTAGTATAGAAGTAAATTTGGGTGCCGCTACGCAGAGCTTAGGAGATCCATATATCAAAAATATCTCATTTGACGTGATGATAAGCTAGGCAACCTCTCTGGGTCTTGTACGCAAGACCCAGTGAGGTTGCCAAATCTCACAAGCTATTTTATCAATAGTTTATATCTAGAATAAGGAGTAAGCATGAAAAAAAGTTTTTTATCTGTTTTATCGATTTTTGTTTTTTCTTCAATAGTGTATGCTGATGTGAGTATCAAGTCCGAATCACTTCAAGAAAAAACCATAAACAAGCAAACAACATGGGTGAAAGCTGCCAAGGTGATCCCTGGGACTAAAATACGTTATGTCAATACCATTAACAACAATGGAAACGAAACAGCCCAAAACCTAGTAGTTACCAATCCCGTACCAAAGCATATGCTTTATATAGGTGAAAGTGCCAAATGCAGTGGAGTTTGCAGTATCACATATTCTCTTGACGGTAAGATTTTTGATGTGCCGACCAAGCTTTTTGTGACCGAAAATGGCAAAAAAAGAGCAGCCAAAGCTACTGAATATAAAGCTATAAGATGGGTAGTGCAAGCATTGGATGCGAAACAAAGTAGCAGTGTGCAATTTGATACTATTTTAGAATAGAGGCTGGCTTTATAACCCTTGAAGAGAGTTTTTATATTTTTCGTCATCGACCCGTCATCCTCGTGCTTGACACGGGGATCCAAAAGAATGGATTCCTGCCCTCGCAGGAATGACGATATCCGAATTATGACTGTAAAACCTCTCTTCAGGGGTTGATAGCTTAGTTGTCCAAATAGACAAAAATAAAGGAGAAAAATAATGAAAAAGATTTTAATTGCAGTATCGATGATACTACTGGGGTTTAGCTCCGCGTATGCTGCAGGTACGGCTTCTGGGACACAAGTGCAAAATGATGTTACATTGAATTATACAGTAGGCGGCGTAAGCCAAACAGCTATTACAGCAGACGATGGTGCTGGATTTTTGGTGGATAATGCAGTAGACTTTACGGTTGCAAATAATGATGGTGCCCAAATAGTTGTAACACCAGGCAGCACGGGGCAAATTACCAATTGGACATTGGCCAATACCGGCAATGCTGCGCAATACTTTACACTTGCAGCAATTAACCTAACGGGCGGGGAGAGTGTTTATGGCAATGCGGATACAGCCGATACAAGTACACCATATACCATAACCTATAGTACTGATGGAGGAACTACCTACAATCCATATACCGGTGCATTTTCAGTGCCGGTAGACACATCAGTGCTTGTCAGGGTGGCGGCTGATATACCGCTTAGTATTGTAAATGGTGATGTAATGAACATTCAGCTAGAAGCAACGGCTACTGATTCTGGCGGTACGGCATTAACTTCGACAATCGGTCCTGATACCATAGGAACCGTAGATATCGTACTGGCAGAAGGTACGGGCATAACTACTGAAGGCAATACTGAATTTGATGGTCAATTTTCTGCATGGGGCGGATATATAGCTCAATCTGCAGCTTTAGCAGTGACCAAAACCTCATGTATTATAAGTGATCCGGTAAATGGCATAACTAACCCTAAGCGTATTCCCGGTGCAGTTCTTCGCTACCAGATTCAGGTTGCCAATACTGGTACTTCCGATGCAACAAGTGTTACTGTAACGGATCTAATTCCAACTGAATTTGGTACTTCTGCTGCAAACCTTGATGTAAGAACAGATGTGTGTCCAGCGATATCTTCCGGTGTGTGTGGCACCAAAACAGGTACTGTAGAAACCAATGCCGGCACTACTGGTGCCGGAACCTCAAGTGTAACGCTTGATTATGATGGTGTCGCTGCAAGTGCTACTAATTGTGGATATATCGAAGTGACAATCCAATAAACAAAAACCTTGAGAGATCAAGCGATTTTCCTCCTTTTCTTGTCGGCTTCCAGGCGAGCCGCAAGAGTATTATGCTCTGTCAAAACCGCTTATATTGATCACAAAAAGATTGTGATGACCATGAGAGGTATAGTAGCAGTGCTATTGTTTGGTATTTTCTCCTGGGGAGCAAATGTAGGCGATGTCATCAAAAACAGAGCAAATGCCACATATATTGTTAATGGTGCTGCAAAAAGCGCAATCTCGAATGAGGCCGATATCACTATCACCATCCAAGAACAAAGCAATATCTGGGTAGAAAAAAGCGTTGACAAATCAGTAGTCGGTACAGGAGAGATAGTGCGCTATAAAATCAAAGTGCATAATGACGGTATTACTGCAGCAAGCAATGTAGTATTGTATGATCTGTTACCAAGGAGTGTAAAGTACAAAGAGGGCACATTTGGGGTAGATGGCATGAGCGTCACACCAACCCTATCCGTTGACGGCACAGAGCTGTCGACTACCATATCTACTATAGCTTCCCATGGCGTAGTGGAGATCACATTCATTGCAGTGGTAGGAGCAGGCGCCAAAGAAGCGGTAAATCAAGCTTGGGCTATGTCACAATCATCGGTCAAATCCAATATAGCTACCGCTTCACTCATGGTCAAAGAGGAGCTGTTTCACTCCACAGGAACCATACTTGGTCAAGTATATGATGCGCCTTTCAAGGATGATAAAAAAGGTCACGGCATACCAGGTGTGAGACTTTATTTGGAAGACGGTACATATGTACTTACAGATAAAGACGGCAAATATCATTTTGAAGGTGTCAGGGCAGGTACACATACAGTACAGGTGGATGTGGATCTGCTTCCGCACGGATATGAGATAGCTCAGTGTCAACAAAATGCAAGATTTGGGAACCGTGCATTTTCTCAATTTGTGGATATGAAATACGGTGGACTAAAGCGGGCAGATTTTTGTCTAAAAAAAACAGATGCAAATATCACAGTCGACATTAATAGATCCAAAGAGACAAAAGAGGACAAACCGCATGAAGTATCTACTATCGAAACAAAGATGCCTATATATAGAGAAAGCGATCTTCAAAACAATAAAACCGAGATATTGTGGCCGCCACTAAACCATGTGCCTTCTATCCCTTCTACTAAAATAGCAGTGCGCTATCCAAAAACCGACAAAGCAGAAGTGTGGCTAAATGGAGCAAAGGTGAGTATGCTCAATTACGACGGCAAAAGCAGTTCACCGGATAAAAGTATGGCCATTGATAGATATAGAGGCGTGGATCTCTTAAATGGAGCCAATAAACTAGAGATCAAGCTATATGATATATCCGGTAAAATCTATGATACTCTCACAAGAGAGATATTTATAGCCAATACCCCTGCTAAAATAGTATATATGCCAAAGCTCTCAAAGATAGTAGCAGACGGTATCAATCCATGTATCATAGCAGTTAAGTTCCTAGATAGCGCTAATAAACCATTAAGACAAGGCGTAACAGGAAGCTTTTCGGTCAGCGAGCCGTATCGTTCCATGAGCAGTGTGGAACTATTCAAAAATAATCCGCTTGCTGGTAGTATGGAATCAGCTAATACATATACAGTTGGAGCTGACGGCATAGCATACATCGCATTGCAGCCTACTACACAAACAGGAGAAGCGACATTAAGTTTCAAGCTCGAATATAAAGAAGATAATATCAAGGTATGGCTCAAGCCAAGTATGCGCAAATGGATTATGGTTGGATTTGCAGAGGGGAGTGTGGGTTATGATACGCTCAAAAAACACCAAGAATCATTGCGTGATACAAACGAAGGTGTCGTGAGTGAAGGACAAATTTCATTTTTTGCCAAGGGCAGTATAAAAGCTAATTGGCTGCTTACTATGGCGTATGATACCGGAAGGGATACTAAAGATACCAAATATTTTGGCGAGATAGATCCAAATACATATTATACTATCTATAATGATGATACTACGCAAGCATATGATGCCGCAAGCCGTAAAAAACTTTATATAAAGCTGGAAAATGATGAGTTTAATATCCTTTTTGGTGATTTTAATACAGATTTTAGTGCTACCAAACTCACACAATACAGCCGTACATTTACAGGATTAAAGAGCGAATATCATAGTGAACATATAGATGCCAAAGCCTTTGCGGCATACACGGACCAAGTTTTTCAAAGAGATGAGCTAAGGGGAGACGGGACCTCTGGATTTTATTATCTAAAAAGCAAACCTGTCGTAGTAAATTCAGAAAAAATATCCATAGAGGTCAGAGACAGATATAGAAATGAGATAATTCTAAGTACAAAAGAGTTGCAAAGATTTAGAGATTATGAGATTGATTATAATCTAGGCAGATTGTATTTCAAAGAGCCGATATATAGCGTAGATGAAGATTTTAATCCTATATACATAGTAGCTAAGTATGAGATACAAGGTGATGGCTCAAAACATTATACTTATGGCGGCAGGGGAGCAGTAAAACTAAAAGATGGAGATGTAGAAGTAGGCACTACATATATCTCCGAAGATACAGGAACTGGTAAAAATGAGATGGCAGGCATAGATACTACCGTCAAACTTGGAGCAGATACGACACTCAAAGCCGAATATGCCAAAACCAAAACTACCAAAGATGGAGAAGTTGCTAGAGGTGATGCCAAACTAGCTGAAATTGAACATCTCTCAAATGGGCTTTATGCGAGAGGATATTATAGAGAACAAGATGGCTCTTTTGGGCTCGGACAACTCTCAAACGAGCTTGGAGGAACTCGTAAAATAGGTATGGATGCTGTTAAAACATTTGATAATCGTGTAAGTCTCAAAGCCGCAGCATACAGAGATACTGAGCTGCTCAGCGGGAAAAATCATGATGTAGCAGAATCAAGACTCCAAATTGATGAAACACTATGGGGCGCATATCTAGGCTATAGATATGCAGATGCCAGTGACACTGAAGCGGCCAAACAGATTCTGCTAGGAGGGTATCAAACCTTCTTTGATCAAAGACTCAAACTCTTAGCATCACATGATAGATCGCTAGGAGTTGATGAAGACGAGCTTTTCCCTAGCAAGACAATGGTAGGGCTTGATTATGCACTTAGTCAATCAATAGATATATTCGGATCTTACGAGTGGGCAAAAAGTGATAAAAAAGATTACGAAATAGGGCGTGTTGGCACAAGAGCAAGGCCGTGGAGCGGCATGACAATAGAAAATACTACTATGAGCGAGGCAGAAAATGATACTGTGAGGTTGTATAATACTACAGGTTTGCTCCAAAGCTATCAAGTCACTCCAAATATTTGGCTAAGCGGCGGATATGAAAAAGGGGTGCTTGTCGATGGTAATGCAACAATCCAAAATGATGAGTTTGATGCATATAGAGTAGGAGGAGCTTATCGCACAGATCTGTTTTCCGTGATACTTAACGGCGAGTATAGAGACGGTACTTTTGATAACAAACAAAATATCACACTGGGAGCATATACGCAGCCAAACGATGATATCGGACTAGCGGCTAGCAGTTTATACAGTAATGTATATAATGATGTAAATAACACAAAAAATATAGAAGCCAGAGTGGCTTTGGCTTATAGACCGCAACAATCGGACTTGATAGTGTTGAATAAATTAGAATATATCGATACGAATGAGAGAGGAGAAACAGAGGGCAAGACCCAAAAACTCATCAATAATCTCCAAGCCAACTATACTCCAAGCGATACGCTAGAGCTCTCTTTGCAGTATGGTGTGAAATATGTGTTTGATGAAATAGAGGATTATGATCACAAAGGCTGGGTACAATTAGGTGGTATTGATATTAGTTACGATATTACAAAAAAGATGGATATAGGCTTGCAAACCAGTGCTTTATTTGCTCAAGATGCCGGAAATTTTGATTATGGAGCAGGAGTATATATAGGATATAATCTTGTTGATTCCATGTGGTTATCTCTTGGCTATAACTGGATAGGTTTCAATGACAATGATTTTGATTTGCAAACTTATCGTACACAAGGGCCTTATGTAAAGTTTCGTATGAAATTTGACCAAAAAACCATAGGGGATACGGCAAAGGCGCTTTCATGGTAAGAAAACTGTTTTTATTTTGGATATTGTTGTGTACCGTTTTTGTTTGGAGCGCACCGTTGCAGTATCTGACACGCACCACCCCTGCTGCAACATCGCTTGATACTCATACAGGAGGAGCAACAACATGGAATGCCGGGGATAATGACTGGACACAGGCGAATATAGGATTTAGCTTTCCTTTTAATGGCTCGACCTATACCAGCGTATATATCAATTCCAATGGAATGCTTAGTTTTAATAGCAGCAATACAGAATACAGCAACGAGGCACTTCCTTATAGTGATGAACCACAAAGTATCTATCCTTATTGGGATGATTTGCACCCTGGAGGGATAGATGCGTATATATTATTTATAAGGGCAACGTTAGGTGCACAACCGATAAGATATGAAACATTTGACAGTGGAGGTCCCAATGAGAGATTTGTGGTTTCATGGATAGATATGCCAGAATGCTCAGTTTATGCATATATACCGTTGTTAGGACTAACATTATGTACATCATTGACTACCAATAAATACACATTCCAAGTAGTCTTATATAAAAATGGAGACATACGGTTTCGCTATCCTTCAGGAGGGAATCTTGCAAACGGTGCAAGCGCCACTATAGGCACACAGGAAAATACGACCAATTATGACCAGTATTCATACAATTCCAGCTCTATCGATCAGACATTTGACATACTATATACACTTAAGCCGCTCATCGCTAAAACCTCGATAGTGATCAGTGATCCGGTCAATAGCACTACCAATCCTAAACGCATCCCTGGCGCAACTGTTCGTTATTGTTTTCAAGTTGATAATACCGGTCTTGTGAGTGCGACCAATGTAGTTTTAACTGAAGACTTTACCACAAACAATAAAGATAAATTAACATATGTTAAATCAGGATATGTAGTACAAGATATATCAACAAGTTGCAATTGCGCTTCGATTTCAAATACTAGCGGAAGTTTTAGCACACCAACCGTAACTATAAATATCGGTACTCTTGCGGGTTCCACGTCTCCAAGTACATCAAGAGGATGCGCCTACATAGAAGCTACTATTGATTAGAACAAAACCATTTATTAAGAAATAGAGTGATTTTGGACTATGGGAGTATAACCGGCGTAGTAGGGGGTGTCCCTGTACAAAAATGCGAGTATTTCGAGGTGGATATACAATAGGGAAGTGATAAAAGTTGACATCTGGCGCCATCCATTCGTGGCGAGCTTGTCGAACCATAATGGATGCATAATTCAACTTGATACCGTTCTTATGCTGCGATAAACTCAGCATGAACGGAATATCACTAGAAGTCTTTAGGCTTCGTGGCGATCCATACTTTTTTAGATTATTTCGTCATCCTCGTGCTTGACACGGGGATCCACCGGATTTGTCCTGCGGCGGTCTCTTTGAGACATCGCTTTTTGTTCCGAACCGACAAACGACAAGCAGTTGTCATTTTGTTATCGGTTCTCATCTTCGCAGGAATGACGGAGTATTTCTTTTTCCGTTCGTGGTGAGCTTGTCGAACCATGGACGACCTTTTACCCTTCGACGGGCTCAGGGGTGAACGGTTCTTTATAATGAGTGAATCGTGACTATCTCTATTTTCCTCAATGCCCACCATCCAAGTATTGCAAATACAGCTATCAAAAATGCAGGAGATAATGGCTCGCCGCTTATTTTTGTCATAGCAGTCATAAACGCAGGGGTGCTGCCGCCTACAATTCCTGCTGCACTTCCTAGTATCACCGCGGTAAAAGAAGCTCTATATCCATAAGAAGAAATAGCATTGACCGTAGCAGCAAACACGGGAGCTTGGAAAGCGCATAGAAGTATAGTCATAATAGAGATGGCTATTAATGTGGCGTAGATATTTTGTGTGCTCATGAGCATAAAGATCGGTATGATAGATATTGTAGTAATGATAGCGCTTAGACGCATGAGCCGCAAAGAGCCAAATCGGTCAGCAACGATCGCCATAATGGGAATGAATATGACTCCTAGTATGATAGAGTAGGTGTTGATATACGATGAGGTAGCTTTATCTAATCCTCCGTAAGTCTGAAGCCATACAGGCAAATATACAAATAAAGTATAGTATAATATCCAAATTGCAGATGCTAGAGCTAAAAATAGCCAAAATTCACGTCGGTGATGTTTGATGATCTTGACTATAGGTATCTCTTTGGTTTTTGGGGCTTCATAATTATCGGTTAAATGACGGCGCAGATAGACTCCAATTAGAGCAAGCACCATACTGCTCCAAAATGGAATTCTCCAACCCCATTCTATCATACTATCTTCACCTAAATATCCTAACAATATGCCGCAAAATCCGGCACCAATAGCCATGCCCAGTTTGGCACCAAGAGATACAAATGAACCGTATAGATTAGCATGGCCCCTTGGCGATTCTTCTACGAGGTAAACTATAGAGCTGGCATATTCACCGCCTACAGAAAAACCCTGTATCATACGCAGAAGTACCAACATAATTGGTGCCATGATCCCTATTTGGGCATAAGTAGGCAAAAATCCTATGAGAAAAGTAGGCAATGCCATCATTACAAGAGAGCCAATGAGTGCATGCTTGCGACCTATTTTGTCACCTATATGACCGAAAAATATAGCTCCAATAGGACGCATTATCATGCCTGCAGCAAATGCACCAAAGGAGCCAAGAAGTGATAAAAATGGGTCGTTCGATGGAAAAAATAACTGCCCCATAATGACTGCTAGAAAACCTATGAGAGCGAAGTCATAATACTCTATCACATTGCCTATGATCCCGGCAGCTATTATACGCCATTTGGCAAGATGGATAAGCATCGGCTTCCTTTTTTTGGTTAAAATCCTTGTGTAAAATCAAGTCCGAAATTCATATTTTGCATATTTGGATCCATGTATCCACTTTGCACGCTTTTACTTCGCAGATTCATAATATCCATTTTTGGATCTATGCCTTGCGGGCAAGCCAAAGTACATTCCCCACAAAGGGTACAATCCCATACTCCATTTTGCTGAATGGCATCAATACTTGTCTTACTATCACTGCTTATGGTTATATACTTGTATACTCTACTAAGAGCAAAAGGCCCTATGAAGTTTTCATTAACCGCCATTACCGGGCATGAGGCAAAGCAGCTATTACACAATATACAATCACTTTGAATCGTAACTTTCGGAAAATTTTCTACTATAACATCTCCATGCATGGCAGCATGAGAAGTTTCAAGAGTGTTATGGACTTTGTTTTTGTCAACTATTAAGTCTCTTTGTACTTTATGATAACTAAGTGGTTCGATATGATCCCCGTCCTTTGGCTTGTAGCTGCAAGCAAGTTTTGCTTTGCCATTTACCGTTATGCTGCAGCTTCCACATACACCCGAGCGGCAAACCCCGTTAAATGAAAGGGTGGGATCTATTGTAGTTTTGATCTTTATGAAATTCTCAAGCAGTGTAAGCCCTTCAAAGATAGGATAGTTCATATCAATGCTTTGCGGTTCTTTTCTTTTGTCAAACCGTTTAATTGTTATCTTCATTTGACATCCTTAAACTCTGCACAAAGTACCCCATCTTCTTTCCAAAAGATACTATGAGATTGGAATGTATCATTAAGTTCCGGGAAATCTTCTCTATGGTGAGCGCCCCTGCTTTCATTTCTATGCAGTGCCCCCACCAAAAGCATCTCGGCAACCTCTAGGGCATTGCCAAACTCTATGAAATCTATTAAATTGGTATTGAACTCTTTACTCTTGTCGCTTATACCCATAAAAGTAAATTCACGCTGCATTTGACGCAGGGCAGCAAGAACTCCTTTGAGTCCAGTATCATTTCTGATCACCCCCGCGTTGTGGTATAAAATTTTTCCCAAAAATTCCCGTTTTTCATAAAAGTTGATCTGATTTGTAAAGTTATGATACACTGCATTTATAAAGGCTTTATCTTTGGCTAGCTGGCTATTTTCTTTGAACTCGCTTTTTGATTCATAATTTACGGCATTTTCACCTGCGACAAGCCCCATGGAGATGATCTCCAAAAGAGAATTGCCTCCTAGACGGTTTGCTCCGTGTATATGAGCATTGGAGCATTCTCCGGCGGCAAAACAGCCCTTTAGGCCGCCTGCTTGCAACTTTTGGTCTACTTCAATTCCGCCCATAGTATAATGAGCGACACTTTTGATAGGGATCAGTTCATTTGCCATATCTATATTTTCATGTATTTTGCAAAGTTTTAGTTCTTGCGGAAGCAGATGTGAGAGTTTCTCACTTCCAAGGTGCCTGACATCCAAAAATACCTCTTTATTCTGGCTCAATTCTTTTGCGATAGCTCTGCTTACTTCATCTCTAGGAAGCAGTTCATCGACAAATCTAACCCCGTCGCTATTTACGAAATATCCGCCTTCTCCTCTAGCGGCTTCACTGATCAAAATCGAAGATTTCTTAAGTGCGGTCGGATGAAATTGTACAAATTCCAAATCACTTGCAACTCCACCGGCTCTAACCACGGCTGCTATGCCATCACCAGTGCTTCCAAAACCATTCGTCGTAAACCCGCCATATACCCCGCTATATCCTCCGGTTGCTACTATTACGCTTTTGGCTCTGACTTCTTCGACGTTTCCTGAGCTAATATCTAAAAAAGTAGCCCCGCTAACTTCTTTTGTCTCTTCATCAACTATGAGATTGAGCAGATAACGGTTGGTGAGAAAACTGATATCTCTTTTTAGAGATTCGTCATACAAGCCTTGAAGGATCTTAAGTCCCGTGTAATCCTCAGCATAATATGTTCTTTTATTGGTTGAGCCGCCCATAAATCTATTTGCAAGATCTCCATTGCTATCCAGGCTAAATGGCACTCCAAGGTTTATGAGCCAATCAAGGGATGCTTTTGAACTTTTACACATGAGATCGATCATTGTCGATGAACCCAAGCCTCTAGATGATTTTAGAGTGTCGTCTATATGTGTTTGTATATCTTCGCTGCTGCTTGCATTAAATCCGCCTTGAGCCATGCAAGTGTTTGCATTTGTAGGAAGTGTTTTGGTAGCGACTATGACATCAGCTCCAAGCTCTTTGGCTCTTAGTGCAGCACTTAGTCCAGCTCCGCCGCTGCCAATTATAAGTATGTCTGTGACCACCATATACCTTTTAGTTTTTGATTACAATGCCACTAAAGGGCTTAATATAGGCTTTTTTACTTCAGATTGAAGTAAAATATACATGTTTGAGCTCTTTTAACTTTTCTTTTTATAAAGAAAAGTAACCAAAGAAAAGCGCCACACTCACAAACCGCAACGCTAGATTTTTCCGACATATGCTCAAAATCTAGCTGCTTTTCGAGTGCTCGTGTGACATTATTTATTATATATGGATTCCTGCCTTCGCAGGAATGACTCGGCTCGTCATGGTGAGCGAGGCGTAACAATCTCTTTTATCTATCTTTCATCTCTCCAACTATTGCTAAAGCCTGAGCTTTCGCACTTTCTACTTCATCCAGTACAAGCGCTACTGCCATTCTGCGGCCGATATGAGATTCTGGTTTGCCAAAAACTCTTACAAAGCTATTGCTTGTAAATGCACTGCTTGGTACTTCGATAACAGGATCATGGCTCTCGTTTGTGGCTTTGTATGCAGCACTTGCTCCTGCTCCATAAAAAGTAAAGTCAAGAGGCAAGCCAAGTACTGCTCTTACATGCAGAGCAAATTCGCTTTGGCTTTGAGTGATAAGAGTGACCATACCTGTATCATGTGGGCGCGGAGAAAGTTCAGAGAAATAGACCTCTTCGCCTTTTACGAAGAATTCAACGCCGAAGATTCCTCTGCCGCCAAGGCCATCTGTGACAGCTTTGGCGATATCTTGAGCTTTAAGCAGAGCTTCGCTGCTCATCGCCATCGGCTGCCATGAGAGTATATAGTCACCGTCTTTTTGTACATGGCCAATTGGTTCACAAAACACAGTGCCTGTTTCATTTCTGGCTGTCAAAAGTGTGATCTCATAATCAAATGGTACAAATTCTTCTACTATCAGCTCGCTGGCATCTCCCCTAGCTTCTTTGGCTATTTCCCATGATTTTTCTATATCTTCCGGAGTTTTAGCGATACTTTGTCCATGGCCTGAGCTGCTCATTACAGGCTTAATGACACAAGGAAATCCCATTTCTTCACCGGCAGATTTGAGTTCTTCGAGAGTTTTAACAAATTTATAATTACTGGTTTTGAGTCCCAGTGTCTCTGCTGCAAACACGCGGATATTTTTGCGGTTCATGGTTTTGTTTACAGCTTCTGCATTTGGGATGACATGAAAGCCTCTTTTTTCAGCTTCAAAGAGAGCATCTATACTGATAGCTTCAACTTCGGGCAATATATATGTAGGCTTTTCTTTTTCTATGATCTCAAGTACAGATTCTTTATCTTGCATATTTATCGCGTAGCTTCTATTTGCTACAAGGTGGGCAGGGGCATTTTCATATTTATCTACTGCTACTACTTCAAGTCCGAGTCTTTGTGCTTCGATGGCTACTTCTTTTCCAAGTTCCCCAGAGCCTAGAAGCATGATTTTGATAGAGTTTGTGTTGAGTGGTGCAGTAAATTGCATAGGAGTATCCTTAAGTATTATAATCTTAAGATTGTATCAAAAAGTTTATGAAAAGTAGAAATAAAAGACACACCGAGGTGTGCCGCTGCTTGGTATTAGAGTCTTGACTCGTATCTTCTAAGCATGTAGATTTTTTTAAGAATTTTCTTGCGAGTAGCAATTTTTTCTTTTTTGCGCTTTTCAGTTTCAGTTTCGTGATACTGTCTAGCTCTTGCTTCTGTGACGATAAGGTTTCTGTCACATTGTCTTTTGAATTTGCGGTAAGCATCATCAAAAGAATCTCTTGAATTAACAATAATTCCTGGCATAAAAATCACCCCCTTCCTTTTATAGATTGTCTTCTTGCCTCAAAGCAAAGCTTCTCGTGCAATTCATCTCACTAAAGCTTCGTCATTGACTCAGTAACGCCAACAGAGCAAAGCTCCTTTTGGCTACGCTAGCCGCTATGGCACTAAAGCTTCGCCTTTGGCTCAGAAAAAACCATTTTTTGGCTAACCTGTTTGCGTATTTAATTTTTGGATTATACCGAAATAAGTTTAGAGTTTGTTTATTTGTATTTTTGATGATAAGGTGTATAAAATTTGCTATAATTATTCCAAGAGCAAAAATAAAGGCAATTTATGCAAAAAGTATTTCATCATTGCGGCAATCTAGACAAGAGATGTTATGAAAAGTATCATTTGAGCGAAGATCTGCTCATGGAACATGCCGCACTTGGTATGGAGCGAATTATACGCGAGAAATTTATTGCCGGAAGCAGTGTGCTTATAGTAGCAGGAAAAGGCAATAACGGAGCTGATGGTATAGCGCTTGCCAGACTTCTTTGCGGTGATTATGCGGTTAGACTCCATATTCCATTTGAAGTCAAAAGCGAGATGGCACAGCTCCAACTGGTTAGAGCCCTGGCTCTAGGCGTAGAGACAACCCAAAACATATATGACGCCGATGTGATAGTAGATGCCATCCTGGGTTCCGGAGTTGAGGGTGAACTTGGCAGCGAAATATTGGAATTAATAGAACAATTAAACACCTTAAATGGATACAAGATAGCGTGCGATATACCCACAGGTATCAGTATAGACGGTCAGGTTTTGGCAAATGCTTTTGCTGCAGATGTGACAGTAACCATGGGAGCGTACAAAGAGGCACTTTTTCTCGATGAGGCCAAAGATTTTGTGGGCAAGATCGTGCGTGTAGATCTTGGATTGCCGGCATCTGTCTATGAAGATGAAAGCGATATGTACGTGCTCGAAAAAAGCGACCTATCTTTGCCATTACGCAAAAAACTTTCTACCCATAAGGGCTCATTTGGGCATGCTGCGATCTTTTGCGGTGAGAAAGAAGGGGCTTCTGTGATATCAGGAGAGGCTGCATTGAGGTTTGGAGCCGGATTGGTTACTTTGGTCATGCAGCAAAAATATTTCATTCCTCCGTATTTGATGCACAGCTCTACATTACCCAAAAATACCACAGCTATCGCTCTTGGCATGGGGCTTGGTCATGATTTTGAAGAGAGTTTTTTGGATAAATTTGTACTGAATAACTCATTACCATTAGTGCTTGATGCAGATGCGCTTTATTCTTCAAAACTTTTATCCCTGCTTACACAAAACGGCCGCTCTATCGTATTGACTCCGCATCCAAAAGAGTTTGTGGCAATGTGGCAAATTTTAACAGAAGAAGAGATAAGCGTGTCTGATCTTCAATCTTATCGTTTTGAATATGCTAAAAGATTTACTTATTTGTATCCTAATGCAGTATTATTGCTCAAGGGAGCTAATACGCTTATAGCCCACAAAGGATATATATACATCAATCCGCTAGGATGTTCAAATCTCAGTAAAGGCGGCAGCGGAGATGTGCTCAGCGGTCTTATTGTAGCTCTCTTAGCACAAGGATATGACGTACTTGATGCTGCCATTAACGGCTCTTTGGCTTTGGCACTTGCTGCGCAAAAATATGACGGAGCTAATTATGCTATGATAAGTATGGATCTTATAAATAATTTGGCGTATTTGGAAGACTAATTTATAAAATATATGTCACCCGAACGCTCGAAAAGCAGCGAGATTTTGAGCATATGTCGCAAAAATCTAGCGTTGCGGTTCGTGAGTGGTGACGCTTTTCTTTGGTTAACTTTCTTTTCTAAAAAGAAAGGTGATAAAAAGAGCCATACAAATAAAATTTAAGTAGGAATATTTTATTTACATAATTTTTGCTACAATGCGTTCTATGAAAAAGATAGCAGTTTTATTTAGTGGCAAGGGCACCAATTTCGCCCATTTGGCAGGCATATTTAAAGATCAAATAGCTTTGGCTATCACCAACAATCCAAATGCTCTTGGCATAGAAGTCGCCAAGGCTCACAATATCCCATTAGATATCATAGATTCTACAAATTTTGAGAGTAGAGAATCATTTGACGAGGTTTTGGTGCAAACTATCAAAAAGGCAAATGCGGATCTGGTAGTATTGGCCGGTTTTATGAGGATACTGACCCCTATTTTTACGGACAATGTAAAAGCTATCAATCTGCATCCGTCACTTCTGCCTAGACACAAAGGCGTTGAAGCCATAAGGCGCAGTTTTGAGGATGAATATCCTGAGGGCGGCGTGAGTGTACATTGGGTTAGCAGCGAGCTTGATGGCGGAGAGATAATATTGCAGCGAAGCATCGCCAAAGCAGGACTTGATTTTGAGTCATATGATAATACAATTAGGACACTAGAAAAAGAGATCTTGAGTGATGCTATAAGAATAATTTTAAGTTAGGTGTGTTATAACCTGCATAAATAAAATATATATAAATATAAAGGAATATGAATGAGCGATATATTGCGCATAGGAAAATATGAATTTAATAGCAGACTAATCGTCGGAAGCGGTAAATATGACAGTTTCCAAACTACTCTTGATGCGACATTGGCTAGCGGAAGCGAGCTTATCACAGTTGCGGTTAGAAGAGTGAATATCACTAATCCTCAAGAGGAAAATCTAATGACATACTTCAAAGATACGAATGTCAAATTTCTTCCCAATTCTGCCGGATGTACTACAGCCGAAGATGCTATCACGCTGTTTAGATTGACTAGAGAGGCAACTGGAATTGACCTCATTAAGCTTGAAGTCATAGGCGATACAGCCAAGACTCTCTATCCGGACGTCATAGAAACTATCAAGGCTTGTGAAGTGTTGAGCAAAGAGGGATTTACTATCATGGCATACACAAGTGATGATCCGATCATGGCGCGTCGCCTGGAAGATGCAGGTGCCCATGCCGTGATGCCTTTAGCATCTCCTATTGGCTCAGGACTCGGTATCCAAAATAAGTTTAATATCCATTTCATTCGTGAAGCGGTATCTGTTCCTGTAATAGTGGATGCAGGTATAGGATGTGCTAGCGATGCAGCAGTGGCTATGGAGCTGGGAGCCGACGGTGTTCTGACAAATACCGCAATTGCTCAGGCAAAAGACCCTATCATGATGGCAGCAGCTATGAAGCACGCCGTAATTGCCGGACGTATGAGTTATCTAGCCGGTAGAATACCGAAACGTCCATTTGCTACGGCGTCATCTCCGGTAGACGGAATGATCTTCTAGTCTTTATCGCGATTTTGTATAATCTTCGTCCGAAACTCTCGAGTTTCGCTCGGGCACTTACTACATGTAAGCTTCTTTGCTACACTCAAAACTTTCAAACAAATCTCATACAAACTTACGATAAATTTTGCAAAATATCACCCCCCCCTAAACCAATCTAGCAAAAATCTCTATATTTAATATTTCTGAGTTTCGTTCACGCACTTACCGCATGTAAGCTTCTTCGCTACACTCAAAACTTTCAAACAAATCTCACACAAACTTACGAAAAATATTTTTTTTCTGTCATCCTCGCGAAGGCGAGGATCCATCCATTTTAAATCTTTGTCATGATCGCATCATTATAAAAAGCTTTAAACAAAAGTGAAATATACTGTACTTAGTAAAGAAAAAACATATCTTCTTTGCTCTATATTGTTCTTTTTAGAGGACAACAGTATCAAATTGTTTATTTAATGTCAAATTTCCGCTCATAAAGCGAACCTTCCTTGATAAGTGTACTTTGATATAGCGAGATCTCGGGTAGTATAGTTCCCAGCCGCTTTTCTTTATATGTTTTTAGAGTTTCTTTGTAGGATTTATAATCGCGTATGGCATTGATGCGGCAAAGGGTAATATGCGGTTTGAAGCGGTAGAGATCAAATCCTGTATTTTTGAATTCTCTGGCTTTGTCATATAGCAATTTCTCCTCGGTTTTGGCGAAAAATATCTTCGGAGGTCTGCCAAAATATCCAAGTTCGGCGATACTCACTTCGCATTCCATAGGAGTGATGTTGCTTAGTTTATCAATGATAGGCTCTATTTCTTTCACTTCGCCTAGAAAAACCCATGTGAGATGCAAGTGATCTTCCTGCGTCCACTTGCCCTCTATGATGCCTTTGAAATCTTCTTTGATAGAAGCGTAATCATCTAGAATGATAGGAGAAGCGATGAAGAGTCTCAAGGAGTTCCTTTTTTAGTATTATAGCAAATATGGCAATATGACATCTTTTTACACTCCTTGGTTGGTTTTGCGATATTCTTATCCTAAACTATATTAAGGACTTCGAATATGGCAAAAATGATAGTAAAAGAGCTGGAGATATCAACTTCAATATTTAATAAAGAGGACTATATTTGTATAACCGATATTGCAAAATACAAAGACGAATTTCAAGCAAATGATATTATTAGGAATTGGCTTAGAAATCGCAATACTATTGAATTTTTGGGTATTTGGGAGCAGCTGAATAACTCAAATTTTAAACCCGTCGAATTCGATGGGTTTAGAAAAGAGGCTGGACTTAATAGTTTTACAATGAGTCCTGCTAAATGGATAGAAGCCACAAACGCTATAGGAATAATATCAAAATCAGGAAGATACGGAGGTACTTATGCACATAAAGATATAGCTTTTGAGTTTGCCTCATGGGTATCTGTGGAATTTAAAATTTATCTTATCAAAGAGTTTCAAAGACTAAAAGAGCAAGAGTTTGTAGAGCTTGGATGGGACATTAGAAGAAATCTTACAAAGTTAAATTATCATATTCATACAAATGCTATTAAAGAAAATCTTATCCCAAAAGAGTTGACGCCACTACAGATTAACTTTGTTTATGCAAGTGAAGCAGATATTCTAAATGTAGCATTATTTGGCATGACAGCACAAGAATGGCGAATGAGAAACAAAGATCTAAAAGGCAATATACGAGATATGGCAGATGTAAATCAATTAGTATGTCTAGCAAATCTAGAATCTCTTAATGCGCATTTTATAAGCGAGGGACTTTCTCAAAGTGAGAGACTTAAAAAATTAAATATTATTGCAATCAGTCAAATGAAAATATTGAGTTCCAATGACAGAAAGCATATAGACGATATTTTATTTTGAGATAGCTACATCCAAGTGATATTTAATGATGGTATAATTTATGAATTTTAATTTGTGAAGAAGAAAGACGTATATCACATAGGCGCGAGTTTAAAAGATCTAGGCAAAAAAATGGTTTGCTTTTTCAAGGTTTGAAATTAATGCATTAGATATACTGACCAGACTAGAAAACAAGGAATTAGCGTGACCAATAAAACTACCATCAAATGCCCAAATTGCGGCTTCGAAATAGATATCAATGAAGCCTTGTATCATCAGTTAGAGAGTAAGCACCGCCAAGAGTGGCTAGCAGAGAAGAAAAAGCAAGAAGCAGAGATAGAAGCCAAACGCAAAGAGTATAAAGCTCACCTCGATACGCTCAAAGCTCAAGAAGAAGCATTAGCCGAGCAAAAAGAACGCTTTGAAGATAGTGTGCGTAAAGCTACCAGCGAACAAGTTAGAATAGAAAAACAAAAACTCTCTGAAAGCATAAAAGCTGAGATTCTTGCAGAACAAAGCGGTGCATTGGAATCTATGCGCAAAGAACTGGAAGCCAAATCAGAACAGGTCAAAGAGCTGAATAATAGTAAAATAGAGATAGAAAAACTCAAAAGAGAAAAAGAGGAAGCCGTCTCGCGTGCTATGGTAGAAGCACAACTAACTTTAACCAAAGAACTTTCAATTGAAAAAGAGAAAATAGCCAAACAATATCAAGATGCAAATGAACTCAAGCTCAAAGAAAAAGACAAACAGCTAGAAGATCAAAAGCGACTCATCGAAGAGATGAAGCGTAAAGCAGACCAAGGAAGTATGCAGCTCCAAGGCGAGGTACAAGAACTCGCCATCGAAGAGTGGCTCTCAATGCAATTTCCTTTCGATACCATAGGAGAGATCAAAAAAGGTGCATTTGGTGCAGACTGCGTACAAGTAGTGCATACTAGAGAAGCTCAAAACTGCGGCGTGATATGCTACGAGAGTAAAAATACCAAAGCATGGAGTAGTGATTGGGTGCATAAGCTAAAAACCGATATGCTCAAAGCGGGTGCAGATATAGGTGTACTCGTCACCTCGGTGTATCCGAAAGATATGGATAGGATGGGGTTCGTAGATGGCGTGTGGGTATGCAGCCTAGATGAATTCAAAGGCTCAGTTTCGCTTATGAGACAGTCACTTATCAATACCCACAAAGCTGTGCAAAAAGAGGATAATAAAGCAGATAAGATGAGCCTGCTCTACAATTATCTCACAGGCAATGAGTTTGCAATGCAGCTGAGCGCTATCGTAAATGGATTTAGTGTGATGCAAGATGAACTGGAACGTGAGAAAAGATCACTCATGGCGAGCTGGAAACGACGCCAAAAACTCATAGATGGAGTGCTGGCAAATACCACTGAAATGTATGGTTCGCTTCAAGGCATTGCAGGAAATGCGATAGGGCACATCAAAGCTCTAGAATTACCGGATATCAATGAAGATGAATAGATAGTGTGATACAATTATGCAATTTTTAAAAGAGTAAAAGAATGGATAAAAATATAATATTAATAGGTTTCATGGGTGTAGGCAAGGGTTCTACGGCTCGTGCATTTGCCAAGAAATACGGCGTATACAACATAGACACAGACGACCTCATAGAGTCCAAAGAAAACAAAGAAGTCAAAAGAATTTTTGAAAAATACGGTGAAGAGTATTTTAGAGCCGCCGAGCAAGCAACAGCAAATTGGATAGAGCAAAACGTAAAAGGTACACTTATCAGTTGCGGTGGCGGATTTTACAAGGTAAATAATCTCAAAAACCTAGGTACGGTTGTACTACTAGATGCTTCATTTGAATGGATACACCGCAGACTCAAAAATGCCAAAAATTCCAAGGCGAAACTCGCCAAACGACCACTGTTTGCCAAAGAAAAAGAGGCGAAAAAACTCTATAACCAAAGAGTAGATATCTATAGACAAGTAGCAGATGTCATCATAGATGTGGAGAAAAACAGCCCACAAGAAATAGTAGAACTAATAGCAAAAGCAGGAAATGTCGATAAAAATGTTACACAAAAGTAAATTAGCAATTATCATAATATTTATTTTATCAAATATCCAAGTTTATGCATTAAGTATGCAAGAACGAACTGAAATATTGTCTGCACACAATCAAATGCGTGACAAACTGCGCCTTCCTCGCCTGAAGTGGTCAAATGAATTAGCAAGCGTAGCAAAAGATTGGGTTTATACCCTCCAAGAAAACTATCAGTGCCGAATGATGCATAGCCGTATACCTGGACTTGGAGAAAATTTATATTGGGGAAGTCCGGTAAGATATGGTGCAGGTAGAAAAGGAGTGCAAAAAGTAAGTCCGAGTGAGGTTGTCGGACTTTGGGGCAATGAGCGTAAATATTATAATCATGATTCAAATCGTTGTGCTTTTGGCAAGGTATGCGGACACTATACCCAATTAATATGGAGAGATACTACAGAAGTAGGATGTGCCAAAATAATATGTCCGGACAAATCACAAGTATGGTCTTGTAATTATAATCCGCCAGGCAATTATAGAGGTCAAAGACCATACTAAGAAATCCGCATAAAATATATATACCTTAATTGGCAATTTTGGTATATATATTATTTTATCCTATTTGGCTATAATTTCATCATAATTTACCTAGCGCGGTAATAAAATTCAGGATAAAAAATGCAACGATTTGAATCATATCTTAAATCCCATCTATTGCAAGTATCAAGCTTTCATCCTTGCTACGAAGATGCGCTTAGTGCAATGCTGAATGCTGGAGGCAAACGCTTTCGTCCACAATTGCTGTTGTATATCGTGGAGGCTCATGAGCCGTTACTTTACAATAGTGCACTTCCGGTGGCATTAGCTCTTGAGGCATTTCATACCTATTCGCTCATCCATGATGATCTGCCTGCTATGGATAATGCATATTTGCGCAGGGGGATGGAAACTCTACATGTCAAGTACGACGAAGCAACTGCCGTACTTGCTGGGGATGCGCTCAATACCGATGCCTTTTTGCTAATAGCTAAAGCCCCTTTAAGAGCAGATGTCAAAATAAAACTCATCGAGATCTTGGCAACGAATGGCGGATCGGCAGGTATGGTGCTGGGGCAAGCATTGGATTGTTACTTTGAAAATCAATCCTTGAGTTTGGAACAAGTTGAGATATTGCATCAAAACAAAACAGCTAAACTCATAGCCGCTAGTTTGCAAATGGGAGCTGTTATAGTGGGATTGTCCAAAGATACCCAAAATGCACTTTATGATTTTGGACTTGATCTCGGTCTTTTGTTTCAAGTGCAAGACGATATCATAGATGTGACACAAAGTTCACAAGAAGCCGGCAAAACTACATCCAATGATGAGGGCAAAAATAGTTTCGTTACCCTTTTGGGTTTGGAAAAAAGTCTTGAGTATGCTAATGATCTAGCCAAAAAACTTGAAGAGAATTTGCAAAATTTTGACAACAAAACAAAACAAGCACTCCAAAATGCAGTGGCTCATTATTTATGGCGACACAATAATTAAATTAAAAGAAGGAAAAATATGCCAAATACACCAGAAAATATAATGCGAAAGAAGATGGCTGATACCATTCGATTTCTAGCAGCAGACATGGTGCAACAAGCAAACAGCGGCCACCCTGGAGCACCAATGGGATTAGCAGATATTGCAATAGTTCTTGGTGAACACTTACGCCATAATCCACACAATCCGTCATGGCTCAATCGTGATAGATTGGTATTTTCAGGAGGACACGGTTCGGCGCTGATATACTCATTGCTTCATCTTTGGGGATATGATGTAAGCCTTGATGACCTAAAAAGCTTCAGACAGCTTGACAGTAAAACTCCCGGACATCCTGAGTATGGGCATACCGCAGGCGTAGAGATGACCACGGGACCACTTGGGCAAGGGATTGCCAATGCGGTAGGTTTCGCAATGGCAGCAGCTTACACCGCAGAGCAAGTAAATTCTGAAACATGTTCATTTATAGATCATAAAGTTTACTGCTTGTGCGGTGACGGGGATTTGCAAGAAGGCATTAGCTATGAAGCATGCGCATTGGCAGGTCATTTGAAACTAAAAGATCTAGTACTCATCTATGATAGCAACTCTATTACAATAGAAGGTAATACATCTATAGCTTGGAGTGAAGATGTAGAAAAAAGGTTTGAAGCTCAAAACTGGAATGTCATGAAGATAAACGGACATTGCTTCAATGAAATTGACCAAGCAATAAGTGAAGCTAAAAATGCTACTAAACCGACCATTATCATAGCAAATACTGTCATAGGACGCGGGGCAGAAGGACTAGAAGGCAGTCATGAGACTCATGGCGCACCTCTGGGCGAAACTTGCATAGAAGAGTCAAAAACAAAAGCAGGTTTTTTAGCAAGTGAAAAGTTCCATATACCAGAAGATGTTCTTTTGAGATTCAGATGTGCGGTTGAAAAAGGCGAAATGTATGAAAAAGAGTGGCTACATAGACAAAAAGAAGCTCCGCTTTTAGAGCAAAACGAAGCACTTTCTCGCCTTCTTAACCCTGATTTTAGTTCTATTGAGTTTCCTGATTTTAGTGGTGAGTCAGGAGTAGCTACTAGAGATAGCAACGGCAAGATACTTAATGCTATTGCAAAAGCTATCCCTTCGTTTATAGGTGGTTCAGCAGACCTTGCGCCATCAAATAAAACAGAGCTAAAAGGTTTTGGTGATTTCCCGAAAGGCAAAAATATCCATTTTGGTATTAGAGAGCACTCTATGGCAGCTATTACTAATGCAATGGCAATATATGGCACTATAATACCATTTAACGCGACATTCTTTGTCTTTAGCGATTATCTCAAGCCGAGTGTCAGAATAGCTGCATTGACTAAGATCCAAAACTTCTTTATCTGGACGCATGACAGTATAGGTGTAGGTGAAGATGGACCTACTCATGAGCCTATAGAGCATTTGAGTCAATTTAGAGCATTGCCGAATTTCTATGTTTGGAGACCGTGTGATGGTATAGAAAACGCAGAAGCATGGAGAACAGCTCTATCTATGAAGACTCCTCACGGATTTGTACTGAGCCGTCAAAAATTGCCTATTGTTAGCACAAACAAAGCTTTTGGAGATGTGGGTAACGGTGCATATCTTCTTATAGAAAGCGAAGATGCCAGAATTACACTTATGGCAAGCGGCAGCGAAGTAAGTATTGCTTTAGATGCAGCCAAAGTATTGGAGAGCGAAGGAATAGCTGCAAATGTAGTTTCCGTTCCGTGCTTGGATCTCTTTAATGAGCAAAGCAAAGAGTACAAAACAAGAGTGATCAATAAAAACACAAAAGTATTAGCAATAGAAGCTGCAACAGCTAGCGAATATTATAGATACGCAGATGATATACTAGGCATGGAGAGTTTCGGCGCTTCTGCTCCAGCTGAATTGCTATTTGAGAAGTTTGGATTTACTGCAGAAAATATCACAAGAAGAGTATATAGTTTGCTCGAATGGAATTAAGATATCCTACTCTCAAGTTCGTGGATGTCCAACCGTTTGCCCTTGAGTTTCTCAAATGGTAAACGGTCGTTCATGGTTCGACAAGCTACAATGAACGTAAAAAGAAATGCTCCGTCATCCCGTGCTTTGAGCTGGAATCCATATTATTTAAGCAACCCTTTGATCCCATCTTCGTCTATCAGCGCTTTTTCGTATTTTACTACACCTATGTTTTCCGTTTCATTGATATATACTTCAAATACAGCTTCGTGATCGTTTAAGCTCATGATCTTGGCTCTATTGTACTTATCAAGGTGTAAATATGCATTTGCCCTAGCACTTGGATTTTGCATTTTCATGATCCATATAAACCAAGCGATACAAAATATTATCACCAAAATAGCAAGAGTTGCTCTATCAAAACTTTGCATCATCCATCCGCCTAGAATACCCCCAACGAAGATCCCTATATATGCAAACGTGTTTGCTACTCCTAGGGCAGCTCCTTTTTGATGTATTTTAGCAAATTTGCTTACATAGCTTTGCAAAAGAGGCTCAAACATATTAAATCCGATAAAAAACAGTACAACACCTACTATAAACACAAGCGGGCTATGGCTAAAGCCCATAGCTATAAATCCGATCATGATAGCAGCAATTGAAATCATAAATATCAATTTTCCTTTGCCATATTTTTCCCCAAAAATAGCAGCAGGCGCCATAGCCAAAACACCGAAGATCACAGCCGGCAGATAAACTTTCCAAAGCTCGGCTCTCGCCCAGCCAAATCCATCTTCATTTATGCCGTGCGTCATGACGATAGGAATGAGGAAAAACGCCATAGTCATAATAGATGAATGAAATAAAAATGTGACATACATATGCACCAATGCTTTATCTTTAAATACATCTTTGGTTTTGACGACCAATTTATCATAGCTATGCGAGATCTTGGGAGGTTCAGGTACGAGAGTAAAAAGGACGACAATCGCCCCGATGCTAAGAATCGCAGTTAGCCAAAACAGGTTATTAATACCCCAAGTGCCTCCAACGACCGGAGCGATTATCATAGCAGCTGAAAAGCTTATAGCTATTGTCGCTCCCATTACAGCCATAGCGTGAGCTCTTTCTTCTTCTTTGGCAAGGTCACTTATCATGGCAGTAACCACAGCTCCTATAGATCCTGCCCCTTGTAGAAATCGACCCAATATAAGCGTATAGATATCGGTACTCACTGCGCAAATGATCGAACCTATTATAAATATGATTAGACCAAAAAAAAGTGTTTTTTTGCGTCCTATGCGATCGCTCATTGTGCCAAACGGTACTTGAAAAAGAATTTGAGTTAAAGCATAACTACCCATAACCGCACCAGCTAGTAATGGTGTCGCACCTTCCATCTGCAGAGCATATACGGAAAGCACGGGCAAGACCACAAAAAGCCCAAAAAATCTAAGACCTATTATTAGGCTAAGAGGAAAAATGCGTTTTAACATAGTTATTACCTTAAATTGGATAAAATTTGTCCAAATTATAGTAAGAAATCATTAATCAAAGGTTAAATCGTGCAATTAACTTTGGCGACATCAAATCAAGGCAAAGTAAGAGAATTTGGTCAATTTTTTGGCGAGAAACTGGTACCATATAGCGATATAATACCGGCTTTTGAAATAGTAGAAGATGGGGAAAGTTTCGCGGCAAATGCACTTATTAAGGCCAAAGCCATATATGATAGACTAGACGAGGATGCTATAGTAATCGCAGATGATAGCGGCATAAGTGTACCGATTTTAGGCGGTGAGCCCGGAATTTATAGTGCTAGATATGCAGGGGTTAGTGCTAGTGATCTGGACAATCTCAATCAGCTTATCAATGAACTAAAAAACAGGGGTGTCAAAAAAACACCTGCTTTTTATACCGCTGCATTGGCTTTGGTATGCAAAGAGGGTGAGTTTGTAGTGCATGGCTGGATGCACGGAGATGTTATTAGCGAGGCCAGAGGAGAGGGCGGATTTGGTTATGATCCGATGTTTATCCCTGCGGGATATGAGCAAACTTTAGGCGAATTGCCAAATGATGTCAAAAAAGAGTTTTCGCACCGAACTAAAGCTTTGAGATTATTGCAACCGATATTGAAAATGATAAAGGAGAAAAGATGAATAGATTTATGCAAGACACACAAAAGATTTATGATGAACTGACCGCTAGGCAAGATAATCTCAATGGCTATTTTAGATTAACTCATGAACCGCACGATGAAGCAGATAAAGCAGTAGAAGATTTTTTGAACTTCGTCGGGTGCGAGAGAAACGAAGACAGCACAATGGCGGCACTTACCCGTATAGTAAATTTACGTGAAGATGCTTTGGAGCAAGTATTACAAAAGATGGGATATCACAGTGACGACATAATAGCCAAAAAAGAGTTGGCTTATAAGTGGGTAAGCAAAATGCATACAGCTAGACATGAGTCGCTTCTTGAATGGATAGAAAAGCATGGATTGCTTACCCCGTTTTATCGTACCCTACTGAAGGGTGTCCATGAAATAGGTATTGCTATGAGTGTCTGGCAAACTGAATGGACGGCTCATATCATACATACTATAAATCGCGAACTATTAAAGCAATTTAATAATGATGATAAAGCCGTATTAGCCTACCTGCATGAGTATAGCCTATTGGATAAAGATACTTTTGGAGTAGTAAGTGATAGATGTTATTCTGTTTTAGATAAAAGTATAGATGGGAGTCATTGCGCTGTTGCTTATAGCGAAGCATTCAAAGATGAGGTAAATAATGTATCTGCAGCACTATCAAACTTGATAAGGCAATTGGAAGTTTTAGAAGATGATATTTGGGACCAAAAAGAGGCTTGGATAGAATATTTTCAAGTTATCAATGATGCGCTTTTGGAACGCAATGTATCACATCTGTTATCCAAATGGCAAGAGGTCGATAGAGCTTGGATGAGCATAGTAACTCCACTGCAAGTAGGCCATCCGCTGGAGTATTATGAAGATCACTACCGTAAAGCAGTAGCACTTGAGTGGGATGCGAGGATAATCAATCCAAAGCTTCAACATGGCTCAAAAACACGTGAAAATATTATAGGATTTACAAAAGAATTAGCCGGCACAATCGGCACTCATGCCGAACAAACGGCAGCTAATAATATCTTGCAGGTTTCAAAAACACAGCTTTATATAGGCCAGCCGATGCTTTATTATGCAGCTGAGTTTAATGGACTGTTTTCTGCTCAAGTAGTCCCGAATGATAAAATAGTTTCAGATAAATACGGACATAAGATATTTGCATACAGCGATTTTGTCTTGGCTTCTAAATTGGCAAAACCGATAATGAAACTAAGTGTTGAGATTATGGGTGAAGAGTTTGTAAAAAATAGCAGAAATTTTGCCAAATACAGTCCCGAGCTATGGCATGAAATTTATGATATCTCTACTATTGGGCATGAGTTTGGGCATATTTTATGGCTGGATAATGAGACAGAAGGAGCCATGAATCAAAGCGGACAATTCAAAAACATAGAAGAGTTCAAAGCTACTGCGGGCGGGTTAATGGCGTTTTTTCACAACGAAAAAGAGGAGCTAAAAAGTCATATAATTAATGACCTTGTGGGTAGGTCTATCGGGCTTATGGCATGGAGAGAGGTAGGTGAAGTGCTGCCTTATTATTGCGAAGGGCTTATACATTTGCATATATTGTTCGCTTCGGGCGTTATTTATTTTAAAGACAAAATAACGATTGATTACAGCAGATATGAAGAGATGAAAAACGCATATAAAGAAGCATATACCAAGCTTGCTGCGCACTATATAACCAAAAAAGATGCAAGTGAATATTTATACCAATATGCTCTCAAAGAAGCAGGGGTTTATTTGCCAGTTGATCCGCAAGTCAGAGCATTTGTAGAGCATTATTATGCCAGATACCAAGAGATTGGACAGCAAACGATCGTATTATAATTTTTTTGACAAAAACTTATTGAGTCCATCTGCAAATGCTCTGACGGTTTTTGTATCAATGGCTCTAGGACCTCCAGTGATTTCTCCGCTGTTGCGAAGTTCATCCATTAGGTTTCTCATTGCAAGAAGATATTTTATATTTTCTTCATCATATATAGTTCCCCTAGGATCCAGGGCAATTGCGCCCTTGGCAACTATTCTATCAGCTAGTGGAATATCGGCTGTGATCACCAGATCTTCTGCTTCGCAGAGCTGGGCTATGCGGTCATCTGCGACATCTGTTCCAAGAGAGACTATCTCCATGGATATATGTTCAATATCTGGAACATTTATATTTTTATTGGCTATGAATATTGTAGTAATGGATCTTTTCAATACAGCACGAAGCAATATTTCTTTGAGAGTATTTGGAAAAGCATCGGCGTCAACGAGGATCTTCATATCTATCTTCTGTTTTTATCTCTGCTGTGTGTGCTGCCGTCTCGTTTTTTTGGCGCTGAGCCATTGTTTGATCTAGGACGATGATTGTTGCCGCGGCCTCTGCCTCCGCCTAGAGATATCGGCTCTGCTTTGATGGATGGGTCTGGTTCAAATCCGCTTACAGTGCTTTTGTCCAGATCCATTTTTATAAGCTTTTCAATACCGCGAAGATAATCAAACTCATCTACGCACACAAGTGATAGTGCTTCACCTTCATTGCCGGCTCTTCCTGTTCTGCCTATACGATGCACATAGTCTTCAGCAATGTTTGGAAGCTCTAAATTGACCACATGCGGAAGCCCGTCTATATCCAAGCCTCTAGCAGCTATATCTGTAGCCACTAGGACTCTGACATTGCCTGCTTTAAAATCGCTGAGCGCTTTGGTTCTGGCACCTTGGCTTTTATTGCCATGAATTGCAGCAGAAGTTATATTTATCTTTTGCAGGTATTCGGAGAGCTTATTTGCCCCATGTTTTGTACGTGTAAATACAAGTACTTGTGTCCATTTGTTTTGATCTATCAAATGACCCAGCAATGCGCTTTTACGTTTGCAATCGACTAGTATCACGCTTTGTTTGATCAGCTCACTCGATTTGTTTCGTCTGGCTACTTCGACAATAGCCGGATTGCGCAAGATAGATTCACATAGTTTTTTTATCTCATCGGAATAAGTCGCAGAAAAAAGCAGGTTTTGTCTTTGTTTTGGAAGCAGAGCGATGACTTTGCGGATATCACGTATAAAACCCATATCCAGCATTCTATCGGCTTCATCCAAGACAAACATTTCTACACGGCCAAGATCAACAGCTTTTTGAGATATTAGATCCAATAACCTTCCGGGAGTTGCGATTAGTATATCCACGCCATTTTTTAGTGCATTTAATTGCGGATTTATACCAACCCCGCCAAAAATAACAGTACTTTTAAAAGGAAGATATTTTCCGTATGTCTTGACACTCGCTCCGACTTGAGCGGCCAGTTCCCTCGTAGGAGTCAAGATCAAAGCTCTTATGTGATGTCTTTTTGCCTGAGGCAGATCATGAGATAAAAGTTCTAGCATAGGCAGTGTAAAACCCGCTGTTTTTCCGGTACCTGTCTGGGCACCTGCGAGCATATCGCGCCCGTCTAATATGTATGGGATCGCTTGTGCTTGGACTGGAGTTGGTGTGGTGTAGCCTTCTTCGGCAATAGCTTTTAGTATAGGTGCACTTAGATTTAATTCTTTAAATAACATTTTAAATTTCCTTTGATTGTGGGGGGAGAAAAAGCATAGAGATGAGATTTCAGTTGTATTTATTTTAGGTCAGTAATAGAAGTATACCCGATTTTTTTATATATAGGCTTGATTGGTTTGCAGGCCATGTTTTTACCATTTACCAATCTCTAAACACATTTGAGATATAATCATTGCGATTATTACATTTTACTAAGGAAGAGAATGTTACTCTTTACACCCGGACCAACACCTGTATTAGAAACTGTTAGACAAGCGATGGCTACGACTACGCTGCACCATCGTACCCCTGAATTTGAAGCTATTTTCGGCCAAGCTAGAGATCATTTGATGAAACTTTTGGGCATGGATGAGTGCGTGATGCTAGCTAGCAGCGGTACCGGTGCTATGCAAGCGTGTATGATAAATTTATGCCAAACAAAAGCACTTACAATTAATTCCGGTAAATTTGGAGAGAGATTCGGCAAGATCGCTGACGCTCTTAATATCCCAAAAGTTGAATTAAAATACGAATGGGATACACCAGTTAGCATAGCTGATGTAGAAAATGCAATTACTGCCAATCCCGAGATTGATGCGGTATGTATCCAAATCTGTGAAAGTGCGGGTGGCCTTAGACATCCAGTAGAGGCTATTGCAGCCAGAGTAAAAGAGATCAATCCTAGCATTATGGTCATAGCAGACGGTATTACTGCAGTAGGCGTGGAGTATGTTGATGTAACCAATATCGACGCGCTCATTACAGGCAGCCAAAAAGCCCTCATGCTTCCTCCGGGTCTTGCAATGATAGGTTTATCTGCTAATGCTGTAACCAAGATAGGCAGCGGCAAAGATTATTATTTCAATCTTGCGATCGAGATCAAAAATCAACAAAAAAATACAACTGCGTGGACGGCGGCTACGACTCTTATACAAGGTCTAAATGCGATGTTTGCTGAGATCGAAAAAGATGGCGGTGTAGAAAAATTATATGCCGATACAGTAAAAAGAGCAAAAGCTACACAGGAATCTCTTAGGGCTTTGGGACTTGCTATTTATCCTACTGTTTCTGCGCTTGCCATGAGTACAGTTATAGATGATGATGCAGAAGCTATTCGCAAACTTCTCAAAAACAGTTACGGTGTAAATATCGCAGGCGGCCAAGATCATCTAAAAGGCAAGATTTTCCGTATCAATCAAATGGGGCTCATTCCTGTATATGAAAGTGCATGGGTAGTAAATGCTATAGAATTAGCACTTGACAATATGGGACGCAGAGCATTTGACGGAACTGCCAGCAGGGTCTTTAACGAAGTATATTACAAAGGGTAATCCAGTATGATATTCGAACACGAAATTCCTAGTGACTCAAAGCTTTATTTTGGCAAAAGCGCTAAGATAAAAAGAGATATCGAATCTCGCAGTAGTCATTTGCTTGAATCGCTTGGATTTGAGGAGATTGTAACTCCTGTGTTTTCTTATCATCAACATGATAGTTTTGAAGACCAAAGTCAGCTTATTAAGCTCAATGATGACCATAACCATACTGTAACTCTAAGAGCGGATTCAACTCCGGATGTGGTACGTATAGCTACAAAGCGCCTAGGAAGAAGTATGGAGTTTAAAAAATGGTTCTACATCCAGCCAACATTAAATTTTCCTACTCAAGAACAGTATCAAATAGGTGGTGAAGTTTTACAAGGAAATTTTAGCGAAGCTTTGGATGTAACCATCTCGCTTCTTGGGGCTTTAGAGTTGCAGCCGATGCTTCAATTGGCAAATATACGCATTCCTCAGCTTTTGAATGAAAAATACGGCATATCCTTGGAGCTTTTGAAATCCATGCAGATCGAAAAAATTTTAGCCAATGATCTGCCTTGGATCGAAAGATTGGTTGCCATTCATACTATAGATGATCTTTCAGATCTAAATATATTTCCAGACGACATCAAACAGGAGCTGCTTAAAATTAAACTAGAAGCCCAGAGATTGGACTATAAACCACTTATCATATCGCCGCTTTTTTATGCCAAGATGCGTTATTATGACTCTTTGACATTTAAGATGTTTAGCGGCAATGCATTGCTGGCTATGGGCGGTGAATATGTGATAGATGACCTAAAAGCCGCAGGTTTTGCGATATATACAGACGAATGTATAGCGATGAAAATTAGAATAAACGAGGAGAATAAGTGAGTCAAGCAGATATTGTCGTAGGACTTCAATGGGGCGACGAAGGCAAAGGTAAAATCGTAGATCACATGGCACGCAAAAATGATTTTGTGTGCAGATTTGCAGGCGGTCATAATGCAGGACATACTATCGTAGTAGGCGATAAAAAATATGCTCTTCACCTTGTGCCGTCAGGAGTATTGAGTGATAGTACAAAAAATATCATTGGTAACGGTGTAGTGCTATCGCCAAAAGATTTTATAAAAGAGTTGGAGCAATTTGGTAATCTAGAAGGGCGATTGTTTATATCAGACAAGGCCCATTTGCTTTTACCGTATCACGCTCTTATAGACCAAGCATTTGAAAAACTCAAAGGTTCTAATGCGATCGGTACAACAGGCAAGGGCATAGGGCCTGCCTATGAAGATAAAGTTGCCAGAGTAGGACATAGAGTAGGAGAGTTGCAAGACACAGCTAAATTGGCTGCTAAAATTATGACACACTTAAATCAACACAAAGCTGTGTTGGATATTTTGGGTGTTGCGATACCAAATGAAGCTGATCTGAAAATAGAACTAGATGAGTATAAAAAAGCCTTATCTTCGTTTATCATCGATACTACGCTTTTGGTTTGGGATGCACTTAAAAATGATAAAAAAGTCTTGTTAGAAGGTGCTCAAGGAACTATGTTGGATATAGACCATGGCACTTATCCGTATGTTACAAGCTCTACAACCATAAGTGCTGGAGCTTGCAGTGGACTCGGACTGAATGCAAAAGATATCGGCAAAGTTACAGGTATTGCTAAAGCATATTGCACAAGAGTAGGAAATGGGCCTTTCCCAAGTGAAGATCTCGGAGCAGATGGCGAATTATTGCGCACGAGAGGTCAAGAGTTTGGTACAACTACTGGCAGACCTCGCAGATGCGGATGGTTTGATGCTGTTGCTATGAGACATGCAGTCCGCATTAATGGTGTTGATGGTGTTGCATTAATGAAACTTGATGTTTTAGATGGATTTAGCGATGTAAAAGTTTGTACAGGCTATGAAGTAGACGGTAAAGTAATAGATTATGTACCATATGATCTAGATGATGCCAAACCAATATATACATCGTTTGCAGGATGGGATAAAACAGAAGGGATAAGATCTTTTGAAAACTTACCTGATACGGCAAAGGATTATATACTTGCACTTGAAGAGATGATAGGCACAAAAATAAGCATTATATCAACAGGTCCGGATAGAGACGATACTATTATTAGATAAAGGAGCAAAGCATGAGATTAAAACCAAACCAAACGAGATATGTTGCCACCAAGATAGGGATTGATTTGGCAAATGCCCCTTTTGTACGTATGCCAAAAGGCAAAGAAGCAGTCGTTGAGGCTTGCAAAGCTATTATTGATGCCAACTTGGAGCAAGAGAGAGCTCTTGATCAAAAAGTCAAAGAGTTGCTTGAAGACAACTTGGAACAAATAGAATTCCAACATGCAGACGAGAGACAACTGTTTTTTATGATCAAAAAGAAGATGGCTCCAGAGTTTGGCGTGATCATGAACTATGATGACAGATATAATGATCTAGCTCACAAGATATTAGACGAATTATATGAAAATTATTTGTTAGAATATGATGTTAATGAAAATCAGATAAAAAATATTATTTTCAAATCTTTCCGCTCTTTTGCAGATGCTTACGAAGAGATAGATGATATTGTATACAAAAAGATCAAACATATGAAAAAAGATATTGTTCCAGGGTCTCAAGATTATGAATTGCTATATGAGAGACTGTATCAAGAAGAGTTGATTAGACGAGGGATGCTATAATGAAAAAGATTTCAATTTATCTAGAAAATGGGTTGTTTTTTGAAGCCAAAAGCTTTGGAGCAGACGGTACAAGCGTAGGTGAAATCGTATTTAATACCTCTATGACCGGATATCAAGAGATTATCACAGATCCTAGCTACGCAGGACAATTCGTTACTTTTACTATGCCTGAGATTGGAAATGTAGGATGCAATTCACAAGACATGGAAAGCATCGGAGCATTTTGCAAAGGCATAATCGTCCGTAACTATCAAGCAAGACCGTCAAATTTTAGAAGCGAAGAGACACTCGATTCTCTGCTAAAACGTTTTGGGGTTTTGGGAATATGTGATGTAGACACAAGATATCTTACTAAGTTATTGCGTACAGAGGGTGCTATGATGATGATAGCTTCTACGCAGATTCATGACAAAGATGAGCTTGCAGCTATGCTAAAAAACTCTCCAAGAATAGAAGATGTAAACTATATAGAGCAAGTGAGTACAAAAACTTCTTATATTCATCCTCATAGCAGATATGATATATCATCTTTTGATTATGCCAAGCCTAATACTAGCAAAAAGATTATAGCACTTGATTTTGGGATCAAGAGAAATATTCTAAACGAACTTACAAATGCAGGTATGGAAGTAGAAGTAGTACCGAATGCTACTAGCGCACAAAGTATTATAGATAGATACAAAGCAAAAGAAATAAGCGGAGTCTTTCTATCAAATGGCCCAGGGGATCCGTTGATCTTAAAAGACGAACATGCAAAGATCAAAGAGCTTCTTGGTGCCAAAGTACCGATGTTTGGTATCTGTCTAGGTCATCAATTGCTTTCAATAGCACATGGTTATGATACATATAAACTCAAATTTGGACATCATGGCGGAAACCATCCTGTTCAAAACGTAGTCACGGGCGCAGTTGAGATAACTGCGCAAAACCACAACTATAATGTCCCTGATGAGATTGCTAGCATAGCAACTGTTACGCATACCAATCTTTTTGATGATACGATCGAGGGACTTAAATATAATGATTCTCCTACAATCTCTGTGCAGCATCATCCAGAGGCAAGCCCGGGACCACATGAGAGCAGTTTTATATTTGGCGAATTTTTTGATATGCTCGATTAGGGTTTGATTTTTGTATTGTAAAGAGGGGTAATATTTATGAGTATAGCAATTTTATTTGGCGGATCTAGCTTTGAGCATGAAATCAGTATTGTAAGTGCAATTACTATGCAAAAGGTATTCAAGAACACAACTCTTGTTAATATTTTTGTGAGTAGTGACAGAGAATTTTTTCTAATTGAAGCCAAAGATATGAAGTCAACTACATTTAGCTCTGGAAATTACAAAAAAAGTAAAAAACTACAGCTTCAAAAAGGCGGATTTGTAATTAGCGGAATGTTTGGAGACAAAAAAGTAGATGTCAATGCCGTATTAAATCTTGTGCATGGAAGGGACGGAGAAGACGGCAAGATTGCCGCGCTTATGGAATTTTACGGTGTGCCATACATCTCTCCAAGACTTGAAGCATGTGCAATGAGCTACAACAAGCTATACACCAAGTTTTTTGCCGCAAGCGTAGGGGTCAAGACACTGCCATATGAGCTTTTAAGCAAAACATCAGAACGAAAGATCTCTACTCCCTTACCTATAATAATCAAACCCGCACGGCTAGGAAGCAGCATTGGAGTTAGTGTAGTCAAAGATATCAGTGAACTGGAGTATGCTCTTGATGTAGCATTCGAATTTGATACCGATGTGCTCATTGAGCCGTTCATGGACGGTATTAAAGAGTACAATCAAGCAGGATGCTTGACTGATAAATGGGAACTCTCTATCATAGAAGAGCCGCACAAAGTTGAATTTTTGGATTTTGAGAAAAAATATATGGATTTTTCTAGGGACGGCAAGGTATCTTCCGCTGAAGTTTCTTTAGAAATTGAATCAGGTATTCAAAATAGCTTCAAAAAGATATATAATCCTCTTTTTAGAGGCAGTTTGATCAGATGTGATTTTTTTGTCCAAAATGGAGAAATCTACTTAAATGAGATAAATCCAATTCCTGGATCTATGGCAAATTATCTTTTTGAAGATTTTGAAAACATGATTGGCCGTTTAGTCAAAACACTTCACACAGAGTCAAATATAAAAGTTGATTACCAATATATACACTCCATACAAAGCGCCAAAGGCAAGGCATAAATTCAACGATACTATATCAAAAAATATTTTTGGTATAGTAAAGTCTTAATCAAATATTAAATATTTATACTATTTTTATTTCTTTCACAATTTAATCATATAAATCAAAAACTTTCAGATACTTTTACTCTTATTTGCTATTTTTAATTTTTTATCATACTATTTTAAAGAATATTTCTATCTTTTAATTCTTCACAAAGCCCCATGACGGCGCCGTTTGTGCTATATATATCTATTTAGTGTTAAAAATATGTTAAAAAAATATTCTTTATATACTGTATTTAAGTTTCATTTTTAAAAAAAAGTATTATAATTCTTATTGAGTGCTACGACTTCGGTTTTAGCATACAATTTTTACAAGGGGGTATTGCATGCAATCAAACGCTGCATTAGAATATGACTATTCTGTAGCAAAATTGTTTACTTATACAACAATTTTGTTTGGAATTTTAGGTATGCTGGTTGGTACGTTAATAGCGGCACAATTAGCTTTTCCTGAGCTCAACTATCTGATAGGTGAGTATGGTACTTTTTCAAGACTTAGACCACTCCATACCGATGTTATTATATACGGTTTTATGGTTAGTGGTATATGGGCTACTTTTTATTACGTAGGACAAAGAGTTTTAAAAGTTTCTATGGCCGAATCAAAATTTTTGATGTTCATAGGTAAATTTCATTTTTGGCTCTATTTCGTTGGTGCACTACTTGCAGCAGTATCTTTGCTTTTGGGTTATTCTCAATCAAAAGAGTATGCAGAGTTCGAATGGCCGATTGACATAGTTATCGTTATTATATGGGTACTTTGGGGTATTTCTCTATTTGGTATTATTGGAATTAGAAGAGAAAAATCTCTTTATATTTCTCTATGGTACTATATAGCTGCTTTCCTAGGTGTTGCTATGCTTTATCTATTCAACAATATGGCAGTTCCTACTTATTTTGCTAGTGGTGGTATCGGTAGTATTATGCATTCTGTTTCTATGTATTCAGGTACAAATGATGCTTTGGTACAATGGTGGTTTGGACACAATGCTGTTGCATTTGTTTTCACGGTTGCTATTATTGCGCAAATCTATTACTTCTTGCCAAAAGAGTCAGGTCAAGCGATCTATTCATATAAATTGTCACTTCTTTCTTTCTGGGGCTTGATGTTTGTTTATCTATGGGCTGGATCACACCACCTTGTTTGGTCAACAGTTCCGGATTGGATGCAAACTATGGGTACTGTGTTCTCAGTTGTTCTAATCTTACCTTCATGGGGATCAGCTATTAATATGCTTCTTACTATGAAAGGTGAGTGGAATCAGCTTACTGAAAACCCACTTATCAAATTGATGGTACTAGCATCTACATTCTATATGCTTTCAACTATCGAAGGTCCAATTCAGTCAATCAAATCAGTAAATGCAATTGCACACTTTACAGATTGGATTCCTGGACACGTTCATGATGGCGTACTTGGCTGGGTTGGATTTATGACTATGGCAGCTCTATATCATATGGCTCCTAGAATATTCAAAAGAGAGATTTACTCTAAAAAACTTATTGAAACACAATTCTGGATTCAAACTACAGGTATCGTACTTTACTTCACATCTATGTGGATCGCAGGTATTACCCAAGGTATGATGTGGAGAGCAGTTGATGAATATGGTAATTTGATGTATAGCTTTATTGATACTGTAGCAATATTGCATCCGTACTATACAATCAGAACAGTTGCTGCTGTCTTGTATTTCACTGGATTCTTGATATTCTCATACAACATGATTAAAACCATGACTTCATCTAAAGAGATTTCACAAGAGCCAGCAAATAGAACGCCTATGGCAGCGTAAGGGGGAGGTATAAAATGTTTCATTGGTTAGAAAAAAATCCATTCTTCTTTGCAGTAGGAGTGTTTGTTGTTATCGCATTTGCAGGTCTTATAGAGATTTTGCCAAACTTTGCAGAAGCTTCTAGACCGGTTGCCGGTCTTAAACCGTATACAGTGCTTGAACTTGCAGGTAAAAATATTTACAAAAAAGACAACTGTATAGCATGTCATTCACAATTAATCCGTCCGTTCAAATCAGAGACTGACAGATATGGTCAATATTCACTTTCAGGTGAGTATGCATATGATAGACCATTCTTGTGGGGTTCAAAAAGAACTGGACCGGATTTGCACCGTGTAGGAAACTATCGTACAACAGATTGGCACGAAAATCACATGATGGATCCAAAATCTGTTGTGCCACAATCTATTATGCCGGCATACAAACATATGTTTACAAACTTAGCTGATATTGATACAGCTTATGCTGAAGCAGTAACTGTTAAAGCAGTATTTGCTACACCTTATGATGCACCAAACGGTACACCGCTCGGTTCACATGAAGATGCAAAAGCAGCAGCTCTTGAAGAAGCTAAAGCAATTGCAGCAGATATGAAAAACCAAGGCGTTAAAGACGCAGTTGCTAATGGTCAAATTCCTGAGATCGTAGCAATTATTGCTTACATGAATAGATTGAAATAAGGGGAAAAAGATGGAGCTTAGAGAATTACAAGGCTATGCTACTTTCTTTATGACCATCTTTTTAGTAGTGATGCTGTATGGATATATCGTACATCTTTACAGAAGTGAAAAAAAAGGTGAGAGGGATTATGAGAAGTATGGGAAAATTGCACTTGACGATGATATCGATAGCAAACCCATAGAAAAAAATCCTAAAATCTCTGAAGAAAAGAAAGGAGCAAATAAATGAATAGTTTAATGATTAAGGCATTAGCTTTCGCAGCAGTACTTATAATTGCAACTCTAGCAGTAGTAAAGGGCATGAATATTGATTTGAGCGATCCTATCAATATGATTACAATGCTTGGTGCTGTTGCAATTGCATTTATAACAGTAGGTGTTGCTGTAAAATATATCGGTCAAATGAAAACTGACAAGTCAACAGGTGAGCTTACAGATGAAAGTTGGGACGGTATCGGTGAGTATAAAAATGAATTGCCATCAGGTTGGGCATACTCATTTTTGGGTACAATAATTTGGGCACTATGGTATTTCTTTGCGGGTTATCCGTTGAATGCATATAGCCAAATTGGTGAATATAATGAAGAGACAAAAGCATATAATGCTAAATTTGAAGCAACATTTGCTAATCCAGACAAAGCTACGCTTACAGCAATGGGTGAGTCTGTATTTTTGGTACAATGTGCTCCATGTCATGGTGAGACAGCAGACGGACTATCTGGTAAAGCACAAGATTTAACAACACGCATGAGCAAAGAGCAAATTCTTGATGTGATTGCAAAAGGTTCAAATCAACTTGGTTATCCAATGGGTGCAATGCCTCCAATGCTAGCTCAAGGCGCTGATGCCGAAGCTATTGCAGCTTATGTGGCAGGCGGAATGCAAGGTACAGCCCCAGCAGCGTTTGCTACGTGTGTTGCATGTCATGGTGCTGATGGAAAAGGTAATAATGGTGCTGCACCAAATATTGTTGAATATGATGATGCTGTTGTATCTCACGTTCTTCAAAATGGTAAAAAAGGTGCTATCGGTGCTATGCCTTCGTTTAAAACTAGATTGACCCCAGTGCAAGAAAAAGCATTGTCAACCTATCTTCAAACACTATAAGGAGTAAAAAATGGCAGAAAATACAAAAAGAGGCGTTTTTAGCCTCAATGGTGTAACCGGTATGTTGATTGCTACAGTACTGTTGCTTTCTATATTGGGAGTATTAACAGTATGGGGTTTAATGGTTCAACAAGCAAGTGCTGCGAACTATTATGATCCGGCTCCAATAGTTGGTAATTTGGATAATGTAAAAATGAATAGCAAAGCAAATGCAGACTATGCATTTCAAGATGCTAAATAAGGATATACAATGATAAAAATTATGGATAAAGTTCTCACTGTTATGTTAGTGGTTTCTGCTCTTGTAACGCTTTGGGCCGTTGTAACTCCAAATCATCTATACATAGGATAAAACTATGATCAAAACATATGCAAGGCTTGCCTTGCTTGTTTTGGTTTTCTCTTCTTCACTCTTTGCATCGCCAATTATCAAAGACGAATTGTTAAAACCAAAAGCCAAAGAAAAAATTATTGTTATGGCTGATGAGCTAAAACAAAAGACAGGTATCAGTGCTTATACAATAACTACAAACGATGCACTTCCTAGAGGAACAAGCATGGTTGAGTATGCAAAGAAGTTTGAAGTAAACTTAAACAAGCCATATATAATATTTATTTTTGCTCCACATAATCAAAGAATCGGTATCATACCATCGTCTCCTGAATTAAGCAATCTATACAACGAAGCAGATGTTAAAGACGCAGCAATCGATGTAGTCAGGGACGAATATGATGGTAATTCTATAGAAGATAAATATAATATAGCAGTTGTTCAGGCGTTTTCAGAGTTGGCCGAAGAAGTAGCCAAATCTAAAGGCATACAATTAACCACAACGATACCAAATGAGACACAATGGATAGTTAATTTTCTAAGAGTGTTTATCTATGCTGGTGCTATTGCAGTATTTTGGATTTTTATCGGACGACCAATTTTGAGAAGGAAGAAGAGTGAATAGTAAAACTTATTGGCCTCATATGATAATCGGGTTTCTTTTTTTAGGATTAGGACTTGGATATTGGACTATCAAGTCTGCATCTTCTATGCCGGTAGAAAGAGAGAATGCTTATATGATGTCATATCAAAATGCTGATATGAATATAAATGAGATTCTGGCATTACAAGAAGCATTTAATGCTAATTACAAAATTGAACTCATAGGCGCGCAAACTATCAAAGTAGATGAAAATAAACATAGTAAACGCAAACATGTTGACCCTGTTGGACTTAATAAAGGGGCAAATCAATTTTTTTATCATATAGTTGATAAAAATGGGACAGAAATCAAAGATGCTAAGGTATCTTTTATGCTTACAAGACCACATACTGATCTTGATGACAAAACAATAGAAAATATTGCTTTTAACGGCAAATCCTTTGAGACACCAAAATTTGATATTGTAAAAGCAGGAAGATATACCTTGGTATTGAAAGCCAAAATTGGGGATGCTGTAGGTTATCTTGAAACACCCGCATATTTAGTTAAATAATTATAGGGTATTTGTATCTACAGCAGGGGCAAGCTTACGAGCTCGCCCTACAATTTATAATCCCAAATAACTACATCTAACTTTACTATATCTCAAAACCAACTAAAAAATCAATCCATAACTCCTAATATGCTATACTATTTCAATGATTAAAGCACCCAATACATCCAATTCTCTTATTGTTTATCCAACCTCTCGAGCATTACGTTTTACTGCAGAGTTTTTTAAAGAAACAGATCGACTGCTGCCGACACTTATGCGAATGGATGAGTTTGAATCCCGCTCTATTAATGTAGGAACAAAGAGTCAGGTTGATGCAATGGAGCGAATATTGCTGCTTAGAGATGCTGCATCATTTGAAGCATTTTACAAGCTCAAACTAAATCTGGATCTAGTGAGATTTTTTACCAGAAGTGATGCGATATTCAAATTTTTTGAAGAGTTGGCTAGTGAAAAAGTTGAGTTTCATCAGCTTGAAAGCGCTGATGCATATAGCGAGTTTGATGAATATATACAAATACTGAAAACATTAAAAGAGAGATATGAAACACTTCTTGCTGAGAGAGGACTAGTAGATAAGGCTTTTTTACCGGAAATTTATACTTTAAACGAAAGTTTTATTGAAAGATATAACACTATAGATGTCTATTTGGAAGGATATTTGAGCCGTTTTGAGCTTGAACTTCTTGATAAGATCTCCTCCAAGACAACGCTTCTTTTGCACTATACTACCAGTAAATTCACTACAAAAATGCAAGAAAGATTTGCAGAGTATGGGCTTGAGTTGCCAAGTGATCATGATATATCTATTGATTTTAGCTCTAGAGAGATTATTTCTTGCCTTCCTCTAAATAGCAATATCAATGCCGAGGTCATATCTATACAAGAGAGGTATGAACAGATACCTTTGGCATTTAGTGCCATCCAAGATATGGTAAACGGTGGAATTGATCCTGAAAATATTGTGCTCATTTTGCCAGATGAGAGTTTTAAGGATAGTTTTGCACTTTATGATAGGTATAATAATCTCAATTTTGCTATGGGACATGATTATTCTATGGGTAAAATTTACAAAAGTCTAGAAGCTATCAAGCTTTATTGGCAAAGTTTTGACTCCAAAGATAGGCATAGACTTATAAGATATGATATAAAATGTGAGATATTAGACGGCATTGATATATCCAAAAAGATAACCATAGAGGTATTTTTTCGCTTCTTAAATGATCTTGAGTTGCTTGATTGTCCCCTTGAAGGTGAGATGCTGCCTTCACACAACGATAAAGTATATGAAAAATATCTACTCATGCAAAGGATTTTTGTATCACATAAACTCAGTTATGTAGATTGGCTTTCTATATGGCTAAAAGCCATCGGAGAAATTACGATAGATGATACTAGAGGTGGGAAAATAACCGTAATGGGTGCCTTGGAGACCAGGGGGGTAGTGTTTGACGGTGTCGTTATTGTAGATTTCAATGAAGGGATTACGCCTGCTTTGCCTAGCAAGGACCAGTTTTTAAATTCATCCATCAGGGTAGGCGCATCTTTGCCTACCAAAAGCGATAGAGAAGCATTGCAAAAACAGATATATAAAAGAGTGTTAGAGCAAGCTAAAAAATCTGTGATTATCTATAGCACAAGCAACAATAAACTTCCTTCTAGATTTATCTATGAACTAGGGTTGCAAAACAGTATAAAAGAACAAGCAGCCGATTATAATTTATTGTATGATACAAGCTCTCAAATCAAAGATGATATAGATCTTGTTGTAGCATTTGATGCTACAAAAATAATTTGGTCATCATCCATGCTTAGTACATATTTGACATGCAAAAGAAAATATTATTATAGGTATATAAAACAGATCAATGCCAAGCCAGAAGAAGAGCAAAATGAAGGAGTCATGATGCATGCGTTGCTTCAAAAAGTTTATGAAAAACATAACTTTTTTGACCATGCCGATGTACTGGCAAAAGAGATCAATGTACAAATAAATGAGTTAGTGCCTAAAGATGATGCAAAAAGCCGTTATAAAAAATTATTGTGGCAAGAGAAACTTAGAGGGTTTGTTGACGCTCAAATATCCCATTTTAAAGCAGGATGGAGAGTTGTAGAGCGTGAATTTGGGATAGACGGAGAGATAAGCGGACTTAAGTTTAGAGGACGCGTTGATAGAATAGATCAAGACAGTACACATACTTTCGTTTTGGATTATAAAACCGGCAAGACAAGTGAAGCGAACAAAGAAAAAAATTTAGAAGATTTTAGTGATTTTCAGATGAGTATCTATCGCCAATTATTGCTAAAAAAATATAAAAATATCAAATTAGCATTTGTAAAAATTTTTGATAGCGGTAAAATCGAAGAGGCTAGGGCATTAGAAGAGAAAGATGAGTTACTGTTTACTCATATTGCACAAATGAAAAGCACTAAAACCTTGGTTGCAAGCAAATGTGAAAACTTGAAAATATGCGAGTATTGTGAGTTTGCACTTGTATGCCAAAGAGGAGAGTATCTGTGAAATTAAAGGGAGATTTTGAAGAGTATCTTGCCTATTTGGCAAGTGCAGGAAGCGGTAAAACATTCGCTCTTTCGATCAGGTATTTGTCTTTACTGTTTTTAGGCGAATCTCCAGGCTCGATATTGGCAGTGACATTTACCAATAAAGCAACATCGGAGATGAGAGACAGGATACTTAAAGATATTGTCAATTTCACAAATCAAAACAATCCCAAGATGCGAGCCGTGGTAGAAGAGGTATCCAAGCAGACTGGCAAGAGCAAAGAAGAGCTTTTTGCTATGCAGCCAAGTGTACTTGATAGGTTTTTGACTACCCAGAATCATATAACTACACTTGATAGTTTTTTTGGCTCTATACTTCGTAACAGCTCACTAGAAATAGGAATTGAGCCTGATTTTGTGACAAAAGAAAATAAAGATATACAGAAACTGGAAAATTACTTTTTGGACGAACTTTTCCATAGCGGATTGTTGTCTAGACTTGTCGGGCTGGCTTTAGAGCTTGAAGATAGAGAGCTTAATAAAATAATACCGAGGCTAAAAGCCTTTTATATTATAGATCCGCTTTTGCCGGATATCAAATATAGTGCAATTGATACGACAGATATAGAAGAGAGAATAGATATAGCAAGAAGTCATCTCAGAGTTCTTGTTGAGCAAGCAGGGGCTTCAAAAAGTGCCATTGAGTATTTTGACCCGCTAGAAACCAGTCAATATTTTGCTAGAACTGTATTTAATTATCCTAGCTTGCATGAGCATAAATATTTCAAAAAAGCTTTAGCTAGAACACCTCAAATCGAAGAATATTTTCAAGAGCTGAAATCTCTTTTCCTTGAGTGGATAGAGGCCAAAGAGTCTACTATCCTTTCTCATTTTTTTGAGATATATAGCCACTATAAAAATGCAGTTATCTCAGACGTAAAACGTAGCGGAGTTATGGATTTTAACGATATGGCATATTTTACTTTTAGGCTTCTTCATGAATATATTTCCAAAGAGTTTTTGTATTTCAAGCTCGATGCCAAATTCCGCCATATACTGCTAGATGAGTTTCAGGATACTTCGATGCTACAGTTTTTGCTGCTTGCACCTATGATAGATGAAGTAATGGCAGGTAAAGGGCAGCATGAATTTAAAAGCTTATTTTTTGTAGGCGATACAAAACAAGCTATTTATCGTTTTAGAGGCGGAGCTGAAGAAGTTTTCGGACTTGTTGCAAACAGGTATGATATTGAGCCAAAACCGATGTTTGTCAATTACCGCAGCAGTAAATATATTGTCGAGCAGGTCAATCGTTGGTTTAGCTCAAAAATGCCTGATTTTATTTTGCAAAAAAGCAAAGATGGTGCCAATGACGGTTTTGTGCAAGTTATACAAAGCAGTAAAGAATCAATTATAACTGAAGCAATAACACAAGCCAAGAGATTGCTTCAAGCCGGAGTTTGTATAGATGATATAGCTTTCTTGGTTATGACCAATGATGATGGTACCAATTTGCAAGAAGCATGTGAGCTAGAAGGCATAGATTCCGTACTTTATACGTCAAGCTCACTTAAGACTTTACCTCAAATTGCTTCATTAGTTGCCATGGTAGAATATCTGTTTAACAAAGAAAAGATAGATGCTTTGGCGATGCTGGAACGAAGCGCGATGGAGAAGATCGATAATTCATGGTTTTCGCCGTTTATCGAACCTGCAGCAGTCATTCATAGATTGATCAAAGAGAGCAAATGGATTTGTGATGCAAACATATTGAAGCTTTTGGAGTTTGCTTCTAATTTTCATGATATCCCAACGTTTTTAGAAGAGTTTGCTAGCAGCAACATAGAAGTAGCCAGCGGCAGTATAAGTGGCGCTAAAATAATAACAGTGCACAAATCCAAAGGTTTGGAATTTAAGTATGTGATACTGCTCGATAAATTCAAGGGTGAGAATAATAATAGTGATCCTTTTATATTTGAATACAATGATGACCTTTATGTGGATAAAATATTTTATAAAAAATCAAAAAGAGAAAACTTTGATCCGCTTTATGTAAAAGCACAAAACAAAGAGGCGCAGGCAAAAGAAAAAGATCATAAGAATATGCTTTATGTAGCTCTTACTAGAGCAGAGGATGGAATGATAATTATCAAAAAAGATCAAAAGTCCAGGTTTGATATGCTAGAAATAGAACCTATGGAGTTAGGAGAGTTTATTGTAGAGCAAAAAGTACAAAAGCCAAGCCCCATATCAAAACCAAGCACTGTGTTTTTGCACCCTTATGGCTCACAAGAGAATACAACAATAGAGGATAAGCAAGTAATATCATCTGAGGCTATTCTCTTTGGAACAGCACTGCATTATGGACTCGAGATGCTGGAGTCTTTTGATTTAGGTTGTATTTCATCGGCTTTAGAGGCAGTCTCTTTTAGATACGGCAGGATATTGGGAATAAGTATGATAGATGATATAAAATCTCGCATTGAATCACTCATAAAAGATCAACAATTTGTTTCGCTTTTAAATGGAGCTTTAATCCGCAAAGAAGTCCCTTTGAGTTTTGACGGCAACATTAAACAGATAGATCTATTGTTAGAGTATGCAGATAAATGTGTCGTGGTTGATTATAAAAGTTCCAAAAAAGAACAAGAAAAACATATCAATCAAGTAAATGAGTACTGCATGGCAATAGAAAAAATCCTAGGCAAGCCAACCATTGGAAAGCTGGTATATTTGTTTGAAGAAAAAATAGAGATACTTTCCTTAAAATAAACTAAATTTCAATTAATTTTAAGTTTAAGTGGATAGAATTCGTTTACAAAATACAAAACTCTTTATTTTGTTGAATTAAACTGAGCCAACGGCGAAGCTTTAGTGAGAGGAATTGAAAATGCAGCTTTGCTGCTTTTCAAGGAGAGTTATTTAAATAAAAAGGAACTATCATGAAATTGACATCTGTCGTAAAACCTCATGAAGTAGTACGCGATTGGGTCTTAATAGATGCTGAAGGTAAAACTTTCGGTCGTATCTTGACTGAGGCCGCTACACTACTAAGAGGCAAACATAAGCCATCATTTACACCAAATGTAGATTGCGGGGATTATGTAGTAATCATCAACGCTGAAAAAGCAGTTTTCACCGGTGCAAAACTTGATGATAAAGAGTATTTCCGTCATAGCGGATACTTCGGAAGCACTAAAAGTACAAAACTTAGAGACATGCTAGAAAATAATACTGAAAAGCTATATATGCTTGCAGTTAGAGGTATGCTTCCTAAGACTACTCTTGGCAAACAAATGATTAAAAAACTTAAAGTATATGCAGGCGCTGAGCATCCTCATACTGCACAACTTAGCAAAGGAAAATAAAGATGGCAACAATTTACGCAACAGGCAAAAGAAAAAGTGCTATCGCTAAAGTTTGGCTTACTCCTGGCAAAGGCGATATGAGCATCAACGGCAAAACTCTTGATGAGTGGCTTGGCGGTCATGAAACTTTGAAAATGAAAGTAAGACTTCCTCTTGAAGCTACAAAACAATTAGAAGCTGTTACTATCAAAGCTACTACACTCGGTGGTGGTTATTCTGCTCAAGCAGATGCACTTAAACATGGTATCACAAAAGCATTATCACTTTATGAGCCGACATTTAGAACTATTCTTAAACCAATGGGCCTACTTACTCGCGATTCTAGAATTGTTGAGCGTAAAAAACCGGGTAAAAGAAAAGCAAGAAGAAGCCCGCAGTTCTCAAAAAGATAACAGACTATCTTTTATCTTCTCAAAGAGCTTTTTGGCTCTTTGCTTATTTATTTTTCAAAAAATTCTACAATATCAATATCCAATATTTTCGCGATTTTATGTAATTGAGCGATGTTAAATTTTCTTTTGTTTGTATATAGTTCGGCTGATGAAACTAAACTCGGAGATTTATTACCCATAGCATAAGACAAATCCAACTGACTTATATTTGCCTCTTTTCGAAGTCTAGCAACATTTTTGCCAATCAATATATATAACTCATCAGTGCTTAAGTTATTTATCTCTTTGCTCATTATTACCTTACACTACAATTGTAATGCAAGTATAGTTATGTAATAATTCTTTTTCAAACTACGTTTGTAGTGCAAGAGGGAAAATATGCCAATAGAGTTTAAAGAAAAAGTAGAAAATCTGTTTAAAAATAGTGAAAAATTTAGCGATAGTGACGGAGTGCTTTTCATACCTCAAATCCTAGAAGCAATTGAGAAGATAGATGGCGACTTGATAAAAATACTCATAAGCGACGCGGGCGTAAAGAATCATTTTTTTACTCAAATAGAAGATGTATATGTGCTAGATCAAAACAAACTAATCGAATTTTTTATGATGAATGACTATATGAAAAACGGCTCATATACAAGCTATACAAATAAAATCGGGCTTATCAAAAAAGATAGTTTTATCAAAAAGTTTGACGATGTAGTGCTTGTATGGCCACACAAAGATTGTGTGCTGGAAGGCGGACAAACGAAAGATGATGACAAAAGCAAAGAAACTTTTTATAATGAGATATTGAGCCATGATGAGATAGATAGGCTTTTTGAGCCAAAAGCGCTTACGAATATCAAAAGGTATTCCGTCATTGCGAACGAAGTGAAGCAATCCACACCGACAGATATAAATGAAAATGACAATCTCATTATCAAAGGCAACAACTTAATAGCACTTCATAGTTTAAAGAAGAAATTTGCGGGGAAAGTCAAACTCATATACATAGACCCGCCATATAATCCAACAAGTGATAATAATACATTTTCATATAACAATAATTTTAATCACTCCAGTTGGCTTACATTTATGAAAAATCGCCTTGAAGTGGCAAAAGAGTTTTTAAGAGATGATAGCGCTATGATAATTGCAATAGACAAACATGAAGTGAATTATTTGGGTGTTTTAATTGATGAAATTTTTAATGGTTATGAAAATCATTGCATAACAATAGTCCACAATCCAAGAGGAACAATAGGAGCTAATTTCTCATACACACATGAGTATGCTTATTTTATATTTCCAAAAGGTAAAAAAATTATAGGAAATAGAAAAATTGAAGAAGAAAATATTGATTACAGTAATCTTAGAAATTGGGGTTCAGAGAGCGAAAGAAAAGATGCAAAAAATTGTTTTTATCCGATAATTATTGATAAATGTACAAATCAAGTAATTGATTTTGGCGATGTATGCGAAGATGACTTTCATCCACCTATCAATGTCCACAAAGGAGATTTTGTTGAGATTTATCCTATAGACAAAGAGTACACAGAAAGAAAATGGAGATATGCGAGACAAAGCATTGAAGAAATAAAGGATTTATTGCGAGTTAAAGAAAATAAAGGGATTTATGATATTCAAATTGGTAAAGACTTTGGAACATATAGAACAGTTTGGGTTGATAAAAGATATGATGCAAATGAATATGGGACAAAAATTGTCAATGATTTAGTTCCAAATAATAATTTTAGTTTTCCGAAGTCACTTTGGAATGTATATGATTGTCTTTATTCAGTTGTTGGAAATGATAAAGAAGCATTGATTATGGATTTTCATGCTGGAAGCGGAACTACGGCCCATGCAGTTTTAGAGTTAAATAAAAATGATGGAGGCAACCGTCGATTTATATTAATTGAGCAGATGGACTATATTGAGACCGTAACAACGGAGAGGGTCAAAAAAGTAATCGAAAAAAATGGAGAGAGTAGTTTTGTTTATGCGGAACTAAAAACCATTGATACTTTCAAAGATGCAGAAATAGGTGTATTAAATAAAAATATGCAATACCTCCACATCGGTGAGATAGAAGATGAAAACTATGGAGTTTCGGCCGAAGAGATAGCCATAAACAAAGCTTTTTATGGACTTGGATAATGAGCAGTTTTTTATATCAAGAGATAGAAACTGCCTTTGACTATGTGGATAGGCCGCAAATCCCTAATTGCATAACGGACAATATCAAATATTCCCTAAGAGAGTATCAAAATGAAGCCTTGGAAAACTTTATATTTTACATGACAAGTAAAAAGCACAAAGATATTTCATGTAAGCATTTGCTTTTTCACATGGCAACCGGAAGCGGCAAGACAAATATCATAGCTTCATCAATACTATATCTTTATGAGCTGGGATATAGGGATTTTGTATTTTTTGTAAATACCAACAACATCATTACAAAAACCAAATCAAATTTACTTGATAGGTATTCGAGCAAATATCTTTTTAACGATAACATTATCGTGAATAGTGGTGAGATAAATATAAATCTCATAGACGATAGTTTCGCAAGCAGCAGAAGTAATGATATAAATATAATGTTTACTACTACTCATAAACTTCACAATGATTTGGAATTAACAACCAAAGAAAATTCTATCACTTATGCAGATTTCAAAGATAAAAAGCTGGTACTTATAGCCGATGAGGCTCACCATCTTGACAATGAAAAAGCCGACGAGAGAAGTTGGTGGAAAACGGTACAAACACTTTTAAAAACAAATGAGAACAATATATTGTTGGAGTTTACTGCAACAGCCAGGCTGCACAATAGCTATTATGATGACAAGATCATTTATGATTATCCGCTTATCAAATTTCGTGAAGATAGATATAGTAAAGAGATAAAATTAATCTCTGACGGGCTAACCCAAAATCAAAGAATATTGCAAGCTATAATGATAAGTGAATATCGCCAAATGGTTGCCAAAAACTATCTCAACAAAGCTATAAAACCGGTAGTGATGTTCAAAAATCCAAAGGGGATAAAAAATATAGACAAAAACTTTGAGGATTTTGTAAAACTTATGGATGATTTGTCGGCTGATGATGTAAATGAAATTTTTAAACTTAGTGAAAATAGAGCAATAAAAGAGCTTGAGAAAATGGTGCTGGATGTAGGGAGCTTTGTCAAACGCCTCAAATATGCGTTTAGCGCAAATAACTGTTTAGTGATTTATTCTACGAGTGCCGACAAAGAGGAAAAACTAAGAAATCTAAACAATCTTGAAGATGATAGAAATAAGATAAGGGCTATTTTTGCCGTAGAGATACTAAATGAGGGTTGGGATGTACTTAATCTTTTTGATATAGTCAAACTTGATGAAGCCAAAAAAACATCAAAAAGCACAACAAGTGAAGCGCAGCTAATAGGAAGAGGAGCTAGGTATTTTCCTTTTGAATATCAAGATGAGGATAGATTTAAAAGGAAATTTGACAAATATCCTGATGAGCCTCTAAAAATACTTGAAGAGATGTATTTTCATAGTGTAAATCAAAGTGAATATATCAATGCGCTCAAGAATGAGCTAAGTAAAATAGGTCTCATGGAAAAGAGTGATGAGACAAGAACTGTGACTCTCAAACTCAAAGAAAGTTTTCTAAATGATGAACTCTATAAAAATGGAGTTATATATGTCAATCACAAAATAGCCATTGATAAGAATAAATTTAACTCTATTTCCAGTTATATTGGTACAAGTTACCGCAATCAAACTCTAAATATCGATAATAGTTCAAATGAGATAAAAATTTTCGATGATGAGGTAAAAGAGAAGAGTTTAAATATCTCAACAGTGATAAAACTTTGTGATTTTGACAAACATCTGGTACGAGTCGCTATTAATAAAAAGCCATTTTATTATTTCTCTAATCTCAAAAAATATTTTGTTGAACTTAAAAGTATTAATGATTTTATTACAAAAGATGATTTTTTGGCTGGTATAGAATGGCATATTAAAAGCGCAAAAGAGTTGAAAGTTAATGATAAGTTCAAGATCCGACTTGTATTGGAAACTTTAGAAATGATAGAAAAAAAGATAATGGCAAACAAAACTGATTTTGTAGGAAGTTGTGATTTTATACCTGTGAGGATTAGCGACAAGATACCAAAATCTAAAACCCTAAAACTAAAAGAGAGTGACAGTCGTATAGATATACATTACGATTGGTATGTTTTTGAAGAGCATTTTGGTACAAGTGAGGAGAGAGCATTTACGGACTTTATACTTAAGGTTTCAGATGAACTCAAAGCAAATTATCAAATAGTAAGACTTATACGAAACGAAAAAGCTTTTGAAATTTATAGCTTTGATGAGAAAAAAGATGGAGCAACATTTGAGCCCGATTTTGTGTTACTTTTGAGAGATGATAAGTGCTATCATCAAATATTTTGCGAACCAAAAGGGCAACATTTGATGGAGTTTGATAAGTGGAAAGATGAATTTTTGAAAGATATTACAAAATGCACCAAAGAAAACAGACTCAAACTTACTGATATAAATAATAAAGGGCTAAAGCTTTATGAAAATAACTGCTATAAGATTTGGGGATTGCCTTTTTATAATCAAGAGACGGAGAGCGAGTTTAAAGAGGAATTTAAAACTCTAGTGGGTATATAGTGATTTAAACGTAAAAAACCGGGTAAAAGAAAAGCAAGAAGAAGCCCACAATTCTCAAAAAGATAACAGACTATCTTTTATCTTCTCAAAGAGCTTTTTGGCTCTTTGTTATCTCCTTTCATTTATTTTTATAATCTATTTACTATTTTTGTTATTTTTTTGTTATATATTGCAGTATAATAATATTGTGAGTTGTTATTAGGTCTTAAGAATATAAAAACAGATTTCTAAAGGATAAAAATTATTAGTTAATAATAATTTAAGTTTGTTTTAGTATACTTTCACTGTCTAAGATAAATAAAAGGAGACATAGATGGGATGTGCAACCGGCGTTAAGCCTAGAAAAGAAAAAACAGAAACTACCTCTATAGAAGAAAATATAACAAAAAAGGATACTAATATGAGTTCAACAATGGTTAGAAGACAAATGCCTGAATTTACAATGGATGCTTATGATGCCAAAACAGGCCATTATAAAACAGTTTCAAGCGAAGATTATAAAGGAAAATGGACAGTGATATGTTTTTACCCTGCCGACTTTACATTCGTATGCCCGACTGAAATAGCTGCTATGAATGCCAAATATGACGAATTTCAAAAATTGGGTGTTGAGATCTTGGCGGTATCAACTGATACAAAATTTTCTCATAAAAGATTTGTAGAGACTGAGCCTATCTTAAAAGGTATGAAGCTAACTATGGGAGCTGATGGAAACCAAGAAGTCAGCCGTGCATTTGGTGTTCTTATTGAAGAAGAAGGTGTAGCGCTTAGAGGCAGATTTTTATTCAACCCGGATGGAATTTGTGTAGCCCAAGAAGTTCAAGCCGATTCAGTGGGCAGAAACGTAAATGAATTCCTAAGACAAGTAGAAGCATGGCAGCATGCTACAAAAACAGGCGAAGTATGTCCTGCAGGATGGAGACCCGGTAAGAAAACACTTCCGGTTAATACTGATGTAGAACAAATGACTGGAAGAGTCGGCGAATACATCACACTTGAAGAGATCTTGTCTTAAGGTGCTACTTTTTATTTAATCGACACCTCTGAATAACTCTACTGTGTCATCCTGAACTTGTTTCAGGATCTAAATGGTTTTCTTTTATTACTTTTTTAGAAAAAGTAGCGCAAAAAGCGTCACCGCTCACGAACCGCTAGGGCTTGTGTATGCACTACTGCCACAAGTCCTGCTTTTCGAGCGTTCGGGTGACATTATTTAAGCTAGCATATAATTTGTCATACTGAACTTGATTCAGTATATACTATTTTTATGGATTTCTGCCTTTGCAGGATAACGGTATTATTCAGATGGTTCAATTCCTGAGCGTCGCGATAAGACGGTTAGGAATTAACAATGCATCTAATGCATCTATAATCGAAGCAAATAAGACATCTGCTGCATTTAAAGCTTGGATGTTTACCCCCTCATCTTGCATAACTGCAAACCCCAAAATAGCATTTTTTAACATAAGAGCATCATTTCTTCCATTTCCTATTGTGACAGTTTCAATAGTACCAAGTGATTTGATAAATAATAATTTTTGCTCGTCTTGTTTCTCTTTGCCAATAACATAAATGTTTAAGAAATCTGCTTTGCATTGTTCGTGCACTGATCCGTATGTATCTGCTGTTATTATATGTATCGTGAGTTGTGAGGATAGTTTTTTAAGTCTTTCCATTACCCCTTGTATGAGATTTCCATTGATAGCAATTGTGCCATTGTAGTCAAGTACTAGATGTTTTAATTTTATTTGTTCCATGCCGGATATATTTAGTAACATATTGTGTTCCTGATAGTTTTATATCGTGAATTATACGCTTGTAATCTTATTTATATGATGTGGGATAATTTGAAAGAGATATGTGAAGAGTTTATATGTGCCAAAGGCACATATGTTAGTGGTGACTTTTGAGTATCAAAATTGTCATTTTGATATTAATAGCAATAAATCTTATAAATTGCCAAATCACGCAAGTACGCAAAAATTTTCTAAATTTTGTCGGTATCATGGTACCTGATTGAGGACTGTATGGTTGGATATGCTCCATGTGTTTTGCTGCCATTTTATTTTTCTCCTTTTTATTAATTATTTCTCCTTGAACTCACAGCCAAGCTGCTCGTCCAATTCCTCTCACTAAAGCTTCGCCGTTGGCTCAGAATAATAATTATTTCTCCTTGAACTCACAGCCAAGCTGCTCGCTCGTCCAATTCCTCTCACTCTTGTGCTTGCACTCTCTGTGAGAAAGCTTCGCCTTCGGCTCAGAAATTATTTCTTCTTTGAGCTAAAGCCCAAGCTATCTGCTTGCTATATTTATTATTCAGGGATCAAAGTCCAGCCTGGTTTAAGTTGCGCTTTCCAGATAAATGCAAAATGCAGAAAATGTTTGATCCAGTGTCCTGCAAGACCTATCTCTCCTGTTGTCATTTTGATATCTCTGCCAACACCCGGATATTTTTCAAAATCAGGAACGACAGGATAAACAGTCATCGCAGCAGCAGTTCCGCTAAATAAACCTTTACCGGCACTTGCTACACAAGCTGCTCCCATTTCTGCCATACACGCTGTATGAGTTGGTTGGCTTGCACCGTTGATCATATCTACAATGCTGTGCGCTACTGCTTTACCCATCATCGCACTAGGCATACCTGTTCTTGGTGGAGTCGGTGTAATAGCAGTACCGTTTGGCGAACTCATCGGTTTAGATATCGGATGCGGAGGAGCAAAAGCGATACCAACTGCAAAAATATTATGATAAGTTGGATTTTGCAAAGTTCTAGGCCAATCGCTTGCTTTCCAATTTTCATAAGCACCGGCAGCATAGTTGGCATCAACTTTCAAAAATCCGTTTGGCGCAAATAAAGTTTCTGTGATATCTGCTCCGGTTTTATCATAAGCTTTAAGACCAACTCCCGCAAACGGAGGAATAAGCATAGCAAAATCAAATTCTTGAACACCCATAGTGCCGTCTAATTTTTCATAATGTGCTTTTCCTGCTTCTACTTTATTTACATGAGCTCCAATTATCCAATTTAGATTTCTTTCGCTATATAGTGATTCAGCAAATATTTTACTCGAAGCTGTATAGCCTCCAACATTTAGATGCATTCCGCCCATACCGAAATCGCCCAAGAATGATTCATTTGAAATCCACGTGATATCTATATTGTCCCTAACACCTGCTTTTTTAGCTTCATGTTCTATATTGAATATATATTCAAACGCCGCACCTTGACAAGTACACATGCCATGTCCTGTACCTACTAGAACCTTTTGTTTTGAAGTTTTTGCTTTTTCAAAAATCTTTTTAAGTTCGTGACTTGCATGACTTGCATGGTCAGCTGTACAAACTGAAACAGTATGTTCACCTAGCCCGTTTGCATCGCCAAGGCCAGGCGTAGCTGCAAAATTAAGTTTAGGTCCTGTTGCATTAATGAGATAGTCATATGTAAGTTCTTCACTTTTACCCGTTTTATTTTGACCTGTATATTCTATTGTGATAAAAGGTTTACCTTGTGTTTCGCTTCCTTCTGGATGGATAGAGATCGCTTTTGCTTGTCTATAATCAATGCCGGCTTTTTTGTATACAGGCTCAAGAGCAAAAGTAACATCTTCTTTTGACATTTGTCCCACACCAACCCATATATTTGAAGGAATCCAGTTCCAAAGACTATTTGGTGTAACGACCACTACTTCGTGTTTGCTTCCCAACCATTTTTTTGCAAAAGTTGCAGCAGTGTGTCCTGATACTCCTCCGCCCATAATGACTACTCTTGCCATCAATACTCCTTTAATATTAATAATATAACTTCACAAAAAATTATAAATCAAAATAGATTAAAATAAATTTAAAAAAAAACAAATATTACGCAATTAAATAATAAAAAGATTAATTTATGTTATTTAAAATTATTTATATAACATATTTTGAATTTATTTATCATATATTTTTATTATTAGTATTTTTAGAGCAAAAAACAAACTTAATTGCTCTTGTGATACAATACGTCAAATTTAACAAAAGAGGTCAAGTGTTGCTAAAAGAAACCATATTGACACCGATCTTGGCAATAAAAAAACGCTATATACCTCTTTTGCTTATCTATTTTGCTTATGGAGCCAGCGGTTTTACGGCAATTGCTGAAAGCTTTTGGGTCAAAAAATCATTGGATTTGAGTGCAGAAGCTTTGGTGGCACTGGGTGTATGGCTTACAGTACCATGGACGATCAAGATGATCTTTGGCCAGATGGTAGACTCTATTACTATTTTTGGATCAAATCGTAAAATATATGTATATATAGGCGCATCTCTTATAGCGATGGGTATGTTTATGATGATAGGGCTCACTTCTAATTGTCCTTTTCTTCAAAGCTATAAAGCCGGCAATGTATATATTTTTGCTTCTGTTATTATGGTTGTCGGGTTTGTTATGCAAGACGTGGTAGCAGATACTATGAGCACAGAAGTCGTAGATAGAAGTCAAAGCAGGGAAGATATAGAACACGAGCTTGCCATGATACAGGTTCTTGGCAGATTATCTTTAGGTATAGCCGTTTTGATGGTTTCCGGGCTTGGGGGATGGCTGGCGAATATATACTCATATAGCACAATATACACAATCGCTTTAATAATACCGCTTCTTAGTATCATCGGCGTAACATTAGTTAAACTCAATCACACCCCAGTCTCTCCTTTAAATAAACCAATTTTTCTAGGGGGGATTTTATTTGCTATCGTTACTGTACTGATGGGGTATAATGAAGTTCCATATTCACAAGAGATTATTTTTGTTATCTCTTTTGGAGTAGTGCTTGCTATGCTTCACTTTCTTATAAAAGATTTAGACAATGATACTAAAAGACATATACAAATGGCTATGTTGATTATATTTGTATATCGTGCCATGCCAAATGTAGGACCGGCTCTTCAATGGTGGGAAATTGATATTCTTGGATTCAATGAAGCATTTTTTGGTACACTTAGCCAAATTGGCGCAACAATTGCGCTAGTAGGTATGTGGGTGAGCTCTAAATATATAGTGAGACAATCTGTGGGCAAAGTCTTGATAATTTTAACTATTCTGGGCTTTTTTCTTTCTTTGCCGACTTTGGGAATGTATTATGGGTTGCATACCAAGCTAGGTCTTGACGCGCATACTGTAGCCTTGGTTGATACGGCAGTATCCTCTCCTTTTAGCTATATTTCCGGAGTACTAATGTTGACCCTTGTAGCAATCTATGCCCCTGAAGGCAGAAAAGGTACTTGGTTTGCTCTTATGGCAAGTCTTATGAATATTGCCCTTAGTGCCTCAGGATTGTTTACAAAATATCTTAACCAATGGTTTGTTGTAACTAGAGAGATTAAGGTGAACAATATGGTTACAGTGCCGGCTAATTATGATAATCTAGGTATATTGCTTTGGACAGTTGTAATTGTCGGTACATTAATACCATTGTTGGTTATTTGGAAATTTGATCCGCAAAAAGAGAGTAGATGAAAAAAGTAATTTTGTTTGATTTAGACGGTACGCTAATAGATTCAACGGAAGCTATTGTAGAGAGTTTTGGTATAACATTTGAAGCTTTTGGAAGACAAGCGCCTTTGGCAAGTGAAATTACAAGACACATCGGTCATCCTTTGGAGAGCATGTTCGCTTCTTTAGGTATAGAAGAGAGCGCTATTGATGCTCATGTATCTAGATATAAAGAACATTATAGAGAGATCAGCAAAGACAAAACGATATTACTTCCAAATGCAGCCGAGGCCGTGCTTTTGGCCTCCAAGCATGCAACGCTCGGCGTTGTGACTACAAAAACAGGAAGTTATTCTAGAATTTTGCTTGAGCATTTGGGACTTATGGATTATTTTAAAGTGCTTATAGGCAGAGAAGACGTAGTTTATCCCAAGCCACATCCTGAGCCGATATTGAAGGCTATCAAAAATCTTGATGCAAATAATAAAGAAAATTGTTGGATGATCGGCGATACCTGTATGGATATACAAGCTGCCCAAAGTGCTGGAATTATTGGCGTGGCCGTAACCTCTGGATATGCCACTAAAGAACAATTACAAGAATGCACATTAGAAGTTTATGATGATGTTTTGGTAGCTCTTGATTCAATAGTTTCAAAAAAATAAAAAATTCAAGCCTATCTTAAGAGTGTTATGATTAAAATAGGGTAATATTCTAATAATATTTAGGAGGAAGTATGGTAGAAATCAGATGGCACTCTCGTGCAGGACAAGGTGCCGTAACGGGAGCTAAGGGTTTAGGGGATGTTGTATCTACTACAGGCAAGCAAGTACAAGCATTTGCTCTGTATGGTTCAGCAAAAAGAGGGGCAGCAATGCAAGCATATAATCGTATTGATGATGAACAAATTATAAATCACGAAAAATTTATGTTGCCAGATTTTGTATTGGTTATAGATCCAGCATTAGCATTTACTGATAATATTACCGATAATGATAAACCAACAACTAAATATATTATAACAACACATCTAAGTAAAGACGAATTAATCGCACAAATTCCGACATTGCAAGATAAAGAAGATAGAGTTTTTGTACTTGACTGTATGCAAATTTCACTTGATACTATTGGAAGAGCCGTACCAAATGCTCCAATGCTTGGGGCATTAGTAAAGATTTCTAGTATGTTTGAACTAGATTATTTTTTAGATAGAATGAAAAAGGTACTCTCTAAGTTCCCGCAAAAAATTATTGATTCTAATATGCAAGCAATAACACGTGCATACAATGAAGTGAAATAGGAGAAAAGATGAGCAATGTACTAAGCAATGAAAAAAGAGGTATGCGTGAACTCGGAGCCGAAAAAAAAGTAGGCTGGGATGAGGTTACGCATGGTGTGGTATTGCACTCTTTTGAAGATGACGCTACAGATGTAGCCACGAGAAAAGCAGAAGATAGAAATTATTCAGAATTTAATTCTTACACCGCTACAGTAGCATCTTGGAGAGTTGTTAAGCCCGTTTATAATCGCGATATTTGCATAGATTGTCAAAATTGTTGGGTATGGTGTCCTGATAGCTCAATTATATCTAGAGATAAACAAATATTAGGAATTGACTATGATCACTGTAAAGGCTGTGGAGTTTGTGTAGAAGTATGTCCTACTAATCCAAAATCTTTATTAATGTTCGGCGAAGCAATTAGCAGCGATGATGCTATAGCACAATGGCCAGTAAAAGAAAAAAAAGAAAAGTAAAAGAAGGATATTTATGGCTGAAAAAATAGATCTACAAGAAATAGAAGTATGGGACGGGAACTACGCTGCAGCTCATGCATTGAGACAAGCGCAAATTGATGTAGTTGCTGCTTATCCCATAACTCCATCAACACCAATTGTTGAAGGATATGCGAGCTTTATGGCAGACGGCTACATAGACGGCGAATTTGTAATGGTAGAATCAGAACATGCTGCTATGAGCGGATGTGTCGGCGCAGCTGCTGCCGGAGGAAGAGTAGCTACTGCAACATCTTCACAAGGTTTTGCCCTTATGGTGGAAGTACTTTATCAAGCAAGCGGCATGAGACTTCCTATCGTACTGAATGTTGCAAACCGTGCATTGGCAGCTCCTCTTAATGTTAGAGGTGACCATTCAGATATGTATCTTGGCCGTGATAGTGGTTGGGTACAAATGGATGCATTCAATGCTCAAGAAGTGTATGATATGAATTTATGCGCATTTAGAGTTGGGGAACATCCTGATATTCGTTTGCCGGTTATGGTGCATCAAGATGGTTTTCTTACATCTCATACTGCCCAAAACGTTAGACCTCTAAGCGATGATGATGCTTATAAGTTTGTAGGTGTTTTTCAACCCGTAGAAGAGATGCTTGATTTTTCAAGACCGGTCACGCATGGAGCACAAACTGAAGAAGATTGGCACTTTGAGCATAAAGCTAGACAACATAAAGCCTTAATGGATGCAAGACCTGTTATCGAATCTGTATTTGCTGAATTTGAAAAAGTAAGCGGCAGAAAATATAAAAGAGTAGAGTCATATATGATAGAAGATGCAGAAGTAATCATTGTGGCTCTTGGTTCTACTGTAGAAAGTGCTAGATTGGCTGCCCAGCAGTTAAGAGATGAAGAAGGCATCAAAGCAGGAGTAGTGGGTCCAAGAGTGATCAGACCTTTCCCTTTTGATGCTATTAGAGATGCTTTGGAAAATTGCAAAGCAATCGGGGCTATGGATCGTTCTTGCCCAGGCGGTGCTTTGGGTATGTTGTTTAACGAAGTTAGTGCAGCTGTGTATGCTACAGCAAAAAGACCGCTTGTGACAAACTACATCTATGGACTTGGCGGAAGAGATTTGTCTATTGTTGATATCAAGGCTATTTTTAGAGAATTAAAAGCCAATGCAGATGCTGGAAAAATTACAACGCAAATACAACAATTCATTGGTCTTAGAGGACCAAAACTTGGATTTTTTGAAACAAGAGAGGGCAAATAATGGCAATCACATCAGTTAAAAATTTAAAAGAATTTTCTACAGTAAATGAAAGATTTGAGGGAGCTCATCTTCTATGTCCAGGTTGTGCTCACTCTATGATCGTCAGAGAACTCATGAACTGTAGTGACGACAATTTAGTTATCTCAACAAATACAGGCTGCTTGGAAGTTTCTACTGCGGTTTACCCGTATACTTCATGGGATACTTCTTGGATTCATATCGGTTTTGAAAATGCTGCTACTGCTGCTGCTGGGGCTGAAGCTATGTATAAAGCGCGTAAACGTAAAGGTACACTCAAAAATCCAGATGCTCCTGTTAAATTCGTAGCATTTGGAGGAGACGGATCTACTTATGATATCGGTTTTCAATGGCTCAGCGGGGCAGTAGAAAGAGGACATAACTTTACATATATTTGTTTGGACAATGAAAACTATGCAAACACCGGAGGACAAAGAAGTTCGTCAACTCCTATTGGAGCGAGTACCACAACAGCACCTGCCGGTCGTGTAAGCTATGGTGAAAAACGAAATAAAAAAGACATGATGGCTATTATGGCTGCAAATGGGGCTTCTTATGTGGCTCAAGTTGCTCCAAACAAATGGAAAAATATGGCTCAAGCTTTTCAAAAAGCACTTTCTATTGATGGGCCATGCTATATTAATGCACTGAGCGCATGTACGACAGAGTGGAAGTTTGATCCTAAAGATACGATTAATATTTCTGATCTAGCAACTGATTCTCTGGTTTTCCCATTATATGAGATCATTGATGGTACTGAGCTAAACATAACATACAGACCAAAAAATATATTGCCTGTCAAAGATTATCTTGCGGCACAAGGCAGATTTAAACATCTATTCAAACCGGAAAATGCTCATATATTAGAAGAGTGGCAAAAAAGAGTAGATGCAAAATGGGAATATCTACAAAGAAGAGAAGAGGCAAGGGTATAATACATGCCGCTTCTTGATAGTTTTTCAGTCGACCATACCAAGATGACAGCTCCGGCTGTAAGGGTAGCTAAAAAGATGAAATCACCAAGCGGTGATGCCATCACAGTTTATGATCTTCGTTTTTGTAAACCGAATGTTGAGATCATGAATGAACAGGGTATTCATACCTTGGAGCATCTATTTGCCGGATTTATGAGAGATCATCTTAATAGCAAAAAAGTAGAGATTATTGATATTTCTCCTATGGGGTGTCGTACCGGATTTTATATGTCTTTACTTGGTTCGCCAAAGAAAAAAAAGGTCGTAAAAGCTTGGAGCAAATCCATGCAAGATGTACTTAATGTAAAATCAGAAGATGATATCCCTGAACTAAATATTTATCAATGCGGCACATACAAGATGCATTCACTAAAAGAAGCTCAAGAGATTGCCAAAGATGTCTTAAGCAAAGGTATTGGCATTATGAATAATAAAGAGCTTGCTTTAGATCCAAATTTAACCTATGCCTTATAACGAGGCATTGCGTCCGCATAAACAAAAAGTTACCACCAAAGACGGTAGCCAGACTCTATATTCCAGCGAATTTGATGAATGTTATCATTCAACCAATGACGGCGCTTTAAATGAAACACTTCAAAAACATATAATCCCTGCTTTTACACTTCTGCCGCCAAAAAATAAAATCGTTATATTGGATATTTGTTTTGGTTTGGGCTATAATACTTTAGCTACTATCTATTATTGCAAACTTCATAAGATATCCGCAAAAATAGAGATCATTTCTCCAGAATTAGATATTGCATTGGTCAGAAGCTTGAAAGATTTCGTTTACCCTATAGAATTTGACACCTTAAAGCCAGTCATTGAGCAGCTCAGCCAAAATCTTTATTATAAAGACGAACAATTTAATATAGATATTTTGATAGGCGATGCTAGAGCAACTTTGCCAAATGTAGAACAAAAAATCGACGTTATATATCAAGATGCTTTTAGCCCCACAAAAAATCCGCTACTTTGGACAAAAGAGTATTTTGCCATGTTGCGAGAGTTGTGCAATCAAGATGCGATCATGACAACATACTCGAGTGCTACGTCTGTAAGAATGGGCATGTGGGAGAGCGGATTCAAGCTTTATACTCCGCCCAAAAGCAATGTCAGAAGCGGTACGATAGCAGCTCTAGGGAGATTGGAGCTTGAACCCATTGATATGGAATTGAAGTTGCAAAGAAATCCAAATGCAAAAAGTTTAAAAGATAGCGAATATCAATAGATATGCAAAGCTAGCCACAACGTCCCGTTAATAATATCAATTATTTCATGAGGCGTTCGCGAAGGGATAAAAAGAGTATCCCATTTGTTTAGAATTTTTGGTTCACCATTGATTAGAATGGTTGCTTTGCCTTCCAACACTACTACCCATTCATCTTCATCTTGGATATAAACTTTTGGCTCTAGCTTATCCGAGCTTACTATGCGAACTATCTTTACATTTTTGTGTTCTAATAACGTAGTAAACTCTTCATCGCTTGCAGGTATCGTATAATCAAAAATATTCATTAGTATAGCGATTGGATCTTTTCGATATCTTCCCATGTTGGAGAAGCTTTGGTTTCTCTATTGTCCAAAATATGGGCAATATATCTAGCAAATAGATCAGTCTCGATATGTACTTTCGTACCTATTTTGTATGAACCGATCAGTGTCTCTTTGATAGTATGGGGTATGATGGTCAGTCTGAAGGTATCAGTGCTTACTTCATTGACAGTTAGGCTCACGCCGTCAATTGTAATAGACCCTTTTGGGACTATATAGGCAATAAATTGTTTTGGAACTTGAATGATATAATCAACACCATTTTCTTTTTTTGTGATACTTTTAACAACACCCAAACAATCTACATGTCCTTGGACTATGTGGCCTTCAAATTTATCACCCATCGCCATAGCAGGCTCTACGTGCACTTTGTTTTTAAATCTATTTGGATCTATAATACTTCTAGTTTCATCAGCCAATTCTACTTCAAATCCGCCATTATATACTTTTGTCACAGTAAGGCATATGCCGTTTACTGCAATTGAGTCACCAAGATTTGGCTTGTAGTGGGCTTGAAGTGTCAAAATATTGTTGTGATAACTCTTGACAGTAGCAATTTCACGAATAAGTCCTGTAAACAAATTATTTCCTTGTGATAATACTTTTTAAGCAAAGCTCAAAAGCTATACCGAGTTAACTGAGATAGTTAGCTCATATGGTCAGTCGTATTTTAAAATGATATTTTTTGGATATAATTGCACAATTATAGCAAAAAGCACAGGATAAAAGATGAATTACGATGTAATCGTTATAGGCGGAGGGCATGCCGGCATAGAAGCAGCGCTCTCAAGTGCCAGAATGGGAGCCAAAACTTTACTAGTAACAATATTGGTAGAACAGATAGGGGCATCGAGCTGTAACCCTGCCATAGGAGGGCTTGCTAAGGGGCATTTAGTCAAAGAAATTGACGCACTTGGCGGTGAAATGGGGCTGTGTACTGACGCTACTGGGATCCAATTTCGTATCCTTAATGCTTCAAAAGGTCCGGCAGTTAGAGGGAGTAGAGCCCAGATAGATATGGATAGATATAGAATCTATATGCGTGATGTAATCTTAAGGACGCCAAATCTTGATGTAAAGCAAGAGATGGTAGATTCTTTGTTGATAGAAGAGGGTGAGGCTAGAGGCATTGTCACACAGTTAGGTAATAAATATTTTGCATCAAAAATCATTATAACAGCGGGCACATTTCTTGATGGAGTGATTCATATCGGCGAGACGCAACTAAGCGCAGGAAGACAAGGTGAATTTGCCTCTATTAAATTAGCTCACTGCTGGAGAGAGTTAGGCTTTGAGATAGGACGATTGAAAACCGGAACATGCGCCAGAGTAGACGGAACTAGTATTGATTTCAGTAAAATGGAAGAGCAAGGCGGTGACGAGCCTCCTATGCCTTTTTCTTTTAGGACGCCAAGAGATACATTTGATCCAAAACAGCTTCCTTGTTTGGTAGCTTATACCAATTTGGCTACACATGAGATAATTGAGAGTAATTTTTATAGAGCCCCTCTTTTTTCCGGCCAAATAGACGGCATAGGTCCTAGATATTGCCCTAGTATCGAAGACAAGATAAATCGCTTTAGAGATAGAGAGAGACATCAAATTTTTATAGAGCCGCAAACGCTTGAAGCGAATGAGTTTTACCTCAATGGTATGAGCACTTCTTTGCCTACAGATGTTCAACTTGATATGATTCGTTCGGTTGAGGGGATGGAAAATGCTCAAATAGTACGTTATGGCTATGCTATAGAATATGATTTTATACAGCCTACAGAACTCAAGCATACTTTGGAGACCAAAAAAATCAAAGGACTTTACTGCGCAGGACAAGTTAACGGAACAACAGGATACGAAGAAGCAGCAGCACAGGGGCTTATGGCCGGCATTAATGCTGTACTGGCATTACGCAACGAAGAGCCGTTTATTCTAGGCAGAGATGAGGCTTATATAGGTGTGCTTATTGATGATCTGGTTACCAAAGGAACCAAAGAGCCTTATCGTATGTTTACAAGCCGTGCTGAGTATAGATTGCTTTTGAGAGAAGATAATGCAGATATTAGATTATCACATTATGGCTATAGCTTAGGCTTAATAGACGAAGAATTCTACAACAAAGTGATTTCTAAAAAAGAGAGCTTAAATGAAGCTATCACATTTCTTAAAAACAACAGTGTGACTCCTGCCAAAGAATTCTTGGAGCAGCTAGAAGCCATTGGAGAGATGAAGATCAATGATCGTACCTTCTGGATAGATGTCATAGGCAGAGGCGAATTTGATAAGGTAAAATTGTTTGCATTGTTGCCTGAGTTTGAAAAGTATAGTGATGATGTCATAGATCAGATACTTGTCGAGGCTAAATATAGCAGATACATAGACAAACAACAGCATCAAATTCACCGTATGGAAGAGATGCTGGGCATCAAAATCCCAGTAGAGTTTAATTATCGTAAAGTCTCAGGGCTTAGTAACGAGATCGTAGAAAAGCTGGAGAAATTCACGCCTCCTACGCTCCAAGCTGCTTCACAAATATCCGGCATAACCCCAGCAGCTTTGGAAATCGTGCATATCTATATCAAAATGGAACAAAAGAGCCGCAGGAATAAAGATTAATGTTTTTAACTCGTTCCATATCTCCTGATATGGAACGTATACTGTAATTTATGACAATATGACACATCTATTTAATCAATAACAATTATATAATACACTACCAATATGGGAAGAAGTAGATATAAAATACATGAGCCGGCATATCCATACTTTATAACTTGTACAGTGTTGCATTGGTTGCCGTTGTTTACAAGAAAAGAGAGCGTGGATATTGTTATTGAGACACTTAGATTTCTTCAAAAAAGAGGCCATTTAAAACTATATGCCTATGTAATACTTGAAAATCATCTGCATATGGTAGCACAAAGCGATGATATAGAAAAAAGCATGAAAGCTTTTAAACAGTATACGGCAAAAGAGTTATTGGGATTGTTGAAAAAAGAGAATGTAAAAACTATACTTGATCAATTTGCATTCTATAAAAAAGCACATCATAAAGCAACAAGCTATCAAGTATGGGAAGAAGGATATCAGCCTAAACTTATACAAAGTGATGCTATGATGATAAATAAGATAAATTATATTCACAATAATCCTGTAAAAAGAGGGTATGTCGATGAAGCAATACATTGGAGATATTCCAGCGCAAGAGATTATGAGGGTATTAGAGGGCTGATTGATGTTGAAAGATTTTGGTAGCGTTGATTGTATGCATTCCATATCGGGAGATATGGAACGAGAGAAGATAAGATTAGTTTTGTAGAAGCATTATGTAATAGTTTGTCTATATTCGGGATACTTGGAATATTTATGTACTTTATGGATACATTTAACTCTGAGTCGGATATTTTATTGATTGGTTCTTTGGTAATATTTTTTGTTTGTGGAATTGTAAGAGCAAAAATAGAAAAAAATAAGGGGTAAAGGAGGACAAATTACGGATCAGTCGCCACCTTGAAAAATCCTTAACTCGTTCCATATCTCCCGATATGGAATGCATACTGCAAATTATGACAATATGACATATTTATTCAATAAATAATAGTTATATATTAAACCACCAATATTAGAAGTAATATCAGCCTAAACTTATACAAAGTGATGCTATGATGACAAACAAGATAAATTATATTCATAATAATCCTGTAAAAAGAGGATATGTCGATGAAGCGATGCATTGGAGATATTCCAGCGCAAGGGATTATGAGTGCATTAGAGGGTTGATTGATGTTGAAAGATTTTGGTAGTGTTGGTTGTATGCATTCCATATCGGGAGATATGGAACGAGAGAGATACAGGGTTGATTACCAATATACCGATATAACTGGTTTTTCCGCCACGCTGTTTTGGGATACAGAACTAAATAAACATGTCATAGCGGTAAGAGGTACGGAACTATCCAATTTTAACTAGTTCCATATCTCCCGATATGGAACTAAATGGAAAATAGATGAAGAGCACAGTTTGCAATTCTGCGTATTATCATTTTTTAACATGTTATTATCAATTTATATTTCATACTTGGTTTAATCGCAAATGGTATTATTTAATCAGAATTATTATAGAATCCCACCTAAAATAGGAAAATACAGCACAATGAAGCCATTATCAATTTTTAATAGATCTTACATGGAACAAAAGAGCCGCAGAGGCGGTAATTAATGTTTTATTATTATGCCCATACTAGTCACAAAGAAGGATTAGAGAGTGTCCGCAGAGGCGTTGCCTGTCTCAAAGAAGCCAAGAGAAGAGAAGTCGAGTATAAACTTCTTGTAAATGATTTTAGAGCTGGGCTCGTAGCCAAAGAACTTGGCATTGATGGTGCAGTTACGGTAGAGACTATTAGGGACATTGATCTTGTTTTACAAAGAGGCGATACATTGCTTGTAGATTCAAGCGAAGAGCTGCCTCTGAGATTTGAGCGTTATTGTAATGATTTTAAAGTATTTCGTATGGCTCAAAATTGCGATGACAAGCCTCTATTTAATGAACAGGTCATTTATCCTTGGCTGAAAAATACTATTTTTATTGACACTGCTTATAGTACTCATATGCCAAAAACAAAAAGGGTACTGTTTTTTGGCGGTGATAGTGATCCTCAAAAGAGTATTATTAATTATAAAAACTTTTTTGATAGTTTAAGAATGGAAATAGTACTGGGACACTATTTTTTTGTAAATTATGAAAAAGAGTTAGCTAGTATATTTGATGTGATGCATGAATCTGAAGAATATACAGATTTGATACGCACTTCAAGCGATATTATCACTACTTCCGTTCAATGTGCCTTAGAGGCTAAAATAAGCGGCGCAAATGTGATTTTTATTGCTCAAACACCTCTTTTGGAATGCATAAGAAGTTTGTTTGGAACTTTTAATATAAGCATAGTTGATGATTTTAATCAAACCATGTTAAGAAGATACTTGTCTGATAAGTTACAAATGGACACAATTATACCCATTAATAGTGTTTATGACACTTTTTTTAGCAAATAAATCTTTTTTTCATAGTTTTTTAATAACATCTTTTTTATAATATTAAGTTAATTTATTTTTGAAAGGAATACGATGAGTAATAGAAGAGACTTCATGGGTATGGCTCTAGGTAGTTTTGCTGCTCTGGGTGCTTTGGGTGCATTGTATGCAGCTAAACGAACTTGGGATCCATTGCCAAGCGTAAAATCGGCAGGTTTTACCACGATAGATCTTAGTCCGGCTCAAGAAAATGTGCTTGTGACAGAAAAATGGAGAGGCAAGCCTATATTTATTCTTAAACAACCGGCTAATGCACCAAAAAGCGATAGAGAGATTCATGTAGCAGGTGGAAGATACCTCGTAGTTGTCGGTCTTTGTACGCATTTGGGCTGTATTCCGGCATATTTGGCAGACAAAAAACAGTTTAAATGTGCATGTCACGGCGGGGAGTTTGATTCATTAGGTGTCAATACTTTTGGACCACCTCCAAGACCTCTAGATATACCGCCGTTTAAAATCAGCGGAACAAGTGTAATTTTGGGCGAAACCGGTCCAGAATATGAGAAAATGTTAGCTGCTGGCTTGACATTGAAAGTATAAGGAGAGAAAATGGCACATTTTGATGAAAAAGCGAAGCCCTTTTCGCACAAATGGTTAAATGAAAGAATGGCAGTAGATACTGTCAAAAAAGTTCTTTCTACAGAATATTGGATACCAAAAGATATTAACTTCTTGTGGGCAATGGGGATGATACTTGCAGCCACTTTTGGTTTGCTTATTATTAGCGGTATCTTTCTTTTGATGTATTACCAACCAAGCGTAGAAAGTGCATTTGATAGTGTAAACTATACTATTATGAACGAAGTCGGTTATGGTTGGCTATGGAGACATATTCACGGTGTTGCAGCTTCGGTAGTATTCCTTGTTATATATATTCATATGTTTACAGGTATCTATTACGGTTCATACAAAAGAGGCAGAGAGATGATTTGGCTTACCGGTATGCTTTTATTTGTTCTGTTCTCAGCAGAGGCATTTAGCGGATATATGCTTCCATGGGGTCAAATGAGTTATTGGGCGGGTATGGTTATTACCAATCTTTTTGAAGGTTTTTCACCTACTATAGCCGGCGGAGTAGCTAACTTCCCAGGATTTGTTGAATGGCTTAGAGGAGACTATGTACCTGGCCAAGCATTCTTGACAAGATTTTTCATGTTGCATGTATTCTTGCTTCCTCTTGTTATTATTGCTGTGATCGTACTTCACTTTGCAACTTTGAGATTGCCTCACGTTAACAATCAACACGGCAAAGAGATCGACTTTGATGAAGCTGCAAAACTTTATAAAGAAGGCAAGAAAAAAGAATCAAAAGTAATTCCATTCAATCCTGTGTTCTTGAGCAAAGATATATTTGTTATGGGTGTTTACTTTATTCTTTTCTTCTATTTGGTATTTTTCCATTTTGATTTTGCAATGGATCCAGTGAATTTTGACCCTGCAGATGGACTCAAAACTCCTGCTCACATTTATCCTGAGTGGTATTTCTTATGGTCATATGAGATACTTAGACCATTCAATAAAGATTTAGGTCTTATCGCATTTGGATTTGCTCAAGTTGCATTCTTCTTGCTTCCATTCTTGGATAAAAGTCCGGTAGTTGCTCCTGCAAACAAAAGAGGCTTGTTCAAAGTTTGGTTCTGGGTTATGATAGTAGATATGATCGTACTTACAGTTATGGGCAAATTGCCACCGGAAGGTATCTGGACGGTTATCGGATTGGTAGCTGCATTAGTGTTCATTGCATTATTTGTAGTTCTTCCGTTTATTACTAAAAATGAAAAAAAAGCGTAAGGGGGAATGATAATGAAAGAGTTTAAAATATTAGCCGTTGTTGTTATCTTGTCTCTAATTACATATTGGGGCGTAGAGCCTTTTGCTCACTCTCAAATGCACAAACATGTCGAAGGACATAATTTTGTATATGACGGTGCTGCAGATATAGCTGAGGCTTCTAAAGAAAAAGTGGCTGCTAAAAAAGCATTTTGGGGCGAAGTGAATCAAATAGCTAAACTTCCAGGCAATGCAGCTGCCGGTGAAGCGCTATATGCGACTTGTATGGGTTGTCATAATGGTGCAGGTATCAATATGGGCGGTGTTATCCCTCCAAACTTGGATCATGCAGGTAGTTTGTATGATAAAAACTATCTAATCGCACTTATTAAAGACCCTGCGATGGCATCAAATGTGGATCATAAATATGCAAGCACAATGATGCATCCAATGGGTGCTGTACAAGCAATGGTAACTACTCCTCAGCAAATAGCTGATGTTGTAGCATATATCAAAGCTAAAAAAGTTGGTAAAATGACTCCACAAGTAGCCTACGAAGAGGCTTGTGGCAGATGTCATGCGGACAGATACGGCAACCTTACTCAGCTTGGTGCTACTCCTAAGTTCAAAACTGAAAAAGAAGCATTAGCTCATCAAATGAAAGTTCTTGACGAACAAGATTTGATTAAAAAATATATGGGTAAATTGCCGCCTGATTTGTCTATCATGATCAGAGCTAGAAGCGAACAATATATGGAGACTTTCATTGAAAATCCTCAAACACAACTTCCTGGAACTTCTATGCCAAGAGTTGGATTAACCAAAGAGGGTTATGAGTCAGTAAAAGCATATCTTGAAGAGACAGGTGATCCTAGCAAAGATGCTAGACATGCTATTGGACCATGGGTAATTCTATTTTTTGTTATTTTCACAGTACTTGCGTATTTCTGGAAAAAACATCACTGGAAAGACTTGCATTAATCAATTATAATTGATTTTGTAAAGCACAAAACTTCTGTTATTCCGCTTCAAATGGCGGAATAACACCATTGTAAAATTAATAATCTAAAAAAATAATCTTTTCTCAATCCTCTTATCGCATTTTTATCAACATTTAGCTACTCTTAGACAATTTAATTATAGGATAATAAAAAAGTGTTAATAGACGGACATGGAAGACGCGTTAATTACCTTAGGGTTTCTGTCACTGAGCGGTGTAATTTTAGATGTCAATATTGTATGCCGGAAAAACCATTTTCATGGGTACCTCATGAAAATCTGCTTAGTTTTGAAGAATTATTTTTATTTATCAAGGCAACGATAGACGAGGGAGTAGATAAAATTCGTTTAACTGGCGGCGAACCATTGCTTCGCGAAGATTTAGATAAATTTATAGCTATGATACACGATTACAAACCAGATATTGATCTAGCTATCACAACAAATGGTTTTTTGCTCTGCGATGCTGCGCATAAATTAAAAATTGCCGGTTTGAAAAGATTGAATATTTCCCTTGATAGCCTTAAGCCGGATATTGCTGCTAAAATAGCCGGAAAAGATGTGCTCCATAGGGTTGTTGCAGGTATAGAAAAAGCTCTTGAAATTGGACTTGATGTTAAATTAAATATGGTCCCGCTAAAAGGCATTAATGACAATGAGATTTTAGATATTTTAGAATATGCACGAGAAAAACAGATCAAAATTCGTTTTATTGAATATATGGAAAATACACACGCTAATAATACAATTGAAGGTATGCATGGCAGAGAGATTTTGACTAAGATCAAAGAGAAATACACCATACATGCTCTGGGCCGAGAGGGAACTAGCCCATCGTTTAATTACCGTATTGAAGAAAATGGATATGAATTTGGTCTTATAGATCCTCATAAACATGATTTTTGTGAAAATTGCAATCGTATTCGCCTGACAGCCGAAGGGCATTTAATACCATGCTTGTATTTTGATGAGGCATTGAGTATTGCCGAAGCAGTCAAAGATAAAGATATAGACAAAGCTTCAAATATATTGGCCCAAGTACTTCGAGATAAACCCAAAGAGAATCGCTGGAGTGAAGAAGAGCTTGACTCAAGAGAACAATCCAAGCGCGCATTTTATCAGACAGGTGGATGATGTTTTATTTAGTTGAAGAATTTTTTTCCATACAAGGCGAGGGCAAATACGCAGGCACTCCTTCGTATTTTTTACGCACGGGAGGGTGCAATCTTTCTTGTGAAGGGTTTGGCACATCTTATTGTGTAAACGGCCTAGTGAAATACGGTTGTGATACATACTTTGCAGTAGATCGCTCTTTTAGCAATTCTTGGCAAAAGATTGATGATGAAAACGCTTTTATATCTCATTTGAAAACAGAATTTGATGCTATAGGATACTTGCCACATGTTGTAATTACGGGCGGAGAACCTCTTTTGTATGCACGGGATAAAGTTTTTTATACTGTTTTTTCTTGGCTGATTGATTTTGGTATTCGTGTTACTTTTGAGACCAATGGTGTAGTTGAAATCGATTTTGATGAGTTTCCTGCCTATAAAAAAGCAATTTTTGCACTCTCAGTAAAGCTATCAAATAGCGGCGAGCCGATATCTAAAAGAATCAATACTGCAGCCATCAAAAAAATAGCAGACAACTCAGACGAATCTTTTTTTAAATTTACTCTCAATAAAGAAATAATTGACAGTAGAGCATTTGATGAAATTCAGAATATAATAAATATATGTCCTGCCAAGAAAATATTTTGTATGCCTGTTGGTGAGTCTAGATCTACACTTGAAGCTAACGATAAAGCAGTTTTTGCTTTTTGCATGAAACGTGGATTTAATTATAGTGATAGACTCCATATCCGTATATTCGATACGACGCAAGGTGTGTGAAAATTTATCTTATAATTGATAAAATAAGATACAATTACTCCGATTAAGGAAAAGAATGATTATAAGGAAACTTTTTAAATTTGAAAATGCACATATTGTTAGGGGATGCACTACCCAAAGATGTAGCCAAAATCTACATGGACACTCTTATAAAGTAGAGGTTTTGCTTGAGTCAAACTACTTGGATGCCGGGCAAATGGTATATGATTTTGGGCTAATGAAACATACTATGAAAGAAATAATTGATTCGTTTGATCATTCAGTTACATTGTGGAGTGATGATGATATGGAATATATCAAAGATATGCAGCGTCACAGTACAAGATGGGTGGTGTTGCCTGTATCGCCATCAGCCGAACAATTCAGCAGAGTTTTCTTTGTGATTATAGACCAAATCCTAAAAACTACAACTATGGTAAATGAAGAAAAAGAAGTAAAACTTCATAGTATTATTGTCCATGAGACCGATACGGGATACGCGCAAGCTTTTAGAGATGATGCATATAGTTTGCTAATGGGTGAAATAGATCTTCAAAAAATTGAATTTTCAAATCAGGTAAAAAGTGAATGGAAAGATAAAAATATGTGGAAAAAAATAATATTACAAAAATTTAGCATAAATCCACGAAAAATTTAGTATAATTCCATTTGTCAAACACAAATCAAAGGATTAACATGAAAAAATTGGTACTAATATCTGTAGCTTCTGCTGCTCTTCTTTTCGTAGGTTGTAAAGGTAAAACAACTGATGCTAACGCAACTGAAACTAACACAACTGAAACTGTTGTAGAAACTAATGTAACTACTACAGAAGATAACGCTACTGGAGCTGTTACTGAAACTACTGTTACTGAAACTACTGAAACTAACACTAGTGTATCAGTTGATGCTAACGCAACTGCTGAATAAGTTTTAACTATATAACCTCTTACTAACAATATGTAAGAGGTTATATCTCTTTATATTCGAAATTATTTATTTCAACCATTAATTTTTTCCATTACTTATACCTACAAGCAATTTTATCTGATTTCATTTTTATAATAATTGTAATATTTTATATTTTTATATTTTAATATTTATGCAAATTTCAACAAAACTTTTTGTATAATACTTTGTCCAAAATAAAAACTCAAAGGATTTGTATGAAAAAAATGGCACTTATGTCAGTAGCCGCTATGGCTCTTTTATTCGTAGGTTGTGGTGATAAACCAAAAGCTGAAGCTAATGTAACAGAAACAGTAACTACAGAAGTTAACGCAACAGAAACAGTAACTACAGAAACAATAACTACAGAAGTTAATGCAACAGAAGCAGCTCCTGAAGCTGCTGCTCCAGAAGCTGCTGCTCCAGCTGTAGACGGTGCAGCTTTGTATACTGCATGTGGCGCATGTCACGGTGTTGATGGTAAAACCGCAGCTCTTGGTAAATCAGCTGTTATCGCTGGTCAATCAGCTGCTGATCTTGCTACAAAAATGAAAGGCTATAAAGCCGGTACAATTGATCTAACTGGTAACGGTGCTCTTATGAAAGGCCAAATGGCTACTCTTGATGATGCTCAAATGGAAGCATTGGCTGATTATATTTCAAAACTATAATTTAGCTGCTCTTCCCTTCCTTGGGAAGAGTTTTTATAATACAAATATATTTTCTTCTTCTATATAACTCATTATAAATCCAATCGGAATAATTTTTATAATTTTATTTTTCTCAATATACTCTATATCTGGTGTAGTGATCATCAGGCTATTCGCATCTTTGAGTATTGATACCTGGTTTGGAGCCTGGGATAATAACGGATGAAAAAATTTGCCGTCATATTGTCCTAATATCACACTATATTTTCCAGATTTCAATCTAAACTCATCATTTAAAGCAGTTTGTATGGTTGTGTGATAATGTTTAGCAGCACCCTTAAGTTTTTCAAGTATAGGAACTGCAAATAATTCGAAATTCACCATAGCTGCCAAAGGATTGCCAGGTAAGATTAATATTAACGTATCTCCGATTTTGCCTAGAGATGTCGGTTTGCCTGGTTTGATGTCTATCTTTTCAAATAACATCTCCATCCCAAGCTCAAAAAAAGCCAGTTTGGTTATATCCTTATCACCTACGCTAGCTCCCCCGCTTGTAAGAATAACATCACAATCTAGGGACGCTTTGATATGAATTTTAAGAGTTTGCAGATCATCACTACAAATATTGAGGCTTTCAGTTTGGCAGCCTATGCTTTTGGCTCTTGCGGCAAACATCGGGGTATTGGAGTTGTATATTTCAAATTCTTCTATATTTTTTTGTGTATATGGTTTGAGTTCATCCCCGGTACTGAGTATGGTTACATTTGGTCTGCATATGACTTCTATGGTATCTATCCCTTGAGATGCCAGTAATCCTATGGCATAGGGTGTGATCTCTTCTCCTTGATGCAAACAAATAGTACCGGTTTTTAACTCTTCGCCCTGCCGTCTTATATGAGAGCCATGCTTGATGTTGCCCGGCAAGGTTACCATGTCATTATTTACCACAACATTTTCTAGCGGAACGATAGCTTCACAGCCCATAGGCACAGGAGCTCCTGTCATGATGCGAATCGCGTAATCTTCTTTTAGAGCAGGGATAACTCGGCTCCCGGCGTATAAAATGTCTTGACATTCGATGGATTGTCCGGCATTTGAGATCCTGATAGCATATCCATCCATGGCAGAGTGATCAAATCTAGGCAAGGGAATCCTGGCATATATATCAGTAGCGCATATACGTCCTATGCTCTCTTCTGTGGCTATGCTCTCTTGTTTTGTAATGGGAATGGTGTTTTTGTATATGATCTCTAATGCTTCTAGTATAGATACTGCCATTAGCAAGCCTTTTTGTTTGGTGTAGTAATTAAATTATATCAAAAGAGTGTTATAATCCAAGAGAATTATTAACGGAGGGGTTATGCAATATCTTTATCATGAGCATGCGGGAGATACATCACTTGATTTGCAAGGTGATGCACATCATTATATTTTTAAAGTCAGACGGCATAGAACTAATGACACTATAGCTTTACGTGATTTGAAAAATGACATAATATATATGTACCGCATAACCAATATGGACAAAAAACAAGCCAATTTGGTGCTCATTGAAGAAAGAAACCTATCCATTAAAGCAAAAAGAGATTTGCATATAGGTTGGTGTATGATAGAGCCAAAAAATATTGAAAAAGTTTTACCGATTTTAAATGAAATGGGAGTAGTACGTATCACGTTTATTCACTGCGACAGGTCTCAACAAAATTTTAAAATCGATTTTGATAGACTTGATAGAATTTTGCTCAATTCCTCCCAACAGTGCGGCAGAAGTAGCAAGATGAAGCTCGATATTGGAGGTAATCTCAAAGAGTTTGTTGGCAATCATCCTGAGGCATTTATGCTCAATTTTTCAGATAAATCGCTAAGTGATATTGATCTTGCTGAAGATGTGACTATCATAGTCGGTTGCGAAGGCGGATTTAGCGATAAAGAAGTCAGTCTTATGCCAAGCGATAATATCGTAGGGCTTGATACACCGCTCATCTTGCGCAGTGAAAGCGCTGTATGTGCAGTGGCCAGTAAAGTGCTAGTATAAGAGGTTGAAAAGTTTCCAAGAGTGAAAAAACAATACGATTAAATAGATTTTTCGTACCATTTATGGTATGATTATCTAAAATAATCATACCGATAAAAAGGGAACAAATATTATGAAACGCTGGATATGGCAACAAGAGGGATATCCCAATTTTATCTATGATGTAAAAAAGCTTGAAGATTTGATTCAAAAAATTTCTTTAGAGCAAGGTTATCTTATAGCTTTAACTCAAACTATGAATAATGATAATATTATCCAAAGACAATTTGAAGCTTTGATGAGTGAAGCTATCAGTACTGCTGCCATTGAAGGAGAAATACTAAATCGTGATAGTGTAAAAGCTTCTGTGCAAAAAAAACTTGGATTTAAAGATACCTACTATCACAAAACAGAAGTTGCTACCGATAATCTTGTAGAGATACTTATAGATGCCAATACAAACTATGAAAGCAACTTAAGCCTAGAGCGGCTCTTTGGTTGGCATAATGCACTCTTTCCCAAAGGATACAGTGGGTTAGTAAAAATTAATGTCGCTGCATTTAGAGGCAAAGAGACTATGCAAATAGTAAGCGGGACTGCCGGAAATGAAAATGTCTATTACGAAGCCCCTCCAAGAGAAATACTTGAAGATGAAATGAAGAGATTTTTAACATGGTTTAATACAACGCCTCCAAGTCTTCTTAAGGCGTGTATAGCTCATCTGTGGTTTGTGGTAATACACCCACTTGATGACGGGAACGGAAGAATTGCAAGAGCTATAACCGACCTAGTCCTATCAAAAATAGAAAATTCAAAAATCTCAAGACTTTATTCGATGTCAAGTGCGATAAATAGTGATCGAAAAGGATACTATAAAGCATTGGAATATACGACAGGATATGTAAAAAAAACAGATAATCATCTTGATATCACGTATTGGTGCGAGTGGTTTTTATCTACACTTTATACTGCACTGCTTGATACAAAAAACAGGCTTGGGTATATAGTACAAAAAACAAAGTTTTGGGATAAGCACAAAGATAGCAACCTAAATGCACGACAGATAAAAGTGCTTAACTTTATCCTTGATATAGGAGTAGAAAATTTCAAAGGCAACTTGAGTAAGAAGAAATATATGAGTATAGCCGACACCGCCTCAACTACAGCGTCAAGAGATATCGCCGAACTTTTGGAGTTTGGGTGTATTAGGCAAATTGAGGGAACAAGCGGCCGTAACGTGAGTTATGAGATAGTTTTGGAAGAATAGATTGAAGGAGATAGGGGATGAGTGAAATTATTGAAAAGTTAAAAGATTATCTTGATAAGGTTTATAGAGAAAATATAAATGTTGCATGTTTGGAATTGCCAATACTTCAGATTTTGAGTAAAAAAGACGACTGGGCAAGTCGAGATGATATTATAAAAGAATTAGAAAATTTTGGAAAGTTTAAACGAGGAGAATTATCGTTTGATCATCTTTGGTCTCAGAGATTTGGTAAAGGCGAAGAATCAGAACTTTTAAATAGTTTAGTTGAACACGATGGTATCAACAATGGAGATAAAAAAACAAAATATAAAATAAAAGAAGAAGCAAGAGCAGGATTGGTCAGCTTCTTAAGTGAGTATAAAGCTGAAATTGAATCTTTGATTTCAGAAAGATTGGCTTATGTTGCAAAACATAGAGAAAATCTTGAAAAGAACTTTTTAAATTGGTTGAAAAATGAAAAAAAATTATCTGATAGTACACGTAAAAACTATACTAACAGATTAAAAAATAAAATACCAGATAAGATGGTTGAAGTGGGTTTTTTTGAAACAAGAACAAGTCTTTATGATCTAGAATTAGAAGAGCTAGAAAATATTAATATACTATTTGAAAATAACTCATACAACTTGCAAGAATGGAACAAAACGTCAACTATAGGAACTGAAGCGTGGAATTCGTTAAAATATTTGATAGAGTATATAAAACCAAACAATAATAATAAAAATAATAAGGGCACACAATTGGAAACTAGTAACGCGAAACAAATTCAACCACTAAACCAAATACTTTATGGACCTCCAGGTACTGGAAAAACTTATAATACCATCAATAAAGCATTGGAGATTATTTTTGAAAAAGAAAATAAAGATGAAATAATTTTTTATGATTTTGACTTTGATTTTAAACAAAAAGAAATATCATATAATGATGCTTTAAAAATTGAAAATGAATATACAAAAAGAAAAGTTTTAAAAGGTATTTTTGAACATTATGTTGGGACGCAAATTGAGTTTGTAACATTTCATCAAAGTTATGGCTATGAAGAGTTTGTCGAGGGGATAAAGGCTATTCCTGCTGGGAAAGATGGCAATGAAAATGGAACAGAAATGATTTATAATGTGGTTGATGGCATTTTTAAACAAATGTCATATAGTGCATTTAAGAACTATGCAACAAAATTCAAAAAAACAATTAATAATCAGAAAAGATTTATATTAAATGCAAAATCATTAAATATTCAAGCTGAACTGATTCAAAAAGATGAAAATACATATATAGTTTTAAAAGGTTCTAAAATAAGAAAAGGCGAAGCTGATTCGTTCAAAAATTATAATTATTCCACTTTAAAAGCTATTGTTTTAAAAGAAGCAAAATTAAAAGAAGAAAGTGAATTTTATATTTTAGAGGATGATTATATTTTTCAAAGCTTGAGTGCTGCATCATCTGTAATACTTGGGAGAATGTCAAATGGTTTAATTGATTGGAAAGAAATAGTTGATGAAAATAATTCATTATCTGCCAATGATGAAAAACAAACTCAAAACTACATTCTAATAATCGACGAAATCAACCGCGGAAATATCTCTAAAATCTTTGGAGAGCTTATCACCCTTATCGAGTCTAGTAAAAGAATAGGAGCAGATGAAGAGATAAGAGTAAAACTTCCTTATAGCAATGATGATTTTGGAGTGCCACAAAACTTATATATCATAGGCACGATGAATACAGCAGATAGAAGTATTGCCTTGATGGATACAGCACTTAGACGAAGATTCGATTTTAGAGAGATGATGCCAGATTTAGAAACGTTGAACGATTTAACGGATGTGGATGGTATAAATATAAAATCACTCCTTGAAACTATAAATAAAAGAGTCGAGTATTTATACGATAGAGATCACACTATAGGCCATGCCTATTTTATGAGCTTAAAAGATGAAAAAACAACTGATAAAAAAGCTGAATTAGACAATATTTTTAGAAATAAAATTATCCCACTACTTCAAGAATATTTCTATGATGATTGGGAGAAGATAAGATTAGTTCTTGGCGATAATCAAAAAGATGAACAATATCAATTTGTAAAAGTTAAAAAAGACTATAAGATAAATGATTTATTTGGTAAAAATATAGATGATTTTGATTTTAGTGATGAACAAAAAGTTTATGAAATAAATAAAGAAGCTTTTAGTAAACTAGAGAGTTATAGAAAAATCTATGAATAGCAAAAATTTTTCGATACTTGAATATAAAGTTTTTTATAGTTCGAATGATTGTCAAAAACCAGAATATGATAGTGAGAAAAATTTAATATTGCCTCAAAAAGCTTTTGAAGCTATTGAAAATTTTTATTATGCAAATAGTGATGCGCAGCAATATTTTATACCTGCGAAAAAATATGGTAAAAAAGCATTTAGAGCCCAAAATTATGTCGGTGTCATTCAAGAAAAAGACGGCACAACTATCGAAATATTGCCTAAAATTTCAGATGTAGAAGATATAGAAAAGTCAAAACAAGTTTTACTTAAAATGCTCAAAACTCTGCGAAATTCTCCTTTTAAGAACTTTAATATGGCAAATCTTAAAAGTTCCAAGATGCCATTACTTGAGATATTTATCACTATGTTTTTAGAAGAGCTTGCTAGGCTTGTGCAAAGAGGAATTAAATCTGACTATATAACCCAAGAAGAAAATCTAAAATTTCTAAAAGGCAAACTCAAGATAAACGAACAAATTAAATACAATTACATCCATAAGGAGAGATTTTTCGTAGCATATGATGAATTTAGTAGCAACAGAGTAGAAAATCGCCTTATTAAAACTACGCTTGAGTTTCTTTACAAAAAATCAAAATCAAATCGAAACCAACAAAGGATTAGGGAGTTTTTGTTTGTCTTCGACGAGATTAGAATTTCTCATAATGTCAAAACAGATTTTTCGAAAGTGAAGTTAAACCGCCAAATGAAAGACTATGAACAGATACTTTTGTGGTGCAAGACATTTTTACTTGAAAACTCTTTTAGCCCATATAAAGGCAACGATGTAGCTTTTGCATTGCTTTTTGATATGAATTTACTTTTTGAGAGTTATGTTTATGATTATCTAAAACGATCTGGAAATTTTGAAAATATCACCGCCCAAGATAAAACTCATTATTTAGCTTATGAAAAAGGCAATGGACGATTTAGACTGAAACCAGATATTGTTATCAACAAAGATACAGATAATATAATAATAGCCGACACAAAATGGAAAATTCTAAGTGAAGAAAAAGCATATAGCGGAGTAGCCCAAAGCGATATGTATCAACTCTATGCATATGGAACAAAGTATGAAAAGTGCAAAGATATGTATCTCATATATCCTAAAGACAATGATATATTTGAAAGTTGTTACCACTATTTTGAAAAACAAACTTGCGAATTAAATAATGGACTAAATTTAAAAGTAATGTTTTTTGATGTAGAGGATATAAATAAAAATGAAAATATCCTTTGCACTATACACTCAAAAAAAACTTCGGGTTTAAAGAGGTAGCCAACATCACAGCATTGATATCCAAATGCTCACTCCATGTGCTGCTCTTTTGATTATTTGGATCTATCCAAAATTTTTCTATGATATTACACATAGGAAGATAGCTTGCTAGCTTGTATAGTTTGGATTGCAAAAGAGTATGGTTTGTAAAACACTCAGGATGTTCTTTGATAAGCATTTGCATCTTTTTCACACCATGCAAACCTATGCTTAGTCCCAATTCTCGAAATCCAAGTCTATACTCGGCCGGATGTCTCAAAGTATTGGTATCCAAGAAAATATCTATCCCGCTTTTGGAAGATGATAACAGCTTTAGGAGCATATCGGACAAATGAGTCATTTTATCATTTATGATAAGCTGCATTAATGTACAAGCACTATGCAATAATCCGCCTATGCCGAGGGAATCATGGGTATCTAAATCCATAACATGGGACATCTGAAATAAGCTTATCAATTCATTATCTAGATCAATATCATTATCTTTGGAGGCTGTTTTGATCAATTCAAGATATGTGATATATCCATCTAGTGCATCATGTTGGCCCATTGAAGCGACCAACGGATAATTCAAATCGATACTCATTTTCCAATACATTTTCTTAACACCATCAAACACAACATAGGCAAACTTATTATGCACTGTTTTTGCCATCTCGCAAGCCCAGCGGTTATATTTCGGATCACCCGTTACTCTGAAAACAAGATTAAGAGTGTGCATCCATTTGGTCAAATAATGAAAGTATTGTCCGTCTTGTTCCCATTCTAATCTTTCGTCAAAAGGTTCGTCTTCTTTTCTTTCATTGTTTTTTTTGCCTATTCTTAGCCCACCGAGCGTAGGATGCTTTTCGCCTTCTTCTTCATCTAAGCCACTTATCCATCCATGGCGCATATCATCATCTCTATGTTTTCCTAAAACATGATGTACTTGATCGACTAAAAGTAAGGCATCATCTTTGTAGCTCGTCTCGCCTGTTTTTAAAAAAAGATTCAAATAATTGCATACCGCAAATGCATCTGTCCACAAATAGCGTACAGGAGTGCAATTTTCATTTTTTAAACATGTACGTACGCCAAAATCTATCATTATCGTTTTAGTTAGAGCCAATTTGTCCATGATAATCTCCTTGTGGGTTTGATGTATCTTAATTGATTTTATTTATAATTTATAGTAAAATAAAATTATAATATAAAAAAGGAGTTTAAATGTTAAAGAACCGAAAAGATGCCGGTCAAAAATTGGCAATAGCTCTCCAAAAATATAAAATAGATGACGCTCTAGTCTTGGCAATTCCCAGAGGAGGCGCAGAACTAGGCTATGAGATAGCCAAAGCATTTGGTTATGATCTTTCGCTTATCATTTGCCGTAAACTTCCTTATCCGTACAATCCTGAGAGCGGATTTGGTGCTATAGCAGAAGATGGTTCTATCTTTATCGATCAAAGAGCAGCATCTAATTTAGATGATCAAGAGATAGAACAAATAATTGCAGACCAAAGCGAAGAGATACAAAGGCGCATCATGACATTGAGAAACGGAAAACCGTTGCCCTCTCTTAAAGGGCGTACCGTGATATTGGTAGATGATGGTATCGCGATGGGATCTACTATGCATGTAGCGGTTGCTTTATGCAAAAAACAAGAAGCAGAGAAAATTATCATAGCCGTACCTGTAGCCGGCGCTAGTGCTATAGCCAAATTCTCTCCGATAGTTGATGAAATGGTTGTGCTAGAGTCACCATATAACTTTCATGCAGTAGCACAGGTTTATGAAGATTGGTATGATGTGAGCGATGAAGAGGTGCTGGAAATACTAAGAAGAATAAAGTAGTTATATTTAAGAGGTAAAAAATGAAAAAATACAATTTTATGTTTGTCACCACAATTATGATTATTAGTTTTGGTATGAGTTTTTGTTTTGCGAAGGATATCAATAGTATGTCAAATAAATGCTTTACGCCCGAAAAAGGCACACAGATGCGTAAAGATATTTTGAATGTTCTCAGACAAGAGATCAAAAATATGCATGGAGTCGATGTGGTATTTGTTGTAGAGCATTTGAAAGTCCAAGATGGTTGGGCATGGGCGCATACATTTCCGCAATCACCAGATGGTGTCAGTAAATATGAAGATTTCAGTGCTCTGCTAGAATTACAAGATGGTAAATGGAAAATTGCGGAGTTGCCATGCGTAGAAGAAGAAAATCCGGATTGCTTAGGTGATCCACCGTATTTTTTGAAACTCAAACAACGCTTTCCGGATATGCCTGAACAGATATTGCCAGAAGAGTAATTTAAGCGCACCTTTAAAAACCCTAGATATTCATAATGGGCTTTGCGAATGTAAGATTTTGCAAGAGATTCGTGAAAGCCTAGCCCGTAGCTAAGTTAAACAAATATCTTATGAAAATTTAAATAATTTTGGATATAATGCCAATTCTTAAAAGCTGTCTCCGTATGAGGTTGCAGCAACCCACTAATTATTTTAGCGGAAGGGTGCTTATTGAGTACCAGAGCAGGTTAGTTGCCTGTCATCATATTATTTTAAAAAGGTAAAAAGATGAAAAAAGATATTCATCCGAATTATGTTGATTGCAAAGTATCATGTGCATGCGGAAATACATTTGAAGTCAAATCAGACAAAGAAACTATAAGCGTAGATATTTGTAACGAATGTCATCCATTTTTCACAGGTTCTGAAAAAATCGTTGATGCGGCTGGCCGTGTTGATAAATTTAAGAAAAAATATAACCTCGGTTAATTTTTTCCATGTGGTACTTTTACGTACCGCATGATAACTTATGCTAACATTCATTCCTACTCCTATCGGTAATCCTGCTGACATAACTATCAGAGCCATGCGTCTATTTGAAGAGGCAGAACTTTTTTTATGCGAGGATACCCGAAATACAAAACACTTAATGATTTTGCTCCAAGAGCGCTATGGTATGCAAAAACCACAGGCTTCATATCTATCATTTCATGAACATAACGGCAAAGAACGCTTAGTACAAATTGCAACTGATCTAAAAGAAAAAAAAGTAGTCTTTGTGAGTGATGCGGGTATGCCTGTCATTTCCGATCCGGGACAATTATTGGTAGATTATTGCCAAAAAGAAGGTGTATCGTATGATGTACTCCCCGGAGCTAATGCTGCACTGACTGCTTTTGTAGCTAGCGGATTTAGCGGAGGGGAGTTTTGTTTCATAGGATTTTTGCCGCAAAAAGGCAAAGATAGAGCTACAGCACTCAAAAAGGCTATGAATCAAGAGTATCCGGCTATACTTTATGAAGCACCTCACCGTATGCTTAGATTATTAGAAGAGATAACCGCAATAGAACCAAATAAAGAGCTGTTTTTGGCAAAAGAATTGACCAAAAAATATCAAAAATATTATCGAAATGAAGCCAAAATTCTTTTTGAACAATTTAAAGAAGAAAATATAAGAGGTGAATGGGTGGTGATCTTGCAGGGTAGCGGAGAAAAACCTCTCTTTGGCTCCATAGATGAAATAATGGCTTTGGATATAACACCAAAAGAAAAAGCAAAGCTTATGTCACAAATGAGCGGTAAAAGTATTAAAGAGTGTTACGATGAGGTTATCAGCTTAAGCAAAATAAATTAAAATTCTACTATACGATTATCTGACCACCTCGTTTTCCTCCTCCAAAAAAACGCTAAACTTATTGTTTTTTATAAAAATGTCATCAATTTACTAATAATTATAAACTTAAAATATAACAAGATTTACACAGCAAAAAAAAGGTACAATCTAGTCTATGATAATTTATGGAAAACAAGTCTGTTTGTATGTGCTTGAGCATCACAGAAAATCGGTAAAAACTGTTTATGTAGCCAAAAAAGGCATATTGCCTCAAAAGTTATTTGACAGCTATAGGGATCAAATCAAATTCTTAGAAAATAAGTGGGCCCAGGTGATGAGCAAGGGCGGAAATCATCAAGGCATTTTAATAGAGCTTGAGCCATTTGAAGAGAGTGATTTGACCAGCATGAAAAAAAATGATTTTTTAGTAGTGCTTGACGGTTTGACAGATGTGGGAAATATCGGTGCTATTGTGCGAAGTGCATATGCTTTGGGGGCAGATGGCATCATAGCTATAGGGGTGGGCCAACTCAATTTTGCCGGCATTGCAAGAACTAGTGCAGGAGCATTATTTAGTATGCCCATGATGATAGCTACCAACGGACTCGACGTGCTTCATGAATTACATCAAAGTGATTTTAAAATTTATGGTGCTGCAATGGAGGGTACATCTGTGGAGGATGTGGTTTTTGCAGACAAAAAAGTACTGGTTGTCGGAAGTGAAGGAGAGGGGATATCAAAACGAGTTTTAGGAAAAATAGATGAGCTTGTATCTATACCTATGAAACACGAATTTGATTCTCTAAACGTGAGTGTAGCGACTGCTATTTTGTTGCATAGGATGAGTAATGCTATTAAGTGAGATTTTAGAAGAAAACAGTGTACGAAGTATTCATAGTAAAACAAAAATATCTATAGATGTTTTAAATAAGATTATAGCCAAAGATTTTATGGGTTTTAAAAAGGTTCAAGTGTTTGGACTTATTTCTATTTTAGAAAGAGAGTATGGCGGCAGAATAGATGATTTGCGTGATGAGTGCGAAGAGTATTTTGCTGCGAATATCAAAGAAGATATTCCTTTTATTGCACCTGATGTCGTAAAAAAAACTTCTAAGCCTAAATGGTTAATATGGCTTGCTGCTTTTGGGATCTTGGCATTGGCAACATATTTTTTTATACAATCAAGGATACAAAACGATATACCTGTATATAAAGAAGATGCAAATCTAACAACATTAAACAATACAAACAATAAGATTGAAGCAAATGTGACTACAAATGTTAATACGACAAAAAAAGATACAAATGTCACAATTCCTGCTTTGACAATAGATAGCAACACATCATTGGGCACAGATAATAATTCTACAGCATTACAGCAATTTAAAATCATTCCTAAAACCAAGTTGTGGTTTGGAATTATGAATTTAGAGACAAAAGAACTCAAAAACAGTATCATCTCAAATGCTTTTGATATAGATACTACAAAGCAATGGCTTGTAGCTACCAGTAAAGCATCATTTAGTTTGCAATCACCTCAAGGCACAAAAGAGTTCGCAGACTATAAAGTGCATTATTTTAAAGTGGACAACACTGGTTTTACAGAGATCACGAAAGAGCAATTTGTTCTTCTCGGCGGTCCAAAAAAATGGTAAAATAACACAAATTTTTATAACAAGAGAAAAAAATGTTTGATGAAATACAATTCGACAAAATAAACCGCTTACCAAAATATGTTTTCGCTGCAGTCGGTGACCTTAAAATGGCTGCACGCCGTGCGGGCGAGGATATTATAGATTTTTCTATGGGCAATCCTGACGGTCCTGCATTGCAGCCGGTTATAGATAAACTTATAGAGACTGCACGCAAACCTCACACACATGGGTATAGCGCATCTAAGGGAATATATAAACTTCGTAAAGCGATGGCATCGTGGTATAAACGAAAATATAACGTAGATCTTGATCCTGAAACAGAAATAGTAGCTACAATGGGTAGCAAAGAGGGCTATGTGCATTTGGTACAAGCTATCACAAATCCAGGAGATGTAGCAATAGTTCCAGATCCTACGTATCCTATTCATGCATATGCTTTTGCATTTGCAGGCGGAAATGCAGATAAGATGAAACTTACTTTCAATGAAGAGACTTTTGAAGTAGATGAAGATAAGTTTTTTGCTGACTTGGAGCATGCGCTAAATAGTTCAATGCCAAGAGCAAAGTATTTGATAGTTAATTTTCCTCATAATCCGACTACTGCCACAGTAACTCCAGAGTTTTATGAGCGTCTCGTTGCTATGGCAAAAAAAGAGCGATTTTATATAGTCTCTGACATAGCATATGCTGATATAACCTATGATGGATACAAAACACCTTCTATATTGGAAGTCGAAGGCGCAAAAGATGTAGCTGTAGAGTGCTACACTCTTTCAAAAAGCTACAATATGGCAGGATGGCGCGTTGGATTTATAGTAGGTAATCCTAAAATGGTAGGTGCATTGCAAAAATTCAAAAGCTGGATAGACTATGGTATGTTTACTCCTATTCAAGTAGCTGCTACGGTTGCTCTTGATGAACACGGAGATCTTGTGGAGAGTCAAGTAATACCAAAATATCTGCACAGAAGAGACGTGCTTTTAGATGCTTTTGAAAAAGCCGGATGGAAGATGAGTAAACCAAATGCTAGTATGTTTATATGGGCGAAGATTCCGGAACAATTGCGTCATCTAGGAAGCCTTGAGTTTTCAAAACTTCTTTTGACTCAAGCGCATGTAGCAGTGAGCCCAGGGATTGGGTTCGGAGAGTATGGTGATGAATATGTGCGTATAGCTCTTATCGAAAATGAAAATCGTATACGCCAAGCGGCACGAAATATCAAAAAATTTTTAGCAGAATATAAAAAAGAGAGCAAGGCTTAATGGTCAAAATAGGAATATTAGGTGTAGGTACAGTCGGCGGTAGTGTCGCTAAGATATTAGAGAAAAACAGTGATATCATAGAGGCTAGAAGCGGCAAAAAAATAGTAGTAGCAAGAGGCGTATCGAAAGAGCCTAGAGATGAGTTCAGTTTTTCTATAACAGATAATCCGATGGATGTCATTAATGATCCAGATATCGATATCGTAGTAGAAGTTATGGGCGGGGTTGATTTTCCATTTGAGATGGTTAAAAAAGCCCTAGAAAAAGGCAAAGCAGTGGTAACTGCCAACAAAGCAATGCTTGCATATCATAGATATGAACTCCAAGAAATCGCAGGCGATATTCCTCTGATGTTTGAAGCAAGTACAGCAGGCGGTATACCTATCATAGGTGCCTTGAGAAACGGACTTAGTGCAAATCACATAGAATCCATCATGGGTATCATGAACGGTACATGTAACTTCATACTTACCAAAATGATAGGAGAGGGCGCGCAGTACAGCACTGTTTTGAAAGAAGCACAAGAGCTTGGTTATGCAGAAGCTGATCCGACATTTGACGTCGGCGGGTTTGATGCGGCACATAAGCTGCTTATACTTTCTTCTATTGCTTACGGTATCAATGCAAAACCGGAAGATATCCTTATTGAAGGGATAGATGCCATTACTCCAACGGATGTCGAATTTGCCAAAGATTTTGAGTATGCTATCAAATTGCTAGCAATCGCCAAAAAAGTAGGCAATGGAGTAGAGCTGCGTGTACATCCTACTATGATACCGCAAAACTCTATGATAGCAAAAGTAGATGGTGTCATGAATGCTGTAATGGTGAGAGGAGACGCGGTAGGCGAAACTCTCTATTATGGTGCAGGAGCCGGCGGAGATGCGACGGCAAGCGCAGTAATAGCTGATATCATAGATATAGTCAGGGGCAATACCAACCCTATGCTAGGCTACAAAAAACCGCTTGAGGGCGGGCTCACACTGCTCTCTCGTGATGAGATAACATCTCACTATTATCTAAGAGTTTCTGTTGAGGATAAAAAAGGAGTGTTAGCAGAAGTAACCAATCTTCTTAGCCGTCTTGATATCTCTATAGAAGCTATGATGCAAAAACCGGATATTGACAAAGATGCCTGTGTGGAATTATTGTTCGTGACTCATGAATGCCAAGAGAAAAGTATCCAAGAAGCTATCGGAGAACTAGAGAAACTTAGCGTTGTACACGGCAAAATAGGAATGATAAGGATAGAGCAGTAAGGCTATGCTTCTCAATCTAAACTCATTTATTGCGGATAGCTATAATAGCAATTCCCAAAAAATGAGAGTGCTTACAGAGCAATGGGTTGATGAAAATATTTTTTGTCCAAATTGTGGCAGTAAAATAATAAATTATGAAAACAACAGACCGGTTGCTGATTTTTATTGTACATCATGTAATGAAGATTACGAATTAAAAAGTAAAAACGGTAAAACTCTCGGTAAAACAATTGCTGATGGTGCATATAGCACTATGATAAATAGAATAACAAGCGATACAAATCCAAACTTCTTTTTTTTAAATTATGACAAATACAGTTACGATGTAATCAATTTTGTCGCAGTACCAAGTTATTTATTTGTTCCAAATATGATTATTGCTAGAAAAAACGGCATACCAAATAGACCAAATTATATAATGTGCAATATTGATATTTCAAGTATCCCCAATAGTGGTAAAATATTTTATATCCAAGATAAACAATTGCAAAGCAAAGAACATATTTTGGAATCTTGGAATAAGACTAAGTTTTTAAAAGAATCAATGAATATAGATGCCAAGGGATGGTTACTAGATATTATCAATTGTATAGATAAAACCAAGAAAACTGATTTTACACTGCAAGATATTTATCAATTTGAAAACTTTTTGAAAATCAAACATCCTGATAATAACAACATCCAAGCAAAAATACGGCAACAATTACAAATTTTGAGAGATAAAAATTTTCTCAAATTTACAGAACGCGGAAAGTATGAGCTTGTATAATAAATGGCCGTAAATAAAATATTTAAGAACTACATTTTTATAACCAATGAAGGTTTTATATTCCAGCCCAATAGTCAAAGCGATATATCGGACATAGAAAATATGCAGGTGATTGGATTTGCCACAGGCAAAGATGCGATAGAAGCTTTTGAACAATTAAAAATTGATAATCTATATTTATTGGATACTACGTTTGATGAGGTAATAAGTTTTGAATTATCAAGTAAAGATAAAACATATCATTGCCTAAAAAGCTAATTTTTGTATTCCGAAAACTCTAGCTTATTATCTTCTGCACTCGTCCAACATCGCCACTCATTAATCGCACTTTGATGCCATGCGGATGAGAGGGAGAGCTTGTGAGTATATCTCGCACAATACCTTCTGTGAGGCGGCCGCTTCTCTGGTCTGCTTTGAGAATGATAGCGACTTTGACGCCTGATTTGATAGAGCTGCGAGGTGGTACCATATATTATCCTTTAAAGTGGCAAATCATAAAAATAAGCAAGTCCGTAATATATGCTATAAAGACCGTAAATAAATATAGCAAGGGCTGCTATACGATTCATCATTTGACGAAAGGCAACTTGCTTAAGGAAGCTTACAGACTGTCCGAGAGCCAAAAGTGTCGGTATAGTGGCTAAGCCGAATATTGCCATGATAAGCCCGCCGTCTATGATAGAAGCTGACGCAGCTGCTTTGGCTGCAAAGAAAAAGACAAATCCGCAAGGGAAAAATCCGTTCATTACTCCAAGAGCGAAAAAGCTTCCTATGGATTTGCTCTTCAAAAGCCGTGCAAAGAGGGCTTTAAACCATGGTAAATGGGTAAAAGAGTGTTCTAATAGATGTATCAGGCGAGATAAGCCCAGCATTCCCAAGGCAGTTATTATCATAATAATACCTGCGAAAATAAACAAGGCCCCATGGAGTGACATATTCCATGTCAATAGGGCACCGATAGCTCCAAAAAACATGCCCAGTATTACATAAGCGCTAACCCTACCGATATTGTATGCTCCATGCCTTGCTAGTTGAGCTGTCGTGTTCATCGTATCATCTATCTTTGCTGAGCTATATGCAACAATAAAGCCTCCGCACATCCCTATACAATGTCCAAAACTCCCCAAAAATGCAATGGAAATGATCGCCCACCACTCTATCATATGCATCAATATGCCCTTTTAATGTTAATTTAATACGTCATATGAAACAATACCATGAAAACAATTAAAAGGATGTCCAAATGAAAAAAACTATTTTAACAATTGCCGCATGTGTATCGATAGTAAGCGCAGATCAATTAGTGAAACTCAATATTCAAGGTATGATGTGCCCGGCATGTGTGAGTAATGTAAAAACATCTCTCAATAATGTAAAAGGGGTCAAAGAGACTACGGTATTTTTGAAAAGCGGAACTGCTGAAGTCAAAGCAGATAATGCTACTAAACCAGAAGCACTTTGCGATGCCGTAAAAGAAGCCGGTTATGAGTGTGCGGTTGCAAAATAGCCTTAGGCTTTTTGCAACTCTTCTAATTTATTTTTAACTTCTTGTGTATGTCCTTTTACTTTGACATTTTCCCACGTGGCAGCTATCTTGCCTTCCGGATTTATCAAAAATGTACTTCGTACTACTCCCATATATTCTTTACCCATAAATTTTTTGAGCTGCCAAACGCCAAAAGCATTACAAAGGCTTTTTTGTTCATCAGAAAGCAGTGTGATGCGCAGTTCTTTTTTCTCAATAAATTTACGATGGGATGCCGGACTATCCGGACTAACTCCAAGGATGGAAGCATCGAGTTCTCTAAAATCAGGTAAAGCCCTAGTAAAATCACATGCCTCAACTGTGCACCCAGGAGTGTTGTCTTTTGGATAAAAATATAGTACTATCCAACGACCTCTGATATCTCTAAAGCAAATCTCTTCTTCATCTTGATTTGCAAGACAAAAATCCGGTACGTTATCGCCGACTTGTAACATCTAGTATCCTTTAGTATTTTTTTGATAGTATAGCCAAATGAATGAAAAAGAAGCATTATTAAAAGAGATAGAAACATTGATATCGTATGGAAAAGAAGAGCCCACTGTCAATCCTGAGTTGTTGCAGTATCTTGAAATCAAAGATCTAGAAAGCATCAAAGAGAGCCTGCTTCGTAAAGTAGGCATACTAAGCGATGAAGACAAAAAATGGCTTGAACAGTTTAAAAAATATGAGTGAAACTTGATAAATTTTTAGAGCGACTGAATCGCTCCCATACTCCTGCGTGGGAGTGTATATTTGTCTTTTAGGGTTCAGTATGCATTCCCACGGAGACCATGGGAATGAGATTAAGTATATTTATAGTACAAACAGCAGTACATAAACCCCAATACCTGTAATAGCAGTAGCATTTATCCATACAATAGTCTGTTTTGCCATTTTAATATGACGCTCTGACTCACTTCCAGGCAGTTTGGTGTGCGAGTAAGCTTTTATGGCAAAGCCAAGAGTCTTGAACCATGTGTAAAGTGTTATGATGGCTATGGCTATATGAAAAATCAAAAAGTAAAAGATAAATGAATGCGACAATGAACTTCCTTTGACAAATTCATCAAATCCTCCTCCTATTCGTACCCCATATTCAAAATATCCTACTACAATAACAGAAACAACAAAAAGAGCAATTTGAGCGATTTTGTGTGCTTTATAATGCCCCATTCTTGCTAGTAATACCGTGATGCCTAAAAGTAGCGGCAATAATGCTACTATGATTGTAACCATATCCATAAAGAGCGGAGCTCTGGTGCCTAAAAAACCGGCTTCAAACATATAATTCATTTTTATCCTTTGTGTGATTTTATATAATCTATCAATAATTTATAATTAGTAAATAGACACGCTTTTTATCTCGGTAAATTCTTCTAGTGCCCATCTAGGCCCTTCTCTTCCAATTCCGGAGAGTTTAACACCGCCGTATGGCTGGACATCAAATCTCAGGGTCGGTATCTCATTTATGACGACTCCACCCGATTGGCTATCATCTATAAATCTTTGTGCCAAAGGCAAATCATGTGTGAAGATACTAAACTGCAATCCATATGGAGAGTTATTCATCTTGGCTATGGCTGTTTCATAGTTTGGTACTTTAACTAGACTTACGATAGGGGCAAATACTTCTTCACAAATGATATTCATCTCATCAGTGACATCAGCAAGTACAGCTGGAGGAAATATGCCGTTATACTCTTTGCCGCCGGCTATGATTTTAGCTCCTTCGTTCACCGCAGAATCTACCCAGCTAAAAGCTCTTGCTTTGGCATCTTCGTTGATAAGCGGCCCCATAAATGTATCATCATCATACGGACTGCCAACTTTTAGTTTGCTGCTTTCTGTAGCAATCGCACTTGCAAACTCATCATAAATATCTTCATGTACATATATTCGCTGAAGAGAGATACAAACTTGCCCGCTATTGTAAAATGCACCATATGCACAACGAGCTGCTGCTAAGGCTACATCAGCACTTTTGTCTATAAAAGTTGCTGCATTTCCGCCAAGCTCAAGTGCTACTTTTTTGATGCCGGCACTATTTGATATGATCTTTCCTACACCCACTGATCCGGTAAAACTCACTACTCTTGGAATAGGGCTTTTGACCAAAGCGGAACCTACTTCAGCATCTCCATACACTACACTTAGAGCATCTTTGACTGCGTACTTTGAATTTATGAAAAGCTCAGCCAACATAGACGCGCAAGCAGGAGCTTCCGGAGTAGGCTTGAGCACTACACAGTTTCCTGCACCTAGAGCCGGAGCTATTTTGTGAGCTATCAGATTTAGCGGAAAGTTAAACGGAGTGATACAAACTACGACCCCAGATGGAACTCTCTTGAAATATGATAAAGTCTTACGTCCGCTTGGCATAATATCAGTTGGAATTGTCTCACCGCCGAAATTTGCTAGAGCCATTGCGGTAAGGCGGATAGTTTCAGCGCATCTGCTGGCTTCTATGCGAGAAAAATGTATAGGTTTTGCTACTTCATGAGTGACCATTAGAGCAAACTTTTCACTTTGTTCATCAAGTTTATCTGCTACATCATTTAGCCATGCTATGCGTTGATGCAAGGGGGTCTCTTTGGCCATTTTGAAAGCATCAAGAGCAATTTGCAATGCTTTTTTGGCATCATCAGCATCGCAGATAGGAGCTTTTGAAACCACTTCACCGCTAAAAGGATTCATTTGTTCTGTATAATTATTTTTGTACTCTACATTAGAGCCTAAAAAAAGTTTGGCTTCTTTTATTGATACCACAATTTAACCTCCGTATTAATATTTTCAGAGCGACTAGTCGCGAAAGCCATCACGTTGAAGACCTAATTTTTAGCTTTGCCAAAAATTTGAGTATCAATTAAATATTATTATATCCGAGTGTAATTAAAAGTATCACAATGTTTAACTATGTTTTAGGTATAATCGCCCTAATTTAAAGAAACATTTTTTGGAGCACGATATGAATGAAGCAAAATATATTTGGATGAATGGTGAGTTTAAGCCTTGGCATGAAGCTACTACGCATGTATTATCTCACACTCTTCATTATGGCAATGGAGTAATTGAGGGAACAAAAGCTTATAAAACCGCTAAAGGCTATGCTATTTTTCGTCTAAATGATCACAGCAAAAGATTACTAGAGTCAGCTAAAATGACACATCTTAATATCCCATACAGCGTGCAAGAGTTAAACGATGCCCAAGTAGAACTTCTTCGTAGAAATGAGTTTACGGGGGATAATGTCTATATCAGACCATTTGCATTTTTGGGCTATGGTGTAATGGGGGTTTATCATAAAGATGCTCCTGTTACTACAGCAATTGCTGCTTGGGAGTGGGGCGCATATCTGGGCGAAGAGGGGATGAAAAAAGGTATCAAACTCAAAATCGTATCTATGAATCGTCCTTCAAATACATCCAGCATGGGTAAAGCAAAAGCAACTGCGAATTATCTAAATAGCCAAATGGCAAAATTTGAAGCAATTGATTGCGGTTATGAAGAGGCATTGCTTCTTGATGATCAAGGTTACGTAGCTGAGGCTAGCGGAGCGGCATTTTTTATGGTCAAAGACGGCGTGCTTATCTCACCTCCAAATGATAATTCATTAGAATCAATTACGCAAAAAACGGTAATTGAGATGGCTAAAAAAATGGGAATTAAAGTCAAACGACGCAGAATTTCTCGTGAAGAGGTTTATGTAGCCGATGAAGCATTTTTGACAGGAACCGCAGCAGAGATAACACCTGTACGTATAATTGATGCAAGAGTTATCGGCAATGGCGCTAGAGGCGAAATGACAGAAAAATTACAATCAGCATATTTTGATATAGTTTTTGGTAGAAATCCGGACTTTGAACACTATCTTACATACATTTAAAAGGAAATAACTTATGCCAGCTGATATGAACGACTATTTTAAAAAGAAAAAACCAGAACCAAGCAATAATTCAAATAATAATAGCGGATTTAATTTCCCGCAAAACCCTTTTTGGGATGGTAATAAAATACCTGTATGGGCTATAGCAGCAGGTGTTTTAGTAGTATTTTTAATCTTGTTTAGACCTTTTACGGTTATAAATTCAGGAGAGGTCGGGATAAAGGTAACATTTGGTAAATTTAGTCCAGAGCCTCTTAACCCGGGATTGCATTTTTATATACCTATGTTTGAGCAAATTATCCCAGTGAATACCAAAATAAGACTTATCACATATAGCGATAAAGAGACTTCCTCGGTCGGCGAAAACATGGCTACAAAGTATGGTTCAAGTACAGACGGATTTGAAGGCGGCGTAAAGATAAACCCATCTATTCAAGTACTCGACAAAAGAGGACTAACGGTTGCTATCGATATAGCTGTGCAATATCAACTTAGAGCCGCTAGTGCTCCTGAGACTATAGAAAAATGGGGAGCTAGCTGGGAAGAAAAAATCATCAACTCCAAAGTCAGAGAAGTCGTACGTGATGTAGTAGGCCAATATCCGGCAGAACAGCTTCCAGAGATGAGAAATGAGATAGCCAAATCAATCCAAGCTAAAATTTCGGCAAAAATAGATGCCTTGCAAGGCGCACCTGTACTTATCTCATCGGTAGAGCTGAGAAACATAGATCTTCCTGTAAAGATCAAAGATCAAATAGAAAGAGTACAAATAGCCAAACAAGAAGTAACAATTGCAGAGCAGCAAAAAGAGCAAGCTAAACAATTGGCAGATAAAATAACCATAGAAGCTGAAGCACAAGCAAACGCCAATAGAGTAATAGCAAGTTCACTTTCTCCGCAATTGGTTCAAATGGAGCAAATTAAAGTTCAAGGCAAGTTCAATGAAGCTCTCAAAGAAAATAAAAATGCCCAGATATTCTTAACACCAGGCGGAGCAGTACCTAATATTTGGGTAGATATGAAAAACAACAAACAACAACAAATAAGTACACAACAATAGAGGATTTATGAATATCGATTGGAATAAAATAGAGCTAATACCGGCAATCGTCCAAGAAGCTGGTACTAATGAAGTATTGATGCTGGCATATATGAATGAAGAAGCATATGAGCTAACCAAAAGTACAGGTTTTGCGCACTATTTTAGCCGCAGTAAACAACGTATTTGGAAAAAAGGCGAAAGCTCAAACCACACCCAAGAGATAGTCGATATTTTGCTTGATTGTGACAATGATACGATATTGCTTCAAGTAAAACAAAATGGCGTAGCTTGCCATACAGGACGTAAAAGTTGTTTTTTTACTTCTGTGACACAAGATAAAATTATCTTAGATCAAGAAGTAAACATAAATGCTATATATGGCGTAATAGATACTCTTTATCATACTATTCTAGAGCGAAAATCCAGCACGGATGAAAAGTCTTGGACCAAAAAATTGCTCGATAACCCGACTTTGCTTCAAGAAAAAATCCTAGAAGAAGCAAATGAACTTTGCAAAGCTATAAGAGAAGAGAGTGATGAGCAAGTCATTTACGAAGCTGCCGATTTGTTGTATCATTCTCTTGTGGGGCTTGGGCTTAGAGATATATCACCTGATAGAGTCAAGCAAGAGCTTGCCCGCAGATTTGGAATGAGCGGCATAGAAGAAAAAGAGAGTAGAAAAAAATAGTTTCTATAGCTATGCCTAATTTTGGCATGGCACTTTTATGTCATGACTATATTTTCCAACCGGCTTGACGCAATGCTTTGTTTATGTATGCAACCATAGCATTTTTGCTCCATCCGCACCATGCCGGAGCCAATAGTGTATCGTCTGATATGCCAGCTGTCATTCTTTGAATGAGTATATGAGGCGGTTTGATTTCAATAGCCTCGATAAGTACAGCAGCATACTCCTCTTTTGTGATTGGCATAAACTCTCCGGCTTTGTATTGATTTGCCAAAAGAGTATTTTTTACTACATATAAAGGGTGATATTTGACAGCATCTACTCTCCAGCTATAAACCTCTCTTGCAGTAGTTAACATCATTTCTTGACTTTCACCCGGCAATCCAAAAATAAGATGGGCACAAACATTTAGATCTTTTGCTTTTGCTTTAAGTATAGCTTCTTTGGCGTTGGCTGCATCATGACCGCGGTTGATCTTCTCTAGGGTTTTGTCAAATACCGATTGGACTCCAAATTCTATCCATATCTCTTTTGTTTGGCTAAGTATTGCCAGATAATCAAGCACTTCATCTGTTACACTGTCGCTTCTAGTTCCTATGCTTAATCCTATTACGTCAGGATAGCTAAGAGCTTTATCATATAGTGTTTTTAGTGTTTCAAAAGGTGCATACGTATTGGTAAATGATTGAAAATAGACTAAAAACTTTTTAACGCCTTGTGCTTTCATCATTTTTTGCGTGGTACGAATTTGCAGATCAAGTTCTTTGAGCTGTTGCTCCAACAGAGGGTTTTTTATGCTTTTTAGATTTAGTGTTATTTTTGCATCTTTGGCAAGATTTGGGCTGAATGATTCATTTAGACAAAATGTGCATCCACCTTTAGCAACGGTTCCATCTATGTTTGGACATGTAAATCCACTAAGACCAACAGGGATCTTTGCTACTTTTGCGCCAAATTTTGCTTTTAAGTAGCGGCCGAAGGTAGGTAGAGTTTTTAATTTCACTTATTAAAGATCCAAATCATTACATCCTGGACTCTGTGCACTTCCGCCGGCGAAATAGTTGCCATCAAAACTAACCAAAGAGTATTTGCGTTCGCTTCCAAGTGATTCTATAAGTCCCTCTATAGATAAGAATCCTAAAGAATCTGCACCGATTTGTTCTGCTATTTCTTCAGGTGAATAGCTTGCTGAGATCAGCTCGGTTTGTGTAGGGGTATCTATGCCGTATCTACAAGGAAATTTAATTTCAGGTGCCGCAATACGCATATGCACTTCACTAGCTCCTGCGTCTTTTAGCATTTTGACAATTTGTTTAGAAGTAGTACCCCTAACCAATGAGTCATCTATGATGGCTATTTTTTTGCCTTTGATGAGGCTTGAAATAGGTGAGAGCTTGAGTTTGACTTTGAGGTCTCTTATCTCTTGGGTCGGTTCTATGAAAGTTCTGCCTACATAGTGATTTCTAACAATTGCCATCTCGAAAGGCACACCAAGCCCTTCTGCAAATCCCCTAGCAGCTGCTACACCACTGTCTGGCACAGGAATTACCAAATCTACATCTGCGGGCTGTTCATAAGCTAGTCTTTTCCCTGTTATAAGTCTTGACTCATATACATTTGTGCCGTCAATAATAGAATCAGGTCTAGCAAAATATATATATTCAAACGCACAAGGATGAAAATCAGGCTCGAAAACTTGTTCAGAGATCGGTTCTTGATTCTTTTTTTTGTCAAATATAAGCATCTCACCAGGACGAACATCTCTTATAAATGTTGCGCCAAGCAGATCAAACGCACAAGTCTCACTAGCTACTATCCATCCCCCATCAGGAAGTCTGCCAAGACTAAGCGGACGAATACCGAATCTATCACGAATTACAAACATCTTTGAGCGACTCTGAATTACCAAGCAATATGCACCTTCGATTCTAGTCAGCATATCTTTGATGCGGTCAACTAGTTTATCTTTTTGGCTCTTTGCAATCAGATGAACTATATTTTCCGTATCCATGCCCGTTTGAAATATAGCACCTTTGGCGATAAGTTCACTTCTGACTTCATTTTTGTTTACTAAATTGCCATTGTGAGCTACAGAAATTTCACCTAATTTATATCTCGCAAAAACAGGTTGAGCATCAAATATGGAGTCACTTCCTGCCGTTGAATAGCGATTGTGCCCTATAGCACAACAAGTACCCCCTAGTATTTTAAATGCTTCTTCATCAAAAATATCTGTTACTAATCCTCTTTTTTTGACTAAATTGATTTTTTTGCCGTTAGCACTACTGATTCCGCTTGATTCTTGTCCGCGATGCTGCATAGAAAAAAGTGCATAATAAGCATTTTTTGCCGCATCCTCTGATCCATAAATTCCTACAATGGCACACATGTTATTCCTTTTATATTCCTAAAGCATCATTGATGCTGTATAGCCCGTTTTTTTGACCTACAAGCCATTTAGCAGCACGAAGTGCACCTTTTGAAAAAGTTTCTCTACTAGTAGCGGTATGATTGAGCTCTAAAAATTCACCGTCATTATAGAAACCAACAGTATGTCTGCCTACAATATCTCCGCCGCGAAGTGCCATGACACCTATTTCGTCTTTGGTTCTTGCACCAATTACGCCATCTCTGCCGCTGATACGTACTTTATCTAGATCCACACCTCTACCCTCAGCAGCAAATTCGGCTAGAGTAAGAGCTGTACCGCTTGGAGCGTCAACTTTATAACGATGATGCTGTTCTACTATCTCTATATCAAAATCTTTCAGTGTGGCAGCTACTTTTTTGACAAGCATCTTTAAAAGTGCAATCCCAGCAGACATATTTGTAGCATAAAGAACAGGCATCTCTTGGGATGCATCATTGAGTAGATTTTGTTGATGAACATTCAGTCCCGTTGTAGCTATGACTAGCGGGGTAGGGTTTTTGAGGGCTTCTTCGCACAATTCGCCCGTAGCTTCCGGAGCAGAAAAATCTATAACAACATCAGATGCTTTAAGAAGTTCTTTCATGCTGTTTGTGACCAGTACTCCTTTTGGAGCATCTTGTTTTAGTTCGTCAAATACGTGAAGTGCACTAAGAATCAATTCTTTATCTTGTGCTATATTTTCTATCAAAAGTGTTCCTACACGTCCAGTGCTTCCTATTATACCTACTTTTATCATTTATGACCTTTCTTGGAGATGAGATATGACTTCTAATGCAGCAATTGCACCATCACCTGCTGCTGATATTACTTGTTTTGGGGCATCTATGCGAATATCGCCTGCAGCAAAAAGTCCCTCAACCGAGGTATGCATTTTAAGATTTACTATGACTTGTCCTTGTTCATTGACATCACATAAAAAATTGTTCTCAGATGTTTTCAGAACGCTATTGTTGACATTGTGTCCTACGAACACAAATATACCAGGAATTTCCAGTTTGGTTTCACTCTCGTTTTTATCTTTGAGTAAAATACCATTTACACCCATATCATCGCCTAATATTTGGGTTACGGTTGTATCTAGTATTATCTCGATATTTTCTTTGTTTTGCACTCTTTGTACAGTAGACGGTGCAGCTCTAAAGCTATCACGTCTATGGATAAGGTATACTTTTGAACATATATTGGATAGGTAATATGCCTCTTCAAGAGCTGTATCACCTCCACCGAGTACTGCTACTTCTTTATTTTTGTAAAAAAATCCGTCACACGTAGCGCATGTGCTTACCCCTTTCCCAAAAAACTCATCCTCTCCGAGAACGCCGGCTCTTTTTGGAGTGCTTCCTGTACAAACTATCACACTTTTTGTCGCTACGGGATCTTTCCCTGCAATTTGTATGGAGAAGTTTTCGCCGTTTTTTTGAATTTGCAGCACTTCACCCATACGATGTTCCAATCCAAAGCTAAAACATTGTTTTTGCCAATTGTCCATAAAATCCATACCGCTTTTTGTATGATCAAAAAATCCAGGGTAATTTTCTATTTCACTGCTTTGTGTAATTTGTCCACCAGGCAATCCTTTTTCAAAAAGGACAACATTTTTTAGTCCGCCTCTAGTTGTATACAGTCCAGCAGTTAGTCCAGCAGGCCCGCCGCCTATAATTGCACAATCTAGCATAATTTCCTTCTTGGTTGGTTAATGTAATGTTTATTAATACTATATATCTGTCTAATCTTAATTATTGTAGCGATTGTATCTAAAAAGAGGTAAAAAAAGTAAGATAAAAGAGGATTTTTATCCTCTTTTATGCAGGTTTTAAAGAAGTGAGTTAAGTTTTTGGGCAAATGTATCTTTAGATGCAGCACCTATCATTTGATCTACTAATTCACCATCTTTAAAGAAAAGAATAGTTGGTATAGATCTGATCCCAAATTTTACAGCGATATCTTGCTCTTCATCAGTATTTACTTTGCAGATGTTAGCTTTGCCTTCAAAATCATTTGCCAATTCTTCGATCACAGGAGCTATCATACGACAAGGCCCACACCATGGTGCCCAAAAATCTACTAGAGAAACACCCTCTTTGATAGTTGATTCAAAATTGCTATTAGTTAATTCTATATATTTTCCCATTTCTTTTCCTTTTATAAATGTTGTATTTTATAATACACTAAATTTCGTTTAAGATTTCTTATTTATAACGATAATGCAACTTTATCTAATCTTAACAATTTTGTCAAGAGTTAAAGGTGATTTGGTATATGCTCTCATCGAAGCCAACCAAAACATCGTGGTCATATTCTATGACAGGACGTTTGATAAGGCTATTTTCTTGTGCCATCCATTTTATTTTTTGCACATCATCAAGCTGCATATCGCTTAGCCCCAATTTTTTATATGTAGTGCCTTTGCGATTAAGCAGCTTATCAATACCAACTTTATTTGCCCAATATGTTATTTGCTCTATAGTTGCAGGTGTTTTTTTAAAATCTATAAACTCATACTTTATGCCCATCTCATCCATAAATACCATAGCCTTTTTTACACTGCCGCAATTTTTGATACCATATAGTTTCACTATTTTTCTCCTAGTGTAATTTCTGGATATGCAGAAGAGCGTGTGTCTTCTATAACTTTGGTTTTTGCACCTTTTACAGTATATACAAAAGATATTTTAGGCTCATCGGTATCGTTTTTATTGGCACGGTGCAGCAGGAGAGAGTGGAATATGACAACATCGCCTTTTTGCAGTCTTGTCGAAGCCTTTGTATTTATCAATGGAATGTTGTCATCGCAATCTTCTTTGAAATACTCTTTTTCGTCAAACTGATCTGGATCAAATTTCATTCTATGACTGCCGGGTATAAATTCTAGTACACCGTTTTGTGTATATTCATCCCCCAAAGCCAGCCAAATGCTTACTAGATTATTATCGCTGTAATGCCAATATCTTCTGTCTTGATGCCATCTTGTTTGAGTGCTGATGTGAGGCATTTTGGTCATAATGGAATTATGATGTGCAAGAGTAATCACTACTTTATCGTCCAATATCTGCTCTAATATAGGGCGAATTTTCTCATCTTCCATCCACTCTTTGAATACTATGTCTCTATCATAAACTTGTCTTAGGCGACGGACCGGGGCATCTTCTTCTTGCGGCATACTGCTATAGTCTGCTACATCTGAACGGTATTCTTTGGATTTTACATCATATCCGATCTCGGTCTCGATAGGCTCAATACGATGCTTTAAATGAGCTTTCGCTATGTCGAGTATAGCTTCACATTGCTTTTTGGGTGCAAAATTTGGCAGAACCAAAAAGCCGTCTTTTCTAAATTGTGCCAGTTGTTCGTCTGTGAGTATCATATTTTTTCTACTTTAGTTAAGATTACCAATATTATAATCCATTTTGTTTAAAGAGTGATATTTTCTATCAATTCTATATCACCTTTGCGTATTATAAGTGCATCAATACTAAAAGCCATATCAAGTTTGCGTTCTTTCATATAGTAATAAGCAGAGTTTATCACTTTGCGGAGTTTGGACGGCGTTATATTATATACAGGATCAAAGTCAGCTCCGGCACTTTTGACCTCTATAAAATGCAGAACACCATTTTTGGAAGCTATGATATCTATCTCTCCCAGTTTTCTTGCATAATAGTTTCTCTCCAATATGCTAAAATGGTTTTGTTCCAAATACTTGGTAGCCAGTGTCTCGTTCGCATTTCCTATGGAGGTGTTATTTTGTGTCATATTGAGGTATGACCTCCACTTTGAGTGATTTAAATTTTGCAGTCATCACAAGCTCATCACACTCATCTCCAAAAAGCATATTGATATTTGATTTGGCATGATGAAATGTGCAAAACAGTGTTTTAGTTCTCACTTTATCGGTGTATTTTACAAGCAAAGGTTTGCTGGTGCCGTGTTCTGTTTTTAGAATTACCATATCGCTTCCAAAAATCTCTTGGGCTTCAAGAGGAGCTAAAAGCACATCTTGGCTGTATTGATCATTTAGTCTAGGGCTCTCTTTGGTTTGCGCTGCGTTGTTGTAGTGTACCAAAGTTCGTCCGGTAGTAAGGTAATAGCCATTCAGGCTGTCATCGTAAAATTTTTTCTCTAAGATTTCTTGGACCATGCCGCGAATTTTATACATATGATAGTGAAATTCTCCCAGTCCATCTGAAGTACGGAAATCCAGCAAGTGAAGTACAGGTGTATCTTCATGATGAATAGGCCATTGCATACCTCTTTTGCGATGTCGCTCAAGCCTATAATATTTAGCTCCGGAAAATCTACGATGCGCAACCTCTGTTACCTCGTTCCACACCTCTTCGCTATTGTTGTATTTAAAGTCTCCGCCCATCTTTTGATCTATCATAGCAAGCACTTCCCAATCATCCGGCAAAGGAGATTCTACAAGAGGTTGTGATAGATGAAGTCTTCTCATCGCATTGACATAGACTCCGGTTTTTTCGTATGCACTTCTTACACCTATGACAATATCAGCGGCTTTTGCAATCTCAGTCATAAATAGCTCTTGCACCATTAGAAATTCTAGATTTTGCAGTGCTTTTGCTGTTTTGTTTGCATTTGGGTGGATATGCAATATATCTTCACCAACATTGAGTACGGCTTTAATATTTCCGGCTATCATCTCATCTATGAGTTGCGGGGTCATCAACCCTTCTTTAAGTGGAGGCTGATAATCAGGAGCGAAGTATGGCAAGCATCCCATATCACAAGCGCCTTGCACATTATTTTGTCCTCTTAGAGGCATCAATCCTGCTCCGATTTTGCCTATATTGCCGGTCATCATAGCCAGATGTGTTATTGCCATCACGGCGTATGAACCGTCAATGTGTTCCGTGATACCAAGTCCCCAAAATATCATAGATTTTTTAACCGCGTATTCACGAGCGATATTCGGTATCATTTTTGCTAAATATTCATATCCTTCTATCTCTTTGCAAAATGCAGGATTGGCATATGGGTCATTTAAAATCTTGGTTTTAAATTCTTCAAATCCTTTTGTGCGGTGGGCTAGAAAATTCTCGTCATATAATTCTTCATTTATAATAACATAAGCCATCATGTTGAGTATAAGCAAATTAGCTTCATACGGTATGATACATTGATGTTTGGCAAATTTGGATAGTTTGGTATGGCGTACGTCAATTAGTGCTAGATTGTTGTGCGTTTTTGCCATATCAACTATACGGTTAGCTATGATAGGGTGGGCTTCTATGGTATTAGAACCAATAACCACCATAAATTCGCACTCATAAATGTCATTATAGGGATTAGTTGCTGCACCTTCCCCGATAGTAGTTCTCATGCCCTTTAGGCTGGGAGAATGGCACACCCTCGCGCAATTGTCTATGTGTGGAGAGTCCATGCTTTGTCTGCAAAATTTTTGCAGCAAATAAGCGCTTTCACAATTAGTCCTAGCGCCGCCTATGGCACAAAAGCTCTCTCCGCCATAGTTGGACTTGATCTCTTTTAATTTGAGAGCAGCGATAGTAGTAGCTGTATCAAGATTGCATTGGTAATAAATATCATCATATTCTTCAAGATTTGAGGCTACAACATTGTAAATGACTTTATTTTTGGCTAGAAAAGATTTTTTTACCAGTGGTGCGGTGATACGATTTGGGGAATCTACAAAATCATATCCGCTTTTTCCTTTGATGCATAGTTTGCCCTGACTTACTACGCCGTCTTTGTGGGCAAATATCTTTTGTATCTTATTGTCTTCTACGATTCCAACTATATCACACCCGACTCCGCAATAAGTGCAGACACTTTCTATTGTATTGCTATGCGGCATATTGGCTACTTGAAATTACCAAATACAAGCGGTGCGTTGAGTTCTAGTTTTTTAACCTCTGTAATTACACGCTGCAAATCATCTATTTTTGCTCCGCTAACTCGTACTTCGTCGCCTTGGATGGATGGTGTAACTTTGAGTTTAAGGTCTTTGATGGCTTTGACTATTTTTTTTGCTTCATCTTGTTCTATACTGTCTACAATACGGTAGATAAATTTGACATTACCTCCGCTTATTCCCTCACTTTTTACTTCTTGAAGCGCTTTGCCTGCAATATTTCGTTTGATCAATTTGGCTATAAGTATATCTTTTAGGGCGTCTATTTTTTGTTCGCTCGAGCTGCTCAGTGTAACTGTTTTTGCTTTTTCATTTAGTTCGATGTCAGCTGTTAAACCTTTGAAGTCAAATCTCGTATCTACCTCTTTTTTTGCTTGGATGATAGCATTTTTCATCTCCATCATATCCAGCTTGGCTGATATATCAAAATAGTGGTCTTTTGCCATTTTTCCCTCTCGTTGAATAGTAAATAATTTTATTATACCTCCATAAACTTTGAAAAAAGATAAAATTTGACTTTTATAAAATTATGTGATATTATTTAGTAGAATTGATATATTTAATTAGTGTACAGTATAACTCACATAAGGAGGGTTTATATGGTTTACTCTAGAAAAGAAGATGATAGTATAGTTTGTCTGCTGTGTCGCCATTATTGCAAACTTAAAGAAGGTCAAGTGGGTATATGCGGCATCAATAAAAACGAAAATGGAAAACATAAAAACTTAGTCTATGGGCATCCGGTTGCAATACATGTAGATCCTGTTGAAAAAAAACCTTTGTATCATTTTTTGCCGGGGACTAGAGTGCTTTCATTTGGTACCATCGGATGCAATTTTAAATGTCCTTTTTGTCAAAATTGGGATATTTCACAAGAGAAAGAGATAAACAAAAGCATAGAAGTAACTCCTGAACAAATGGTCTCTCTTGCATTTGAACAAAACGCACAATCTATCGCATATACTTACAATGAACCGACAACTTTTTATCCATATGCCAAAGATGTAGGCGTGATAGCAAAAGCACGCGGATTGAAAAATATTTTTGTAAGTAACGGCTATGAATCTCCAGAAGTTATAGAAGATATGGTGAGCTGGGTAGATGCAGCCAATATTGATCTGAAAAGTTGGGATGACGAGTACTATAAAAAATCATTAAAAGGCGGTCTAGAAGAGGTAAAAGATACCCTTAGAAGGATGGTTGCCAAAGGAATATGGGTAGAAGTTACTACATTGCTTATCGAAGGCGAGAATGATAGTGATAAAGATTTGCACGAAATGGCATCTTTTATCGCCAATGATTTGGGCAAACATGTGCCTTGGCATCTGAGCGCTTTTTATCCTCAGTACAAAATGCTCGATCATGAAAGAACAAAACTAGAGACTTTGCAACGCGCAGAAAAAAAAGGCAAAGAAGCAGGCTTAAAATATATTTACTTAGGCAATGTTCCTGTTAAAAGTGATACCTATTGTCCTAATTGCAACGAATTGGTAATAGATAGAACAGCATATACAGTCGATTTGAACAAATTGAAAAACGGACGTTGTCCTAAGTGTGATAACAAGATTGAGGGGGTTTGGAAATGAGCATCAGAAAAAGTGCAGTTGGCGGACAATTCTATCCTTCAGACCCAAAAGAGATCAGCTCTATGTTCAAATATTATAATCAAATATTAGATAAACACTTAAATGATAAAACACTATTGAACAAAAAGCCAAGAGCTATAATAGTGCCTCATGCGGGGTATATCTATTCTGCATTTACGGCCAATACCGCTTTTAGATTATTAGAAAACACTAATGCAAAACGAATAGTCGTCATCGGTCCTAGCCACCGTATCTATTTAAGGGGGACTAGCATATCTGATTATGATGAATATGAAACTCCGTTTGGTATGCTTAGTATTGATAAAAATCTTGTCCATGAACTTAGAGATAAATTTACACTCGATTTTGTGCCCAATGCTCACCATGAACATAGTACGGAAGTACAGATGCCTTTTGTAAAAACATATGACAAAGAAGCCCAGGTAGTAGAACTGGTTTATGGAGATGAAGATCCGGCTAAATTGGCAAAAGTTATCAAGTATCTATTGGATGATCCTCAAGCCGTGGTAGTCATTAGTACAGACCTGAGTCATTATTATGATATCGATAAGGCAAATAGACTTGATAATATATGCTTAAACGCTATAGAAAATTTAGATACTAATATGTTGCATCAAGGATGCGAAGCATGCGGCAAGATAGGTGTAGAGGCGATGATTATAGCTGCTAAGGCGAAAGGGCTAAAGCCAATAATGCTTGATTATCGTACCAGTGCGGATGCCAGCAAAGATGAGACGCAAGTCGTAGGTTATATGAGCGCTGCTTTTATAGGATGAAAAAATGAAAAATATGCAAGATCTAGTAGATTATATGGTTTTAAGGGGCGTTTTACATACACAGCGCATTATAAATGCATTTTGGGATATAGATAGGAAATATTTTGTGCCGGAACAATTTTCGGAACACATATATATAGATGCCCCATTGCCTATCGGTAAAAATCAAACAATCTCTCAGCCATCTACTGTGGCTTTTATGCTTGAACAATTAGCACCAAAAGAGGGAGAAAACGTACTAGATATCGGCTCAGGGTCGGGGTGGACCACTTCTTTGCTTTGTCATATAGTGGGACAAAATGGAAGCGTAAAAGGCTTGGAGAGAGTAGACGAACTTGTAGAGCAGGGCAAGAAAAATCTTGCCCAATTTAATTTTGGAGATCATTGCAGCATTGAAAAAGCAGGTGCCCAGCTCGGAATACCAAATCAAAAGTTTGATAGGATACTGGTATCGGCTAGTGCCGAAGAAATACCTACCGCACTATTCGATCAGCTAAAAATCGGCGGCGTCTTGGTAGTGCCTGTGCAAAATTCTATATTCAGATTTGAAAAAATTTCAGATGACAATATCAAAAGAGATGAGTATAAAGGATTTGCTTTTGTACCTTTGATAGTTTAGATCCATTTTTCTCGTTGATGCATGAAGCGCAAAAACGAGAAAAGAAGATAATTTTTTTGCAGTCTAGTATCTAGAAAATATAAGATATTGTAAACATGAAGATATCAATACCATCATTTGGTTCTACGATGCCGGCATTTGAGTAGTGTAAATATCTAAAATTAAAATCGAATGATTCTGTTCTGATACCTGCCCCGACACGGTCTTCAAATTGGAGATGTGACGACATATCACGATTTTTAATCGTAGTATCTGATAGATAAGCACCACCTATACCACCTTCAATATAGGGATAGATAGAATTTGATTTATTGCCAAAATAGTAGACAAAAACAGGAGAGAGGGCGATGCCATATATTTGCTCACCTTCTTTGTCCCAATAATTTAACGAGGCTTCATAATATCCGCTAAGCCAGCCATAATCACTATTAAAAAAAGTTTTTTCAAAATTTTTTCTGGCACCAAGGCGATAAATACCTATATTGTCTTTGCTCTCTCCAATGCCAAGTGTGACTTCATCGATGAATTGTCCATCTCCGGCAAAAATATCGGTTGTTAAAAAACATAAACTCAAAACCAAAAAACATTTTTTCATATTGACACCTTTCTTTTATTTTAGATTGGAAAATTTGGAAATATTTTTTAAGATATTGTACTTCATTTCAATATCTTTTTCCATAAATATTCCCCCCATTTACGTATCTCGATCAGACCAAAAACCCATAAGGAAAATAGGCCGATTATCATAAGTGATTCACTATTCAAAGGAAGCGTATGAAATATATCTGAGAGTACATAGATAGCAAATAGTTGCAATAATAATCCTATACCTATACCATAAAATATATATGGGTTGATCTCGAGTGATTTTTTGATATTTTTTAAAAAAGGCTCATTTTCTTTGACTGATTGAAGTCCATTGATCCATGTGGCAATGACAAAAACCGTAAAAAGTGTAGAGATCGCACTCTCTTTTCCATAATGATTCAGCATCCAAACATACAAAAAGAGTGCACTCAGACTAATTACCAATGCAGCATAAAACACACGAAGAATCTGTACTTTATCTAAAAACTGTTCACGCAGTTTGGTCGGCGGTTTTTTCATTACATTTTCTTCGTCTTTTAGGAATGGAAATGTTTTGTCCAAAGCACTATCTGAAACAAGATTGATCCATAATATCTGTACCGGATAAAGCGGTAGCGGGAGTGCCATAAGAATAGCACCTGTGATGAGGATCACTTCATCCAAACTTGTAGAAACAAGGAAATATACCGCTTTGCGTATATTGCTAGCAATTGTACGGCCTTGTTTAATAGCATCAACGATCACAGAGAGATTGTTATTGGCAAGTACCATTTTGGCGGTTGATTTGGCAGCATCGCTTCCAGCACCCATACTTATACCTAAATCCGCTATTTTTAACGCCGGAACATCATTGACTCCATCTCCGGTGACCGCTACGATCTCTCCTTGTTTTTGTAAGCTTTTGACTATACGGTATTTATGTTCTGGGAGCACTCTTGCCCATACGGTTACTCTAGGCAAGAGTGCTTCAAGTTTCTCATCGTCCATTTGATCTAATTCTATACCGGAAATTACAAGGTCGCCATCTTTGTAGATACCCACCATTTTAGCAACCGCTTTGGCTGTGATAGGATCATCACCTGTGATCATCATTACCTTGACGCCTGCTTTTTGAGCCGTTTGTACTGCATTTAAAACCTCCTCTTTAGGAGGATCTATAAAACCTACAAGTCCAACGATCTCTATTTTCCAAGTCTCTATATCATCTGAGGTATATTTTCCGGTACCTAAAGCGATGACCCTCAACCCCTCAGAAGCCATTTTGTCATGTTCTTTTTGGAGTATATTAAAATCTTTTATATTTAGAGCAAACTTTCTAAGTGATTCAAAAGCACCTTTGACAAATATCTTATGGTTTTCGTGGATTATGTTGGAGCTTGCCATTAATCTGTATTTGGTATCAAAAGGATAGATATTAACTCTAGGATATTTTGCTCTGATACTTTTATACTCTTTGCCTACCCAGTGCGTCAAAGCAATATCTAATGGATCGCCTTTTCCTTCTGCTGATTCATTGGCCAATGCAGCGACAGTTTGGGTAAAAGTATCATCCAAAGAAAAAACCTCTTTGACTTTCAGTTTGCCTTCAGTAATGGTACCTGTCTTGTCTGAAGCTATAACTGTTGTACTGCCCAAGGTTTCAACTGCCGGCAAATGACGGATGTAGACTTTTTTGACACTAAGTGTCATTGCACCTATTGTAAGAACTAAAGTCACAACTATTGGCAAGCCCTCAGGCACAGCAGAAACAAGCTCGGCAATAACTAGGTAAATGACTTCCAAGATCTCTCTTCCTTGCCGTAATGCAAGAAAAGCTGTCATAGCAATTATTACAAGCAAGATAGTCATATGTTTTTGATTAAAAACTTCCAAAGCTTTGGTTAGCGGTGACTCAGTAGAGTCTTCTTTTGCTCTGTTTGCAATAGACGCAAGATATGTTTTGTCAGCTGTAAATACAACAAGCCCTTCTGCTTTGCCTTTAGTTACCGTAGTACCAGAGAGTGCCATATTATCAAGCTCGTATGGCAGTGCCTCTTTGGGCAGCACAAGTTGTGCATTTTTTTCTATAGGCATGGATTCGCCCGTAAGCATAGATTCATCTATAGCCAATCCCCCAGTTTCAAAAAGGCGGATATCAGCAGGTACAATGTTGCCTTCGTTTAGGATAATGACATCTCCTGGCACAAGTTCTTCTGATGATATAGCAAAAATTTTATTTTCGCGTTTAACGTGTGTTTTGCTTTGGGTAAGTTTTTTTAGTGCCTTAATTGACGCCAAGGCTTTTGTCTCCTGCCAAAATCCTATAGAAGAATTTATCAGTATTATTATAAGTATCAATGCCCCTTCATTCGTATTCTTCAAAAAAAATGAAAGTATAGCAGCGGCTACGAGTACATAAACCAGGGGACTTTTGAATTGTGAAAGAAAAAGCATGAAATAATTATGCTTTTCTTCTTCGATTTCATTGCGTCCATATAGTAAAAGATTTGCCTTTGCCTTGTTGTTGTCAAGTCCTTGTGTTGAAGTTTCTAAAGTCTTCATTAAAGACTCGATCGTTTCACTATGAGGATATCCAGGAATATTCATATATTTTCCTATTTGCAGACGAAATGTTTATCGAATAGATTTTAATTTATTATATTTTAGCATAACTATAAAGAGATTTTAAACTTTTATAAAATTTTATTATTCGATACAATAACATAAATTAGATAGTCAGGACAAAAGCAATGCTGGAACATGAAATATATCAATTGTTGGAATCTAACGGATTTAAATTGCCCAAATACAAACAATTTAAAATCAATGAAATACCCGATATTGATTTTTATCCGATCGCCTTAAAAATTGAGTCGTCAAAAATAGTACACAAAAGTGAATATGGAGGAGTAAAGACTGGCATTATCGACTATGCCGGTTACAAGAAAGCCCTTGATGAGATAGTACAAAATATCAAAAACTACAGTATTGATTTAGATGAAAATGACTACTTTATAGCCTCAAGTATGATATATGGCGAAGAACTGTTTTGCGGCGTAATTGACGATAGTGTATTTGGCACTACTATTGTTTTTGGGAAAGGAGGGGTGTTGTTGGAGCTTTACAAAGATGTTTGTTATATAGATATAGTTGCCAACGAACCGGAGATAAATAGCGCTATAAATTTAACTCAAATTTCAAAACTTTTTGGAGAATTTAGAAATTCAAAATATAACATGGAAACAGTTATAGGATTTATCAAAAAAATTCAAGAATTTATTATAAAAAATAACAATATCAAAGAGCTTGATCTTAATCCGATAATTTTAAATAATGAAGGATTGACTATAGTAGACGCTAGGATCAAGTTTGATAATACAAAAATATCAGAAAAAAAATCAAGTAAAAGAGCAAACAGTTTTTTTGACAATAGCAGCGTTGCGGTTATTGGAGCAAGCAGTGATCCAAATAAAGTCGGATACGCTATAGCTAGAAATACATTGTCTTTTAGTGGCGAGGTGTTTTTTGTAAACAAGAATGGCGGTGAGCTTTTTAATAAAAAATGTTTTAAAGATGTAGCAGATATTGAATCAAATATTGATATGGCAATTATTGCAGTTCCATCTATAGCAGTATTTGACGAGATCCAAAAACTTATTGAAAAAAATATTAAAAATATTGTTATTATAAGTGCCGGATTTAAAGAGGTAGGCAATTTTATCGCTGAACAAAAAATAAAAGATTTAGCAAAGCTTCACAATATCAATATCATTGGCCCCAACTGCTTAGGGTATTATGAAAGTACAAAAAACCTAAATACCACATTTGCTACGAAAAACGTCATCTCAGGAGATATTGCACTTTTGGCTCAAAGCGGTGCGGTTTTGAGCGCATTGATGGATAAAGCTTACGATTTTAATATAGGGTTTTCTCATATTGTTTCTTTTGGAAATATGATTGATTTGAATTTCGCACAAACTATTGATGCACTGCAAAATGAGTCTTCTTGCAAATATATCTCGATCTATGCAGAGGGTATCCAAGACGGCAAAGCTTTTTTGGAAAGCATCAGAAATTCAAAAAAGCCTATTTATGTATACAAAACAGGCAAAAGCGAGCTTGCTAAAAGAGCAGCTTTTTCGCATACAGGCAATTTGAGCGGAAATTATGCGATATTTAAAGGATTGTTAGAAAGTGTAGGCGTAAATATAGTAGACAACATAGAAGCATTGATCTTAGCACCTCAAAAACGCTCAAAAAATATTTTGATCGTAACAAACGCAGGAGGTCCTGCTACTATTTTGACCGATTATATTATTGCAAGAAAGCAAAGTCTTTATGATTTAAATGAAGAAAATATCAAACGTCTTGATGAGGTTTTGCCAAACAATTGGTCAAAAAATAATCCGATAGACATCATAGGAGATGCAAGGAGCGATAGATTTGAAGACACATTAGAAATTATAAAAGAGTTTGAAGCAGATTTGGTATTTGTAATAGTAACCCCGCAATTTATGACAGATGCGCTCGCTATAGCAAAAGTACTACATAAAGCATCACAAACAAAGCTTATTATTCCAATAATGCTTGGCGGAGAAAGTCTAAATGATGCCAAAATATTTTTCAAAAAAGAGAAGATGGTTTATTTTGAGAGCTTGCAAGAAGCAACTTCGTTTTTATAATCATATCTTGTTTTTTGTATTTTATTGAAAAGAATATCTGATTTTTTTTAAGATTCGTTGGGTATAATATTGTCTCATTTTCATATGGAAATGACACCTCACATGTAGTTATTCCTTGCATGGTTGCACAAATTGTTGTGTTAAGGACTACAGAGGAACAAACCAGATAGGCGTGAAAACGCAAAAAAATTAACAATACCAAGGAGAAAAAATGGTAACAATGAAAGATTTGCTAGAGTGTGGTGTGCACTTCGGGCATCAAACAAGAAGATGGAATCCAAAGATGAAAAAATTCATCTACGGCGAGAGAAAAAATATATATATCATTGATTTGCAAAAGACTTTGCGTTATTTCAAATATACTTACAATATTGTAAGAGACGCAGCCGCTGAGGGCAAAACAGTACTTTTTGTCGGTACAAAAAAACAAGCTAGAGTAGCAGTAGAAGAAGCCGCAAAATCTTGCGGTATGCCTTATGTTTCAAACAGATGGCTTGGCGGTATGCTTACAAACTATCCTACGATCAAAAAATCTATTCGTAAACTTGAAATTATCGAGCAAATGGAAGAAAACGGTCAGATCAATCTTTTGACCAAAAAAGAAGCTTTGATGTTGACTCGTAAAAAAGAGAAACTAAATAATTATCTTGCAGGTTTTAGAAACATGCAAAAACTGCCTGACATGATGTTTGTAGTCGATGCAGTTAAAGAACATATTGCTGTTTTGGAAGCTAGAAGACTTGGTATGAAAGTTATAGCTCCGCTTGATACAAACTGTGATCCTGATTTGATCGATTATCCAATTCCAGGAAATGATGACGCTATACGTTCAATCGAACTTTTCTGTAAAGAAATGGCAGAAGCTATCAATGAAGGTAAAGCGATTTTTGCTGAAAATAAAGGCGAAGTAGCTGAAAATGCTGCTGCTAGCACTGAAGAGATAGCTGAGCTTATCGAAGAATCTGCGCAGGAAGTTGCAGAAGAAGTTGCAGAGGAGGCGTAATTTATGGCAAGTTTTGGACCAAGTGATATCAAAAAACTAAGAGAAATGACCAATGCAGGTATGATGGACTGCAAAAAGGCTTTGAGCGAAGCCGATGGAGATATGGACAAAGCTATCGAATGGCTAAGAGACCAAGGTTTGGGAGCTGCTGCTAAAAAAGCTAGCAAAGTAGCCGCTGAAGGCTTGGTGAGCATGAAAGTTGAAGGCAAAAAAGCAGTTATCGTAGAGGTAAACTCTCAAACTGACTTCGTTGCTCAAAACGAGAAATTCAAAAATACCGTAAGCGAAGTAGTCGCTCACGCATTTGAAAATAATTTGGCTGATGCAGAAGCTATCAATGCTTCTACAATCAATAGCATGCCGTTTAGTGAATATCTTTCACTTCAAATTGCTACAATTGGTGAAAACCTTGTAGTTCGTCGTGCCGGCATGATAGACGGAGATGAGCTTACTGCAGTGAATGGCTATATTCATGCAAATGGACAAGTAGGAGTTATTATCTCTGCTAAATGTGATAGCGCAGCAACTGCTGAGGCTATGACAAGCGTACTAAAAGACGTAGCAATGCATGCTGCAGCAATGAGACCTACAACTCTTAGCTATAAAGATTTTGATGCTGCTTATGTAGCAGATGAGACTGCAGGAAGAATCATTAAAATTGAAAAAGAGAATGAAGAGCGTTCAAGACTTGGTAAACCACTTTTGAATATCCCTAAATATATCTCTATGGCTCAACTTACTCCTGAAGTATTGGCTGGGGCTGAAGCTGATATTAAAGAGAAACTTAAAGCTGAAGGTAAACCGGAGCAAATTTGGGACAAAATAGTCCCAGGTCAACTTGCTAGATTTATCTCTGACAATACAACTTTAGACCAAGAGCAATGCTTATTGGATCAAAAATTTGTAATGGATGACAGCATAACTGTAGCTCAGTATATAGAAAATAAAGCTGCTGCAGCCGGCGGTACAGCATTTATTGATACATTTATCAGACTTGAAGTCGGAGAAGGTATCGAAGTAGTGGAAGAAGATTTTGCTGCTGAAGTTGCCAAACAAATGGCATAATTTTTTATTCTTTGCAGATATTTTATCTGCAAAGAATTGCCTCTAATTATTTTTTGCCACTTTAAGGAATATAGATGACCTCCCTTATAAAAATAGCTGGCTTTATTCCTTTTATAATCATAGTATTTATCAATGCCACTGTAGATATAGCCCATAAAATCACTATTCAAAATACCCTGCTTAAAAGTTTTGATGGCTCTACGCTTATAATTTTGAGTGCACTGATAAATGCCATGATCTTACTCCCTTTTATTTTTCTTTTTTCGCCGTCTGGTTATATTAGTGATAGATTTTCAAAAACCAAAGTAATACGATATGGTGCCCTTACGGCTATTATTGTTAGTTTATTTATTGTTGTTAGCTATTATTTCGGGCAATTTTATATGGCATTTGGTTTGACATTTTTACTAGCAGCACAAAGTGCTATTTATTCACCGGCTAAATATGGGATGATCAAAGAACTTGTCGGAAATGAACATCTAGCCGAGGCTAATGGTATAGTTCAGGCAATTAGCATAGCAGCTATTTTACTCAGTGCCATTGTCTTTTCTGTGATTTTTGAAATGCTTTATATCGGCGGTGAAGTCATGCCGAATAATATACTAAAAACCATGATGCCAATTGGTTGGCTTCTGGTTATCTTAAGTACTATAGAATGGTATTTATCGTTTAAATTGCCATTGATGAAGATTGAAAACAGAGAAAAACACTTTGATTTTTTAAAATATGTTCGTTTTAATTATTTTAAAACAAATATGAAAACTATTTTGATCGATAAACAAATATTGCTCAGCATGATAGGACTTAGTGTATTCTGGGCTATAGGACAATTGATAATTGCTGCTTTCCCGGCTCATTATAAAGAGGTTTTAGGTGATGATAATGCCGTGATGATCCAAGCCATCTTGGCTCTAAGTGCTATTGGAATAGTTGTCGGTTCGATTATTGCCGGTAAAAATTCCAAGCTTCATATAGAGCTGGGCTTGGTTCCATTGGGTGCTTTGGGTATGTTTGCAGCTTTGCTTATGTTTGCATGGTCGCATACCGTAGCAGCTATGATGTTAGCCAGTTTTATTTTTGGTTTTTTTGGAGGATTATTTATAGTACCTCTGAATTCATTAATGCAATTCTTGGCACCAAATAAAGATATCGGCGTGATATTAGCAGGCAATAATTTTATACAAAATATTTTTATGTTGAGTTTTTTGATATTATCGATTGTCTTAGTTTCGATCGGATTTAGCAGCCATACATTATTTTTAACAGCCGCTTTTATTGCACTGTTAGGCACATTTTATCTTGTCGCTAAAATACCGCATCTTTTTGTAAGAGTTTTATTGATGCCGATACTAAAAATGAGATATAGATTAAATATACATGGATTGGAAAATATACCTTCTCAAGGCGGAGTACTTTTGCTGGGAAATCATATTAGCTGGATAGATTGGCTGCTACTCCAAGTCTCAACCCCAAGAGCCATAAAATTTGTTATGCACAAACATTTTTATGAAAAGTGGTATATTAGACGGATTTTGGATTTTTTTGATGTCATTCCGATTGCTAACATTGGAAGTAAAAGGGCGTTGGATACCATTAGAAAAAGACTTGACAATGGTGAAGTTGTAGCGCTTTTTCCGGAAGGACGTATCAGTTTCAATGGTCAGATGAATGAATTTAAAAAAGGGTTTGAAAAGAGTGTTGCGGGCACCAATCATCCCATAGTGCCATTTTATCTTTATGGATTATGGGGGTCTAGATTTTCAAAAGCAAATCGATTTTTCAAATCAATGATCCGTAAAGGCGACAAGAGAGATGTAAGAGTGGTATTTGGCCCACAACTTCCTTCTAATACTCAAGCACATGAAGTCAAGCAACACGTAATAGAACTTTCTCGTGATGCATGGGAAGCTTCCATAAACGAGCTTACGCCGATAACTCATTCATGGCTTAGATGGGCAAAAGCTAGACCTTTTCAAAGATCCATTGTTGATACTTTTGGAAATGATTTTAATAATCTAAAAATAATGAGAAAAGTATTTTTATTTGCCAAGAGATTAAAACTTCTTGATGGAGAAAATGTGGGAGTTTTGCTATCTTCATCATCAATGGGGGCTATTGTTAATATGGCATTATTAATGATTGGGAAACGTCCCGTAAATATCAATTACACATTGAGTGAGGTTGCTTTAAGCAATGTTATTTCCCAAGCAGGGATGGAGAAAATTATAACATCGAAAAAGTTTATGCATAAACTAAGCTCTGAAGGGTTCAATCTTGACCATATTTTTGGTGAACGCATGATAGACATCGAAGATATGAGCAAAACAATTAGTAAAAAAGAGAAAATATGTACCTCTTTCGAAGCATTTATCATGCCGAAAATGTGGTTAAAATGGCGTTATTTTTTGCCTGTTTCAATGGAAGATACTGCAGTTATCCTATTTGTTAAAAAAGGCGAAGAGATGCCACTAGGGGTAGAACTGACTCATAAAAATCTAATAACCAACATAAAACAAGTAGCAGCTCTTTTACAATTTGAAGAAAATGATATTATGCTTAGTTCATTGCCTATGTTCCACTCGTTTGGCTTGAGTGTTATGACACTCTTGCCATTGTGTGAGGGAATAGGTATGATAAGTATATCAGATCCGTCTGATTGTACTGCGTTTGGAGCTTTGGCTGCAAGATATGAAGCTACTATTATGTTTGGTACATCGCAATCTTTTAAATTATATATAGAAAATAAAAAATTGCATCCATTAATGTTTAAAAATATTCGCATAGCTGCTACCGGAGCTCAAAAGCTTGACTATGAAACCAGAAGGGATTTTAAAGATAAGTTTGGACTTGATATTTATGATGGATATGGGGCTACCGAAACATCGCCGGTAATTGCCGTTAATATGCCCGATGCATTAGATTTAGATTCGATGAAAATTGTAATAGGAAATAAAGATGGAAGTGTCGGCCAAGCAATACCTGGCACTATGATTAAGATAGTTGATCTGACCACAAACAAAACAGCCGAAGCAGAAACCAAAGGCATGATCTTGGTCGGCGGAGCACAAGTCATGAAAGGTTATCTAGATAATCCAAACAAAACCAATGAGGTAATTGTGGAGCTTGATGGTATCAGATATTATAAAACAGGAAACATGGGATATATGGACAAAGACGGATTTATCACGATCGTAGATAGATATTAACCGTCTTGTCATCTTTGAGAAGTAATAATTTATACTACTCTTCTTTTTGCTCACTCTCTTTAATAGTTTTATAAAAATAGGCAAGACCTATAAACATTAGCGTAGTGCCTAATAGCAGCCAAAAAGCAGATAGCATCTGACTTTGATCACCTATAGCAATTTTAAAAACTACCATTAATGTTTCTATTGATAGGGCTATAATTATTGAAACTAAAAATCTACCCAAAATTTTATATTGTCTATCTTCTTCATGATGAAATGCGCGAAACAATACTTCATGCTCAAATATTTGACTTGAAAGATCATAAATTGCAATACCAAGCGTTATAGCTATAATGGATTGAAAAATATTGTGCAGTAAATCTATTTCACCTTCTGCAAAAAGTATTATTCCAAATTCATATCCTCCAAATAAAATTAGAGCTATTGCAACAACAGCAAGAAAGAATGCACCCAAAAAATAGACACTTCGTTTGATCTTGTCATATATATCATTATATTCAATGAGTTTCAATTCTTCTAAAAGATCTATCATATTTATGTCAAAAACATAATATATCTCTCCAATCTTATGTACCGCAGAGAGGCTTGCTCTGCCCGTACGATGATGAATATATGGGTTTGAGATATAAAATCCCATTTCGTCTACAGTAACCTTAGAAAAATAATGGCTTTTTTGGCTGCCTCTACTTTCTAATTCTTGTCTTTTTTTGCAAATAGTTGGAGAAATTTGAATGTAATTATTATCTACAGCATATAATAATTGGATCATTTTATTTTCTTTTAGAATTTTATCGGCATTTTGAATGTAGTCTTGAGGTAAATTTTTGATAAGTGCTATGATAAACTCATCTACAGTGTTTTTATGTCTTTTGTAAATCGCAATAACTTCTTTCATGACTTTACTCCATAAAATTTATTTATAAACTATTATAACGTAAAAAATACTGAAAAATTTATTGTTTATTTATTAGTTTGCACCACTAGAAAATGGTGCAAGAAATTTAGCAAGAATAAGTAGATCTGATCTCAAATGGAGTTGGTCTGGCTTCATCAGGCCATATTTGTCTTTCAAATTGATAATGTTGATATGTATCTATGAACTCTTTTGTCATTATAGGAGCCAAGAATTCGTGATCGGCGATTAGTCCTTCTATAGCTTCTCTGAGAGTGTGTGGCATTTGAGGAATGTGTTTTTCTCTGATCTCATCAAGGCTAAGTTCAAATAGATCTTCATCCATTGGACCAACAGGAACATATTTATTTTTGATTCCATCAAGGCCGGCAAGCATAAGTACTGCAAAACAAAGGTATGGACAAGATGTAGAATCAGGGAATCTCGTCTCGATTCTAGTTGCAGCAGCGCCTGCACCGTATGGGATACGGCACGATGCTGATCTGTTTTGGCTAGAGTAAGTAAGGATGCTTGGGGCTTCAAATCCTGGTATCAATCTTTTATAAGAGTTGGTACTTGGGTTTGTGAATGCTGCTACCGCGTGAGCATGTTTAAAGATACCGCCAAGATAATGTAGTGCCATTTCGCTTAGGTTGCCATATTCGCCTTGTTTATAAAAAAGGTTTTCGCCATTCTTCCAAATAGATTGGTGTACGTGCATACCGTTACCATTATCACCATAAAGAGGTTTTGGCATAAATGTAGCACTTTTACCATTGAGGTGAGCTACCATTTTGATAACATATTTGAGTTTTTGAACGTTATCAGCTGCTTCAACAAGTGTACCGTATTTGACACCTATTTCATGTTGACCTTGCGCAACCTCGTGGTGACCAAGTATAACTTCTAGCCCTACATCTTCAAGAACTTGCATCATTTCAGCTCTCAAGTCAACACCAGAATCTATCGGCATGACAGGGAAGTATCCGCCTTTGGTTCTAGCACGGTGGCCCATGTTGCCAAATTCCATATCTCTATCATCGTTCCATTCACCATCTACAGTATCAAGTCTATAAGATGATTCATTGGCAGCTAATTTGATTTTGACATCTTCAAATATGAAAAATTCATTTTCAGGTCCGAAATATGCCACGTCACCTATGCCGGCACTTTCCAGGTGTTGCAATGCTTTTTTGGCAATGCTTCTTGGACATTTTTCATAAAGGCCGTTTTTATAAATATCGTATACATCACAGATAACAATGATAGTGCTATCAGCTGTGAATGGATCTAAAAATGCAGTTGGAACATCAGGTTTTAGTACCATATCTGATTTGTTAATTGGTTGCCATGCTTCTATAGAAGAGCCGTCAAAAGGAAGACCGTTAGCCAACATATCCTCGCTAACAGCACTCATGCGATAGCTAACATGATGCCACATACCTTTTAAATCCGTAAAACGAAAGTCTACAAACTGAACCTCGTTTTCTCTACAAAATTCAAAAAATTCGTCTATGTTTTTTACAAACTTCCCCATATCTACTCCTTGGTAATTTTTTAATACTATATTATACCGCTAACTTTACATAATATGACTTGGTTGATTGCCTAAAAATTAAGCAATTGCTTATCTCTATTTTTAAATGTCATGATTTTTGAGTAACCTATCTCTTTAGCAAGCGTCATGGCTTCATCATATCCATGCCCTATGTGCTCTATTTTATGTGCATCAGAACCGAATGTAATGGGAATATCCAGTTCATACATTTCTTCTATAAGAGGCACTGATGGATAAATCTCTTCAATAGGTTTGCGAAGTCCTGCTGTGTTTATCTCTATTGTCATATCTGCTTTTTTGATAGCTTTGAGTGCATTTTTTGCTAGTAATCTCACATCTTTGGTAGGCAGAAATTTAAATACTTTAAGAAGATCAAGGTGTCCAGCTATATCAAATAGTCCGCTTTTTGCCATGGATTCTACAGCATCGAAGTAACTTTGCCAAATCTCATTTATATCCCTGCCTTCATAGCCTCCTATGAATTCTGGATTATCAAAACCCCACTCATTTATAAAATGCACAGAACCTATGAGATAATCTACTTTGGCTTTCAAAACTCTCTCATCCATATATTTTGGCAAAAAATCAATCTCATAACCTAGTAAGATCTCTATTTCATTCTTGTATTTTTCGCGTGCATCCAAAACATCTTTTTCATATAATTTCATTTCGTCAAAGCGCAAACGGTAATCCTTGTCAAATTCCATAGGAGCATGTTCGCTAAAGCCGTAAATATCTATACCCAATTCGATGGCTTTTTGTATATACTCATCAACACTGCCTTCTGCATGGTTACATCTGATTGTGTGATTGTGCAAATCTATTCGCATTGTATGCCTTTGTCTATTTATTTCATTATACTTCAAAAGAATTGTGAAGTCAAGAAATTATTGTTCTTGAGTAATTATTGATAAATCTTCTTTATTGATAATTATTTATGAATATTTTTAATATAAAAATATATTATTTTTAACTTAATTTTAACAAAAGTTAAATAATATTTTATCTTAATTACTTAGCTAATGAAATTTTTATATTTTTAAACCATGATGGCATTTATGAAGCTTTGCCGCGACTGTCATAATGGGATATCTAAAGTTGAGTTAGTTTATTGGGATTGCTATAATTATTTTACAAAAGGAATAAACGGATGTCAAAAGTCAAAAAAAAGGTTAAAACTTCAAAAAAGAAACTTACCAAAAAAGAGATTGAAGAGTTGGCGCTTCAAGAGCAGGTAGGTGACGCGGTAGAACAGGCAAATAATGAAGAAATTGCAGTAGATACAAGCTCTTTGCCGCATTATGCAGATGCATCTGCAGGCGCATCAAACAGTACTGATGCCACACTATCGGCACCATCAAATGAAACTGTATCATCAGGACTTAGCAGTTCATCGACATTATGGGCACTAGGTGGTCTCGGTATAATCGGTATAGCGGCAGCTGCTGCAGGTGGCGGCGGAAGCAGCAGTTCCTCATCTGCGCAAGCTGGTACTTCGGAAGAAACTGATTCTTCAACTTTAAATAATTCTTCGATTACAACACCTAGCGAAAAAAGATTGGCAAGTGCGACCGAAGATGACGGTGATAGCGGCTATTGGGACGGTACGTCTGTTTGGACATATGATGCCAATGGATATCTTGATGCAGTGGTTTATACAAATACATCTAATAGTGACAAAAGCAATTCCTCTGATTTTATAAACGATGAATACGGATATGTCTCGCAAATCATAAGAACAGAAAGCGATGGAACAATAGATACCGATACTTACACTAGGGACAGCAACCATCACGCAATCAAAATAGAAAAAGATTATGAGACTGACGGCATAATAGATGAGACTATCACTATAGAGTATGATACTGACGGTAACATGATTAAATATACCGAAACAAATTCATGTTGTATTGAGACGTCGGAATTTAAGGATGGCTATTTAATGAAAGAAACTATAGATGCTTCTGATGATATTTATGATGAGGTTATAAATTACACGTATAAATTCAATTCTGATGGAAAGCCGACTGAAATATATATGGATTCAACAATTGATCATAATGATGATATGATAATTAATACATACGATGCCCTAGGCCTTATATCCAGCACGCACAGCTTTGATGACATTGTAGGATTCCAATACGATTCAAATGGCAATTTAATTAAAATAGATTCTCTTGAGAATGGCATAACGACTTTTACTTGGGAGGATGGTGCCACTAACGGTTCGGCAGCATTAATAGCTGATTTTATAAACAATGGGGCAAAGACAGAGTATCTTCCGCCTGCTATATTTTAAAAACAAAAAATCAAAGGCACGGATCATTAATTATGATTTCGTGCCTGATAAAATTAAACTACTCACAATTGCACAATTTTTATCATAATATTTTTTAAATGTTCATAGAGATGCTTTGGTATGGTTTGTTGAAAACTATCAAATATATGCTAAAATACCCCAAAAATACAAAGTAAAATATAATGCAACAAAAGATCGAACTATTATCACCTGCAGGAAATCTAGAAAAACTGCAAATTGCACTAGGGTATGGAGCAGACGCGGTATACGGCGGAGTGAGCAGCTTTTCACTTCGTATTCGCTCTGGCAAAGAGTTTGATATGGATTCTTTTAAAACAGGCATAGACTATGCGCATTCCTTGGGTAAAAAAGTATATGTAACTATCAACAGTTTTCCATTTAACTCGCAGATCAAATTATATGAAAAACATATAGCTCAAATGAGTGAGCTTAGCCCTGATGCTCTCATAGTAGCAAGCCCGGGGATAGTAAAGATGGCACATCAAATTGCTCCAAATATCCCTATCCATCTCTCAACTCAAGCAAATGTCATGAATGCTCTTGATGCACAAGTTTACTATGACATGGGTGTCAAGAGGATAATCGCTGCAAGGGAAATAAGCCTAAAAGATTGCGAAGCTATCAAAAGAGCTATTCCCGAACTCGAAATAGAAGTTTTCGTACACGGTTCTATGTGTTTTGCCTATAGCGGCAGATGTCTAATATCAGCTCTCCAGATGGGAAGAGTGCCAAATCGTGGGAGTTGTGCAAACGATTGCAGATTTCCATATGAAGTTTATGCACACAATCCTGAGACCAATACCACTTTTAGGCTAGATGAGGAAGAGGGCGTTGGTACTTATATCATGAATGCCAAAGATATGAATATGGCTTCTCATGTAGATGAGCTTATAAGTTCCGGTGTCATAGATAGCCTCAAAATCGAGGGTCGTACAAAATCACCTTATTATGCAGGTATCGTTACAAAAGCTTATAGACAAGCAATAGATGATTATTATGCCGGCAAATTTGATGCTGATATTTATCAGCAGGAGCTTAATACTACTCAAAATAGAGGTTTTACTGATGCTTATCTCATAAGCCGTCCTTTTGAGAAACATGATACTCAATCGCATGATTTTACTATCCAATACGGTACTCATCAAGTAGCAGCACTTGTAAGCGGGGACGGCAAGACATGGAGATGCAAAGATAAAACTTGCATCGGAGATAAAGTAGAGATCATACTTCCGGTTGGAGCTAGCCTAGAGCCGATAGATAATGAATACGGTACCATCGCGGAAGAAAACGGCAAATATTGGTTGACTATCAAAAAGATCATCTCTACCGAAGGACGAGAGTTTGAGTGTATTCACAGCGGTGATGAGAGAGATATACTCTTGCCTGTGACATTGCCGCGATATGCAATATTAAGACGCGGAATAGACGAAGCACTTGCCAAAAAAGGTTTATGTGAAAGCGGTGGTTGCGGAGATTAACTATAGTTTTGGTAAAATACTGCAAGTTTATAAACTGAGACTTTTGGTTTTATCTATTTCTCATTTTAGAGCAAACAGAACAGAAGTTCCACCTTCAAAAAAGATTGATTTTTCAAAGGAAATTATATGAAATTCGTATCTATCATTATCGGAAGCAAGAGTGATTATGAAGTTATGCAAGAGTGCGGCGCTACTTTAGAGAAATTTGGTGTGCCGTATGAGCTAATAGTATCATCAGCACATAGAAGCCCTGAAAGAACCAAAGATTATGTCAAATCTGCTGAAGCCAAAGGTGCTCAAGTTTTTATAGCAGCTGCAGGCATGGCTGCTCATCTAGCCGGAGCATTGGCCGCAACCACAACAAAACCTGTTCTTGGTGTACCTATGGCAAGCGGAGAGCTCAAAGGCGAAGATGCTTTGCTTAGTACAGTAATGATGCCAGCCGGTATGCCTGTAGGCACTGTAGCGATAGGTAAAGCAGGAGCTACCAATGCAGCTTATTTGGCTATACAAATTATGGCTCTCCAAGACGATGAACTAAAAGTCAAACTACAAGAAGACCGTATAGCAAAAGCCAAAAAAGTAGAACTTGATTCTAGTGAAATAGAAGTCATCCTCTAAGAGGCCTAGATGGAAGCCAAAAAAAAGCCTGCCAAATCTGTTACCATATTCACCTCGCCAACTTGCGTATGGTGCAATAGAGCCAAGAGTTATTTTACAAGCAAAGGTATACGATTTAAAACAATAGATGTCACCAAAGACAAATTTGCTGCAGAAGATTGCAGAAAACATGGATGCCGTGGCGTGCCTGTTATTCTTATAGGCGGAACATACTGGATATGTGGATTTGACCAGAAAAAAATAGAAAATGCGTTAGGGAAATAAATGAATAAAAACAGCATAACATTTAGTGAATTACTTTTAAAACTTCAAGAATTTTGGGCAAAAGAGGGATGCACGATAGTCCAGCCATATGATATGCCAGCAGGTGCAGGTACGTTTCATCCGGCGACATTGCTTAGAAGTTTAGATAGTACTCCATGGAGTACAGCTTACGTGGCGCCAAGCCGTCGTCCAACAGATGGCAGATATGGAGAGAACCCAAATCGTCTAGGGGCTTACTATCAGTTTCAAGTGCTAATCAAACCAAGCCCGGATAACATTCAAGAGCTTTATCTAAAAAGTTTGGAATTTTTGGGGCTAAATCTCAAAGAGCATGATATTCGTTTTGTAGAAGATAATTGGGAATCTCCAACACTTGGAGCATGGGGTCTAGGCTGGGAAGTGTGGCTTGATGGTATGGAAGTAACTCAATTTACATATTTCCAGCAAGTAGGAGGTATTGCATGCGATCCTGTTGCTGTCGAAATCACATATGGTACGGAGAGACTTGCTATGTATTTGCAAGGCGTAGAGAGTGTATTTGATATAGTTTGGAATCGCAACGGTGATGAGGTGATAACTTACGCCGATGTACACAAAGAGAGCGAATATGAGTTTAGTAAGTATCACTTTGAAGTAGCGAACGCAGATAAATTATTTGCAAGATTTGAAGATGCCAGCAGTGAATGCAATGTATGCTTGGAAGCGGGGCTTCCATTGCCAGCATATGATGAGTGTATGAGAGCAGCGCATGCATTTAACGTACTAGATGCCAGAAAAGCAATATCTCAAGCTCAAAGACAAAATTATATTCTTAAAATACGCGAACTATCTAAAGGGTGCGCAGAACTATATAAATCCCAAGAGAGTGAGAGAAACCAGAGAGTAAAAGCTAGATAAGCTTAAGGAGCTATATGAAAATCTCAGAAATTTACGCATTTCTTGACGATCTTAGTCCATTTGCTTTGCAAGAAAAATGGGACAATAGCGGGCTAAATATAGGCAACATGGATAGAGAAATAGAGCAAGTTTACATTGCATTAGATGTAGATAGTCTCATGTTACAAAATGTAAAGCCGCATAGTCTTGTTATCACACATCATCCTTTGATCTTTGGCGGATTAACTTCGCTTGATTTTTCGAAATATCCGTCTAATTTGATAGAATTGATGATAAAAAAAGATATAAGTCTTATTGCGATGCATACAAATTTTGATAAAACACATCTAAATAGGTATGTGTTTGAAAAAGTGCTTGGATTCAAACTGGAAAATGAAAGTGATTTTATTTGCAAAACAAGTGGTATTTGGAATAAAGAAGAGCTAATAGAACTTTTAAAAAATAAATTTAAGCTCGAAACAGTAAAAGTAGTTGCCCCCAAAGAAGAAATATACTCAATAGCCATGACAACAGGCTCTGGAGCATCACTAATTGATACCATTGAGGCTGATTGCTTTTTGACCGGTGATATTAAGTATCATGATGCTATGAAAGCAGCTAGTCAAAATCTTATGATGGTCGATATCGGGCATTATGAGAGCGAACGATTTTTTGTTGATATTTTAGCAGAGCATTTGCAAGTTTTACCTATTTTAGCTATAATTTCAAATTCAAAAAATCCATTTTCTTTTCTAAAATGAAAATCACCACACAGGCATTGCAAATTATGCTTATATATTAAGAAGGACAACGCGTGAACAGAAACCTACAAGAGCTCATAGAACTCTCAAAAATCGACAAAGAGATTGATGGTTATAATCCTCAAATCGAAGCTATCGATAAAAAATTACTCAAGTCTCAACAAAAGCTCGACCTGCTTCAAGATGAGATAAACAGTATGAATGCTTCTATAGAAGATAATCATAAAAAAATAAAAATGTTTGAAGAGCAAATCTCTACTTTGAGCGAACAGCTAAATGCTAATGCTAAAAAAGCAAAAGATGTTTCAACAGAAAAAGAGATGAAAGCACTTTCCCTTGAAGAAGATATAGCCAAAGAAAAGATGTCATTTGCCAATGAAGAGATAGAAAGAATCGGCAAAATGAATGAGAAAAAAAGTGCTAGTCTTGAAGAATTGAACGCTGAACTTGAATCTTTAAAAGTATCTTTAGCTGAATCAAACAAAGAAGCTATTGAACAAAAAGAAGTAATAGAAAATAGTAAATCAAGTCTGTTTAAACAAAGAGAAGAGATAGCTAGCCAATTAGAACAAAAGATTTTATCATTTTATGAAAAAATCAGACTTTGGGCTGGAAATAGTGCAGTTGTACCGGTCAGAAAACAAGCGTGTTACGGATGTTATATGAAGATCAGTGACAAATCTTATGCTGATGTTATAAAATCTGAAGAGATCACTACTTGCCCACATTGCGGCAGAATTCTCTATATTGAGAGAGAAAAAGACGAGAATTAATTGTATCGTTTTTTCTTTTTTTTATATATAGCAGTTGTTGCTCTTGCTTGGGTCTTGGCTCTGCCGTTTTTATGGATCATTTCCAAACTAAAATCTAAGCACAAAGAGTCATTGCCTGCAAGGTTTTGGCTCAAAAACAATAAACCTTTTTTGCCGGATGGCATTTGGGTGCATGTATGCTCTTTTGGCGAAGCCAAGAGTATAGCCCCGCTAATTAAGAAAATACCTTCCGATCTATTACGTCTTAGTGCTACAACCAAGACCGGTTTTGACGAAATTTCCAAATACACCAAACAAAGCAGATATTTGCCATTTGAGCCTTTATTGTTGAGATGGATCAAGCCGCAAAAAATGCTTATAGTTATGGAAGCAGAACTTTGGTATCTATTGTTTGCCGTTGCGCACAAAAAAGGTGCAAAGACATTGCTAGTAAATGCTAGAATGAGTGAAAAATCATATTCTAAATATTTACGCTACAAGTGGTTGTATAGACGTATTTTTAAGCAGATTGATGCTGTCTATGCACAAACCAATGAAGACGCACAAAGATTGATTACTTTGGGAGCAAAGAATGTAGAGGTGATGGGCAATATCAAATTTGCAAGTATCACAAAATCTACTAAGCAACTTCCAAAACCAGAAGGTATTCTTGTGTGCGCAGCAAGCACTCATGACAAAGAAGAAGCTTTAATACTAGATGCTTTTAGGGCATTAAAATCAAAGAGACCGGAAGCCAAGATGTGTGTAGCACCACGTCATCCGGAGAGATTTGACAAAGTAGAGCGCCTCATGGAATCTTTTGCAAAGATACAAGGCTGGAGTTATCATCGCTGGAGTCAAAGAGCAGATTTCCAAAGCGATTTGGTGCTTTTTGATACTCTTGGCGGACTTGTGAATGTATATGCCATCAGTGATGTTGTGGTTCTTGGCGGAGCGTTTGAGCCAATAGGCGGTCACAATGCAGCTGAAGCTGCCCAATTTGGATGCAAAATAATTTCAGGTAAAAACTATTTTAATCAAAAAGAGATTTTTGCAGGCATTGAAGGTATCAATATAGTGCAAAACAATGAGTTAAAAGAGGCACTTTCATATCCGAATCTTTTGCCAAATTCATCTTTGGTTTCAAAAGCGAATATAAAACCTATCTTGAAGCAGATAAAAGATGTTTTACAAAATTGAAGATAAGCTTGTTGCTCTTAAGGTAAAAGCTCAGCCAAAAGCCAGCAAAAGCGAGTTTTGTGAGCCTTATGGAGATGATGCTATCAAGATACGTATTAAAGCCCCGGCGGTAGAAGGTGCGGCCAATGAAGAGCTGTTTAAGTTCTTGGCAAAAACATTTAAAGTACCAAAAAGTAGTATAATACTAAAAAGCGGTGATACTAGTAAAATCAAAGTAATAATATTTCCTTTGAGTGAAAAATTTAAAGAATGGATAGCACAAAATGGCTACTGAAAAAGCATATAAACTATTGGCATTTCAAAAAGAAATATCAAACAAAAAAGCAAAAGAACTAATCGACAAAGGCCTTGTCTATGTAGGCGACCAAAAGGTCAAAATTGCAAGAGCAGAGATAGCTGACGATACCAAATTTCGTGTAGAAAAGCTGGAAGATATCAAAGTCATATTTGAAGATGACAATATATTGGCTATAAACAAACCGGCGTTTATGGATAGCTATGATGTCCAAGATAATATATTTGGAGCTACATTATTGCATCGTTTGGATAGAGAGACAAGTGGTATACTTTTGTTTGGCAAAAACGAAGAGTGGACGGCCAAAGCTATTGAGGCATTTCGCCAGCGACAAGTGGAAAAAGAGTATGTGGCATGGGTTGAGGGTGTAGTTTATGAAGAGACGGATATTGATATGCCGATCTCTACACATAAGCATAATGGTAAAGCTTTTTCAAAAGTAGACCTAAAAAAAGGCAAACCGGCTCGTACCAAAATAAAACCTCTTGAGATCCAAGGCAAGAAGAGTAAAATAGATATCCAGATCGGCACAGGACGAACGCATCAGATACGCGTACACCTATCACACATCAATCATCCAGTTGTCGGAGATGAGTTTTATGGAAGCAGGACAAAAGCCAAGAGAATCCTACTCCATGCTAAGCGTATCGCCCTGCTTGGCTACAACCTTGAAGCTCCAGAGCCAGCAGATATACAGAAGTATAAATAAGACAATCTATCTTTAAATTTGCTCAAAGGCTTTCTGCTTGAGAGCTTGATTATTCTATATTTTCATCTCCTATAATTTTTGACATTTTTATATTTAATGCTTTTGAGATTTTATATATGTGTTCTAGGTTAAAATGTTTACCGTATCTTAGATTTTCACAATTTGAGTAAAATGCCACAGATTTTATACCTATCTTAAGTGCCAATTCAAGTTGAGATAAATTTGCACAAATTCTTGCCTTTTTTACATTTTCTGATACATGCTTATAAAAGTTGGTTATTTCGCTCTCATCTACATCAGATAAATTATCATTCAAAGCTTATATCCTATAGGATTCATTTATCTTAAAGTTTAATGATAATAAAATAGTAAATCTATATCCTATAGGATAAATTAGATATAAAATTACAAATAATAGGAAAATTATGAAAATCTATCAAATTGGATTAATGGCTTTAGGTATGTTTGTTTTGAGTGGGTGTTCAAGTCAACATAAACTAGTTTTAAATTCTAATCCAATAGGTGCTGAAATTGTTTGTCAAGGTGAAAGAATCGGAACTACACCAATAACTTACTATCAAAATGAAGAACAAGCAAAAAATTTTTCATTAAGCTGGAGCGATATAATGAGTAGATGTAGTGCAAATTGGGTCAGCGGATATAGTGAAAACTTAGGTTCTGCTCATATAGAAGAATTTCCAGGTGGTTTAGTGTTAACTGTAGACAGACCTTTCGGAGAAGGATATGAGAAAGATGCTCAATATGCTCTACAGATTAAACAAACGGACTTACAAATAATGAGCCAAGCTATAGCAGCTGATGCTGCAGATAGGCAAAGAAGGTCTTATAACTATCAAATGCAACAGCAAAACTATCAATTACAGCAAATGAATAATAATTTAAATGGAATACGATATGGATATTAGATTAGGAGAAAAAATGTATATATGTCCAAAATGTGGTGGCAAGGGTCATCGAGAAAAACTTGATATAGAAAAAATGAAGAAGGGGAGTATTTTACACCTTCTACGGGTGATATTGTATGTGAGAAGTGTGGATATATTGGAAGCAAAAATGAATTTGAAGATAAAAAAGATGGAACAGAAAATAAGGAATAAGCTTGCAGTAGGAGTTAGCATTATTGTTGGTGTAAGAAAATTGAAAGGATTAAGATGCTTGAATTTTTAAAAATGTTATTGACAAAATTAGGGCTACTTGGCACTCTTTTCGTCATTTTGCTTCTTCTACCGATGGGATGGCCGATTATCATTATAATTATGGTGATTGCAGTGTTGGCAGCTATAGTATCCTGAAAATTTTAGGTAGCAAAATCAAACTCTTTAACTAGTTCCCACGGTCTCTCCATGGGAATGCTAAACAAATATAAACTCTCACGCAAAACATAAAAACGAAAAAATTGACCAATCATTTCATATTATGATACTAGTTAAAATTTCATAGTATGGTATAAAAGTAAACCTACTCATCATTTCTAGCAAATCCTATCTTTTTGGTCTCTATGTTCGTTTCATTTTGCAACTCTTGGATTTGCACGATAGCCTTGACGACTTTGCTTAGCAGCTCTTTGGTCTCCTTATTGTCTGTTTCTATAGCCTCAACTCTTCTGATAATATCAATATATGGCATGTGTATATTTTTGAGTTTTGTAAAGGCTCTCATGATTTGGATGCTTATATCTATAGCAATTTGGCTTTTAAGTACCGCACTTAACATTGATACGCCTTGTTCTGTGAAAGCATAGGGATTTGTCGAGGAATATTTAAGTGCACTAAGGTGGTCACAATTTGTGACCAGTTCATCTTTTTCTGTGCTAGATAGCTGAAACATAAAATCAGATGGAAATCTATTTATGTTTCTTTTTACAGCTTGGTTTAATACCTTTGTTTCTACTACATAAAGCGTGGCAAGATCAGTATCTATCATTACTTGAATTCCACGAATTATATAGATTTTATCTGTGATGACTTGATTTGTAAGTTTCATAGTGATACCTTTTGTTTTATTTTTTATTTTAGCTGTTTATATATAGCATATGAAAAATCATGACAATTTGTAATATTTTTTGACTCAGCATGATATTTATACATTTAAGCCCCTCTTAGATACAATTGCTTAGATATTTATAGATAATTAAGGCATGATATATGTTCGATACTCTTACCGATAGTTTCAAAAATGCGATAAGCAAAATTCGTTTTCATGATGATGAAAAAGCACTAAAAAAAGCTACTGAAGAGCTTAAAAAATCGCTTCTAAAAGCTGATGTGCATCATAAGGTAGTCAAAGGTCTTGTTACCAATGTAGAGGCAAAGACAAAAGAGCTTGGCATTGGCAAGGATAATTTCCTAAGAGCTTTGAGTGGGGAGCTAAATGCTATCCTGACAGCCCCTGGTAACCAAGGCTTTGTGTTTGCTTCTAAGCCGCCTACAGTTGTGCTTATGACCGGCTTGCAGGGTTCTGGTAAAACTACTACAACCGGAAAGCTAGCTTATTTTCTAAAAGAACAAAAAAAGAAAAAAGTTATGATAGTAGCTGCAGACTTGCAGCGTCTTGCGGCTGTCGAGCAGCTTAGACAGATAGCTGCTCAAATAGATGTTACTTTGGTAGCAGACGAAAAAGCTACTCCTCAAAATATTGTCAAAGAAGCACTCAATATTGCGTCTAAAGAGCTTTATGATGTAGTGCTGATAGATACAGCCGGACGACTTGCAATTGATGAAGAACTCATGCATGAACTCGCAGAAGTCAAGCGTGTGGCTAATCCTGATGAGATATTTTATGTAGCCGATGCAATGACCGGTCAAGATGCTATAAAGACTGCGATTACATTCAAAGAAAAAATAGGCATAAGTGGAGTAGTGCTTAGTAAATTTGACGGTGACAGTAAAGGCGGAGTTGCTCTCGGTCTTGCCGAGCAAGTGGGCGTGCCGTTAAGATTTATCGGTATCGGCGAAAAGATGCCGGATTTGGAACAATTTATTCCGGATAGAATCGTAAATCGACTCATGGGAGCAGGGGATATTGAATCCCTTGCAGAAAAAACAGCAGCTGCGATCGATCCAAAACAAGCCAAGAAATTTTCACAAAAAATCAAAAAAGGCAAGTTTAATTTCAACGACTTTTTGGAACAAGTAGAATCTGTAAAAAAACTCGGCTCTATGAAATCTATCATGGGGATGATCCCCGGTATGAGTGCCATGGCAAAACAATTAGAGAATGTAGATCTGGATAATTCAAGCGAGATGAAGATTATAAAAGCAATGATCTCGTCTATGACTCAAAAAGAGAGAGAAGACCCAGATTTATTGACAAATAGCCGCAAAAGAAGAATTGCCCAGGGAGCAGGATTGGATCAAATGCAGGTTAATCGTGTATTAAAACAATTTGCTAGTGCGGCTAAAATGGCAAAACAACTCTCTGGCAAGGGCGGTATGAAACAGATGCAAGACATGATGAAACAGATGCAAGGCGGCGGTGGCTTCCCAGGTATGAGAAGATAGCTATAAAAAATAGAGATTTTAATATACTTTTTATAAAATTTATGGTATATTTCCATCTCTAAAAAGTGCTTATGAGTCTTTTGTATTTTCAAAAGAGTTGTCAGCACTTAATAAAGTATATAATTTGAAGGAAAAACATGACAGTAATTAGAATGACCCGTATGGGCAGAAAGAAAAAACCATTTTACAGAATCGTAGTAACAGATAGCAGAAAAAGAAGAGATGGCGGTTGGATCGAGTCTATAGGACATTACAACCCTGTATCAGCTGATAAGACTTTGGTTGTTGATACCGAGAGACTTAACTACTGGATAAGCGTTGGAGCTCAAATGAGTCCAACCGTGAAAAAAATCACGACTGCAAAATAATAACAAATGGTTAAAGATTTTATAGAATCTTATACTAAACTTCTAGCAACCCATCCTGAATCTGTTCAGGTGGTGCTAACTGCTTCCACACAAGAATGTGATGAAATACAAATTTTTGTTCACCCACAAGATATTGGTAAAGTTATAGGCAAAGACGGCAAGATGATCAATGCTATTAAAACTGTAATTTCCGGATGCAAGGCCAAGGGCGGTAAAAATTATCGTGTAAGCGTGCAGGCATCTGAGCCAGTCAATGTCTAAATTTTTTATAGCACAAATCGGTCGCACAGTGGGACTGATGGGTGATTTGAAACTCCATCTTCATACAGATTTTCCAGAACAATTCAAAGCAGGATCAAAATTTGAAAGTGATCGCGGCGAATTAGAAGTAATATCATATAATAAAGATAGAGACATTATAAGATTTCGTGGATATGAGAGCATGGAAAGTGCCAAAAAACTTACAAATGCCAAGCTTTATGCCAGCGAAGAACAAACAAAAGCAATATGCAGTCTAAAAAATGGTGAATATTTTTGGTTTGACATTATTGGATGTAAAATAATACAGAACGGCGAACTCTTAGGCGTAGTCAAAGATATTGAGAGATTAGCGGTAAATGATTTTTTACAGATAGATACCGCGAGCGAACTAATCAATATTGGTATGCCTAAAAATTTCTTAATACCATATATTCCAAGATATGTATTAAATGTCAACTTAGAAACAAAAGAGATTGAAGTCTGTGATGCTAAGAGTATTTTAGAGAATAGCTGATGCGTTTTTCTTTTGTGACACTCTTTCCAGAATTAATAGAAGGATATTTTTCTTCATCTATATTGGGACGAGCAAAAGAGCAGGATATTATACAAATTGATTTTGTAAATCCAAGGGATTTCACTAACGACAAACACCGCAAAGTCGATGCCCCCATGATAGGCGGAGGAGCAGGCATGCTAATGACTCCCCAGCCTCTTGCAGATGCGATCAGTTCTATTCGGAATAATGACCAAGACGCACATGTAGTATTGCTTTCTCCTGTAGCCAAAAAGTTTTGTCAGAATGATGCTATAAGACTTGCTAAAAAAACTCATTTGGTTTTTGTCAGCGGCAGGTATGAAGGCATTGATGAAAGAGTGATAGAGTCACAAGTAGATGAAATTTTTTCAATAGGTGATTTTGTATTGACAGGCGGTGAGTTGGCAAGTCTGGTCGTATGTGATGCAGTAAGCAGACATCTAGACGGTGTGCTTGGAAATGAAGAGTCATTGAGCGGCGAAAGTTTCGAAGAAAATTTACTTGAAGCACCGGCTTTTACTAAACCGGATATTTTTGAAAAAAAATATATAATTTCAGAGTATTTAAAGGGTAATCATAGTAAAATTACAGCCTTAAAAAGGGCATTATCGCTCTATAAAACACAATATTTTAGACCCGATTTATATAGAAAGGTCGCACAAAAGGCATCGCATAATGAGAAATAGATACATTGAGAGATTTGAGCAAGCGCAAATCGAAAATAAAGAGATACCGCAATTTAGAGCCGGTGACACACTTAAAGTGGCTGTAAGAATCACTGAAGGTAACAAAGAGAGAGTACAAAACTATGAAGGTCTTTGTATCGCTATCAGAGGTGAAGGTACAGGTAAAACATTCATGGTACGTAAAATGGGTGCTAACAGTATTGGAGTTGAGAGAATTTTCCCACTATATTCTGATAGTATTGAGAAAATTGAAGTACTTAGAAGAGGACGCGTTAGAAGAGCTAAACTATTTTATCTTCGTGACCTTAAAGGTAAAGCTGCTCGTATCAAAGAGCTTAGAAGAAAATAATTCTACAGAGGCATTTGTGCCTCTACAAATATTCCCCTATAAATCTAATTTTTTATTTTTCTCATTTTTAATAAATAGTCAAATATGCTATAATCAATAAAATTTTATAAATCAAGAGAGCAATTCATGAATCATATCAAGATTGTGTTGTTATTTTTACTAAATATAGTTTTTTTAAACGCACATAGTATCTTGGGTGATTGGAGTGGCGCCGCAGTCGATGAAGTATATCAAAAACCAATGCATTTATATGAAAAAGCATGTGAATATAATAATATGGAAGCATGTTATGAGCTAGGTATATTAAATATACGAGAGTATATTAATAATCGATCCGACGATCAAGCTTTAAAGCAAGGAATATTTTATCTAGATAGATCATGCGCTCAAGGCTATACGAATGGATGCACTGCTCTTGCTATGTTGTATATAACCAAAGACTTCAAACAAAGAGATGAAAATAAAGCCGTAATGTATCTGGAAAAAGCATGCAGCACAAACAGTACTTTTGCATGCATGGCACTGGGAGAAATCTATGAACAGCAAGAAAATCGAGATCTTGCAAAAGCATTAATGTATTACCAAAAGGCATGTAATGCCGGAGCGTATGAATCTTGTGCTTATATAGGCATAACATATCATGAGGGCAAAAAAGTTAAACAAGATTTTGTAAAAGCTGAAGAATTATATAAAAAATCAATCTCGATCAATCCTAATATAGCAGCTAACTATATAAATATTTTTGAGCTGCAGCTTGTACAAAATAAAGAGTTTGACAAAACGTTGAAATTAAAATTTCTAAAATATTTCAAAAATGATAAACAGTCTATGATGTATTATGAGATGTTAAATATATTGCAATTAATTTCTAAAAATCAGAAATCAGGTTTGCAAAAATGGCATACTAAATACAAAGGCATGAAAATGGATGAATGGAATTTTGACACTATTGATATGTGGGTTGATCAAGTACGCAACGACAAAATTAAAACAAATCTCATAAAGGCAATCAAGCAATTCAAAAACTATTGACGCTATTTACGGTTTTTTGTCAAAAGTTTTTCCTAAAAAGAAATAAATATTACCATCACCTTCTTCGTTGATGCCAAATCCTAATTGTGCAGGGCCGATAGGGGTTTGAATAGCACCGAAAATACTGCCTGCATATTTTATATTATCATACTTGATATCTTTAAAGCGATCCCACACATCTCCGGCCTCTGCCGAGACTCCCAGCATTAATGGTTTTCCTAGAAGCTCAAAAGGTGTCATATATCTGTATGTAGCACTGCCAAAAAGGAGATAATTGCCTATAAATTGATTGTGTTCATATCCTGATAGATGGTGGTAGCCCCCGAGTTTAAATTGAGACAAGTAGACAGATTCATTAGTATGGTGCCCAGAGGCTTCAAAGCGAAATTCAAGTGATTGATCATCTATTTGTGAAGCATAAATTCCTAAAAGTCCTCCTTGTGCATTTAGTACCCCATCTTGTTTATATGGTGATACATTAGTATATAAATGTAAAAAATATCCATCTGTAGGTATATAGATATCGTTTATTTGGTCTAATATAATATCGGCATTTAACGCAAAATGATTATTTGTGTCATCTGGTATAGGCAAAGAAGGGTTTAACAAATTTCCATCCAAATCATTTCTTTTAAATGACGCACCTATACTCCATTCTCCTATGTTGCTTATGTTTTTTCCTATACCCAATTTAATTGATTGGCGGTTTACTTTAAAATCTGACGCAACCTTAGATTCTCCATCCAAGTAAGCATAATTTTTTCCATATTCAAGAGCTATTTCAGGGCGAATAAACCAGTTTGGCATCCCTGGCAAGGGTTGATTAAATTCAGAGATAAAAATAGAAGAACTTCCCAAAATCATGTAATTTCTCCATTCACCTCCCCATTTGTTTATCCATGGATTGTCATGAGATAAGTAAAAAGTGATATTATTGTTAATTATTGCATCGCTGGCTATCTCTAACCCCAAATGAAATGTGTTGTTTGAATGATTTTTAAATTCTACATTGTATACAAGATCATAACCGTCATTTTCTTGAATTACATCATAAGTTACGGATTTGACTCTATTAGTATCTAGAATTTTTGCGATATCTTTGTTTATCGAATTTATTGAAAATAAATCACCCTTTTTTGTTGATATTGTATTTGCTAGTGTATTGATATATAAATCATTATTTGTTTTGATTCGAATATTTTTAATAATCGGCATGTGCTCTATGTATGTTTTGTTTTCTGATAATTGGAAATTTTTATGGTTTGTCAGTCTAGAGAGATTGGATATTCTATTTTTTAACTTTGGATTATTTTGGATCGTTTCATACCCGTATTGTATCGTTTCATCGATTTTGTCAAATTCTAGATTTTTTATATCTTTGGCATCTACAAGAATATAGATATCTTGTCTATTTACTGCTTTGAGATTTCTATCAACATTTTTTTGTACTAAAAGATTCAATATCTGCTCAGATACATTAACCATATTTTTGATCTTCTCTTCAGTAAGAATGCCTGTACTTACATTTACGGCAATTATATAATCGGCCTTCATCTCTTTGGCAACTTCTATTGGCAAATTGCTGGAAAGCATACCGTCAGATAAAAGTTTGCCATCTAATCTTACTGGAGAAAATACAGCAGGTATTGCCATGCTGGCACGCGAGACTTCTGCTAGTTTGCCTTTTGATAACACTACTTTTTTACCTGTAGCCAAATCTGTTGCTACGGCACGAAACTTAATTGGTAGGTGATCAAAGTTGATGTCAAGCGGATATTTGGCAAACAAAATGCGTAAAGATTCATCTAATCTCATGCTGCTTATGATAGATTCTGGCAGCTCAACTGTGCCGTTTTTTGCAAGATTAATATTAAATATATTGTTGCTATTGTACTCTAGGTCTCTTTGGTATTGGGATCTTTCTTTTCTGTTTGGCTTGTCATAAAGTATTTTGTTAAAATTCATATCTTCGATACGTTTTGCAATCTCATCTATGGGCATGCCTGTAGCGTATAATCCTCCAATTAGTGCTCCGGCACTTGTTCCGACTATGCAATCTGGTTTGATATGCTGCTCTTCTAAAGCGCGCAATACGCCTAAATGTGCCAAACCTCTAGCTCCTCCGCCCGAGAGAACTAAACATATTTTTGGATGTTTCGAGGTTGTTGTGATAGGAGAGGCAGATGCAACGCCGACAAAGATAGTAAAAATAATTAAGCCTATATATTTTATAAACAAATCCAACCTTCTTAATTAATAATTTTTTATGATATAGAAAAATATCTTAAACATATAGCACAATGATATATTTTATTATTTTATTTTGTATTTTATCACTACTATGTTATAATCTGCAAAAAAGGTTTCACTATTGGAATTAATTAAAGCCAAAAATCTTTACCACTCTTTTGATTATCCTTTATTTAATGGGGTTGATTTTGAACTTAATTCATCTCAGAGTGTTGCCATTGTAGGCAAAAGTGGAAGTGGAAAATCTACACTGCTTCATATACTCTCAGCGTTTCTTACTCCCAAAAAAGGAGAAGTGACTCTATTGAATCAAAAAATAGATGAATTAAATCCATCTCAAATAGATCAAATGCGTCGTTTTGAACTAGGAATGATTTTTCAATTTCATCATCTTTTCAAAGGAATGAAAGCGATTGAAAATATAGAAATTGCCACTATACTTTCAAATTCTACTGTAGATATGACTTTGCTCGAAAAGCTAGAAATAGCATCACTTATAAATCAAAAAACATCTGAGCTCTCAGGCGGTCAGCAGCAGCGGGTTTCTATCGCTAGAGTGCTTAGCAAAAAACCGAAAATTATATTTGCAGATGAGCCAACCGGCAACTTAGATAAAGAGACGGCAAATCTAGTCATGAATGTATTAAAAGATTATGTAAAAAAAGAAAACGCCGGACTTGTGATAGTAACTCATGATTATGATGTAGCAAAAATGTGCGACAAGATATTCATATTGGAAAATCAAAGCTTATTGCCGTACCACGAAAATATCTAAAATTAATATCTGTATGAAAAAAGTCAAAGGACTACCGGCAAGCAATTCTAGGCTTTGGCAATAAAAGAGATTACTTCGCTTGAGCGATAAGTACCCCTTCGACAAGTGCATCAATATCACCATCAAGAATAGCATCTACATTTGAAAATGCTTGGTTGCTCCTAGCGTCTTTGACTTGTTGGTATGGGGCTAGAACATATGATCTTATCTGATGTCCCCAGCCAATATCACTTTTTTCTACCCCGTCAAGTTCGGCCTGTTTTTTTGCCATTTCATATTCATAAAGACGAGATTTGAGCATTTTCATTGCACTTGCTTTATTTTTATGCTGGCTTCTATCGTTTTGGCATTGCACTACTATATTAGTAGGAATATGAGTGATCCTGATAGCAGATTCGGTTTTGTTGACATGTTGTCCTCCGGCACCACTGGCACGGTAAGTGTCTATACGAAGGTCTTTTTCTTCTATAACTATATCTATATCATCCTCTATTTCAGGAGATACCATTACGGAAGTAAATGATGTATGTCTTTTGGCATTGCTGTCAAATGGGCTTATGCGGACCAGCCTGTGAATCCCATTTTCTACCTTTAGATATCCATAAGCATTTTCGCCTTTTATGATAAATGTCGCATCTTTTATGCCAGCTTCATCCCCGGCTTGATAGTCTAGTTCTTCTACTTTAAAGTCATGGCGTTCGGCCCATCTGAGATACATACGATATAACATACTAGCCCAATCTTGGGATTCTGTTCCACCGGCTCCAGGGTGGATGGTAACTATAGCATTGGCACTGTCGTGTTTGCCGCTTAGCATCATTTCAACTTCAAGCGCATGTATTATACTTTCAAGATCAGTCGCATCTTCATATAGCATCTCTAGTGTATCTTCATCTTTTTCTGCTTTTGCAAGTTCAAAATATTCTATACCGTCTTTTAATGCATTATTTGCTTTGTTATATTTTTCGAGCATTCTCTCGGTTCTAGTTTTTTCCTGAGCTATTTTAGCTGCATTATCGCTGTCATTCCAAAAATCAGCATCTTGCTGCATAGTTTCTATTTCATTTAATCTATCTTGTAATATTTTCGGTTTTACTATGTGTGTAATATTTTCCATTTTGATAGAGAGTGTTTTGAGCATTTCACTATATTCATATGCATCCATAAGGTTATCTTTCCTAGTCTTGATAAAAATTTGGTATTATTTTACCAAAATATACTACAAGCCGAGGTTAGACATGGTTGTTGTTAACACAATAGCAGAATTTATGCAAGCAAGAAAAAAGCTCAATGGAAGTGTAGGCTTTGTGCCTACCATGGGAGCCTTGCACAAAGGACATTTATCTTTAATCAATAAGGCTAAAGAAGAAAATGAGTTTGTCATAGTTTCGATTTTTGTCAATCCTACACAGTTTTTGGAAGGCGAAGATCTTGACAAGTATCCAAGAAAAGAAGAAGCAGATCGTGAAATTTGCCGTTTAGCCGGGGTTGATATCTTGTTTATGCCTACAGCTGATCAGATGTATAGCAAAGATGAATTAATGCTAGGTGCTCCGCAAATAAGAGGGTATATATTAGAAGGAGAAAAAAGACCCGGGCATTTTGACGGCATGCTTCAAATAGTAATGAAACTACTTAATCTTACCCATCCCCAAAAAGCATATTTTGGCAAAAAAGATGCTCAACAATTAATACTTATCACGCAAATGGTAAAAGATTATTTTATGCCATGCGAAATAATACCATGCGAAATTGTGCGTGACAATGACGGATTGGCACTTAGCAGTCGAAATGTATATTTGAGCAGTGACGACAGACAAAAAGCACTTAGCTTGTCCCGTTCGCTGCAAAAAGCAACACAATTTGTAATTTCCGGCGAAAAAAATGCAGAAAAGATAACAGATGCTATGAGTGAGATTTTATCCGCAGTGGATAAAATAGAGTATATTGCTATTTTAAGCAGGACTTTTGAGCCATTGGATGAAATCATTCTCCAAAATAGCATTATCTTGGTTGCAGCTTGGGTGGGCAAAACGAGATTGATCGATAATGTATGGATTTAATGATCAGTTAGAGCTATTATTTTCTTCAAGTTCCGGCGCTTCATATACAACGTCTACATTTTGCGTAGCAGGTGTTTTAACTGTCGACGATTCTTCAACTATAGATTGAGGTATGTTTTCCTCAATTATTGAAGGGTGAGCTTGTTTGAATAATTGTACTTGCTGCTGGTTTGGCTCTAGATATTTAAGGACTATTAGCATATCTATAATTTTTTTAGCCACCGGTACGGATGTCATAGATGCATAATAGTATGGCCAAGGGCGATTTGGATTGATAACTAAGACGCCAATTGTATATCTATGACCTTTATCGTCATTGGCAAAGCCAAAAAAACTGGTTTGATATTTGTTGTGAACGTATTTTCCTCCAGTTACCATTTTTGCAGTACCCGTTTTGCCTCCTACTGTTATTCCTGGAGTTGAAGCCGCAATTCCTGTTCCTTTGCTTACGGTATCTATTAGAATTTGATTCATCTGATTCGCTGTAGCAGCACTAATCACTTGTGTTTTGTGAGCAACTGAGGGCAATTTGTATCTATTATTCTTTGCATCTTCAAAGTGATCGATCAAGTGCGGAGTCGGTATAATCCCATTATTGTTAAAAGAAGCATATGCTTTAAGCAGTTGCATAAAAGAAACCATCAAACCATAGCCATACGAACTATTAGCGCGATGCAGTTTGTGGTTTAATAGCGTAACAGGCTTGATACTGCCGGCTAGATCTCTGGATAGATCAATGCCAGACGGCCTTGAGAGTCCAAACTTCAATAATCCATCTCTAAATTCAGCCCCGCTTAGACGCCAAGATATAAGAGAGATACCTACATTTGATGAGTGGACTATAATATCACTAGCACTTAAAGCAGCAAAACGGTGTTCCCCGTCTGTAATTTTTCTTCTTCCTCCAATGTCAAGCTCTCCATCGAATAAATTAAAAACTGTTTGAGGTGTAACTCTTTTGTGATCAAGGGCTATAGCCAATGTAAAAGGTTTTAGTACGGAACCCGGTTCATAAAGGTATTCGCTAAATTTTGGGTTTAATGAAGGTATATCGTGTTTTTGAATTGAATTTGGATCAAATCGGTTTGAACTGGCCATGACTATGATCTTTCCGGTTTTACTATCCATTACCGTCGCTATAATCTCTTCAGAATTTGTCTTCTTTTTCATATCGTCAAGCATATATTCTATGTTTCTTTGTAATTTCATAGGAATTGTTAGATGCAGATCAAGACCATTTATACACGGTTTGATATCGGTGTACTGATTATGTATAACATCCCCGACAACATCGCGTTTGCCTTCTATATAACCATTGCTTTTATAACCTATATATTTTTCATATCTTCGCTCTAAACCTTGTTTGCCAACAGGCCGTATGTAATTTGTTTCTAAATGTTTTCCTGCATACCCTAAAATAGGGGAGATGGTGTCTCCAAACGGGAATAGTCTTGTCTCGCCATTTTCAATTATGTCTAAACCATAAACTATTTCAACACCGTTTGGTTTTTTTGTTGGCCTTAAAATATTTAATTTCCTTAGCTTGTGTGCAAACGATTTGAGCTGTGCGGCATGTCTTGCGTCCATATTTTTAGAAAGTATGATATAGCCTTGTTCGATTTCATATCCATATTTATCTTTAAATTTTTGCTTAACCTTTTCTTTTGGTATATCGCTATATAGGCTAAAAAGCGCAATAAAAAGCTCTTTGTTTTGTGGATTTATACTCTCTGCTCTAATGCTGGCTTGATAACTTTTTTGGCTTTGAGCTATAGTAAATCCATCTTGCGAAACAATAGACCCTCGAAGCGACCTGTCATGAATGGTAGCGGTATGACTCGGCAAATATCTATCAGAATAAATAGTCCGCAAAATAGAAAAAGCAAATATAGCAAAAGCAATTAGAAACAGGAAAAATAAAAAGAGTATTTTTCTGCTCTTTTGAGAATCATAATAATTTTTATCATTTTTGTGCATCTGTTTTCCAAGTATAATTGTTAATTGTGTCTGCTAAATTTATTTTTTAAATTTTTTGTCTATTGTTAATTTACTATTTTATTGAAATATCTCTTTGATATTAACTATCTAAGAGTAGGTTTTCACTAAATTTTGGATAAAATATGCAAAATTTAGATTTAATTGAGTATAGATAAAATATGATTGATAAACCTCTTTTTATTGGTGTAATTGTTTTAATGACGGTATCTTTAATTATGAGTTATTCGCTTTCAGTTTACACGATATTATATTTCTCTTCAAATGAGTTTGCATTTTTAATGCGTCAATTTGTATCTGTGTTTTCAGGTATAGTCTTGATGGTTTTTTTAAGTAAACTTGATCCTGATAAATGGTTTAATAAAATAGGCTTAAGTGTTTTTCTTTTGTTTTTTTTGGTGATGATAGCGATGCCGTTTCTGCCTGCCGCCATAGCTAGTGATACCGGAGGGGCAAAGAGATGGATAAGCCTTGGATTCTTTAAGATCTCTCCGGTAGAATTTTTTAAAGTAGGATTCGTCTTTTTTTTGGCTTGGAGCTTTTCTAGAAAATTGCTTCATCGTAAAAATATGAGTTTTACTGAAGAGATCAATGCATATCTTCCTTATCTGTTTGTTTTTATGATCGTGGTTTTGCTTATTGCAGTTTTGCAAAAAGATCTGGGGCAAACTATGGTTTTGGCTGTAACGCTTATGATCATGTTCTTTTTTGCAGGAAGCAGTTTTAAATTTTTTCTTTCCCTTGTCAGTACAGGAATCGTAGGCTTGCTTATATTGATCAAAATAGCACCTCACCGTATCAAAAGAGTTGTTGAGTGGTGGGCGGGAGTCCAAGATCCGATACTTTCTCTTATACCTTTTGATTGGACGCAGTCTTTGAGAGTTGACGCAATAGCAAAAGAGTCTTATCAAATCTCCAATTCCCTCAATGCCATCAATCACGGAGGATTATTCGGTACCGGCCTTGGAAACGGACAGTTTAAGCTAGGGTATTTGAGTGACGTGCATACGGATTTTGTCTTAGCCGGAATAACAGAAGAGTTCGGATTTGTTGGATTAATGTTTGTTTTGCTTACATTACTGATCATTATTTTCCGTTTATTCAAAATAGCATCACGATTAAATAATCCTGTCTATTCTTTGTTTACAATAGGTGTAGCGCTTTTGATAGGTTTTGCTTTTGTAATCAATAGCTTTGGAATTGCCGGGATCACCCCAATCAAGGGGATTGCGGTTCCATTTTTAAGTTATGGAGGATCTCAAATTTTGGCATTATCCTTGGCAATTGGAATGGTACTAATGGTCTCAAAAAAAAATAATCTAAAAACAGAACATATAAATTAAGAGGAGTTTTTATGTCAATAATCATGACAGGTGGAGGTACGGGTGGTCATTTGGCCATCATTAAAGCCGTTAAAGAACGTTTGGTCAGTAAATCATTGATATACGTAGGCTCTACACAAGGTCAAGATAGATCTTGGTTTGAAAGAGACGAACAATTTAAACAAACATATTTTTTATCTACAAGAGGTGTAGTAAATCAAGGTATTTTAGGCAAGATTAAATCTTTGTGGATGCTAGCTAAGGCTACTGTTGATGCATATTCGATTTTGAAAAAACATAATGCGAAGGTTGTATTTTGCGTCGGCGGATTTTCTGCTGCTCCTACTTCCGTAGCGGCTATATTGGCCAGAATACCACTTGTTATTCATGAACAAAATGCAGTAATGGGATCATTGAATCGTCGTTTGAGCAAGTATGCTACAGCTTTTATCTCTTCATATGATACTCAAAGCCCTATCAAGAGTTATCCGATCAAAGAAGAGTTTTTTTCCAAAGCAAGAGTCAGGGATAAAATAAAAAGCATTATTTTTTTGGGCGGCTCGCAAGGGGCTAAGGCTATTAATGAATTAGCCATTACGCTTGCTCCATGGCTTCATTCTCAAAATATAAAAATAATACACCAAGCAGGTGAGAAAAATATTCAATCAGTAGTAGAGCAATATGAAAAGCTGGGTATAAAAGCAGAAGTTTTTGGATTTACTACGAAAATGCCTGATATAATGGCGTCAGCTGATTTTGCAATTGCCAGAAGCGGCGCTTCTACACTTTGGGAGCTGAGTGCTAATGGACTGCCTACTATTTTTGTGCCATATCCTTTTGCGGCCGGAGATCATCAATATCATAATGCACAATTTCTAGTAGAACAAAACCTGGCTTGGGTGATGAGAGAAAAGAATATTGATATAGATGAAGTTAAGAATATTATTTTAAATTCGGGTGATATCAGGACAAAAAGCCGAAAACTTCTTAAAAGCATTGACAAGGACGGAAGCCAAAAAATAGCCTCTTTGCTCACAAAAATAGCTACACAAGGCTAAATTCACCATATTTTGGATAAAATTCACCATTTTATAATGGGGATTAAATCCATGGATATACGACAATCGTTTTTAGATTATTTTCAAAGCAAAGGCCATCTTTTGGTAGCTAGTTCTCCTCTAGTACCAGATGATGCGACATTGCTTTTTACCAATGCAGGTATGGTGCAGTTTAAAGATATATTTACAGGGCAAGCTCCTATCCCAAATCCACCTAGAGCAACAAGTTCTCAGACTTGTATCAGAGCCGGGGGTAAACATAATGACCTTGACAATGTAGGTTATACAGCTAGGCACCACACTTTTTTTGAAATGTTGGGAAATTTCTCTTTTGGAGATTACTTCAAAGAGGATGCTATAGCTTATGCATGGGAATTTATAACCGGCAGTAATTATTTGGCACTACCAATCGATAAGATCTGGGTCACGGTGCATGATAGCGATGATGAAGCATTTGAGATTTGGAGTAAGCATATAGATCCAAGCCGCATAGCGCGTTTTGGCGATAAAGATAACTTTTGGCAAATGGGAGATACCGGACCTTGCGGGCCATGCAGTGAGATATTTTATGATCAGGGCGAAGAGCATTTTAATTCGCCGGAAGATAAAATGGGTGGCGAAGGAGATAGGTTTTTAGAGATCTGGAATCTTGTATTTATGCAGTACGAAAGAGATGAGAGCGGCACACTACATCCGCTTCCAAAACCTAGTATAGATACAGGCATGGGGCTAGAGCGGGTAGTTGCTATCAAAGAAGGCGTTTTAAATAATTACCACTCATCTCTGTTTATGCCGTATATCGAAGCTATTGAAAAATTAGTAGGCAAAAAATATGATTATAATGACAAACAAAGTGCAAGTTTCAGAGTAATTGCCGACCATCTGCGCTCAGTTTCATTTCTATTGGCCCAAGGGGTAAATTTCGACAAAGAGGGCAGAGGATATGTGCTTAGACGTATTATGCGTCGTGCTATCCGCCATGGTTATCTTCTTGGTCTAAGAGAGCCGTTTATGCATAAACTTGTTGATAGCCTAGTTGCAAACATGGGAGAGCACTACACTTACTTGCAAGCAGCATCTGATTCTATCAAAAGCGCTATGAAATTAGAAGAAGAGAGATTTTTTGATACTATAGATGCAGGTATTACGCTATTTAATAAAGAGCTTGAAAATACTGGTGATGTATTTAGCGGTGAAGTGGCATTTAAACTTTATGATACTTATGGTTTTCCACTCGATCTGACAGAAGATATGCTAAGAGAACTTGGAAAAAGTTTAGATCATGATGCATTTGAAGAACATATGAAAGCGCAAAGAGAGCAATCAAAAGCTTCATGGAAAGGCACAGGTGATGCTGTAGCTACCGGTGATTTTAAAGAGCTCAAAGAGAAATTCGGTGTCAATAATTTTGTAGGCTATACAAGCACTATGCATAATAGCAAAGTATTGGCTTTGCTTGATGAGAACTTTAAGTTAGTTGATAAAATAGACTCTAATGGATGGGTGATGTTGGACAATACCCCATTTTATGCAGAGTCTGGCGGACAGTGCGGAGATAAAGGTACTTTAAATGATGCTATTAAAGTACTTGATACCAAGAAATTTTTGGACTTGAATTTAAGTCAAGTGGAAGGCACTTTATCTGTAGGAGATACTGTTGAAGCCAAAGTGGATGATAGCAGAATGCAAATAGCCAAGCATCACTCAGCTACACATCTGCTGCATGCCGCATTGCGTGAAATTTTGGGAACTCATATATCACAAGCAGGTTCACTTGTGGAAGCCAACCGGCTTAGATTTGACTTCTCCCACCCTAAGGCAATGAGTCAAGAAGAAATCGATGAAGTAGAAGCGTGGGTCAATGATAAAATAGATCTTGCGATACCAGGCAGTACTGAAACAATGGATATACAAAGCGCAAAAGCCAAAGGTGCTATGGCGCTATTTGGTGAAAAATATGGAGATGAGGTCAGGGTTGTTGATTTTGGCGGAGAATCTATTGAGCTTTGCGGCGGCGTCCATGTGGATAACAGTGCCAAGATAGGTCTTTTTGTAATCACCAAAGAGAGCGGAGTAAGTGCCGGCGTAAGACGAATAGAAGCAATTTGCGGCAAAGAAGCTGTGAAATTTACAAAAAATATTCGCAATGAACTTGACACGATACGAAACGAAGTTAAAAATCAAGATGCCTTTGCTGGGGTATTGAAGCTAAAAGAACAAATCAAAACGTTAAAAAATGAACTCTCAACTGCAATGAGCAGCCAAAAAAACGAACTTGAGGTTTTAGAGATAAATGGAGTGCAAACAATTGTTTGTGAAGTGAGCGGCGGCGATATCAAAGCAATGATCGATGATGCTAAGAATCGCTATGAAAAGGTAGTTATTATGCTAATTCAACCAAAAGATGACAAGGTAATGATAGCTTGCGGTGTTAAAGGCGCTGCAATCAAAGCAGGAGCGTGGATCAAAGAAATTGCTCCAATACTTGGCGGCGGAGGCGGTGGTAGAGATGATTTTGCTACTGCCGGAGGCAAGGACGCTTCCAAGATCCCTGAAGCACTTAAAGCTTCTAGAGATTATTTAGCCAAAATGCTTTAAGGACAATAAATGAGCCAATTGCATCTATTATTAACCTTCCATGTACTCTCAGCCATTATTTGGGTTGGAGGTATGATCGCTATTCGTGTGGCTGTCCACCCTATTAAGCTTGCATGGGAAGATGAAGAGTTGAGAATTAATCGTAATCTTGCAGTTACAAAAAGACTTCTGTTTCTTGCCATGCCGTTTGTTTTTATAAGCATAATTACCGGCATTATGCTCTCTGCCCCACTAAAAGGCGCTTCGTTGGTTTCTTTGATTCATGCCAAAGAGACCATTTGGCTTATTATGGCATTTAATTTTTCTTGGATCTTTTTGCGCAGAAACGTTGCTCAAAGAGCATTTAATAATTTTGATTTACCAGGAGCAAAAAGAGTCATGATGCCTTTGGCAAACTTCTTTTTGCCGCTGAATATTATACTTGGACTAGTGGCGCTATGGCTAGGTGTCAGTCTTAGAGGAGTATAAAATTTTAAAATATAAACTATCGATATGTATCAAAAAGAATTAGACGCACTTCAAAAAGCGGGCCGCTTTAGAGAACGAAAGATTTATAATGACAATTTAATAGATTTTGCTAGTAATGATTATTTAGGATTGGCTAATAATAAAGAGCAGCTAAATAAAGCTTTAGAGTTATTAAATAAATATGATACTTTTGCTCCAAAAGCAAGCATGTTAGTCGGCGGCTATCATTCTTTACATAAAATATTTGAGTCGCAAATGGCAACTCTTAACGGTTTTGAAGCTGGTATAATGGTCGGTAGCGGTTTCTTGGCAAACTTATCTTTGTTTGAAGCGTTAGTTCGCAAGGGAGACCATCTATTTGTAGACGAAGAGTATCATGCAAGCGGTATGATGGCTATAGGCTTACTCAAAGATAGAGTAACGCTGTTTAAGCATAATGATCCCGAAGATTTACGCTGCAAAATATCTGAAGTAAAAGCCAAGCGAATTATCATTGCAATAGAAGGTATTTATTCTATGAGCGGGGAATTGTGTGCGAGAGAAATTTTTGACATCTCTGATGAAAACGATGCGTTGCTTATCATAGATGAGGCACATAGCAGTGGGGTCATAGGCAAAAAACTATTAGGTATTTTTGAGTATTACGGCATTGCTCCAAAGACAAATCATATCAAAATGGGAACACTAGGCAAGGCTTACGGAAGTTATGGAGCATATATATTGGCATCAAAAACAATTATTTCATTTTTAGAAAATAGAGCAAAGCCAATCATCTATTCTACGGCACCGTCTGTGATTGATACTGCTTTGGCAATTGTCAATATGCAGTATATTCAAGATAATTTTGAAGCACTAAGTAGCGAAATTCTCCAAAGGCAACAAATATGCAAAGAGTATTTGGGATTTGATCTAAAATCGCTTATTGTAGCACTTGAGCAAAAAAGCAATAAGATTGCACTGGATATGCAAATAGCTTTGATGCAAGAAGGTTTCTTTGTGGGTGCGATTAGGCAGCCCACCGTAAAAGTACCAATACTGCGTGTTATCCCTAGGCTGGGCGTTCCACAAGAATATTTACGTTTGTTTTTTGATAAGCTAAAAGCGGTTTCTATCAAATTTTTTTAAAATCTGCTACAATTATATAACACTTAGAGGAGTTTTTAATCGTGTCTAAAATATTTAAATTATTTATTAAATTTATAATTATTATTACCATAGGTATTATCGCCGCGATGATTTATGCATATACGCAAATTTCATTGGATGCCGATAAATTAATTGATTATAATCCTGAAGTATCAAGTGTCGTGCTTGATAAAAATGAAAAACGAATTGCATATATTTTTAAAGACAAACATCGTCTTTATGCAAAATATGAAGAGATGCCTCAAAAACTTGTATATTCTTTAGTCGCCGTTGAAGATAGTGGCTTTTTTGAACATCAAGGTATTAGTCCAGAGGCTATTTTGAGGGCTATTTTTAAAGATATACAAGCCGGAAGTTTTGTAGAAGGCGGTAGCACGCTAACTCAACAGCTTATAAAAAATACATATTTAACAAATGAAAAAACATTAGGACGTAAAATCAAAGAGGCAGTACTGGCTCTTAAGATAGAAAAGTCACTAACAAAAGAAGAGATACTTGAACGTTATCTAAATGAGATATTTTTTGGAAATGGGTATTATGGTGTCAAAACCGCTGCCAATGGATTTTTTCATAAAGATCTAAATGAGTTGACTCTTAAAGAGAGTGCTATATTGGTTGGACTTCCGAATGCTCCTAGCACATTAAATCCGGTTAAATATTATGAAAGAGCAATAAATCGTGCAGATACTGTTTTGTTTCGTTTGAAGACTTTGGGTTGGATAGATGAAGCTCAATATGATGAAGCTATTGCTGAAAGACCAAAAGTTTATTCATCTAGTTTGACACAAAATTTAGCACCTTATGTTGTAGATGAAGTAATAAGGCAGTATGAACCGTTAGTTGAAGATCTTAGAACAGGAGGACATACAATCTATACCACTATAGATCTCAAGCAGCAAGAAATAGCACAAGAGGCAGTACAAAAGGTATATAAAGATGCAATGCGTCACTCGCCTAGTGCTTCTTTGAATGCTGCTCTTATTTCTATGGAAAGCAGCACTGGAAATATTTTGGCCATGATTGGAGGAGTTGACTATAAGAAAAGTGCATTTAACCGTGCTACGCAGGCTACTAGACAGCCAGGTTCATCATTCAAGCCTTTTGTCTATCAAATAGCTCTTGATGCAGGCAACAATCCGGCAACATACGTGCAGGATATTGAAAAAATATTCGAATATACAGATAATCGAGGTAATCGTAAAACTTGGTCTCCAAAAAACTACGATAGGACCTTTAAGGGGTATATGACATTAAGACAAGCATTGATTGAGTCTAGAAATCTAGCCACAGTTAATTTGGCAGATAGTTTGGGAATGTCCAATATTTTTGATAAATTAGAAGTATTGCAAATCCAAAATATGCCTAGAGATATGTCGATCGTCTTGGGCAATTTATCTGTAAGCCCTTTAAAGATGGCACAAATCTATTCAGTTTTTGGCAATTATGGCAAAATAGTAGAGCCTCGCTTGGTAAGTAAAATTATTGCAAAAGACGGCAGTTTGGTTTTAGAGATGAAATCAGAAGAGATAGCGGAATTTACAAGACCGGAGCAAGCATATCTAATGACAACTATTTTGCAAGATGTCGTCAGATATGGTACTGGACATGGTGCTTTGGTGGACGGAATAGAGCTTGCAGGTAAAACAGGAACGACGAATAACAATGTTGATGCTTGGTTTTGCGGATATTCACCTACAATCGAAACAATGATATGGGTAGGTAGAGATGACAATAGGCCTATGAATAGCGGAGTAACCGGCGGAGGTGTGGTTGCACCTGCTTTTGCACATTATTATAGAAAACTAATCGAAATATATCCAACAACAAAACGTAAGTTCGATATTCCCGGAGGCGTAGGATATGGTGTCATAAACGGTAGAAATGAATTTTATACCAATATATCTCCTCTGCCTCTAGATCAGCCTAACTTGGAAGATTTAAATGCAACTGATGAAAACGCAACTGATGAAAACGGTACCGATGATATATCATTTTTTGACTTCCAAGAGACGGATGAGAACACAGATAATAGTTCAGTAGATATTTCTATATTTTAGTGATTTCGCTGTTTGATGGCTTGTTTTGCTTCGCGGTCAAGTGTTTTTGTTTTTAAGTCGGCTCTTTTGTCATGAAGTTTTTTACCTCTGGCAAGTGCGATAGAAATCTTTGCTTTGTTTTTTTCATTAAAATACAGCATTAGAGGCACAATGGTTAAATTTTCTTGAGTGGACTGAGCAAATAGTTTATTTAACTCTTTGCGATGAAGTAAAAGCTTTCTTGGTTTTCTCGTATCTGGAACAAAGCTGCGATAGGCGGTTTCTAGATGAGTAATATGCATATTCACAACAAATAATTCATCTTTTATAAAACGGCAATAAGAATCTTTCAGGTTCGCTCTTTTTGCTCTAAGAGCTTTGACTTCACTGCCTTGTAACACTATGCCGGCCTCAAAAGTTTGGAGTATTTCATAGTCATGGCGAGCTTTTTTGTTTTGAGCTATTAGGTTCATTGCCAATTTATAGTTCCTTTTTTGACGCAATTATATCATACGGCTTGAAAAAAGTACTCCCACTCCCGCTAAAGAGCCAACCTTTGGGTGCTTCGTCTTTTAAATTCGGATATGCAATAAGAGCAGCACCATATAAGTCATTTAAAATTTCTGGGGTATCGGATGTTTGCGACAAAATCTCTTTGCTGCTTAAATCTGCCCAATGCATATATTTTTGCGGAGTGATTTTGTCTAGGAGATTGCTTTTGAAAGTTTTATAAACCAATGCGGTGTCACATCCTAGTGTTGGAAAAAAAAGCTCTACTTCAATCAGTTCTTCATTAAACGGCTCTATAATTTCTCCAAATCCGCTTACATTTGCTACCGGATAATCGTATACAAAAAATGGAACATCTGCCCCGACACTACTTCCTATTTTGGCAAGTGTCGGTATATCTAATTGCAGATCGCATACTTTATTTGCAAGTCTCAAAAAAGCACCCGCATCACTGCTTCCCCCTCCTAAGCCGGCAAGGCTAGGAATATTTTTTTGTACTACGACTTTATGATGCAAAAAAAAGTCCAATAAATCCAAGTTGCCTGTATGATCATTTAGGCTCACAAAAGCTTTGTAAATAGTATTATTTTTAATATCTATGTTGCTTGTTCCTTCAATAGTGAATGAATCACATTTGCAAGGCACAAAAGATATGGTATCATATAGCTTGTCTACTCTCATAAATCTAGAGAACAGCGTATGATAGCCATTTTTATGGCCTGTAATTTTTAGAAAAATATTGATTTTGGCATGAGCTTTGATGCTATACATTAATGTAACCTTTAAATAACGGCATGCGGTTTATTTTATAGCTTATTTCCTGATCTTGTATCTCAATAATAGAGAAAAAATTAGGAGTAATTACTAGATATATTCCGTTTTTTTGATTTGAGAAATTACCTAATGATAGTTTTTTACCAAGCTCAACATCTTGTATGTCGCCCAAATATTCATTGCAAGGAATGGATATAAAATCCAAAGGATCGAGTGCTTTTTCGTATTCAAATACAAATTGCCCTTCTTTTAGTCTCTCAAGGCTTGACAGTGCTCCGTCGGTACCTAGTTTTTGAGCAATAAGTTCACCAAGAGAACGAATATATGTACCTTCGCTTACTGTGGCTTCAAAATGTACAAATGGGTGGTTGTAATTGAGCAATGATATATTATAAATTGTTGAAGTGATAGGTTTGAGCATTGTATTTTTCCCATTCCTTGCATTTTTATATGATGCTACACCATCTACTTTTTTAGCACAAAATTGCGGTGGATAATATGTCAGTTCTCCTGTAAAAGAAGCGAGAGTTTGTTCTATATGTTCTTTTGAAAATGGTTTTATTTCCATAATTTTTGTTATTTGCTCTATGTCAAGCGTAGGAGAACTCACGCCAAGCCATAGAGTAGCACAATAAGTCTTTGGGGTTTTATCAAGATAATTAAATAGTTTGGTGTATTGCCCAGTAGCAACAATTAAACACCCTGTTGCAAAAGGATCCAGTGTGCCCGAAAATCCTATTTTTTTGGTATTATATTTCCATTTTAGGTGATTCATGTAGCCATTTGATGAACGAAATATAGGCTTGCGTACTACAAACAAACGATTCATAAAATTATATTGCCTGTACAAATGAGCTTAGTATCTCTTTTTTGTTACCGCCGAAATTTATGAGTAGTTTATATTCTTTACCGGCACCACTTATGCTTTGGATACGCCCGATCCCAAAAATTTTATGTTTGACTAAATCACCTTTTTTAAATACAGTACTTTTGGTAATTTTAAGACTGCTATTTTGTATAAGTGAAGCTTCACCCAAAAAGCGACTTTTTTCCATAATTTTACGCTTGCCTTTATAAAATCTACTATCAGCATAACAAAGCGTCAGATGGGATTTGGCTCTCGTAATAGCAACATATCCGAGTCTTCTCTCTTCTTCTAGATTGCAATCATCTCCTAAAAGAGGAAAAAATTCTTCTTCGAGGCCGATCACATAAAGATATTCAAACTCCAGGCCTTTAGATGCATGGATACTCATGATAGCTATAGTATCTTCTTCTAGCTGGTCCTGTTCGCTTTGCAGTGAAATATCATTGAGGAATTCTTCTAAAAGTAAATCTGGATTTAACAATACACTTTCTCTAAAATATCCATAAAACTCATCAATATTTAGTATTCGCTCATATCCGTCAGGTAAGCTTTGGTAATACTCTTTGAGTTTAATTTTTTCTTCAAACATATTAATTAAAGAAGAAAGATTTCCAGCTTTTGATTCGTCTTGCAAAGTGCTTATATCTTGTACTAATTGTACAAAAGACGTATATGCTTTTTTGCCAATAGTATCTTGAATAATTTTTGGTTCGATTTTATTATGTAGATCAAATATTGATGAATGAGCTTCAAATGCCATTTTTTGTAGTTTTTCAATAGATGATTTGCCTATACCTCTTTTTGGCTTATTGATAATTCTAAGCAATGAAAAGTCGTCATGCGGGTTTGCAATAACCCTTAGATACGAAATAATATCTTTGATTTCGGAGCGTTCATAAAACCGCATTCCCCCGATGAGTTTAAACCCTAACCGCTCTTTGTTAAAGCCCTCCTCAAGGGATCTTGAGAGTGCATTTATGCGATAAAGCACAGCTATCTCTTTGGGGTTGACACCTTTAGTTAGCAAAACTTTTATCTCTGTGGCGATTGTTCTAGCTTCATTTGTTTCATCTATAGAGTGGAGTATTTTTATGTTGCCGCCTTCTCCTTTGTGGCTTACTAATTTTTTGCCTAGACGTGAAGAGTTGTGTTCTATAAGAGTATTTGCAGCATCCAGTATAATTTTTGTAGAACGATAGTTAGTCTCTAGTTTTATAGTTTTGGTTTTTGGAAAAATTTGTGCAAAATCTAGAATATTACGAATATTTGCTCCCCTCCAACCATATATGCTTTGATCATCATCCCCAACTACACATATATTTTGATGTTCACTAGCTAGATGACTGAGAAGTTTGAATTGTAGTTCATTGGTGTCTTGGTATTCATCAACCATTATATAAGCATATCTTTGGCTAATCTCTTTTCTTAAAATCGGATTTTGATCCAATATCTCATATGTTAACATAAGCAGATCATCAAAGTCTACCAAATTATTTTCAACAATATTTTTTTGATATATCTCATAAATTTGAGCAACTTTTTGATAATCTGGCGATTGTCCTTTTTCTAATATAATTTCAGGAGAAAGTAAAGAGTTTTTGTATTTTGAAATTTCGCTAGAAACAAAAGATGCACTAAGATCTATTTTGAGCTCTTTTGCTATAGCGCGAAGCAGCCGTTTTTTATCATCTGTATCAATAATGACAAAATTATTTTTACGGCCCAATTTTTCTATATGGAATTTCAAAAATAGAAGACCGAATTTATGAAAGGTGCAAAGGAGAGGAGGGTATGAAGTATTATTATCTATGAGCTTCAAAGCTCTTTCTCTCATCTCAAGCGCTGCTTTGTTGGTAAAAGTCAAAGTAAGCGTATTTGCAGGATCGATTCCAACTTCACCTATAAGATATGCCAAGCGGGATGTTAAGGTCTTGGTCTTCCCGCTGCCTGCGCCTGCAAGTATAAGTAAAGGACCATCAATATGTTTTACTGCTTCTTTTTGCACATCATTTAAGTCTTGAAACAGTCTATCCATTATCTTTTGCTCCTTGTATATAGTTATTATATCGTTAAAATGATTAAAAACACAGAGAAGTTAATTATCTAAATAATCTAATAATATTGATAAAAAAATTAGAATTATTTGAATAAAAAATAATCAATTATTAATATTTTTATAGTATAATATTTTTAAATAAATTTTTTTATACTATTGCAAATAGTTATATTATCCAAAAGGAGAAAAGTTATGCTCAAGGATTTTGTCAAACTAGAAACATTTTTGACTACTGTAAGAGAGAGGAGTTTTTCTAGAGCTTCGGCTAAGTTAGGTATTTCTCAGCCAGCCGTAACTCAGCAGATCAAATTCATAGAAAACCATTTAGGTGCTACTATCATCGAACGCAAGAAGAACGGTATCAAGCTTACGGCAGAAGGTGAAGAACTTTATAAAATTGTCGTAAGACTTGAAAAAGCGATTCAGAGCGCTGAAATGGAAGTATTGAAGATTATAAACAAAAAGATGACTTTCCGATTGGGTGCATCTTTTACAATTGGAACTTATGTGATTCCGGGTGAGTGTCTCACCAATTTGAGTAAAGCTATCAATAATGATGTTACTTTAAATATTAATTTAAGTCAAGAAATTATTAATCAGATAAAAGACAAGAAATTAGATGTCGGCCTTATTGAATCTCCGATTATGGATGATGATATTATATATAGAGAATGGCTCGAAGATGAGCTAGTAGTCGTGAGTAATGTACCTATTCCAAAATTGCTTCAAACTGAAGATCTGTATAATTTTGAATGGATTTGCAGAGAAGAGAGCAGCCATACCAGAAAAATGATGATGGAAGTTTTTGAAGATTTGGGTGTAAATTGTAAAGATTTTAAAATGCGAAGTGAAGTTAGCAACACAGTAGCAGTTTTGCAAGGCATTAAAAGAAGCAAAAAAGATCCGGCACATCCGGTGGTTTCTGTCATCTCAAAGCATGCAATTGCTGATGAAGTGCAAAAAGGCGAATTTTTTGAAGCTCGAATAAGAGGCTACAATATGATGCGTAAATTTTATGTTATTTATTCAAAAGAAAACAAAAGAAATGCATATATTGACAATATAGTCGATTATATTTTATCAGGCAATTGCTAGATTAAAGCTTGCCTTTTTTCTTAAGAAGGCTTTGGTTCTTTGGATTGCTCAAAAGAGCATCCATGGAATTTTGTGCTTGGGTGATCGTTTGTTTTGGAGTCGGTTTGACAAAATTTATTGCCAACGGAGGATATGTTTCGTCGATAAATATTTGTGCGATCGCTAATAGCGGAATGCTTACTGTGGTTCCAATATTTTCTTCTCCAAAACCGGCTTCAAATGTTAATATATCATTTTCTATTGATGCGCTTTCGAAACTATACTCTGCTATATCAAATATAATAATATCCCCGAATGTTTGAGTAATATAGTCCGGCAATTGAGGCATAAATTCTACATATTCAGTATTGCAAATAATCCTAAATTCGGTATCTTCTTTGAATAATAATTCTATCGTTTGATGCAAATGCTGCTGCATAAGATTTTGGTATTCTGGAGAGTTGAAAATAGATGATGGCATGGTTATCCTTTGATGTTGAAATCATTTATTGGCGCAAATCCTATCATAGCATTGATTAATGCAAAGCCTTGAAATGATGAGAGCTCTTCTTTGCGAATTAGTTTTTCTTTCAAAAAACCTTCTTTGAGCAATTTTGCTCTCATGGTACCTGGAAGCAAGGGATTTGACGGAGTGATCCACTCTCCGTCTTTTAAAAAAGCGATATTAGAGATGGTGGTATCTGTTAGATATCCGTCTTTTTCTATGATAATCTCATCGCTTTGTGGATATTGCGCTTTGAGATTTTCCAATATGCTTCTATCGGCAAATTTGTGTGAATAGTCTATATCACTTTTTACAATGGTAAATGTTTTTAAATCTTTTGAAACATAAGGAATATATTCTACAGACCTTATAGCAGTGTCATATAAAATACGACAACGAATCAAGCCTTTTGTCGGCGGGGTTATCTTTGAAGCTAAATCTAGCGGCTTCGTATCATTAAATAAAATTTTACGGCTATTATCACATCTTTGCTGATGGTATTTAAGATTTTCTATTTGACCGTTATTGATGCGAATTGTTTCTAGCAGCAAGGGCATATTTTATAGCTCCAAAGGCTTAAAAGAATCACTCTCATCGTCATAATACGAGATAACCCCTGTTATTATGTCATAATACCATCCATGCAAAAATAGGCTACCCTCATCAACTCTTTTTTTGACCATGGGATATGTGAGTATATTGTCTAATTGAAATAACACAGAGATTTTTTCCGTATAACGCAACAGTTCTTCTTTTGGAGCATTGGGAAAAAGCGAGAGTGCTTGTTCTTTGGCAGGAGTGCCAAGCTCTAGCCATTTAATAGTATGGATTATATCTTCAGAGTATGTAACTTCATTATATAATTCATTGATAGCTCCACAATGAGAATGTCCGCATATGATAATATCAGAAATTTCTAACACTCCAACAGCGTACTCAATTGCAGATGCGGTAGCATGATAATCTTCATCAGGCTTGAATGGCGCTACAAAATTTCCAATATTTCTGACTATAAACAAATCCCCGGGTTTGCTTCCCGTGATAAGTTCCGGTACTACTCTAGAGTCACTGCAGCCGATAAAAAGGGCTTTTGGATTTTGTCCATCATGAACTAATTGTTTAAATCTATTTTCGTTTTGTTTGAAATTCAGATCTTGAAAATTATAATGTCCCCTAATCAATGCATTGATATTTTTTTTACCCATTAAGCCTCCTTAGACAATCTCTTTGATACTCCAGGAAAGAGCTTCCCCGGCAAACATCGGTACAACGCTGCCATATGAGGATGGCACGTTCATTGGGGTTTTTTCTAGTATAACTTTTTTTTCAGGCGGAGTTATGCCGTAAATTGATCTTGCATTCTCTGAGATAAATTTTTGCAAGTTTTCCAATTTATCATGTTTGTCAAAAAGTTCGGCTAGGGCCGCAAGAGCTATTGGAGCAGTAAATACTCCAGCCGCACATCCGCAACTCTCTTTTGCATGTTGCGGGTGAGGTGCCGAGTCTGAACCAAACATTACTTTAGGGTGGGCATTCAGTGCAGCATGTTGCAGTGCTTCTCTATCAACCGGTCTTTTGGCAATGGGTTTGCAAAATAGATGAGGTTTTAGCATTCCGCCAGCCACATCATCAAGCGTTATAAATAAGTGATGCAGTGTGATCGTGGCATATAGATTTTCATATCTATCAAGCGCATCAACACTCTCTTTGGTAGTGATGTGTTCCATAATTATCTTTAATTTTGGAAAATTGGAAGCAAGATTTTCATATATCGGAACGAATTCCTTTTCTCTATCCATCACAAAGCCATTGGTTTCACCATGTATACACAATGGAAGTCCTAATTCGCTCATAGCTTCTAATGCTGGACGCAAGGTATCGATATCAAATCCGCTCACACCACCTTCGCTGTTTGTGGTGATTCCTGCAGGATAGAGCTTGATAGCAGTTAGCTCATCGCCAAAACTTTTCAGAAAATCATAGTCGTAGCTGTCTCTGAAAAATAGGGTCATATATGGTTTGAAAATATCATTTTTCGTAGCATCCAATATCCTATCCCTATAAGCCAAAAGAGCCTCTTTGGTATCGACAGGAGGAACAAGATTTGGCATTATCAGTGCTCCGGCAAAACTCTCGCTGCTAAGTGGTGCTACTGTGCGAAGCATATCACCGTCTCTGAGGTGCAAGTGCATATCGAGCGGGCTATTTAATGTGATGGTCATTAAAATCCTTTACTACGTAATAGTATTTTTTATCTTTTGGCACAAACCAATATTTGATATCCATTTTGCCATAATTGTTGTTAATGTTGGATTTGATATATATATTTTTTGGTTTTTTGTACCTTACTACAGGATAGTCTATGCCCCCGGCAAATAGTTGATTGCATCTGAGTATTCTAAGAGTAGAATTGATCAACGCACTAAGAGGATTTGTGGTCTCGAACTGCCACGCGGCATATTCAGAGCAGGTCGGATAATATCTGCAATTGCCCGGTGTCATTCGTGAGATATACTGATAGGCTTTGATAGGCTGTAGAAAAAACTTTTTTGTCATATGTATATTATACAATATGTTGCCAAAAGAGAGGTTTTGCCGCTATATTATTCTTTCCATAAAAAAATCAATTTTTCTTTATTTACAAAAATTGCGCTGCACGACGAGCTTTGATTGTTAAAGATAAATTGGTTGTTATGTTCCTTGTTTGAATTGTCTAGCAATTATCTTCTTGGAAATAATAATTCTTGTATGTTCGGCTTCGGCAATTCGAGTGCCATTTAGTTTTGCTCTAATGAAAAAAACCAATTTTTTCTTCTCTTCTTCGATTATTTTTGATCGAATAGAGATTCTGTCACCTTTTGTTGCCATCCCGGTATGTTTGATGTCAATACTTTGACCTACGGTAATAAAATTGTCGTCTATAGCATTTAAAGCTAGTTTGGCTGAAACAATTTCCATCCATTTTACTAAAATATAAGTTCCAAGCAAATTGGGAAGATCAGCACTTATATAAGATATGCAATCATTGTCGTTTACAGTAAATATTTCAGTTAATTCTTGCTCCATAAGTTTCCTTTTGAAATGTAACATTAATATGACAAATTAAAAAGCTGTGCGGTTTTTTTGATTGGCCTCCTTTGATTTCTTATTGATGTAATTAGCAAATCATCATATATTTTACCAATATTATATCTGATTATTAATAAAATTTTATCGTCAAATGTTACAGCTAATAAGTCAATCATTGCACTATTTCATTCTGCCTTTAGTATTGCCGGCAATAAAATCTTAGTACAAATTTGTGTTAAACGTCAAGAGAGATGGCAGTAGTTGCAACTGTAAAGCTTTGCGATAATGAACTCTGGACCCCCGCCTTCGCGAGGATGACAAAATGTTCGCGGTTATGGCTTTGTATAAAATATTTTGCCGTCAGATATGACATATGAAGGTGACATATTGATACTGTGATATATGGTCGTACCGTATTTTTTACTGTAGTATTTTAAAAGCAGCTGCTGGAGCGTAGGCTCAATGGACGGCATAAACCAGCCATTATTGCTAAGAACTATCATATGTTTTGGTTCGCCCTTGTAGAGCTTTTCACTGGTAGCTTCATAGCAGATAGCATTTCTATAAGTAGTATCGCCTAGTTTATAATCAGCTATTTTGTTGCTGGCTACATAATCAAGCACCCCTTCTTTGTAAAAGATCCTATTGACAAGTTTTCCAAGCCACGAAGGCAGTGGATTTTGTTCGCCAAACGGAACGAGCACCACCTTGTTAGCCACACTTACCTGGTTTTGATGAAATATATAAGTACTGTTCCTTGGCGTATTTTTGTCCCAGTAAAGTCCGCCTATGACCATATCTATATTTTGTGATTTTTCTTGAAGGATTTTCAAGAGTTCGGGTTCTAGATTGAGAAAGAGGGGAAATACGGATTCTGGAAATATGATGATCTTTTTATCGTTCTCTATAGCAGTCTCAATGGTGTCAAAGATCATTGCAAAGACCTCTTTTTGGTGATCTTGCTGCCATTTCATATCCATAGTAATATTCGTAGTGACTATTTGCATATCTGAAGGTATTGGATTGGGGACATTGGTCTCTTGATATGAAAATGCAAAAACTACAAGCCATAAATATCGCAACTTTTGTGTTATGTGAGCGATAGTAATTGACAAAAGAACTATAGCAAATTGCCATTTCGTGATGCCTATATAGCTTTCTACAAAAACAAGCTCCGGTTTGAACCAGTCAAATCCGAAAGGATGGATAAAACTCATGCTCCATAGAGCCAAAGCATGCAAAATAACTAGCGGAATTTTTGTTTTTCTAGATATATAGCTTGAAATCCACGCCAATAGCAAAAATAATAGTCCAAAGCTGGCTGCAACCAAAAAAGTACCTATGGGCATTGCCCATGCCATGCCATAAAAACGAAAACTGAGCAGTATCCACCAAAACCATGCTAAAGATACAAAAAATCCACTCCAAAACCATGTACGATTTGAGCTTCCAATTAAAAAGAATAGACCAAGAATACCTAGAGCGGTATTGAGTAATTTTAATTCAATATTTAAGTATGATAGATAAATAAACAGTGACATTGAAAATGCTATGATTAAGCCTTTTGCTATATCACCAATGGTAAAATAACTTCGAATATTATTACTATACAAAAGGATTACCCCATGAACGGTGCTGAACAAGGTAGCGCATTGCTATCATTTTTACCTCTAGTTGCTTTATTTGCTATTTTTTATTTTTTGATCATAAGACCGCAGCAAAAACAACAACAAAAACATAAAGAGATGATCGATTCTTTGCAAAAAGGAGATCAAATCATTACAAATGGCGGATTGTATGCCGAAGTCGTTAAAACTGAAGATAATTTTATCAAAATTAAGTTAAATGAGGACACTATGGTCAAAATCGACAGAGCATTTGTCGCCAAAAAAGTAGAAACATTGAATGAAAAAGTTTAATTATAGAGTTGTAGTATTTATCCTTGCTTTTGCATTTGGGGTAATATTTTCTCTGCCGTCTTTACTGCAAAGCGATTGGGGTAAGAAGATTACTTTGGGGCTTGACCTGCAAGGTGGACTTCATATGGTGCTTGGCGTAAAAAGCGAAGTTGCTATAGAATCTCGCACTAAATCTATTGCAACTACAGTTAAATACTTACTTGATGATCAAGAGATTATTTATGATAATCTAGCAATTACACCAAATGGTGTAACTTTGGAATTGCTTGATAGTGATGATGTAACTAAATTTAAAGCAATTGTTCAAAAAGAGTTAGCAGGTACGACATTAGCTCAAAATGGCATGGTTTTTACTATAGCTATGACTCCAGAAGAGATAGAGCGTACCAAACAAAACGCTGTATCTCAAGCAGTTGAAACTATCAGAAGCCGTTTGGATCTATTTGGCCTTGCAGAGCCAACAGTTGCCAAACAAGGAGAAGATAAAATACTAGTAGAGATCCCAGGCATTAAAACTCCTGCTGATGAGCAAAGGATCAGAGAACTAATAGCCAAAACAGCACATCTACAAATGATGGCTGTCGATGAAGACAGAGCAGCCAGAGTTTCGGTGATAAGCGAAGAGGAAGCTGCTCAGTATGGAGATGTGATATTAGGTGATGTGAAAACTACCGAAAAATATCTTCTCAAAGAGATTCCGGTGCTGGATGGCTCAATGCTTACAGATGCGAGTGTTGGCTATAGCCAAAGTAATCAACCAGTGATCAATTTTGTACTAAACGGTGAAGGCGCTAAGATCTTTGGCGATTTTTCAGGCAAGAGCGTAGGTAAGAGAATGGCTATAGTACTTGATAATAAAGTATATTCTGCTCCTGTGATCAATGAACGAATAGGTGGAGGAAAAGGGCAGATTTCCGGCAACTTTACCCAGCAAGAAGCTCATGATATAGCTATAGCACTAAGGTCTGGTGCATTACTGGCTCCGGTTTATATTATGGAAAAAAGAAGTGTTGGGCCAAGCCTTGGAGCTGACAGTATAGAAGCAAGTGCAAAAGCTTTGATACTTGGTTTTGTTGTTGTTATGATATTTATGGTTATTTATTATGGAATTGCCGGAGTTATAGCAAATGTAGCCCTTGTGGTTAATTTACTTTTGATTATAGCAGCCATGGCACTTTTTGGAGCAACTCTTACTCTGCCTGGAATGGCGGGTATAGTGTTAACAGTCGGTATGGCAGTAGATGCCAATGTTATTATATCGGAGCGTATCAGGGAATTCCTAAGAGAAGGAAAATCTGTAACAAAAGCGATTGAAGATGGCTACGATAATGCATTTAGTTCTATATTTGATGCGAATATTACTACGTTGGTAGCTGCGATTGCTCTTTATGTTTATGGCACAGGGCCTATTAAAGGATTTGCATTGACGATCAGTATAGGTATTTTGGCATCTATGTTAACTGCGATTTTGGGAACGCATGGTATATATCATGCCTTATCTCATAAAATTAAAAAAGAAAATCTAACATTTTGGTTTGGAAGCAAGGAGTAGCTATGGAATTTTTTAGACGAACCGCTCCTGTTGGATTCATGGCACAAGCAAAAAGATGGGGATTGATCTCATTAATATTGGTGATCTCGTCTTGGGTTCTTGTTTTTACCAAAGGATTTAATTATGGTATTGATTTTGCAGGTGGAACATTGATACAAGTTAAATATGATAAACCGGCACCAATCGATGATATCCGTAAGATTTTGCAAACTCAAAAAGCATATGAAGGTGCCCAAGTCACTCATTTTGGAAGTGAAGATGAGATAGTTATCCGTACAAAATCAAGTACCGGTTCTGTGTCAAACGATATAAGCGATGAAGTAAGAAAATTATTGGCACCTACGGGAAATTTGGAAGTTCGTAGGGTTGATATGGTTGGACCTAAAATCGGTGATGAGTTAAAGACAAAAGGTACCATGGCTTTATTGTTAGCTATTGCAGGAATATTAGCTTATGTATCTTTCAGATTTGAGTGGAGATTTGCTCTCTCATCAGTTTTGGCATTGATTCATGATATGAGTATCGCTTTGGGTGCTATTGTGCTATTTGGGATAGAGGTAAATCTAGATATCCTAGCAGCAATATTAACTCTTTTGGGATATTCCATAAATGATACCATTATAATTTTTGATAGAATAAGAGAATCGATACGCACGAGTAAAGCTTCCGAAATTGCAGAGCTGATAGATGAATCTGTCACAAAGACACTTTCTCGTACCACACTCACGTCTTTGACTACATTTTTAGTAGTATTGGCTCTATATCTCTTCGGAGGAGAGATTATAAAAGGATTTAGCTTTACTCTTTTGGTTGGTTTAATAGTGGGAACTTATTCCTCTATTTTTATCGCATCTCCAATTTTGATGTGGCTTAAATTCTCTGTTTTGGATTTCCGTAAAAAAGAAGCTGAAAAACTCAAAAGAGAAAAAGAAAAAGAGCGTATGCGTTCCATGTACGAACAGGGAACTTTGTAGGGTCTCATGTATATGCAATATCTCAAAATGCCAACCTTGGATGGTAGTGATATTGAAACAAAGAGAAAAGAGATTCTAGACTATTTTCAAAGTAGTTTTAGCAGGTATGAATCTCTTTTTGAATTACTGGATGATGAAAAAGCTTACTATGAAAAAGCAAACACACTAAGACACCCCCTTATATTTTATTTTGGACATACGGCTGTATTTTTTGTAAATAAACTAAAACTCGCTAAGGTTATAGATAATAGAATTGATTCATATCTAGAATCTATTTTTGCAATTGGTGTAGATGAAATGAGCTGGGATGATCTCAATGAGACAAATTACAACTGGCCATCAATATCCGACACATTAGTGTATAGACAAAAAGTATTTGATCTGGTATCTGATCTCATTACTACTATGCCATTAATATTGCCGATCACATGGGACTCTCCATGGTGGGTCATAATGATGGGAATAGAACACGAAAATATACATTTAGAGACATCATCTGTACTGATCAGGCAATTGCCTATTGAGTATATAAAATCATCACATGAATCCCAGCCATCTTTGGAATGCGGCAATCATCCGCAAAATATTTTTGTTCAAGTTCCACAAGGTAAAATATTCATAGGCAAGTCCCGCCAACATGATCTGTATTATGGCTGGGACAATGAATATGGTACTCATGAAGCCGATATCCCTGCATTTAAAGCTTCTAAGTTTTTAGTTTCAAATGGTGAGTTTTTAGAATTTGTTAATGATGGCGGATACAAAAAAGATATCTATTGGAATGAAGAAGCTCTAGATTGGAGAAATTATACAAAAGCATCATATCCCGCATTTTGGTTAAAAACCGATGATAGCTATAAACTTCGTACGGTTGCAAACGATATCCAACTTCCTCTTAATTGGCCTGTAGAGGTTAATTATCTCGAAGCAGGTGCATTTTGTAAATGGCTAAGCGAAAAAAAGTCTGAACATATATCGCTGCCCACAGAAGATGAGTACTATAGACTGTTAAATATTGCTAAAATATCAAACAATATAAATGCTGCAAATATTGATCTGTTAGGTTCTTTTTCCAGTACGCCGGTAGATAAATATAAGCATGGAGAATTTTATGATCTAATCGGAAATGTGTGGCAATGGACAAGAACTCCTATTTATCCATTTGATACTTTCAGAGTTCATCCGATTTATGATGATTTTACAATACCGACATATGATGGCAAGCATAATTTGATCAAAGGCGGCTCATGGATAAGCTGCGGCAATCTTGCATTGCCTAATAGCCGCTATGCTTTTAGAAGACATTTTTACCAACATGCCGGCTTTAGATATGTGGTTAGCGGATATAGTGAGCATATCGAGTTTGGCACATACACCAAAGATAGCGTAGTATCGGAGTATTGTCACTTTGAATGGGGTAAAAATATTTTTAATGTCCCAAACTTCCCTAAAAAATGTATTGATATTGTTATGGGTTATTTAAAAGACAGAAAAACCGCTAGAGCATTAGATTTGGGATGTGCAATCGGAAGAAGCAGTTTTGAACTGGCTAAAAGTTTTGATGAAGTAGTAGGAATAGACTTTTCGGCAAGATTTATACAATATGCAATTGCACTAAGGGATGGCGCTAAAATTCATTATAATATGCCAATAGAAGGAGAGCTCGAGTCTTCGTACGAAATTTGTCTAAGTGATTTTGGGTTAGATAAAGATGCACATAAAGTTACATTTTGGCAAGGAGATGCTTGCAATCTAAAGTCTATATACAAAAACTTTGATCTTATTTTCGCAGGAAATCTTATAGACAGACTCTACGATCCTAGAAGATTTTTGATATCGTTGAGTGAAAGGATAAACAAAGGCGGTATTTTGGTGTTGACATCACCATATACATGGCTAGAAGAGCATACGCCTAGAAACAAATGGCTTGGCGGTTTTATTAAAAACGGGAAAGAGATAACGACGCTTGAATCTATCATTGAAATATTGGGCGATAAGTTTAGACTTTTAGATACTCACGATATTCCTTTTGTTATCCAAGAAACGCAAAGAAAACATCAACATACAATTTCTCAAATGAGTATCTGGGAGAGAGTTTGAACCAATTTTTGGAAATTAACAGAACAGATACATATAGTGTTAAATATGAAGAGGCTAAAAAAATATTTGGAAGCTCGGATGTGATACCGATGTGGGTTGCTGATATGGATATAGCCTCTCCTACAGAAGTCATAAAAGCGATACAAAAAAGAGCCTTGCATCCGATCTATGGTTATACTATATATCCCAAAGAATATTTTAGATCTATCGCTTTATGGATGAAAAAAAGATATGATCTGACTATCCAAGAGTCTTGGATAGTACCGGCAAACGGTGTGGTTACTTCCATTAACTTTGCTATAGAAGCATATACAAATTTAGATGATAAAATAATAGTCCAAACCCCGATCTATCCTCCATTTATAAGTTCTGTTAAAAATCATAGACGAAAATTGCTAGAAAATAAGCTTTTGTATATAAATGGCAAATATCATATTGATTTTGAAGATTTTGAAAAAAAGGCCAAAGAGGCAAAACTATTTTTGCTATCATCACCACATAATCCAACCGGAAGAGCATGGAGCGAAGAAGAGTTGATTAACCTTATGGAAATTTGCAAAAAATACGGAGTTTTGGTAGTTTCCGATGAGATTCATGCTGATTTGGTTTATAACGTGTCCAATATATCGTTTGCAGGTCTAGGATATGATGGATGTTTAGTATTAAATGCTCCATCAAAAACTTTCAATATAGCAGGATTAAAAACCTCATATGCTATAATCCCAAATAGAAAATTGAGATTTGCTTATGAAGCCGTACAAAGAAACAGCGGCATAGAGAGTGGAAATCCATTTGGGATAGAAGCGCTTATGGCCGCATACAATCAAGGCGACCTATGGCTTGAAGAGCTAAAATCACACTTAAGCAGGAATATTGATTTAATAAAAGATAGTCTAAAAACAAATCAAATTCCTATAAAGCCTATCGAGGCTGAAGCTACATTTTTGATGTGGCTAGATTGTAAAAAACTCTATAATACGCATAAACAAATAACTGATTTTTTTTATAAAGAAGCTAAATTAGGATTGAGTGATGGAAAATTATTTGGTAATGGCGGTGAGAGGTTTATGAGATTAAATTTTGGTACTTCATCTATGATTATATCTAAAGCTTTAAAACAACTCAACGAAGCTTATATAAGGACTCGCTAATGTTGTTTAGATATATATTAGCATGGTTTATATTTGCCTCATGTGTTTTTGCGCAATTGCCCGGTCAAATAGAAAATATGATAATGAAATCTGGTATTTCTACCGGAGATATAAGCATATCTATTAAAGAAAGCGGCGCACCCGGTAAAACAATAGCATCATTGAATCCTAATATAGAAAGAATACCGGCATCAGTTATTAAAATAGCTACTACTTATGCCGGACTTTTAGAGCTCGGGAGCGATTATAGATGGAAAACTGTAGTTTATACCACGGATAATGTTAGCGATGGTGTTGTTCACGGTAATTTATATATTAAAGGCTATGGTGATCCTGCGTTTGAGACATCAGATGTGATTAAAATAGTCGAGTTTTTAAAATCTAGAGGAATCAGATCTATCAGCGGCAATATAATAATGGATAGAAGTTATTTTGAATCATCAAACAATAGCAGCGCTAATTTTGACGAGCATCCGTATAATCCGTATAATGCAATGCCGGATGCTATGATGTTCAATCAAAATACAACTACCTTGTCCATAAAAGGGAATAGTGTTTCAAGCGATGTTGCAGATAAAAGTTACGAGATTGATAATAGGCTCAAAAGTGTCAATAGGCAATGTACGGGAAAATATTCTTGGCCGTCCGCAAGAGTGATTACATCATCACCAAAACCGATAGTTGTTTTATCGGGGAAGATCTCTTCTCACTGTTCACCACGAAAAGTTACTCAAATTGTAACCAAATCATATTTGGCTTGTTATTATAGTTTCGCAGAACAATTAAAGAATGCCGGTATTAGATTTTCCGGTGGACTCAAATTGGGAAAAGTGCCTTCAAATGCCAACGAGATCATAGTATACTATTCTAAGCCATTTATGGAGATCATCTCTGAAACCAACAAAGAGAGTAATAATCTATTTGCAAGGCAAATATTTCTTACTCTTGGCGCCAATGGTTCTAATACTACAGGTACACTCGCAAAATCACGCAAAGCACTGGCTGATATTTTAAGTAGACATGGTGTACGTCACACCTCTATGATCAAAGCAGATAACGGCAGCGGTTTGTCAAGAAGTGCGAGGGCAACTTCTGCGGCATTTGAGAGTTTGCTTGATAATGCATATTCGAAATATAATTCAAAATGGATGGAAACACTTTCTATTGCAGGAGTCGACGGAACTATAAAAAGACGATTCCCGTCATCCCTCCATCATCGTGTATGGATGAAAACAGGTACGGTAAAGGGTGTTAAAAATATAGCCGGTTATGTACGCTCAAAATCAGGGACGGTTTATACAGTCGTTATTCTTATTAATAGTCCTAAAGCTAGGTACAGAGGGGCTAAGCTCGCAAATGAGATCATAGAATGGCTTGGCAATGGAACATATAGTGAACATATTGATAAACCCAAAATCAAAGCCGATACAACAATTTCTGATTCTAAAAAGAAAGTTGCCTCCAATAAACATTTTATACAAGTTGGAACTTTCAAAGGCACCATTAATCCTAAATTGTTAAAGAAGATAAAAAGCACAAGACTTAATTATCGCCTAATATCAACGGCTAATGGCACAAAAGTTCTTGTAGGTCCATTCGCCAATAAACAAGATGCAAAATTACATCTTAATAAGGTGCACCATTCCATTTCTCCCAAAGCGTTTATCGTTACTTTTTAACTCCAATTTTGATATAATGTTCTAAAACGAGACATAAATGCAATTTGAATCATATCCATTTGAGAAGCTTAATATATTATTGAACGATATATCGCCAAATGATAATTTTGTTCCGCTTAGCCTCACTATCGGTGAACCGCAATTTGATACACCATTATTTATCCAAGAAGCTTTAAACAGTAGCGTTCATTTGCTAAATAAATATCCAAAAACTGCCGGCGAAGATTATTTAAAAGATGCAATGATAAGTTATATGAAAAGTCGTTTTGATATTTCATTAAAACCAAAAGAGATAGTGCCGTCTTTTGGTACTAGAGAAGTGTTGTTTAATTTCCCGCAATTTTTGCTTGATGACATAGCAAATCCGGTTATGGCATTTCCAAATCCGTTTTATCAGATCTATGAAGGAGCTGCTATTGCTTCTAGAGCAGAAGTAAGATATCTCACATTAGAAGAAAAAAATAATTTTTTACCTGAGATAGACGAGTCTAGTTTGGAAGATATTGATCTGATTATTTTGAATTCTCCAAATAATCCAACAGGCTCTGTGATGAGTTATGAGAGTCTCAAAGAGTGGGTAAAATTGGCTTTAAAGTATGACTTTGTATTGTTAAACGATGAGTGTTATATTGATCTATATACAAATGAACCATTGCCGTCTATCCTAAATGCGAGTATCGCTGTAGGAAATAGTGAATTTAAAAATATTTTGACTATCAATTCTATATCAAAAAGATCATCAGCCCCAGGGCTTCGCAGCGGATTTATAGCCGGAGATGCAAAGATCCTAAAAAAATATTTGGAATATCGAACGTATGTAGGATGCGCGTCTCCACTTCCTTTGCAAGTAGCTGCTGCTGCTGCGTGGAGTGACCAGTCACATGTAATCGCATTTCGCGATCAATACAAAGCCAATCTGAAATTAGCTCGTGAGATTTTGGACGTAGAAGTACCTGAAGCTACATTTTACGTATGGCTAAAAGTAGATGATGAACTTGAATTTACTAAAAAACTTTATAGTGATTTTAATGTCAAAGTATTGCCGGGATCTTTTTTGGGCAGAGAAGGAGCAGGCAAAGGATATGTAAGACTTGCTCTTGTATATGATGAAGCAAAGACAAAAGAGGCTCTTGGCCGTATTAAAACACTACTTCAAGAGATACAGCAAGGAGAAAAAAGATGAAGATACATTTCGTAGGTATTGGCGGTATCGGTCTTTCGGCACTTGCTAAATTTTTAGCAAATGACGGACATACGATCTCGGGTTCTGATATAAGACAAAGTGAAATTACCAATGATCTAGCTACAAACTTTCATGCCAAGATCACTATCCCTCATCATAAAGATGCAGTACATGGTGCGGATATGGTTATATATTCAGCTGCTGTACGTAAAAACAACCCAGAATATGTCGAAGCAGAGGCTCTTGGGATTGAACTTCTTTCACGCAAAGAGGCTTTGAAATTTATACTCAAAGACAAAGAAGTTTATGCCGTAGGCGGAGCTCATGGAAAGAGTACGACTTCAGCTATGCTAGCTTCTTTATTGCCTGAGTCTAATGCCTTAGTCGGCGCAATAAGTAAAGAGTTCGGCTCAAACGTAAGACAATATGACAATAATAAAGTAGTTTTTGAAGCAGATGAGAGCGATGAAAGTTTTCTAAATTCCAATCCATATTTGGCAATTGTAACAAATGTTGAACCTGAGCATATGGAGTATTATGAATATGATGAAGAAAGATTTTATAATGCCTATAGAAACTTTTTGTCATTGGCTAAAATAAAAGTAATAAATGCCGAAGATGAATTTCTAGGCAGCTTGGATATAGATGCAGTCAGACTGTATCCATCTCAAGATATAGCTAATATTTCGTATGTGCTAGTAGACGACAAACCTTATACTAGATTTGCTCTCAAAGATTTAGGGGTTTTTGAAGTTTTTGGAGTAGGAGAACATATAGCCCTTGATGCTGCTTTGGCGATATTGGCGACATTGGAGCTCGGCGAAGATGTAGAAAATGTCCGCAACAGACTCAGAGCTTACAAGGGGATCAAAAAAAGATTTGATATAGTTCAAAATCAATCAAACTGCGTAGTAATTGATGACTATGGACATCATCCTACTGAAATAGCAGCCACAATTAAAGCATTGAAGATTTATCAGGAACTTAGGGGTTTATCTACATTAAGTGTTATTTGGCAGCCGCACAAATATAGCCGTACTATGGATAATCTAGAAGGATTTGTCAAGTGTTTTGAGGGAACAGATATACTCATCGTGCTTCCTATCTGGTCGGCTGGAGAGTTCCCTGTAGAGATAGACCTCAAAGGCGCTTTGATAAAGTATGATCCATTAATGGCAGACAGCGTCACCAAACAAGATAATGTTGTTAAGATCATCAAAGACGGACACGTGATCAGTGAATTCAATGACGGCATAATCGTAGCATTCGGCGCAGGAGATATTACCTACCAGATCCGCGGGGAGAATCAATAAGTCTATGACAAACTCCTCTTTGATAAAAAAACTGGATCTTGAGGGGTATGTAGAGAGCTTTGAAAAATTTTTGGCACGACCAAAATCTATTATTATGCAAGGCGATACAGCTAGGCATTATCGTTATATACAATCGCTGGCATCTATTGAATTTCCGGCACCCAAATCTACACCGCCTTTAAATACTCAGTTAAACCGCCTCAAAAAACAAGCCATATTGTCTTTAAGCGAAATGTATGCATTTGTACAGATAATTCAATATTTCAAATCACTTCAAGCACTTTCTTTGCCGTTTTTATTAGAAGAGTGGATAGGTGCTATTGAAGTACCAAAAGAGATCGAAACGGTCATGGGATATTTTACAGACGAGGGCGAGATCAATAGTCAAAAAGATGATGAATTGCTCGGTATCAATGAAGCAATTATTCGCAACAAAAGAGCCATAAAGGAGTCTTTACAAAATGTTTTGCATGCTAAAAATATTCAAGAATATTTAGTAGACACGCAAATCCATTTCGTAAATGACGAAGAGACTTTGCTAGTGCGCGGAGGTTTTTCTAGTGTAATTAAAGCCAGCGTAGTGGGTAGGAGTGCCGGAGGGTTTTTTTATATATTACCGCAATCGCTCAGTGACCTTAAGGCCAAAGAAGCATCACTTTTGAGTCAAAAAGAGACCATTATATTGCGTTATTGCAGAGAGTTTTCAGCTGTTTTTTCCACATGGGAAAGGTTTTTATCATTTATAAATAGAGAATTTGACAGATTGGATCATTATCAAGCAAGAGTATTTTTTTCAAGAGCAAAGGATTATGAGTTTGTATTGCCGCAAAAGGGCAATAAAATAGTTTTAAGCGAGTTTTCTCATCCTGCACTGGAAAATCCAAAGCCTATATCTCTCAGTGTTGATAAAAATATTTTGCTAGTTACGGGGGTAAATGCCGGCGGGAAAACAATGTTGCTCAAATCTATACTAGGTGCAGCATATATGAGTAAATATCTGCTTCCTTTTGCATGCAATATATCACAAACCATTGTTGGCCATTTTAGTGATATCGAAGCTATTATAGATGACCCCCAAAGTGTAAAAAACGATATATCTACATTTGCCGGACGCATGGTGGAATTTTCAAAATTGTTTGATAAACGAAATGCTATAGTAGGAGTTGATGAGATAGAGCTGGGAACAGATAGCGATGAAGCTGCCAGTTTGTTTAGAGTGCTTCTTGATACATTGGCCAAAAGAGATATCGTTTTCGTAGTTACTACCCACCACAAGAGATTAGCTTCACTTATGGCATCACATGAATCAGTCGAGCTTGTAGCCGCTTTGTATGATGAAGAAAAGAGATTGCCTACTTATACTTTTTTGCAAGGCAGTATAGGCAAAAGCTATGCATTTGAGACAGCCCAGAGGTATGGTATTCCGTCAGATGTAGTGGCAAAAGCCAGAGAAGTGCATGGAGAAGACAAGGAGAGGCTAAATGAGCTCATAGAACGCTCTACTATGCTAGAAAGTCAAATGCGTCAAAAGATCCAAGCCCTTGAGCTTGAAAAAGCCAAGCTCGATAAAAAACATGCAAGACTAGAAGAGCTAGAAGAGGATCTTCGTCAAAAATACGAAAACAGCACAAATACTTTGGAGCTCGCGTACAAAGAAGCCATATCCAAAGCCCAAGATGCCACAAGGGTAAAAGAGTCAAAAGAGAGCAGAAGATTGCTCAATGAAGCTTTTAAAGCTAAGAGCCAAAAAAAAGATACCGATATTATTGAAGATAAAGCCAAAGAGCCTTTGAAAGTCGGGGATAGGATCAAATATCGCTCGCATAAAGGCGAGCTTTTGGCTATCAGCGGCAATAACACAACTATAGAGGTTGACGGCATGAAAATGCGTGTACCGTTGTCAATGTTGAAAAAAATTCACGAAACAACCCCACTGCCTAAACCAAAAATACCAAAAGCAACAGCTAGCGTAGAAAAAAGCGGCGCATCTGTATCTATAAAATTAATAGGTATGTTTGGCGATGAAGCTATAGATACATTGGACCGTTTTATATCGGATGCCTTGGTGCATAATCTGCATGAAGTACAAGTTATACATGGCGGAGGCAAAGGTATATTAGCTAAACTCGTCAGTGAGTATTTAAGCTCTCATCCTAAAATAGCTAAATTTTATAGAATGCCAGGGAACCTTGGGATAACGGTTGTTGAGTTATAATAACAGTTTTTATAAGGTATAATATATCAAATGTTTGGAGAAAATGAATGAATATAAAAGAAAATGCAAATTATGTCAAAAACGAACTTAGCGGCGACGAAAAACTCTTAGAGAGTGTGTTGAAGTTTGAGACATTTTATAATAAACATAAAATAAAAATTTTTGCCGTAATAGCAGCTATTGCGCTTTTTTTCATTAGTACCGCTGCATTAGAAGTTTGGCAAGATAACAAAAATGAAAAAGCAAATGAAGCTCTTTTGAAATTGGCTGCAAATCCTGCCGATAAAGATGCATTGGCTATTTTACAGGAAAACAATCAGCCGCTTTATGAATTGTACAGTTATCAAAAAGCTAGTCAGGCAAAAGATATTAAAAGACTTGAAGAGTTATCAAAAAGTGAAAATAAAATGATAGCAGATTTGAGCGGGTACGAGGTTGGTGCATTGAGCGAAAAGCCAAAAGATTCAGTATATTATCAAGATATGGCTACTATCCAAAAAGTTTATGGAGCTATAGCCAAGAAAGATATAGCTACAGCAAAGAAATTACTTGATACCATAGATGAACAGTCTCCATTAGCTAGCGTAGCAAGACTATATATGCATTATACTATCAGCGGTGTGAGCAGATAATAGCGAATGTAAATTATGAATGATCTTTTGGTAGCATTTGAGGAGTATTTGAGTATAGTCAAAGCCCTTGGAAAAACTACCATATCTTCATATATAAGCGATCTGTCTGCGTTAGAAACACTTATATCTCCAAAAAAACTTACAGAGCTGAGTACTGATGAGGTACTTGTATTTTTAGCAACATTTCCAAATAAACGCACTCTCAATCGTAAACTTTCAGCTATTAATACATTTTTTAACTTTTGCCATAAATATCATTTTGAACATACCAAAATAGCAGTTCCTATGGCAAAACTGCCTCAAAATTTACCAAAGTATTTGGATCATGCTCAGATCAGCCAATCCATCTCTCTTATAGATAGAAGTACGCAAATTGGGCTAAGAGATTATGCTTTGATACTATTTTTATATGCCAGCGGATGTCGCATATCAGAAGCTTTGAATGTGCAAAAAAGCGATATAAATAATGAGTGGTTAAAGATTCGTTTTGCAAAAGGCGAAAAAGAACGTGTTGTCCCATTGGCGCAAACAGCCTTGAAAGCTCTAAATGAGTATCTGAGATATCAAGATATGCAGAGCAGCTATCTATGGCTCAACTATAAAGGTGAACGCCTTAGCCGTATAAGTGCTTTTAAGATAGTCAAAAAGTATCTTGGTGTTTCTCCACATGTGCTTCGCCACTCTTTTGCATCTGCTCTCATCATAGGCGGTGCTGACTTGCGTGTTGTCCAAGAGCTTTTGGGACATAGTTCTTTGATCACAACACAGATCTATACGCATATCCAAAAACAAAATTTAGCTCATACCATAGAGAGTTATCATCCACTGAGGAGATTTTGATGAAAAGTGTAGTAGAATTTTTGAGCCACAAAAAGATTATTTGCAAAACCTTATCGCAAATAATGCCATCAACGCTTGAATCACGCAAAAAGGTAGATATATATTTCGGTGTTAATCTGAAAGGATATTATTGCAGTGTTTTTGCAATTACAAAAAAGAGCAGGGTGCTTCGCAAAGAAGCCGAAGAACTCTTAGAACTGCATTCAAGGTTGGAGACGAATAACAACTCAAAAATAAATCACAAATATCTTATCATCCAAGCACCGCTTTGCTCTAAGGCAAAAGCATTGTTAGAGGAGTTAGATTGGAAAGTTTGGCAACTTTAGATATATGTATCTATCCAAACACTATGGTTTGATTTTAATTTCCATTCACAAGGTGCGTAACCAAGATTTTGATACCGATTGCTATCAAAATAATACCGCCTAAAAATTCAACTTTGCTCTCTAGTTTCTCTCCACCCTTGCTGCCTATATATACTCCTGCATAGCTAAATACAAAAGTCGTAACTCCTATCATTAAGAGTGAAAGATAAATATTTAATGCAAAAAGATTTAGTGTAAATCCTGCAGCCATTGCATCTATGCTCGTAGCAATCGCAAGAGTAAGCATGATTTTATTGGAAATCATTGCTATCTCATCTTCAATATTTTCGCCAAATGACTCATATATCATCTTGGCTCCTATCAAAAACAACAATCCAAATGCTATCCAATGGTCATATTCGCTAATGTATTGAGCGAGCCCAACACCGCCCAAATAGCCAACGGAGGGCATAATTATTTGAAACAAACCAAAGAAAAGACCGGCTTTTATAGCTAATGGCTTGACATCTTTTTTCATTTTTGATCCAAGACCGATAGAAACCGCAAAGGCATCCATGCTGAGCGCCACTGCTAAGATAAAAACTTCAAACACTTCTTCTCCTTGATGCGGTAATAAATAAAAAGGTATTTTAGTAATGTTTGGCTTAGAATATACAGTATCACTGTTTGGTCACAATTTTATGACTTCAAAATATATCAAGCCACCGACTAATATAAGCAATAAGGCAGAAAATATTTGTATCTCTTTTTTGAATTTTGAAAGTTCGGTGACTATCGTTGAAGTGATCTTGAAAATAAAAAAATAAAAAAACAAGAACGGAATAATAACTACACCCAAGCCAAAAGAAACACCGTATAAAAGAGATGTTAAAAACGAGCCGCTTAAAGCGCTTGTAGCTATCAATGAGCTAACCGGCAAACAAAAACTAAATGAGCTAAAAAATCCGATCCCCAAAAATCCAAACTTGGACGAAGTTGTGCATTTAGAAGAACATAATCTGTTTGCAAAAAGAGCTAGGTATAAAGAATAAAGACCAACAGCAACTATGACAATTGCACCGATTTTTGTAAAGATCAAATCATCTTGAATATATTTTTTGACTATATCCGCACCAAAAAACGCAATTGCTGAGATAGTCGTGTAAGCTAATATTTTTCCACTGAAATACCGGATCAAAATCGAAACCCCATCTTGCTTACTAGACGCACTTCCAAGTAAGATAGGTGTCATGATAGGCATGCAGCTAATCGCACAAGCAGTAGCTCCAAGCTGTAATCCCATTACAAAAATAGCTAGAAAGACCAGCATTAGCTATTTTCGTAATTGTATGAATCGACACCCATGATAGCTGCTCCAAACGAAGTAGTAATTTGCGGATGCTTTGGCACAAATATTCTTTGTCCAATTTCGTTTTCTATAGCATTAACGAGGCCGTCGTTGAGTGCCGGGCCGCCGTCAAAGTATATACCCTCTTTGATGCCGACTCTTTTGACTAGTTTTACTATCCGTTTTGCAATAGAGTAGTGCACTCCGCAAACAATATCTTCAATGCTATGATCATTACCCAAAAGTCCTATGATCTCCGATTCTGCAAAAACAGCACAAGTACTGCTAACCGACAGCGGAGTACCTTTTGATCTGAAATGATATTCTCCGAGCATATTTACATCCATTTCGAGTTTAAGCGCGACAACATCCAAAAACTTTCCGGTACCTGCGGCGCATCTGTCATTCATTGCGAAATTGACTACATTACCCTCGTTGTCAAGCGAGATTGCTTTGCTGTCTTGGCCACCGATGTTTATAATGGTCTTGATCTCTCCAAACTCGCTTGCCGCAGCTCTGGCTCCTATTGCATTTGCTGTTATTTCGCTTATATTTTCGTCGGCTTCTTTGTAGAGCTTTCTCCCATAGCCGGTAGCTACTATATAGACTATATCATTATTGTTTAACCCTAGTTCGCTTATGAGGGCATCTAATGTTTCTTGGGCATACTTATAAAACATACTTCCGCTTGCACTTATTTTAGAACCTATTAAATTTTTATTATCATCCACAATAGATATTTTAATAGCAGTTGAGCCGATATCTATTCCTACAAAATATTTCATTTTTTATTTCTCCGTCTGGTTTTCAATGACTCTATAAATGCCTCTACTCTAGTACTAAGCTGTCCGCCTTGCGATGGGCTATAATCACTCTCTAGATACAAAATAGGAATTCCTTCTTTTTCCATAGCTTCAAGCACGCTTCTTTGTTCCATTTCATAGACGGTACATCCGGCAAATGCTTGATAGATCACACCGTCAGCTTTGTATTCCCTTGCTAATTGTACAACTCTTCTGATGCGGTCTTCATTTTTGGTAAAGATCGGACAGGTACATGCTTTGAGATATTTATCTGATATAGAATCCATCATATCGTATATATTCCACTCATCCACAGCTACCATATCATTAAACATTCGGTTCGAACTGCATGTCTCATCTGCTACTATGATGCCATCAGACTCTTCTATGATCTGAGGGATCTTATAATTTGGAAAAATAGGAGGTGAGCCGGTGTAGATTATCCTTGGACTGGCTTTGCCTGTCACGGTTATCTTTTCTTTTGCTCTTATCTCAAGTTCGCTTATAAGTTTTTCGGTAGCTTCTATCCAATTATCGATTTTGTCAAAGAAAAAAGCATTTGTTACCAAGAAAACATCCATTCCCAAAATAGGAACAATTTCGTTTTTTCTGAATTCTGATAATTTATGATAAAGCAATTGAGCGTAGCCTATCTTTTTTATAGCATCTCTTAAATTATTTTTTGTGAGTTTTTTGCCTTGAAATTTGGATAATTCTACTGCAAATTGCTTGACACTTCTTCTCCAGTATTCACGACTCGCTTCACTTTCTTTTGTTCTTGGAAAATCTACATCGATGAATTTATATCCAAAACTTTCAATTGTAGTTCCTGCTTTTGTTTTTTGGTCACAAGTAGTAGGAGAAAAAACTATATCAGGCTTATCAGTGAAATTTCCGGAAGCAAAATGTCCAACAGTTGCCTTGATAAGCGGACAAGCTTTTTGAGGCATGAAGTCGCTTCCTATCTCATCATCTGTGTAAAACCCGTTACAAAGGCGTATAGGTACGCCATCAAGCGCGTAGATGATCTCGGATGGTATCTGGATACACATAGTTCCTATTTTTGTTTTATCATCATGTAAAGATTCATGTTTGCAATGAACCCTTTCAAATAGATCATAGAAATACTCCATACTTGAAATGGGTGCTTTGAAGTCTTCCCTGAGGGTATTTAAAAGCTTTATTGCTTCCATAGCTTTGTGTCTATTTTGTTTCTCTTTTGGTGATTCTATATTGTGATTCGCGTTCATTTATTTATTTGCCTCACTATTTTTGTTAAATCCTATATTCATTCTTTTTTCAAAACCCTCTCTTGTGGAGCTGAATGCTTTTATATTCAATATATCAAAATGCAAGGCATCATCTTCCGGACACGCAGCTACACATTTTAGGCACAAGATACAATCATCTCTTAGTATATTAGTGCTTACAACATCATCTGCTATGTCTTTGATCTGCATATCGCATACCGCGTAACAACCACCGCATCTAGTGCATTTGCTGCCGTCTTTTCTAAATTTTACTATGGAAGTATCGGCAAAAATATAATGCAGTGCGCTCATAGGGCAAAAGAAACAAAAAAATCTTTTTTTTACAAATGCACCGACAAAAAATAGAGCAGCAAAAGATATGCCAAGAGTCGTCAATATCATATTTGTTTTTGATGAAAAGTCTATGCTCCATTGAGAAAAATCTCCTGTAAACATAGGGCTTATTACCCTCGCCGGACACATTTGACAAAACGATGCAGACCAATTATTGGATAATGCTCCTGCTCCTATCAAAAGAGGAAATAATAACACGATTATCAAAAACAGATATTTGATTTTTGAGAGTTGTTCAAATTGGTTTTGAGTATAAATACTAAATCTAATTCCTATTTTTTTGCGCAAAGCCGTGATCCAATCTTGCAATGTACCAAATGGACACATATATCCACACCATGCTTTATTTAGAATCATAAACCAAGCTATAAATGTAACTAGTCCTATCAAGATAGAGATCAATGCCGGCGAAAAGAGCACCTCTGTCGGCATGGCAAGTTGATGCTGTATAGAAATTAAATAGCAAGTAGCAGCTGTTTTATCATTATATGGACACGAAAACACGGGAAAACTTGAGCCAAGATTTATTGCCAAATATCCTCCGTAAACAAAGAGTACAAAGGTAGTTAACTGTATCCAAAATCTTACTCTTCTTAGGTCACCGTTATTTATAAAGTTTTTTATTCTACTCTTCATATTTTATCTCTTTAAACGGTTTTGTTCTGCGTCTTCGATATAGATAGACAACAATGCCTGATAGTGCAAATATAAACAGACCCACAAGCAGACCATAACTATAAGATTGATAATCGCTGCTGTTTGGATAATAGGACATAGGATATGTCAATATATAATTTATATATTTATACTTTTGATCACCTATGGTGCCGTTTTGATCTTCGCTATATGTAAGTGTGATGAGCATCTCTTGTTTATATCGTTTATCAAACCTATCCCAAGAAGGGAAATAATCTCTGATCATAGTAAAGCTGGCTGTGCCGTTTGCATCAGTTTTTATATTTTTGCTCCACCCGCTGTTTAAATCAATATCAAGATCAGCATTTTGCAGTGGCTTGCCATCTAGTGTAGCTTTGAATCTCAGAGTATCTCCCATGCTGATTCTGTAAAAGAAACTATCTTCATTATCATCTTTTAAGCGTACTAGGTCTATTTTGATTTTGTCTGTTTTTAGTTCTTTTTTGATCTCTTCATTGTAGATATCTTTACTGCCGTGTTTTCCGTTAAGATATTCCAGCTTGGCAACTCTGTAAAAAAGCGTATCATCATTGATGATTTCACTTTTGGCAAATAAATTGTAATATCCATTTTTAGGCACTTCAAAACTATATGCGTTAATACCCATTTTGTTATCGAACTTGACATCTTTTTGCGTTTGCGTCGTATCAAATACAAAAGTTTTCAGATTCAAATCTGATACAAGATTGTTTTCTCCATAAACAAGCCATGCTTTTTTAGATGGAGCTTTGTAGCTCTCATTTTTATAATCACCTCCATGCGAGTGCATACCGCCTCTGCCTTGGTCCTTTTTTGTAGGATCTGACAAAGTAAAATATATCGGAGTTTGCGGATCTATTTTTTTGACATTTGAAACTATTTCACATTTTTGACATTGCTGCGCTTGCTTGCTTGTTGCATTTGTCGCATAGCTTTTGTGCGAATATTTTTTGTAGGTGCTTAAACCTGCAAAAAGAAGCCCCAAAACAATGAGAGAAAATAAAAATATTTTATTTCTCTTTTTTGATGTTATCATTTGTCATCCTCTAAAATTTGACTTGTATGCCGAAATTAATAGTTCTGCCTTCGTTTACCGTGATAGAAATATCCTCTTCGTTATAAACACCGTTCGAATCACCGTCTCCATGGACTCTCGCGGTATTGTAGTAATATTTGTCAAATAGGTTGTCAACCCTGGCATAAAAACTTGTGTTGTAGCCATATATTTGTGTTTTGTAATCTAGATTTAGATTAATTACCGCATGGCCGGGGATTTTAAAACGGTTCAACTCATCGGCATAGTATGGGGAAATAGCATCAATTTCAGGAGAGATCGTGACAGAGTCTATTAGTTTATAATCAAACGCTATATTAAGATGGTGTTTTGGCACTCTAGGAATTGTATTTCCTTTTAAATTGTAATGTTCGGTTACGTATGATCCGTATGTGCTCCCAAGGCTTAGGTTAAAATTATCATATTTTGTAAAATACGCATCAATAAAAGTATATGCCACATGAGAGCTGAGCCGCTCAGATAATTCACTCTGAATGGACAATTCAAGGCCTTGACTTATCATGCCTCCTATATTTTGATATTGAGCATAATCTCCGCCGTAATCTATAGAAGCATATTGACCCGAAGATGACATGATATAATCATCCCTATCCATTCTAAATAGGCCTATTTCGTAGCTGTGTTTGACTCCAAAAGCATCGCCTTTACCGCGAATGCCTATGTCAAAACTTTTTGTCTCTTCTGGTTTAAGATCCGGATTGCTATCTGTTTTACCATCAGGTCTTATGCTTCCTGCAAAAAGCTGTTCAATAGAAGGCGCTCTAAATCCGGTAGAAAAAGCCGTATAAAAAGTGGTATTGTCGTTTATTTGATAATTTGCACCGGCCCTATATGACAATTGGTCAAAGTTTTTATTTAATTGCAAAGCTGATATGTTGCTACTATAGTCCAAATCGATATAGTCATAACGCAGGTTTGCAGTTGCACTCCATTTATCGTTGAATTTATGTTTATATTCTCCATAAAGCGCGTAAACTCTTTCGTCTGTTTCGTCATCTGCCGTTTTGGTACCTTTATAATAATCTGTCCATGTCGTAGTTGGTGGACTTGTTCTGTAATTTACACTTTTTTTGGACCAATCTATCGCATAAGATACGTCATTTTTATAATTATTTGCTCTTAGGTCCAACCCAAGCATATAAGCATCATTTTCACCCAGGTTGCCTCGAAATTCACTCTTAAGGCCTCTTTGAATTTGTTCATATTCATTGAGATTTGGTTTAAAGGTCGGATCTGTTACAGGCTGGTGGTTTATGTCATAATCAGCATACCCCGTGTGAAACGTAGTATTATCTCCATATTGATAGAGATTAACCAAGAGGTTTTGATTATCTTCAAATTCTTTTGAGTATGTTGCAAAGAGTTTCAATAGTTCAACATCATACATTGCTGAATAATCTCTTACTCTATCATTTCCAGGCGTCCAGATACTTCGTGGATTATTGTACGCTTCGGTTACGCCTCTAACCGTACCGTGAGAGTCTTTCTCTCTTTGTGAATACTCAAATCCTGCTGTTATATCGCTTGTATCATCAATGTAGTATTGTGCTTTGCCGTTGAGATAATCAGCTTTATAATCCCCATCTTCGTAATATCCGTCTTTTTTTCTTTGGCTTGCTTGAAGATAGGCATTGTATTTTTCTTCAGATACACCGTATTTTGCTAAATATTTTTCATATCCATAGGTTCCGTTTTCTACTTCTACTTTGCCCCCGGCATTTTTTGCACCTTTTTTGGTGGTTATGATAATAGCTCCAGAGAGTGCATCATCACCAAAAAGATAACTAGCCCCGCCTTTTACGACTTTTACACTCTCGATATTATCCATATCTATATTAACACTTCCGGTGCGCTCAAATACAGGAACACCGTCTATTACTACGGCAACTCCCGGTTTCTCTCCCATATATACTTGATTCTCTACCCCTCTAATGTGAATTTTCAAAGAATCGCCATCAGTGAATTCTGTGGTAATTCCGGGAATTGCCTGCAGTGTCCTTTGGATATTTTCTGCCTTTTTTTCATCTATTTTTTCCCCTTTAATAGATGTTGTAGATGAGACCTCGGTTTTTTTTGATTCAAATTTATCATCAATTGTCGTTGATTCGACTTGAATGACACCGATATCCTCTTGTGCATTTATTGTAGTTACGAGTAGAGCTGAAGCAATAATGCTAAGTCTAAAAATATCCATTTTGTCCCCTTCTTTGTGTTATTAAGATGAATGTGGAGCTTAGCAAAGAATAAATAATATGTTTTTACGTCATATTTTTGTACAATACTGTCTGTTTTTTTAAAATATTTAATTGCCTTAACAACTCGTTTCTACGTCATATTTAAGCGCAATACTGCACGTTTCCGCACACAGATAGTGTTATTTTTTGAAGAGCCCCCCTCATCAATAATAAAAGTATAAACATGAATTGTTAATTTAGTGTTAAAACTTAACACTAAATTAACAATTTTGACGTATTATTTTAATAATTTAATCTTTATTATCAGGAAGTGTTGGGATGGAAATGGAACAATTAAGCAATATAGTAGATTATGGGATCATTGGAATACTTGGCGTTATGAGCTTTCTAGTCGTGTTTTTTTGGATAGAAAGATTACTTTTTTATAAAAAACTTAATATAAAAAATTACTCTTCACAAGAAGCTCTAGAGCTCGATATTACGCAAAATATATCTATTATTTCAAGTTTTGGCGCAAATGCACCATATATCGGTTTGCTTGGAACAGTGCTAGGTATAATAGTGACATTTTACACATTAGGCAGCAGCGGAAATATGGATGTAAAAAATATTATGACTTCTCTTGCCTTGGCGCTTAAAGCTACTGCGATGGGATTAGTAGTAGCAATTCCGGCGATATTTTTCTATAATCATATCACTAGAAAAGCAGAAGTCATTATTACAAAATGGCAGATTTTACAAAAGGAAAATAATGCAGATCAAAAAGTTTGATTCTATCAATGTAGTTCCTTTTATAGATATTATGCTCGTACTTCTTGTCATTGTTTTGACGACAGCATCTTTTATACAGACAGGACTTATAAAAGTTGATCTTCCATCATCTAGTGCTACGCTCGAAGATAAGCCAAAAAAAGAGATGAAAATCTCCATTGATAAAGACGGCAAAATATATCTTGATAAGATAGAGATAAAAAAAGAAGACTTCCAAGCTAAGCTTGTGGCTCATAGTAAAGATACGCCGATTCATCTATTTTGTGATAAGGATGCAAAATTTGACAATTTTGTTTTTTTACTGGATATCTTGAAAAGTAATGGTTATGAAAATTTGGGGATAGTTACGACGCATGAATAGATATACACACTCTTTTTTGATCTCATCTTTTTTATATACTGTTTTGATCCTTGGCTTTATATACATGGCGAGCAATGCACCTAGACAGCTTGGAGACAGGGTTATCAAAATAGCTATGCTAGAACCTCAAGAAAAGCAGTTAGAACAAAAGCAGAAACTGATGGACACATTGCCTGCCCAAGAAAAAACAGAAGATAAGCCAAAAGAGGAAATTGTAAAGAAAATCGAGACAACAAAACCAAATATTTCCAAAAATATTGCTGCCAAGCAGCCGGAAGTTGCCAAACAAAAAGATGAGCAAGGTGAAGCAAAACAACAACAAATGGCGCAAGAAGCCATTGTCAATGCTGATGCTGAAAAAAACCAATTTCTATCTCATCTTAAAGATGAAATTAAAAAAAATAAACATTATCCTCCAGCAGCTAGAAGAAGAGGGCAAGAAGGAACGGTTAAAGTTTCGTTTTTAATCACTCCAAGCGGTAGTGTTAGCAATATCGTATGTGTTGGTGAGCATTCTATTTTAAATAGTGCTGCAAGAGAAGCAGTTTACAAAGCTTTTCCTGTTAAAGTGCCACAAAATGTTATAAAGACCGCATTTTTAGAAGTGTCATTGGTGTTGAATTTTAAACTGGATTCATCACAATAAAGCGCATTAGTGATATTTTGTCAGCATATATATGTTAAACTCGTTATCATAAATATGCAAGGATTTTTATGCTTTTAGCAGATATCGGCAATACTCGCGTACATATCTTTGACGGTAAAAACGTATTGCATCTTTCGCATGAAGAAGCAATTGCTAGGTATCGCACCGTACCGTTATTGTATATCTGTGTCAATCATAATATAAAATTGCACATAGAGCATATAGCGTTATGGGAAGACATATCTAGTTGCTTGAGCATAAATGGTGAATATGAGACAATGGGGGTGGACAGAAAAGCGCTTTGTCTCAGTCAAACAAACGGTATCTTTGTAGATGCCGGAAGCGCTATTACTGTAGATATTGTTAGAAACGGCGTATATCAAGGCGGTTTTATCCTACCAGGTATCAAAGCATACTTAGAAAGCTATAAGATGATATCTCCGGCTTTAGATATAGAGTTAAACCGCAAATGTTCACTGGCTTCTTTGCCCCGCACAACAAAAGATAGTGTAAGCTATGGTATAATCGCGTCAATTAAAGCCGTAGTTGATAGCCACAAAACTAATTTGCCTCTATATTTTACGGGAGGTGACGGAGAGTGGCTGTCATCTTTATTTCCGAATAGCAAATTTGATGAATTGCTTGTATTTAAAGGAATGCAAAAGGCACTAAAGGATAAATCATGTTAACTATAGCACTTCCAAAAGGTCGCATAGCAGAAGAGACTTTGGATATTTTTTCTAAAATCTTCAATACTAATTTCGCATTTGACAACAGAAAGCTCATACTTGAAGCCCATGGATTTAGATTTTTAAATGTAAGAAACCAGGATGTTCCTACATACGTCGCTCACGGCGCAGCTGATTTGGGAGTTGTGGGGCTTGATGTGATAACGGAGCAAGAACTGGACATCATAGATTTGCTTGATATGCAGCTAGGGCGTTGCAAAGTAGCTATCGGTATTAAAAATGAAGATGCACTTGATTGGAGTAAGCCTGATATCAAAATAGCTACAAAAATGGTAAATATCACTAAAAACTATTTTGCTCAAAAGGCTGTCGGTGTACAAGTCATTAAGCTTTATGGCTCTATAGAGTTAGCACCACTTGTGGGGCTTGCTGATGCCATAGTGGACATTGTAGATACCGGAGCTACCATGAGAGAAAATGGCCTCAAGGTTGCCGAAGAGATAATGAGCTCATCGGCTCACTTAATAGCCAATAACAATAGTTTTTATGCCAAAAAAAGTGAAATTTTGTCGATTTATGATAAGATAAAAAAAGTTGTTGACGGTAATTGATCTTAAGGAAATATATGAGCCAAGAAAATCAAACAGTGAATAATTTTCAAGATCCAAATAAAAACATAGCTCTAATAGTTTATGGATTGCAGATATTGGGCATATTAACAGGCGGTATTGCTTGGATAATAGGTATAGTTATCAATTATGTTAAAAAAGATGATGTTGCAGGAACATGGATAGAATCTCACTTTGAATGGCAGATACGAACTTTTTGGATCGGCCTATTTTGGCTTGTTATTAGCTTGATACTTTTCGTGACCGTTGTTTTAATTCCTGTTGCATGGATAATTTGGCTTGTTGCAGGTATTTGGGTAATTTATCGTATAGTCAAAGGACTTTTGGACCTTTTGGATAATAAAGCTTTATTGTCAAAATAATAACAATTGTATTTTAATTTGGGATTTTAGGATTATTAGTTTATCCGCCAAGAGGCGGAATGCAATAGAAGCTTATCTGTTGCTAGTTTCGAATGGAGCATCAACTACATTTTTTCTATCTACGATATACGGAATAAGTGCAGTTTGTCTAGCTCTTTTGATAGCTATAGTTACAAGCTCTTGGTGTTTTTTACAGTTGCCTGTAAGACGTCTTGGCATAATTTTGTATCTTTCGCTTAGTGAAAATTTCAATGAAGCTACATCTTTATAATCAATGTATTCCACTTTGCTTTCGCAATATTTACAAAATCTTTTTTTGAATTTTCTTTCTCTCATCATTTTTTATCCTTCTAAAACGGTATTTCATCATCGTTAATATCTATCTCAGGGATGCTCTGCGGTTGCTCTTGCGGTGCAGGTTTTGCTGCAGTGCTTGGTGCCGAATATGAGCTATTGTTGTTTCCCTGTGAAGCCTCTTTGCTTCCTAGCATTTGAAGTGTCTCTACTGCAACAGTATGTTTACTTCTTTTGCTTCCGTCTTGTGCTGTCCATTGCTCCAATGTTAAGCGTCCCTCAACTAAGACTTGTGAGCCTTTGCGTAGGTATTGATTAGCTATTTCAGCTGTACGCCCCCAAAAAGTGATATCTATGAACATCGTTTCATCTTTCATCTCACCGCTTTGAGCTTTGTATTTACGATTAACTGCAATTGCTGTTGTTGCAACTGCTGTACCGCTTTGTAGATATCTGATTTCGATGTCTCTAGCCAGGTTACCGGCCAATATTACTTTATTGAACATTGAGAGCCTCCTTTTGGACTTAAGCCTCTTGAGCTACTGTTTCTTCAGCGGCAACTTCTTTGCTAGCAGGTGCTTTTGTGCTTTTGTTTACAGAAGCGACCATTTTATCAAATTGAGCTATCTCTTTTTTTGTAGCGTATTTTACAGTGAGGAATTTGATAATATCTTCATTGATTTTGAGATTTCTTTCGATTTCTGCAATTTTGCTACCTTCAGCTTTATAGTAAAGTACTGTATAGTAACCTCTAGTTTGTTTTTCTACAGCATATGCAAGACGTCTCATCCCCATATCATCAGTAGCGATAAGTTCAGCACCTTCTCTTGTCAAAATATCTTTGATTTTGGCAACTTGTGATGCAATTTCTTGTTCAGTCAATGTTGGTTTGACTACAAAAAGTGTTTCGTAACAATTCATTTTTTTCCTTTGGTTTTGTAGCCCATAGCTTCACACTCTTTTTGAGCCTTGGAAACTATGAGCAAGAATTTGGAACAAATATTATATGATAACAATGCTTACAGATAGCTTTGCAGCTTTATAAACATACCATATAGAAGTGTCTCTTTTTGCGGAGCTGGTGCGGATTTGATCTCAAGTTCGCTACGAAGGAGATGCTCTAAAATTTTCAGCAAAGATGATGATTTGATACGGCTTGCGAGCGCGGCTTTTTGTTCTTCTATCTGCTTTGGAAGTTTGTAGCCTAAAATCTCAGCCGAATTTACATTGCCGTTGATTTTGATATAAGCTTGAAATAACAATATTTGATTCATAAACATTTGTGTTGAACGCAAAAGATATGCGGCATCTTCCCCAAGCTCCAAAAGAGTATTTATGGTATTTGAGATAGGTTTTTTATTGCAAAGATCAATGAGCAGTTTCTCAACTCCCAAAGGAGCGTCTGAATATACCAAGTCATCTATATCTTTTGAGCTAATTGTCCTATTTAGAGTAGATAGCTTTTCAAGTTCATTACTGCATAACATCAAGTTATTGTTCAGTACCATGATCAAATGTTCAAGCGCATAAGGATCTATCTGGATTTGAAGTTCATTTGCTTTTTTTTGTAATATAGTGATGCTTTCACGTAAGGATGGCTCAAATAGCCTTACTTCTACAGTATCATCGCTGCGAAATAGAGCGGCATTTGATCTTATATCTTTTTGTACTCCAAAAAATGCATAAAGCAAGTAATTGTCACTATTTTTTTTGACCAATTCCAGCAATGTTTCGAGTTCTTTTTTAGGTATTGCTTTGTCGTGTTTGATTATAAGCAGATTTGTACCGCCAAAGAGCGAGTTTTGTGATAAATATGTTTTTGCCTGTTCGAAATTATACTCATCAAAGTATAATTTAAGAAGATCTTCTTTGGCATCAAGCTCAATGATATATTTTGAGATATACCCTTCAATAGCATATTGATTTTCCCCGTAAACCAAGAGAGCTTTAGGTAATCTTTTTTGTAAAATTTGCTCAAAGTCTTTTTGATACACTAAAGCTCCGTTATCTCTTTCGATATTTTTTCTACTACCCTGGCCATTATGATGGCTTGTGCCAGACTAACTTCAGTAATCGCTACTTTTACCTTGTCAAAAAGCAACAGACCGTCACCTTTGATATTTACCACAACACCGTTTATTGTGGTATCTAAGATAGCTTTTGCACTCTCTCCGGCTTTTATAACATGTGCTTCAAATATCTCATCTTTATGTTCAAGCACCCATCTGGCAAATTTGCGGTCTCTAAAATCCCATTCTGTTTTGGTTGTTTTTCTCTCCAATTCACTTACCCTGGCACACAATTGAATGATGTTGCGCAATAGATACTCTCTTTCTTGCTCATCATTGTCAAGTTGAGTTTTTATAAGCCTATGAAGTATGAGATCGCTATATCGTCTGATAGGAGAGGTGAAGTGGCTATAATGGCTAAAACCAAGCCCAAAGTGGCCGATATTCTCAGGGCTATAGCTTGCCTGTTTTAGGGATTTAATGATCATATCATCCACTTCGCTTGCAAGTCCCATGGCAAGCGCTTCTTTTTGAATAGCTCGTATGCAAGAAGGGGCATCATCATATTGATCCGCATAAAGGCCTATGGTTGCCAGTTCTCCTAGCAGTTCTTCCAGCTTAGATAGTTGCGGAGGTTGATGTACGCGAAATATGCCGTCGTTTTCTCCTGTAAATCTTTTTGCAGCTGCTTGGTTGGCTAGAAGCATGCACTCTTCAATAAGAGAATGTGATGGTGTGCCTGTTTCGACTTGAGTTTTGACAAGCAAATGATTGCTGTCTATTGTCAGTTTCATCTCTTCTGTGCGAAAATCAAAACCTTTTTTAAGCCTTCTTTCTCTTAGTTGGGTTGTGATTTTGTATAACTTGGACAAATTTTGCCATAAGCGGGATACTGTTCCATTAATTTCTACCCCATTTGTCGCAATTAATTTATCTACTTCATCATAATTAAATCTATGTTTGGAATGAATGACTGCTTCGAAAAACTCTTCATGTGTAGGCTGCAGAGTTGTTTTGTCAAGTGTAATTTTTGACACGAAAGCCAGCCTATCAACGCGAGGTTTGAGTGAACATAGGTTTTCGCTTAGTTCTCTTGGAAGCATCGGAAAAGCTTTGTGTGGAAGATATGTAGTAAACCCTCTTTTTTTTGCTTCCTGATCTATAGGGGAAAAGTATTCTACATAATGGCTTACATCGGCTATTGCGACATATAAAATATATTCATCGGTATCAAAATAGATAGCATCATCAAAGTCTTTTGCCGTTACAGGGTCTATGGTGCAAAAATCCAAATGTGTCAAATCCACTCGATTTGGATGCTCTTCTTTGTGGACCTCTAAAGGTGTGTTTTTTGCTTGATCCAAGCAAGTTTGCGGAAATTCATCTTCTCTCTCAAAAAGAGCTAGCGATATTTTTTCATCTACTTTTGGATCTTTGAGATTTCCTAAGATCTCTATTGCTTTGTTTGTATCTACATCTATCTTAAGAACACTGCCAAGCTCAAGTATCTTTAGATCCAACCCTTCCATCCACGCAGTTGTGGGTTCGTTAGTGCGAAGGTCCAAAATAAGAAAATTGCCGGCTTCGTCTTTGTGAGTATAAGCAAGTGTATAAAGATGTGCATTTTGTGCTATTAACACTATTTTGCCGCTAGATCTGCCTCGTCTGGCTATGATACGTTTGGCTACTACTACATCGCCATGTTTTGCATTGTCCAAATGTTCGGGTTCTATTAGCAGATCGGCTTCTGATTTTTGCATAGCTTCAACATATCCTCTTCCGTCTTTGCCCATATAGAGTGTTCCAATGCGATAAAGGCTGGAAAGTTTGAATAGTCCGGATTCTTCTTGCGATAAAGCACCCATGCGTTGTAGTGTTTCAAAAGCGTTTAGATTTTCTGGCTCTATGTCGGAGATCAAGCAGCCAAGAGTAATTTGAAGTGCAAAAGGAGACATTATATGTCCTCCAAGTTAAGGTATTTTATAATATTGGTTATTTGATGCTTCATAAAATGGATTATATCACACTTTATTTGAGCGCTTCTAATTTTGCAATCCTTTGTTCAGTGGTCGGATGAGTACTAAATAGTTGTCTTACCGATCCGCCAAGACCCAAAAATGGATTTATGATAAACATATGGGCATTTTGAGGCTGTGCATCATGTAAAACAGCTCTATGAGCATAATTATCCAACTTTTTTAAAGCATTTTGAAGCCATTCGGGATGCCCTGTCATGCGCGCAGCTCCTTCGTCAGCCATAAATTCTCGATTTCTGCTTATAGTCATTTGTATCAAACTAGCAGCAAGAGGCATAATGATCATGAGAGCTATCATAACAATCGGATTTGGCCTCTCTTCTTGATTGTTGCCGCCAAAAAACATCCCGAAATTACTAAGCATTGCAATTGCTCCTGCTATTGTAGCAGCAACGGTACCTATTAGCATATCATAATGTTTTACGTGACTGAGTTCATGTGCTATGACAGCTTCTACCTCATTTGGTGTCAGAAGTTCCAATAATCCCTCTGTGACTGCCACGGCCGCATGTTCATAATTTCTTCCTGTTGCAAAAGCATTTGGTACTTGATCAGGAATGACATATAGTGCCGGCATAGGCAAGTTCGCTCTCCTTGTCAGCTTTTCTACTATTTCATATAGTCCGCTAGCACTTCCTTTATCTACCGGAATCGCATGGTAGTGTTTGAGTACTTGCTTATCGCTATAATAATATGCATAAAAATTCATTCCCACAGCTATGACGAAAGCTATCAACATTCCGTTTTTGCCGCCGATCATACTGCCAAACCAAATAAATAGCAGGGTAAGCCCTATCATCAATATATATGTTTTTAATTTTTCCATTTTTTATTCCTATAAAGATTAAAATATATTTGCATTTTGCAACTGTAATTATAGCCAAAATGGAGTAGAAATCGTGAATTATCACTTTTGATATATACAAATCAAAAAAATAGATGTATAATTATAAGATAATACAATTTAAAAGGATATGCAATGACTTTTTCTGAATCTATCTCTAAGTGTTTTAACAATTACAGTAATTTTGATGGCAGAGCTTCTCGTTCTGAATATTGGTGGTTCGCGCTTTTTATGGTATTAGGCGGCAGCATATCTTCTATAGTAGATGATAGCGGCATATTTTATATGATATTTACTCTGGCGATATTGCTGCCGTCTTTAGCCGTGGGAGCTCGCCGCTTGCATGATATAGGCAAAAGCGGCTGGTGGCAATTGCTTGGTTTGATTCCTATTTTGGGGACAATTATATTAATTATATTCTTTGTCCAAAAGCCGCAAGTAGGGGATAATCAATACGGTCCTGAGATAGTATTGTCTTAGAAATATGAAAAATTAAAGTAAGATTTGGTTATAATCGCTCAAATTTTTTAGAGCAAAAGGAGAGCGTGATGGCACAGCTCAATGTATATTACGATAAAGATTGTGATTTAAATATCATTAAGTCCAAAACAGTTGCAATGATCGGCTTTGGGAGCCAAGGTCATGCACACGCAGAAAACCTCAGAGATAGTGGCGTAAAAGTCATTATCGGACTTAAAGAGGGTGGTGCATCTTGGGGTAAAGCAGCAGCTAAAGGTTTTGAAGTATATAGCGTTGGCGAAGCAACAGCTAAAGCTGATGTAGTAATGATATTGCTTCCTGATGAGTCTCAAGCTGAAGTTTATAAAAACGAAATTGAACCAAATCTCAAAACAGGCGCTACTATTGCATTTGGACATGGATTTAACATCCATTATGGAAGAATTATCCCAAGAGCTGATATCAATGTTACCATGATAGCTCCAAAAGCTCCAGGCCATACTGTTAGAAGCGAATTTGTAAAAGGCGGAGGAATTCCTGATCTTATCGCTATTCACGCTGATCCTAGCGGTACTACAAAAGCATTGGCTCTTTCATACGCAAGTGCTATTGGCGGTGGAAGAACAGGTATCATAGAAACTACATTCAAGGATGAGACAGAAACTGACCTTTTTGGTGAGCAAGCGGTTCTTTGCGGCGGCGTGAGCGCACTTATTCAAGCCGGTTTTGAAACTCTTACAGAAGCTGGATACCCGCCTGAAATGGCATATTTTGAATGTCTTCACGAGATGAAACTTATCGTTGATCTAATCTTCGAAGGCGGAATTGCTGATATGCGTTACTCTATTTCTAATACTGCTGAATACGGCGACATGGTAAGCGGTCCAAGAGTTATCAATGAAGAATCAAAAAGAGCCATGAGAGAAGTTCTTAAAGAAATTCAAAACGGTAAATTTGCTAAAGATTTCATACTTGAAGGTCAAGCAGGATATCCAAGAATGAATGCTGAGAGAACAAACCTAAGAGCTCATCCGGTTGAAGTAACAGGCAGAAGACTCAGAGAAATGATGCCTTGGATCAAAGCAAATAAAATAGTAGACCAAGAGACAAACTAATTCTTTTAGTTTATTTGCACCTATCTTTAAGTGATGGGTGCAGTCACTTACTTAATGTAAGCTCCTTTACCCAAACACTTAAATCTAAGCACAACTAATCAACAAAATTAATATCTCTATTTCATTATATCTTCGAGCGTTGGGCTTAGTCAGCTACTTTTCGTAGCCTCCTTCGCTCAAACACTCAAATCTACAGCAAACTAAACAAAAAAATCAACATCTCTATTTCACTATATCTTCGAGCGTATTATGGAGTTTTTCTACCCTTCAGGGGAGGTCATGGTATAATGAGTTTTATTTTATTGCTCATCTCATCGTCCATTATTGGTTATTTGTCTTTTTGAGAAATAAAAAAACACAATGATTTTTTAGCCTTATTAAAATATAACGTCAAATATATCCTTCCTTTACTTCAACCAAAGCTCATTTTCGGCATCATTTTACCCATAAAACTTATCAAAATAAAGGGCCATTCGTGAAAAAATTTATAACTATACTTTTGCTGTTATTATTTGTAGGAGGTGGAGTTTTTATATATTTCTCTCCACAATTTGAAAGAGTCGCCCCGAAGATTGATGTTGCTGATACAATCTATTGGAATACCAATGATCCAATCGCCATAGCAGTGAAAGATAATATGGCACTCAAGAGCTTTAAGCTTATTATGAGTGATAGCAAGACACAAGTAGTTCTTTCTCAAGGCGGCTTTGCTCCAAATAGTCGCAATAAGAATATTAATGCACTTTACCCAAAGGGCGCACTGGATTTAAAAGCAAAGAATCTAAAGTTAAAAATTGTCGTTACAGATACGAGTTATTGGAATTTTTTTAGAGGCAACGAGGTAACAAAGATTGTTGATATCAATGTTGATACAAAAAAACCTTATATCGAGCTGCTATCAAACTCATATTCTATCACTCAAGGCGGAAGTGCACTTGTTGTATTTAAAGCAAATGACGAAAATTTAGAGGGTGTCTATATTGATATTGGTGCAAAGCAGTTTAAAGCCACTCCTTATAAAAAAGAGGGCTACTATGCAGCTTTGATTGCATGGCCTTTTTTACAGCAAGATTTCTCAGCACATGTCACCGCGCTAGATAAAGCAAAAAATGTTTCTCAAGCTCATATTCCATTTTACACAAAAAGTAAACAATATGATGTATCTTGGATTAAAGCAAGTGATAGTTTTCTAGACGGCAAAATAGCTCAACTTGCATCTCAAAGTCAAGAAGCTGATGCAATTAAGGATAGGATTGATCGATTTCGATTTGTCAATGAAAAAATGCGAATAACTAACGAGAAGCTTATAGCTCAAAAAACTTCCGGTGTCGACCAAAAGATCATAGACAAATGGAGCATCAAACCTTTTTATCCTCTGAAAAATGGAGCAAAGGTTGCAAGTTTCGGCGATACAAGACACTATTATTATGACCCTAGAACAAAAGAAGAGATATCGCTCTCTTATCATGTTGGGATTGATCTTGCGAGTATTAGTAATGCCCCAATAGTATCGACAAATGCAGGAAAGGTTGTTTTTGCCGGAGATAATGGAATATATGGCAATATGCCAGTAATTGATCATGGAATGGGACTCTATACGATATATGGTCACTGCAATGAAATACGTGTTAATGAGGGCAAGGAGTTTCCTGCGGATGCTGTGATAGCCACAACAGGTATGAGTGGGTTAGCGCTGGGAGACCACCTTCATTTTGGAGTTTTAGTTCAAGGTGTTGAGGTACGGCCAGAAGAGTGGATGGATCAAAATTGGATTAAACTTAATATCGATGATGTATTTAAAAAAGCAGGTATATGAAAATTCGTTAATATCTTTTAAATATTTCATTTTGACATTTATTTAATCTGCTTTTTATCTATATGGCATAATTTTCAAAAAAGGAATTTTATGCCGCAGACAATATCAGAAAAAATTTCAGAACTTGAATCCATGGCCAATTATCCTAAAAATATTTATTATAAAGGTAATATTTCTCTTTTAAAACGTCCAAAAGTATCTATCGTTGGAAGTCGCAAGCCATCTCCTTATACCAAGCAATATACTTATACTCTAGCACAAGCATTATCAAAAAGAGGTGTTTGTGTAGTGAGTGGCGGAGCAATGGGAGTTGATGCTATTGCCCATGAGGGGGCAGGGGTGGATAATACAATAGCAGTATTGGCTAGTGGTATAGATATATATTATCCTGCTGTGAATAAAGGATTGCTAAGATCAATAGAACAGCACGGTATGTTAATTAGTCAGTTTGAACCAAATTTTGCTGCAACGAACTGGAGTTTTGTTTTGAGAAATGAATTGGTCGTTGCCTTGGGCGAAGTATTGATAGTCACTCAAGCTGCTTGTGATAGCGGCTCTATGCGTTCGGTAGAATACGCACAAAAGATGGGAAAAAAGATATTTGTTCTGCCTCATAGGATAGAAGAGAGTGAAGGGACAAACAGACTTTTGCAGGATGGTAAAGCCTCTATCATATCAGATATTGAGAGCTTCGCTTCATCATACGGCAAAGCCCCTCAAGATACTTCGATAAATAAAGATGATTTTTTCTATTTTTGTCAGCAAAATCCTATATTGGATGATGCTGTTTTAAAATTTGGAGAAAGGGTCTACGAAGCTGAACTTTGCGGTCAGATCATTATAAGCGAAGGAAGAGTTAAACTTATTTAGATATCTCTTTAATGATAGTTTCCATTCCGGCCGGAGTTATCATACCAGCTTGTATAAACTGAACGACACCTTTTTTATCTATTACTACAACAAACGGGATAGCTCCTGTCCAATTTGCTCTCTCGGCTATGTAGCTGACAAAATAACCTGCTTTTTCCTGAGAAACAGTAGGATAGTTTATACCTTTTGTCTGAGCAAAAGCTTTTAATTCGGCATTGCTAAACCCTTGAACCTCTATGCCTATTACTTCTATATTGTTTTTGTGTTTTGTTTGCAAATTTTTATAATGAGGAATGGAAGCTAGACAAGGAGGGCATTTATGCCCAAAAAATTCAAGAAAAACTATTTTATTCTTAAGCTCATTGATGATTATTCCATCTTTGGTGCCTTTTGCATGATAAACTTTACCGCTTGTATCCGTAAAAGTAAAACTTTTATTTTCTTCTTTTGCATATGCTAAAGCCGATAGTATTAATATAGACATTATAAATACTAATATTTTTTTCATTTTTGCAGCCTTGTGTGAAATTAAAAGGTACCAATGCAAATAAATCAATGATACTTTTCATTATTGTATCAATTTTGTAATGAAAATTAAGTAAAATTGTAAAAATTAAAGTAATGTTATCCTATAATTATTATAAATCTTTTAGAAAGGTATTTATTTTGAACTTTAAATTTATAAAATTAATTCCGGCATTGGTATTATCCATAAGTTTTTTATCGGGAGATGAGCTAGATAAAAAGATAGGTTCCATGTTGATGGTAGGGTTTGAAGGTACAAAAGTTTCGGCAGATAGCCAGATATGTAAAGATATCTCAACTTATGATTTGGCCGGAGTTATTTTATTTGATTATAATCCTGTTGATAAAAATATGCCAAAAAATATAGTTTCCAAAGAACAATCAGCAACTATAGCTAAAGAATTGCAAGCTTGCTCACCAAACCATAATTTGCTGATCTCTGCAGATCAAGAAGGCGGTAAAGTGCAAAGACTAAAAAGTAACCGTGGATTTTATGGAAAATTCCCAAGTGCAGCAAGCGTAGCAGATATGGATGACGAGCAAACAAAAAGGATTTATCGCTCAATGGCAAAAGAGCTTATAGATGCAGGCTTCAATTATGACCTTGCTCCCGTGGTAGATTTGGCTCTAAATAAAGATAATTATATTATTTATAAACTTGGGCGCTCATATGGTGAAGATCCCATAAAAGTTTCTCATAAAGCAAGTTTGTTCATAGATGAAATGCACAAAGAGGGCGTATTGACATCGCTCAAGCATTTTCCAGGACACGGCTCATCGCTAGGAGATACCCATAAAGGATATGTTGACGTAACTCATACTTGGAGCAAAGTCGAGCTCGAGCCTTATAAATTATTGTCAAATAAGGCTGATAGTATCATGGTGGCTCATGTTTTTAATTCAAAATTAGATGCCAACCATCCGGCTAGTTTGTCGCACGCAACTGTCACCAAGCTTCTTAGGGGTGATCTTGGATATGATGGGGTAGTTATCACTGATGATTTGCAAATGGGCGCAATTACTAAAAAATATACACTTAGAGAAACTCTCAAACTAGCTATCAAGGCGGGCGATGACATATTGTTGTTTGGCAATCAATTGCATCCTAAAAATGCAGTGAATGCAAGAATGCTAGTCGGTATCATAAAAGATCTGCTTACCAAAAAAGAGATTAGTATAGAAGAGATAAACAAAGCACATGAAAGAGTACAAAAATTAAGAGCAAAACTAAAGGGGCCAAATGCTTAATGTGTCGGGTGCAATCTATAGTAAATTTCCCAAGTTTCAACAATCACCTAAATTTGTTCAACATATAGTCATTAATTTTTTGCAAAAATTATTTCATGAACAAGATTTCAATGATATATATAAGAAAAATCATTTTATAAGAGGAAATGATTATGTAAGCAGTATGCTTAGAAATTTAAATATAGAATATACCGTAAAACCAAATGAATTGTTAAATATTCCTTCAGAAGGCGGTCTTATTGTAGTTGCAAATCATATAACAGGAGCTTCTGATGCTTTTTCTTTAGTTGAGCTTATAGCCAACCAAAGGGGAAACAAAAAAGTAAGACTTTTGGTAAATAGTATGTTAATTGGGGTCAAGCAGGCATCTGACATCATTATTCCAGTTGATAATATCACCGGTGCTATCACCAAAAGCAGTTTAGAGAGTGTATATAAAGCACTGAAAAACGGAGAGGTTGTTGTTATTTTTCCAGCAGGAATTGTAAGCAGACTTTCTTTTAAAGGAATTAAAGATTTCGAGTGGAAGCCAAGTTTTTTAAAAATTGCCCAAAAAACGTCTACTCCGATCTTGCCGGTCAAAATAGATGGCAGAAATAGCGCTTTATTCTACTTGGTCTCTATGGTTTTGCCTAAAAAAATAAGCGGATTGATGCTTCCTAGAGAATTTGCTATAGCTGGCAAACTAAAAACACTTCATTTAAATATCGGCAAAGTCATTCCCGTATCTTCTTTTAGTGATAAAAATATAGATTTAAATACTTATGTGAAAAAGTTTTATAATCACTTGTATACATTGGGAACCAAAGAAAAAGAAATTTTAAATACAGAAACAACGATAGCTTCGCCTGTCAATCCAAAACTCCTAAAAGAAGAGATAAAAAATACAGATTTTTTAACCAAAACAAGAGATGGAAAAACTTTAGTGATTGCAGAGGCATCAAAAACGCCATTTTTGATAAAAGAGCTTGGTCGTTTACGTGAAATTTCATTCAGAGCAATTGGCGGCGGAACCAAAACATGTTGCGACAATGATATGTATGATAATTATTATAAACATTTGATATTGTGGAACGAAGAAGAGCTCGAAATTGTTGGTGCATATAGATTGGGGTTATGCCAAGAGATAATTGCCAGCAGAGGAATAGGTGCTCTTTATACATATGATCAGTGTCATTTTGATCAAGAATTCGAGAGATATTTGGATGAATCTATGGAGGTAGGCAGGAGTTTTGTTCAGCCAAAATATTGGGGTTCGGTTGCTTTGGATAACCTATGGAAAGGTATAGCAAAATATCTTGAAATGAATCCACAGCTTAGATATACCTATGGAGTTGTAACTATCAATGCGGATATGCCCATTAAAGCAGCTACAGCCATTGTTTATTTTTATTCCAAATATTTTGCTTCAGATATCCAAATGATGAAAGCAAAAACAAAATTTTATATCTCAAACGAAGATAGAGAAAAACTTGGAAAACTTTTTAATGAATTGTCATACAAGGATGGCTTAGTTGTGTTAAAACAATATCTAAAACATTTAAATGTAAAAATTCCTACACTTTTCAAGCAATATCCGGAGCTTTACAAAGAAGGCGGTGTTAATTTCTTTGATTTTAGCACCAATGATAAATTACATGGGGTCATAGAAGGATTTATCATGACAGATAATCATAAAATGAAAGAAGAAAAAAGACAAAGATATTTTGCGTAATATAAGGAAAACTTAGTTATTATTTTCCTCGATACAATATTGACCGACGGTCGGTCAAAAAGGAGAGTGATGGCAATAATTGTCGACAAAGAAGAAAAACGCCGCTTAATTGCGCTCTCATGCAAAGAGTTGTTGTTAAAACATGGCATTAAAAATCTTACAGTTTCTCAGATTGCCAAAGTAGCAGGTATTGGTAAAGGTACCATATATGAGTATTTTGCAAATAAAGATGAGATAGTTTTTGAGATTATCACTATTTTTATAAATCAATTTCAGCATGATCTAGCCGTAGTTGTAGCTGATGATACACTATCTAGCCGTGAAAAGCTGGAATATTTTATGTTATTGGTGTTTTCCAATAACTACAATAAAGAGTTTGCTATTTATCAAGAATTCCTATCTATCGCTCTTAGTGGCGCACCATCTGGAATTGTAGAATTTAGAAATCATTGCCGTGATGGGTTTGAGGGAGTTTTGCATAAAATTATTGAGCAAGGCATAGAAAATAAAGAGTTACAGCAAAATGCGAAAATGTTGATACCAATGATCAGGTACTTTCATACAGGATTGATCGTGGATGTGGCATTAGGGCAAGTAGAAGCTAAAGAAGAAATAGATAAATTTATAAATTCAATTTTTAACGATATTGTTTTACAGGGGGAATAATGAGAAAAAATATTTTGATCGGTATGATATTACTTTTGCCATATGCGGTAAATGCCAATGAAGTTGATCTAAAAACCATGTTAAATAGTGCAATGGATTATCATCCTACTATTAAATCATATACTTATAAATCAATGGCAAAAGAAGAAGAGCTTGAATCACAAAAACGAGCCTATTTCCCAACTATTGATCTTGGGGCTAATTACCAAAAAAATGATCCTGTAAGTATAGTAACACCAGGTCAAACTCAGAGTGCATATGTTGTTGCCGGATTGGATATATATGATGGAGGCAAAAAAAGCGCACTTGTTTCTTCTAAAAAATGGGATTATCAAGCATCCATTTTTGAAAAAGAGGCGTTTGCCAAAAATGTTGTACTAGATATTATAAACCGTTATTTTACAATTCAAAAACTTCAAGCAAATCTTGTAGTACTGAATATGAAATCAAAAGAGTTGGCATATCAAGTAGATAGAGCAAAAGGGTTTGTAGCTGCCGGGCTTGCGACATCAGATGATGTAGATAAGCTCCAAGCGGCATTTGATGATAATAATTTTACTATTGACAGCACAACTTTCGCTTTAAAAGAGCAAGAGGAATCTTTGAAAACACAAAGCGGTATAGCATTTGATACATTGGCAGAAGCCAATTTGCAAGATCCATCAGGTGATATGTCATATGAGACATATGACAAAACCAAACTTCTTGAGGCAAAAGCAAACTCTGTTCAAGATAGCGCAAGATCAGTTTTGTCTGCCCATATACCGCAAGTTAGCCTGCAAAATACATATACGGTATTAAAGTATGATGATATGGCACCCGGTAGTGGAGATTTTTTGGTTGATAATAAAAACACACTTATGGTAACTGCTAGTTGGCGTATATTTGACGGCGGACAAATACTGAGACAAAAAGAGGCAATCGAGTTGCAAAGTCTGGCTTTACAAGAGGAGCAATTAGGCTCGCAAAGGGATCAAGAGAGTGCATATAGACTTGCAAAAGAAAGACTTGACACTATGAAAAGCCAAATTAAAAGTACAACAAGCGCACTCAAAGCTACTCAAAGCACATATGAAATAGTGACCAAGAAGTTCGAAGCAGGTTTGGCGGATAATGTAGCTTATCTAGACGCGCTTAATGCCCATAGCGCAACAATGTCTCGATATAAATCAGCACTATATGATTATGAAATAGCTAAGTCGCTATACTATTATTTTGCAGGGAAAAATCCAAAGGAGTATATTAAATGAAAAAAATTATCACGTTATTTGTTGTAGCAATAGCTTATATTCAAGCAGCAGAAGTGTTTGCAACTTTTGAGACTACAGCTCTAAAAAGTGCCAAATTGGCCTTTAGCAGCAGCGGGATCGTTAAAAAAGTATACGTAGATGTAGGCTCAAAAGTAAAAAAAGGAGATATATTAGCCACTTTACACAATGAAGACCTGGTGGCTCTTGCATCTACAGCCAGGGCACAAGCGAAATTTGCAGAATCAGAGTATAATCGTTATGCTCAGGTCAAAAACTATATCAATGCCGCACAGCTTGATTCATATAGATTAAAAAAAGAGAATGCACAAACTCAGCTTAAGTATAATGAATCAGTTTTATATAAAACGGTTTTAAAAGCACCTTTTGAAGGCGTCATTACTGCTAAAACCATAGAAGAGGGTGATGTCGTAACAGCTCAAGCGGCTACTCCGGCATTTAAAATGCAAAGTGTTGGACCATTGAAGTTGATCATGAAATATGATGCCAGATATTATAATGTTGTCAAAGTCGGACAGCCTTATATTTTTCAAATCGGCGGCAAAGGAACTAAATATAAAGCTACTATAAGAAAAATATATCCTACCATTGATGAAAAAACACAAATGATGATAGCTGAAGCCTATATAAAAGATATGCCATCCGGACTCTTTGGTGCCGGTACAATCACTACAGGAAACTAGATGTATAAATTTGCTATAAATAGACCAATTGCAACATTGATGTATGCATTTACATTAATGATTTTTGGCTGGCTTGCATTTCGCAGTATGCCAATTGCGCTTTATCCAAATGTTGATTTTCCAATAGTTACTATCAGGACAGTTTACCCTGGTGCAGACCCTACAACAATGGAGTCTCAAGTAACGGACAAGATAGAAGAAACAGTCTCTCAAATAGCAGGAGTAGATATGATATCTTCTACTAGCAGTGATGGCATTTCTGTTGTTATGGTCAAGTTTTTGCTGGAGCGTAATATAGAAGAAGCTGCAAATGATGTAAGAGATAAGGTATCAACCGTGGTATTGCCTCAAGATGCTCAAAAACCGCTTGTCAGCAAACTTGATGTAGGAGGAGCTTCGATTATTAATATCTTTGTAACTGCTAAAAAAAGTACTCCACAAGAACTTATGCTTTTTGCCGATGAAAAGGTCAAACCGACTTTAGAAAAAATTAGCGGGGTTGGCGGCATCAATATCATAGGTTATCAAGATAGAGAAATAAAGATATTGCCAAATCCATTTTTGCTAAGTCAGCACAAAATGAGCGTCTCTGATCTTTATAATGTCTTATCAAATGAAAATATAAGATCTGCTGGCGGGAAACTCGTAAGTTCTACTCAGGAGTTAATTTTAAAAACCAACAGTGATGCCCTCAACGTTGAAGATCTTAGAAATATAATGATAAAAGACGGAGTCAGGCTCAGTGATGTTGCAAGTGTCGAAGACAGTCTTAGTGACCCTAAGAGTTTTTCATCTTATAATGGCACACGCGGAGTAATGCTCGAAGTACAAAAAATATCCGGTGAAAATACTATTGAGATAATCGATTTGGTTAAAAAACGGCTACCGGCAGTTAAGCAAATGGCTGGAGATAAGTTTGGTATAGAAGTTATCAATGATACGTCAGGGTATATTGAGCATTCGCTTCATGCTGTTGAGTTTGATTTGATGTATGGTGCTTTGTTAGCTGCGATCATTGTATTTGTATTTTTGAGAAACTTTACTATTACGCTGGTTTCGGCTGTATCTATACCTGTATCAATAATCGGTACATTTGCTTTGATGGACTATATGGGATTTGATCTTAATAAAATGACCATGATCGGACTTACTCTAGCCATTGGCGTCATTATAGATGATGCGATAGTTGTCATAGAAAATGTACACAAAAAGATTGAACAAGGCATGGATAAATTTACTGCCTCAGTAGAAGGTACTAAAGAGATGGCATTTGCCATACTTGCAATATCAGCGATGTTGCTAGCCGTTTTTATACCGGTTTCATTTATGGGTGGAATCGTAGGTAGATTTTTTAACTCATTTGCTATGACAGTTGGTTTTGCTATTATCATATCATATACCGTTGCTCTTAGTTTGATACCAAGTCTTAGTGCTAGGGTATTAAACAATAAAGAGAGTGCATGGCATCGCAAAACAGAACATATTTTTCAATGGATAGAAAAGAAATATGAGAGTTTATTGAAATCCGTACTTAGAAACAGAAAAAAAACTCTTTTGTTTGTCTTGATTATATTTGTTACATCTTTGTCGCTTTTCCCAAAAATTGGTATGGATTTTATGCCAAAAGAAGACAAAAGTGAATTTGAGATCCAAATAAAAGCTCCTGCTGGTATATCATTGGAACAGATGCAAAAAGAGTGCAGTATCATAGAAAATGAAGTCAAAAAAGATAAAAATGTACTTTATACAACACTTGGAATCGGTTACAGCACAGCTAGAGAAATTCATAAAGGCTTGATATATGTCAAGCTAAAAGAAAAAGACCAAAGAAGTTTGAATCAAGAGGATATTGTCCAGTCCATTAGGGATAGATTAAAACCATACAAAAAGAAACTTTTTATCTCTGTAGCAGCTATACCGAATATTAAAGGTACCGGAGTCAGCGTGCCTTATCAAATAGTACTCAAGTCAGACTCTCTTGAAAATTTAGTAATTGCTAAAAATAATCTTATTAATTATCTTTCACAGAAGAAAGGTCTAGTTGATATTGATAGTAATTTAGATGATGCTAAACCGCAGCTAACAATTACGATTTTAAGAGAACAAGCTGCAAAAATGGGTGTAAGTGCTAGAGCAATTTCATCTTTGATTACCTCTGCATATTCTGGAGAAATTGAAATAGCTCAACTTGAAGATGACGGAAAAGAATATAATATTGTCTTGCGAGTACCGGATGATTATCGACAATCATTGCAAGATATTAAAATGCTTCAAATTCGCTCATCTACTACCGGTGAACTTGTATTTTTAGATGGTTTGATCGATGTTAACCAAGAAAATACTTTGGCAAGCATAAACCGTACGGATAGAGAAAGACAAGTGACTGTTTTTGCAGATCTTTTTGGTCTTGATTTAAGCAGTGCAGTGAGCTATACCGAGGCAAAAATAGATACTCTAATGCCTAAAGGTGTTACTTATCGTTTTGTAGGATTTGCTGAAGAGATGCAAAAAACCGCAAGTGCCTTTGGTGCTGCATTGTTGCTATCTGTTATACTAATGTTTATTATTTTGGCAATTCTTTATGAATCACTTGTGCAGCCATTTATTATAATGGTTGCATTGCCGCTAAGTATTACAGGGGTTCTTCTAGCGCTCTTTTTAAGTGGAAACCATTTTAGTCTATTTGTTATGATAGGGTTCATGCTGCTTATGGGAATGGTTGGTAAAAATGCTGTGCTATTGGTGGATTTTGCCAATCACGCAGTTGAGAAAGGCAAAAAAATAGATGAAGCACTCATAGAAGCAGGGGAAAAGAGACTTCGTCCTATACTTATGACAACTATGGCTATGATTTTTGCAATGTTGCCTTTGGCATTTGGCGGCGAAGTGGGTAGCGAAGTAAAATCACCTATGGCAATATCTATTATAGGCGGACTTCTTAGTTCTATGATACTTACCCTACTAGTTGTACCGGTTATTTATTATGTGTTTGCACCGCTTGATTTACGTTTGCGCAAATGGTATGGCGGTAAAATAAAAGAATAAAAATCGGCGATTTGGAGCTATTTTGTAAACGATAAGCAATTATCGTTTACAGGTTGATAGTCTTAGACGATGTCCCAAAGGGATTCCTATGACAAATTTTTATTTTTATTCCCCCAAATATCTTTCTAATATAATTGTCGCGGCCATAGAGTCTATACGACCGTCTTTGGAGTGTTTAAATACTCCTGCGGTGCGTTCTTTTGCCTCAAAGCTTGAATTTTGTTCATCTTGATAAACAATCTCTATCCCATCAAGTTCCAATAATGATACAAAGTGCTTGATTCTTCTGCCCATCTCTTCGCTGCTGCTTCCATAAAGAGGAAGTCCTACGATAAGCTTCTCTATCTCCCATTCGTTTAAGAATAATTTTATATCACGAGCTGCTTGATTACGATTTTTTCTTAAAATTGCATTTTGAGGTAAAACGATTTTATTATCTAGACAAATAGCAACCCCTATGCGTTTAAGCCCTACATCAATACAAGCTATTTTCATAGGCTCATTTTTTATGAACTAACTTTTGTTACAAATGCTTCTTTGACTATATTTTCTTTGACGGAAATTAGAGTATTGTTGGCATCATTTTTATCATTAAATGGACCTATAAGCAGCTTAGATGCAGTTTTGCCATTTTCTGATACTGGTACTATAGTGTAAGCATACCCTTGAGATGTGATTTTTTTAAGAAATACTTTATCTGGTTTTTGTTGAAATTTACCGACTTGAACATAGTAGCCTTTATCTGTTTTTTTCTCTATAGTATCATCTTTGGTGCTTGTTTGTGTATCAGCTTCATTAGCTACTGTTGCAATAGATTGTGTTTCTATTGTTTGTTGAGCTAACAAATTTTCTTTTTGCAATTCTTCGTCGGATGCCGTTGGTTCCTGGATAGATGTGTTTTCCGTAATGGACATATCTATTTTGATATCATTTGCTGCGAGAGCAGTTTGTTTATTTTCGGCTAGAGCCAACGTAATAGGCTTGGTCTCTTTTTTCATCGCAACCATAACAGGTTTTGTTGTGGTTTTTGTTTTGACAGCTCCGGCTATATAATCTTGCATTTTAGGTTGAAATGCTACATACGTATCGCCTTTTTGCTCATAGTATCTTCTAGCACCTTTATATCTTGTTTTATAGTATTTGCTTGTAAATAGATTGCCGTATGTAATTTTTTTATCTGCAGAGCTTGCGTGACTAAACCAGCCATCTTTTAGATATATTCCTACGTGGGAAATTTTTCCTGTTCTGCGCTTGGTGGTATCAAAAAATACAAAATCCCCAAATTTTAAATCCTCTATAGCGATAGGTTGACCGGATTTGATTTGTTCTCTTGCTACTCTAGGTATATCAACGCCCATTGATCCAAACATATAATATAGATATCCGGAACAATCAAAACAATAAGGACCTTCTTCTGCCCAAACATAAGGCTTGCCTTCTAATTTTTTTATCATACTGGCCAAGTTCTCTTCGCTAAATTGGAGAGTCTTTTCTGGTTTTATGATAGCATAATTCGGATTTTTTGGAAATGTTTGATAGGATTGCATATTTGGCTGTTTCTGACTACAACCTGTAAACAATAATAGACCCACTACTGCAGATAATGGCAGTATAACTTTTGAATTCTTCATCTTTAAGACTCCCCTTTGTCTTTAGCAATATAGCTAAAATATTATTGCACAGTATATCTTAAAAATAACTTATAAAATTAATATAGTATCACCATATGAGAAAAAACGGTAATTTTTTGAGATTGCTTCTTTGTATATCTCTAAAGTTTTCTCTCTACCTACAAAACTGGCTACCAGCATAATCAATGTACTTTTTGGCAAATGAAAATTCGTTAATAGATGATCTACTCTTTGAGGTTTGTTGTGCGGATGTAAAAACAGATCACATTCTCCGCTAGTAATGTTGGTTCTGCTAAAGTATTCTATTGTTCTTGTCACGGTTGTACCGATAGCTAAAATAGGCTTATCGCTTTGGAGTATTGGAAGTGTATCTTCAGGAATATGAAATTGCTCAGAGTGCATAGGATGCGATAGTATCTCATCGCAATCAACCGGCTTGAAAGTACCTGCCCCCACGTGGAGTGTGAGTGTGTATGTATCATGCTTTTGTTTTAGCAGCTCAAATAGTTCCGGTGTAAAATGAAGCGATGCAGTCGGGGCTGCAACTGCACCTGCTTTGGCGGCAAACAAGCTTTGATAGTCGCTTACATCTTCTGTGGTATCATCTCTTTGTATATAAGGAGGAAGCGGCACATGGCCGATTAATTCCAAAATTTTTATTAACTCTTCAAAATTTAGGATTTTATTGTATTGTTCAAAAATAACCACTCTGCTGCCATCGCTATTTAGTTGTGCTACTGTAGATATCAAATCATTCTCAAAGAAAAGTTTAGTTCCGACTTTTACTTTTCCTCTAATCATGACGAGAAAACGGTTATCAGGCAACGGCTTGTTTAGAAGCAATTCCACCGTGCCCCCACTGGTTTTCTTGCCAAAAATACGTGCTTTGATAACTTTTGTATCATTTAGAAATATGCTGCACTCTTTTGGTATAAACTCTAAGATATTTGAAAATGTGGTATGAGTAATGGTGTCGCTGCGTCGATCATAAACAAGCAGTTTGGCGCTATCTGCAGGATGGACAGGATGCAGAGCTATGAGTTCTTTTGGAAGTTCGTAATCATAGCTTCCGGTTAATAGATCAAGAGTCATTATCTACTTTGGCTGGCAAAGAATTGTTTGATTCTTCTTTTTTTATTTCCGGGTTTACAAGTTTGACAATTAAAATTGACAATCCATATAAAATGACTAGCGGAATTGCCATAAGGAGTTGAGACAATACATCAGGCGGAGTCAATATGGCAGCCGCTATAAATATAAGTACTACGGCATATTTAAAAAAATCAATCAATGTTCTGTCTGTGATCATTCCTAATGCACCAAGCAAAAATGCAACCACAGGCAATTCAAATGCTATGCCAAATCCAATCATAATTTTAGTAAAAAAACCAACGTAATCTTCTATATTAATAAAAGGAGTATAAAGAAATGATCCAAATGAAATAAGAAATTCAAACCCAAGAGGAGCCGCAACATAATATGCAAAAAGCACGCCCACCCCGAACATTATGGAGCCACCTACTACAAATGGAATAACCATTTTTTTTTCATTAGCATATAATCCTGGAGCTATAAAAAGCCATATTTGATAGAGGATAAAGGGCAATGCGCCAAGAAAAGCCGCAAAGAAAGAGACTTTCAAAGCCACAAAAAATGCTCCTCCGACTTGATGGGTTGTGACTTTTCCTTCTAAAGCTTTTTTTGCAACACCCGATGCATGTACAAGCGCATCATTAAGAGGCTGTGTAACCCATGATAGTATTTCATTATGAAAAGAAAAAGATATGCCAAACATTATAATAACGGCAATAACGGATAAGCCTATTCTTTTTCTAAGCTCAACTAAATGCGGTTTCATCTCTTCAAACATTAGGCTTCCTCGTTATTGACTGATTGTTTTTTGAATGAAACAGTTTCTCTTTTGGTTTCTATATTTTCACTAGGGGTATCTTTTTGATTAAAGCTGTTTTTGGCACTTTGCATGGCTTGTTCTATCTCTTGGGCTGGATTGATTTTATGATTTTTGAAACTCTGTAGTTCATTTGTGGCTTCATCAAGCTGTTTTTTGTAACTAAGAGCTTCTTCTTTGATGTCTGCTATACGCATCTCAGATTCTAGAGTATGTTTGGCATCATTCATAACTTTTTTTATACTTTTTATAAATCTTGCCACTTTCACCATTGCATCTGGCAGCTTTTCCGGCCCTAGAAACAAAATAGCAATGATAATAATGAATAAGAACTCTTCAAAACCGATTCCAAACATACTCTACATGCCTTATATTTTTAGGCTATTGTATCACAAAAAGTTTAATCCATCAGATAAAGCGCGATCTCATCGCTCAAGAAAAGATTCGGATTGTAATAGCGTGTAGCACTTTTGGCCAGTTTGCCGCTATTTACCAAGAAATCTGCCTTTTGCCGGATATGTGCAGGCAAAATAGAGATTTCAATTCCAACGGTACTTCTAAGTCCTAGAAAAATCTTTTCTGTCAATATCTCCTCAGAGGTTAATCTTTCTTCTTTGATATCTAATGGATTGGCGATATATCCATCTATATCTGTGAGCGGATAGAGTCTGGTGTCATTTAAAAAGCCTACAGCTCCTGCCCCTATACCGATATAATTTTCAAGATCCCAATATCCTTTGTTATGTCTGGATTGGTATGTGCCAAAATTTGAGATTTCATAATGTTCAAATCCTTTTTTGGTGATCTCTTCCGCGACAAAAAAAGCTAGACTGTCGTCTATTTGTCTATCTTTGTCTGTAAAATTTGTCTTATCTTCTATGGTCAATTCATAAGCAGATATGTGGTCTATCGGCAAAGAAAAAGCGGTATCTATGTCTTTTTTTAATAGCTCTTTAGTATCCCCTCTTGCATTATATATAAGATCTAGAGATATATGCTCAAATCCCATAGCGTGTGCATTTTTTATAGCATCTATGGCTTGTATTTTATTGTGTGCTCGTCCTAAATTGTGCAATTTTGCATCATCAAAACTTTGTACTCCAAAGCTAAGACGATTAACTCTAAGAGCTTTCATGCCATTCATCCATAATGCGGTAGCTGAATTCGGATTGGCTTCTGCTGTTATTTCGGCATTTGGATCAATATATGGCTTTATGATAGAAAAAAAATCTTGATAATATGATGGATTGATAGTAGATGGAGTGCCGCCGCCTATAAAAATAGTTTTGATATCTCCATGAGAGGGTTTGAATCTTTCTAGCTCATATTGTAATTGAACACATATACTTTGCATATATCTGTTTTGAGTATTATGTTTATGCGTATAGGAGTTGAAACTGCAATAATGGCATTTCGAATCACAGTATGGAATATGAAGATATAATAGCATAGCAGCCTCTGTTTATTTTGATAAATTCAAATGATTCTAACCACAAATGAGATAAAATAATATCAGAAAATATACAGAATTTTGTTTGTTAGCAAGAAAGCAAATTTTTTTAAATAGAAATAAAGTTATAATATGAGTCCTATATCGTATAAAAAAAAGCGTTATCGCCAAAATGTTGCTGCTGTTATATTGTCTCCAAAATATCCCAATGAATGCGAGTTTTTTGTGGGGCAGTGTAAGGGTATTAAAAACAGATGGCAATTTCCGCAAGGCGGCATAGACGGAGCTGAAACACCCAGAGAAGCTCTTCTTCGTGAACTCGAGGAAGAGATAGGTTGCAATAATATTGAGATTCTGGGAGAATTTCCGGACTGGATAACTTATGATTTTCCAAAAGTAAAAAAAACAACAAAAAGATATCCTTTTGACGGGCAGACACAGAAATATTTTCTAGTACGTCTCAAGGATGATACACAAATAGATTTAATGGCATTTGATGCCCCGGAATTTGAAGAATATGAGTTTGTAGCTTATGAGGAATTATTTAAAAAAGTTACTTATTTTAAGAGAAAAGCATATCGCAAGGTAATTGATTATTTTATCAAGGAAGGATTTATTTAATATGTTAATAGTACATAAATATGGCGGAACAAGTGTTGGAAGCTTGGAGAGAATTGAAAATGTCGCTGCTCGTGTCGCCAAGGCTAGAGATGCAGGCAATGATCTCGTGGTTGTCGTATCAGCTATGAGCGGAGAGACAAATAAATTAATTGATTATGCTACACACTTTACGACAAATCCTGCCAAGCAAGAGATGGATATGCTTCTGAGTTCTGGAGAAAGAGTAACAGCAGCTCTGCTCTCTATTGCTTTGCAGGCAAAGGGCTATGATGCAGTGGCCATGAGCGGCAGGCAAGCTGGAATCGTAACAGATACCACTCATACTTATGCTAGAATAGAATCAATTGATCCTACTGCAATGCAGCAAGCTATAAAAGACGGAAAGATAGTCATAGTGGCAGGATTTCAAGGTATTAACAGAGATGGTAACGTAACTACACTTGGACGCGGCGGAAGTGATCTCTCGGCTGTTGCAATCGCGGGAGCTCTAAAAGCTGATGCTTGTGAAATTTATAGCGATGTAGACGGTATCTATACTACTGATCCAAGAATAGAGCCAAAAGCAAAAAAACTGGATACAATTTCGTATGATGAAATGTTAGAGATGGCATCAATGGGAGCCAAAGTGCTTCAAAATCGCTCGGTTGAATTGGCAAAAAAATTAAATCTTAAACTATATGCTAAAAGTAGTTTTAGCGATAATGAAGGAACACTTATTACAAAGGAGAATAACAACATGGAAGAAGTTTTGGTTAGCGGAGTAGTATTGGATAGAAATCAAGCAAGAGTTACTTTGCGCAATGTGTCCGACAAACCCGGAATTGCAGCCGAGATTTTTACTAAATTGGCAAACGAAGGTATAAATGTTGATATGATCATCCAAAACGTAGGCATTGACGGTTCAACAAATCTAGGATTTACCGTACCTGGAAATGAACTTGAAAATGCAAAAAAAGTTATAGAATCTTTTGACCATGATATAGGCAGTATGGATTTTGACAGCAATGTATGCAAAGTCTCAGTTGTAGGAGTTGGTATGAAATCCCATGCAGGCGTAGCGGCTAAGGCATTTACCGCTTTAGCTGCAAATAATATAAATATCCAAATGATTTCAACTAGTGAGATAAAAGTATCTATGATCATAGATGAAAAATACGGAGAGCTTGCTATCCGTATGCTTCACGATACTTATGGCTTAGACAAATAACGACATGCAAAAGTTACTAACATGGACACTTCAAGCGATCAGAGAAGAAAATTCTGACTTTTCATGGATGGAAGAGTATCGTTTTGAATGGACTCCTCTAGTGAGCAATGCCCTGTCTCGCATTATAGAAGGGCAAAGCGTACTTATATTAACAGACCCCAATACTAGATGGTTTGGTCATTATATTCAGCACAAGATCAATGATATTCAAAAAAATAGACCGTTTTTGCCTTTTTATCAATTACGTAAGCTTTTTGTATCATTGGATGATATGCATTCCGTGCAAGAGTTGCAATTAGTAGAAGATATGCTGGATATTTCATATCCTAACGGTTATATTATTTGGTATGTTGGACGCGGAGATCATCCTTGTACTAAACTTGCTTTTAAAAGAGACGATAGTTTTTTATGGATCATAGACGATCAGGTACAAAATAGTTTCCCGCTTAGAGGCAGTGATCCTCAATTGGATATAAAATTGCTGCAACTATTTAAACTTTTTGACAAAACCTTATCGGCTGTTTTATTTGGGAATCTAGAGATAGAATCATGAGATTAGGAAGCCAAGTCATAATTACAGATGATTTTGAGCGTACAATCTCGCAATTAGAGACACTCGGCACAAACCATAGGTTTGTTAACATCATAAAAGAAGACGGTTTTTTGGTAGAAGATGTCAAATTTGCAATAGAAAAAGCCTCTATTGCCAGCGAAGAAACCGTAGTTATTATAATGGCATCTAAAAAATTTAGTGATGTTGTGCAAAATAGATTACTAAAAATACTTGAAGAGCCGCCGCCAAATAAAGAATTTATAATACTTACATCCCAAAAAGCTATGATATTGGGCACCATTAGATCGCGATTGCCTATATCACACGCGCAATACCACAAAACAGAACAAAATTTGGATTTGGATATCAAAAATCTGACACTGCAGAATGCGTATGCGTTTATTCAACAACATCAAAGAACATCTATTCAAGAAATGAAAGTTATCATAGAATTGATCATATCAGCAGCAGTAAAAAGCGAGAATTATCGTTTGGATTTTAAAACTTTAGAGCTTTTTTCTGATGCAGTGTCGGTACTTAATGTTGGCTCGTCTCCACAGTTTGTTCTCTCAACCATACTTCTTAAGTTGCTTGCAAACAAGAAGTCCAATAACCTTTCTAAAAGGAGTTTGTAATGCATCTTTATAGATTAGACATCAATAACCCTAAAGCCTTCTTGGTTTCCTTGGGAGTTGAGAGCAGCGGTATAACCATCATTGAAAAAAAAATGGAACTCTTTTTTATCTATATAAAAGAACTCAAAACCCCAGCAGTCAATATTCTCAAGCAAGACGCCCTTAGTATCGGAGCAGAGCTTGCAGTACCAAGCGGGGCTATTACTTATGCTCAAGCTCATTATGATTGTTTATTGATAGGTAATAAAAAGCATATCGAGATACTTTCGCAAAAAGAATTGGCTCAACCGTTTGGGCTCAAAGAAGTAGCTAGAGAGCTAAAGAGTTTTTTGCAAACAAAAGTCTTTCCGATTCAAATCATGGGCATCATAAATGCAAACGATGATAGTTTTTACAGTGCCAGTCGCTTTGATAGTGCCGCGGCAATTAGCGAAATAGAAAATATGATAACAAACGGCGCAGATATTATTGATATAGGTGCCGTTTCATCCAGACCAAATGCACCCATAGTAAGTGCAAACGAAGAGATGAATAGAGTAAAAGCTATCTGTGATACTATTAAGAGTCAAAAACTTTACGAAAAAGCAATTTTTAGTATAGATAGTTATACTCCAAGCGTTGTTGAGTATGCTCTTGAGTCTGGATTTAAGATCGTAAACGATATTACCGGGGCAAATGATGATAGTCTTATAGAGTTGGCAGTCAAATATGATGCCAAGCTGTGTGTCATGCATATGCAAGGCACTCCTCAAACGATGCAGCAAAAACCGATTTATAGTGATGTGATGAGCGAAGTAAATGATTTTTTTGAAGCTAGGATCGCAAAATGCGAAGCTTTGGGACTCGCAAGAGAAAACATTATCATAGATGTCGGTATCGGGTTTGGCAAAGCATTGGAACACAATGCAACTCTTATTAAAAACATGAGACATTTTACTAGGTTCGGATGTCAAATACTAGCCGGAGCGAGCAGGAAATCCATGATAGATAAGATTATCCCGACACCTATGGAAGAAAGATTGGCCGGAACTTTAGCTATTCACCTAAAAGCCCTTGAAAATGGAGCTAGCATCATAAGATGCCATGATGTAAAAGAACACAAGCAAGCTATAGAGGTTTACAAAACATTATCTTAAATCGATAAAAGATATAATAAGTTATAAAAAAAGAGGAATCCAATAGTGAAATTTATTTGGTGGATGATAAAAGTCATTCTTTTTATCATCATGATACCGTTTGCTATATATGCTATTATGAGTATAACCAGTTGGGGGCGTATCTATGATGACATAAATAATGTTCCAGCCAAACAAACAGCTTTGGTACTTGGTACTACAAAGTATATATCAAAAGGAGAGCCAAATCCGTTTTATGCATATCGCATAAAAGCAGCTACTGAACTCTATAAAAAAGGCAAGGTTAAAAATATTTTGCTCTCAGGCGACAGCACTACTAAGTACTACCGCGAAACTACTCTCATGAGAAAAGACCTTATCAAAGCAGGAGTGCCGTCATATGTGATCCGCTCTGATAAAAAAGGTGTGCGTACTTTTGATTCCATAAAGCGTGCCAGAGAGGTATATGGCGTTAATGATTACATCATAGTATCGCAAAAATTTCATCTTCAAAGAGCTCTTTTTTTGGCACTTTGCAGAGGTGATGATGCGATAGGTTTTGTTGCACCGGAGGTCGAAGGCAGTGGGGCCAGCAGAAAAATGATGGCCAGAGAGCTTTTCGCTCGTCCTGTGGCACTGCTTGATCTGTTTGGATTATCAAGATTATATGAACCATGGAAGAAAGAGTTTAAAGATGCTTTATGAAGATTATTTAAAAAAAATAGAAATTTTAAAAAAGTGGGCATATGATTATTATGTTCTAGATGCCCCATCGGCATCCGATGAAGAGTATGATAAGCTTTATCATGAAATTATGGATTTTGAAAAAGCCAATCCAGCGCTAATTGATGCAGATTCACCTACCCTTAGAGTGGGCGGTGTAGTGAGAGATGAATTTAGCAAAGCAAAACATATAAAGCGTATGTGGAGTATGGAGGATGTATTTTCAAATAGTGAGCTCGAAGAGTGGGTCAAAAGAGTCGAAAAAAATGTAGGCAAAGTATCTTTTTTTTGTGAGCCGAAATTTGATGGCGCCAGCATGAATCTACTTTATGACAAAGGCAAGTTGGTTCGTGCTATTACAAGAGGTGACGGTGTAGAGGGCGAGGATGTAACTGAGAATGTAAAAACTATACGTTCCGTCCCACTCAAGATAGACTATGATGGACTAATCGAGATAAGAGGAGAAGTGCTGATCAGAAAAGATGACTTTGAGTCTATAAACAAGGAAAGACTTCAAAGTGGCGAACCGCTTTTTGCAAATCCTAGAAACGCAGCAGCCGGAAGTCTGAGGCAGCTTGACAGTTCTATCACGGCTAAGCGAAAACTTGTGTTTTATCCATGGGGGCTTGGTGAAAATACGCTAACTCAAAATAGTCTGTTTGAGAAGATGAGTTTTGTATATTCGCTCGGATTTTTGACCCCGCCATACAGACAAAGATGTGAAGATATTGGACAAATAGAAGAATTTTATCAAAAACTTATCTCTAAGCGAGATGAGATAGAGATGGTAATGGATGGAATGGTCGTCAAAGTCGATGATGTAAATATTGCTGAGGAGCTTGGATATACAGTTAAGTATCCGCGCTGGATGTGTGCATATAAGTTTCCAGCAGTTGAGAAAGTTACTAAAATAAATGACATTACTCTGCAAGTAGGCAGAACAGGAGTGGTTACTCCGGTAGCTGAAATTGAGCCTGTAAATATCGAAGGAGCTCTTATAAGTCGTGCGACATTGCATAACTTTGATGAGATAGAACGCAAAGATATCCGCATAGGCGATAGTGTCATTATTATACGAAGCGGAGATGTCATACCAAAGATCATCAAAGTCTTGGAAGATAGACGGGATGGTGACGAGAAACCTGTGAGCAGGCCGACTATTTGTCCGACTTGCGGAGGAGAACTTCTTGATGAGGGGACGCTTATAAAGTGTCAAAATCTTGATTGCCCAGATAGGGTAGTGAACTCTATCATCCATTTTGCACGCAAAGGATCTATGAATATAGACGGGCTTGGCTCAAAGATAGTAGAACAATTGGTAAATGAAGGCAAGATAAGAGATATTTTAGACCTTTATCATTTGAAATATGAAGATTTGGAAGGCATGGAAGGCTTTAAAGCCAAAAAGATAAACAATCTCCTAAGAGCAATCAAAGCAACCAAAAACGCTCCATTGTCAAAAGTGCTTAATGCTATAGGGATAGAACATATAGGTGAAGTAGCCAGCAAGGCTTTAGCAAAAAAATTTGGGCTTGGTGTCGTTGATGCAACTTACGATGAGTTGATATCTATAGACGGATTTGGTGTAGAGATGGCAAATTCGGTACTGGAGTTTATGCGGGTCAATCGGGATGTTATACTAAGACTTTTTGAGCTTATAGAACCGAGCGTGGAAATCATCACAGAAGCCAAGGATAATCCGTTTAAGGGCAAAACAGTAGTCATTACAGGCACTATGCGTATGAGTCGTGATGAGGTTAAGGCATATATGGAGAGTTTGGGCGCAAAAGTATCTAGTTCAGTGAGCAAAAAGACCGATTTTGTGATTTACGGCGAGGATGCAGGGAGTAAACTCACTAAAGCCGAGGAGCTTGGAGTGGTTACTATCAGCGAAGATGAGATGAGGGCGATGGTGTGAGCCCATCAACCAGAGAAAAGATACTTGATGCTGTATTTAAGCTTGTTTACATTCACGGCTATAATGGTACGAGCATGTCTATGATAATAGAGGCTACAAAGTTACCAAAAGGTTCTTTATATCATCATTTCAAGTCAAAAAAAGATATGGTTTTAGCAGTCATCCAAGAGAGGTTGTATCCAAGGATGGATGAATTTTACGCTCTTGGAAAACAAGAGAATGAACACGCTATAGATACAATAATAAATACTGTTTTGAAAATAGCTACAAAAGATGAGCTAATAAGATTTGGCTGCCCTTTAAATCGAATAAATCAAGAAATGTCACTTATTGATAGTGATTTTAAAGTACAAATTGATGGGATTTACTATCATATAAAACAAAAAATATATAACCTTTTGAGTGAAAGCAGATTAAAAGATGATGTGGATAAAGACTCCTTAAGTGCTTATATCATCGCAAATGTATGGGGCTGTTTGGGTCCGCAAAATAATTCAAAAGAGAGTTTTTTGAACTGTTCAAAGCATTTAATAGATTATTTACAGAGCATAAAAGCATAGCTAGACTGTTTGGTCTAATCTTAAGAAAAGAAATCTTATAATGCTAATTAGATCAATCAGCCTAATTAGCATAAGGATTAATAATGTTCATAATCAAACCTATAACAAAAGAAGAAGCTACCGGTGAGTTAAAAACGATATACAAGATCATAAAGAAAAAGCTTGGATTTGTTCCGCCGCATTTTGAGCTTCTTGGAACTTTGGATATATCAAAACTGAAAGATTTTTTACAATACAATGAATATATGACAAATCATCCTAAAATTGATGCAGATATTTTGCCAATATTACGGCTTTATATAGCTACAAAAGAGTGTAGAAGTTATTGCATAGGCCTAAATACCAAGTTGCTTTTGGCAAAAGGGATAGACGTTAAAAATATAAATGATAATTTGTCGAGTATTGTATTTAAAGATAACCAAAAATTACTTTTAGATAAAACTATCAAGGCCATTTATGATACCGAGAACTTTGGAGCAGATGATCTCGGTGAACTTTATAAAGCAGATTTTAGTGATAAGGATTTCTTTGATATATTAGGCTATACGATAAATTTTATGTCAAATAGCAAAATTATAGAAGTGTATTTGAGAAAATAGATTATTTTGAATTTTAGAAAAATATAAACCATATGATGAAAAAAATTAGGAGAAGCTATGGCACAAGTGAAAATATACGGACGTAAAAAAGCATTAGAAAACAGTAAAAAAAGACTTTCTGATACGATTCATGAGGCTGTAGTAGAGGTACTGAAATTTCCGAGGGAGAAAAAATATCATCGTTTCATAGCATTGGATGACAATGATATGATTTTCCCGGATGAAAAGAGCGGATCATATATGGTCATCGAGATTATTATGATGAGTGGCAGATCACAGGAGACTAAAAAACGACTGATAAAAACCTTATTTCAAGAAATAGAAAAAGAGCTTGGCATAACGATGAACGATATAGAAATTTGTATCATAGAATCTCCTGCATGTAATTGGGGATTTCGTGGAAAATGCGGAGATGAGATATCTTTGAATTATCAAGTAGAGGTCTGATCAAATCTATCGAAGTTTATCTAATCTTATGGTGAATAGTTAAGGAGAAAAGATAAATAAACTTACTATTGAACAAATAAAATGAATTATGTAATAATAATTTACTATGTATTTATGTTATAATTAATCATAAAAATCAAAGAAAGGAATTCCCATGAAAGGCAATCAAGTTGTTTGGTTTGAGATATATGTCCAGGATATGCAAAGAGCAAAGACTTTTTATGAAGCAGTTTTTGAAAGCAAACTCACTCAATTAAAGTCTGAACATATGCCTGAAGATATGGAATATTATGTTTTTCCTATGGAGGATAACAAATACGGCACAGCCGGGGCATTAGTAAAAATGGATGGATGTGAAATAGGCACAAGTGGAACAATTGTTTATTTTGGCTGTGATGATTGTGCTATAGAATCAAGCAAAGCTGTACAAAATGGAGGCAAGATAGCCCACGAAAAATTTTCTATTGGCGAAAATGGATTTGTAGCTTTGATAAATAATACAGAAGGCAACATGATCGGTTTGCATTCTATGCAATAATTGCAAAATAAATCGCAAAGGCTTATACTTTTATTGGTAATAATAGCGTATTTTTAAAATACACCGCTTGGCGGTTTTTAGATTGAGTATTTGCTCTTTTATATGCAAAAAATAATACTGAAATATCTGCTTATAGGATGAGTGCATCTGCTTTAAAAGACTGATAATGAGAGTTACAAGAGACTAAAAGAGATTTTATTTGATGCACAATAAACAGGAATATACAAATGACTTTACAACTTGAAAATATAGTAATAACCGGCAGAACTTTTGAAGAGTATAGTGCCTTTTTTGATCTGGATTTAGAGAATTTAAAAGGCAAAAAAGTTTTAGATTGTCCAAGCGGTGCTAGTTCATTTGTAGCAACGCTAGACAAAAATGATATAGAAGCAAAAGGAGTAGATGTTATCTATGAGTTTGATAAAGATAGCATCGAATCCCAAGGGATTAAAAGTATAGAAAAAATCTATAAAGACACATCATGGATGGATGCGTATAAAATGGATTTTTATAAATCAAAAGAAAATCATAGATTTCAAAGAGAAAGCGCATTAAAGGCTTTTATAAGTGATTATAACAAAGAAAACTATATGCTTGCCAAGCTTCCAAATTTGCCGTTTGAAAATGATAGTTTTGATGTGATCGTATCTTCACATTTACTTTTTGTATATGATGATAGATTAGATTTCAAGTTTCATAAAAATTCTATTTTAGAGATGTTGAGGGTTGCAAAAGAGGTGAGGATTTTTCCGTTGGTTGATTTTAAAAACAGCAGAGTCAATGAAGAAAAAAACTTTTCACCTTTTGTTTATCAGCTTTTAGAAGAGCTCTCAAATTTTAAATGTGAGATTTTAAAAACAGATTTTGAATTTCAGCCAAGAGCGAATTTTTACTTGAAAATCATGAAAAAAAATTTAGAAGGATCCCATGAAACCACAATTTGAAATAAAAGACATAAACATCATAAACGATATTTTGGCAAGCGATGAATACGATAGTGTAAAAATAAAAAGTCATAGGATTTTGTTTTGATTTATATCATTCGGCATTTCAAGGTCAAAGATAACTCAAAGATATGGTTAAATTCAAGAGAATTTAATGATTGGGTTGAAAAGTATGATTTATTTGAGCTTGAATATTTAAATATCTATTTGCCATCAAAAATAGATAAAGCCTATGTTTCTTCGCAAACAAGAGCAATCAAAACAGCAGAGCATCTAGGGATTGCATATCAAATAAGTGACTTGCTGGCAGAAGTTAAGTCAAAGGCTTTTATAAACACGAATATTAGGCTTCCAAAATGGTTATGGCTGTTTGTTGATAGAGTATTGTGGTATTTTAATGTTACTTCGTATGAAAATAGAGATATGACACACAAAAGAATCAATGAGTTTATTGAGAAGATTGATTTAAGCGATGATATTTTTATAATAACGCATGGTTTTTTTATGAAACAAATTGTTAGAAAATTTAAAAGCTTAGGTTTTTTAGGAGACTTTGATATTAGGCCCAAAAATGGCAAGATTTATGAATTGGCAAAAAGATAACACTTATATAATAATCATTTGGAGTGCCAAGACCTATCGGGTAGTATAATCTCTTGACATATAGTATCAAAAATGATACCATATCATAATAATAAGTATCAAAAATGATACTTTATGGAGAGTGAAATGAAAATATCTATATTAAAAGAATTAAAAAAACAAAAAGAGGCACTTTCTATGCCTTATGAATCAATAGCTATCCGTTCAGGCGTTGGCATAGCTACAGTTAAAAGAGCATTGGGTGGATATGATGTATCTCTTAATACTTTGGACAAGATTGCTATGGCTTTAGATTGCGAGATAAGTATCAAGCCTAAAACTTTACCAAAAAGTTTATATAATGCTCAAATAGAAAAAAAAGCACAAGAGATTGTTGGTCGTGTAATTCATACTTCAGCACTGGAAAATCAAACCGTTGATATCAAAGCTCAACAAAAAATGTTAGCTCAAGCTAAAGCCATAATAGCTAAAATGCCAAAATCACAGGTTTGGGGATGATAGTTTTTGACAAAGAGGGCGAAACTCCTCTTGATGATATATCGGGATTGAAATTTAAAAATATTGCAACTAGAAAAGAGCTAGATGAGGTTGAAGCCCAAAATATTTTGAAAGCTTATATTAAATACACTCTTAATCCATCCAAACTCAAAAATGTAGTTTTTGATTTGAATTTTTTTCGTAAACTCCATAAGGATATGTTTAGTGATGTTTGGAGTTGGGCAGGGGATTTTCGTACAACCCAAACTTCTATCGGAGTAAATGCGAACGCCATTCATCAAAACCTCTATCAATTACAAGATGATTTAAAATTTTGGGAAGAAAATTGGGATTATAGAGATACAGCAGTGAGATTACATCATGGTTTGGTAAAAATTCATCCATTTTTAAATGGCAATGGCAGATGGGCAAGGCTTGCAACAGATTTATGGCTATTTAAAAATGGGCATAATGTTTTATTATGGGGCGAAAACATTACTGAAATGTCTATCATAAGGAGCGAGTATATATCTGCATTACAGGAAGCCGATAATGGGATTTATGAGAGGCTAAAAGAGTTTATGTTCACTAAGCAGTAAAAGAAGGAATTTTGTAATGAAACCACAATTTGAGATAAAAGATAAAAACATCATAAACGATATTTTGGCAAGCGCCCAGTATGGCACTTTGGCTCTGTGTGAAGATAATATCCCATATAGTATGCCTGTAAATTTTGTCAATATAGAAGATATTATATATATTCATGGTTCAAAAAATGGACGAAAAGCAGATATGATCAGTCAAAATTCATCATGTTCGTTTAGTGTTGTAGAGCCTTATTCTATGATACAGTCATATTTTAGCTCAAGCGAGGGACTTGCATGCCCTACAACGCATTTTTTCAGATCAGTAAGCATCCAAGGCAAGATAGAAGTTGTAAGTGATTATGATGAAAAAGTTTTGGCTTTGGAACTGCTCATGAAAAAGCTTCAAAAGGAGGGCGGTTATAAGCCCATGAGTGACGAAGTGTATGAAAAAATGATAAATGCCACACAAGTATATAAAATAGTCCCATCAGATATAAAAGGCAAGGTAAAACTAGGGCAGCACTTACCACAAGAAAGATTCGATATGATACTAGAGCATTTAGCCCAAAGAGGAAGCAAGATAGATAAACTCACTATAGAACAGATGAAAGCGATGAGATATGCAAACGAAAATAGCGACAATAGATGATATAGATGAGGTTTTAAAGCTTCATTATAAATATCAGATAGATTCTATAAAAGAAGAAGATAAAAAAGACGGCTTTGTCACGACTCCTTTTACCAAAGAACAATTAACGAAACTGATAAAAGAAGAGCAAGGATTGTTTATAACACTCAAAGATGACGAGGTTGTTGCTTATGTGATGGCCGCATCATGGGAATTTTGGTCGGCTTGGCCTATGTTCGCTTACATGATAAAAGATTTGCCAAATTTAGAGTACATCGGTCAAAAACTAAGTACCAAAAACTCATATCAATATGGCCCTGTCTGCATAGACAAATCAGTGCGCTCAAGCGGGGCGCTAGAAGAGATTTTTGAGTTTGCCAGAAATGAAATGTCAAAAAGATATCCAATACTAGTTACATTTATCAATAAGATCAATCCAAGATCATATGAGGCACACACAAGAAAAATAGGGCTTGAAGTAATAAAAGAGTTTGAATATAATGGTAATAATTATTATGAACTAGTGTATGATACAAGTAAGCAAATAAAACGATAAAATATATAATGAAGTAAGAGATAAATGAAATACTCACAAATATTTAAAAATCCAATCATTAGAGGTTTGACCACTATCCAGTTTCTGAGCTATTTTGGCACCGTATTTTCCCACGTGGCTATAGCTTCCTTGTTGGTTAAGCTTGGAGCCGGAGCGGATATGATAGCCATGATCTTTATTGCCATTTTGCTTCCAAGCCTTGTGTTGGCTCCAATTAACGGTTACATCATAGACAGGTTTGAGTTCAAAAAACTTATTTTGGTGTTGCTTGGCATCGAGATGAGTATGACGATATGTTTTATGTTTGTAAACACTTTGGAGTATATTTGGCTGCTTTGGACATTTTTGTTTGTAAGGTCCATCGCAGGTACTATCATATTCACAGCAGAGATGTCTTACCTGCCAAAAGTTATATCAGGAGACACTCTCAAAGCGGCAAATGAAGTCCACAGTATTATCTGGTCAAGCACATTTGCTTTTGGCATGGCTCTTGGCGGGCTTAGTACATATTATATTGGTTATATTGGTACGTTTATGATGGATTTTTCATTTTATCTCATAGCGTTTTTTGTGATGTTAAAATTGCCTATTGAGGTCATACGAAACAAGGCTCAAAGCGCCTGGAGTGCTACAAAAGAGGTATTTGGATATATTAGAGCAAATCCAAAATTGGTTCATATTATGATACTTCATTCAAGTGTCGGGCTTACTGCTTTTGATACCATTGTTACGCTTCTTGCAAAAACTGAATATAAATATGTCATAGCAGTTCCGCTTGCTATCGGTTGGATAAACTTTTCAAGAGCAATCGCTCTTATGATAGGACCTGTAGTCTTTGGCAAACATATCAAAATGAATAATTTATGGATAGTTATGATATTGCAAGGGATTACTATAATCATATGGGCTTATTTGCAATACGATTTTTCGCTTTCACTCTTTAGTATGTTTTTTGTTGGTTTGTTTACCACTTCTATATGGTCATTTACATACTATCTGCTTCAGCAAAATACTGATTCAGAGTTTCTCGGCAGAGTAGTATCTTATAATGATATGGTCTTTATGGCAGTTGGTGTAAGTATGACATATACAATAGGAAAAATGGCAAATGCAGGAGTGGCACTAAGCCATATAAGTATGATGATAGGAGCTATATTTTTCTTGGTCGCATTTTATGCTTATACGCTGAGAGATAAAATCACTATATGGGAAAGCAAAAGTTTAGGTGAGCAAAAAGCCCCATTTATAGATAAAATCTAATTGGCCATTGGTTTATTGTATAATTATAACAATAAAATTATAGTGAGAATAGATGAGACTTGATGTATATTTGGTAGAAAATGGTTACTTTGAAAGCAGAAATAGAGCACTAGAGGCTATAAAGTCAGGGAAAGTCAAAGTAGACGGCAAAGTAGCCAAGCCATCAACACAGTGCGATGAAAATAGTAATGTAGAAGTAGAAAACGAAAAATTTTACGCCAGCAGAGCAGCTAGAAAACTTGAAGCTTTTTTGGATGAACACGCAGTAAGTTTGGAAGGCAAAGAAGCTTTGGATATAGGCTCAAGCACAGGAGGATTCGCTCAGATTTTACTTGAAGGCGGAGTGGAGAGTTTGGCTTGCGTGGATGTAGGGACAAATCAGCTTCATTTTAGCATCAGGGATGATGGCAGAGTTGCGGTTCATGAAAATTGTGATATAAGGAATTTTAAACCTGATGGTAGATTCGAAATCATCAGTTGTGATGTCTCTTTTATATCTTTATTGGAGATCATAGACTCCATAGATCGTCTAGCAGACCAAAATGCCGATATAATCTTGCTCTATAAACCGCAATTTGAAGTAGGCAGACTTGCCAAAAGGGACAGCAGAGGAGTGGTGGTAGATCTAGATGCAATTGCACGCACAAAAGAAGCATTTGAAGAGAGTATATCAAAGCTTGGATGGACATTAAAAGAGTGCTTACCATCAAAAGTGCAAGGCAAAGAGGGCAATCAAGAGTTATTCTATCATTTTATCAAAGGTACGTTGTGATAACTTCTATTGCCATAGGTGCTTTTGACGGTGTGCATTTGGCTCACAAGGTACTTATTGACAGTGTTGATGCTGTGGCCATAATAGAGCGAAATAGCGGCGTATTGACCCCAGGATACATAAGAACAAGGTATATAGACAAACCATCTTGTTTTTATCATTTTGACAAAATAAGAGAACTTTCTGCCGAAGCCTTTTTGTCGCGGCTCAAAGAAGACTTTCCAGGTTTAGCCAAAATTGTAGTGGGATATGATTTTCATTTCGGAAAAGATAAAAAAGGGGATGTTAAATTGCTTGAAAAGCTCTTTGACGGAGAGGTGATAGTAGTTGATCCTATAAAATCAGATGGCATAGCCGTGCATTCTCGTGTGATAAAAGATCTCATAAAAAATAGCGAGATAAAGAAGGCTAATATCCTGCTTGGCAGAAGCTATCAAATTTGTGGTGATGTAATAAGAGGTCAGGGAATTGGAGGCAAAGAGCTTGTTCCTACTCTTAATATAGACCCAAAAGAGTACCTGCTTCCAAAAGACGGAATTTATGCAACGAATACAAAACTAGGTGATATTTGGTATAAAAGTGTAAGCTTTATAGGCCACAGAGTAAGTACTGACGGCAAATTTGCTGTTGAAACACATATTATAGATAATGATATACATAACGTCAATGATTCAATAGAGATAAGTTTTGAAGATTTCATAAGAGAAAATAGGAAATTCGATGATTTTGGCGAATTGAAAAGACAAATCGAAGACGATATTTTAAAAGCAAAAGAGATTATATGAAAAACAAAGATAAAGTATTTGAAATAGAGCCTCAAAAACAGTTTGAGTTTGATGAATCTGTAGCAACAGTTTTTGATGATATGCTGAGTCGTTCCGTACCGTTTTATGATGAGGTGCAAAAGCTTATTATTTCATTGATATTAAAACAGCAAGATGATAATAAAAAAGTGTTGGATCTTGGCTCGTCAACTGCTAAATTTTTGATAGATTTACATTGTCAAATGAGCAAAAAGATGACACTAAAAGGCATTGACAATTCTGAAGCAATGCTTGTTCAATCAAGAGCAAAATGCAAGGCATATGGTGTGAATATAGAGTTGGAATACGGGGACATAATCACATGTGATTTTGGAATTCAAGACTTTATAGTTGCCAATTATACTTTACAATTTATTCGTCCGATCCAGAGAGTGTCACTTGTCAAAAAAATATATGATTCTTTAGAAAATGGTGGAGTATTTTTGTTTTCAGAAAAAGTAGTTTTCGATGAAAAAAAACTCGATAAAGTTATGATAGATATTTATTATGATCACAAGAAAGCCCAAGGATACAGCACTTATGAGATAACAAAGAAACGAGAAGCATTGGAAAATGTGCTTGTGCCTTACACAATTAGCGAAAACATTCAGATGTGCAAAGAAGCAGGATTTGATAAAATAAATACTGTATTCCAATGGGCTAATTTTGTGACCTTTATTGCTTACAAATCATAATCATAATTTGGAGTTATTCACACCTTTTTTATATTTTTTAATAGGGCTTATTCACATTGTGAAAAATGATAAAAATCATAATTAAATTCATCTAAAAAATTTTACAAAAGTTAAATAATCCATTAATTTTAAAACTTTCTAATAAGTTGCTCAAATATGATATGAAAAATTTGACATTTTTTTTTAATAAGGTATAATCTTGCATTAATTTTTTGAAGGACATTATCATGAGTTGGAGACCAAATAGCTGGAGAGACTTTCCTATTAAGCAACAACCAGTCTATCCGGACCAAAATGCATTAAAAACTATTGAAGCAGAACTTGCTACTTATCCGCCTTTGATATTTGCCGGAGAAGCGCGTAATTTAAAAGCCGATCTTGCCCGTGCGGGCAGAGGAGAAGCTTTTTTGCTTCAAGGCGGGGATTGCGCAGAGAGTTTTTCGAATTTTAATGCTTCATCGATCAAAAATCTTTTTAAATTGATGCTACAAATGAATATGGTACTTATGTATGCTTCCGGTAAACCGATTATTAAAGTAGGAAGAATAGCCGGACAATTCGCCAAGCCTCGCAGTAGTGATTTTGAAGAGGCAAATGGTGTTAGCTTGCCTAGTTACCGCGGTGATATTATCAACGATATCGAATTTACCTCTGAAGCTAGAGTCCCCGATCCGGCCCGCATGCTTAAAGCTTACAACCAATCAGCTGCTACGATGAATTTGCTCCGAGCGTTTTCAAGGGGCGGTATGGCTGATCTAGAACAAGTTCATCAATGGAATCTGGATTTTATCCAAGATCATGCGCTTGGTAAAAAATACGATGAACTAAGCAGCAAGATAGATGATGCAATGAGATTTATGTGTGCATGCGGCTTGGAAGTCAAAAATCTTCCGCAACTTCATCAAACGACACTTTATACATCCCATGAAGCATTATTGCTCAATTATGAAGAAGCACTTACTAGAAAAGACAGCTTGACTGGTGATTGGTATGATTGCTCTGCTCATATGCTCTGGATAGGTGATCGTACAAGAGATTTGAACGATGCCCATATTGAGTATTTTAGAGGCATACAAAACCCAATTGGATGCAAAGTGGGACCAAGCATGCAAGAAGATGAGCTGATATCTTTAATTGACGCGTTAAACCCAAATAATGAAGAAGGAAGATTAAATCTTATTGTTCGTATGGGAGCATCTAAGATAAGTGAGCATTTTCCTCGTTTGTTGAGAAAAGTAAAATCTGAAGGCAGAAACGTAGTATGGTCTATTGACCCTATGCACGGTAATGTGGAAAAAGCAAGTTCCGGGTTTAAAACTAGAGATTTTGATAATATTCTAAGCGAAGTCAAACAGTTTTTTGCTATTCACGAAAGCGAAGGCACCATTGCAGGCGGCATACATCTTGAAATGACCGGCGATGACGTAACAGAGTGCACGGGAAGCCAAAGCTGTGCCATTACTGCTGAAGGGCTTTCTAGCCGTTATCATACGCAATGTGACCCAAGGCTAAATGCAAAACAAGCATTAGAGCTCGCATTTATGCTTTCAGATACAATAGCCAAAGCAGGAAAATAATCGAACCCTCTGAACAATTATCGTTTTAGATCCTGAAATAAGTCCAGGATGACAGGTGATGTCATTCTGAGAACACGAAGTGTTTGTGAGAATCTAAAAAAAAGAGATATTTACGAAATCTAAAGATTTCTCAAGATGACAAAACCACACATTTTTTGAAAAATCGAGTCATCTTGCACAGGTGAAAATAAATTTGTTTATTTATAATATGATCTTTCTTACAGTAAGAAAGCTTTTTTCATAGCTTGTTCTATTTGATCTAAAGTAAACTTATGATCTGTAAAATAATCAAATGCCAATACACCTTGATTTAGCAGCATAGCACTTCCGTCTTGAGTTGGTTTGTTAGCTTGTTTGGCAAGCTTTAAAAATGGAGTATCTTTGCCATAAATGACATCTATGCAGCTTTTTGCATTATTTATTAGAGGTTGCAGTATAGATATTGGAGCCGGCAAGTTGTCATCTTGTAAGCCGGCAGATGTCATATTGGCTATTAGGTTAAATGAAGCATTTGGCGGCAGAGTTTCATAATCATAGCATTCAAATCCATTTTGGATAAATGGCACTAATCGTTCGGGCGTACGATTAAGAATAGCAACTCTATAGCCGGCCTCTCTTAACAAAATGCTAGTTGACATAGCCGTACCACCGGCGCCAAGCAAAAGAATGGTTTTTGTACTGCTGTCAATTGCTTTTAAAAATCCGGGACCGTCCGTATTGTACCCATGTAATTTACCGTCTCTTAATACAATTGTATTTACTGCTTTAACTTTGTTGGCAAATTCATCGCACCAATCGCATGCTTCAAATGCAGCTTCCTTGTGAGGAACGGTTATATTGGCTCCGCTAAGTCCAAGAGATAAAAAAGTCTTACGCAAACGCTGACCATCTTCGAGTAGATAGCGGCCATAGCATCCATTGTATCCTAGAAGATAAAATGCAAAATTATGCATTAGCGGTGATTTGGAGTGTGATACCGGATTGCCAAAAATGGCAAATAACTCTGAAAGCATAAATTATACTTTTTCTAACTCTTGGAGTGTGGCTACAAGAGCACCAAGTTTATTATTGACCTCCAAAAATTCCAGCTCCGGTTTAGAGTCAGCTACGACTCCTGCTCCTGCTTGAAGTGTGATCTTGTCAGGCTGAATGAGAGCTGTACGGATGGCAATCGCTGAATCCATATTGCCGTTGAATGCAAAATATCCTACACACCCGCTGTAAAAGCCTCTTTTTAATCCTTCAAAATGCGCTATGAGTTCCATAGCTTTGATTTTTGGAGCTCCTGTCATTGTCCCGGCAGTAAATGTAGCAGCAAAAAGATCAAACATATCTTTGCCGTCATTTAATACGGCTTCCACATCAGATACCATATGCATTACATGACTATATTTCTCTACTCTCATCATGTCCGTGACTTTCACGCTTCCTGTTTGTGCTACACGGCCTACATCATTTCGTCCAAGGTCAATGAGCATCAGGTGCTCTGCACACTCTTTTGGATCACTGAGCATTTCCAGTTCAAGCTCTTTGTCTCTTTGGCTGTTTTTGCCTCTTTTGCGGGTGCCTGCAATTGGACGCAGTAAAATATTGCCGTCATTTAGTCTGATCATTACTTCAGGAGATGAACCGCAAATTGCAAAATCTTCATATTCTAGTAAAAATAGATATGGAGACGGGTTTTTAGATCTTAGCAATCTATAAAAACTAATAGGATCAACCAAACCATATTGTGTATATCTATTTGATATAAGTATTTGGAAAATATCTCCGGCACGAATATGCTCTTTTGATTCTTCTATAAGGGATTTAAATTTTTCTTCATTGATATTTAATCCGCCGTCTTGAAGTATTGCTTTTTGAAGTTGCGCAGGAGAATGAGGTTTTCGTAGTAATGTTTCTATATGTTCCAATGCATTATTCAAAGAGTCATCATTTTGGATTATAGTAAGAGTAGCATTTTTGTGAGAATAGCCTATGATAATTTTTGGACGAATAAGATCTAGATCGGGAGTATTTAAAGTATCTTTTAAATTGTCCATGCTTTGAGCCAATACAGGTTCAAATACCTTGACCATATCATAACCTATAAAACCTATAAAACCGTCAACAAAACTAAAACCTGCTTTTTTACTGAGTGATTGATAATGTATCTTGTCTATAGAAGAATAATACGATTTGAGAAAAGCAAAAGGATCTTCATCTATAGGTTTGGCAATACCGGTATTATCTGTATAAGTAGTTTTGCTGTCTTTGTATGTCAATCTCTCTTTGGTGCCGATGGCTATAAAGCTAAAGTTTCCTTCGCTATTATTGACTACGCTTTCAAATAGCATAGTAACTTCATTTGGGAAAATAGCTTTTAGCTCCCCATATAGCGCTACAGGGGTTAGTTGATCAAAAAGAATAGTTTTCAACAAAATAAAGCCTTATTGTTTAATTATAAAGGCAGATGGATTGATGCGATTTTTAATCTCTTTTAATTCTTTTTCCGCTTGTGCTCTGGTATCAAACGGTCCAATGAGAAATTTTGAAATTGTAGTTTGGCCTTGTTGGGAAGTTTTAACTTGATAATTATATTTGCTATTTTTTATAACAGACAAAAATGTTTCGTTGGGCTTTGAAGAAAAAGATCCGACTTGAATAAAAAATGTTTCTTTTTTTGTTTCGGTTATGCTATTGTTTTTTACTTTTGTTGTTTCAGTTATACTTTTATTCTCTACTTTAGTCGGTTTAATTATGCTTTTATTCGCTTCTTTTGTTTCTAAAGGCTTGGCTGCTTTTGGCGGTACGGTAGTTGTGTTTTGGAGTTTTTTATTAATAATTTCCGGGATATCGGCAGGTTTTGCATTTATTATTTGAGTATCTGGAGTTATGTTGGCATCTGTTGATGTACCAATCGCAGCTGAAGAAATATTTACATCATTAGTGACATTTGTTTCAAGCTGTAAGTCAGGATTTGCTGTTTGTGTATAATTTTGCTCATTTATAAGTGGAGTTTTGCTTGGCTCTTCTAGGAGTATTTTTGTTGAAAATATGGCTATTATAAGTACAATAATAATCAATATAATGGTTGTCAAAATACTTTTTATATTATTTTTTGATTTCTTTTCCATGCTATCAATAATCAAATCATCAAGATTGTTATGATCTTTCATGATGTTTTCTCCAAATATATAATTTAAAAAGATTATACCATGATTTTATTTTTAACTTCTTGTTTGTCGTTAATTAGTTTGAATTAATAATATCAAGTTTTTTATCGTAAATAGTCGTTTGTGCACCATAAAATCCCAAAAGAGTGTGCGGTAAATTTACATGCGAATAAGAACTATTTTGTTGTTGTTTTAGAGTGTTTAATGAAATTCGTTTTTGTGTCTTTTCTCCAAGCCATATCATCATGCCGATATGTGTTTGAGCGTCAGGAGCAATAAGTTTAGGCAATCCATGTAGATAAACTCCATTTTCTCCCAAAGACTCACCGTGGTCGCTGGCATAGAACATGGCTGTTTGGAATGTGTTGTCATTTTGTTTTAAAAGCTCTATGACTTTAGTTAAGAAGTCATCTGTATAAAGTATAGCATTGTCATAGGCATTACTAAGCTCTTCTTTTGTGCATTGCTCTAATTGGTTTGTTTTGCAAGTAGGTGTAAATTTCTCATAATTTTTTGGGTATCTCTTGTAATATGCCGGACCGTGATTACCCATTTGGTGTAAAACTATCAGTATGTCACCATTTTTATGGCTGTCAATATAGGCTTGTAAGTCCAATAACATCCCTTCATCTCTGCACTCATTGCCTTCGCAAACAGTATTGGTTTCAGGTGTTCTGAAATTTTCATATTTGAGTCTAACTGCCACGCCCTTGGAGTCTGAATTGTTATCTCTCCATAATACATTCACCCCAGCCCTGTTGAGCACATCTAGAACGTTCTCTTGAGATCGTGCTTTTTCTGTATCGGCACCACCATTTCCGAGAAATGAAAACATACAAGGCACAGATACTGCAGTGGATGTACCGCATGACGTTGCATCTGTAAAATTGACAAGATCAGATTCTTTTTTTAGTTTTGGATTTGTGTCCCTAGAGTATCCATTGAGTGAAAAATGGTCAGCCCTCGCAGCTTCGCCAACTACCATAATCATCAGTTTTCTATCATTATTAGGTACTATTTTGACATCTGTTCCCAGCTTGGTAAACGTAGTATTCTTTGGGAAAAAGGCCGTTCCGGCGTATTTGCCGATGTTATAGATCGGGAACGTAGGATTTGTATAGAATCTAAGAGGTTTATGTTCTCTAAAAAATGAAGAATAATATGAGCCAAATACCAATATAGTTATTGCTATAACAGATATGGATAGCGTAGAGATCAAAGCTTTTATTTTTAGAGATTGTCTAAAAGATGTATTGATGAGCGGTTGTTTGTATATGTAAATTGACGGCAAAATAGCCAAAAACAAAACAAAGATCACAAGCTGCCAGCTAAATAGGTCAAGTGATTCATTTACATTTGTCTGGACTGCATTTTGTATCATGCTGTCATCTATAACAACTTGATACGAATGCATAAAATATGCAGAAAATGCGGCTATGATCATGAAAGTTATCAAAAAAGGTTTAGTTGTATATTTTGAACTCAAAAGTGTAAATAACAAAATCAATAGACTAAAAAGTACCACACCCAAAGAGATTAAAAATAATATATTTGCACTATTGAACGGATATATTTCTGTAACTTTTGAAAAAAAAGTAAAATTAGTAAATAATACTAAAAATAGTGAAATTATAATTATTAGTCTAGTTGTTGATATCGGCTTCATTTTTTTCTTTCTAAAATAATATATTACACTTTTCCCTTAATATCTTGGGATAAAATAGATGCTAGGTATTTATTTGTTTTTTTAGCTGTTATATATATCGCCATATCTGCAAAGAATTATTATAATGATTATAAGCAATAATACATAAAGCGTGATATTGTATTAAAAAACAGTTAACCATTACTTAATGCGTTGGTTTAGTTCCAAGATCTGATAAGGCAAAGTAACAATATTATAAGCTTCAGGTAGATTTTTGCTTGGCAATGTGCGCCACTCTACAGGAAGCTTGATAGCTAAAAGATTTGAGATCTTTTCAAGCTTCTTGTGTGCTTCTTGCAGTTTGATTTTTGGAGTTGGTATAAAAATCTGCAAATGTCTATCGGTTTTGCCTTTAAACATATAAAAAGATCTGATATCCATAGAGTTGAAAAGTTGTTTTACCGTATGAAAAAACCTCATTGGCTCATCGCCTTTATATTCCAAAACAAGGAGATTCGTATAATTATCCTTCAATAAAGGAGCGGCTATAACCATCTCTTTTTTTAGATGTTGAGTTAAGACAGTGTTGTCTAACTCTTCATCTATTCGCTCAAATTTTGCATAAAACGTACGATTGTCAAATGATATCTTTTCAACAATATATGGTCTTTTAATATAATAATGGGATCTATTGAATCCCAAGGCATCCAAAATAATATTCAATCAGACCTCTAATAGATAGGCTTAGTATACATAACAAATTTGCCGGCAAGCTCTTTCATCTCTTCTTTGATGTTGGCGTGTAGTTGTGTATCTTCAATATTATCTAGCACATCAGCAATTTTATTGGCAATAATTTCAAATTCGGCTTCTTTCATTCCTCTGCTTGTAAGAGCTGGCGAGCCTATACGGATACCGGATGTCACAAACGGACTGCGAGTTTCTCCCGGAACTGTATTTTTATTGACCGTGATCCCAGCATTGCCAAGTGCAGCGTCGGCATCTTTACCGGAAAACGGTTTATTTAGAAATGATACAAGTACCAAGTGGTTATCAGTACCATTGGATACGATATCATATCCTCTTTTCATGAGCACATTTGCCAGTACAGAAGCATTTGCTTTGACTTGTTTTGCGTATACTTTCCACTCAGGACTTAGATTGTGTTTGAAACCGACAGCTTTGGCTGCGATTACGTGCACAAGCGGCCCGCCTTGGATACCAGGAAATATAGCAGAATTGATTTTTTTAGCTATCTCTTCATCATTTGTGAGTATCATTCCGCCTCTTGGACCAGCCAATGTTTTATGAGTAGTGGTAGTTACTACATGTGCATGCGGGAATGGGCTAGGGTGTTCGCCTGCAACTACTAATCCAGCTATGTGAGCGACGTCAGCGAACAATAGAGCATTTACACTATCAGCGATCTCTCTAAATCTAGCAAAATCAATCTCTCTAGCGTAAGCTGAAGCACCGCAAACTATGATCTTTGGCTGTACTATTTTGGCAATCTCTGCTACTTCGTCATAGTTGATACGGCCATCAAGCTCAACGCCGTAAAAGAAGCTTTGATAGTTTTTGCCGGAAAAGCTTACTTTGCTTCCGTGCGTAAGATGTCCGCCGTGACTTAGATCCATACCAAGTATCTTGTCGCCTGCCTGAAGAAGTGCAGCATACACTGCACCGTTTGCTTGGCTTCCAGAATGCGGTTGTACGTTGGCATATGAACATCCAAAAAGTTGACAAGCTCTGTCAATTGCCAACTGCTCTACTGTGTCTGCATATTCGCATCCGCCATAATATCTTTTCCCAGGATAACCTTCTGCGTATTTATTAGTAAATACGCTGCCCATTGCTTCCATTACTGCAGGGTGTGTAAAGTTTTCACTAGCTATCATCTCTAAGTGATTTGTTTGTCTTTCTAATTCTTGCTCTATAGCATGAAATATCTCTGGGTCAAATTGTTCCATTGCGTAACTCATGTTTTTCCTTATTTTAAAATTTAATCGATATTTGTATGCAAAGATGTCTCAGGTCTCATGGCTGGGAATAGAAGTACATCTCTGATAGAGTGTTGATTGGTAAGCATCATAACAAGTCTATCAACACCTATTCCTTCTCCTGCTGTTGGCGGCATCCCATAACTCAAAGCTCTTACGTAATCCAGGTCCATATGCATAGCTTCATCGTCTCCTGTGACTTCTTTTGCTGCTACTTGGGCTTTAAATCTCTCATATTGATCAATAGGGTCATTAAGTTCACTAAATCCGTTTGCTATCTCTTTGCCGGCAATAAAAAGTTCGAAACGTTCAGCAATATCGGGGTTGGTATCACTTCTGCGAGCAAGCGGAGAGATATCTATAGGAAAATCTGTGATAAAGGTAGGATTTATTAGTTTGTCTTCTACAAAAGCATCAAAAAGTTCTGCCTGGAGATATCCAAGAGATAAATTTTCATCTACTTTTATATTGTTTGCTTTTAGATATTCCAAAGCTTTTGCTCTGTCGGTTGCAACTTCGCTAGGTACTCCACCTATAGAGGTAAGTGCATCAATGTATCCTATTTTGGCAAAAGGTGTTTTGAAATCAATTTCAAATTCGCCATACGGAAGTTTATTTGGCAAGTTAAGTTCACTAAACAAATATCCAAATAACTCTTCGGTGATCTCCATTAAATGGGTATAACAATGATAAGCCCAATAGAATTCTATCATAGTAAATTCCGGGTTATGAGTGTGGTCCATACCTTCATTTCTAAAGTTACGGTTGATTTCAAAAACCGCATCCATACCTCCGACTATGAGTCGTTTAAGGTAAAGTTCCGGTGCAATTCTGAGGTACCTTGATACATCAAGTGCATTATGATGCGTGACAAACGGTCTTGCATTTGCTCCTCCCGGGATTGGGTGAAGCATAGGAGTTTCAACTTCTAAAAATGTTTTGCTCTCAAAAAATCTACGGATCAAAGAGACTATGCGGCTTCTAAGTACAAATACATCTTTTACCTCGGGATTCATGATCATATCCAGATATCTTTGTCTATATCTAAGCTCTTGATCTTGGAGGCCGTGAAATTTCTCTGGAAGCGGAGAGAGTGTTTTGGTTGTTATTTCAAGTGATGTACAGTGAAGTGTCAATTCTCCGGTTTGAGTCACAAAAGGATAACCTGTAGCAGTTACTATGTCGCCAACTTCTATGAGTTTTTTGATTTTGTTATAATAGCCTTCTGGCAGATCATCTCTGTTGTAATATATTTGAACCAAGCCTTGGCTATCTTGAATTTTGGCAAATGCAGCTTTGCCCATTATGCGAAGAAGCTTTATGCGTCCTGTTAGGGTGACGCTCTTTGTGGTATCTTTTTTTTGTCCTTCTTCTAATTCATGAAGATATTCATGTGTTTGCAGAAATGTATTAGAGTCCATTGAGGGGGCTACTACATTTGGGTATGGATTGATCCCCTCCGATTTTAGTTCATCTGCTTTTTTAATGCGTTCTTGAATATATGTATTTTCAAATATCAACTATTATTCCTTGTTCTTGTTGGATTTTTGGCATGATTGGCATATACCTATGATCTTCATTGTATGATCTGTCATTTGGAAATTGAATTTTTTGGCAATTTCTTGTTGACGTTTTTCTATGATATCATCATAAAATTCAGTGATAGCTCCGCATTGCTTGCAGACAAGATGATCATGATGTTTCTTGAGGCCAAATTCATATTTTTTACCCTGAGCACCGAATGATATGGATGTCACAAGCCCTGCTTCTTCTAATAATGAGAGTGTACGATAAACCGTGGCGATCCCGATTGTCATATCAGGGTATTCGATTTTAAGAGCATCATTTATTTCCTCTGGAGTAAAATGACCACTGTTTTCGTATAAAAATTTAATTATTAATTCTCTTTGTTTTGTGTATTTAAGCCCACTTTCTTTAATGATGGATTTAAATTTATCAAGCAATACATCGTAATCTATCATATCATCCTCGTCGTGTTGGATTCTTTGTTTTGGTTGTTATCATGCGGCAATTTATAGCTTGGAGTTATTGATGGTTTCAGTGAGTTTAGATTTAGTTTCTGCGGGTCTAAGTGTATTAAAAATGTTCCGGTTTTCAAAAGATATGGATATAAAATACTATCACTTGAGTATTTATTTAATGTATCTTTGAGTAGAGCAATATTTGAAAATATTGCTATGATAATGGCAAATATAACAAAATATTTACCACCGCCCGCAATAAAACCTAAAATATTATTGACAATTCCCAATCCGCTTGCGTTGATCAATTGTGACAGCAATGTTCCAAGCGAGAGTGCTCCTATCCAAACAATTGCCAAGACCGCAAAAAATCCACCCAAAGTCAATAATGTTTTATTTTCTATATAAACGACATAATCACTAATGAATGCTGCCATTGCAGTGGATAATCTTGAAGCTAGGAAGATCCCAAAAACAATACCCATTAGACCAAAAATTTCTTTAAAAAATCCACTTACAAACCCTTTTATTCCTACTAGAATAACAATAGAGCCTATAATTAAATCAAGTCGATTTAAGTCTTCCATGAAAGCCTTTTGGTTTGATATATGTAATGGGCGTATTGTATCATCTTATAGTAAAATAAATCTTAGAGATATCTTTAGTATAAGCCACCAGGCAATAGTTTAAAGAGTTCGTCCGGCTTGTTTGAATACTGTATTGCATTTTCTTTTGAGATGATTCCTTGCTTGACCAAAGAGACAAGAACCTGCGTTTGTGTTTGCATACCGCTCTCTTCTTGGCCCAGTTGCATTTGAGAATAAATTTGATGAACTTTTTCGTCGCGGATCAAGTTTGCTATTGCATGATTCATTATCATTATCTCTGAAGCTACTATTCTTCCGCCTTTGATTTTCGGTATAAGAGATTGAGCAATAACTGCGACAAGTGATGTAGAAAGCATAGCTCTGACTTGTGGCTGTTCTTCGCCTGGAAAAACATCTATGATACGGTTAAGGGTACTAGGAGCTGAATTGGTATGTAGTGTTGCAAATACAAGGTGCCCTGTTTCTGCGGCAGTCAATGCAGCAGCGATCGTCTCTTTGTCTCTCATCTCTCCGACTAGTATAACATCCGGATCTTGACGCATTGCATATTTTAGTGCATTGGCAAAAGAAGCCGTATCGTTACCGACTTCCCTGTGGGAAAATACGGATTTTTTATTAGTATGCACAAATTCTACCGGATCTTCGGCAGTAACTATATGTTTTTGTTGGTATTCGTTTATCTCATTAAGCATAGCTGCCAGTGTAGTAGATTTCCCAGAGCCCGTCGGTCCGGTAACCAAGATAATCCCCTTTTCTCGCTTAATCAGCTTTTTGTAAATTGGCGGAGAACCCAGATCATCCAACGATGGAATAATGATAGGAATCGGTCTAAAAGCAGCGCACATTTCTCCTAGGGCATGATAATAGTTAACCCTAAACCGGCCAATGCCTTTGAGCTCAAAAGAGAAGTCTAGCTCATATTCTTCTTCAAAATGTTTTTTTTGTTTATCTGATATAAAAGGAAAGCACATCTCTTCAATATCCTTGCCGGTAAGTTCCGGAGCATCAACGGGTTCAAGTTGTCCGTCTATACGAATGAGCGGTTTGGAGCGGCTGATCAGATGCAAATCCGATGCTTGACGTGTTATTACATCTTGAAGTAATTGAGATAAATTTTGTTCAGACATGATGCTTCTCTTTTATGTAAAATTGTTATTCAATAATAGCAGGCACAACGAAAAAATCATCTTCGCTTTGCGGAGCATGATCTAGTATGCTTTTTATTACTTCATCTTGTTTGAAAGGCACATCTTCTCTCATTGGCGTTCCGCCTGTTAGGGTAGAAAATGATGCATCAAGACCGCTTGTATCAAGCTCGCTTAGATTTTCAACATAAGCTACAATATCTGAGAGTTGATGAATGATCTCTTCTTTTTTATTATCATCAATTCTAAGATGTGAGAGTTTTTCCAGTTTTTCTAAAATTGTGTTATCTATCTGCACATTTTCCTCTTTATTTGAAGTTTTATTATTGTACATTAAATTTGTTTAAGATATAACTTTATAATATATATGCAAAGGATGTGATTATGTTGCAATCGTTAGATATGAGTTCGCCTGAATTTTTAGAAGAGATGGAAAAAACAAAACAATTTACAGATAAAGTTTGCGCTCAATTTGGTTTCGTCTATCATCCCAATGATGATGTAAACGAAGGTGTCACTATGGGTCTTGCTAGACATAAACTGCTATACGGAAAGAGATTTTGCCCATGTTTTATGGTGGTAGAAGAAAACGGCAAGCATAGAAGTGCGGATGATCGTACCTGTCCATGCAAACCCGCCCTTGAGCATGAAATTCCAGAAGAAGGCAAATGTCACTGCGGCATATTTTGTACCCCAGAATATGCAAAGGCAAATCAAAATTAAAATATGAATGTAATAGACCTATTAATAAAGCTGCTTAGCTATAAATCCACAACTCCAAATGATGACGGCGCATTGTCATGGATAGAATCGTACTTGAGTGATTATGAGGTGATCTATCATCACAAAGAGGGCGTAAAAAATATTTTTCTTACAAAACAGTTTGGAAAAAGTGACGTACATCTTTGTTTCGCCGGGCATATAGATGTTGTCCCGCCAGGAGATGGTTGGAGCAGTAATCCATTTGTCCCTGTTGTTGATAACGGGAATATATATGGACGCGGTGCACAAGATATGAAAAGTGGAGTGGCTGCTTTTGTACAAGCTGCAAAAGATACCAAAGAGTTTCATGGAAGATTATCTTTGCTTCTTACATCTGATGAGGAGGGTGAAGCTGTTTATGGAACCAATGAGATGCTAAAATATCTTCAAAACATCAATATGCTTCCGACACATTGTATAGTTGCCGAGCCTACTTGCGAAGAGCAGTTCGGTGATGCTATCAAGGTAGGCAGACGGGGTTCGATTAATGGTATTTTGTATCTTAGAGGCAAGCAAGGACATGCTGCATATCCGGAAAAATCAGATAATCCTATACATACTATAGCTCCTATATTGCCTAGCTTGGCCGGTGTGCATTTGGATGATGGTGATGAGTATTTTGCTCCAAGCACTCTGGTGATTACGGATATTCGCTCAGGCATGGAAGTGACAAATGTTACTCCAGGCATACTTAAAATGATGTTTAACGTCAGAAATTCTACACAAACCACAATAGACGATATCAGGTTATTTGTAGAGCAAAAGTTTGACGGACTTGATTTTTCTTTAGAGCTTTCACAGTCTGCAAATCCATTTGTAACAAGCAGCCAAAGCATGTTGGCAAAAACAGTTACTGCTTCTATAGAAAAGTATTGTCATATTGCACCAAAGTACTCGACAGCCGGGGGCACAAGTGATGCAAGATACATTGCTCCTTATGGAATAGAAGTATTGGAATTTGGTGTGATAAACGATACTATTCATGCACCAAATGAGAGAGTTGGAATAGATGAAGTTGAAAAATTATACAAAGTTTTTATGCAAGTCATAAAAGATTTTCCGATTAAAGGATAGTAATGAAAAAAATAATATTGGTTTTTAGTATACTTTGTTCATTTGCCAGCGCAGCTGTGTTGCAATGGCATGATGATTTTAATAGTGCGGCATTGAAAGCAAAAAAAGAAAACAAAGCATTGATGGTAATGATAGAAAGCGAGCATTGCAGATGGTGTAAAGCTATGAAAGAAACTACTCTTAACGACAGCAAGGTCAAGGCTGAACTCCAATCTTTCGTATTGGTCAAAATCATGCGAGAAGACAGAGAAGCTATGCGCCTTTTTCCTGAAATAGCCGGAGTGCCTACTATATTTTTTATGACATCAGATAGAAAAATATTAGAGCAAGTGATCGGTTTTTTCGAAGAAGAGGATTTTTTGCCATTTATAGCTAATGCAAAAAAGAAATTTAGACAAAAATAATAGTGACAATATAAATGCAGCTTATTCCTAGATACGGCGCAATTGTTTCGAGTTTGACTTTGGCCACGTCTGCTATTGTGATTTGTGCTTTATATAACGAATGCAATCAATTTATATTGGCTATTTTTTTGATACTATGGATGGGTGTTGGTATATATACTCTATACAGATTGGACATTATCCAAAGGGAGCTAGTGCATCTCAATGAATGGATAAATGCACCAAGGATCATAAAAGAACAAGATTTGAGCACAGATATGCTTGCAAATTTACAAGACTCCATCCAAAGACTTATACGAAAAACACAAAAAAGAAAAAGTCTCAAAGAGCAAATGGATGCAAAGATCAAGCTCAAAAATCGACAAAGAAATGATATGATCTCAGCTCTTGCCCATGAATTTCGCAATCCGATAGCAGCTATCATGGGATATGCCACCACACTCGAAGAAGACCACGATATACCCGTAGCATTAAGAGATAGATTTTTGTCAAAAATCTACAATAATAGTCAAAAAATAGAAAATCTCTTGGCACGTCTTATTTTGTGGAATAAATTTGAAAGCGGGGAGGCATCTTTGCATCTAAGCACATTTGATCTGTTTGCTTTGGCAAGCGAATGCAGACAATCTTTGCTTGAGAAGTATTCAAATCGTACCATAGTTATAGAGGGCGAGCATAGAGTAGTTAATGCAGATAGGACTTTATTGGAGATAGTTTTGAAAAATCTGATGGAAAATGCACTCAAATACTCAAAAAACGATGTTAGGGTAGTAATACAAAATAATTTGGTAGAAGTTATCGATGAAGGTGTGGGCATATCAAGAGAAGATTTAGAAAAGGTTACTAAGAAGTTTTATCGTTCAGGCGAACACAGCTGGGATAATTCTATGGGGCTTGGCCTTGCTATTGTCAAACAGATACTTTCAATGCATCATACAAATTTGGAGATAAAAAGCGAAGAAGGAAAAGGTTCTGTATTTTCGTTTACAATATAAAAATAATTATTGATTGATTATTTATGGAGCGGGCGAAGGGATTCGAACCCTCGACCCTAACCTTGGCAAGGTTATGCTCTACCCCTGAGCTACGCCCGCGTCCTATGAAGTATAAAAAGCAATTAATGGTACCTTGGGTCGGACTCGAACCGACACGAGCAAGCTCACCAGATTTTGAGTCTGGCGTGTCTACCGGTTTCACCACCAAGGCATTGAATTGCAATGCGCATTTTACACCTACTCACCTTAAAGAGCCTTGAAAAAATAGATAAAAATCCAATTTCGTCATATTATTACCACACTAAGTAAATACCTAGATTTTGATACAAATGAGTTTGTGCATAATCAAGGCAAAACTTTGAGAGCATAGCCAAAGCTACGCTAAGAAGTTTTAACGATGAGTATGTGCAAAAGCATTGTACCTTCTAGGGAGCATGATAGATAAGCAATCTTTGAACAAAAAAAGTCTCGAATTACCTATGGGTAGTCCTTTGACTTCTTTCATCCAAAGCTTACTACCTCTAATGCTCTCAAAATTTGAGGTATTTACTTAGTGCGGTAATAGATATTTTGGCTATAATACATTTATTATCAAACAAAACTGGAGTTGGCTTGAAAATAACAATGATTATAAGTGCTATATTATTAATATATGGTGCATTTTCTACTATTTTTCACGAGACATCAATGGTCGGCAAAATAGGCAAGATCGTCGGTGATACAAATATCTCTCTTTTTGGTTTTATAGCATACATCAATTTGATCATTTTGATTTTTCCTCTTATTTCTCTATATAAGAATCGATATCTAATTAAACGTATAGATTTTTTTGTCGGATGGATGCTTATATTTGTAAGTCTTGTAGTTTTTAGCGGTTTGGTATTTTCTCCGCAAAATGCTGGATTTTTGGCTCACTCTTTTGTTACATTCCTGGAGCCATATATTGGACAAGCAGGAATATGGCTCTTTTGGCTTATGACGATGATGCTAAGTGCAATTTTGTTATTGGATGATGATTTTAGCTGGGAAAACTTATTTGATAAAGTAAAAAAAAATAAAAACGAAACCTCTTATTCATATCAACCAGATGATACTTTTAAGGTAGATCTTGCACAACAGTTCGGTGGCCTTAAAAGAGGTTTTTCGAAGATGTTCTGCTTTCTAAGAAACCCATTTGAAAATCCAGACAAAGCAAGCGATACGTTGACATTCGATGATAGCGCTCCAAGACCTGTACCAGTGAGAAATATCCATTCAACAGTAAAAAATTCCGATCGTAACGCCAATAAAAAAGCAATCGCAAACAATAAAATAGAGCCGCTTACCGAAATACAATCTGCTAGCGAACAAAACACAATTATAAATCATAAAAAAACGCAATCCTCTTTTTCGTCTTCAAATGTTGAGATTATTAGCGAGCTTGAAGAGAATTCAAAATTACTAGCGCAAATTGACAAAGGCGCAGCTCCTCAGCCAAAAAATTTTAAATTGCCTAGGCTAGACTTTTTGCAAAAAGCACCGAGAATAGCCAAAAAGATAAATGAAGAAGAGATTGACCGCAAGATAAAAGAGCTTTTGGATAAACTCAAAAAGTTTAATATTGAAGGTGATGTAATACGTACTTATACCGGTCCGCTTGTAACTACTTTTGAATTTAAACCCGCACCGCATGTCAAAGTATCCAAGATATTGGGTTTGCAAGATGACTTGGCCATGGCACTTAGTGCAGAGACCATTAGAATACAAGCACCTATACCAGGGCGCGATGTGGTTGGTATAGAGATCCCCAATGATACTATAGATACTATTTATCTTAGAGAAATTTTAGAAAGTCCTCTTTTTAGAGAATCAAAATCACCGCTTACAGTAGCCCTTGGTAAGGATATAGTGGGCAAGCCCTTTGTGACGGATATCAAAAAGCTTCCCCATCTTCTTATAGCCGGGACTACGGGCAGCGGTAAATCAGTCGGTATAAATGCAATGATATTATCTCTTTTATATCGCAATGATCCAGACCAGCTTAAGCTCATGATGATAGATCCAAAAATGCTAGAATTTTCTATATATAACGACATTCCTCATCTCATCACTCCTGTTATCACTTCTCCTAAAAAAGCAATTGCTGCTTTGGCAAATATGGTAGGAGAGATGGAGAGACGCTATGTATTGATGGCAGAAAATCGTACCAAAAATATTGAGAACTATAACGAAAAGGTAACAAAAGACCGCTCAGCGTTACCATTGCCTTATATTGTGGTTGTTATTGACGAATTGGCTGATTTGATGATGAATGGAGGCAAAGAGGTCGAGTATTCTATAGCTAGGCTTGCTCAAATGGCAAGAGCTAGCGGTATACATCTTATAGTAGCTACCCAGCGTCCAAGTGTAGATGTTGTCACAGGACTCATAAAAGCAAACTTGCCTTCAAGACTCAGTTATAGAGTAGGGCAGAGAATTGATTCAAAGGTTATATTAGACGGCATGGGCGCAGAAAGTCTGCTTGGACGCGGAGATGCACTATTTACTCCTCCAGGAGCCGTAGGACTTGTCAGATTGCACGCTCCTTGGAATACCGAAGAGGAGATCGAAACTGTCGTAGAATTCCTAAAAGCCCAAAGATCCCCCGAGTATGATGAGAGCTATTTAAGTGCCGATACAGCAAATGGCAAGAATGGCAATAAAATGGAGTTAGATGAACTTGATCCGCTTTATGAACAGGCAAAAGACGTAGTTTTAAGTGATAACAAAACATCAATATCTTACTTGCAACGCAAATTGCAAATAGGATATAATAGGGCTGCAAACATAATAGAACAACTAGAAGCAAATGGAATTTTAAGTACTCCAAACAACAAAGGTAATAGAGAGATCATTTGAGTCAAAGGAGAGATAATGGCGTATTTTAGCAATGCAAAAAAAGGCGATAAAGTATATGGACTTATATTTGGAAAAGGCAAGATAGTAGATATATTTCCGGATAGTTTTTATTCGATAATGGTAGAATTTAAAAATGGATATGAAGTTCCTTATACTGATGAAGGGATCCCGGGATGGGGAGATTTCAAAAAACAAACTTTATTTTATCGTAACGATGTAGATCTATGTAATGAAGACTTCTCTCCGGTAGGCAAGGTCCTCTCCCCTAAAAGGATCATCAAACTTCGAGAAAAGAAGAAACTTCAAGTACGATTGCCTTCAGGGCTGTGGACCAATGTCAAAAAAGCAGATAGTGAATATGTAGAGAAAATGCTCAAAAAAGAGAAGTATCATCTCTTTAGAAAGAAAAAAGAGAAGAAAAAATAGTCGGCAGACTCTCAAAATAGATATTTTTTTGTAACCATTTGATACAAATCCAATACGTTGCTATGACCATACTTATGCAAATTATAGTTTTTTTATCTTGTTTGAGTTAGTATGGTATGATAAATTAACGACTCAAGGGAGATTTAATGGCACTTATAGAAGATTATAAAAAACATACACAGGAGCGTGCCACACTAGGTGTTCCACCATTACCACTCAATGCAGCCCAAGTAGCTGAGCTTGTAACACTGCTCAAAGCTGATAAGATAGAAGAAGAAGCCTATCTGCTAGATTTGATAGAAAATAAAGTACCTGCGGGTGTTGATGATGCCGCTTATGTCAAAGCAGCATTTTTAAATGCAATTATTCAAGATGATGCTTCATGTCATGCAATAGACAAAGTGCATGCTGTCAAAATTTTAGGAAAAATGCTCGGCGGATTCAACGTAGGCCCGCTTGTTGAAGCATTAAAACATTCTCATGTAGAAGTAGCTCAAGCTGCGGCTGATGAGCTTAAGAACACTATTTTGGTGTACAACTCTTTCAATGATGTCAAAGATCTTATGGATCACGGCAACGTATTTGCAAAAGAAGTTATAGAATCTTGGGCAAATGCTCAGTGGTTTACAAACAAACCAGAACTAGCTCGTGAAATCACACTTACAGTTTATAAAATCCCTGGCGAAACAAATACCGATGACCTTTCTCCGGCTTCTGAAGCATTTACAAGAGCAGATATTCCTCTTCATGCAAACTCAATGCTTGGCGCAAGAATGGAAAAACCTCTTGAAACTATGGCAAAACTCAAAGAAAAAGGTCACCCGCTTGCATATGTAGGTGATGTTGTAGGTACCGGGAGCAGTAGAAAATCAGGTATCAACTCAGTGCAATGGCATATGGGTCAAGATATACCGGGTATCCCAAATAAAAGAACAAGCGGCGTGGTAATCGGCAGCATCATAGCTCCTATTTTCTTCAATACGGCAGAAGATAGCGGATGTCTTCCCATCCAAGCTCCTGTAGATTCTCTTGAAACTGGCGATGTGATCACACTCAAACCTTTTGATGGCGTAATAGAAAAAGACGGAACAGTAGTATCTATATTTGCTCTTGCTCCAAATACAATACCAGATGAGATGAGAGCAGGGGGGAGAATCCCTCTTATCATAGGTAAAGGTTTGACTGCAAAAGCCAGAGCTGTTCTTGATCTTGGGGCTTCAGATATATTCATGACGCCTGAACAACCGGCAGATGATGGCAAAGGATATACTCTTGCTCAAAAAATGGTAGGTAAAGCTTGCGGCGTAGCTGGAATTAAACCTGGTGTTTATTGCGAGCCTGTAGCTACTACAGTGGGAAGTCAAGATACAACCGGACCAATGACCCGTGATGAGATAAAAGAGCTTGCAGCTCTTGGCTTTGGTGCTGACATGGTAATGCAATCATTCTGTCATACTGCAGCTTATCCAAAACCTGCTGATATCAATCTTCAGCATACATTGCCGGAATTTTGGACTAGCAGAAGCGGAGTGATCCTTCGTCCTGGTGACGGGGTGATCCATTCATGGCTAAATAGACTTTGTTTGCCTGATACAGTAGGAACTGGCGGTGATAGTCACACTAGATTCCCTATAGGCATCTCTTTTCCTGCCGGTAGCGGACTTGTAGCGTTTGCTGCAGTTACTGGTATGATGCCGCTTACTATGCCTGAATCTGTATTGGTAAGATTCAAAGGCAAAATGCAGCCGGGTATCACTTTGCGTGATCTAGTCAATGCCATCCCATATCAAGCTATCAAAGACGGATTGCTTACTGTTGACAAAAAAGGTAAGAAAAATATTTTTGCCGGTAGAGTTCTTGAGATTGAAGGCTTGGAAGATCTGAAATGTGAGCAAGCATTTGAATTATCAGATGCATCAGCAGAGAGAAGTGCGGCAGCTTGTACGGTTAAACTAAATAAAGACTCAATTGCAGAGTATCTAAGCTCAAATATCGCTCTAATAGAGCAAATGATAGAAGAGGGTTATCAAGACGCTAAAACATTACAAAGACGTGCAGACAAGATGAGAGAATGGCTCAAAAATCCAGAACTTCTAGAAGCTGACGCTGATGCACAATATGCTGCTACTATTGAGATTGATCTAGATCAAATTACTGAGCCTATCTTGGCATGCCCAAATGATCCGGATGATGTAGCAACTTTGAGTGAAATACTTGGAGATGACAATAGACCTCATGAGATACAAGAGGTATTTGTAGGCAGTTGCATGACTAACATCGGGTTGTTTAGAGCGCTTGGCGAAGTTCTCAAAGGCGAAGGTCAAGTATCAACAAAACTATGGATAGCACCACCGACAAAAATGGATGAAAAAACTCTAATCGAAGAGGGCTATTATGCTATATTTGGAACAGCTGGAGCACGTACAGAAATACCTGGATGTTCACTTTGCATGGGTAACCAAGCTCAGGCTACCAAAGGCAATACCGTATTTAGTACAAGTACTAGAAATTTTGATAATCGTCTGGGCAAGGATACAAAAGTCTATCTTGGGTCAGCAGAGATGGCAGCAGTCGCTGCGCTTCTAGGCAAGATACCTACAAAAGAAGAGTATATGAATATCGTGACTAAAAAAATCAATGATACAAACAAAGATAATGTGTATAAATATCTTAACTTTGATAAAGTCACAGCAGACGAACTTAAAGCGATGGTACGCTAAAAATATCATATGACATTTATGTCATATGATATCTAGGCTAGCATCTCTATCAATCCCATCACAATTTCTACTGCTATTAAAATAATTATTATCCATTCTAAAAATTCACTTCTTTTATGATTGATCAAGTCCATTACAAGCATAACATCTTCTTTTATTTGAGAGAGTTTTGACAGAGCAATTTCATGCCTATCGTGCAGCTCTAGGATCTTGGTAAGCGAATTATACAGATGTTCGGCCTCTTCGTTGTCCCATAGAATATTGGGCTTGTCTAACAACAACAGTTTGCCGACCATATCGTGACGAGTCAATACTAATTGTTTTGCAAATTCCATGAGATGAGCGCGGCTGATCACTTTAGATATATAAGTCGATTCTATTATATTTCTGCTTTTTGTAAAAATGGCATCTAGTTTTTTTTCGTATTTTTCCAAACCTACACTTTGTGCAATTGACAAAGCAATAATATTGAAATTAAGTTCAGATAGCTCTTTTAATACGATCTCTTCATTCGTGATCAAAAATGCAGTAGATAGTCTGGGATCTATTCTGATTGTATAATCTTGTGTTATATCATCATGATCCATGACAATATCCAATGTTTTCAATGTTTTATGGATTTTTTGTTTATCATCTGTGATAATTGCCAACACTTCAAACGGCAGCAATACTACGTGCAGATCTTCATTAAATCCGAAATATCCGTTTTCAATACCTTTATTGAGCTTGATATTTAGCAAATCTTCTATTTTTGTTTTGGTGATATTTTTGCTAACACTTAAGGCTAAGAGATTCATGATGCACCTCGCTATAGGATATGTACCATTATAATTAAACTAACTCTTTATGTCAAATGTCACCAAACATCTCTTTCATTATTACTGCACTCTTCTCGCTAAATCTGGCAGGTTTACCGTCTTTGACGAAGACTAGGGTACTAGTCATACTAAATAACTTTTCCTCATCTTTCCAAATCTCTTGTTTGAGTTCTAGTGATGCACCGCCAAGCTTTAATATCTCATGGGTTACTTCTAACATATCGCCTAGTTTGGCAGATTTGACAAAGTCGGCAACTATGTGCTTGACTACAAAATGTCCGCCGTCAATCGCAGGCGTTGAGCCTCTGGCAAAAAAGAGTTCGCTTCTAGCTCTCTCGCAAAATTTTAGATAATTCGCATGGTATACGATACCGCCAGCATCGGTGTCGTCATAATAAATTCTAAAGCGCATCTTTCACCTTTGATGTGTTTATGTTACTATATCCAAAAAATCTTTAAGCCCGTTCTTGCAGTCTTTGTGTATATAGGCAAAAGACAAATATACGCTACAATGCAGGGGGCATGGAATTATCCTCTTAGAGTGTTTTTGGTATTTGTGTTATAATTCATAAAAATTTTATACATAAAGGATAACAATGCTTCGTAAATATATAACAATAGGTATGCTTAGTTTGGCTACTCTTTGGGGTGCAGGAGCAACTTCTGATACATTTGGCAAAATTGTATCAACAGGGTGCGAGAATGGTTTTAATAATATGTTTAAAAATAATCCAAATTTTCAGAATATTGCAGATCAAAGACCGGTAACTGCTAAAGCAGTATGTGAATGCGCACAGACTAACTTTCTAAATGATAAAAAGCTTTTAAATTATCTAAACAATAATAGTGACCAATTAATCACAATGTTTCAAAATAAAAACTCTCTCGGTTATTCTTATTTTTCAATGCGCTTGTCACAATCCATGCTCTCTTGTATTGCTCAAGAACTAGACAAATCATTAGCAGCGACAAAATTATAATAATTTATATTAATTTTGTCTGTTTTGAAATTTTTCAAATATTAAAAACAGTATAAGCGACACTGCGCTTACCAGTATAATGGTTGCGCCGGATGTCAAATCAAACGCATAAGATATCCCAAGTCCCAAAATCGTAAACAAAGAAGCTATAAATCCGGATAAAAACATCATTCCAAAAAGATTTTTAGATAATTTTTCTGCTATATACACAGGTATGGTAAGCATAGCAATGACTAATATAAGACCGACTACTTTGATAGCTATGACAATAGTTAGTGCTGAAATGACTAGTATAATAGTATAAAACAGAGGAACATTAATGCCTCTGAGCGAAGCGAACTCACTATCATACGAAACTGATAAAATTTCTCTATACCATATAGTTACAATTGCGACAACTACAAATAATAATCCCCCCATATAATATAGATCATCCAAGCTTACAGCCAATATAGAGCCAAAAAGATAACTAAGCAAGTCTACATTATAACCAGGGGTAAGGTCAATAAGAATTACCCCTATCGCCATTCCTACAGCCCATATGAGGCCTATAAAAGTATCTATCCTATGCCTGTGCTTTAGTGTCAAGAATGCCATCAACAGCGCAGCGCCTACAGCAAAAATAGAAGCTCCGGCAAATATAGGAATACCCAAAAATAGAGCCAAACCAATTCCGCCGTACGCAGTATGTGCGATACCGCCTGCTAGAAATACCATGCGATTAACTACAACTAGAGAGCCGATGATACCGGACGCTAAGCTTACTAATATCCCGGCAATGATGGCATGCTGCATAAATTCAAACGAGAGTGCTTCTATCATGAATTTTTACCTAAAAGCTGGAGTAGCTCAACTTCACAAAAATGGCCTTGCGGATGCAGAGAAAATCTGCTTTTTGTTTGTTTCATGTCGTGAAATGAGAGAGTTCTATTGATATATGCTACTTTGTTGGCATATTCCATGGTAATGGATATATCATGACTAACGACAATTATAGTCATTGTTTTGTTCAATTCTTTGAGTAGGTCATAAATTTGTTTTTGGCCGTTGGCATCTATGCTTGAAGTCGGCTCGTCCAGTATGACAACCGAAGGGTGGGAACATAAAGCCCTTGCTATCATGACTCGTTGTCTCTGGCCGCCTGAAAGTGAACCGATTCTGTATTTGGCATACTCCTCCATTCCGACTTCCCTTAATGCTTGTATGGCACACATGGTTTCGCTTTTGCCATAACCAAAAATTGGGCGCTTGGTACCGTTATGGCCCATCAAGACCACCTCTATAGCGGTGACCGGGAAATCTGTATTGATATTTATATTTTGAGGTACATATCCTATAGTAATAGAGTTGTCAATAAAATCTATACTGCCTGATTGCGGTTTTAGAATACCAAGTATAAGTTTGAGCAGTGTTGATTTTCCGCCGCCATTTGGTCCAATGATGGCCATAAAATCATCTTTTTCTATTTGAAGATCGATATTTTCAAGCACTCTCTCTTCGTTGTATCCAAAAGAGAGATTTTTGATATTGATAAGGGTCATATTTTACCTAGAAGTGTTGATAGCTATCGCGCGAGCCAATCCGATGAGATTGGCTGACCAATTAGCAGCAAGCGGAGATGCTTTGACGACGCTTATGTTGAGTTGTGAAGCTATTAAGCGCGCGCTTTTATCGGAAAACTCAGGTTGGGTAAAAATAGCTTTGATATTTTGTTCTTTGGCTTCTTTGATAAGTTTGCCAAGAGCCGAAGGCTTTGGCTCTTTGCCTTCGACCTCAATAGGCACTTGTACGAGTCCATACGAAGAAGCGAAATATCCCCATGCGGGATGGAATACCATAAATTTAGAACCTTTTGGAGTGTTTTTAAGTATAGAGCGGATCTGATTATCTGTGGCTACTATTTTTTGGAGTAATTTACGATAATTGGCCTCATAATAAGCTTTATTGGACGGATCAGCTTTGATAAGTGCTTGAAGAGTATTTACAGCTATTATCTTTATATTAGAAGGAGATGTCCATACGTGCGGATCTTTGCCCTTTTCTTCGTCTTCGTGGTGATCGCCTCCATCATGCTCATCTTCGTCATGATGATGTGCAACCATATCAATTCTTTTTATTCCTCTAGAAGAATCTACTATTTTCATTCTCGGATTTTGAGCTTTAAATTTTGCCAGCCATGCATGTTCGAATTCTACACCGATGCTTAGATAAAGTTTGGCATGTGACAAGGCTATCATTTGAGCAGGTTTTGGCTCATACGAGTGTGGCGAAGCACCGGGCTTGACCATTAAAAGAACACCTATTTTATCTCCGCCAATAGCCTTAGTAATACTTTCTTGTGGTAATACGCTCACAGCTACCGTGGTTTTGCCAAATAAAAAAGAGCTCATCAAAAGCGGTAAAAAAAGTTTGAAAAATATACTCGGTTTCATTATTTTGTATCCTTATAAACAATAATTGCATTTTATCTAAAAAACATTTTTTTATCCATATTTTTACTATTATTTTGCAACTTAGTCGCAATTATAAAATTTTAAAAAACAATTTATAACTATTTGTTTTATTTTTATTTTATGTATATTTGCTATTATCGCCATTCAAAAAATAAAGGAAAAATAATGACAACAATAGTAATAGAAAAAGAATGTAAATGTTTCAAAGAAAGCGATTTTGAAAATAATCAATCATTCCAATCAAAAGATGAAGCACTGCTTAGAGCTAAATATATGGTAGATTATATGAACGATGAATTTTGCGGCAAACACAGTTTCTCATTAAGCGAAGCCGGTGATACGCTTCATATATCTGTAAACATGAATGAAGTTAAGCCGAAAGGCGGCTGTTGCGGTGGCGGCCACTGCTCGTAAATTTTAGTTATTCTGAACTAATTTCAAGATCTGGTATAAGATAATAGTTATCTATTTGTCGCTATACCAGATACGATAAATTGCATCAGCCTTGTCGTCCGACACCAGAAGGGAGCCGTCTGGCATGTTCAAAATATCCACAGGTCTCCCCCATGATGTAATGCCATCGAGCCACCCTTGTGCAAAGACGCTGTATGATGGCGAATTATTTTTATCAAAACTGACAAGAGTTATACGGTAGCCAGCGGGCGGGATACGATTCCATGAGCCATGCTCAGCGATAAATATTTGGTTTATATAATTTTTCGGAAACTGCTTGCCTGTATAAAATCGCATACCCAAAGAAGCGACATGAGAGCCGAGTTCTTTTACAGGTTTAGTAAAATCAGTACAATTTTTTCCTTCGCCGAATTTGGGGTCGGCAAGATTATTGCCGTGGCAGTATGGAAATCCGAAATGCATCCCTTTTTTTGGAGCCATATTAAGCTCATCAGGAGGTATATTGTTTCCCATCCAGTCTCTGCCATTATCGGTAAAAAAGAGTGTATGTGTTTGGGGGTGCCAGTCGAATCCCACCGTGTTTCGCACTCCGCGTGCAAAAATCTCTAGCCCAGTATCATCGGGCCGCATCCGCATGATAGAGGCGTAGCGCGGATCGCTGGAATCACATATATTGCAAGGAGCACCCACGGGTATATATAGATATCCGTCAGGCCCAAAACGAATAAACTTCCAACCATGATGAGTCTCTTTTGGGAAAGTATCATTGACGACTACATGAGAGGGCGGGTTATTGAGCCGGCTTTCGATAGCGTCAAAGCGCAAAATACGGTTAATTTCAGCGACATAAAGCGCACCGTTTCGGAAAGCAACACCATTTGGATTATTGAGTCCGCTTGCTATGACAAAACGCCTGTCGGCTCGGAAGTCGCCGTTGTTGTCTTGAAGTGCATATACTTTCCCCTCGCTACGGGAACCTACAAAAATAGTGCCGTGCTGCCCGATAGCAAGAGAACGAGCACCTTTTATGCCGCTAGCATAGATGTTGATATGAAAACCAGGCGGCAGCTTGATGGTTTTTAGTTTTTCTGAGAGTTTGTCTGCATATATGGGCGAAAATAACATAGCAAGAAAAAAAGCAATATTGGCAACTTGCAATATCGACATTGTAAAGCGCCGTATTTTTGTATACATGATTACTTTCCTGATCTCAGCCAAATAGGTCATTTAGGGCCTCTTTGATGGTTTTGAATTCAAATTTAAATCCAGCCTCACTAAGACGTTTTGGAGTGGCATACTGTCCGCTTGAAAGAGCCTCAGCTGCATCAGAACCGAAGCGCAGTTTCAAGAGAAATTTTGGAATTGTAAACCAAGTAGGGCGATGCAGGACTGCTCCAAGCGCTTTTGTCAAGCCATAATTTGTAGTAGGGTTTGGTGCCATTAGATTATAGACCCCTTCTGTCTCTGGATGTTCTATAGCAAAGAGGTAGCCGCGCATAAGATCATTTATGTGCACCCAGGTAAAATTTTGTTTACCATTGCCGATCGTACCTCCAAGCCCTAGCTTGAAAGGTAATAACATCTCTTTTAGTATACCTCCACCATGACCTAGCACGATCCCGTAGCGGAAGATGACGGTTCTGATACCCAGTTTGGTGCTTTTGCTTGCAGCTTTTTCCCACTCTTGTACCAATCGTCCTAGAAAATCATCGGCGTATTTGGCATGTTCTTCGTCGTGTTTGCCTATCGAAGAATAGATACCAACAGCAGATGTACAAATAAAGAGCTTTGGTTTTTGCTCCATATTTTCCATCGTTTTGACGATCTTTTTGGCCGTATCTACGCGGCTTGAGTAAAGTACTTTTTTATATTTTTGGGTCCAGCGTTTGTTGATAGTAGCCCCGGCAGCATGTATAACAACATTAGCACCGGCAAGCTTTTTGCCAAAGGATGCATAATCTAGATCAAAGTCGTGTGTGTGTATTGGAGATACTTCCCATCCTTTTTCTTTGAACATAGATACAAGGTGTGAGCCTATAAAGCCTCCTGCTCCGCTGATGGCAACTTTCATAACCACTCCTTTATTGTGTATAAAGATGTTTTAATAACTTTAATCTGACAAATAATACTCCACCGTAGAAACTACTCTGATTTTTTTGATATGAGGATTGTTTTTATCTCTGTCTTCTATGCCAAATTGACCTTGTGAGGCTCGCTTGATCTTGCCTAGGGTACTATTTGAATCAGATGCAAATTTCTGAGCTACATCTCTGGCTTTTGTGGTAGCTTCTTCTATCATCGCAGGTTTTATATCATTTAATTTCGTAAAGAGATATTCTGTTTGTGTTTGATAATCTCCTCCGCTAAATACGATCCCCTTTTTGCCCAATTCGGATAGTGAGCTCATTGTCTCTCTGACACCGTTAATGTTTTGAGAATAGACTGTAACGGTTTGGCTTGCTAGATATCTAAATTCAGGCCTTTCTTGGTTGCCATATTGCTGAGCTAATTTATCTGTAAGAGAAGGGGTTCCAAACGAAATTTCTTTTTCATTTATACCTTTGCTCATAAGAAACCGTTTTATCTCTGCAGCATTGCCGTCTATTGCGCTATATATCTCTTCGAGATTATTGCCCACAGTTGTAAACTGAATGGGCCATATGACTATATTTGCCGGATATTCTCTCTCTGAGAGTCCTTTGACGGTAACTGTCCGTTCATACTCTTTAAATTTTATCGCCGATGTTCCTATGAGGTAACCAAGCGAACTCAAACCAAGAAGTATAAATACCCCTAAAACCAATGCACTTGTTTTGTTATTTTCCTGCATCGAACTCTCCTTTGAGATAATCTTTGTTTGCCGGACATTATGTCAATCTATATTATTTATTAACTATATTAAAAGTATACAAAAAATATTAAACTATTGCAAGGAATTATGATAATTTTATAACTATATAATTTTATTTAAATTATGAGCTATTTTTAGTTTAAATTATATTATAGAAGCGAGGGTAGGATATTTTTGCGCTACTTTTTTTAAAAAAGTAGTAAAGAAAAAATATCTTCTATTCTCTATACCTTTCTTTTTACAAAGAAAGGTAACCAAAGAAAATCGTCATCCTGAACTTGATTCGGTATTCAATCTTTCAATGCAAGTTTAGACCCTGAAATAAATTCAGGGTGACAGTTGTTGTGGATTCCTGCCTATGAGGGAATGACAAATTAGAGATACTAAACTCATTCCCATCGTCTCGATGGGAATGCATACTGAAGCCTAAATACTTCTCAAGATTACACGATATTGCTCTCATTGCAGTACAAGAAACTTTGTCGTTCGTAGTGAGCTTGTCGAACTATGGACGATATGTTACCCCTCGACGGGCTCAGGGTGAACGGAAATTAAGCTCTTTCCTGTCGCCAGGATGGAGAATGCAGACGGAATCACAAAAGACGAATATACATTCTCACGCAAATGCCAAAAATAGGCCAAATATTACAGCGATCACCCCGGTTACTGCGCTTAGCCACAACATTTGTATGCGGTTGGTTTCTATACGCTTTATAAGCTGTGTGTTTTGTTCGGCAAGTGTCTTGATAAGCTCAGAAGATGCGAGCATTTGAGCTTGCAGATCAGAGACCGAAGCTTCCAAGGAGGCTATTACTTCTGATTGCGGTATGCCATGTTTTTGCACATCGGATATATGCGGAGTTTTTTTGGTAACTGTTTTCCAAAATTTCTTGGAGCCATCAACAACTTTTGGTGCATTTTTGATAACCTCTGACCACGGAACGCTTGCGAGTACTGTGAGCCAAGCCGCCATGATATACCTCCTATGGGATTGATAGTATCTAACTTTTGCTAGTATACAAAAAATACTTTGTTATTGCAAGAGCAGACTCTCGTCATGCCGAACTTGTTTAGGGATCTCAATTTTCAATACAGGTTTAGACCCTGAAATAAATTCATGGTGGCAGTTGTTGTGGATTCCTGCCTTCGCAGGAATGACGGAGCAGTAGTGGATTTATCTTACTATGGTCTTTAAGCTCGTTCCTATCGTTATGGCGTAAATGCATACAGGAATATAAAAGATAAATATACAAGCATTGGAGCGAGAGTAAAAAACTATAAGTAAGTAAAAAATATGATTATGTAAAACAGCCATGATGTAGAGGGGGGGGAACTACATCATGGCATTATTCAAGGAAGGACTATCTAAAAAATATAAAAAGGAGTATCGTCTCCACGAAAATCGTGGAGACGGAAAGGACTTTAATATATATTAACAGCTGTTACCAAGACCAAGAAGCACCGGCACCTACAGCAGTTTCTCCGCTACCGCCTGTACCAACACTCACTTTCATGATACCATCGCTTTGAGCACCAAAGTGCCAGCTAGCACCAGCTGCGATAGCATTTTCACCGTTATAGTGGCCATAACCAAGTCCTACAGAAGCTTTTTTGCCCGCTTCTACTTGAGGGATATTTGCAATAGCAGTAGTAGCTGCTATGCCTTTGGACATGTCATTTTCTATATCATTTAATTGGTTTAGATTGACCGCGTCAGTACCAGCAGTTCCAGCTGCAACACCGTGGATTTGATTGCCATTCATATCGAGAGTGCTATAAAGATCACTACCTCCTTGAGCATTGCTATAAATTTCCATTAGCGGCACTGCACCACTGATGCCCATATCATTTACAACAAGTCCACCATACGATGCACCATCATTATTTACGTTAAGAACTATGTCATTATCAGCAGAGAGGGTTGCATCACTTCCACTTAAAGTGAGGTCAGCACCACCGCCTTGCACTGTAGTAGTTGAATCACTTAAGGCACTTCCCACTGTAACCACACTATTGTAGCCAAAAGCATCTGATGTGGCAGAGAATACGGTTTGATTAATGCTTGTAATGTCGCTGCCGCTTACGGTCAGTGTAGTGCCACCGGCATCACCATCAGCCAAGGTTAACACCGAAGAGTTTGTACCGCCGCTCATGATGGCAGCAGTGCCATCGACGCCAAAACCATGTAAGTCACCATCAGCATCCCAGTAACCGATACCGGCACCTGTACCGCTTTCTAAGCCTAGTGCGGCTGTATTAGGCGTACCATAAACGCCGCCTGTAGCAATGTAAGTGTTGGTATAAATATTTGTACCATCATCGCTATTTTCGTTAACTTCCATTAGGGTAATACCGGCTTTTTGCATTATGATACCACCATACCCTCCATCAAAGCTGTCAGAATTAAGGAATAGATCATCCTCTGCTTGCAATGTAACGTCATAGAAACTAGTATTTAAATTTAGACTGTTATATGGGTTATTATCACCGTAGATTGTTCCACCAACAGTTACATCGTCACTAACGAAAGTGCCACCAGTCGCAGTGACTGTTAATGTATCTGCTGTATTTACAGTAGTAAATGTACCGCCAACACCTGCATCTATATTTGTGGCAGCATACGCTCCGCTAGACATACCCAATACAGCTACTGCTGCCAAACTAAATTTTGTAAACGTTTTCATAATACTTTTCCTTATATTGTTTTGTTTCATTCTTGCAAATATTGCTCAAATGATATTATTTGTTCCATCTGCCACGGCAAATGCACCAACCAACAACTAACGATCCGGTAAATATGTATAATTACTTCTTATAAAGTTTAATTACACTTGATTGTAACACTATTAATACTTAAATGTCAAGATAAATGAAAGATTTTTTGAAAATTAATGAAAAAATTTTAATTTTATTATTTTATCTTTTTAATACAATAATTATATATTATCTTTATATAGTAACAAAATGGAAACTTTTAGGCTCGTTTCCACGGTATCCGCGGAGATACATATATAATTCAAATATACAATATACCTCCTGCGCGGAGCATATAGGCTAGGAAAACAGGATAGGTAACAAAAAAAATAAAGTAAATGAGAATTTTTTAGTTAATGAAAGATAGCAAAGAAAAAGATGACTTTTTTATACCTTTCTTTTTAGTAAAGAAAGGTAACCAAAGAAAATCGTCATCCTCACAAGATTGTTTACGGCATATTTCATGCTAACCGCTTTGAAATATTGCCTACTTACAATGATGCTCGGATGACATTATTGTGATATAGATTCCTGCCTAAGCAGGAATGACGCTGCTTGTCATCGCGAACAAAGTGTGGCGATCCACTCATTTTAATTGTTCAAGCAATAACTCCACAAACCCATCAAACTCCGGCAGCTCAAGCCTGCCTTCTCTTTGCTGTACTCCCCACATGGGTTCTGGGAAATGGCTGTCGAGCTCAAACCTTGCCATGATATGCCAATGCACATGAGGGACATAGTTGCCAAAAGATGCAATATTTATCTTTTTGGGATTATAGTATGCGATCATCTCTTTTTCAATGGTATCAAGAAGGTCAAATATCTCGCTTCTTACTTCTTTGGGTACTTCACTCATCTCACGGTACGGATGGAGGGTAAATATCTTTAGCCATGGAATTGAAGAAATTTCCACTAGTATCTCAAGGTTTTTGTTTTGCCAAATTGCGTTCATGCTCTAAGCCTTTTTATTTTTTTGGTACCCAGCCTAAATATCTGCGATGCTTTTGATCTTTTTTCGTTCAGCGGATAAATGATAATATCTGCATTTTGAAGTGCGAATTGGACATCTATCTCTTTACCGCTTAGGTTTGCTGATGTAGTGTAAGCCCATTGAAGTCTATCAAGCAGTAATAAATGATGTTCATCATTTATTACCCTAAATGATTCATCTTTTATGATAAATGTGGATTTTGTGGCTCTTCTGACCATTTTTTTGTGCATATCCGGCACTCTCGTCATCGATTTGAGAGTATCAAGTGAGTTTACGGCTTTTATAAACTTTTTGTCTTTGGGCCTTTGCTTGATATTATTTAATTTGTCGCTGTTTTGAGATACAAATCCAATGGTAGTATCGGTAGACGTTAGAAAAACTTTATCTTTGAGCATATTCATATATCTTTTTTATTTTCATTGCTTAAAAGCACTAAGCGAAATTCTCCAAAATTCATACCTAGGATCATTTTGATGGGCACGATCGATATCGCAACTCCTATAATGAAACCGACAATGATTGCAGTAGTTTTCATCGTCTCTTTTTCTGCTCCAAAAGCAGCCATAACAAAACCGATAATAAAACCTGCAATGCCGCCCATTATCATTGAAGCAATTATGGCAATGAGATTACGCCATACATAAGACCACCAAACCTTAATAGCTCTACTCCACGTTACTTCTAATTCCATTTTTAGCCCTTATTTATATATTCTAGTTTATATATTGTTTATTATAATACAGAAAAAAAGATAAAATTAAATAGTTAATGGCGATGAGTGAATAATAAACAATGGCGTCATCCCGAACTTGATCAGGAATCCGTCATCACTCTGCATCTTGCCCAAAAGCTCTTAAGCAAGATAATCTTGTATAGCTTTTGGCTCTAAAGTGTTGCCGCTTTTTTGGAGCTCAGCTATAGCAAGTGCTGTGGCGCGTGCTGCCGCTACTGTTGTAAAGTATGCTACATTGGCGCTTAGTACTGATTGGCGGATAATCTTGGCGTCATCTTTGCTTGATTTGTTATCACTGGTATTGATAGCAAGTGCAATCTCATCATTTTTGATCATATCATCTATGTTTGGCCTGCCTTCAGAAACTTTGAGTACTTTAGTTGATTTGATACCGGCATTTTGTAACGCATCATGAGTACCTGAAGTAGCGACTATCTCAAATCCTAGCTTGCAAAACATTTCACCTATCTCGCCGGCAAAACCTTTGTCATTTTCGGTCAGTGATAAGAACAGATTACCTTTCAAAGGCAAATTGTTTTTGCTGGCAAATTGGCTTTTTGCAAAGCTCATACCAAAATTATCGCTGATACCCATCACTTCACCGGTGGATTTCATCTCAGGCCCCAAGATAAGGTCTGAACCAGGAAGTTTATTGAATGGGAAAACAGCTTCTTTAACTGCTATATGGCCTTTAAGGTTTGGTTCCATAATGGCTTTGTCGAAGTTCACTACTTTGAAAGTATCATAATATGCCAATGCCTCTTTTAGGTCTCCTTGCAACATAACTCTTGTAGCTACTTTTGCTAGCGGCAATCCTGTGGCTTTACTCACAAACGGTACCGTACGAGAAGCTCTAGGATTTACCTCGATGAGATATATCTCTCCTTTGTGTATAGCAAATTGGATATTAAGAAGTCCGATCACTCCTATACCAAGCGCTATTTGGGCAGTTTGATTTTTGACATCTTCTTGAAGTTCGGCAGAGATTGAAACCGGAGGCAGGGAACATGCGCTGTCTCCTGAGTGAATGCCGGCTTCTTCGATATGCTGCATAACAGCGCCAATATAGACATCTTTGCCGTCACATATGGCATCTACATCAAGCTCTATGGCATTATCTAGAAATTTGTCTATAAGTACAGGAGCATCATGCGATACACTTACAGCTTCATCCATATACTCTTTTAGCTCATTATCGCTGTATACTGTACGCATACCTCTACCGCCAAGTACGAAACTAGGGCGCACAAGTACAGGATACCCTATACGATTTGCAATGATAAGAGCATCGTCTTTTGTATATGCTGTGCCATTATCCGGCTGCTTGAGGCCCAAATTTTCAATAAATGTAGAAAACTGCTCTCTATCTTCGGCTAGATCAATTACTTTTGCGCTAGTACCTGCTATTTTGGCTCCTATTGCAGTAAGTTTTTTGGCTAGTTTTAGAGGGGTTTGTCCGCCAAAATGGACTATTACGCCATCCGGGTTTTCTTTTGCTATGACATTTCTGACATGTTCGAAATCAATAGGTTCAAAGTACAATATATCACTCGTATCATAATCTGTTGATACGGTTTCGGGATTACAATTGTACATGATAGAAGTCATCCCCATCTCTTCAAGAGCAAAAGAGGCATGTACACAACAATAGTCAAACTCGATACCTTGACCGATGCGGTTTGGCCCGCCTCCTATTACGAGGACTTTTTTCTTGTTGCTCTCACTGTTTTCTTTGCCTTTGTCAATAGCCATTATATTGGTTGTCGAATAGAGATATGGAGTAAGTGCTCTAAATTCTGCCGCACAAGTATCCACTTCATTGTACTCCAATACAACGCCCAATTTTTCTCTGGCAGTATAGACATCGTTTTCACTGATTTCTAATCCATCTTTTTGATTGATAAGCGATGCAATCATCGCATCGCTAAAGCCTTCGCTTTTTATGCGACGCATAAGAGAAGCATTGCTCAGATAAGATATATCAATATTTTTTTCACTGACGATCAACTCTTCTATTTGATACAAAAACCATTTATCAATTTTAGAGAGTTCATATATCTTTTCTACATCAAGTCCTCTGCGGAAACCTTCTGCAGCGTATAATATGCGTTTTTCATTTGGCCGTCTGATCTCTCTAAGAAGTGTCTCTTCATCGCATTTGATACTATCAAAACCGGTAAGTCCGGTCTCTAAAGAACAAAGAGCTTTTTGAAAAGATTCTTTAAATGTGCAGCCTATACTCATTACTTCACCTACGCTTTTCATGGCTGTTGTCAGTGTGGAGTTTGCGTGAGGGAATTTCTCAAATGTAAATCTAGGTATTTTAGTAACAATATAGTCTATTACAGGCTCAAAACTAGCCGGAGTTCCTGTAATGTCATTTGTAATTTCATCAAGAGTAAAACCAACAGCCAAAAGTGTCGCAACTTTTGCTATAGGGTAGCCTGTAGCTTTACTTGCAAGAGCAGATGAGCGGCTTACCCTTGGGTTCATTTCAATGACTATCATACGTCCTGTTTTTGGATCAATAGAGAATTGTACGTTTGACCCGCCGGTATCTACGCCGATCTCTCTTAGTATTTTAAAACTAGCATCACGCATATGTTGATACTCTTTGTCTGTAAGAGTAAGTGCTGGGGCTATTGTGATACTGTCTCCTGTATGTACACCCATAGGGTCCAGGTTTTCTATGGAACAAATTATGATGCAGTTATCCGCACTGTCTCTGATAACTTCCATTTCATACTCTTTCCAGCCCAAAAGAGATTCTTCTATGAGGATCTCATTAATAGGGCTTGCCTCTAGTCCACCTTTAACAATCTCTTTGTATTCATCCATATTGTATGCTACGCCTGAACCGCCTCCGGCTAGCGTATAAGATGCTCTTACAATAAGTGGGAAACCTATCTCTTTAGCTGCTTCAATGGCTTCATCTAGATTGTAAGCATATCTTGAGATGGCGATATCCATTCCTATTTTGATCATTGCTTCTTTAAAGGCTTGTCTGTCTTCACCTTTTTTGATAGCTTCAGGGTTGGCACCCAAAAATGTAATGCCTTCAAGCATCCCGCGCTCATGCATGCTCATAGCTACATTGAGTGCAGTTTGCCCTCCCATAGTCGGCAGTACTGCATCAACATTTTCTTTTTTGATTATCTGGGCAATGACATCTTCTGTAATAGGCTCTATGTATGTTCGATCCGCAAATTCAGGATCTGTCATAATGGTGGCCGGGTTTGAGTTGATAAGCACAACCCTATATCCGAGTTCTTTGAGTGTTTTGGCAGCTTGTGTGCCAGAATAGTCGAATTCACAGGCTTGACCAATAACAATTGGACCTGATCCTATCAGTAAAATAGTTTTAATATCGTTGCGTTTTGGCATGAAGTATGACCCTTAGGTTTTTAGTATTAAATTATACCAAATTACCTCTTAAACTCTCAAAAGAGAGCTTAGGTTAAAATGCATCTAAAGTAGACTTTTGATCATCTTCTGCAGCAGGTGCTTGCGTATTTGGTGTAGATTCTTGTTGTGTGTTTTGCCCAGAAGAATTTTGTTTGCGTGTTTTTGGTCTTACTGAGTCTATCTGCGTATCTCTTGGTTCCGGGGTTATGGTGTCTTCTCTGGTTTGATCCATTTCAACCAACGGTGTACTGGATAACGTAGACGGTGTCATCGGCAATGTGGCATTGAAATCTTGCACCGGTTGCGGTGTTGTTTGCGCAGGTGTATCCATAGGGATTTGTGCATAATTTATTTTGTCCGCATTGAACATTGTCGGTTTTGCATGTGTTATCATAAAAAATGCTTTAGGATGATAAACATCATTGTATGTGTTGACATATGCTACTTTGTAGCTGCCTTGCAGTTCTACTTTTTTGACCACTCCAACCGGTATATTGGCAAAAAATATACCATCAAGTCCGCTTGTAAATACTTTATCACCTTCTTTGATATCAAACCATTTTGGTATAAATTGTATAGTGGTCAATCTATTTCCGCCGCCTATTGCTACACCAGGAGCCATTTGTTTCCCGACATATACAGAGTAGCGGCATTTTTCATCTGAGGTCAGATAACCGCGCAATTGATTATTTTCTATTCTAGCTACGCCGCCTACTACATTATCTTGAATCAATCCGTAAATTCTATCGTTTGATATGTTTTTTGGTTTTGTTAGTACGATTTGCGAAAAATTATTGAATTTAACATAAGATACTGTTTGTACCAGATCAACACCTTCTTGTTTTGGTAATTTTTTTAGTGACGGGAAAACAGCTCGAAGCGTTTTGGCTTGTTCGATGTAGTTTTTTTGTTCAAGAAGTTTTTTTTGCAATTCTTGATTTTTGTCTTTTAGTTCTTCGATATGATTTTTTTGATTAATATAAATTTCTCTTGCTTCTCCTATAGAGTCAAGAATATTTTGATATGAATGTTTAATTGGTATTAATGCATCCATGAGATTGGAAGCAATTTTATTGTTTTTACTATGAGTAATTAGTGCCGCTAAAATAATTAGCAGCACAATAATAGTAATAATTCTAGTTTTCATATGCTACATGTTGCAATGAATCAAGTTGTTCCAAGGCTCTGCCCGTACCTCTAGTGACAGCAAATAACGGATCTTCGGCTACAAAAACTGGCAGTTTTATAATATCTGATAGATATTTATCTAAACCTCTTATTAATGCACCACCGCCTGTAAGAACTATACCGTTTTCTACAATATCACCTGCAAGTTCAGGCGGAGTCTCTTCAAGAACAGATTTGAGTGCCTCTACGATCTCTGTAATAGTATCGCTCATTGCAGCTCTCATATGTTCGCTTGTTACTTCAATAGATACCAAGCTGCCTTCTACCTGATCTCGTCCATAAACTACTGCTGTTAATTCTTGCTCTAACGGTACAGCAGTTCCGATACGAATTTTTAGATCTTCTGCTACTCTTTCACCTATGAGGAGATTGTAGTTTTTCTTTATGTAGTCCATAATGATCTGATCTATCTTATCTCCAGCTACTCTGATAGATTTGCAAAGTACCAGTCCTCCCATTGAGATCACGCCGATCTCTGTTGTGCCGCCGCCAATATCAACTACAAGATTACCGCGAGGTTCTTTGACTGACAGATCAGCTCCAATGGCAGCTGCCATCGGCTCTTCTATAAGATAAACAGCTCTTGCGCCAGCGTTAAGTGCAGACTCTTTTACAGCTTTTCTCTCAACCTGTGTTATGCCGTAAGGCACACAGATCATAACTCTTGGGCTAAAAAATCTTTTGCGTTTGTGCGCTTTTTCTATAAAGTGGCGGATCATCATTTCTGTCACATGGAAATCAGCGATAACTCCATCACGCATTGGCCTAATTGCCTTGATATGAGCCGGAGTTTTACCTGCCATCTCTTTTGCTGCATGGCCAACTGCTAGAATTCTTTCTTTTCCGGCATGATCATATTGCACAGTTACGATAGATGGTTCATTTATAACAATACCTTCGCCTTTTACAAGCACCAAAGTATTAGCTGTGCCTAGGTCTATAGCCAAATCATTAGAGAACATACCCATAAATTTTTTAAACATTTTAAATATCCTTTTTAGTTAAATTTAAGCACTTTGCTTGTGTTTGATATACAAAGGTTTTGACTCTTTGTTTACGGCATCTGGCGTTATGACTACTTCGTAGCCTTCAAGTTCCGGCAATTCATACATACTTTCCAATAATAGATCTTCTAGAATAGAGCGAAGTCCTCTAGCACCGGTTTTTCTATCAATTGCTTTTTGAGCAATAAGCTTTAGGGCTTCTTCTTCAAAAGTAAGTGTAACATTGTCAAGTTCAAAAAGTTGTTTATATTGTTTGACCAAAGCATTTTTAGGTTCCGTTAAAATACGTACCATATCTTCAACAGTTATTTTTTCTAAAGTAGCTAATACATGCAGTCTGCCGATCAGTTCCGGTATCATCCCATAACTTACCAGATCATCTGGTTCGACAAGATTCATTACATCATCTTTGTCCATTTGGCTTCGTTTTTCTTGTTCAAAGCCAAGTACATTTGCGCCTTGTCTTCTTCTGATCATTTCACCAAGACCGTCAAATGCACCGCCGCAAATAAATAGAATATTTGAAGTATCTATCTGTATAAAATCTTGGTTTGGATGTTTGCGTCCGCCTTTTGGCGGTATATTTACTATTGAACCTTCTATGATCTTTAGCAAAGCTTGTTGTACGCCTTCGCCTGAAACATCTCTAGTAATTGAGCGATTTTCACCCATGCGGGCGATTTTGTCTATCTCATCTATAAATACGATGCCTTGTTCGGTTCTAGCTACATCGCCATCTGCTGCTTGAAATAGTTTCACAAGGATATTTTCAACATCTTCGCCTACATATCCGGCTTCTGTGAGATTTGTGGCATCTGCAATAGCGATAGGAACATTCAAAAATCTAGCAATGCTCTGAGCTAGAAGTGTTTTTCCACTCCCGGTAGGCCCTATCAATAAAATATTTGATTTGGCGATTTGTGTATCATCGTCAAAATTTGTTTTTTTGAAAATTCTTTTATAGTGATTGTAGACAGCTACAGATAATGTTTTTTTGGCATTGTCTTGTCCAATTACATAATCATCCAAAAGTGCTTTCATTTGCTTTGGAGACAAAAGTTCTCCCGGCATTTCCGGCGGCAAAAATGATTCTTCTGTGTCCCCAAAAAGAATCTTATACGCAGAAATCACACAATTTGCACAAATATGTACATCTTGACCTGCTATTAGAGGATTTGTTTCTGTTTCATGTGCACCGCAAAAATTACAATATTTATTTGGCATTGGTGTTCCTTTCAAACGGGATGCCTCGCTTGGAGTTAATAATAAAATTGACTAAATTCTTTACTATTTCAGAAGAGGTAGATTCAAGTATTTGCTGTGCGGTATCTTGAAGCGGTTTGCCTTGTTCGAAAAGTTCTCTATATGCACTTTTGAGTTGGTCGATCTCTTCTCTGGATATATGTCTTCTGAGTCCTGTAAGGTTGAGTCCTCGTAAAATCGCGCGATTGCCTTCTGCTAGACAAAATGGCGGAATATCCTGCGATAGGGCACTTGCTCCAGCGATCATGGCATAATCGCCGATATGTACAAATTGATGTACGGGGGTCAGTCCTCCTATGACAACATTATTGCCAAGCTCAACATGACCTGCCAGTGTGGCGCCATTAGCCAGTATGCAATTATCTCCCATGATTACATCGTGTCCCAAATGCACATATCCCATGAGCAGATTATTGTTTCCAATTTTTGTGACACTGCCTCCGCCTACTGTGCCCGGATTGATCAGTGTGTATTCTCTAATGCGATTATAATCACCGATGATGAGTTCTACTCTCTCTCCGGCATATTTTAGATCTTGGGGGATGGAGCCTATAGTTGCATGAGAAAATATTTGATTATGCTTACCTATGGTGGTTATACCCTCTATAAGTGTATGTGTGCCCACGCTGGTATTGTCTCCTATGGTTACATTTGAGCCAATATAACTATAAGCTCCTATTGTAACATTGTCTCCAATTATTGCACCATCTTCTATGATAGCGGTTGGATGGATATTGCTCATTATTTGTCCACTATCATTGCTTTTAATTCTGCTTCGCTTACAAGAACATCATCAACATATGCTTTGCCTTCCAGTACCCATATGGCACCTTTGTGCTTGTTGACTGTCATGCGGTACTCTAGCTTGTCTCCAGGCTTGACAGGAGCTCTAAATTTGGCTCCGTCAATACTCATAAAGTATACCACTTTTTGTGCGGCTTCTTCTTCGCTCATCTCCATACTTTGAAAAGCCAATATACCACCTGTTTGCGCCATTCCTTCTAGTATCATGACCCCAGGATAGATAGGATGATCAGGAAAATGCCCTTGAAATACCGGTTCAGATATTGAGATGTTTTTGTATCCTACTACATACTCGTCTTTTTTTAGATCTGTGATTCGATCGACCAACAAAAATGGATAACGATGTGGTAGAATTTTTTGGATATCAGTAACACTTAGCACTTTTCAAACCTCTATTTGTAAATTGCATTATTTTATCTCAAATTTGCTAAAAAAATAGCGTTAATAGGATTATTATTTTTTTTGTAAGCTAATTGTCTTATGTTGTTTCGTGATATCATATTCCCATATTGGGAGCAGTATCCAAAGTGGTCACAGCAAATCTTTTATCTAAATTCCAATACCTTTATTGCACTACGTATTATTGGTATTATAGCCATTTCAAATGTCTTATTAAGATTAAGCGGTTTCATTGTCATTTTGATTCCCATAGAGTAGGGATAGTATTTTTTGGTCTGTATATGAAGTTCATTTTGAAATAATTCATAAGATATAAGTTTAAAAGTATCATTATATTTTGCTTCATGGAGGCTCTGATATCCTATCTTGATATCCTCGCTATTAATCTTTTTCAAGCGCCGTATGATAACTTTTAATATCTCTATTCGTCCTAATTTTTCACTCTGGTTGTAATATTTAAAATAGTGATCAAAGTAACTATAGTGATTGACTTCATCTTTATAAATATTATGAGACAAATGTTCCAAAATTGGCTCATCAAGGCTTTTGGCATATCCTTCCAACGTGCGATACATCGTAGAAGTTCCGGTCTCAACGATCATTCGCGCAAGCATTTCCAACGCTTTTGTCGGCTGAAATTCATTGATATTGCATAGTGGTTTATAAAGTTCTAGAAATTTCTTGTATGTTTTTTGCCAAGGGAATTGTGGCCAAACATGTTCAATATATGTTTTTAGTGCTTTTCCGTGCTGGACTTCCTCTTTTTGCCAACTATCGTTAAGCCATTGAATTGCTTCTGTATTATCTTTATAATATTCTGATAGATTTTTAGCATAAGTTTCTGATGTGATTTCAATAAAAGATGCAATCGTCAACAGGTGTAAAAGAAAATAGTTTTCTCTGATTTTTTCAACATCAATAGCATTATAATTAATATCTTTTTTATAATCCCATTTTGCCATTTTAATCCTGCCTTTTAAATGCTTTAGATAAAATAATTTTGTAAAAAACATTCCACGTATCAAAAAAAATCTATGATAAATATTCTATCATCTCGATTGTAAATCTGGCTTAAAATTACAAACTTTGAAAAAACTCTTTTGTGGGCACTTCAAATTCAAGTCTTGAAATTAATATAGTATCTCTCTTGTGTCTTTGTAAATTTTGCTATCGCAAACTATCTCAAATTTTCCACTTAATATCGAATCTATGATTATAATAGCACCTAGATTATACGGATTTGCTACTATCTTTTGTCGAACTTTAACTTCTTCATCAAAAGATGGAGATTCAAAGATAAGCTCTTTGATGCTGGCGTAATTCGTGTTTGCCAGACGGTTATAATAATCTAGTGTGATGAAAATAATCTCATCCCTATCAAAATAGCCTATATCACCATCCCATGTGATCTTTCCTCTGGAATAGCCTTTTTTGAGTGTAGAATAGGGCAAAAAATGAGATGGTACGACATTGTTTGCATGGGCGACATAACCTCTAAGCAATCTCCAATTTAGAAATCTTTCTTTCCTTATGGTATATGTTTTGTTTTGCTCTTCGAGTTCCCATCTTTTTTCATAAATTTGCAACCTATCTTCTATGGACTCAGGCTGAACTTGTTTGGATATCGGAGAAAACAGTTCATCTGTTAGTTTGTCTTGATATTCTCTTTGTTTGGTAAGTCCAAACAGGCAGCCGCAATAATCTTGACGATATAGTTTGTCTTGTTTGGCTAATATGTTTTGCTCTTGCGTACCTTGTTTGCTTCTATAATCAGGTGCTATAAATTCCAGCTCATAAAGTTTTGCTAATTCATCACCGGATCTTTTGAGCTGAGTCAAGGATTTTTTGGGGCTAGTCAGCAGAGTAGATGTAAATATTTTTTCTCCGAGTTCATGAGCTTTTTTGGCGGTGACCTCGAAACGATTATCAAAGCATACCGAGCATCTGGCACCTTTTTCCGGTTCATTTTCAAGTCCTCGCACCGCTTCAAGCCAACCGGCGGTATCATATTCGCCCTCTATTAATTCAATATCAAGCATATTGCAGCTTCTCTTTACATCAAGAAGCCTAAGCTGATATTCGCTATATGGATGGATATTTGGATCATAAAAGAAGCCAATGAGCTTCTCGTTAGGAAACTGCGAGCGTAATTTTTGTAAGAAAAAGTGGCTGTCAACCGCACAGCATATATGTACCAACATATTATTGCTCCATGATGATATTTGCGACTATTTCTGAACTGCCATGGCCAAGATAATTTCTGAGCTCTTTGGCACTTTTGGCAAAAATATCCCTATCGGTTGCATAAAAAGCATCCAATAAATTTTGAACATTTGCATCTTCTTGCAATAACTCTTTGTGTAATAGTGTATTGTTGTATTTTTCTAACATGATATTTGCTAGACCAACTAACTTTATACCTAAAATATTTCTTCCTATAAAAAAGTCTATTTTTTTTGCTTTGTAAACAAGCACAAATGGAGTTCCAATAAGGGCTGCCTCAAGAGTAGCCGTGCCACTACATACAAATGCAAATTCACTTTTGGCTAACGTACTATGGGTATCCCTTGAAATTTCAAAGTCGCTTATATCCCCATAAAGCTCTGCTATTTTTTTTTCATCAAATGAAGTAGGTATCACAAGTGCAGCTTTTTTGTCACTCAAGTTTCGTCTAACTTCTCTAAAGATAGGCATAAGTCTAGTGATTTCACCAGCTCTGCTTCCAGCCAAAAAGGCAATAGAGTTATGCTCAACATTATTTCTGCTTACGGTTATTTCATCAAGTAATGGATGTCCTACATATTGTGCTTTGCCGCTTTTGTACTGTTTTATCTCAAAAGGCAATATCCCAAGCAGTCTGTCGCAGTATTTTTCGAGTTTTTTAACCCGCTTTGGACGGCTTGCCCATGTTTGTGGAAGTATGTAGTAGATTATCTCTTTATCTGGGTATTTTGCTTTTAGTTTCTTTGCCAAAGGAAGGTTGAATCCAGAGCTATCCATGAGCAGAATTTTATCAGCATCTTGGGCAAGTTCTACCATTTCATCTGCAACACGGTAAAACCATCTGAGTTTTTTGAGAGCATCGACTATGCCCATGATCGCCATTTGTGATATATCATATAGCGGATTTCCAAGGGATGAGCTAAAGATGCCTGCAAGCTCTATATTTTTAGTGTGTTTAAGTACCTCTTTAAGATGAAGGTTTGATGATGGCTCAAGGGCATTTACAAGCAGTTTCATTTATTGTCTTCTTTAATATTTAATATCCATGGAGTGCAGGTGCCTTTTGTGATGACTTGCAATGAAGCATCGTATTTTGAGCCTATTTTCGACCCTTTTGGCAGATTTGCTTCAAATTGTCTGTTTTTTAGAAACTCTCGGTTTTCTTGAAAATTATTTTTGGGGACAAAAGAAAATATGCCTGTATTATTTTCTTTTTTTTCAAGTGTCGCTGTGCCGTCATGTGTTATATATTGGCATGGACCGCCTACTATATTCTCTTTTTGACAACCATGAAGCAGTATAGCTAACGCGGCAATGAGAAAATTTTTTTTTATATTTTTTGATCCCATTAAATATGGTTTCCTTTAATGTATCGTTATTATTTACTTGGTGTGGTAATAAGGATTATATCATAATGAGAATTACAGTTTCAATCTCTATTATTCAATTTGAATAATAGGAGCAAAAGAAGAGATCCTGAAATAAATTCAGGATGGCGTAATTTTATTGTTTTAATAAACCGTCCATATCAGCATTGGGCAGATAACTTTTATAGATCTTTTCAAAAGTTCCATCTTTTTTGAGTTGATCCAATTCGGTCTGCCATGCTTTTACCATGCTTGGGGATGTATCTTTGGAGATGGCGATATAAAAATAAGTTTGGCTGACAGTATAAACAGGCTCAAGGCCATTCATGCTGTATCCGGCATTTTTAGCGATCTCGGGTATGGTCAGATCTGTAAAAATTGATAGCTGTACTTTGCCGTCAATGAGTTGTCTTAGATTCTCGGCCGGATCTTTTGAACTGATAAGATTGGTAAAGCCTTTGCTTTTTAGATACTGTTCTGTAAACCAATCAGTAGTTGTTGCGATCGCTTTTACTTTTTTGGCATCTTCTAAATTATCTATTTTAATTCCAGAGCCTTTTTTGGCGTAAAGAATTGCGTTGTTTTTACCAACAGGCCCGACCCACAGAAATAACTTTTCTCTTTGTGGGGTACGTTCAGCGCTGAAGAGTATAACGTTTGGATAAAGACTTGCCATATTATAAGCATTTTTCCAAGAGGTTAGTCTAACGTTATCCTTGACTTTCAACCGCGAAGCAATCTGTCTGACTATATCGGTTGCAAAACCAGCTACCTTTCTTTCTTTTATGAATGTGATTGGCGGATACTCCTCAGTCATCATTTGAAATATTCCCGGAGGTGTCTGGTCTGGGAACCATTTGGTATAGATCCTATCAAAACTGCCATCATGTTTCATTGCATCAAGCTTTTCTTGCCAGAGCGCTACAAGATAAGGTGATGTATTTTTGGAAAAGGCAATATAAGCTAGATCGGTCGATACAGTGAAAACATTCTCCACATTATCTAGATTTGCACTGACCTTTTTCAAAATAGCAGGCATAGCGGTATTGCCATCGATCATTAGCTGCACCTCTCCATTTAACAACTTACGCACAGCACTTTCTTCATCAGGAAAGCTTTGAATGTTCGTAAAACCTTCTTTTTTAAGTATTTGTTCGGTGTAGTAGCCAGCCACTGTTGCGATAGCTTTTACTTTTTTGGCATCTTCGAGTGTTTTGATCTCGATGCTTGATCCTTTCAATCCATAAAAATTGGTCTCAAGTATAGTTATCGGCCCAACCCACTGAAAAAGTTTTTTGCGTTCAGCAGTCATAACGGTGGTAAAAAGAGCAGAATTAGGTTTATTCAAGATTGCATCATATCCTTTTTCCCATGGTATCATTTGAATCTGACCTCTAGTGCCGGTTCTTTTCAAGAGTTCTTCTACGACTTCTGTTGCTTGTCCTGTTACTTTGCCGTCTTTTTCAAAGTTCAAAGGCGGGTAATTTTCAGTCATTATCGTAAGTATAGTATCATTACTGTTCTTGGCATAGCAGGCTGTGTATCCAGTCAGTAAGAATAAAATAAATACCCACAGGTAAACCGTTAGCTTTTTCATCACTTGCCTCCTTTTTCTTATCATGTATATTCAGAGTTCTTGGAAATTAATTATTTATTCAATAATAGTATATCAATAATATAAAGCAATTTGTCAAAAAGCAGTATAAAAGCTGCAAATTGTATTTGATGTTTCGGTATAATTTTTGTATGATTAATCTATATAAAGGTCGTTACATAATGAAAATTGTACTTACCATCTTACTTTTTATTTCAACTGTTTTTACTATGGCCGACAAGGCAAGTGTACCGCAACCTACGCAAATGATAATGGTAATATCAAATGATTATGGCTCTCCGGATGCAAAACTTCAAAGATACTCTTTACAAAATGGCAAATGGCAAAAAGTTGGTAAGCAGATAGATATAAAGATAGGCAAGAATGGTATGGGGTGGGGGCTTGGGCTTCACAAAATACCCTTAAATGCAACTATTATAAAAAAAGAAGGTGACGGCAAATCCCCTATAGGTATATTTGCTCTTGAAAATGCTTTTGGATATGATCCATACGAAGTTAAGTATCCATATAATGTGATGAGCGAAAAACATCATTGCGTAGATGACGGCAACTCGATGTTTTATAACAAGATAATAGATAGCACAAAAGTAGCAAAAGACTATAACAGCTATGAAGTCATGGAGTTTTCGGCAAATTACTATAAATATGGAATTGTTGTAAAGCATAATCCGAATAATATAAAAGGCAAAGGATCATGTATATTTATGCATATCAAAGACATACCAACTACCGGATGTACTGCTATGAGCGAATCTCAAATGGTTGAAATTATAAAATGGCTTGATCCTAGAGCTAAACCGATCTTGATGCAAGCTCCATCGAGTGAAGTAAAAGGCTTAATAAAACAATTGAAAAACTTATAAAAGTTATTTTGAAGCTTTATAATGTTAAATTTATAAAAAATAGGAGAGCCAAAATGGATGTCATACAAATAGAAAAAACATGTAGAATACTTAGAATAGTTATCGGAGTTGTTCTTTTAGTGCTTTGGTTTGTTGTGGGTAATAATTGGTTTTTATTAGGTCTTATTCCTTTGATAGTGGGAGTTGCCGGATGGAGACCGTTTTGTAAATTTACAGGCAAATGCTCATTTAAAGAATAACATCTCTAGAGTTTATATCACTCGCTCCTATGCTCTGCGTGGGAGCGTATATTTGTCTTTTGTGATCCAGTATGCATTCCCATGGAGACCGTGGGAACGAGTTTATGTTTTTACCTTGGGATCCTGAAACAAGTTCATGATGACGACATTATTTAATTCTCAACTCTTACTCTTTTTAAGTTATAATCACAACAACTATATTTAGGACTTATATATGACACAAGATAAAAGCATTACCGCATTTCAAGAGGCACTCAAAGTAATCCCTGGCGGAGTAGATTCTCCAGTTCGTGCATTTAGCAGCGTTGGAGGAACACCACCGTTTATAGCAAAAGGAGAGGGGGCATATCTGATCGATATAGACGATAATCGTTATATTGACTATGTACAGAGTTGGGGACCGCTTATTTTTGGACATTGTGACAAGGATATAGAAAAAGCTGTTATAGAAGCAGTTAAACACGGACTTAGCTTTGGTGCACCTACACTAGCAGAGACTGAACTGGCAAAAGAGATAGTCTCTTTATTTGATCATATTGAGAAGGTCAGATTTGTAAGCTCTGGTACTGAAGCTGTAATGAGTGCTATTCGTCTAGCAAGGGGAGTTACGGGGCGTGATGATATCGTCAAATTTACAGGATGTTATCATGGGCATAGTGATTCGCTATTGGTTCAAGCCGGTTCAGGCCTAGCAACTTTTGGTACACCATCAAGCCCGGGTGTGCCAAGCGATCTTACTAAGCATACGTTTTTGGCAACATATAATGATATAAAAAGTGTCAAAAAATGTTTTGAAAGCGGCAACATAGCTTGTGTGATCATTGAGCCCATAGCCGGCAATATGGGGCTAGTCCCAGCTGAAGAGAGCTTCCTAAAAGAATTGAGAGCCTTGTGTGACAAACATGGTGCTTTGCTGATATTTGATGAGGTAATGAGCGGCTTTAGGGCATCACTTAAAGGTGCTCAAGGCATCACCAGTGTTGTACCTGATATCGTTACATGGGGCAAGGTCATAGGCGGAGGAATGCCGGTAGGTGCATTTGGCGCAAGTGCCAAGATCATGTCATACTTATCTCCTGAAGGACCTGTTTATCAAGCGGGAACTCTTAGCGGAAACCCTGTAGCTATGGCAGCAGGACTTGCATCTTTGAAAAAGATCAAAAACAACCCGGCCATGTATGTATCTTTGTCACAAAAAGCTAAAAGGCTTATGGATGGATTTAGCAAAGCAGCTGCAAGCGTTGGATTGATAGTTGTTACGGATGTGCGTGGTTCTATGTTTGGTTTCTTTTTTAGCAAGGCGCCCGTTAGAAATTTCGATGATGCCCTCAAAAACGATACACAAATGTTTGCCGCATTTCATAAAGCGATGCTTAGACGTGGTATATACTTGGCATGCTCATCTTATGAGACAGGATTTATCTCTACGGCTATCACGGATGAAATGATAGAAGAGAGCATCAAAGCAGCATATGAGTCTATGGAAGAGATAGTAAAAGGATAAAAAATGGCAGATGACCCTAAATTAAAAAAAATAGTCGGTGCAGCTGATGACCTAAGTCTTGGTATATCTATCGTAGTAGCTGTGCTTATCGGTGTAGGTATTGGTCTAGGATTGCAAAAACTTACAGGATTGGCATGGACACTTTGGATAGGGGTTTTTATTGGTGTAGCTGCTGCTATTTTGAATGTTTATAAGGCATATGCCAAACAAAAGAAATCTCTTGATGAGCTTGCCAATGACCCTAGATATACTTATCGTAAGCCAACAAAAGAGGATGATGATGACGAAGAGTATTAAGGTCCGTATTCTTAATGCCCTTTTAATAGTAGATATAGGTATCATACTTTTTTGTATATTAGCCGGTCAAAGAGATTGGTTTATCAATTCACAAATAGGTTTTTTTAGCTCTCTAGCAGTCATACTTGCTTCATTGTACAGCTATCGCAAAATGGTAGAGCAAAGTGTAGCCAGCGGCGCAGTAATATCTTCAAATGAAGATTTATTGGAAAAAATCGAAGATCCGCATGGCGTCTATGATGAAAATGAAAGTCAAGAAGCAATACTAGAGGAGACCGTAGAAGAAGATAAAAAGATAACCACTCTTGAAGCATTCAAAAAAAGCAAAGCTTTTATTTCTTTTTATCGACTTGGAGCGTATCTGTTGCTAGCCCTTGGATTTTTGTATCTGCAGTCAAATCATATTTTACATATCCCAAGCTATCTTTTTGCTATCGCATTGCCTCCTGCCATTATCGCGATTATGTTTTTTTGGCAATCAAAAAATACAAAGGAATCATTATGAGATCAATAATTTTATTTTTAGCTCTGTTTTCCGTGAACGCATTTGCGGCCAATCCTTGCATGATTGAAAAACCTATCGAGTTCTCACAAGCTAGGGTAGAGATGACTAAGGAGTATATTCATGGCCATTATGGTTTGGATGTCAAAGATATAACCATAGACCCAAAAATCATTGTTTTGCACTGGACTGCCGAACCCGATTTTGCCAAATCATTTGGCAGATTAAAACCGGAAAAACTATTAAGCGACAGAAAAGACATAGCAAGAGGCGGAGCGGTGAATGTATCGTCTCATTTTTTAGTCGATAAAGATGGCACAATATACCGCTTGATGCCAGATAACCATATGGCAAGACACATCATAGGGCTAAATTATTATAGTATTGGCATAGAAAATGTTGGCGGCAGAGGGGACAATAGCCAAGATCTCACACCTGCTCAGGTGCAATCAAATATCTATTTAGTCAGATATCTCAAAGCCAAATATCCGAATATCGAAATTTTGATGGGCCATCATGAGTATAGCAGGATGAAAAAGACCAAATATTGGCTTGAGCGTGACGATAGTTATTTTACACGTAAAAATGATCCAGGTGATGTATTCATAAAAGCTGTCAGGGATGAGGTCAAAGATTTGAACCTAAAAGAACCGCCAAAAGAGAATAGATGAATTCATCATTCAGCACTCTTGACTGGGCGATTTTCGGTGTATATTTTCTTTTGGTAATAGTCTCATCTGTTTGGCTGAGCAAGGTAAAGGTCAAAACAAGCAGGGATTATTTCATAAGTGAAAAATCTCTACCAATGTTTGCAGTCGCTATTTCTGTTCTTGCTACTTCTCAATCGGCTGCTACATTCTTAGGAGCTCCTGAGTCTTCATACGGCAGCAATCTCACATTTGTAGGTTTCTTCTTTTCGGCTCTTTTGGCAGTCATCATCGTATCGAAAGTGCTGGTACCAAAGTTTTATGATATAGGCGCGATCACTGTTTATGAGCTCTTAGAAAAGAGATATAGCCCACGAGCCAAAAGAGATGCAGGGGTGATGTTTTTGATCGGACGGCTTTTTGCCAGTGGAGCTAGACTTTATATCGGAGCACTTGCAGTCTCCATGATTTTATTTAGCGATATAGCGGCAACCCATATGATATTTGCCATTATTATTCTTATGTCGGGGTCACTCGGGTATGCATATTTTGGCGGCATCAAATCCATTATAATTGCCGATATCGTCCAAGTAGCAATATATATAGGTGCAGCACTGTTTATCATATATCATCTTTTTGGTGCTCTTGGCGGTGATATCGGAATTATTTATTCTACACTAGAGGCAAATGATAAGCTTAAGATCATTGATTTCTCTCTTAGCGGTAGCTATAACTTTTGGGCATTGATCAGCGGACTCCTGCTACTCAATATCGCAGCATATGGATTAGATCAAGATATGACACAGCGTATTCTTACTTGTAAAGACAAAAATGAAGGTGCGAAGTCTCTCATCGTTTCTATTCTCATCACGATACCTACAGCATTTTTGTTTTTAGTTATAGGATTACTTCTATATCTCTTTTATCAACACCCTGAGCTCTCGGGCTTTAGCAGTGAAGTCAATCAAAATTTTGCAGGCGAAAAGATAGCGATATTTATGACATACATACTAAATGAGCTTCCAGATGGCTTCAAAGCACTTGCCACTATAGGTGTAGTAGCGACGACATTTACAAGTACGAGCTCAGTCCTTGGAGCTATGTCATCTGTAGCGGTGACAGATATATATAAACCGATATTTACAGGCAAAAGCGAAAAGCACTATTTAAAAGCTTCAAGAGCAGGCGTGCTTATATCTGCACTATTACTAGCACTTATGGCGATACTTAGCTACTATTGGCAGAGGGTTAGTGATATCCCGTTGCTTGATTTTGCACTGGGCGTGATGGTGTTTGCGTATGCGGGATTGCTTGGTGTTTATGGTGCTGCGTTGTGGACAAAAAGAGGCGATGAGCGAAGCGTGAGAGCTGCACTCATAGGTGGATTTATGACGGTCTTGCTGCTCCAGCCGTATATCACAAAAGCATTGTTTGATTTTGATGTGAATTTTGCGATGCAGATAATCATAGGAACGATTGTGTCGTTTGGGATAATGATGGTGGGGAAGTCAAAGGATATAGATGAGTGAACTCTACATTGGTGTGATGTCAGGTACTTCATTGGATGGTATAGACATCGCGCTATGTCAGATAGATGCCAAGCAATGTACACTGGTAGAAGCTGCTGAATATCCTTTTCCTGCAGAGCTAAAAGAACGAGTATTAAAGATGATTGCTGGGCAAACTACTTTGCAAGAAGTGGGGGAACTGGATAGTATGCTAGGATCACAGTTTGCAAATGCCATCAATGAATTTATCGCCAATCACGGCATCGATAAGCAAAACATCAAAGCTATCGGCGTACATGGACAGACGCTCTGGCATGCACCTAGCGGCAAATATCCTACCAGTATGCAGCTAGGCGATCCAGACATCATTAATGCCCAGTGCGGCATCCCGGTAGTGGCCGATTTCAGGCGCAAAGATGTGGCTTTCGGAGGGCAGGGCGCTCCTTTCGCACCTGCATTTCATGCTTTTTTGTTCGGTAGCATTCGCCACAAGATAGCTGTAGTTAACATCGGGGGTATGGCAAACATCACCGTGCTTGGTGAAAAGACTATCGGGTATGATACGGGCTGTGGTAATGTCCTCCTAGATATGTGGATAGCTAAACATCAGGGTAAGTCTTATGACAAAGACGGAGCATGGGCAAAGACCGGTAAGGTGGATTATGCTCTACTAGATGAGATGTTATCTGATGAGTATTTCAGACAAGAGCCCCCAAAAAGTACCGGCAGAGAGAAGTTTAATGAAGCATGGTTAGAGGACAAGATATGTAGAGTGGATTCCTGCCTCCGCAGGAATGACAACAACCCGTCATCTTCGGGCTTGACCCGGGGATCCAAAGAGATCATGAATCAACTTCAGAATGACAAGCAATTGCAGGCAAATGTACAAAGAACCCTTGTTGAACTTACAGCCATCAGTATCAGCAATGAAGTGCTGAAATTTCATAGGGATATGGTACTGCTTTGCGGCGGTGGAGCCAAAAACAGCTTTTTAGTCGAACGTATCAAGGCAATGATGCCAAATGTGGAAGTGCTCGTAGCCCAGCATGGGGATATGTTAGAAGCGATGATGATCGCATGGCTGGCATACAAACGTCTGCACAAAGAACCTGTAGATCTCAAAGACGTCACGGGTGCGAGTGTAAATGCCATCTTGGGAGGTTTGTATGAATGATATAAAAGCTTGGCTTGGTAATATCGGCTGGGATAAGTATAGTGTCGGAATAGCTTCAAGTGACGCTAGTTTTAGGAGTTATTATAGACTTGACTATGAAGATGAGAGTTTTTTGCTAATGGATTCTTCCAGACAAAAAGAATCGCTTATTCCATTTATGGATATTGCCCATAGACTTGAGAGTATTGGCGTAAATACTCCTAGGATAATAGAGCAAAATTTAGATGACGGATATCTAATCATAGAGGATTTTGGATCTACCCATTTAGCGCAAGTGACGACTCTGGATAATTTAGAATTTTATTACAAAAAAGCAATAGATGAGATAATCCTCATGCAAAAGGCGGATACAGTCGGTTTGCCGCTTTATGACAAAGAGTTTTTGATATTTGAGATGGATCTGTGCAATGAATGGTATCTGCAAAAGCATCTGAATATTTTTCTAAATGATGAAAATCAGTCACAATTGAAAAGCATACTTGAATTCATTGCCAATGAGGTTTTGGCCCAGCCAAACGGTTATTTTGTACATCGTGATTATCATTGCCGAAATATCATGGTAAAGAGTGATGATGAGCTAGGAATCATTGATTTTCAAGATGCCAGAGTGGGCGCTATCACATACGATCTGGTCTCTTTGCTCAAAGATTGTTATTATGAGATAGAAACAGAACGCAGAGAAGCATTGGCACTCTACTTTAGAGATAAAGTAGGTATAAAAGCAGATGATGAGACGTTTTTGAGATGGTTTGATATGATGGGGCTTCAAAGACATATCAAGGTACTTGGTATTTTTGCTAGACTTTATCATCGTGACGGCAAGGATGGGTATCTGAAGGATATTCCGCTGACGCTCAAATATGTGTTGGAGACCGCGCTCAAATATCCGCAGACAAAAGGATTGTGTGAGATAATTATATAATAATGTCATCCGAACGCACCTTGAAAGCCACGCTTGTGGCAGTAGTGCATACACAAGTGTGTGCGATTCGAGAGGATGACGATTTTTGGGTACTTTTTCTAAAAAAGTATCAAAGAAAAAGATTAATAAATGAGGTAAATAATGAAGGCGATGATATTGGCAGCCGGCAGAGGCGAGAGGATGCGTCCTCTAACTGATACTACACCAAAACCACTCCTTGAAGTAGGCGGCAAGCCCCTAATAGTTTGGCATATAGAGAGACTTGCCAAGGCTGGATTTAAAGAGATAGTCATAAATATCGCCCATTTAGGGTATATGATACCTGAAGCTCTTGGTGATGGCTCCAAGTGGGGTGTGAAACTGCATTACAGCGATGAGCAAAAAGGAGGCGGTCTGGAGAGTGCAGGGGGTATCGTAAAAGCACTCCCGCTTCTTGGTAATGAACCGTTTTTGGTAGTCAATGGCGATGTGTGGTGTGATTATGAGTTTGACAACACATTTGAGCTTGGAGAAGGTATCTTGGCCCATTTGATACTCGTTCCAAATCCGGAGCATAATGTCAGTGGCGATTTTGATCTGCAAAAAGGAATGGTCTCTAGCGATGGCAAAGCTAGATATACATTCTCCGGTATAGGATATTATAGTCCAAATCTTTTTAAATGGCTGGAACATGGCAAAAGAGCTCTGGGCGAAGTGCTACGAGATACTATGAAGCATGACGCGGTTAGCGGTGAAATTTATAATGGTGTTTGGCGCGATATCGGTACGCCAGAGAGATTGGCAGAGATGAATAGGATCATTGGTTAGTAAATGTCACTGCGAGGCTTTGAAAAAGCCGTGGCAGTCCACTTTATTGTGTGGATTGCTTCGTGCCTCGCAATGACTGGATTCCTGCCTGCGCAGGAATGACAGGAAAGATGTTATGTATTTTTTAAAATAAAGTTATCCGAGCATCCTTGAAAGCAGGCAATATCTCATAGCGGTTAGCATTGAAATATGCCGTTCGCGACCTTGTGAGGATAACGCTTTTTGTGCTACTTTTATAAAAAAATAGCGAGGAGAATAATAGTAAGAGATTGTGAAACAAACTCATAAGATTTATTTTTTAACCCATTGGGTACATTATCTCCTTTTGGATCGCAGTGATCTTATCCATAGTCTCTTTATCTAGGTCTATATCCATCGCATCAAATGATGGTTTTAATTGCTCCACGCTTGTAGCTCCGATGATAGTAGAAGCAACAAAATCAAATGATTTGGAGTATGCTACTGCAAGTGTGACCGGATGCATACCTAGCTCTTTGGCAAGTTCAAGGTATTTAACGGTTGACGCTAAACTTTTGTCGTTTACAAATCTTGCTGCTTGAGCCCTAACCCTTCCGTTTTTATCATTGATATATGATGCATATCTTCCGCTGGTTAGTTTTTGATTATATTTACCGCTAAGCACACCTCCTGCTATTGGAGAGTACGGCAGCAAGGAAATTTGCTCTTTTTGGCATACATTAGCCAGTTCATCTAGGAATCTTGGATTGTTTAGCGAAAAGTTGTTTTGGATGCTCTCAAATCTGGCAATCCCAAGCCGCTTTGATGTCTCATTCGCTTTCGTAAGCCCATATGCACTGTCATTTGAGGTGCCTATATAGCGCACTTTTCCCTCACGCACTAGCTGATCAAAAGCCTTCAAACTTTCCTCTATAGGCACTATGGTGTCCGGCCAATGCATCTGATATAGGTCTACATAGTCTGTCTGGAGTCTTTTTAGGCTCCCTTCTATTGCTCTTTTGATATGAAAACTGTCAATGGCTGTAAGTCCATGGCGGATAGGCGGCACAAACCAGCCATTTGCTGCTCCTGCAACCTTGGTAGCTAGGATGATGGAATCTCTTGGTTTGGTTTTGAGCCATTTGCCTACCCACTCTTCAGTAAGTCCTGCTTGTTTGCCGGTTGGCGGGACAGGATACAGCTCTGCTGTATCAAACAAATTTACGCCTCTCTCATATGCTACGTCCATGATCTTAAAAGCTTCTTTTTCATCACATTGTGTGCCAAAAGTCATAGTACCCATAGCTATAGGTGATACCCTAAGGCCGCTTTTGCCTATATATCTATATTGCATTTTTATCCTTTGCTAGAAATTGAGATAAGTATTTGGCTACCGCATCTTCATCGTTGGTGTCTGGAAGCACTATGGAAGCAACCGCTTTGACTTCATCTAGAGCATTTTGTACAGCAATGCCGGTATTGGCAAGTTTAAACATTTGTATGTCATTGATGCTGTCTCCAAATACCGTCATATTTGCTATGTCATGGCCTAGATATGAAGTGACGGTTTTAAGTGCATGGGATTTATCTCCATGCGGATGCAAGATAGTCAAGAACCATCCCCCGCCGTAATTTTCCGGAGAAAGTTTATATTCCAGTGTATCACCAAAGATATCCTTTAGATGCTCGGTAAGTGGTTTCAACACCTCATAAGAGCCGAAATATACTACTTTTAGGACTCTATTCATAGCAGTTATGGGATCTTTAAATGATAATCTAGGGTCGTTTTTGTAATTTAATAGGACCTCTGATTGATATTCATTAAGCACTTTTGGATACCAAAAAAGCTCTTCGATACTATCATCTTCGAGTCCTATTACAAATGGATATATACCATGTTTTGCGCCTTCATAAATTATCTCATTGCTTTGTTCCTTTGAGAGGAGCTTTAGGTCTATTATCTCTTTATCGGGGGTGACTATCATGCTTCCATCTAGCAGTATCATCGGAGCATTTAGCTTTAATTCGCACAAAAACTCTTTGACTTTATGGAAACTTCTAGCAGTTGCTATGGAGAGTATGGCATGTTCATTTAATTTATTCCATATTTTAGCCGTATAGGAGCTGATAGTTTGGTCGCTTCTGAGCAAAGTATGGTCTAGATCAGTTATAAATAATGGTTTCATATATCTCTTTGTTTTTTTCTGAAGTATAGCAAACTAGATTGAAAAACACAACTATTGCTTTGCAATACAATATCCGCAAGATCTATAAATTTTTAAGTTTATTTAAGTGTGCATGGGGGTAAAATGTATCTATATAAATCAAAGGAGTTTTGATGAGGCTACTAGGAAATATTCTTTGGCATATTCCGTTTTTGGGTTTTGTGGATGCTATTATTGTTTATCTGCTTGGCCTATTGTTGACCATCACGGTCGTAGCCGCTCCGCTTGGCCTAGGGCTGATGGAGTACGGCAAATTTCTTTTTGCGCCTTTTAGCTACTCTATGATCAGCAAGTCGGATTTAAATATAGAACAAAACCCATTATGGCAAGGATATTCATTTATCATTATGCTTATCTATTTGCCACTTGGTTTGATCCTAGCAATTGTCGGTATATTTCAAGCGATCGGTTTAGCGCTTACCATAGTCGGTATCCCCGTTGCATTAGTTGTCGCAAAATCACTCACAACTTATCTAAATCCGGTCAATAAAAAATGTGTTGATGTAGCAGTAGTACAAGAAATTGATAGACAAAGAGCCCAAGAAGAGATCAATAAGCATTAAAATAATTATTTTTAATAGCTTATACAATATTTATATTATTTATCTATATAAGATTTTATACTTTTTCAAAGCTTTACTGCTATATGATTTAAAAAATATCATTTAAGGAGTTGGTTATGATTTCAAAATTTTCTACATTACTTTTCGTGGGAATTTTAAGTTTGATTCCTTTATACGGTGTCGAATATGACGGTGAAAAAAGTTATATGGTTGAAACCAAATATGATATATGCTTGGTTGCACCACAAGTTGATGAAGCTATTGCCAAAGGAGTTAAGGTCATTGATGTCGACAAAGCAAAGAGCCTGCATGACCAAAACGCATATTTTTATGATGCACGCGAAAAACGTCATTATACAAAAGAGCACATCAGTAGGGCAAATCAAGTATATTTTGATCTATCCAAGGCCGAATATATTGCTGCGAAATTGCCGACAGACAAGGACGAAGGACTCGTATTTTATTGTTACGGAGAATCATGTGCCAATTCATACGAAGCCGCATTGGCAGTGCGAAAACTTGGATACAAAAATGTTTATTGGCTGATAAATGGATTCCAAGAATGGAAAGAAAAAGGATACCCTGTCGAGTAAACCTTTTCAAGGTCAAATAAATAAAATCAGTTGATACAACAATGGTATCGTTACAAGAGATACGACTATCCCGTATCCCACTAATGCAGCACTAAGTCTTGGGGCAAAACCGGCATGGATGGCAAGTGCGCCTGCTGTTATCATCGGAGGCATTGAGGCTTCTAGCAGTGTCACGGTTGCTGTCATGTTGTGTATATTCAAAATGCTAAATACGCCTATTGCAATCAAAGGTATCAAGAGCAATTTCAAAAAAAGTGTTTTTGTAAAGATGACTTTATCATCACCAAGTCTAAGCTGCATCGAAAACCCTACACTGATAAGAGCTAATGGCACCAGGGTGTGAGATAGCAATTCTATATAGGGGATGGTAACTTGAGGCATTGGTCCAACTATGGAAGCGAATACTAGAGCTATAAAAGGGGGAAACAAGACTATCTTTTTTCCAATAGCCAGTACACTTATTTTCTCCCCGCTAAAATATCCCACTACAAATGCTCCATAAGTAGAGAGCATAAGAAAACTTCCTAATTGGTCATAGACAATGGCATATTGTATAGCTTTGTTTCCTACAACAGCTTCAAGCATAGGAAAACCAAAAAACGATGTATTGCCAAGCGGGACAAGCAACAGTAGAGCAGCAAGCGTATTGCGCGGTTGATGCCTAAAAAATAAAAAAACCAACAATACGGACAATGCCAAAACAGTCCATGGCGTGATGATAGCTATCCATAATGAATTGTCAAATGTGATATGCGGTACTTGAAGCAGTATGGTAGCAGGAAATGAAATATATATGACAAACAGATTGAGGCTTTTGCCAAAATCCCCAGGAAATTTGGCAAACCTTAGCAAATACCCTACAATGAGCAAGAATAAAATAAATAATATCTGAACCATGTTAACTTGAAAAACCACTCCCCCAAAAATTTTCTTTTGATATTACTATTGATTTTTGTTTTTCTTTTTTGGCCATATCTTTTTCTACAAATATAGGTTTTCTCGTTTTTGGGTCAAGCCCTGTGTAATACATTACACTGCTGTAAGTTCCCGGAGTCGGCGTAAATACTTGAGCTTGCTCTGGATTGATGCGAAGCTCTTTGGTTGTGAAGTTTTTTAAGCTTTGCATATCTCGCTCTGTGCATCCCGGGTGTGCTGCTATGAGATAGTAAGTGAGAAATTGCTTTTTTTCTTGTTTTTTGTTGATATCATCAAACATCTTTTTAAATTCTATGAGGCTTTGTTTGCCAGGTTTACCCATAAGTCTGAGCACCCCGTCTTCGGTATGTTCGGGTGCTATTTTCATTTGTCCTGAGATATGATGAGCGAGCAGTTCGCGCAGATATGCTTGCCCGTGAGCTTTGTCTTTGGCTATGATATCGTATCTTATCCCGGAAGCTACAAAAGCTTTTTTGATACCTTTTATCTTGCGTACACTTCTCATTAGCGAGATTAGTCTGGCATGGTTTGGTTTCATTGCCTTGCAAAGCCTTTTGTGGTCAACGCATCTTTGGTGTTCACAAGTACCATGCTTTAATTTTTTATCGCATTCATATCCATACATATTGGCACTCGCTCCTCCAAGATCAGAGATGATGCCTTTGAAATCTTTGTCTTTGGTAAAGTTTGTTGCTTCGTTTACGATAGAGGCTTCGCTCCTGGTTCTTATGGTGCGGCCTTGATGAACGCCTATAGCACAGAAGTTACACTCTCCCCAGCATCCATGATGGGTCGTGATAGAGTAACCTATGGTTTCCATGCATTTGACTTTGCCGTATTTGGCATGGTATGGATGAAGTTTTCTAGTATACGGTAGAGCAGCTACTGCATCCATTTCCGGCTGGCTTAAATATCTGCAAGGAGGATTTTGGATGAGGTATCTAGTGCCTACTTTTTGACAAAGCCCTTTGGCACTTATAGGGTCGTTATTGTTATAAAATAGATCAAAGAGGTCGATGTATCTCTCTTTATTTTCAATACACTCTTCGTGTGACGGCAGAGTTATATAGTCCCCTCTTGGAATATTTGAAATATAGCATATACCGCAGATATTTTGGGTGTCAGTGTTGTTTTGCAGGGCAGAGGCCAGTTCCTTGATAGCCTCTTCTCCCATACCGTAGATGAGATAATCTGCCTTAGAGTCAAAAAGTATGGGTTTGCGCAGATTGTTGCTCCAATAGTCATAGTGGGTAACTCTGCGTAAACTTGCTTCTATGCCTCCAAGAACTATAGGAACAGTGTTTTTAAAATATTGACGGATGAGGTTTGTATAGATTAATACGGCGCGATCAGGTCGGCGGTTGTTTATCCCGCCAGGAGTATAGTCGTCACTTTTTCGGAATTTTTTGGCAGCTGTATAATTAGCCACCATGGAGTCGACGCTTCCGCCGCTCACACCCCAAAAGAGTTTTGGTTCACCGAGTCTTTTGATATCGATATCACTTTTGATATCAGGTTGAGCGATGATACCGACTTTAAGCCCCATAGCTTCAAGTATCCGTCCTACGACAGCTATCCCGATATATGGAGAGTCTATATAAGCATCACCGCTAACTAAAATCACATCACACTGGCTCCAGCCCAAAGTCCTTAGCTCTTCAGCAGTAGTAGGCAAGAACTTTGAAGATGTCATTGTTGATTATAGTGAATAGTCTTTTCTAGGTGGTTTTCCGCCACCGGCAGTTCTTGGCTTAGACGAAGATCTTTGGTTGCGATCACCTCTAGGTCTGTCGTCTCTTTTTCTATCATTATCTCTGCCGCCTCCAGATCTGTTGAAAGATGGTCTGCCTCTTCCGCCACTTCTGTTTCTTCTGTTTCTATCGTCTCTACCAGCCATTGCTTTTTGGAGAAGTCTTTCTACATCTTCAGCTCTGAAACCGATTTTTTCTTTGCCTTTGATCTCTTGTTTTTCAAGCATCATAGAAGCAAGCATGTGTGCAATTGCTACGATATCTATTTCGTGTTGTAGGGTTTTGACGATTTCGATAGCATGTTCAGTGATCTGAGTAGCTGCGATTTGAGCGATAAGCTCATCTTGTTTGCTAGATTGTACTTCGCTTCTGCTAGGTATTGATTGTGTTACCATTTTCGTACCCACATCTTTTTCGATACGTTTGATCGTACGAATCTCATTTGGGCTTACAAGAGTGATGGCTTCACCGCTTTTTCCGCCACGTCCTGTTCTGCCTATTCTATGCACATAGCTCTCAGAGTCAAAAGGCATATGGTAGTTAAATACATGACTTACATCATTTACGTCAAGGCCACGTGCAGCTACATCAGTAGCTACAAATATATCTACTGTTCCGCTTTTAAATCCTCTGATAGCAACTTCTCTTTGTCTTTGTTCCATATCGCCGTGAAGTACGCTTACTTTGAAGCCTTGTGATGTTAGATGGCTAGCAAGACGGTCAACTTCTTTTTTCATACGGCAAAATATGATACATTTGGTAGGATTTTTATAATCTATCAAACGCACCAATGCATCATCTCTTTCATGCTCTTCTACTACATAGTAGTGTTGAGAGATCAGGGTATTGGTGCTTTCACCTTTGGTGATAGCTACGGTTTTTGGATCTTTGAGTATTTTTTCAGCCAATTTGCGGATTTGTGGAGGCATAGTAGCTGAGAACATAAGAGTTTGTCTATCTTCATTTTTGATATATTCAAAAATAGCAGTTATCTCGTCCAAAAAGCCCATGTCCAGCATCTCATCTGCTTCATCAAGCACTACAAATTTAGGAGAGAGTTTGATCCTGCCGCCTTGGAGAAGATCTTGCAAACGGCCCGGAGTTGCTACAACTACGCTGGCTTGTTTAATTCTTTCTATTTGTTTGTCATACGATGTACCGCCGTAAACTGTAGCAGTTCTTAGTCCTGATGTTTTACCGAAACGGTAAATTTCATCACTTACCTGCATAGCAAGCTCACGAGTAGGGACTATGATAAGTCCTTCGACACTGCCGTCACCTGTCATCATGTTTAGCATCGGCAAGCCGAATGCTGCTGTTTTACCTGTACCTGTTTGAGCTTGAGCGATGATATCGTTACCTGCTAGGATAAGCGGTATCGCTTCTTTTTGGACCGGGCTTGGCTCTGTGAAGCCGGCTTCGTCTATTGCTTGTTGTATAGGTTGTTTTAGATTAAAATCTTTAAATGTCATTTTGTTCTTTCTGTTTTTTTTGATTTTCTATAAATATCTAGTTTTGTCATCTGAATTAGCTTTTGTTACTGTTTAAGCTCGATTGTTATTGAATTTTGATCCAAAATCTCTTTTAGATCCTTAACTAATTCAGTCTGACACGTATTATCAACGCAAACTAAATCTATTGTAGAATCTATATTTAATCAGATGAATTGATTAAATTTCGTAGAAGTATGACTATTATAGCATAAAGTTTATTAAAAGTATATAGCTGCTATTTGAAGCAAAAGATATTTATTGTTTTAATATATAGTAGGGGGCGTTGGCAAACGTATCTTGCGAGCCGATGGCAGCACTATAAAAAATAGCAAATTTTTTCAATCTTTGTCATAATTGCATCATTGTGAAAAGATTCAAACAAAAGTAAAACATATTGTACTCAGCAAAAGAGCATGACAAGAAAATCATTATTTGCCGGGGTCTTTGCAATTATGACGATTTTTACGCTACTTTTTATACAAAAGTAAAAGCTTTTCAGGCAATACTAATGCTACAAAATAATTTCCTGGATTCCGTATCAAGTACGGAATGACTGTCGTTGCGAGGAACGAAACACTTCATAAAAAGTGAATCCCATGTCAAGTATGAGGATGACGGCTAATGTGTGTGGACTGCTGCGTTTTTTCAAAACCTTGCAGTGATGATTTTCCATGATGCTGGTTTCATTATCTAGCTTAAAGATATTCTATAAACCATTGTTTTGCAGCAGATGCGGCTTCCTGCAGGGTGCCAGGCTCTTCAAATAGATGTGTTGCCCCATCAATGATCAGAATATCACATTTGGCCCGCATGGCTTGCTTGGCAAGTTTATTTAGATGGAGAACTTCCGTATCCAGACTGCCTACGATCAGCAAAGTAGGTGCCAAAACATCAGGCAGAGAAGCCATAGCTAGATCCGGTCGCCCGCCTCGTGAAACAACACATTTGACTTCATTATGTCTCTGCTCAGCTGTGTTAAGTGCCGCCGCAGCTCCTGTACTGGCACCAAATAATCCAATAGATAAATTTTTTAATTGTGGATGTTCTTTCAACCAATCAATGGTTGCTATAGTTCTTTGGCTAAGCAATTCGATGTCAAAGCGATATTCTCGCGTGATGTCATCAATTTGATTTTCCTTTGGAGTGAGCAGATCAAAGAGCAAAGTTGCTAAGCCGGCTTGATTCATTACCTGCGCAACATATTGGTTTCGTGAGCTAAACCGGCTGCTGCCGCTTCCGTGCACAAAGACCACCAATCCTTTCGCTGATCTGGGGAGTGTCAATAAGCCCTCTAAATTTACCTCTCCGGCTTTGATCGTGATCGTTGTTGTAT